>WBZY01000005.1_pt2 | contig 247714 bp, 222 predicted proteins | sample 5204191 | NCBI WGS metagenome assembly WBZY01 (sample SAMN12344363, study PRJNA552823) | activated sludge metagenome | biome: Activated sludge suspended growth; feature: Anammox Sidestream; material: Wastewater; isolation source: activated sludge from anammox sidestream of wastewater treatment...
CCGTTCACCAGCTCTCAAAACCTCGAAAATAAAAAAAGTTTTCGAGGTTATTTTTTTTAAATTGTAAACGAAATCTCTTGGCGGTTCTTCCGGAGGAATCCCTTTGGGAGAATCCGTTCACCAGCTCCCAAAACCTCGAAAATAAAAAAAGTTTTCGAGGTTATTTTTTAAATTGTAAACGAAATCTCTTGGCGGTTCTTCCGAAGGAATCCCTTTGGGAGAATCCGTTCACCAGCTCCCAAAACCTCGAAAATAAAAAAAGTTTTCGAGGTTATTTTTTTTTAAATTGTAAACGAAATCTCTTGGCGGTTCTTCCGAAGGAATCCCTTTGGGAGATTCCGTTCACCAGCTCTCAAAACCTCGAAAATAAAAAAAGTTTTCGGGGTTATTTTTTTTAAATTGTAAACGAAATCTCTTGGCGGTTCTTCCGGAGGAATCCCTTTGGGAGAATCCGTTCACCAGCTCTTAGAAACCCTCTCAGGACGAGAGGGTTTTTTAATTTCAAATTAGAAAATACCAGAAATTGTTTTATGAATAATTGGTTTGTGTCTTCTCCCGGCTTAATCCATACCTGGGAAATAAATTAAAAGGAGGTGAACTATTTGATCTGAGTGAATCTCCACTTGCCTATAAAAATATTGATGAAGTCATTGAAGCGGAATTAGATCTATTCAAACCACTTGTTAAATTGAGACCGCAGGGTGTTGTTAAAAGATAATGCTTTGATGCAGTTTATTAGTGTTTGTAGATTATTTGCAATGAAATACCGACCACAAAAACTGATAAAGTTTTTGGTGGTCGGATATTAATATCTTAAGTATTTTTTAGCTTAATGCAAAAATGATTAGGCTTGCACCCACACCGGAACCAACATAAGTTGTTTCCAGAAATACTAAGCAAAGAATCATAGCAAGTTTCATTTATACTCCAATCTTAATTTGCCTCACTTGGAATGATAAAAGAAAGTGCTCCTCTTTTAAGAGCAAATTGAATTATTTATTTGCGAGGGAATTATCAGGAAGTTTATGACACACTTTCAAAAATTTGCCCTCTTGCTGTCAGCTAATTAAAAAAATATTTTTAGATTGTCAAGTAGAAAATTGAATAAAATTAAAAAAAATCCTTCACCAGGACCACTTGCTCATTGACTATCCCAGATTTGTTTCCCAATAAAACTTGTCGTCAAATTAGATAATTTTGCTTACAATTAGCTTAATGATTAATTTTGAATTGGTAAAAAAGTAGTTAAAATTTGAAGAATAACTGAATAAATATATCTTTAGTAATGGCATTTTAATTGTCATAAACACATTTTCTAAATAATCTCATAAAATATGGTGGTATAATGAAAAGCATATTTAATAATACAAATTGGACAGTGTTCATCATTCTTGTCCTGTTTTTTTCATCAATGTCTTTTGCCCAGTTTAATGATTACACAGCAAAAATCGGATTACAATTTAATGGGCTTCTTTCTGACACAGAATTTGACAAGGATCTTAAACCAGCCGACGCCGATTTCAAATTCTCATATCTTGCAAGAGCTTTTTGCAGATTTGAATTCTTTACACCTGTACTGGAAACTGAAATAGGTGCTGGATTTGGTCAATTGAGAGGAGTTGATTTTAATAATCAGGAATGGAACACAAATATAATCCCAATAGATCTTAGATTTATTTTATCGCCATTTGATATGGATGTTTGGGATCCGTTTATTTATGGTGGTGCTGGCGGACTATATTTTGATAATGATAAAAAGCCAACTACTGTTGAACCGGAAAATATGCCAGAAAAAGAAAAAGCCTGGACAGCATTCTTCCCCGTTGGTGGTGGTTTTGATGTGGCTGTCTCGGATGCAGTTCTTCTGGATTTTTCTGCAGGCTACACTTTCACACGTAACGATGATATAAACGGCTACAACAATAAACAAAATAACAAAGAAGAAGCTTATGATGGTTACTACAATGCAGGTATCGGATTAATTTTTGTAAGTGGAAGCGGTTCATCCGATAAAGATGGTGATGGACTTACAAAAAGTGAGGAAAAAGAACTTGGAACAGATCCAAATAATCCGGATACAGACGGTGATGGTTTAAAAGATGGTGAAGAAGTTAGAACCTATATGACGAACCCGCTCAATACAGATACAGATGGTGATGGTTTACTTGATGGTGAAGAGGTTAGAACCTATTCGACGAGCCCTGTTAAAGCTGATACAGATGGTGATGGTTTGTCTGATAATTTAGAAATTAAAACATACAATACAGATCCTCTGAAAGCTGATACAGATGGTGGTGGTTTATCAGATGGTGACGAAATTAGTAAATATAAAACTGACCCTCTGAAAGTTGATACTGATAATGATACTCTTTCTGATAGTGATGAAATTAATCTTTACAAGACCGATCCATTAAATCCAGATACTGACTCTGACGGATTAAAAGATGGTGAAGAAGTTAATATGTACAGGACTGATCCTCTCAAAGCAGATACAGATGGTGGAACGATTGATGATTTCACTGAGGTTAACAGAGGTACCAACCCGTTAAATCCTGAAGATGATGTAGTAAAGATTAACGTACCAATTGTTCTTGAAGGAATTACCTTCGAAACAGGTAAAGCAGACATTACACCAGAATCGGAATCTGTTCTGCAAGGTGCACTTAAAACATTACAAACTTATCCTGATATTATAGTCGAAATAAGTGGTCATACAGATAATGTTGGAAGCAGTGCAAGCAATCAGACGTTATCACAGAGACGTGCTGATGCAGTGAGAGCATGGCTTATAATTAAAGGTATAAACCCTGACAGATTGATAGCAAAAGGATACGGTGAAGATAATCCGCGGGTACCAAATGACACTGCAGAAAACAGGAGACTGAACAGAAGGATCGAGTTCAAACGAATCAGATAAAAGAAGAAAATAACTAAGTAAAGACCCCTCAGTTGTGAGGGGTTTTTTATTTTAATAGTGTTTTTAACTAAAATATTTTTGATTCACTGCTTGACTCTAATTATTTTTTTGTTATTTTATGTAATAAAATTTTCATTTCTAATAATAGATGTAATACTATTTTCAAATGAACACGGATTATCTCATAGATTTATTCATTCGCATCGCAAAAATCGATGCTCTTTCCGGAAATGAAAAACCCCTTGCTGAGTTCATAAAATCTTTTCTTGCTAAGTTTAATTACAACATATCTGAAGACGATTCAAAATTATTTTCAGGAAGCAATACCGGTAACCTGATTTGCAAAATTGGCGAAGGTGGCAGCTTTATTATGACTGCTCATCTGGATACTGCGCGACCAACTCTGAACACCAAACCAAAAATTCTGGAGGATAAAATTGTTTCTTCCGGAGATACAGTACTTGGAGTTGATAATAGAGCGGGGGTAACAGTGCTTTTATTTTTACTTGAAAAAATTGCAAAGGAAAAAATACCCGTCAAAGATTTTACAGTTGTTTTTACTACTTGTGAGGAGACTACACTATTTGGTTCAAAATATTTGGGGGTAAATGGAAATATTAAATACGGTTTTGTATTTGATTCAGGTTACAGACCCGGAAATTTCATTTATTCAGCTTGTGGTGCGATGGGATTTAAGATTAAAGTAATTGGCAAAGCTTCGCATTCCGGAATTTCACCTGAGAAAGGAATAAATTCAATGTTGATTGCATCAAGAGCAATAAATAATCTTCCACTTGGCAGAATTGATGATGAATCGACAATGAATATAGGCATACTAAAGGGCGGAAGTGCTGTAAATGTAATCCCTGAAATCACTGAACTCGATGGTGAAATAAGATCTTTCGATTTGCAGAAAGTTGAACATTATTTAAACGTTACTATTGCCGCATTTAGAAAAGAAGCAGATATTCTTGGTGGAAAAATTGAAGTCGAATCCTTTTGGGATTTTAAACCATATACAATTCCAGAGAATTCATTTGTCTTCAAAGAGACTGTCAGAGTCATGAAGCAAGTTGGATTAAATCCAGCACCAAAAATTTCACTCGGCGGCAGTGATGCAAATTCATTAAATGAAAAAGGTATTCAATCTGTAAATCTTGGAATTGGCGCACAAAATCCACATTCAAATGATGAGTTTATTTTTATTGAAGACCTCGTTAAATCTGCTGAAATAGCTCTTGAATTGGTTAAAAAATAAGAGGATGCATGAAAAAAACTTTACTGCACACCTTCATTTTCATATCAATAATTAGTATAGTGGTTTGTTCACAGAACAAAGGTCACCTTGTAATAATTGGTGGCGGTGATAAACCATCCTATCTTATGCAAAAAATTGTTGATTTTGCTGGCGGAATAAATTCTAAAATTATTGTCATTCCTAATGCTAGTTCTGAACCTGAAGAATCAGCCAAATACAATGTAGAGGAATTTAAGAGCCTCGGTTGTTCAGATGTGCAGTACATCATGTTTAACAGGGAAGATGCAGATAATGACTCACTTGTTGATAAACTATCCGGAGCAACAGGAATATTTTTCTCCGGCGGTGATCAAAGTTTTTTAACGCGCGATATGCTTGGAACGAAGTTATTAGATAAAGTTTATGAGATCTACAACAATGGCGGTGTCATTAGCGGAACAAGCGCCGGTGCTGCTGTAATGAGTGAATTGATGATTACCGGTAATGAATTAATTAATAAAGATTCATCTGACATATTCATTTCAATTCAAAAAAATAATGTTGAAGTAAAAGAAGGATTTGGATTCATTAAGACTGCCTTTATCGATCAGCATTTTATAAAACGAAAAAGACTTAATCGTTCAATAAGTGTCGTACTTGAAAATCCGGATTTGCCAGGAATTTGCATTGATGAATCAACCTGCATCATTGTATATCCTGATGATACTTTTGAAGTTCTTGGTGAAAACCAGGTGATTGTTTTGGATGCAGCCGGATGTGAAAATATCAGAACTGACAAAAATGGAAATCTCGGAGCTGAGAATTTAAAGATGCATATACTTTTAAGCGGAGATAAATTCGATTTCAAAACGAAAGAAGTGATTGAATGAAATCCGCAGAAAAAAAATTCAGGCTGAAAGTCCCGAACACTTATTTGCTGATTTTTTCTCTGTTAGTTGTGATTGCTGCGATGACATGGATTATTCCTGGTGGTGAATATGAACGAACGATCGTAAACGGCAGGGAAGTAGTCGTTCAGAATTCATTCAAATATGTTGAGAACGAACCTCAGGGTTTATTTTCAATTTTTATCGCACCTTTAAAAGGATTTGTAGAAGCAGGAATGATTATTGGATTTATTCTTCTTGTAGGCGGTGCATTCAACGTACTTGCAAAAACAGATGCCATCAATTCCTTTATTAATAAGCTTGCAAAAGCGCACCGCAATTCGAATACGCTCAGAAAACTTTTCGTACCGGTTTTAATTTTTATGTTCTCAATCGGAGGTGCAACATTTGGAATGAATGAGGAAATTATTCCGTTCGTTTTAATAATCGTTCCGATTTGTCTTGCACTTGGTTACGATTCGATTATCGGTGTGGCAATTCCTTTAGTTGGGGCTCATGTTGGTTTTGCAAGTGCTTTTCTCAATCCATTTAATGTTGGAATTGCACAGGGTATTGCTGATGTTCCAATCTTTTCAGGTATTGGTTATCGTGTTATTTGCTGGCTGATTTCAACTTTTGTCGCGATCTTATTTATACTTTATTATTTAAGGCGATTAGAGAAAAATCCAAAAGCAAGTCCGACTTATATTCAGGATGAAGAGCGAAGAAAGACAGAACACTTCGATCATATCTATAATAACACTTCTCATTTTTCTTTAAGACATAAAATAGTACTGCTGACATTTGTGTTATCTCTTATTATGCTCGTTGTTGGTGTTATTGAATTCAAATGGTTTATAGAAGAAATTTCTGCAATGTTTTTTATAATGGGAATTGCAGTCGGAATTATCGGCGGTTTGAAAAGCGATGATATCATTAAAGGTTTTCTTGATGGAGCAAAAGATTTAGTCGGAACTGCAATCATAGTTGCGCTTGCAAGAGCAACACTTGTAATTTCAAGAGATGGACAGATTATTGATACCATTCTGTACGGACTTTCGCCGTTTATAGAATCTTCATCTCCAATTTTCGCGTCACAAAAAATGTTTATAGTTCAGGCAATAATTAATTTCTTTGTACATTCAGGAAGCGGACAAGCTGCACTTACAATGCCCATTATGGCGCCGCTTGCTGATCTTGCAAATGTATCAAGACAAACAGCAATACTTGCTTTTCAATTCGGTGAATACACAAATATAATTATCCCTACTTCTGCTGTTACTATGGGTGCATTATCAATGGCTCGTGTTCCGTGGGAAAGATGGGCGAAGTGGGTTATACCTTTACAAATAATTTTAATGTTACTTGGACTTTTGCTTTTAATTCCGCCAAACTTAATGGGCTGGCAATGATCTTCTTAAATAATAAAATATTCAATCACAAATAAAAGAGGTGTGCTATGAAAAAAATGTTCCTAATCGGTGCATTGGTTTTATTAAGTCTAATTTGTTTTAATAAACCAACATACTCACAGGTTGATTTATATCTGGATGAGATAAATGTTTATGTTTCTACATACGGAAGGATTGCAGTGTATTCTTTACCAGATACAGTTCGTCAAATTTATCAGGCAACAATACTTGTTGGTACCGGTCCAACCACAGTTTTTGATTTGCAGAATGATGTTGAAGTCGAAGATCCTGTTCAATTATTATCAACTCCTTCATACGGAGATTATGAGATATATGGTAGTTTCAATAACGATTACTCTGCAAACCCTCCTAACGTACTGGAAAGGATAAATGTTTATTGCTGGCAGAATATGAATTCGTTTTTGATCAAATTTACAGTTATTAATCGGGAAGCAAACTCAATTGATGCGATTGTTGGTTACGAGTATGTTCCTGAAGTAGAAGGATCAAATGGCGGCGAAGATACGGTTACATTTTCTGTTCTCGATAATATTATACGAGTTAGGAAGCATGAATCAGTTGGTTTTCTACCTTTATCTGAAAATCTTAAATCGCTCGGTGCTTTTGTATGGTATGATGAATATTGGTTGGGGGACACAACGCTCTACAATTGGTTAAGCTATAGTTCTTTTGATTCATTATTTATTACCGATCCGAATGATCCTAACGTAGATAGTCCCACATTAATTCCTGCTTATAATTCCGTAAATATTGCACCTGGAGATTCAATAGTTCAATATGTTGCTATTTCATACGGTGTTAATGAGACAGCGATGTTAGCTAGCCTGCAACAAGCTCAGCAAAAATATTATGAATTAACTTCTGTTGAAGCAGACTATAAGACAATACCTGATGGATATGTACTTGAACAAAATTATCCGAATCCGTTTAATCCATCAACAAAAATAAAGTTCGGAGTTCCGGAAGCTTCTAACGTAACCTTGAAAATATTCAACACACTCGGTGAAAAAGTTGCAGAACTTGTAAATGAATATCTTGACGCAGGTACTTATACCTATAATTTCGATGCATCTCAGCTTCCATCTGGAATTTATGTTTATACATTGCAGACGGGTAAACAAGTAATTTCAAAGAAGATGACGTTAATCAAATAATCAGGAGTTAAAAAAATGAAAACTAAATATTTTTTATTAGTTATTTTTTTTGTTTCTATGCTTTGCATTGACCTGTCATCACAAAGTTTTTACACAGGAAATATTGGAGTGACTTTAAGTAATTTTGGAAGAATACGTGTTTTTTCTGATAATTTAGTCACCTGGCAAATTGATAGAGGTTCACTTCTAGTTGGTGTTAATCCAACCGCTGTGTTTGACTATACTCAGGATGCTGGAACAGTTACACCAGCGAGTACGGTTTCTTCACCATCATTAAGCGATTTTGAAGTAACAGGAACAATTGATAACTCTGATTCAAATTTACCACCTGAGATAACAGCTATAATTAATATATATGGATGGACGAACGGTGCGTACCTTTTGGTAAAAATGAATGTTAAAAATGATGATGTTTCAGGTGTCAGTGCTGTTATGGGCGGGGAGATAATTTCTTCTGTCGATGATACATATGAAAACGATGTCATTCAATACAATGCTGGTTCTCAAACCGTATTGATGAATGAAACTAATTGGGTTGGATGGAAACTGTTTTCTCCAACCACAACGTCGTTTAATGTAATTGACTGGGTTTCTGGTTATGCAAACGATGCTTCATTTTATTCCTGGTTAACTCAAAATAGCTTCGATCCACCGTTAACTTCTACTGTAGATGGTGCAGTTGCTGTTCAGGGTTCTGCGCCGATTAATTTAGGACCAGGAGCATCATACAACTTTTATTTTGGAATATCTTTGGGAACAGATCAAACATCCTGCTTAAACAATATGAATGCTTGCGAAATCAAGTATAATCAAATTGTCCCGGTTGAATTAACATCTTTTAAAGCAACAGCAAATGGTAATTCAGTTCAGTTAGATTGGTCTACTGCAACTGAAATAAACAATGCCGGATTCGAAATTCAGAGAAAGACATCTTCTGATCCGGATTGGGCTGCGATTGGTTTTGAAGAAGGAAGAGGTACAATAACTGAAGTTCAATATTATTCTTATGTTGACGATATAACTCATCTTCAAAGTGGGAATGTAAGTTATCGATTGAAACAAATTGATTTTGGCGGCACATTTAGTTTCAGCGATGTAGTGAATGTTGAAATAGATCCTTTACCAAACCAATTTGAGCTTTTGCAGAATTACCCAAATCCTTTCAATCCAAATACAAAAATTACTTTCAGTGTACCGGAAAAATCCAATATCATACTGAAAGTATTCAATACATTAGGTGAGGAAGTTGCAGAATTGGTAAATGAAAATCTTGAGGCAGGGATCCACACTCAAAATTTCAATGCTTCAGAATTACCATCCGGTATTTATTTATATACCTTGCAAACAGGTGATCAATTAATTTCAAAAAAAATGACGTTAATTAAGTAGGAAAATTTCGTAGCACAGATTAAAAGTCTGTGCTACATTCTTGTTTATTTGTATGGAACGATATAAAGAAATAACCGAAAAAATAAAAAGTAAGTACAACTCACTTCCAAAAAATCATCGGAAGATTGCTGACTATTTTATAAACAATTTTGACAGGATTCCATTTTTAAATGTGCAGGAATTGTCAGAGTCAACCGGTGTAAGTGTCGCATCGATTGTAAGATTTGCTCAACGTTCTGGTTTTAAAGGGTTCAGCGAACTACGGGATTCGGTTGCAGAATCTTTTCAGGAAGGTTTGAAGAATAAAGAAATTTTTCCGCTTCTTAAAAAACGGAAAGATGAAGATGATTTACTGACTCAGGTAGCAAACCTCGATATAAAAAATATTAATGACACGCTTAACCTGATAGAGCAAAAATCTTTTAATTACATTATCGATAGAATTCTGTTTGCAGACAGAGTGATGACAGGTGGTCTTGGAATTTCATACTTGCTTGCAGAAATACTTGCTTACCAGTTAACACAAGTCGGAATTGATTCAAGCCCATTAAAGCATACGCATACACTTTTTCACGAAAGCGTACTTTTTCTTAAATCTAAAGATATCCTGATCCTGTTTTCATTTCCGCCATACTCAAAAGAAACGGTTGATCTTGCAAGATTTGCAGAAGAAAGAAAAATAGACGTAATTGCAATAACAAATAAACCAGCGTCTCCAATTACTTTTTATTCAAGAGCTAATCTGATTGTGGAAAGCCGTAACATGCTTTTTACAAATTCGTTTGCTGCTATTTCCGTTTTGATAAATGCTATCGCAACCGCATGTGCAGTTAAAGATAAAGTACGTGCAAAGAAAATCTTAAAAGAATCGGGCGAAATTGCTATTAGCCAAAATCTGATTATTAGCGGGAGTTAAATATGAAAAAATTTTTACTATTACTTTTAATCTCAAGCCATGTTATTTATGCTGGTACAACCGGTAAACTTTCAGGCTCAGTAAAAGATTCACAGACAGGAGAACCGTTAGTTGGTGCCAACATTATAATTGTAGGAACTGAATTTGGTGCCGCAACTAATCTGGATGGGAATTTTGTAATTCTCAACATTCCACCCGGCAGTTACTCAGTAAAAGTAAGTTACATCGGATATCAGGTAAGTCTTTTTAATGATTTACAAATAATAGTTGACCAGACAACACAATTACCTGCTGAGTTAACTCCTGAATCAATTCAAGTTGAAGAAGTTATTGTTACAGCAACTACACCCATGATTCAGAAAGATGTTACGAGCAGTGTTTCCGTTATCCGGAGAGATCAAATCGAAGCACTTCCCGTTTCCACTTTTACTGATCTCCTTTCACTTCAGGCTGGAGTTGTTGAAACCGGAAGTAATAATTTACACATAAGAGGAGGTCGATCTAATGAAGTTGCATATCTCGTTGATGGAGTCTATGTGAAAGATCCGCTTCTTGGCGGATTAAGTCTTGAGATTAGTAATGACGCCATACAGGAAATGAGTTTACTTAGCGGAACATTTAATGCTGAATATGGTAATGCACTCAGTGGCGTAGTCAACATAGTAACAAGAGATGGCGATGAGAATTTCTCAGCAAAGGTCGAAGCAAGAACCAGTGAGTTTGGAATTGACAGATATTCTGAACTTCATGAATCAAGAGTTAACGGAAATCTCAGCGGTCCGTTCTTTCTGAATAAATTAACTTTTTTTGTTTCAGGTGAAATGGATAATCGCGGAAGTTATCTGCCTTTTGGTTATAACAAATTAAGTTCAATTTTTACTAAGTTAACATTAACCTCAATACCTCTTGTTAAAATCTCTGTACAAAACAGAGGAAGCAAAGGAAACAATCAAAACTATAGTCACTCTTATAAATATATTCCTGAACGATATCTGAAAGTTAATACTGATAGCTGGCAAAGCTCGCTAACTTTTACTCATACAGCAGCTAACAATTTTTTCTACGATATAAGAGCTTCATATTTTAACCAGGGATACTATTCAGGACTTCATAAAGACACATCAGATTATTTACCTACTGGTCAATGGGAATATTTCAGTGAGTATGGAGATGGATTTGAATTTTACAAAAAAGCAGATCCAGTTGAACTATGGGATAGCCGGACAGTAACTGCAGATACTAAAATTGATGCAGTCTGGCAGATCGATGAAATAAATGAAGTTAAAGCCGGTGCTCAGTTCCAGCAGCATTGGCTGGATTTGTTCTATGTTTACGATCCGCAAAGAAATTTCCCTTATTATAATGATTACAATACTGAACCTTTCGAACTTGCTGCCTATTTACAGGATAAAATCGAATTACCATATCTCGTACTGAACCTGGGATTGAGGTGGGATTATTCAAATGCGAATGTAACATTCAGAAAAGACCCGCTTAATCCAAACACAATTATTACCGCAGATTCAAGATCACAGTTCTCTCCGAGAATCGGAATTGCACATCCAATTTCAGACAGAACAAAACTTCATTTTGCATACGGTCATTTTTTCCAGATTCCTGAATTTCAATATCTCTTTGAAAATAATCAATATGATTTAAATGTGAGAGAGCCCTTGTTCGGTCAGCCTGATCTTGATGCGGAAAGAACAATCTCTTACGAAGTTGGAGTTTCTCATCAGTTCTCCGATCGGGTTGCAGCACACATCAGTGCATATTATAAAGATATTACCGGATTAATAGGAACACGGTACTATTTTCCATTTGTTGATGGAAGATACACTGGTTACACTCTTTATGTGAATGACGATTATGCAAACGTTAAAGGATTTGAATTTACTCTTGACGTGAGACCTGACAGATATTTCTCGGCAGGACTGACTTACACATATATGGTTGCAAAAGGCAGTGCATCTTCTGAACAGGAACAATACCCGGGAACCTCGGAATCCACACAATTATATTATCTTGATTTTGACAGAACTCACGTACTCAATGCCTCAGCTACTTATCAAATCCCGGATGAGGAAGGACCGAAAGTTTTCGGTGTCCCGATTTTTGAGAATATTGATCTAAGTCTGATTATCAAAGCAAGTTCCGGCGCACCTTACACTCCATCAGGAAGAGATGTTGGATATGTTGAAAAAAATTCTCTTCGGCAACCGGGCGTTTACAGCATTGATATGATTCTTGGCAAATCATTCTTCATTTATGAAAAACTCGAGATGAGAATATTTACTGAAATTTATAATCTGACCGATCATAGAAATATTCGATATATTTATCCTGATACAGGAGATCCGGATTTTACATTTGAAGGTGGTTATTCTACTGAGTATATGCAGGATCCTTCGAATTATGGTCCGCCGAGAGTAATTCGGTTGGGTGCTTCAATCAGGTTTTAATTGTTTATCAATGGAATTGGAATTAATATGAAAACAAGTGTATTATTTTTTTTGCTGATAATCTCTTCAGTAATTATCAATGCTCAGGTCGGAAGAGATGGAACTGAATTAAATTATGATGACTTCCAAAAAGTATTGGGAATTGAAGATCGTGCTGCTGGAATACACAATGCCAGCAACATTGGATTATTCTTTGAGAATAGAGGAAAACTTTATCCGAGAAGAATAACTCAGGGACCTTCGGGTGAATTCCCAATTAACAGTACCAAACACTATATCTATCGTATCAATCAATTCGCAGGAATTCCGGGTAATGTTGTTCAGGGAAGATATACAACTAACGAAGAATGGGAAGCTGTTGGTGGTTATCATCTTCGTGATTCCGCAAAAATTGCTTTCAGCGATAATCCAATTTACTGGAACCCAACTCTTGGCTGGCCTGTAAAAGATGCAAACGGAAACAATTTAATTTTATCTGATCAGGATAGTTACTGTGTTTATAATGACAGCAACAATACAGTTTCTATTTTAGGTATTCAGATCGCTCAGACAGGTTATGCTTACGGAGTAACCTTTGCAAAAAATATTCTCTTCTATAAATATGAAATTACTAATCATGGAGCGCAAGACCTGAACGACTTCTACTTCAGCTTGTATGTGGATATAGATGTTGGTAATGTTGAAGGCGGGGCTCCTGAATACGGTGATGACAAATTGAATATCATTAAAGACCAAAACCTTGTTTATTTTTTTGATGATGGAATCTCATCAGAATGGCCGGGCGGTAAAACAGGATTTTTTGGAGTTATGTTTGTCAAATCTCCTGAAGTAAATGGTAATGAACTGGGAGTTACAGATATGCATTACAATATTTATGATGATGATTTTGATATTGATACAGTTCAATATGGGATTATGTCCAGTGATCCTGATCTTTATAACTCTACTCTCGGTCCAAAATTTTTTCATACAGGCGGAAATCCGGATTTACATTTCGATGATCCAGCAACTATCCCGGCATCAGGTCTGGATTTACTTGCAAATATGAGCTCCGGACCTTATACACTCGGAAGAAATGATACCTTGGTTTTTATAACTGCAATAGTCGCCGGAGAAACTGAAGAAGAGATGCTGCTATCTGCAGCTACAGCAAAATCAACAGTTGAAGCAAACTTCCATTTGCCAAAACCTCCGGTGCGTCCAAACCTGTCAGGAATTTCAGGAAACAAGCAAGCAACTTTATACTGGGATGATATTGCAGAGTACACTCTGGATGAGTTCAGTGGTAATTATGATTTTGAAGGTTACCGGTTGTACAGAAGCAATGACAAAGGAATTAATTGGACAAAGCTTTCTGATTATGATTTAAGCAATTCAATTGGTGAAAATACCGGGCTGCAATACAGTTACACCGACACTACTATAATAAATGGGTTTGAATACTGGTATTCGATCACGTCTTATGACAGAGGTGACACACTTGTTGAAAGTCTTGAATGTCCGTTAGGAACAAATATCGATGCAATAAATCTTGTATCACTAATTCCAAGAAGTGATGCAATCGGAAGAACTCCGATTTCTGTTGCTCAGACTCAATACATCGGTTCGGGTGAATCAAATTATCTGCTCAACATTGAACCAATTGATGATCAATCTCTTGCAGGAAATGAATACAGAACTGCTTTCGGGTTCATATCAAAAAAGGAAAATGGAAATCTGACAACCGCAGTAAATATCATTATTACAGATTCTGCATCAACTCAGCCTTACAAATATGGACTCAAGTTTAACAGCTCCTCTAATTTCGATGTAATAAATCTCAGCACTAACGAAGTGATAAGAGCTGGATTCAACTATCCGGTGGGAGGAAGGGAAGTGAATATAACAGGTCATGGTTTAAGAATCGGGATGGTTGATGACCCAAATGCTACTGAAGATGAACGTCCGCAAACTGGAGATTTAATAGTAATAAATTTTTCGATAACGGTTAATCGAAATAATGAGTTGAATGTAATTGAGAATCGTGGTTTTATGATTGATCAGACTCAATCAACAAGTGATGGTGTTATTTTTTCTTTAACACCTCCGGAAATTATTCAGTCAGTATCCAGGATCGGCGGTACCGATAATGTTGAAATGACTTTTGAAGTAGTGGATGAAACATTAGTAAAGGAAGCTCTTTATATTATTTCCATTGATAATAGTGGTACAGATACATTAAATAAAGGCTATGCAGTTATTTCAGTTTCAGGAACACCAATCGTTGCTGATACACTTTATTCATTAGATACTTTTGAATTTGATGGTATTCAGGGAACAATCGAATTTCCAACATCAAGACCGCCATCTCCCGGAAATAAATTTTCTGTTCAGACAGTAAAACCGAAACTACCTGACATAAGAGATAAATTTTATTTCCGTTTGGACGGAGCGAAAGTTAATAATGCTGAGATATCGCAGAGTATGAATAAAATAAGAGTTGTTCCGAATCCCTACGTTGTTGCTTCACTTTGGGAACCTGAATTCGGTGAACTTAGAAGAGAGCCTCTAAGACAAATTCAGTTTATTAACCTTCCGCCGGAATGTACAATTTACATTTTTACAGTTGACGCAGATTTAATTAAAACAATTTATCATAACTCAACAAACGGAACGGAAGTTTGGGATTTACGCGCAGAAGGCGGCAGAGAAATATCTGCTGGAGTTTATATTTATCTTGTGAAGACACAGGATACCGAACATCTCGAACGATTCGCTGTAATAAAATAATTACACGAAATTATTCAGGAGAATTTTATGAAAAATTTTTTACCGGTTCTATTAAGTTTAATAATTGCGTGCTTCACTTATGCTCAGAATCCAAATCTTGGTACTGGTGGTGCACAGTTTCTTCAAATTCCAATTGGTGCAAGAGCAGAATCAATGGCTGGTGCAGTAGTCGGATATATTGATGATGCTTCAGCAGTTTTCTGGAATCCTGCCGGAATTGTTAAGGTCAGAAACGTTGAAGTTTTCTTTTCTTATATGGATTGGCTGACGTTATTTGATCACAGCGCTGCATCGATTGTATATAATGTTGAAGATGTCGGTGCGTTTGGTGCCAGCTTAATTATGTTTAACACAAATGAAATGGAAATTACTACGGAGTTGGAACCAAATGGAACAGGCAGATTTTTTGACGCAGGTGATATGGCAATTGGTGTCAGCTTTGCGAGATACCTGACTGATAGATTCAGTGTTGGTGTAACTGCTAAATATGTTTATCAGCAAATATGGAATGAAACAGCGAGCGGGTTGGCTTTCGATATCGGAACTCAATACAAACTTGACTTCCAGAATCTTGTTATCGCGATGAGCATGTCTAATTTTGGCGGTGATTTGAGATTCGATGGTCCTGATCTTGATATTAACTATGAGCGGACAGATATTAATCCACAGTCACGCATAGTTCCCGGGAGAATGCAAACTGAAGATAATCCGCTTCCACTACATTTCCAGGTTGGAATCGGCTTCGATGTTTTTGAATATGATTTTGTTAAAATGAGAGGAGCAATTGATGCTACTCATCCAAATGATAATAGTGAACGTGTGTTATTAGGAACTGAGTTTTCATTCTTTGACAGATTCTATCTTCGTGGAGGTTACAAATTTAATTTTGATGACCAGAAAATTGCGTTCGGTGCAGGTGCAAATGTTCCGGTTTCATCCTCAGCGGTTTATTTTGATTATGCTTATTCTGTTTATGATTTATTACCGAGCGTTCACCGGATTTCAATTAAATTATTATTCTGATGTGAATAAAATTTTATTCTTAGTAGTATTAGCTTTTGCATTACCTATATACTCACAAGGTTATGTTTGTGCTGTTGGTGGTGGTTCAGAAGATTATAATAGCTGGAGCGATGAACCTTATAGCTGGATAGTTCAAAAAGCTGACAGCGGAAAAATTATAATCCTTGGAGTCAGCAGCGCCACATCCTGGCTTCCAAATTATTTCTTGTCTTTTGGTGCTGACACTGCTTACAACAAAACAATTTCTTCCCGCAACTCTGCAAATCTTCAGGAAACATACGATGAAATAATCACAGCCAAAGCAATTTTCATTCGCGGTGGTGATCAATGGGATTATATTAATTTATGGAAAGGTACCAAACTCGATACTGCAATCAACTTTGTTTTTCAGAATGGGGGAGTCGTTTCTGGAACCAGTGCCGGACTTGCAGTTCTCGGTGATGTTGATTTCAGTGCACAGAATGGTTCTGTCTATCCTGATGAATCTTTACTCAATCCATTCAATTCATATATGAAATTTGAAGATAATTTTTTGAATCTTGTTCCCGATGTGTTATTTGATTCACATTTCATTGAACGGGCAAGACACGGAAGATTAATTGCAATGCTTTACAATCGATATTTTCAAACAGGCAGAGAGTTGATTGGAGTTGGTGTTGATGATAGAACAGCTATCTGTATTACTCCGGATGGAATTGGTGAAGTAATGGGTAGTGGTGCTGTTGCAATTTTCACTATTGATAATGAAACAGTTTTTGAGCAAATCAACTCTGGTAATTACACAATTGAAAAACTGAAGTGTGAGCAGCTCACAAATAACTGGAAGTATGATCTGACTAACAAAGAAATAGTTTATATACCTCCATCAGCAAAAGCTGTTGATACTCAGCGAGTCACTGAATTTCCATTGACAAACTTATGGCTTACAGGTTCTGAAAATATTTCACAGCATATTCAAACTAACTTTGTCAGTTACATTTCAAATAATAACTCAGACAAAACAATTATTATTTCTCATCCGGGATTTACTTCTCAAATAACACCCATCACAAATTATTTAGATCAATCTTCGTTAGACTATGAAGTAGTTTATCTAACTTCATCAATTTTAAATGATGCATCAATTGTTCAGAAAATAAATTCAGGGACTAATTTTGTTTTTGCCGGTGACTCGTTGAATGTACTTGCAATGTTAAATGATTCTTCAACATTGGCTGGTGAAGTATTCAGAGAGAAGACTGTATTCTTTAAAACACCAGTTTTCTTCTTTGGTAAATCAGGGAAGACAGCCGGACAATTTTATACAGATAGACTTTATACAGACATTTATGCAGCATATCGTGGTAAGATGACTAATAATTCCGGTCTAAATTTAGTCGGAGATATGTTATTCGAACCAACTTTATTTGACGATAGTGATTTATATGAGAACAGGATGTGTTCTGTTTTGTGGGGATTGATGAGAAACCGAAAACGTTTTGGAATTTATCTTGATGGAAATGCAATGGCAGTTTTTAATCACGACCAAAAAACAGTAAAAGCTTTTGGAAGTATGCCTCCAATTTACATTGATGCAACACAAACAAGCTGGGTGGACTCATCAACTTTTATTGGGAACGGTGGTATCGGACCTCGTCAGGTTGTCGCAATGGATAATCTCCGGTACAACATTACAACTTATAATGACTATGCTTATAATATTGAACAAGGAAAATTTGAAGGCAGTGTCTCAGTTGATGCTAATTTCAAAATAACTGCAAAAGATTTTGAATTATACCAAAACTATCCGAACCCATTTAATCCGAGTACTGTGATCGGTTATCAGTTACCAGTAAGCAGTGATGTAACATTAACAATTTACGATGTGCTCGGTAATGAAGTTGTCACATTAGTGAATGAATACAGACCTGCAGGAAGTTATGAGGTTGAGTTTAACACATCAGAATTACCAAGCCGATCAGGCTCGGCCTTGACGAGTGGAGTTTATTTTTATCGTCTGTCAGCCGGAAATTATTCTGAAACAAAATCAATGATCCTTTTAAAATAATATTATGAAAATCATTTTATATTTTTTACTCTTTTTAATCCCCCTTGCTGCACAGCAAACACCTCTTGAAAAAAATAATTATCAAGAACTAACTAATTACGATGAACTTACAAACTTTGTATATCAATTAGACGAACAATCAGATTATTTGAATGTTGAAGTTATCGGAAAATCAGTTCATGGAAGAAATATTTATGGAATGTTTTTTTCTGATTCTGAATTTGGGAAAGATACTTCCAAAATAAAAGTTTTGATATTTGCTCAACAGCATGGTGATGAACAATCCGGAAAAGAAGGAGCTTTAATCTTTTCAAGAGAATTACTCAGACCAGAGAGAAAATATCTATTAGAAAAAATAGATCTGGCTTTAATCCCTCAAATGAATCCGGATGGTTCAGAGATAGATACAAGGTTTAATTCGAATCAAATGGATTTAAACCGCAACCATCTTATTCTTACTGAACCAGAAGTAATTGCACTTCATAAATTGTTCGATAAATATTTATTCGAAGCAACGATGGACGTGCATGAATACTATCCTTATACTGAAGATTATTTGCAGTATGGCTACATCAAATATTTTGATGAACAAATTGGCACATTAACGAATCCAAACGTTTCAGAGAGGATAAGAAATTTTAGTAATAAAGAATATCTTCCATTTTTTAAATCATATTTGAAAGAAAAAAATTTTACTTCGCACAATTACATTCCGGGTGGACCACCTGAAATAAATTTAATTAGGTACAGTACTTATGACATAAATGATGGAAGACAAAGTCTTGGGATACTGAATTCATTTTCTTTTATTCAGGAAGGGAAAAACGGAATAGATTCAATTGAAAATATTCAAAAAAGATCTGAAGGTCAGGCAACAGGAATTCTTGGATTTCTGGAATTTGTTTTTTCATATAAAAATAAAATTAAAGCATTAGTGAATGAAGAGCGAAGTAATTTAATTTCTGGTAAGGTAAGTGACTCCGTTGCAATTCAGATGGAACACGTAAGTAACGATGAAAAATTAATAGTTCCATTAAGATCAATTTATACAAACACGGATTCTATAATTACTGTTACTGATTTTCGTCCGGTTGTAAAATCTATTTATAATGTTGAACGTCCTTTGGGATATTTGATCCCTAAAGATCTTCCTGAACTTTATGATTGGGCAGTACAACAGAATTTAATTATTTCAGAATTAACGCTATCACAGGATCGTCTCATTCAGGAATATTTTATTAGCGAGATAGACTCGATTGATTTTGAAGGCGATATCGTTGTTAATCCTACTGTTGAATTAAAAGATGCAAGATATAAGATCAAACCAGAGGACTTTTATTTTATTCCAACAAACCAATTAAAAAATAATTTAATCGTGACAGCTCTTGAACCGAAATCAATTTTAGGTTTGGTAACTTATAACCAATATGCACATTTACTCAAAGCTAATGAATTCTTTCCGGTTTTGAGAGTTGTAATTAAAAAATAAATAAAAAGATTACCTGTAGCCCAGATTAGTAATCTGTGCTACCAAAGAGAATAAGTCAACGTGTTAGAAAAAATTCCCCGAATAAAACTGTCAAATCTTCCCACACCTTTAGACGAGCTAAAAGTACTCGGCAAAAAATACGGTTTAAAAAAATTATTAATCAAACGTGATGATCTGACCGGATTTGCAGGAGGCGGAAACAAAGCAAGAAAACTTGAATACGATTTTGCTGAAGTACTGAAAGATGATTATGATGTTGTTTTAACAGCTGGCGGAATACAATCGAATCATGCGAGAATGACTGCTGCGGCTGCAAGAAAACTTGGGATCGATGTAAAGGTTGTCCTTGGAGGACCGGACTTCAAAAAATTCAAAGGTAATTTGTTGCTTGATGTTCTATTCAGTGCAGAGATAAGATATTTAGTTGATGACGATTCAAACGATCATCTTACTTCTGAAATGAATAAGTGGGCGGATGAATTGAAACGTGAAGGACGAAAACCATTTGTTCTTCCAATCGGCGGAAGTACTGGTTTAGGTGCTTTGGGTTATGTGAAAGCAATGCATGAAATTTCTCAGCAGTTGGCTGATAAAAAAGTTCAGATAGTTATGGCTGTTGGTTCTTGCGGTTCTTTTGCAGGCTCGATACTTGGTGCAAAAATGTTTTTTAATGATGCAAGAATAATCGGCATTAGTGTTTCAAGAACTTCGCAAGCAATAATTGAAAGAACGAAAGAAATTATTTTGGAATCATCTGAAATTATGAAACAAAAAATAAATATGAATGAAATTAAGATTGAATGTTACGATCAATATTATGTTGAGTACGGACTTATCACAAAAGAGGGGAAGAATGCAATTTTAGAATGTGCGAATCTTGAAGGTATTATTCTCGACCCGATTTATACGGGTAAAGTAATGGCTGGTATGATTGATCTTGCACAAAAAAATATTATTGACAAAAAATTAACGACAATTTTTCTTCACACAGGCGGTTTACCAATTTTATTTTCATTCGAAGATGAGTTTGATGAGCTGGCAAAATGCAATAAAATTTATAAAAAAGTTCAGTGATGCATTCAATTGAAATATTTTCAGTATAAGATGATGTAAAAAATGAAATTCATTACATTGTCTCTTATTCTACTTTTTCTTTCAGTACTAAATTTATTTTCACAGGAAAAGAATATCAAAGTTGAAAAAGATATTCTTATGATAATCAATGAGTTCGACGATGAAGATCCATATCTGAATGGTGAAGCAGTAAATGAAATTGTAAAGTATGGTAACGATGCGGTTGATTTTCTGATTGAATCTTTACAAAGTCAAAACAGTAATGTAAGATGGTGTTCAGTGATTGCACTTGGTAAAATTGCACCTGAGGGCGAAAAAGCAATTCCTTATTTAACTCAAGCTTTATCGGATAGTGATTCAAATGTCCGATGGTGTTCAGTTATTGCACTTGGAAATTTTGGTCAATCCGCTGAAGGAGCTATTGCTCAATTGGTAAATCTTTTAAATGATAAAGATGAAAATGTAAGATGGGCTATGTTTATTGCGATAAAAAAAATTGATCCTGAATATAACTTCCAACCACCAAAATTATCAGATGTAATTTCAATAATTGATAATGATCTTCCTTCTTTAATGAAGGATTACAAAGTTCCGGGAGTTTCAATTGTTTTGATAAAAGATCGGAAAATTGTTTTCAGTAAAAGTTTTGGAGTTAAAGATGTTAGAACATCTGAACCAGTAAATGAAAACACAATGTTCGAAGCCTGTTCAATGAGTAAAACTGTTTTTGCGTTCATCGTTTTTCAACTTGTCGAACAAAATAAACTTGATCTTGATGAACCACTTTCCAATTATCTTGATGAAATATTTTTTGGAGAAGATTCAATTTACAAAAAGATGACTGCACGAATGATTCTATCACACACAAGTGGTTTACCAAATTGGCGAAAAGGAGAAGAAGAAAGAAACGGACCACTGCCGGTTTACTTTACTCCCGGTGATAGATTCAGCTATTCAGGTGAAGGATATTTTTATTTGCAAAGAGTAATTGAAAAAATAACAGGAAAATCTCTTGAACAAATTGCTAAAGAGAATTTATTTTTTCCATTAGAGTTGAACCATAGTAGCTTTTTATGGACTGAAGAATTCGATTCACAAATTTCTTGTGGTCATGATACTTCAGGGAACTTTCTGGCGAAGTCAAAATATGTTCACCCGAATTCCGCATATTCGCTCTACATCACAGCGGAAGATTATGCTAAATTTATAATTCAGATATTGAATTCAGGTCAATCACATTCCGCATTATTAACTGAAAACTTTAAATCAATGATGTTAGAGCCGCAAGTTGATGTATTAGTACGTGATCCAATTGAAAGACCGGGAAGGGCATTAGGATTTTTTACATTTTGGTCTCTTGGCTGGGCGATTGATTCAACAGCGTACGGGAATATTTATTATCACAGCGGTGCGAACAGAACCGGATTCCGATGTTATTCTCAATTCAACCTTGAAGAAGGAAACGGAATCGTGATTATGACAAACAGTTTAAATGGATCCGAACTGTGGATGAGATTAATAAAGAGGATTGGTGATTTCTGAAAAGTTACTGAAGCGTGTAACTACTGTCAACAAAAACATCTTTTCCTTCAAATAAAGTCATAAGCACTTTTGCTTTATAAATGTCTGTTACCGGAATCTCAAATAAATTTTTATCAAGCACAATTAAATCTGCTTTCTTTCCAACTTCAATTGAACCTGTTTCCTTTTCGAGAAAATTTGCATAAGCTCCATTGATAGTAAAGCTTCGTATCATTTGTTCGAGAGTAACTCTTTCTTCAGGCCAGAGAACTTCGCTTGAATCTGTTGTATTAAATTCACTTCTTGTTATTCCAAATTGGATCGCTTCCAAAGGATTGCAGGGAATCGTAACAGGATAATCACTCGAACTTGCAGCAATAACTCCTTCGTCAAAAAAACTTTTCATTGGATATTCTTCGTCTGCACGTTTTTGACCGAGATAAGGAACCTGAATATTATAATAGTAATCATCTTTGCTGAACCAATATGGCTGAGGTACAGCGATCACACCAAGTTCTTTGAATTTTTTAATATCTGATTCGTCAACTAACTGAAGATGCGTAATAGAATTTCTTGAATCTCTTTTCCCGTTCTGAAATTCTGCGGAAGCAAAAGCATAAAGTGTTACAGATGTTGCAGCATCGCCAATTGCGTGCACGTGAATCTGAAAATGTTCTTTATCCAAAGCCGAACAGATTTTATTAAGGGAATCAATTTTCCAAAATATTTCCCCATAATTTTTTGGTTGATGCTTGTAAGGTTCTTTCAGATATGCTGTACTTCCTTCAACAACGCCATCAATAAAAATCTTTGCAGAATTTGTCTGAAATAATTCACCTGAATTCTTTTTTCGCTCTTCAATCAGCGATTTGATTTGCTCAACACTTTTTTCAGGATCAATGTAAAGTGAAGCACGAAATCTCATTTTTAATTTATTATTTTTCTCCAGATTTCTGAACGCATCAGTTTCATTACTTCCAGCATCGAGATATGCATCGTGGACAGTTGTTATTCCAAATGCTGAAACCATTCGTTGATATGCTTCAAGTCCATCCATTAAATTTTCTACTGTATAAGCCGGGAAAATATCCGCAACAAGATCTGCAGCATTTTCGCGAAGCGTGCCGTTAGGTTCATTCGTTCCGGGATATCGTTCAATATTTCCGCCTTTTGGATTTTTTGTTGAATTATTTATTCCAGCCAGTTCAAGTGTTTTTGAGTTAACCCATTTTGAATGTCCCCCATCTGAAGAAAAAGAAACAGGAATATCTTTTACAATTTCATCGATTATTTTTTTATCAGGACCAATCCCGGGAAAATCTGTATCGCTCCAGCCTCTGCCTTTAATATATTTTGCATCAGGATGTTCGGATAAATATTTCTTAATTGCATTTTGGATATTTTCTTTCGATTTGAGTCCGTAAAGATTCAACTCATTGAAATAACGGTAAGAACTTATTGAATGACAATGCGCATCAACAAATCCGGGAAGAACCATTTTGCCATTTAGATTTATAACTTTTGTCTTCTCGCCAATATATTTTTGAACACTGTCATTATCTCCAATGAAGATGATCGATTTGTCTTTAATGGCAACTGCTTCAGCTTTTGAATTTATACTATCAACAGTGTAAACAAATCCGTTTGTAAAAACAGTGTCAGCTTTTTCATTCTGGTTTGTGCTGCAACCAACAATGAAATAAAATAAAATAATTATTGTAACTAATGATTTCATCTTATTTGTTCGGATTAAATTCTTTTTTTCTGATTGTTACTTTTTCAAGTTTTTCCAGATTTACTTCAACACCAATTCCCGGTTTTGTTGGAACATCCATCGTTCCATCTTTATTAACTGTGAATTCAGGTTCAACAATATCTTCTTTATAATATCTTTTGCTTGCTGAAATATCTCCCGGTAAAGTAAAGTTTGGGAGTGATGCAAGAGCAACATTTCCTGCGCGACCAATTCCTGATTCGAGCATTCCACCATGCCAAACCGGAATATTTTTTGAAGAGCAATAATCGTGAATTAATATTGACTCGGTGAATCCTCCGACTCTTCCGGGTTTAATATTGATTACTCTGCAGCTATCAAGTTCGATTGCAGCACGGGTATCATCGAGTGAATGAATACTTTCATCGAGACAAATTGGAGTTTTCAATTCCCGCTGAAGTTTTGAATGATCATAAATATCTTCGTACCCCAGTGGTTGTTCAATAAGGAGCAGATTATAATTATCCATCTCTTTAAATAAATTAATGTGTTTTAATTCATAAGCTGAATTCGCATCAACCTGCAAAAGAACATCAGGAAATTCTTTTCTCAATGCTTTTACAAATTGGATGTCATATCCGGGAGAAATTTTTATTTTAATTCGTTTATAACCTTCTTTCAAATAATTATTCACTGTTTTTATCAAATCAGATTCAGATTTTTGAATTCCTATACTCACACCAACATCAACTTTACTTCTCGTTCCACCAAGCAATTTTGAAAGAGATATTTTTTTTGATTTTGCAAAAACATCCCAAAGCGCTGCTTCAAGTCCGGCTTTTGCCATCATATGTCCGCGAACTTTGGAGTAAAGAGAAATTGCTTCATCAATTGAAGAAAGATTTTTACCCAATATCGATGGGATTAAAAAATCTTCGAGTATATGCCAGGCTGTTTGAACGGTTTCGTAAGAATAAAAAGGTGTTCCTTCAGCAACCGATTCACCCCAACCGGTAAGACCTTCAGCATCAACCCTAACCATTATATGTTCTTCATCGTATTCAGTTCCCATTGACGTGGTGAATGGTGAAACGAGTTCCATTTTTGTGTGATAAAGTTCTACTCTTTTAATTTGCATTTTTTTACCTGACTAAATATTTATTAAAGTTTCGGAGTTGCAATGAAGTTAACACCAGCGGGAATTGTTTTCAGATCAATATTTTCTGCTTCACATTGGTAACCAAACTCTTTTAAAATTTTTAATGATTCAATTGAAGATTCAAAATGATCTCCACCCAGTTCTAAATATATTGTTGGTTTATGTTTTTTAATTGTCTCTTTAGCACCTCGTAACACTTGAGGTTCATATCCTTCGGTATCAATTTTTATAAAAGAAATTCGTTCCGAGATATTATTCGAAAATTTATCAAGAGTTGTAATCTTAATTTCTTCAACAATAAAATCATTTTTATCCTGTGTGACTATCGAACTTAAACCGGACTGTTTTGGATTGAAGTAGAGCGAAGTAGCGCCTTCCTGTTCACCTAGAGCAAGATTAATGATCTCAACATTTTTAAGATTATTTATTTTTACAGTAGATGACAATTTTTTACTGAGTCTCCCTGATGGTTCGAATGAATAGATTTTTCCCGAATCATTCATCAAATTGTTGAGGATCAACACAAAAAATCCCATATTGCCGCCAACATCAATAACTGTATCACCCTTCTTAATATATTTTTCAATTTTATCTCGCTCTTCATTGAACATTCTATCCCAGCAGGCGTGATATAATATTTCACCCCGGTCTCTTCGATTATAAAAATTGAAATAATAATTACCATGATTGACTGTTATGCTTTCATTACCAATTCCTTTTTTCAATTCTAGTTTAATACCGGTAAAAAAACATTTTGATTCAAAGCTAATCGTATTAAAGATTGCATTTAACGTATTCGACAAACCCCTTTTCTTAATACTGGAATTAATTTTTTTTATTGCATTGATCATCTATAAAACAGCTCATCTTGAACAGAAAATTATTAGAACAAAATTTAAGCTATGTAAAATTAACGAATTTTAGATTGCCGGGTTAATTTTGAAGTAAGTTTTTTGATATTCTTACTTGAATCAGATTACTGTTAAGCTAAGGTAATTTCTGAAAAAGTTTTTGACGAATGCAATTAAAAGATAAAAACAAAGGATGATAAACTCTTCGGCGAATATTTCCTTGCCTGTCTGCACCAATAAGTTTAATTTTTCGTATAAATAATTTCATTTTTTGTAAAGCTATCATCAAACGAGAGTATCATGTCCGAAAAGCTTATCGAATGTGTCCCTAATTTCTCAGAAGGGCAGCGACCTGAAATAATAAAACAAATCACAGACGAAATTGAAAATGTTGAAGGTGTAAAACTGCTTGATGTAGATCCCGGTTTCGATATGAACCGCACTGTTGTAACTTTTATTGGTTCGCCAGAAGCAGTTAAAAAAGCTGCATTCAATTCCATTAAAAAAGCAGCTGAGCTGATTGATATGAGCAAACACAAAGGGTCACATCCGAGAATGGGTGCGACAGATGTTTGTCCTTTTGTTCCGGTTAGTGGAATTACAACAGAAGAATGCATTGAACTTTCTAAAGAAGTTGCAAAAAAAGTTGGTGAAGAACTTAGTATCCCTGTTTATCTTTATGAAAAATCTGCAAGCAAACCTGAAAGAGAAAATCTTGCAAAAATTCGTCAGGGTGAGTATGAAGCGCTTGAAGAAAAATTAAAAAAACCAGAATGGAAACCTGATTTTGGCCCGACAAAGTTTAATGCAAAAGCAGGTGGGACAGTAATAGGAGTTAGAGAATTTTTAATTGCTTACAATATTAATCTCAACACACGCGAGGTAAATCACGCAACTGATATTGCATTTGAAATAAGAGAGAAAGGAAGATCTGCAAGAAGAATTAACAATGGAAATTTCTACTATAAAAGTGATGACATTCTGAAATACGAAAAAGGAAATTATCCTTGCGGTGATTGTGATTTTAATGGTAAGACTCTTGAAGAAACGATTAAACATTGTAAAGAAAAGCATAACTATGATCTTGCTGATATTCTTGAGCAGCACGGAATAGACCCAGGAAAACCTGAAGGGCAGTCAGTCAAGAAACCCGGTAAATTTAAACAATGTAAAGCTATCGGATGGATGGTTCCGAAATATGATCGAGCACAGATTTCAATTAATCTCACCAATTATAAAGTAACTTCGATGCACAATGTTCTTGAAGAGACAAGAAAACTTGCTTTTGAAAGAGGACTTGTAGTTACCGGAAGTGAAGTGGTTGGAATGGTTCCATATCCCGCTTTGCTTGAAACAGGAAAATTTTATCTGAAGCAGCAGCATCGTTCGGTTGGAATTCCGGTAAAAGATATTTTGAATTCAGCAGTTCAATCACTCGGATTGAATGATGTTTCAGAATTTAAGATTGAAGAAAGAGTTCTTGGATTACCAAAAAATCTTGATACAGCATTAGCAGAAATGAAGTTGACTGATTTTATTGATGAAGTATCACGAGAATCTCCGGCACCTGGTGGTGGTTCTATTGCAGCATTAGCAGGAGCTTTAGGCGCATCATTATCATCAATGGTCAGCAATCTTACAGCAAATAAACGAGGAAGTGATACTGTTGATAAAATTCTAAATGATACTGCAGAACAATGTCAGCAAATTAAAGAAGCACTTGTTAAAGCAATCGATGAAGATACAAATGCGTTTAATTCATATATGAATGCTCGTCGTCTTCCAAATAAATCCGCTGAAGAAAAGAAAATCAGAGAAGAAGCAATGCAGGCTGGATTAAAACAAGCAGTTATGGTTCCATTAAATACTGCAAAACAAAGTCTAAGAGCAATTGAAATTGCAGAAGTTGTTGCAAAGAACGGCAATCCAAATTCAATTACCGATGTTGGTGTTGGCGCACACATCGCTTACACCGGAGTTCTTGGTGGTATTTACAACGTACTGATCAATCTTAAAGATATTAAGGATCAAAAGTTTGTTGATGAGATGAGAAAGACTTGTGCTGAGTTGAAGGAAAAAGCGCAGAAGAAATTAAATGAAGTCTTAAGTTTTGTAGAGAGTAAATTATAAGAAAATATTGTTTTTCCCTTTTATTTATTGACATTTCCGCTTAAGGAATATCAGATCGGAATCTTCCCAAACTTCTAAAATTTTATAATTAATACCTTATAATCAGATGGAGTTATAAATGAAAAAGTATTTTTCTGTTTTTATATTTTTTGTTTTTTCAATCAGCTTATTTTGTCAGTCGGAGGAACTAACCCGTCTTCTTCGCTTCCCTGATATCAGCAAGGATAAAATTGCTTTTGTTTATGCTGGAGATATCTGGATTGTTGATGCAAACGGTGGAACAGCAAGACAACTTACTTCACACAAAGGTATTGAACTCTTTCCAAAATTTTCTCCCGATGGAAAATGGATTGCTTTCTCTGCTGAGTATTCAGGAAACAGACAGGTTTATATTATTTCCGTTGATGGCGGAACTCCGACTCAGTTAACTTACTACAATGATGTTGGAATAATGCCACCACGTGGTGGATTTGATTACCAGGTTCTTGGCTGGACACCAGACGGGAAAAATGTACTCTTCAGAGGAAACAGACTTCCGTGGGGAGAAAGAATGGGAAAATATTTTCTCGTTCCAATTGCTGGCGGATTTGAAACTCCTTTGCAAATTCCAGAAGGCGGAGGTGGAATGTTATCTCCTGATGGAACAAAAATGGTTTACACTCCGATAGAACGCGAATGGAGAACATGGAAAAGATATCGCGGTGGTCGTGCACAGGATGTCTGGATTTATGATTTAAAAAATAATACCACTGAAAAAATTACAGATTACATTGGAACAGATAATCAACCAATGTGGATTGGAGAAAAAATTTATTTCACTTCTGACAGAACCGGAACTCTTAATCTTTATTCTTACGATCTCACTTCAAAACAAACTTCTTCTCTAACTGATTTTGATAATTATGATGTTCTTTGGCCAAGCGCCGGAGAAGAAAATATTGTTTACGAAAATGGCGGATACATTTATAAATATGATATCACAACAAATAAAAATGAATTAGTGCCAATAAAAGTTTTTGGTGATTTTCCAGGAACATTTCCATATATTAAAAATTTGAGTGATCAGGTTAACTGGTTCGAAATATCGCCGACAGGAAAACGAGCATTGCTTGAAGCAAGAGGAGATGTTTTTACAGTACCTGCTGAGAATGGAGAAATAATTAATATTACTCAAACACCGGGGATAAGAGAAATTGATCCAGTCTGGTCACCCGATGGAAAATGGATTGCATATCTTTCAGACAAAACTGGTGAGTATGAAATTTTTATGAAATCTTCTGATGGAAGTAGTGAGGAAAAAAAAATTACTAATGACGGAACTATCTGGAGATTTTCACCTGTCTGGTCACCTGATAGTAAGCAAATTGCTTTCGCTGATAAAAACCAGAAACTATGGTATGTTAATATTGATGGAGGAAGTCCGACCGAAGTTGATCATAGTAATTATAATGATATAACAGATTATAAATGGTCACCGGATAGTAAATGGTTAACCTATACTAAAAGTGATGAATCAAGGATGGGTTCAATCTGGGTTTATTCACTTGAAGAAAAAGAAATTACAAAACTGACAAGCAGTCTGACTGATGAATTCAATCCGGTTTTCAGCAAAGACGGAAAGTATATTTATTTCTTTTCAAATCGTGATTTCAATTTAGAATTCAGCAGTTGGGAATTTAATTACGTTTACACAAATCCAACAAGAGTTTATTGCGCTGCATTAAACAATAATGTTCTAGCTTTATTTCAACCCAAAAATGATGAAGAAATCACGAACAATGAATTAAAAGAGAATAATGATACTGGCGAGGTTGTAGTCAAAATTGATCCTGAAAATTTTGAAAACAGAATTAATGTCCTACCGGGGAAATCAGGAAATTATTCTTCACTTTATCCAACAGAAAAAGGAGTCGCATATATTTTTCAAGATGATTCAGGTTCCAAATTAAAATTATTCAATCAAAAAGACGAGAAAGAAACAGCCATCCTCGAAGATATCGGAAATTATTTGGTCTCATCTGATGGAAAGAAAATAATTTATAGTAAAGGTTCTGATTACGGAATAATTGATATAAAAGAAAATCAGAAAAACACTGATGGAAGAATTGATCTGAGCAAATTAGATGTAAAAATATTTCCAAAAGCAGAATGGGAAGAAATTTTTGTTGATGGCTGGCGGCTTTTACGTGATTGGTTCTACGATGCAAATATGCATGGGGTTGATTGGAATGAAATGAAGGAAAAATATGGTCAACTCGTTCCTTATGTTTCTCACCGAATGGATCTAGATTATATCTTTGGTGAACTCGGCGGTGAGCTAAACTCAGGTCATGTTTATGTTGACTGGGGAGATTTTGAAAGAGTGAAGAGAATAGATAGTGGTTTACTTGGCTGTGAACTCGAAGCTGATCCATCAGGTTTTTTTAAGATTACAAAAATTTATAAAGGGGAAAACTGGCATTCAGATTTTCGTTCTCCGCTGACAGAACATGGTGTTGATGTAAAGGAAGGTGATTTCATTATTGCTATTAATGGGCAGGAAGTGAAGACAAATGAAAATCCATATAAATTTCTTGAGAATAAAGCTGGTATTGTAATTACACTTCTGGTTAATAGTAAACCTTCAAAGGATGGTGCAAGAGAAGAAAAAGTAAAACCAATTAGCAATGAAGGAAATCTTCGTTATCTCGATTGGGTGAATTCAAGAATGAAAATAGTTGATGAATTATCTGGTGGTAAAATTGGATACATTCATATTCCTAACACTGCAGTCGAAGGCAACAGGGAATTATTTAAATATTTTTATCCGCAGACAAATAAAGAAGCATTGATTATTGACGATCGTTACAATGGCGGCGGATTTGTTCCTGACAGGATGATAGAACTTGTTTCCAGAAAAACTTTGAATTACTGGGTAAGACGCGGAACCGAACCAACTCCTGTTCCGGGATTTGTAATGGATGGACCTAAAGTTTGTTTGATAAATGGTTATTCAAGTTCGGGTGGTGATGCTTTCCCGTATTACTTCAGAGAAAAAAATCTCGGTAAAATTATCGGTACACGTACCTGGGGTGGGTTAATTGGTCTTTCAGGTAATCCAAATTTAATGGATGGAGGCTCGATTAGTATTCCGACTTTCAGGTTTTTAGATACAAATGGAAACTGGGCAGTTGAGAACGAAGGTGTTTATCCAGATATAGAAGTTCTTGATCGTGCTGATCTGGTAGTGAAAGGAGAAGATCCATCTTTGGAAAAAGCAGTTGAAGTTTTATTAGAGGAATTGAAAAATAATCCTCCGAAGAAATTGGTTGTTCCGCCTCCACCGGATGAATCGAAGAAATAAATGGCCCCACTCCTCCGAAGGAGTCCTATGGACCGTCCTCTCCCCAAAGGGGAGAGGTGGAACTTTTTCAAGAAATTATAGCCCCGTGCTTCAGCACGGGGATAGAATAATACAAAACGGATTTGGCTTTAGCCAAACCAACTAAAATTAGTTTAAATTCTTAAATCCATATTTCTTCTTAAACTCATCAAGTTCTTCAAGAAAATTTTTTATACGATGATGTTCTTCCTGATTATCGATATACTTTCTAACTTTATCAAGAATGGATTTACTTACAGAAAGTGCAATGTAGTCATCCTGCCATCCGAACTTACCTTTTATCACTTGACTTTTATTTACCCATTGTGATGATTCACCTTTAATCAACTGAACTATTTTACTGATTGTTTGATCGGTTCCAAGAGATATTAATAAATGAATGTGATCATCTGTGCAATTGATACTATCAATAAATATTTCTTTTTCTTTTGCATTAGATTTTATATGCTGAATCAGAATTAGTTTAAGTCCTTTTGCTATGATTTTTGACCTGTTTTTTGTTGACCAAATAACATGAAGATAAATGTTTATAAAACGCATTGTGTATAGACTATTTGATATTAAAATATTGGATAATTTAGGAATAGAAATCTTAAATAGAAAGTTTTGGCTAAAGCCATAAGTGCCGGTGTGCTATTTTATTTTTAACCCCGACTTGAAAGTCGGGGCTATTATTCTATTCATCACTCTCAACTTCGAACTTAACAATCACGTAACCTTTCCAGGTTTCATAAGCTGCGAAGAGAACTCCAACTAATACAGAAATCATTCCTAAGAGAAATAGAATTGTGATGAAACTATTAATTTTTGTTACTTCAAATAAGTATCCGAATCCAATAAGTAAAGAAGTCAATACAAATAATGCAACAGCAAGAGTATATGACAGAACTGCATTCCTCACCAGACCGACCCGATAAGTCAACTTTTCAAGCTGCTTGGTAATACTTTCAAATCTTACGTTTTCCTGGAAACTGAATTCTTTATCGCCAAGTTTGTGAAGCGCTCGTCTTCGTTCTTCATTCAAAAGACGAATTCTGTTTACCACCAAAGAATATTTATTATTCATTGCGAGAAGAAGTAGTCCGCACGCAGAGATCATTAATCCCGGTGCAAGCATTAGCTGAATTATTTCAACGATGGATGATACGTCTGGCATTGTTCTTAAAATTTGTTGAAGTAAATATAATGAAAAGTGAGAGATGCATTTGATAAGTGTCATTACGAGTTCCATCAGAGTCGAAACAAAGTGATCTCAAATTTAGTTTAGATTGTTTCGCTAATCACTCGCAATGACAGACTGAAAAGCCATCACGATGGGTATTTTTCTATATAGAGTCATCCCGAACTCGGTTCGGGATCTCTTGTACTTATGAGATGCTGTCCAAAGGACTCCTTTGGAGAAACAAGTTCAGCATGACTAAATAATTATCGTTCAAATTCAAAATTCTTCTTTGAAGCCTGTTCTTTAATAAGCTTCAACATTGCTGCATCAAGCGTATTATCCTGAATGTTTTCTTTTTGTTGTTTTGCAATGAAGTCTCTTCTTTGCTGATCAAGTTCATTAATTTCTTTTTGAATTTTTTCTCGTTCATTTGCTTTTTGATCAACATATTCTTTTTGTTCTTCCTTCGTCATATTCTGCATTTCTTCCGGTAACTGATCTTTTGGAATATCATCAATATCAACTCCTTCTTTTTCTGCATCAACAAGATCCCACGATTCATTTTTATACTGACCACTTCCTTTTGTAATTGATCTCTCAACCATTACACTGGGAGAAAGATTACTTGCGTTATCATCCTGTGTTGATTGTCTTTGCTTCAATGTTTCGCCCTCGTAACCATAAGCTATGTAAGTAGAATTTAATTTTTGTCCAAGTTCAACAAGTCTGTCATCGTACGGAGTCGGGATATGAGCGATGTGACAGTCGCTGTCAATATTCAGGTATTTACCGTCACCAAGTTCAGCTCCATCTTTCCAGAAAGTTTGAATGCCTTCATTATAGTTACCACAAAAAATTGTATTTACTATTATATCTTTATTGCGAGCTGATTTGCATGCATCTTTATAATCATTTTCTCCCTGGTCGAATGGTTCATTTCCTGCAATGAATATTACTTTATAATTATTATCATCTTTATTCCATTTTAAATCTCGTAGAGCTTCTGAAATTACGGTTCCACAATATTCACTTCCTCCGTTTGTTTTGAGATTGAATAATTCTTCCGAGATTTTATCAAGATCATTTGTAAAGGGAGTGATAAGTCTTACATAACCTTCCATTGATGAAAGTCCGTCATTCCCGTATTCATACAATGCAACCGAAAGATTTGTTTTTTTGCCATTGCATTTTGAACGGGACATTTCATTTACAATTTTCCAGAGTTGAGTTTTAGCCTGGTCAATTAATCCATCCATACTGTTACTTGTGTCCAGAAGAATGGCAAGCTGAATATTGCTGCTGGTTGGGTTTGAGTTTGATTTTGCAACATCCCCGAAAAGTGTGAAACTGATAAGAAAGCAAATGAACATAATTAATGAGCTTTTCATTTTTAACTCCTTAATGAGTGATGAAATTTATTTTGTTGAGGGTTTAACTATTCAGGAAGGGAAAAGTTCCATGATGAGTTGGAATGAAAAGACGAAATATTTTTATATTAAATTTATGAAAATTAGAGAGGTTAAAAAGTATCAATAGCGTTTGGATAATTAAATTACTGATATACCAATTGTAATATAGAATAATAAGGGCCATCCAAAAGTGGTGTGTATCCCACTTTCTAATTCCAATGATAATTTGTTATTCAATTCAAAAAGATAAAAACCATTTAAGCCTAAGAAGGGTGCAGGTGCAAAATTTAAATCATAAGTAGCTAAGGCTAACCCTGCACAACCAGCTATAAATAAATTCCTGTATAATCTGATTTCGGGTCCAAATTTTGCGTATGGAAGGAAATATACATTATAATCATCAGAATGTTTATAAGTAATAATTAAAGTATTTATTCCTAGCTCAAATGCTAAGTCAACCTTAACGTTGTATGATGAACGATCAAAACCGCTTGAACGGTAACTTAAATTTATAAATGGATATCTAAATTCATCATAATTGCTTAAGAGATCTACATAACCAAGAGACAATCGAAACCTGGATATTCTTTGATAACTATCTTTTTCTATACAAGTATTCTCCTGAGCGAAAGTAATGCTCAAACAACTTAAAATGAAAAATATTTCGATATGATACTTTATATATCCCCCAGTTAGAAAATTATTTTGTATTTACCCTTCATACTCCTTCGACATCTAAGTCTCATTCCTATTCCTTGCATATATAACGGATATAATAGGCAGTTCAAGTTTCTATTTTTTACTACTTACTATTTTTTTATAGTTTTTAAAATAGTCCTGCTGCTTTTCTCGTGCGTGACAATTAACGCAATCTTGTTCGATGAAAGATTCTTCAAGCTGAATAGGATGAATAAATTCTATTCCGTTAATAGAAACATTTTCTTTACCATCGGGCGTTACCTGCGAAATAATCGTATGGCAAATGTTGCAATCTTTTCTGATCACTCTTCCTTCTTCACTTACATGTTTATTATCGTGGCAGCGGAAACATCCTGTATCATATAAATGCGAAATATGGTTCGGGAATCCTCGCCAGCTCACGTTCATTGTAGGAAAATAATTCCGGCTGTAAATTTTTTGTATCTCTTCAATACTTTTTTCAATAGAAGGCAATTGAGTTTTATAAACTTCCGGATAGTTGTATTGATAAAAATTATGCATAGAAATTCTGATACTATCCAGAGCAATCTCCTTTTTGGAATACCTGGTCTCCAAAATATCAACTGCAACACTTTTAATAAATGGTAGAGTTTTATCAATCCGATCCAGTGACAATGAAAGATTTACAGATTTATCCGCTGGATTATATATATGCGATGGTCGGTTATGGCAATCTATACAATCCATTGTTCTGCGGTTTTCTTCAGGGACATCTTTCTCATTGAAATCAATTTCAGTGCTCCGGTAGATTATTTCTTTACCTTCGCTATTAATTTGTTTTACCCAGGGAATTACATTTCGTTTTTCGTCGAGATGGATATATTCAATTTTGTTAGCAATGTTCATATGCCAATGAATTCCTTCTGCACGACCAAGTTCAGAATTTCCACCACCAATTTTAAGAAGCATTGCTATCGAAGATTTTGTATTTGCTTCATCATACAAAAAATAATCTGACTTATATTTTATTTCTGAAAAGAAATGACCTGGCGAATGGCATTGTTCGCAAGTTCCCTCAGCGGGTCTCAATTCGTGAACCGGTGTCGGAATCGGACGTGAATATTTATTGAACAATACTGAATAAACCTGATAAGCACCGGAGATTTTTGATTTTACAAACCAATCTGCACCTGAACCAATATGACAGCCAACGCAGCCAACTCTTGAGTGAGGAGAGGAAAGATATGCTGTGTATTCTGGTTCCATAACTTCATGACAAATTGTACCGCAGAATTCATCCGATTCAGAATATTCGAATGCTTTATAACTACCAAATGCAGAAAAGAAAATCAGAAGCAATGTTCCAACCGTAAAGAATGTAACAGCTCTTCTTTGTTTAATATCATTAAGATCTATAACTAAAAATTTTCCGCTTCGTTCAAGTCCTCTTTTAATTCTTCTTCTTTCACGGATAATTCCATAAGCAATAAGCAGCAATCCGAAAATCAGTATTGCTGGCAATATGATAAAAGTTATTATTCCAAGATATGGATTTGATTCACCGCTGAATATATCGAGGATGAAAAGAAAAATTATAAGTCCAAAGCTTATTGCGGCAATACCTGCACCGGTGAGTGTTACCGGATTGTAAACTACGGGAGGGAATAATTTTTTCATACAAACAACCTGAAATATTTTTTGTTATGAAAAGAAAAAATAATTATGACTTTTCCCCGGAATCTTCTGATTCTGCTTTAAGTTTTTCTTCTTCTGCTTTTGCAATTTTTTCCAGTTCAAGAGCATGTTCATCAGCCATTTCACCTTCGGTCAGTGTGCCTTTCCACCAGGCAAGGCTCATTGGATAAACGTCAGGATTAAATATTACGAAGTAGAAATGCCAGATAACTATGGCAAGGAATGCAAGCCATGCTTCATAATAATGAATTGTTCTTGCAATATCCCATCCAAGTTTCGTAATCAAACCCATAAAATAATTATTGAACCACATAATTATTCCGGTAGCTGACATTACAATAGTTCCCCAGATCAATGCCCAGTACTCAGCTTTTTCAACATAGCTAAATCTATCCAGCTTTGGTTTTATTTTTGAAATTCCGAGATTAAATCTGGCAACGTCAATAGCATCTCGGATATCCTGGTATTTTGGAAGAAGATCTTTAATGAGCTGTCTGCCTCGTGTTGTAAAAGAAATGTAATAGATATGATATAAGCTGATACCAACCATTACACAAGCAGAAATTCTGTGTATGAGGCTTCTGTATTCAAATGCATCACTGCTGAAATCTCTGATATGCCTTGCCCACCAGGCATTCGGATAACTTAACATAAATCCGGTTACTACGAGCAGCATAAAACTAATGGCCATAGTCGCGTGCTGCAATCTTTCATTAACGGTCATTCGAAGATATAATCTGTGACTGTGTCTTTCTTCTCTTATCAAACCTCTTTGCTTCATCTTTTTAATTTTTGATTTTCTGAAGAAGTCAAAGGTGTTATGAACAAACATCAATCCAATAACAACGAATATCAAAGTAATGTACATCCGCGCAATGAAGAAGATTATCGGTTCACTTTCTTCTTGTCTTGTAATGTGAATTTTTCCTACTGTAAATCTTTCATTCGCACCAGGATGACAACCGCCGCAAGTCTTAACTAAATTAGCTTTGTTTACAGTAGATGTCGGATCTGAAGATGGTTTAATATTGTGAGCACCATGACAACTTGCACAGTTAGCTGCCGAGACTGAACCACCTTCAACAGCTAATCCATGATAGCTGTCAGTAAAAGTTTCAAACCTGTCGCTTGATAATCCATATTTATCAGACAGCCTGACTGAATTGTGACAAGGTGAACAGACTTCTCTGGAAAGATTTAGAAATGCAACAGGAGATTTTGGATCATCTTTTTTTAGGATATTGTGTTCTCCATGACAATCAGTACAAACCGGTGCATCTTTTACTCCTTTCATCGCTACAATACCATGTATGCTTTGCGAATACTCTTTCGCAATTTCGGTATGACATTTGCCGCAGGTTGAAGGTATATTTTGTTTGAAAGTCGGTGAGCTATTGTTTGTACTTTTAAGTACTTCATGCGAGTTATGACAATCAATACAAGTTGCGGCATCAGGATTGCCTGAATTCAATGCGGAACCATGAACACTCTTTTCATACATCGTTATAAATCCTGCAGTAACAGATGTTCTTGCTCTAACTTCCGGCGAATCCAGATGACAGGATAAACATAATTTTTCCTGAGCAATTTTTATATCTACCAGGTTCTCTCCATCATGAACTTTTGCAATCGGGATTTTATGACAGGTTAAACAATTTGGTGCACCCTGCATTCCATCTTTGAAAGACTTGAAATGCTCTGATGCTAGATATTTATTTTCTACTTTTGAGTGACATTGACCGCAGGATTTAGGCAGATTTTCCGTACTCCATTTAGCGCCAGGTTTAGTCGGGTTCTGAGCATAATGATAGTCGTGACAGGACAAACAATTTACATCTTTTCCTTTTTCATTTCCGGTTGCTTTTAACAAACGTGGATGGAATAAATGTTTTACAATTTCTTTCTGATGACAGCTTGTACAATTTTTTGGTGTCAGATTATCGCTGTGTGGTATTTCTTCGGCATCAAAATTTGTGTGGCACGAAATACATTTCAATTTAGAATGGCTTGCAGAATTGAATTTATCACCGCTTACATAAATTGAAACCTCTTTATCATTTTTCTCCATAGTAAATGTGTCATCATCGTGACACATCAGGCAGTCATCATTGGATTGTGCAAATCCATTCAAGAATAAAAAAAGAAAAACACCCATTGTTAATATGAGTGTTCTTTGCTTACATAAAGGTTTGTTCATCAAATTTATAAATTGATTGAGAAGTTGATCAGCTATCTTTTACAGTTTTCAAAGTAAAAAGCCAATTGACAAGATTATTTAGTTCCTCTTCTGTTCCTTTGAATTTTGTTTTATGTTCTTTATCGTTAATCTTTGCTTCTTTCAGTAAATATGATTTTATAAGATGTGCATCGCCAACAGTACCAACGTTTGAAAGATCAGTAGCATCATCCTTCTTTGAAGTAATATCCATTGAAGTTGCTGTATGGCAGTTATTACATTTTGCGTCAATGAATATATTCTTTCCATCAATTTCCTTATCCTGTGCAAACGAGAAAGCGATTGCAAATAAACCAATGATTGCTGATATAAACAACATGAAGAAAAATGTATTTTTCATTTTATTATCCCTTTGTTTTTTGCTTTTTTAATTAAGAAAATTAGTTGCCAATTGCTAACAAAGACAATACCACTGCAAAGCTTAAAGAAAATAGGGCGTGTTAAGTTACTTCCTCAATCAAACTTCTCGTTAATGAGAAGTTCAAACACCAATATTTTGCATATTTTAGAAAGAAATATACACTACTTAGACTAATAATTTGTGCTTACTACTTTCTCCATCAAGTGTTCAGGTTTTTTATTATGTTCAATAAGAATGGGTGAAAAAGTATGAATCAGTTCAATATCCGGTTTTGATTTTTCGTCAGTGATTATTACTTCATTCATTAAATATACTTTTCAGGATTTCACTTATTAAATCTGAATGTCAAGTTCTTTCATCTTCCTGTAAAGAGTGGAAAGACCAACCTGTAGTGTCTCTGCAGTTTTTTCTTTATTGAATTCATTTGCTTCAAGCGCGCGGATAATAATCTCTTTTTCAAATCTTTTTACTGAATCATCAAGTGAGCCGGAAGGTGAGTAATCAGAATGATCTGAAGGAGATTGAAATTGTACTGGCAGATGATTCATAGCAATAAAATCCTCATTACAAAAAATTACAGCTCTTTCGATTACGTTTTCCAGTTCACGAATTTCACCTTTCCATTCGTGATTCATCAATGCTCTCATTGCGTCATTAGATATTCCTTTGATATTCTTATTCATCTGTTTTCTGTATTTATTCAAGAAATGATCAGCGAGCAGCGGAATATCTCCATCACGTTCTTTTAAAGATGGCAAGTGAATATCAACTACATTAAGTCTGTAAAATAAATCTTCTCTGAATTTTCCTTGGACAACATATTCCTGGAGGTTTCTATTTGTTGATGCAATGAATCTTACATTTACCGGAAGTGAAACAGTTGTACCTACGGGAGTATATTCTTTCTCCTGAATTGCTCTTAAAAGTTTTACCTGAAGTTGCGGCGGCATTTCACTAATCTCATCGAGGAATAAGGTTCCACCTTCTGCCGCTTTTATAAAGCCTTCTTTATCGCTGATCGCACCTGTGAAAGCGCCTTTTTTGTGACCAAATAATTCACTCTCGATCAGGTTTTCAGAAATCGCTCCACAATTTAAAGCGATAAATGGTTTGTTAGATCTTTTAGAATTGTAATGAAGAGCTTTGGCAACGAGTTCTTTTCCGGTACCGCTATTACCCGAAATCAGAACAGTACTATCTGTGTCAGCTACTGCTTTTATCATTTCAAAAATCTGCTGTATAGCCGGACTCTTCCCGATAATATTTGTGTAATCATATTCACGCTGTAATTCTTTCCGGAGAATTCTGTTTTCAAGATGCAGATCGCGCATCTCAAATAATTTTTTAACTTTAATCAGGAGTTCATCAAATTCAACTGGCTTTAAAATGTAATCGCTGGCACCACCTCTGAGAGCAGCAATAGCAGTTTCCATAGAGCCGTATGCTGTAATCACAATCGTACTTGTCTGTAAATTCATTTTTTTAATCTCATCAAGCAATTCGATGCCCTTCATTTCAGGCATTTCTAAATCTGTGATTACCAGATCGAATGATGTTTCTTTGAGCATATCAAAAGCAACTTTACCATTCGCTGCTTCAGTTACTTCATATTTTTCTTTCGTCAGGATGTAAGAGAGAGATTCACGGATGATATCTTCATCATCAACTACTAAAATTTTTTCAGCCATCTTAAAATCCTCGTTTTAATTTCCTATAGGAAGCTTAATTGTAAACTTAGTCCCAATCTCTGGTTTGCTGTCAACTTCAATATTACCTTGAAAACTTTTAATAATTCCATAACTAACCCACAATCCAAGACCTGTACCTTTTCCCTGCGTCTTTGTTGTAAAAAATGGTTCAAAGATTTTATTTAGATTTTCTTCTTTAATCCCGCTACCTGAATCAATAAATGTAATAACCGCTTCATCATCAACCAACGCAGATTCGATGCTTATTCTTTTTTCTTGTTTATCGTTTTTGCTTTCATTAATTGCATCAATTGCATTCAATACAATATTTACGAAAACCTGCTCAAGTTGATCAGCAACAAGCGGGAGAGTAGGTAATTCGCGGCTTAATTTAACATCAAAAATTACATTTTTGGCTTTTGTACCAACTCTGGTAATTTCAACAGCTTCCTTCAAACAATCGTTAATATTTACTCTCTGAAGTTCAAAATTTGAAGGACGTGAAAAATCAACTAGGTCTTTAATTATTTTCGAAATACGTGTTACCTGATTTTTAACGAGTGCTAATTTTTCTTTTATGAACACATCTTCGGTATTTCTTTCTGCAACCTGCACTAATGCTGAAATGGATGCTAATGGATTACCAACTTCGTGAGCAACTCCGGCAGCTAAGGTACCGATGCTTTCCATTTTTTGAGTGTGAATTAATTGTTTTTCGAGTGTTCTTTTTTCACTCAAGTCACGATGGATTCCGAAATAGCCGGTAACATTTTGATCTTTGTCGAAGATAGGTGATATAAGTAGTTGTGTGAAGAATGGTTCGCCATTTTTCTTCTTGTCTTCAACTTCACCAAACCAAACCTTGCCGCCGGAAATTGTCTGCCACATTTTATCCCAGAATTTTTTTGGTAATTTACCGCTACCAAAAATTCTTGGATTTCTTCCGAGCAATTCTTGCTTTGAATAACCACTCGTTTTGATGAACGCCGGATTCACATAAATCATTTTACCATTTAAATCTGTAATCAGGATCGGGTTTAAACTGCTTTCTACAATATTGAAGAATCGCTGCAGTTCTATATCCTTTACTTTATCTTTGGTGATATCTTTAACAATAGCAAAAACTAATTCTTTTGTTTGTATTTCAGTAGAAAACTTGTAATAGGTAAATGAGATTTGAACATCTATGTCTTTATCTCCATTTATTATTTTAGTCTCAATTTCACCGACTTTACCAAAACTTATACTTTGGAAGAAAACGTTATTAACACTTTCACGATTGAAAATATCAATTAAGTCAAGAAAATTTGTTGGCTTCGGTTTAATGGATGATTTTATGTATTCGTCAGCCTTTGCGTTCATTCTTAGAATCTCGCCACGAATATCAAGAAGAAAATACATATCAGGTAGCGAATCAAAAATTTCGAAACCGAACATCGGATTTGAATCGGTCCGTCCTGATACTCCGGAGTCAGTTAGAACAGATTTATTTTTAAAATTTCCAGATGAGTGCATAATTGATTAATAAAAATTATGTTAAGCACTTTTGAAAGTTATATTCAATTAACTTGTCCATCTACAAAATATCCTTAGCTTTCATTAATTCTGCACAAAGAATTGCACCACCTGCTGCACCTCTTACAATATTATGAGAGAGTATCACAAAACTGTAATCAAATATTTTGTCTTCACGCAATCTTCCAATTGACACAGCCATACCTTTATCCAAATTCCGTTGATGTATTCCGAGAGGTGGAATGTGAAATGGATTTTTTTTCCTATAATTTTTTTAATCTCTCAACTTCATTTTTGATTTCATCAATAATTTCTTTATTAACAATATCTTTCATCCCATTAATCTTAGTGGAGAATATATAAAATACTTTACCGCCAAAAACATCCGTAAATTTTAGATGGGTTTCTTCTTGGATTGCTCGTTCTTTGAAAATTTCTGGCAACTGAATCCCTTCATTAACTGGTTTAATTTGAAGTCCAATATATTTTTCATTTATTTTAATAAAAAAGTCAACATTGAATAATCTATCCCAGTCGTCAGGAGCTGGTTCAATTTTTATTTCCAATATTTTCTCAAGTTGGCCATAGATTGTTTCTATTTCAGTCATGTAACCATCGAAAGTTCTATTGATTACAAGATTAATCATATAATCAATACAGTCTTGCTCTGTTATATCTTCAAGTTCAGCCTGGACAACTTCCGATATTTTAGTGTAAAGTTTCTTGCCTAACTCAGCAATATGCTCTTTACTTTTTACATTCTTAAAATAGTATTTTTCCCAATCATCAATAGTTTTAGGTGAGCATTTACGGATGGATTCAGAGGTTGGTCCTACATTTCTTTTAAAATTTAATTGAAAGCGATTCATCACACTATTTAAAATCCATTCTTTAGCCATTCTGGTTTGTAACTAAATGGAGAAATTTAGTTTTGTATTTGAAATTAATCGATGTGTCAACCGTTACGAGTTTTTCTTTAATCAGATGCGCGTTTATAAAAGTTTTATTCTGTAAGTAGAGATAACAAAGTAATTGATTCTTATCATCATACTTTTGTTCATCAAATTTTAAAAATACTTTTTGACCTTTCGTTTTTGAAATCAGGTACTCTTTTGCTTTGCCATTAATTTCTGCTTTCTCTTTAACACCAATTAATCTTATAGTTAAACCATTATTCAGCTTAATCAATTCGGGACTTAAAACTTCCTTTATGGAAAAATATTCTTCTCTCTTACTTCCATTCTTGTCTAATTTGGATCCGAATTGAAGTTTTTTTGGATCTACTTTCTTATCGAGTTGATGCGGATCCTGATATTTATATGGAAGATTTTCTAATTCCTTAACAAAATTAATTTTTTGTTTTTTTTGCGTAATGAAGTCGTACACATTTTCATCAAAAATATCTTTGTGATTTATAGATAATTTTTCTTTGATTAATGGTACAAATTCTGAATTAATTTCGTAACCAACCGAATTTCTATCAAGATTTTTTGCTGCAAGAGTTGTTGTACCGCTACCAAGGAATGGGTCTAGAATATTATCACCTACAAATGAAAACATTTTTATTAATCTTTTTGGTAATTCTTCAGGAAACATTGCTAAATGATTATCCTGTCGAACTCCAGGAAAATTCCAATGACCTTGAAAATATGTGTTCCATTCCTCAATAGTCATTGCTGATCTTTTTTTAAAGTCATTATTTGGCTTTGGAGAATTACCAGGTTTTTTAAATAATAGAATAAATTCATAATCAATTTTCAGAATTCCATTTCTTGGGTAAGGAAAAGAACCCATTATAGTTGCACCGCCTGTTGTATTGGAAGTGGTAACTTTTTGCCAAATAATTGCACCCATATAGTCAAAACCTCGTATCTCACAAAACTTGATAATTTCCGTTCGAATTGGAATCACTTTGTATCTTCCATAGTAAATGGCTCGAGCAAACTGATCGCCAATATTCACACAAAGTCGACAACCTTTATGTAATACACGAAACGATTCATCCCATACTAAATTTAAGTTGTTAATATAATTTTCATAACTATCATTATATCCAACTTGGTTTTCAGACCCATAGTCTTTCAATTGCCAATATGGGGGAGATGTGATAATTTGATGAATTGATTCATTCTCCAACTCTTGCATTTTTCTTGAATCGCCAATAATTATTTGGTGATTTGTTTTCATATCATAATAAATATTGTTTAAAACTATTATTAAAATAACAAATCTTACTTATATAGTCTTGTAACTACCTTAAATAATTCCTTTTGCTTTCATTAGATCAGCACAATTGCCAAATGCGAAAAAAGCAGTCGGGTTGAGTTGCTGGTAATATGGCATTTTTATTTATATACTAATTTTGCGGATATAATTTTGTTATTAACACTGTGAATAATATAAAATTGATTTTCCTTTAATATTGTTTCTATATCTTTATTGTCTTTAAGATTTCCTTCGATTGAAATTTCGTAATCTGTCTCTAAAACATATTCTAGTATATCTTTCTCGAACAGTATTTCTGCTCCATCAAACTTAACTCTCGGAATAGAATCATTTTTAACATATTCGACAAAAGCTTGAAGTTCTTTTTCATTTGCTTTTAAGGTTATCACTGTATTTTGAAGAGTAACTTTTATATTGTCATAATATTTTGAGAGATACTCATAGTAGTAAAGACTATCTTTTTCTTTATTTATATCTAAACTATCTAAAATCTCAAAGTAATGATTATCTCCCTCCATAAAATACCTTCTCTTACTTTCAGTTAATTCAATCCCTAAGTTAATTGCCTTGAAAGCAGAAGATGATACTAACCTATTTTGAAAGTCATTTATTTGAGAAGTAATATCAATTTTAGCACACCCATTTAAAAGGAATAATGATATTACAAAAGTTTTAATGTTTGAAAACACTTTTATCCAACGATTAAATATTATGCCATATAAGTATTTCTTATACCTAATTGTCAATACGCTTCAGCAGATATTCAGGGATTATTTTCTTATCAATCAACCAATTCCCAACTAAATAATTCCTTTTGCCTTCATTAATTCAGCACAAAGAATTGCACCACCTGCAGCACCTCTTACAGTATTATGAGAGAGTATCACAAAACTGTAATCAAATATTTTGTCTTCACGCAATCTTCCAATTGACACAGCCATACCTTTATCCAAATTCCGTTGATGTTTTGGTTGAGGAAAAGTCTGATCATTACTGTAGTAAATCGGCTGGATTGGAGCAAGCGGAAGATTCAATCGCTGAGGTTCAGCTTTAAATTCTTTCCAGACTTTAATTATTTCCTCAGTAGTCGCTTTATTTTTAAGTTTCACCTGAACACACTCAGTATGTCCGTCTGTAACATTAACGCGGTTGCACTGCGCACTTATTATAAAATTATTAAATACTATTTCCTGACCATTTAAAGTTCCCAATATTTTCAGAGGTTCAGATTCAACCTTCGATTCTTCTCCACTGATAAATGGAATCACATTATCTTCGATATCAAGGTTAACTACTCTCGGATGTCCGGCGCCAGAAATTGCCTGCATAGTTACTACGCTAACTGAATCTAATCCAAAACTATCGAGAAGTGGTTTCAGTGCAATAGTAAGTCCGATAACGGAGCAATTTGGATTTGTTACGATGCAACCTTTACCAAATTTTTGAATTTTGATTAATCCGAGATGTTCAGGATTTACTTCGGGAATCAGAAGAGGAACATCATTATCCATTCTATGATTTTTGGAGTTTGAAATTACTTTGTATCCTGCCTGAGCAAAATCTGTTTCGATTATGCCAGCAACTGATGAATCCAATCCCGAAAACACAATCTTCGATTTGAGCACTGGTTCACATCTTTGAACGACAATGTTTCCAACTTTTTCGGGCAGGGCAGAAGATAAAAACCAGTCAACGGCAGCTTTATATTGTTTTCCTGCAGATTTATCCGAAGCACTAAGTTCAGCTATTTCGAACCATGGATGGTCAGCTAAAAGTTCAATAAATTTTTGACCAACACTGCCTGTTGCTCCAAGTATGGCAACTGGAATTTTGTTTGATAATTTGTTCAATTTCTATCGGAGATAATTTATTATTTTAACGGTGTGTAAGATAATAAATATTGTTAACTATCGATATGAAATTAGCATTAGTCCAATACAATCCTGTCTGGGAAGACAAAGAGGCGAATAGAAAAAAAATCCTTTCTTTATTGAAAGGAATTAACGGAGTTGAGCTTTTTATCTTTCCTGAAATGACTCTCACAGGCTTTACCATGATGTCGGAGCAGATGTCAGAGACAATTCAAGCCGACTCATTCAGATTTTTTTCAAAGATTGCAATCGAAAAGTCAACCAATATTTTTGCGGGAATAATCGAAAGAAGAGATAAGAGATTATATAACACGCTTATTCATATTAAACAGGATGGAAATCTCACAAAATTATATCGAAAAATTCATCCGTTCTCATATTCAGAAGAAAATAAACACTATAATGCTGGTGTAAAACCAGCCTACACAAAAATTAGAAAATGGAAAATAGGTTTAACCATCTGTTATGATTTACGCTTCCCAGAACTTTTTAGAAAATACGGAAAGAAAAAAGTTCACCTGATAACTAATATTGCAAACTGGCCTGATACCAGAATTGATCATTGGCGATCATTGTTAAAAGCAAGAGCGATTGAGAATCAATGTTACGTTGCAGGTGTCAACAGAGTTGGGAACGATCCGAAATTGAGTTATCCGGGTTTCAGCAGTGTATTTGATCCGATGGGAAAAGAACTTGTTTCAGTTGAGAATGAAGAAAAAGTGATTCAAGTTGAGTTAGATAAAAATTATGTTAACGAAGTGAGAGAGAAGTTTCCTTTTTTGGATGATATTAAACTAATTTAATTCTTCCTGGTTTTTACAAGTACCAGATGAATTGTTACACCAACCGCGATTAAAAACAGGAGTAAACGTATATACCATAATTCAGTGAATAAAAATGCTGAAACAGATATCATTAACCACAATAATGAAATGTTGATAATCTTCGATTTAATTGTTAACCCGGTACCATCTTGATAATTCTTAATATACATTCCTAAAACTTTATGATTCCGCAACCATTCATTCGCTTGAGGAGAACTCTTTATGAAGCATGCAGAAGCAAGAATCAGAAAAATTGTTGTCGGAAGAACCGGAAGAAATATTCCAATAACTCCGATTGTTACAAGCAGAAATCCGGAAACAAGATAAAAGTATTTCATCGCCGATGAAAGTGTTTTTACCTGAATTTTTTGCTTTGAAGCCATGCTTAAATTCTGATGATTAATTAAGTTAAAAAATAATTAATGGACCATTTACTATATATGATCTTGATCTGCAATATAGAAAATATTCCTTTCGAACCGTATATTTCAATATAATAAAATTAATTTTTTGATACGATAGCAGACGTGCAATGTTAATCAAAAATACAAATAACCAAACGAAATAAATCATCTGTTATGTTTACAATAAAAAGAAAAATAAATTTTTACGAATGCGACCCCGCAGGTATTTTATTTTATGCAAAGCTTTTTGAAATCAGTCATTCTGTGTATGAAGAGATGATAAACAGCTTTAATTTAAAAAAGAATTATTGGGTTAACGATGAGTTCGTAGTGCCAATCATTAAAACTGACGGTGCATACTTCAAACCACTAAAATCGGGAGATACTATTTCAATAAATCTTACCGTTACGCATCGTAAAGAAAACTCATTTGAATTGACGTATGAATGGATCAATGATTCAGGTGAACTTTCAGCGAAGGCAAGAACGGTTCACGTTTTTGTTGATAAAAAAAGATGGCTGAAGATACCGATTTACGCTGAAATTGCTGATGGTCTTGAAGCACATCAGAGAGACGTTAATCTGTAACGGTTAATCAATTTATCTTTTTCTGTTTTACCAAGTTCTGTTTTGGGGATCCGATCTGTAAAGAAAAATATTTTTGGAATTTTGAATGATGATATTTTATCCTGTAAGAATATCTGAAGCTCATCGGAAGAAATTTCAGGTGATTTATCTTTTGTTACAACGACTGCTGCAATAATCTCCCCCCACTGCTGATCTTTTAACGGGAACACTGCTGCATCAGTAATTTGCGGATGCTGTAGTAATACTTTTTCAACTTCCACCGGATTTACATTTTCTCCTCCCGTTGAAATCAAAAAGTTCTTTCTTCCTTCAATGAATAAATAATCATCTTCATCAAGATATCCGATATCTCCTGTGAGGTAAAATCCGTTTCTAAATGTTTGTTTACTTTCATCTTCGTTAAGATAACCTGACATTAAAGCATTTGATTGAACTGCAACTTCTCCAATCTCAAATGGTTTTAATTCGATACCATTCTGATCAACAACAATGATTCTATTAGTCGGAATTGCTCTGCCCACAGAATTAGATTTCATTAAAAATTCATCCTTTAAAAGAGCAGAGACAAATGAAGAAGTTTCGGTAGCACCATAAACCACATTTATTGGCCATCCGAGTTCGTAAGCGTTTCGCATCAACTCTGAATCGGAAAATCCACCGCCTATGAGACAATTTTTCATTTCCTGATTTGGTGTTATTCTTTCGTCAACTACTTTTTTTAGCTGGGCAGAAACAAAAGAAACGAAAGTTGGCTGATGATTATTTATTGAATTAATTAAATGATCAATAGAAAGTGAATCAGGAATAATTAATGGAATTCCGAATATCAGTGATCTTGTAATAGTTGAAAAACCTCCAATATGGTAAAACGGAAGACTTGCAAGCCATCGATCACTTTGAGTATATCGCAACAATTTATTGCTGTTAAGAGCACTATTGTAAAGGCTGTTAAATGAGAGAATTATTCCCTTTGATTTATTTGTTGAACCGGAACTAAAAATAATAACTGCAGCATCACTCAATTTTAGTTCATCTCTTCCGATAAAATTATGTTCAGCTTCGTTCAGGTTATTGTTGATAAATTTTTTGTCTCTGCCATCAAATAATTCTTTGAATTCCTCCTGAACGATTATTGATTTGCAATCTGCAAGTTTTAATTGTTCATCAATCTCTGATTCATTGAGCCTGGTATTGATGAGGACAGGTACCGCAGAGATTTGCCAAAGCGCTAAAGTATCAATCACATAATAAATATTGTTCTTACTAACGATTGCAACATTTTCTCCGGAGCAAATATTTTGTGATTTCAAACTTGAAGCTCTGTTTAATACTATTTGTTTCAATTCATCAAACGTGTAAGTAACTGATGAAGATATTATTGCTTTAGAATTGGTTGATTGTTTGAGCAGCAGAAATTTTTCGGGATTGAGATTCTCCATTGTAAGTTAAAGAATCATACCAAGTGAAAACAGAAGACCAAAAAGTCCGGCAAATTTAGCAGATAGCTCGAGTGTTTTATTTAGTTCCTCACCTTTAAATGTATTCAGCATTTTAATTAAAACGAAAGTTAAAGGTAGTGTAATAAAGGGAAGAAATATCCAATGACTGAAATTAAAATGCAAAAATAAAATGATTGATGTTAGATAAGAGATTATAATCAGGAATATAAACTGCCATCGGGAAAACTCTCTGCCCAAAATTACAGCTAAAGTTTTTTTGTTTGCTTCCCGATCTTCTTCAATATCACGGAAATTATTGACTACCAGAATATTCGTGATTAACGCACCAACCGGAATTGAAACTAAAAATGCCAGATAAGAAATTTCCTGAGTGTGGAGATAAAAAGTCCCCATCGTACCAACAATACCAAAAAATATAAATACGAAAATATCGCCAAGTCCATTGTATGCCAGAGGGAAAGGACCCGCAGTGTAAATTATTCCGGCTAAAATTGAAAAGATACCAACCCAGAGAATTAATAATCCGGTTGAATAGACAAGATATAATCCAAGAATGAATGTCAGACCAAACACAAGTACGATAGCAATTTTCATTGCTTTGACTGTTATCAATCCGGAAGCAAGAACCCGCCGTGGACCTTTTCGTTTTATTGTATCAGATCCTTTTAAATAGTCGTAAAGATCATTTGTGAAGTTCGTTCCAACCTGAATCAGAATTGAGCAGAGCAGAGCAACTATAGAGTAAGAAAGAAAAAACTTTTTCATTGAGATTGCAAGCGCAGAACCAACCATTACAGGCACAACTGCTGCCAGCAAAGTTTTTGGTCTGCTGGCAAGCAGCCAGCTTTTAAATTTAGAGACATTATTTTTTAAGATGTCATTCATATAGTAATTTGAACAATAGAACGCTGATCTCGCTGATTAAGCAGATCTACTCAGATTTAAAATCAGCGTTAATCAGTTTGATCTGCGTCACCTGCGTTCTATTAAGGAAGTTTAGGAAATTTTTTAAAATCAGGTTTCCGTTTTTCAAGATAAGCTTTCTTTCCTTCCTGAGCTTCTTCACTCATATAGTATAAAAGAGTTGCATTACCAGCCAATTCCTGAATACCTGCCTGACCATCAAGAGATGCATTGAATCCGGATTTTAAAACTCTGATTGCCATTGGACTGTGCTGCAGAATTTCTTTAGCCCATCTGATTCCTTCTGCTTCAAGCTTTTTTAATGGAACCACAGCATTCACTAAACCCATCTTTAAAGCTTCATTCGCATTATATTGTCGGCAGAGATACCATATTTCTCTTGCTTTCTTTTGTCCGACTATACTTGCAAGAAAACTTGAGCCAAACCCTCCATCAAAACTTCCAACTTTTGGTCCTGTTTGTCCGAAGACAGCATTATCAGCAGCAATAGTTAAATCGCACATTACATGAAGTACGTGACCGCCGCCGATTGCATAACCAGCAACAAGTGCAATAACAACTTTGGGAATACTTCTGATTAATTTTTGGAGATCTAAAACATTCAACCTCGGAACACCATCTTTGCCGACATATCCTTTATCTCCGCGTATTCGTTGATCGCCGCCTGAACAGAATGCGTACTTTCCATCTTTTGCGGGACCAGCACCGGTTAAGAGTATTACACCAATAGTTTGATCCTCTCTTGAATCTGAAAATGCATCATACATTTCAATGACAGTTTCAGGTCGAAAAGCATTTCTTACCTCGGGGCGGTTGATTGTAATTCTGGCAATCCCATCCATCTGTCCAGCAGGATCTTCGATTTTTTCATAGATGATGTCTTTATAAACACCGAAATCGGTTTTAACTTTTTTCCAATTATGTTTCATTGCAATCCTCATTTACTTTTAGGTTAGCGAGACTAAAATATTGAAAAAGACGTTCAGTTAGAACCTGCTTAAAAATCCATTAACTGCTTCGATGAATTTTTTTGGCTCTTCGAGATGAGTATTGTGTCCCGCAGTAGTAATAATTTTATGTTTAGCGACCGGAAATAATTTTTTAATATTTTTATTGATATTCGTGAACTTTTCATCCAGTCCTCCGGAAATCAATAAAACCGGACAATTAATTTTAGCTAATTCCTGACCGATGTACGGCATCACGCCGGTTCCAAAACCTCTGAGCGAATTTGCCAAACCAGTTTTTGATCTTTTTGCTCTTTCTTCTTTCAGATTTTTTATTCGTTCATTTGAAAATCTTCTGAGTGTTCCAAATAATTCCTGATCCATCCACATAGTTAAAAAATCCTCAATAGAATTGTTTTCTAAGAAAGCAGCTTTTTCTTCATCATTTCTAATTCTTGTATTTCTTTCTTTTTCATTTTTAATTCCGGCAGTGGCACTTTCAAGAATAAGACCTTTAACTAAGGATGGATTTTTAGCTGCAAATTGCAATGCAAGTCTTCCACCCATCGAATATCCGCAAAGAACAATATCATTTAAATTAAGTTTATCCAAGAGAAACTCAATCTGATTTATAAGCGAATTGGTCTGATAATAATTCAATGAAGAAGGAGAACTGCTTTTTCCATGACCGGGTAAGTCAGGAGCAATTTTATTAAATCGCTTATCAATTTTTTGTGTTATATCATTCCAATCCTCGCAAGAACCTGTGAATCCATGAAGGAAGAAAACTGTTTTTTTTGTTGAGTCAAACTCTGATAAATTCTCAACATTAAGTTTTATGTTTTCAAAGGTAATTATCATTTTGAAAATTCTTTATTTAATTTTTTCTTTACTTCGCTAAAATATTTTTCTCGCTGAATGACAGCTTTTTGTGCATCTGTTTTAATTTCGAGAACCAGTGGCAAATTTTTAATTGTCATTTCACTTAAAGCTTTATTTAATTTTTTCGGGTTGGTTATTAATTGACAATCAATACCAAACGAATTTGTGATTTCCTTTAAATCCATATTGTGAGGTGTCAGAAAATATTCTTTGAAGCCTTTAACTTTATTTGCAATCGGAAGCGATGCAAATATACCACCACCGTTGTTATTTATTACAATTATTACAAATTTGATGTCATATTTATTCATTGTAATCAATGCAGAAAGATCGTGCAGGAATGATAAATCTCCGGTTACCAGAATTGTTGAAGTTTTCAATGATGCAACTCCGAGTGCTGTTGAAGTTATTCCATCAATTCCACTGGCACCTCTGTTAAAATGAAAAGTAATTTTTTTTGAATTTTTACTCACAAAATTATCAAGGTCTCTTACAGGGAGACTGTTGCCTACGAACAAGTTGGAGCCCGAAGGAAGCGCGTGTGTTATAAGCGAAATTAAAGCTGCTTCATTCGGAAAGCCTGACTGATTAATAAATCTATGTTTTGTTTTCTCACAAATACTATCGGCTGTGATAAAACCTCTAATATAATTTGAACTCCGTCGAAATATTTTTTTATGTTTTAATTTCTCAGAAATTATTTCGCAAAATACTTCGGGTTTAAGCGATATTATTGCTTTTGCATTACCTGCTGGATCAAACCTGTCGCCAAATGAATTCACTAAATATCTATCAGCATTTGTATCAGCAAAAAAATTTTCAATTGCAGCAGAAGTCGGAGTTCTTTCGAATTGCAATATTATATCGGGTTCAAAAGCTTGCTTGAAATTCTCTGATTTCAGTAATGAATTAAAATTTGCTATAATATTCTTTTCATTTTTCTTAATGTTGAATCGTAACTGGGACAATCCGTCCGCAATAACCGGATAGTTTAACAATCCCGATAATTTTTTTATCCCATCCAATGCTTTACGATTATATTCCATCGGACCAACAATAATCAACCCATTTTCAAATTTGATTAAGTCATCCGATATCTTATTTATTAATCTGCTGTTGAAATTATGATTTGATGAGTGAGTTTTCTTTGATAAAAAATTAATCGGTTTGATGCTGAGTATCTTCTTGTTCACTACATCAGTATATGATTCAGGCTCGAGCGGTTTTCTAAATGGAAAATTCAGATGTACCGGACCTTTGTCTTCGATCAAACTAATTTGATAAGCTTCGAATGCAATTTTTTGCAAATGATTTAAACCAATTTCACTAATTGCAGGCAAACCTAAATCTCTGAACCATCTTATATGATTTGCAAACAGATTATGCTGATTGATAGTTTGATTTGCGCCGGAACCAATTAACTCAGGCGGACGATCCGCTGTACAGATAATTAATGGAGCTCTTTGCTGATATGCTTCAATAATTGCAGGGTATAATTCAGCAACAGCAGTTCCGGAAGTTGTTACAACAATAACCGGTTTACCACTTGCTTTTGCCAGACCAAGAGCAAAAAAAGCCGAGCTTCTCTCATCAATATGAACAAATGATTTTATCTTTTTGTTTTTTGAAAGTACGTAAGTAAGCGATGTGCTTCTTGATCCCGGTGAGATACAGGCATACTTCACTCCAAGTGATACAAGCTGATCAAAAAAAACTTTTGACCAAATGATATTTCTATTAACTTTTATTTTCATTTTCGAACAACGACAATATAGGATTAAGCTTTAATTCAGTTTCGAGTAATTCTTCTTCGGGAATGGAATTTTTTAATAAGCCGGCGCCTGCAAATGCAATTACCTGGTTTCCTTTTATAAGTGCAGAACGAATTGAAACAGCGAGTTCACAATTTCCTTCAAAATCCAGCACACCAACTAATCCGGAATATAATCCACGGTCATGATTCTCCAATTCTCTTATCAGATTCATAGAATAATCTTTTGGAACTCCGCATACTGCCGGTGTTGGGAATAGTGAATCAATCAGTTCAAATAAATTTTCTTTAGAATTTAGCACAGCAGAAATCTTAGTTATTAAATGCTGAATGTTATCGAGTTTCCGGATTTGTTTTTCTTCAATGATGCGAACGTCATTAGAATATTTGATAAGGATATCAGAGATAAAATCACTCACTAACAAGTGTTCCTGATGATTTTTTTCACTCGACCTTAAAAATTTTTCCATCTCATAATCCGATTCTGATTTTTCGCCTCTCGGTGCAGAACCTGCAACTGATTCGACTTCTGCTGTTCGATCTTTAACTTTTAAGAACATTTCAGGTGAAGAACCAAAAAAGATTGAACTATTTTTTTTAAGAAAGAATAAATAGCAATCGGGGAACCTTCCGTGCAGTTTTTGTAAAAGTTCATTCCAGTTTATTTCAGCGTTCAAAAAAAAGTTGTGTGCTCTCGAAAGTACTATTTTCTGTAACGGTTCATTCTTTAGTGCTTCCAGTGCTTTTATTACATTATCATTCCAGCTTTTTAATTGAATCTTGTTCTGTTCAATATCATCTGAGATTTCTTTTTTGGATGAATCAGGCGTCCGTGATTTTTCGCTGAATAAAACCATTAAATAATTTGTGAGATCATTTATCTTGCTGTTAAGATTACTTTCATTCTCACAGCAAAAATTGAAATATGCATTCACTTCATTTTCATGTATAGAAAAAATAAGTTCAGGAATATATATTCTTAACGAATTAAAATCGTTCCAGACGAAATGTGTTTTTGACGGATCAAATTTAGCCGAACAACAAATAGTCGTGTCAATTGGTCGTGAAATTTCGTCCTCGTTGCTCAGGGAGTTATTTTTCCAGTAAGCATACTGATTTAATGCATCAGAAAAATTTTCAGCATTTTCATTTATAAGTTCAACTGCGGAATTAATACCAATAAATGTTCTTTTGTTATTAGGGCTAGTGAAAATGAAAACGTCATCAAAATTTTGATTTATTTTTCCCACTAATAATAATGGATTAAAATATTCAAGCTTAAAGAAAAAGCTTATCAGTTTCCGTCCCCGGACATTATTTAGCGTACGTGTAAAATCAGCAAAATCTTTCTGGATATTTTCAAAATTAAGATTCATCTAAAAATTTATATCATCCTCAATTGTGTCAAGAAGTCTTAAATAACTGTCATATCTTTCAGCTGAAATTAAATTTGCTTCAACTGCTTTAATCACTGAACAACCAGGTTCATGATGGTGTGTACAAGTACTAAATTTACACTCATTTATATATTTACTGAATTCAATAAAGTAATGTCCCAGATCTGATTTTCTGATTCCATAAGGATCAACTTCCCTTAAACCGGGTGTGTCAATGATAAAAGTACCGGGATTAACTTTTCGCATCACAGTAGTTACAGTAGTGTGAGTTCCTTTTGAAGTGGAATGGCTAACTTCACCAGTTCTGAATTTTAAATTCGGGAACATTTGATTAAGCAATGAAGATTTACCAACTCCTGAATGTCCCCAAAATAAATTCTTCGCATCGAATAATTCATCTATTAGTTTTTGAATTCCGAAACCAGACTCGACACTTGTAAGCAAAAATTTATAACCGATACTCTCATAAAGATTCTTCCATTTTTCAGCATTGCCTGATTCATCGAGGTCAATTTTGTTGAGAACAATAATCAGATTTAATTTTGAACTCTCAGCAGCAACCAAAAATCTGTCAAGTACACGATTATTAAAATCAGGGAGATGAATGCTTGTAACGACAACAACATTATCAATATTTGCGGCAACAACCTGTTCAAGACGTTCACCTCTGTAACTGGCTCCGCGAACTTTGGGAAGTTTTCTTGAAATGTAATTTATCCGCTTCTCAATTTTACTTATTACTCCGCTTCCATCCTTATTAAAATCGAATTGAACACTATCGCCCACAGCAATGAAATCTGTAAAAAAAAGTTTGTCTTTTTTAAATTCGTAATCCTTTTTGAATTTACCTTTGAGTGAACATAGTATTTCCTGATCCTGACCTTCGGGTATCAGATAATATTGTTTGCTCTCTATTTTAGTTACTGTGCCTTTTATTACTTACTCAAGCTTTAAAATATGAGTACAAAAAATATGATGTTCAGATGTTCATATCAAATAAGTCATAAACCTGAATGTGAAGAAAAAAGAAAGGGAAGGCGAAAAACTCCTTCCCATAATAAAAGTGTCGTTTGTCTGATCAGAAACTTGCTGAAAGGGTTACAATTACATTTTCAACAGTTATATCCTGGTATGTTCTTGAAACATTTGTGCCGTAGTTATCACTGAAAGCTGTCCACCAGCCGTATGAGTAAGCTGCCTCGATTTTAAAAACATCTTCGAATATAATTCCTCCACCGAGAGTGATATATTTTTTGTCAAAGTCAGCAGGATCATCAATATAAGGTGATTGTAAATACATTGCACCAGCACGTCCATAAATCGGTAAGAATGGAAGTTTAATTTCACCGCCTGCGTAGTAATTAATAGTTGCTCGAAACAACTCATCAATTTCTTTCTCTCTTTCTATTCTGTAATTAGAGTCAAATCCTTTTGTGAATTCCATCTGAGTATAGTCAATAACTTTAACATCACCGGAGAAAGTAAAGAGTAGAAAACTTGTTGAAGCACCCACAGCATATTCAAAAGGAGTTTTTACTTCATACTCGATTGGATCATTTATTGGTGTTTCCATCGAATATTCGTATCCGGTTCCGAATTTACTTTTTGCATTTACATAATACGTTTCCTTTACAGTGTAATAACTTGGAAACTTAACTGACGCGCCGAATCTGAAAAAATCTTTCCAGTTATAAAGCAGTCCAAGCTGAGCATCCCAGCCTGAAAGATCCCAATCAATTATATCATTGAAATAGAAAGACTGGAAATCTCTGGTTGTATTATCGCCGGGAACAAGTTGAAGGTCTGATGTATAGATATTTTGAGCATCATCTTCCCAATAATCTCTGTTGCTTGTATAACTTCCTGAAAGGATATTAAAAGTTCCTCCCAGAAAAAATCCTTTGGCAAATTCCATTGAACTTGCGAATGACCATTTACCAATATTGCCTTCTCTTTTTAATCTTCCTGACTGATTGAGAAGTCCACTGATGAAGGTAGTATCATAAAGATAATTATTAGTTAATGGATCTCTGACTTCATAAGCCAATTTTACTTCATTTGTAATTGGAACCTGATCGTTGTATTCTCCGGTTAAAGTCTGAATCATTGAATTATTTGCTGAATTGAATCCTGAGAATTCAAGTGTACTGTTGAAATCTTTAGTGTTATTGTATCCGAGGGCAAATACCCAGCTTCCTTTTGTTGTAGGAACCGGATAAACAAGACCAAACTGATTAAACGAGACAGATGATTTATTTATTCCGGTTGCAGAATTTAGAAAAGTAGCCTGATTACTTAGCGAGTTTAAATTCATTGCAACTGAGAGTTCGGATTTTTTTATCAGACCGAGACCAGCAGGATTAAAAAGTACGCCGGAAAAATCATTACTCAAAGATGTGAAACTGTTACCCAACGAAAGAGGTTTGGCACCCAGGTAAACTCCTGGTTCACTTAAAAGCAAAGCATCATTATAATTCTGCGACCAACTAAATTGAGTAATTAAAACTATAAGTAAAAACGCAATACTTTTTTTATTCATTGTGAATTTCTGTCCTTTTGCACAGGAGTTCTTACTGGTGGAACTGTATTTATAGTACCATCTCCTCGGTTACTTCCACCTTGCAAAGGTTCTCTCTGTCCATAACTATCTTTTGGTTTTTCAGGCAGCCTGTCTCTTTGAGGATTTGTGTCACCTGATGGTGGATAATAAACAGGTGGACTGGATGGAGGAGGTGGATAATCAATAATTGGATCCGGTGAATATGGTGGTTCAACAGGAATGTAATAAATGATTACTTCTTGCTGTGTATAGTGTCTTGGAACAGTATAACATCCTGTGAGACCAACGAACACTAATCCGATAAAAAATAATAAGACAACAATTTTCATTTTATCTATCTCCTGCCTCTGGAACCAGAATTATTTGAACCGCTGTTCCCACTTGGTGGTGAATAAGATCTAGGAGTATTATTTCCACTCGGCGGAGAATAAGACCTAGGTGTATTGTTTCCACTTGGTGGAGTATAACTTCTTGGAGGATTAGTATTCTGTTTCGGTGGCGTGTACTGCTTCGGTGGATTAGTTGTCTTATTATCTCTTGAAGTATTTGTTCTTGGAGTATAATCTTTCTTTGGAGTCTGGTTATTATTCCTGGTTACATTCGGCTGTTTGTTATAATTTTTGTCCGAACTTTTTCTTTCATAGGTTTTATTGTTTCCTGTGTTGAATAACTTTTTAGTTTCGTTACCGATACGATTATTCTTATTTATTTTTTCAGTTGTGTTCCTGGTATTACCTGTCAATATTTCTTTTGAAAGATCATTTCGTTTTTCTATGCCAAGAGATTTTTTTGTAGTCAACTCTCTATCCATTCCAAGTTGTTTATTATCTCTTGAAATTACTTCTTTTGTATTATCTCTATTTCGTTCGATATTATTTATTCCTACCAATTCTTTTGTAAAATCTCTTGATTTCTTTTCGATTCCCAAAGTACGATCATTTATATTATCTCTACTTAAAGTAATATATTTTCCTCTTATAATTTCATCTCTTGAACTACTAATAGAACGATCTCTCATAGTTACAAGTGGATCTCTTGTGGACATACCATAATTTCTTCCACCAGAGTTATTTCTAACTCCAGATAAATACTCTGTTCTGGTTTTATATCCATTATAAGATAGGTATCCGCCATATCCGTAGTAATTATAGTAGTACGGATCATAATAATAGTAGCTCGGGGAATAACAGTAATAATATGGTGATGGATAATACCAGCCGTAACCACACCATCCAGCGTAGTAAGGCCAGTAAGTATAATATGGATAATAACCCCAATAACCCCATCCCCAGCTAAATCCAATTCCAATACTTATTGTTGGAAAATAATCAACGTAATAGCTGCGGTACGGGAAGGGATAATCATAATAGTAATTGTTAATAATTGTACTTCCATCCTCAGTCATTTCAGAATCTGCTTCAGAGTAATAATTTGAATCTATCTCACTGTCATCTTCAGAATAATAATTTTCATTTTCTGAAATGGCTTCGTCTTCATAAAGATCGGAAGAATCGGATGTAGCAACTTGTGTATAACATCCGGAGAAGGATGAAAAAATTCCGATTATAAGCAGACTTAAAAATATTTTTTTCGTTTTCATTTTGACCCTCGTTAATTATTCTATAATAATTTAAACAATTATCGAGCCTTCGTAAAGAGTTAAATTGAGTTCGAAAAAAACAGTTTTTCAATCTTTTGAGATGAATATCGTACTTATTATTAAACGAGCGTGTATATGTTATAGTACAGTTAAGTAGAGGTGCTTAACTTTTTAAAAGATACTTTTGATGTATTCAATTTTGAATGATCTATCCGCAGCATTTTTGCTATCAGGTTTATTACTCAACAAGTCTCTTAAATCAAAACCTGCTGTGAATCCGGTACCAATGGACCATCTAAGTCCGGCATTAAGATAACCTTTACCACTACCAAAGTCAGTATTGTTATCATTAAAAGCAAAATCATATTCAACTAACAAAGAAAAACTTGAACCGAGCGTTTTTTCTAAACCTGCTCTCAAATCTATAAAATTATCTCCATCATTTCCTTCCAAAGAATAGTTAACAACACCATGAAAACTCATATAACCAAGAAAATCAAAATTTTTACTTACGGCTCCAAAAAAACCTGGTGACTTAATCGCAAATCTGTCCGTGTCTTCCTCATATATTCCTTTACCCTGTGAGTCGAAACCAATTGTTATCGCAGGGAAAAATGTTGCTTCATTAATAATCCGACCACGAATGCTCACACCTGGCCAGTTATACCAATCAACCTTTCCTGAACCAATAAGATTATCACCACCATAAGAGATTCCGATGCTGACATTTTCGAAAACTCCGGCTTCAATTGATGCAATCAGAACGCCATAAGGTAAAATTTCTGTAGTAACTCCGACAACTCCTCTTTCCAGAACACCGGCTGTTGGCATATCGATGAGATATCTGTATTCATATTTAGCCATATCACCAGCAGAACCCTGGCAGAGTGATTGAAAAAGTGGAAAGGAGAGAATCAATATTATTTTATAAAGAATTTTCATAGTAATTAATTTCTCGTGTTAAAATTTAATTACTCAGGATAAGAATTAAAAATATTACTTTCGATAATTACTATCTTTAAACTCAGAACGATATTTTTTATTATGTCTGGTTTAAATTCTTTAATGCTGACCAAAGACATTTCACTTGTTATTCAGCAACACCAGTAATATATTTTTTGTTAAAATAATTATGATTATGAAAAAATATCTTGGACTCTTCATTTTTATTCTAATTGTAGCCGGATGTTCCAGTTCTGAGGTTACAAAGACGAATACATCAGATGAATCAAACATTGTTGATCCTCAAATTCGAAAGCAAAAAGCTCTTGAACATGTTGTCAACGGATCTATCGCAGAATCAAAAGGGGATTATTCACAAGCGATTAATGAATTTAATATAGCTTTAGATTATGATACAGGCGCAGGAATATGTTATTCTCTTGCAAAAAATTATTATACAGTTAACAAGCTTGGCAGTGCATTAAAATTTGCGAAAATGTCGGTTCAACTTGATACAACTAATTCGGAATATAAATTGCTGCTTGCAGATATATTTATTGAAGCAAGAGAAATTGATTCGGCAGCAGTTGTCCTCGAAAAAATTCTGGCAACTGATTCAACCGATGTTGGTACTTATTATAAACTTGCTGGTATTTATGAAAATAGCAGACCTCTCGAAGCTATAAAAATTTATAACAAATTAACTGAAATTATTGGATTAGACTGGAATGTGTTGTTACGGGTTGCTGAGCTTTACGAAAAATTAGGATTTAAAGATAAAGCGGCTGAATCAGTTGAAGGGCTGCTTGAAATAGATCCGAGTAATGTAGCTCTGCAAAAACTTGCAATAGATTTCTATATACGGAATGGGTATAATGATAAAGCGTTGAACATGGTAGATGAATTAATTTCAGTTATGCCTGATGACATTGAAGCACGCGAAAAACGCGCTCAGATATTCATAATTCAAAATGATTGGGATAAAGCTTCGAAAGAATTCAAATACATTATTGAAAAACCAGACGTTCCACTCGAATCAAAAATTTCGATTGGTGCTACATATTTTGCCAAATCATTTTCTGATTCAACAACACTGCCGGTAGCTAAAGAATTTTTTGAATTAATTGATAAAGATACATCTTACTGGCAGGTTAAACTTTACTTGGGTGCTATTGCTTTAAATGAAGGAAATGATTCGCTTGCTATTGAAAATTTTAAATATGTGACTGAAAATGCAAGCTGGCATGTCGAATCATGGGTTAGATTAGGAGGTCTTTATTTCGATAACAGACATTATGAAGATGCAGAAATAATTATGCGTAAAGCAATTGAATTATTTCCGAATGAGTTCGCTGTAAATCTGATTCTTGGACTATCACTTGCGCAGCAAAACAAAACTCTTGAATCGAAAGATTATTTAAAAAAAGCTGTTGAATTAAATCCATCGGATGTTAATGCATTATCTGCCTACGGTTTTACTTTGAGTCAGTTGAACGAAAGTGATGAAGCGATTGAGTACCTGAATCGTGCGCTAAAGATTGATCCAAATAATGTAAGTGTAATTGGGCAGCTTGGTCTTTTATACAATAATCTAGATATGATGGCAGAGAGCGATAGTCTGTATGAATTAGCTCTCCAGATAGATTCACAAAATGCATTGATTAATAATAATTATGCATACTCGCTTTCTGAAAGAAACTTACAACTCGATCGGGCATTACAAATGATTGAAATTGCTATGGCTGCTGATTCTTCAAACTCATCTTATCTTGATACTTATGGATGGATTTATTTCAAGCTTGGTGATTATAACAAAGCGTACTACTATATTCAAAAAGCTATTGGTGTTGATGGAGAAGGAAATGCTGAGTTATTAGAACATTTAGGTGACGTTCTTTACATGCTTGATAGAAAAGAAGAAGCAATAGATTACTGGGAAAAAGCCTTGAAACTTGATTCTGCTAATGAATCATTAAAGAAAAAAATATCAACAGGTTTAATTTGAAAATTTTCAGACTACTATTCTTTCCTGTATTATTAATTATTCTCGCTTCAGAAGGCTGTGTCCCATCAAAACCAATCGAAGACGAAGAACTGTTATCATCAGAACGGTTGATCAACAAGCTCGAAGCAAACAGAAGAAAAATTAAAAACTTTGAAGGTGTGGGTGTATTTGAAATTGAATCGGAACAATTCAGTAATAGTGCAAGTTTCCAGATAATAATGCAGAAGCCAGATTCAATTTACTTTTCTGTGCTTGGTCCATTTGGGATTGAACTTGCGCAAGCTTTAATCACCAAGGAAAAGTATGTTTTCTATGATGCTTTACAAAATATTGCATATCACGGTAATGTGAATGATAATGTTCTTCATAATATCTTCAAAGTAAATTTAACCTTTTCTGATATTCTCGATGCATTTCTGGGATCAGTAAATCTAACTCCGAATTTGTATAAACAGCCAAGTAATTATTCAGTCGATGGTGAAGAATATGTTTTGACTTATACTGATGATGATAAAAAGCTGACTACAATTTATAGAGTAGATATTCTCCAGTTAGGAATTACAGATTACAAATTCGTTTCATCCGATGGCAGTATAAATCTTGAAGGTAATTATTCAAAATTTGAACTTATTGAAAACGTTGCTATTCCATTCAACATCGAAATAACAAATAAGGTTGAGAATCAGAAAGTTAAAATCAGGTATAATAATATTTACGCGAATGCAAAAGGATTAAAAGTAAAGTTTGATTTACCGGTTGATGCAGAAATAATAGAATGGTGAAATCAACTACATATATATTTCTGTCACTTATTTTCCTCTCAATCAAATCATTTCCGCAATCCGGCGAAATTCAGCATAAAGAATCAGAACTCTCTTCAATAAAATCCGAAATCGAGAATCTTGAAAAAGAGTTAGCCTCAAAATCGACTGCTCAGAAAAAAACTTTTGAAGCAGTTGAAAATCTTAGCAGACAGAATCACTTACTGAACAAGATATTAGCTGACCTTCGATCTGAAATTAAGAAGAAGGATTCAGAAATAAAATCTGTTGAAAATAAAATCAGCCAAACCGAAAGTGAAATAAAAGTGCTTCAGGATAATTATGCTAAATATGTCAATGCCATATACAGAAAAGGGCAATACAATGAACTTGAGAGTTTGATTGACGCTGAATCTGTTCAACAAGCTTTGGTACGAACTTATTACCTTCAGGTTTTTGCAACTCAACGAAAGAAAGACTTAGAAGAATTAAGAATAAAAAAAGCTGAACTGGATAATGCAAAAGGGATTCTGAAAAAAGAAAAAGTTGCGCAAGTAAAGCTGTTAAATAACAGGGATTCAGAAAAAAAAATCTTAGATAGTAAATTAAAACAGAAAAGAACAACTCTTAAATCAATTGAAAAAAATAGTAAAGAGCTTAAAAAAATTTTAGCTGCTAAAAAAGAATCACAAAAGAAAATTGAACAGCTTATTACAAAATTGATGGAGCAAGAAGCAATTGATAACGAGCAGAAGATTGCTTCAATTAATAATTCCGACGTTAAATCTCAAAACATAAAAGATGAAAATATTGGTTATGAATATGACTTAAGCACTGTATCATTTGCATCATTTGCAGATTTAAAAGGAAAAATGATCTGGCCAATGCATAAAGGAAAAATAATCAGGAAGTTTGGTGAGAACAAACATAAGTCGTTAAATACTGTTACGTTGAATTACGGTGTTGATATAAAAGCTGATAAAGACAAAAATGTTCGTAGTGTTGGAGAGGGAGTTATTGCAGCAATAGATTGGCTGCCGGGTTATGGAAATGTGATTATAGTATCACATAAAAATGATTATCGAACTGTTTATGGTCACGTTTCGGAGATATTTGTTTCAGAAGGAGATAAAGTGAAATCAGGATCAGTGATTGCACTTGTTGATGAAGGTATTGACGGATATGTTTTACATTTTGAAATCTGGAAGGGAAGAGATAAGCAAAATCCGGAACTTTGGCTGGGGAAGAAGTAATTGCTATGTCAGATCAAGACAGTAAATCCTTTCCTATAATTTATTAGATTGTTTACTGGAAATGAAAATTGTATTGATTGGAAGATTTGGAGATGGGGAAATCTTATCAGGTCCTGAAAGAATTGCAAGAGAACTTTTTTATGAACTGAAAAACAAAAACTATCAAGTTACATTCATCGAATATTTTTTTAGTGATTATAAAAATTCTTCACTGCTTACAAAACTTTTCGGCAAAAAATATTTCATAGAAAATTCTATTCTGAGACTCGGTGTATTTCCAATCTTAGTTACTATTATTAAAAGCAGATTCGACATGATTCATATCGTCAATGCTCAGAGATTTCAATTATTTTTACTTTTAATCAGTAGATTAGTACCAGGAAAAATAGTAACGACATTACACGGCTCGATACAAAATGAATTCAAGCAAATGAAAAAACTTCCCAGAAGACACTACGTTGATATCTGGGTTGAGAAGTTGGTTATGAAAAAATCCTCTTTATTGATTTTTCCTTCGAAATTATTATTTGGAATTTTCAATGAACAATATCAATTCTCAAGAAATAAATATCAGGTAATTCCAAATGGAATAAGCAGGAGATTTGAAATCAGGAATTCTGTTCCGATAAAATTTGAGAATACTTTGAGAATAGTTTTTTATAATGGACCTGATTCTACTTTTAACAGAGGATTGCAGCAATTAATTTATTTGTTAGAAAATGTTCAGGTTAATATTCAGTTATTCGTTCTTGGTGCAGAAGAACTCGTAATAAATAATAATCGAAATGTACAAATTTCATTTTCCAATCTTTTGGAACACGATGCTATGATTCAATTTTTATCCGATAAACAATTTGTTATTAAACCTGATTCAATTGATTCATTCTCAATTTTTGTTGCTGAATGTATGTGTTTAGGTTTGATCCCAATTATAAATAAAAATATTGGAATGAGTGAGTTTATTGAAGACAGGGAGAATGGATTTTTATATAAGATAAATTCTACAGATGATTTATCAAAATTGCTTGAAGATATCGTAATTGCAAAATATGATTTAAACTCAATTTCACTCAATGCAAAAAAAATATTTGAAAAACTTAACTGGTCTGTTATTTCTAATAAATACATAGATGCATATAAATCAGTATTATGATTAAAGTTTGTCATATTGTTAATCTTATTACCGGAAAATCTGATGGAGTTTATGCACATTTGAAAATGATATTTCAAAATTCAGATAAGACAATGTTTCAGCATTATCTGATTTTTCAGGGTGATGAAAAAATAGAACGTGAATTAACCGAAATGGGGGTAAAAGTTTTTGTATCCGGTTCACTCAAAAAAAAAGTGTCTGTAAAAGCACTGGTTGATATTTATAGTTTTTTAAAAGAAAATAATATTGACATAATCCATACTCATCTTAATAAACCTTATGCTTTGAGTGGACTTGTAAATATTCTACTCAGGAAAAAATTTATATTAAACTATCATGGTATCTTTCTTACACATAATCCGTATTATAATCTTTCGGAAAGAATAATTTATTCTCTAATTCATTTTATTATTTGTTTCTTTAAAAAACCGAATGCAGTTTTGGTCCCATCAAGAAAAAGCAAACAATTATTAATAGATGAAACAAAATTATTTCCTGAACCGGTTGTTTATTATAACGGATATTCACCGATGGCAGCAGTATTTATCGAGGACAATGAAACTTCCAAAAGAATCGAAGAACTGAAGAAAAATAAAAAAATTATTGCTGTTGTTGGAAGACTTGAAATCCAAAAAAGAGTTGATAATGCTTTACTATTATTTAAAATGATTAAAGAGAAAAGAGACAATGTATTTCTCATGGTTTTTGGTGATGGTAGTTTAAAAAATGAACTGAATTCTTTTTGTAATGAATTGGATATTAATTCAGATGTAATATTTTTTGATTATGTACAGACTGTTTCTCAGTATTTCAATTTTTTTGATGTTTTATTATTTACTTCAGATTGGGAAGGAATGCCATTAACGATGTGGGAAGCGATGGCAAATCAGCTTCCGGTTGTTGCACCGGATGTTGGAGGATTCAAAGAAATTCTTGAAGAATATAATTGTGGGATTGTTTATGAGCCGGGAAATCTAAAACAAGCGGAAGAAAAAATACTTGAAATAATTGATGATAACAATTTCAGATTAAAATTAGGTGCTAATGGTAAGTTAGCCATCGAAAAAAAATTCAATGAAAAACAATTTATTGATCAAATTGAAAAAATATATCTGGATTTATTGAGTTCATGATTAAGATTCTGCACATTACACCGGATTTTAATTATTGCTGTGGAAGAAGCAAGTTAGTCTTTCAGTATCTGAAGTATTTTAGCAATCAAGAAGATTATCAAGTGCATTTCATTACAAACGGAGGAGATTCATTAGAAAGACTAAATTCAGTGCCTCGAGTGAATTATCAAATTATCAAATTCGCTACTGGGTATAAAAATATTTTTTACAAAAAAAAATTTTATGATTCATTAAAGAATTTTGTAAACAAAAATAATATTTCTCTAATACATAGTCATCATAGGTTCCCTGAAACAACTGCCTGTCAATTCTCTCGTGAACTCAACGTACGAACAGTAACTTCTGCTCATAGTTTTGTTAAAGGTTTTAAAGGACGAGGATTTAATTCTGATAAAGTGATTGCAGTGAGCAACTCTATTAAAAATTTTATAGTTGATAATTTTAAAGTTTCTGCAGAAAAAATACTAACTCTACATAATCCGGTTGAAAAATCTCAGGCAAAAGATGAATTTTCATTCGATTCATTTAAATCTGAAAAAAATATAACCAATGAAAATAAAATTATTCTGTTTGTTGGAAGATTATGCCATGAAAAAGGATTTGATAAACTCATAAAAGCGTTTGAATTACTAAGATCAAAAAACAAAAATATTATTCTGATAGCAGCAGGACAGCTGATAGGGAATAAAAATGATTTCGGATTATTTTTAAATAGTGAAGGTGTTGTTTACATAACTCCTCGAAGTAGCATTAATTACTTTTATGAAATTTCTAATTTAGTAATTCTTCCTTCACGAGTTGATCCATTTCCTTTTGTAATGCTTGAATCTGGTTCTTTCAAAAAACCATTCATTGGTGGTAACACAGGTGGTATTGCTGAATTCATTGAAGATGGAAAAAACGGATTGCTGGTTGATCCTGAAAATCCTGAAGAGCTTGCTGATAAAATATTCTTTCTCCTGAACAATCCTGAATTCGGTAAAACATTAGGTGAAAATTTATACGAAAAAGTCACTCGTCTTTGTGATTATAATAATTATTTTAAAGAAGTAGAAAATATTTATAAATCACTTTTAACAGTTTAATGATCTTCAATAAACTTTTATCCTCTCAGAAGGCAATCACAGAAAAAGTATCTGATTCTGTTGGAATAAATAAACCTCTTTTACTAACTTATTTCAACCAGCATTGTTTCAATATTTATTGTGAAGATGATACTTACAGAAATTTAATTGAGCGGAAATTTGATGCTTACCAGGCTGATCTGGGAGTTTATCTTGCAGCAAAATTTCTTAACCATTCTGATCCGAATCGCATCGAATCAACAGCAATGAATGAAAATATTTTGAAAAAATTTATTACGCAAAAGATTCCGGTTGCAATTATAGGTGGAAGTTTTAAAGAAAGTTTTATAATGGCAGAAGCAAAAAATCGTGGAATCAATTTGACTTATTACAAAAACGGTTTCTTTGATGAACATGAGTATAAAACTATTATTACACAATTGAATGGTCTTGATGTAAAGGTGATATTTGTTGGAATGGGTGTTCCTAAGCAGGAATTATTTGCTGAAAAATTGTCGATGTCATTACAGAATAAAATTATAATTTGCGTAGGGATATTCTTTGAATATTACTTCGGAACAACCAAAAGAGCCCCATTATTTTTCCGGAAAATTGGATTTGAGTGGATGTTCAGATTGTTTGCTGAACCCCGGAGACTATGGAAAAGATATATTCTTGGAATTCCACTTTTCATTTACAGAGTTTTTAAAATTAAATTTGGTTTAACGAAATGATAAAAACCAAAGACAATGAATTGAAAAAATTCAAAAGAATTTTAATTATTTTATTTGTTTCAAACGTTGTTTTATTGATTACATATAAAACCTATCTTTTCCCGATCCTTATAAAAATCACCTCCGCTAAAGTTGATAATATAGACGTTCAATATTATAGTAAGATATTCAATAATTTACATTTTGTTATTATAGCTTTTATAATTCTTATCACCCTAGTTCTTGTTTATTATGAAAAAATTAAAAAATATTTACTAAATGTTTTATTAAATAATAATCTATTAATCTTTTGCATCGCTTTTAATATCTTTTTTCAACTTCTTCTTTTAATTTTTGTAACAACCCAACCTATATCAGACAGTAAACATCATATAGATAATGCTAACCGCTTGTATGAAACTCGTTCATATATAAATTCATATGGTAATTTAACAGCATTTTGGACAATAGGATTACCCGCATATTTAGTTTTTCTAAAAATAATTGCATCAGATTTTATTACTACGGCAAAACTAATTAACATTTTAATCTCATCAGGATTGATTATTGTTTGCTACAATATATTTAGAAGGTATTTGGATCTTAAGTCTTTGAACATTTTTTTAATTTTATTTACACTTTTTCCGAATAATCTTTTCTCTTCGAATGTTATTCTTACGGATTATCCTTTTACTCTCTTATTATGGTCGAGTATTTTTTTGTTGTTGAAAATGAAGCAAAGTTCTCGCCTGATATATCCAATATTGACAGGGATTTTGCTTGCTTGTGCTTCCTATCTTAGACCAGCTGGAATTATTCTCCCTTTAGTCTTTGCTGGCATTCTGATTTTTTACTTGTATCCAGCAAGAATTAGAAATGCGTTCCTAATGTTGATTATATTTATCCTGTTTTTGCTACCATGGGGGGTAAGAAATTTTAATATATTTCATACGATAGTTCCTATTTCAACAAATGGTGGCTATATTTTTTTAATGGGTAATCACGAAGCATCCAGTGGTGGGGTGAATTTTGATTTCGAATATAATCTGTCTAATCCAAACGAAGCAGAGGAAAGTAAGAAAGCCTATATTAAGGCATTCAATGATATAATAAATAATCCGATTGAATCCATAGTTCGTATTCCAAAAAAATTGATTCAAACATATTATAGAGGAGATAGCTCTATTACTTGGGCATTTAAACTAGTTGAGAAAGATATTCCTTCAGTTATAATCAGCGCTATATTTTATTTGACAAATTTATTTTTCTACTCAATAATATTAATAAATATTTTGGTGTTCTTTATACACAGAAAAAAGATTAATCTTACCAAATATGTTGAACTGTTTATTATCACAATATATATTTTTTTAATTTTGATCGTTTATGTAGGTTCAGAAAGATACCATATTCCTCTAATTCCGATTCATATATTTTTAGTGGCTAAGTATTTTGAAAGTAAATCAATGTCGATTGTTTGATATTTAATTCAGTTGGGAGTCATTTTATTGATATACATCATGATAGTTGTAATAAGTTACAATGACTTATTTATCGGCTCATTAAACTTAAGATTTAAGAGTTTGAATTGAGCAAATTACCAATATATTTTCAATTAATTAATAAAATTTCTAAATGAAAATTTTATTTAGTTTTCAAATTTTGATATTTCTTTCCATACTATCTTTCGGTCAGAATGAAATCAGCAAAATAATTGAAAGAGAAAATGGACTTGATATTGAAATCACTTTTGAACCAGAACCATATTCAACAAAGCTGGAGCAAAATAAATCCATAATAGAATTTTATAATTCAATTAATGAAGCATTACCTGGCTCACCAATCCTGCCTTCAAAAACTTACTTTGTTGCTATTCCTCCGTTCAGCCAAGTTACTGCTCAACTCAGCAATCAAAAATATAATGCGATCACTAATTCAGAAGTTGCAATAAATCCAGAAGTGGTATCCTCATCCGATTCAGTTTTGATGTATCGTGAATCGAAACCCAACCTATCAATATTTTCAACCGATCAATATCCGGCACATGCAATTGAAGTAATTGATTACACCTGGCTGCGGGATTATTACTGTGCAGTGATCCGTGTTAATACTCATATATTCAACTGGAAGAAGAAAGAAATCAGTGAATTACTTTCCGCAAGAATAAAAATTGAATTCGAAAATTTGCACGCATTTACTCAAAGGAACACTCCTCCGGGTGAGTTTGATAAAATTCTTGAAGATGTAATTATAAATTATTCGTCAGCTTCAAAGTTTCGATCAGATAAAAACGATTTCATTATTTCAGATTCTTCCGGCAACTGGATTGATTATTCTAAAGAATACGTAAAACTTAAAATTCCAGATGATGAAATTTATAGGATTGACTATAATCAGATAACAAATTATGGCATCAATCCACAAAGCATCAATCCAAAAACATTTAAGATTTATTTAAAGGGCGAAGAAATTCCGTTATTTGTTTTTGGTGAGAATGATCTTTCGTTCGATCAGGGAGACTATATTGAATTCTGGGCTGAAAGAAATTATGGTTCGAATGACTACAGGGAGATTGTGAATTTAGGTGAGGACTATCTAAATTATTTTGATCGCTACTCGGATTCATCAATTGTCTGGTTAAGCTGGGATGGTAATGATGGCAAAAGAATTTTTGAACAGAACACTTCAATAAGTGGTATTACTGATACGCTGCAAACTCACAAAGCTTTCTATCATCTTGAAGAGGATGTCAGACTTTGGTACTACGATGCTGTTCAACCTCGTGTTCAACTTCCTTTCTGGCAGGAGAATAAAGTCTGGACGTGGCAATTCCTTGGTAATGGAGGCAGTATTGATTTCAATTTTAATGCAACTGATTTTGTAATTAATTCTGATGTAAATGTTATTGCCAGAATGATAAGCAATGCGACTGATCAATTATTTGTTAACAATCACCGCTTCGGATTAAGTTTGAACTCAACTTCACCACAGGATACAATTGTATTCAGTTACAAACAAACTGTAAACTTTAACAGTGATTATAATTCAAATCAATTAACAATTGGAAATAATGTAGTTCGGATTTTCGGAATGCAAAACGATTCTCTCAGATGGCATCAGGCATTGATTGATTGGGTTGATATCGAATATCCGCGATACAATATTGCTGCAAACGATTCATTGTTGATTCGTGTAAATGAAAATACTTCTGCAGCTGTGAGAGTAATTAAAGTCTCGAATATTATGCAACAAACCGGAGAAATGATTGTTTATAAAATCAAACCAACTTTTAAGAAAATTACTTCGTTTAATATTGCTAATTCAGTTTTGATATTTACAGATACAGCAGCAGCAAATGATGAATACATAGTTATCAAGCAGAGTCTCACCAAAGCTCCTGTCTTCCAAAAGAAAAAATATTTTGTGAATCTGCGTGATGTAAATCGTGGGGCAGACTATATTGCAATTACAAACAGAGTTTTGCAATCATCAGCCAGTCAGTATATCAATTTCATTAATAATAATTATGAAACACGAAATGAATTAATTTATGTTGACGATATCTACGATGAATTTTCATTTGGATACGCTAAACCAGAAGCTATAAAAGATTTTCTTTTTTATGCGAATCAGAATTGGATTGCTCCCGCACCATCATATCTGATACTGCTTGGTGATGCAAATTATGATTATAAAAATATAATTATCCCACCTTCAACTGCAGTAAGAAAAAATCTTGTCCCATCATACGGTAATCCTGTGAGTGATGTGTGGTTTACAATGTGGGATACTTCAAATGTAAATCTTCCGCAGATGTTTGTCGGAAGAATTCCGGCAACCAATGATGCTGAGGTGCAACTTTATTTAAATAAGTATCAGAATTATTTGAACAGAAGGTCAGATGACTTTAACAAGCGATATCTTTTTTTCAGTGGTGGTGATGCAAACAATCCGGGACAACTTGAGTTATTAAAATCCGCAAACAATTACGTTCTGAATAATTTTGTAAAACCCGCACCGGTTGGAGGAGAAGGAATTCATTTCTATAAAACGATTAATCCTCCGACTAATTTAGGTCCTTACACCCGTGAACAAATTGACAATGCAATTGACAGCAGTGGATTGTTTATATCTTACATAGGTCACAGCGGAACAGAAACCTGGGATAATGGAATAACCGAAGTAACTGATTTACAACCTGCTTTCAGTGATCGTCATTCATTGATTTCCGACTTTGGATGTTCAACTGGAAAATTTGCTGAGCCCGATGTTGATGCTTTTAGTGAATTATTTATTTCAGCATCAGGCGATGGACAGGCAATTGCATACCTCGGAAATTCAAGCTGGGGATATGTTTCTACATCGGTTAATTTCCCTCCGCTATTTTATGAACAATTACTACTGGACTCATCAAAGACAATTTCTGAAGCTCATTATTTAGCAAAAGTTGATTTACTTAATCAGTATGGAACCGGCGATGTTAACAGAGTATTCAACTATTGTAATATTCTTTTTGGTGATCCGCTAATAGGTTTCAGACTCCCTTCAAAACCAAACTTCTCAGTTACCAACGAATCTTTTTCTCAGGCAAAAGATTTTCCACTTGATAGTGATGATTCTTTACAAGTAAAAATTGAGTTGAGTAATTATGGAAAAGTATTGCCGGATTCAGTTCTGGTGACCATCAAAGATTTTTATCTTGGAAATCAAATCTTCCTGAGCGAGTTTAGAATTCCCATTCCTCTCTACAAAAAATATTTATTTGTTAATGTTCCAATATTCGGACTTGTAGGAGAACATAATCTTCAAATCACAATTGACAGGGATAATGTATTCGATGAAATTTATGAAGATGATAATTCAGCAGATTATAGTTTCATCGTTTATTCTTCTTCAGTGCGACCAATTGAAGCAGAGCGTTTTTACAATTCTGCAATCAGTGATTTTCAATTTTTAAATCCCGTTCTGTTATTTGATCAAAATATTTCATCAATTGAAATTGCCTTCGCTGATAATCCTGATTATGCGAATTCATTTCAGGTTGTAACACCAATGGATAGCGTGAAAACTATTTACCGTAACAATTCTTTTCAGCAGAATACAAGATATTGGTGGCGGGTACGATTAAATCTTCCACAATCAAGCTGGTCCGAGCCATACTCTTTTTTTAATAAAGAAGCAGATCTCGATTGGTATTTTAATCACTCGTTTGATTATTCGGATATTCAGTTCAATAATCTCGCATTTGATTCAACTATAGGTAATTGGAAATTAACAAATTATGAAAACTTACTGAAGATTAGCTCGGCAGGTTCCGATGATGGCGAGTTTGGCTCAATTAAACTTAACGGCGATGAAAAACTTCCCAATACTTATTACTGGGGAATTGCAACTGCTGTAATTGATTCCATTACTCTTGAACCATCCGATTTTAAATATTTTCTGTATTGGGATCCTGCACCTGCGGATTCATTGATCAGCTATATTAACTCACTTCCCACAGGAAAATTATTAGCAATGACAATTTGTGCTGATGGTGCTCAGTCTGTTCTTGGATGGAGTTCAGGAACTCCGGTAAGAAGAGCTATTGAAACACTCGGCAGTCTTTATATCGACAGCGTTTTATACAGAGATTCCTGGTGTATGATTGGTAAAAAAGGAACGCTGCAAGGAACGGTTCTTGAGTCATTCAAAAAAAGATATTCAGGTCCTGCAGAAATTGAAACTAACAAAACAGTTACGAATCAAAACGGCTGGATAGAATTTCCTTTAATAAAAAATTCTGCTGAATGGTTGAGTGTTACAAAATCCGATTCGCTCCCTACAGGTTCTGATATTTCATTCAAACCTATTGGAATAAAGCAGGATAATTCCGTGGATACACTTAGTACGGTAATTTTTCTGGGCAACACAGGCAGTTTATCTTTTATTAATGCTGATCTATATCCAGTAATAAAATTGTTGGCAGAGTTCAATGCTAATCAAAACTTTGAATCTCCCGCGCTCAAAACTCTTGGTGTTAATTTTGTCCCAGTTCCCGATCTTGCAACCAATTACCAGGTTGTTTCCATTGCTTCAGATACTATTTTGATTGGTAAGGATGCAGTGCTTTCGTTTTCAATTACTAACGTAGTTGAAACTAAAGCTGATAGTTTTTATGTAGTGGTTGAAGTAATCAATGATGATAATTCAAGACAAACAATTTTAAACCAAAAAGTTGATTCGCTCAACTATGATGAATGGAAAAACTTCAATGTAATCTTCAACACTTCTTCTGGAAGCGGAGCCAAAACTTTCCAGATAACTATTGATCCTCAGAATCAAATCCGTGAATTGTTTGAAGATAATAACTTTTATAGCATTCAGTTCTATGTAAAGCCGGACACTTCTAAACCAACTTTGAACTTGACTTTTGACGGAAATGAGATTCTCGATGGAGAGTACATTTCTCCTGAACCGGTTATTCATATTGAATTAAACGATCAATCGTTATTGCCGATAACTGACCGGAATTCTGTTATGATTTATTTGAATGATGAGTTAATTCCATCTGATACTTCAATTATCAGCTACACATTTTCCGAAACTAATCCGAAAGTATTAGTTGATTTTACTCCGGTTTTAGAAGATGGTGAATACAGTCTCAGAGTTTTATGGCGGGATTATGAAGGAAATATTGTTGACTCAAGCGGAGTGGAAAAGTATTTTCTTGTTTCGAATGAGACGAAGATTCTTAATGTTTACAACTATCCAAATCCAACAAGTGGTGAAACTCATTTTACATTTAAACTCACACAAATTCCTGAGGAAATAAATATTAAAATATTTACCATCGCAGGAAGATTAGTTCGTGAAATAAAACTATCTTCTTCTGAACTTAAATATGACTTTAATAAAATTTATTGGGATGGCAGAGACGAAGACGGAGACATATTGGGCAATGGAATCTATCTCTACAAAGTGATCATGAGAGCAGGGGATAGATCAGAAGAAGTGACGCAAAAACTCGCTATAGTTAAGTAGTTAAAAATTTGATTCCTGTTTGTTGAGAATCCCGCCTTTAATTTGAAAAAATTGATTTAAGATTAACAACAGGCAATTTATGATTTACACATTTCTATTCATAAATCGTGATTCCATAATCTGAGACCACAATATTTTGAATAATCTTATTACTTTATCAACAACATTTCTCTCGTCTTACTAAAACTTCCTGCAGTCAGTCTATAAAAATAAATTCCGCTGCTTAGTTTGCTTCCATCAAAAGTTACTTGATAACTTCCTGCAGACTGAAAAGCATTAACAAGAATTTCTAGTTCTTCCCCTTCAACAGAATAAACACCAAGCTTAACTTTTACTTCTTCAGGGATGGTGTATTTTATTTTTGTTGTTGGGTTGAATGGATTAGGATAATTCTGTTCAAGTTTAAATCCTTGCGGATTCAGATCAGTTTCAGTAACACCGGTCGGTGAGTTTATTCCGATAGTATAAGTTCCATCATAACCACCATTTCCGTTTTCAACTACATCCATCATAAGAAATTCAGGTTTTGAAGTTCCGAAAATCAGATCTTCTTCATTAGAAGTAGGATTTGGACCTCTGCCAACATATAAAGGAGTTGCATAAACTGCTTCGTTAGCTGCATCAGGAAACGCAAATTGTGATGTAGCGAATGTCGTTGAGTCTAATCTTATTTTGAAATGAATATGAGTAGCTCTTCCAGGATACCATCCGGGATAACTTGTGATAAAAGAACATTGTCCGTTAGCATCAGTTACTTGAATCCCTCTCATAAAATCTTGACCGACAGTGTTTCCACCCGGCTGAACATATCCGGAATAAACTCCATCTTTATCGCAATGCCAGATATCAACCAGTACATTTGGAATAATATTACAATTTGCATCCATTATAGTAAATAACATATTTAGCTGAAGACCGTCGTGAAATTCTCCAGTATCAAAATCGGTTCTTATATCCTGTCTAAAAAGATTTGCGTTGAAATAGTAAGGTCCCTCCATTAATTCCGGAGTAAGCCAGCATCCTGCAGGTGTTGTTAATCCTTTTTTGTGTAATGGGCTTACGCTGCCAATTACTTTATGAAATGGAAGAACACTTCCAACACTAATTACTCCGATGCTCTTCAGCAGTTTTCGTCTATTCATAGAAAATCTCCAGGTAGTTTTTTTGTAAAATGAATATTTAAGAATTGTCACTGGATGGGCTGATGCATCAAGGCAACGTAAAGTATTTATGGATGTGAAATTAAGAATTTTTCAGAAGAAAATCAGTTAATTCCTTAACGCTTTGAAAATAATAATCGCTTTGCATTTTTCGGACTATTTCGTGAGCATAACTATCCCAGAGTACTGAAGCTATTTTTACTCCGGCTTCTTTTGAGGCTTTTACATCTCCATCAGAATCACCAATCATTAAAACTCTTTCTGGTTTTAGCTTAAAGTGATCTACAAACTTTAGTATTCCTTCGGGTGAAGGTTTGTGGTTTTCAACATCATCACCCGTAATGATTAAATCAAAAAATTGATCGATACCAAGTTTATTAAGTGTTATCAAAGATGCGTTTCTGCCTTTGCCGGTAAAAATTCCCACAGGATATTTTTTATTTTTTAGATAACCAAGAATTTCTTTTATCCCTGAATAAAGTTCAGCCTTCCAATGATTCTCGCTGTAAAAATCAAAATAATCTTTTCTGGCTGACTCGAAATTATCTACGCACAAGTCCCTTAAAATTTTATTTTCAGGTGGTCCGAACATTGCGATTATTTCTTCATCAGTAAAAGTCTTGCCCAGATATTTTCTTGCAATGAAGTTGAATGAATCAAAAATGAGTTGGTTTGTTGATGTTAATGTTCCATCAATATCAAAAATAAATCCATCAAAAAGTTTTTTCATTTTATTTTTTGGAAAGATTCAGGAGTGTAAAATTGCCATCATAATCAGTTACAAGACAATTGCCATTTAATTCGTCTATTGAAATAACAGGAGCGTAGGATGCACGAAAAAATTTCTCAACTTTTTGTTTCGGAATTACTTTATAAACCCAGCCATTACTTAATCCGACAAATAATTTAGTCCCAATATTTACTACATCGTTGATTGTTTCATCTTTAAGCTCAAACGGCAGTTCAAATTCTGATGCTACTTTTCTAAGAGTTGTTGAGACAACAACGACAGAATTTTTTGTTGTTGGTAGTATCAGATTATTCAGGTTATCCAATCTTATCAGACCATTTGCATTTAAGTTTTTTATATTCCACTTAACGGTGCCGAGAAGTACATCAATACAAAACAAATTGCCTGCTTCATCAACAAGCAGTAAATCTTTATTAATTATTATAAGATTATTTTTGTTTAACCGAAACGATGATTGATTTTTAATTGTCCATCCACCGGTTGCTGCATCAATTTGCCAGATTAACATTCCGTTAGCGGCGCTCCGGCAATAAAGAGTGCCACGATCATCATAAAAATAAATTTTACTATCCGAAGAAATAATATCAGAGCAAACTTTTAATTCTGAATTCACATCTGAGATTTGATCTGTCCATATAGGATCAAGTGTATTCAGCTCGTAACAATAGAGAATACCATATTCGGTCCCTGCGATAACACTTTTCAGGATTGTCCCATAATCATCAACATCAGAGACAGAAATTCCTGAGGTAATTCTTTCACCAATCCCTATTATTTGTTGAGATGTTCCCGTCTTTGAATTCAGAGTATGGATTTCGCCATCATCGGAAACGATCACAAGCAAATCGTTTTCAATTAAGGGAGGAATGCTGATTTTTTTATTCGTCTCGATATGCCATATTTCCTTGCCCGAAGCATTGACACAATTAATTAATCCATTTCCGAATACACTGTAAATATTTTTTCCATTACTTACAGATGAAGTGATTTTAACATGGTTAAAACTTACTGACCAGATTTTCGTCCCTGCAGATATAAATGAAGTCTGCTTGTTTTTAGGAAGTTCACTCAATTTGGCAAAAGTAGTTTTTATGATTTCCGGTTTTATTTTCTTCTTAATTTCCTCGCCAAGAATTTTTTTTATGAAGACTGAATCATTCTTTGTTGAGACTAATAAATATCCCCATCCATCTTTTCTGTTTAAATAAAATCCTTCAAAAATTGATTTACCTGAATTTGTATTATCCATTTTACCAACAAAGGAAAAATATTTTTTACCAAAAACCACTTCCGAAAACTGATCGCTGTTTTCGGCGTTGTTCAATGGATAAAATGAAAATGTAAACAATCTGGTAATTTGAGATGATGTAATTTTATTTTCGAGCCGGTGTAAAGTTTCACTATCAATATATTTTCTGGAAGGAAGTATTGACTGAAATGTATTTATCCCAACAAGGGAAAAGTTCTCTGCGTTGATAAATTGTTTATCATCTCCCCATAGTAAAGAAATTTCCGACCCTTTTCCTTCACTGAACAGATAATCTTTTTCACCTCCGACAACAAAATATGGAACGGTCAATTGATTAAGTATTTCCTGAGCCCAGATGAATTCATCAAATTTTCCATTAGCGGTAATGTTGCCAATTACAACAAGACCGGATATATTCTGTCTTTCATTAATATCCTCAACAACTTCATTCAAATTCACAGCGTTTTGTTTTAGACCAATCTCAGGATTAGTGATAACAACAATATTATCACTTTGCGGAAAAGTCTGTTGCAAACACAATAGCATTATGAGAAAAAGAAGTTTCATAGATGCAAATTTAATCATATTCGAAATTAGAGACGCTTTTAAAAATGGTGATTGCATATTGATCCTCCGGGAGAAGCAGGTCATTAATTATTGGTCATATTCAATTTTCTTGATTAAAAAACGCAACATATATAAGTTTGCAGCCGTCTAATCTTATTTTATATTCCAAAAATTTATTAAAGTTTTTAACTATTAAAAGAGGTTTACAGTGGATATTGCACAGTTAAACGAAAAAATAAAACAGGAAAGTGCTTTTATTGATTTGCTTTTTTCTGAAATCGGGAAAGTAATCGTTGGTCAAAAGGAGATGGTGGAACGACTTGTTGTGGGATTATTAGGCAATGGACACATTCTGCTCGAAGGTGTTCCCGGACTTGCAAAAACTCTTGCAATCAAAACACTTGCAGCAGCGATGAAAGCAAAATTTCAGAGAATCCAATTCACTCCTGACCTGCTGCCAGCAGACTTGATAGGTACACAAATTTATAATCAGCGTGATGGAAATTTCTTTATACGCAAAGGACCTGTTTTCTCAAATTTTATTCTTGCTGATGAAATAAACCGTGCGCCCGCTAAAGTTCAGAGTGCGCTTCTTGAAGCAATGCAGGAAAGACAGGTAACAATTGGTGAGCAGACTTTTAAACTTGATGAACCATTTCTTGTACTTGCAACTCAAAATCCAATTGAACAAGAAGGAACATATCCGCTGCCTGAAGCACAGATTGACAGGTTTATGCTGAAAGTGAAAATCACTTATCCAAACAGAAAAGATGAACTTGAAATAATGAGACACAATATTAATGAAACAATTGGAACACCGAATCCTGTTGTTTCACCATCTGATATTATTAAAGGCAGACAGCTTATCCACGAAGTTTATATTGATGAAAAAATTGAGAAATATATTCTTGATATTGTTTTTGCAACTCGCAAACCAAAAGAGTTTGGACTGGATAAATTGACTGATCTGATCAGTTATGGTGCTTCACCGAGAGCGTCAATAAATCTTGCGCTTGGTGCTAAAGCAATGGCATTTATTAAACGAAGAGGTTATGTAATTCCTGAAGATGTCAGAGCTATTTGCTATGATGTAATGAGACACAGAGTTGCTGTTACTTATGAAGCTGAAGCAGAAGAAATCACTTCTGAAAAAATTATAAGTGAGATTTTAAATAAAGTAGAAGTACCGTAAGAATGGAAGATGTATGAAGGAAAATGTAAAATGGAAAATGTCAGATGTATGATGGAAAATATAAAATGGAAAATGGAAGATGTATGAAGGAAAATGGAAAATGGAAGATGAGCGATGGAAATATTTCATAATTAGTATTAGTGAGATAAACGAAATGAGATCAAATGCTGACTAAAGAAATATTAAAACAAGTTAGACAAATTGAAATCCGGACTAAAGGACTTGTCAATCAGGTCTTTTCCGGCGAATATCATTCTGTGTTTAAAGGAAGAGGAATGGAATTCTCTGAAGTTCGTGAATATCAGTTTGGAGATGACATACGAAATATTGATTGGAATGTTACAGCAAGGTTTGGTCATCCATTCGTGAAAATATTTGAGGAAGAAAGAGAATTAACTGTAATTTTATTGGTTGATCTCAGCGGATCACAGATGTTTGGTTCACTTTCAAAAACAAAACAGCGTGTTGCTGCGGAACTTAGTGCAATTCTCGCTTTCTCTGCTTTGAAAAATAATGACAAAGTAGGATTAATTCTTTTCACAGATAAAGTTGAAAAATTCGTTCCTCCGAGAAAAGGTAACTCTCACGTACTAAGAATAGTTCGTGATGTTCTTTCATTCGAACCTGAAGGAAAAAAAACGAGCCTGCGTTCTGCACTTGAATTTATGAACGGAGCGATTAAAAAGAGATCGATCGTATTTCTGCTGTCAGATTTTATGGATGATGGATATGAAAAAATCCTCCGTGTTGTTGGAAAAAAACATGATTTGATTGGAATAGTTTTAGATGACAGACGAGAATCTGAAATACCTGAAATTGGATTATTAAAATTAACAGATGCAGAAACAAATGAAGAACGCTGGATTGATACCAGCAGCACACGCGTGCAAAAAGCTTTAACCAGAAGAAGAGACGAGATACAATCAAAACGAAGATCATTATTTATTGCGAGCAGGTTAGATAGTGTTTATGTTCAGGCTGGTGAAAATTACATTGTTCCACTGATAAATTTTTTCAGAATGCGCGAGAGAAGATGGTAAAAGTTCTGTTGAAATTATTTATTCTATCATTTTTCCTCGCTGTAAAGATATTTTGTCAATCAATTTCCGTTCTCGCTTCGGTTGATTCCAGTGATTACCTTGTTGGAGATTATATCAATTATACTCTGGAAATAAGAGCGGATAAAGGTATTGAAATAATCAATCCATTTTTCAGAGATTCACTCAAGCACGTTGAGATTATAGAAGAAATTCCTTCGGAAAAAAAAGAAGTTGATAAAATTAACTCATCAACTTTTGGCTACGTTATTTCATTTTACGATTCTGCTGTTGTGACCATTCCACCTATTGCAGTTCAATACAAAATTAAAGGAAGTAATGATGTTAAATCTGTGTTGTCAAATCCTGTAACATTTACTGTTCGTACGCTTCCAGTTGATAAGCAGGCAGAAATTAAAGATGTTAAAGAACCATTAACAATACCGCTTGATTGGAAAATTATATTACTCATTATTTTAATTGTAATAATTGTATCAACTCTTGCTTTCTATCTTTACAGAAGATACAAAAAGAAAAAAACTGAACAGCGTGTAATTAAAAAGATAATAAGAATTCCAGCGCATGTCAGGGCACTGACAGCTTTGGATAATCTTGAAAGAGAGCAATTATGGCAGAAAGGACGAGTAAAGGAATATCATTCAAATATCACCGGGATAGTTCGAGGATATTTTGAAGAACGTTATAAACTTCCGGCGATGGAATTAACAACCTCCGAGCAGATGCAAAAACTAAGAATGGTACATTCGGCAGAAAATATTCTCGTAATCACAAACGAGTTTTTAAATAATGCTGACCTTGTAAAGTTCGCAAAATTCCAGCCGCTGCCTTCAGTTAATGAAACAATGATGAAACAAGCGAAGGAGATTATTACTCAAACAATTCCAAAAGAAACTGTAGTGGTAGAGGAAGAGATAAAAAATGTTTAACGGAATTACTTTTGCTTATCCATGGGTGCTTTACTTTCTTTTAATCATACCGTTTGTGATTGTGTGGTATTGGTTGAGAGGAATGAAAGTACAATCATCTGTCAAATACTCATCACTAAAAATATTTAAAGATGTTCCTTTTACAATCCGGGAAAAATTAAGACATATTCCTTTTGCTTTAAGACTAATTGCAATAGGTTTATTAATAGTTGCACTTGCCCGTCCACAGAGTTTTTCTTCAGGTGAAAATGTAACTACTGAAGGAATTGACATTGCAATGGTTCTGGATATTTCAGGAAGTATGCTTGCCGAGGATTTCAAGCCGAACCGTTTGGAAGCTGCAAAGGACGTAATTGATAAATTTATTCAGGGAAGAACTTCGGACAGAATTGGTTTGGTGATTTTTTCAAGAGAAGCATTCACACAATGTCCGTTGACAATTGATTATAGTGTTTTGAGAAATCTGCTCCACGATATACGAACCGGAATGATTGAAGACGGAACTGCAATTGGTAATGGAATTGCTAACGGAGTCAATCGGTTAAAGGAAAGTAATGCCAAAAGCAGAATTATAATTTTGCTGACAGATGGAGTTAATAATGCTGGTGAAGTTGATCCGCGAAGTGCTGCAGAAATCGCCAAAGCATTTGGAATCAGAATTTATACTATTGGTGTTGGAACAAGAGGTGAGGCACCATATCCGGTTCAAACTCCTTTTGGTACAAGGTATCAAATGGTGCCCGTTGAAATTGATGAAACCCTTTTGAAAGAGATAGCCGGCATCACGGGTGGTGAATACTTCCGGGCAACAAATAATCGTGCGCTCGAAGAGATTTATGAAAAAATAGATAAGATGGAAAAAACTAAAATCGAAATTACTTCTTACAAAAATGCAAGTGAAAAATATCATGGCTGGCTGTGGGGAGGATTATTGCTTCTTCTGGTTGAGCTTGGATTGTCGAGAACAATCTTACGCAAATTACCGTGAGAAAAGCGTTCTTACGGATGCATGATTGCATGGCTGTATGAATGTATGATAGATTAGAGAGAAGATATATAATTAAAAACTATAAAATGGATGAAGAACTTTTAATTAGAAATAAAAATATAAATAGAGGCTTTCGAAAACATGAGGTTTGGAAAGAAGCAGTGGAATTACATGTTTTTGTTACAAAAAAAATCAGATATCTTGATGCTGTTCCATACAAAGTAAAGGCACAAATTGAAGATTCGATATTCTCTGTACATTCCAATATTGCAGAAGGATATAGCAGAAGGTCTTTGAAAGAAAACATTCAGTTTGTGAATGTATCTCTTTCTTCACTTGCAGAAAATTATTCACAAATTATTGCATTACATTCAGCAGGAGATATTGAAAAAGAATGGTTTGATGCATATGATAAAAAACATTATTCATTGGAAAATAAATTGATTCAATTTAATAAGACGATGATCGAGAAATTAGATAAGAACGATTGGAAGAACGATTACATAATCAGAGAATTAATTGAAAAATATGAATCATAGTCATTTAATCATGCATCCATACAACCACGCAACCACGCAACCATGCATCCATGCATCCATGCAACCATGCATTCATGCACTCATACTTTGGTTAATTTGAAAATAATTTTAATAGTGATAAACTGAATTAAATGAAAAATTAAAATGACGATTTATGTTTCGATTTGCAAATCCTGAATATTTAAATTTACTTTACCTTCTTCCGATTCTGATCGCAGTTTTCTGGTATCTCGGAAGAAGAAGAACAAAACTTCTGCAGAATTTTGCTGATAAAGAATTACACAAAACTTTACTTCCTACAGATAGTAATTTAAAACATTGGACGAAATTTGTTCTGATTCTTCTCGCATTGGCTTGCCTGATATTTGCAGCGGCTAATCCTCAGGTAGGAACAAAAATGCAGGAGGTGAAACAAACCGGTATTGATGTTTTTATTTTACTTGATGTTTCAAATAGTATGATGGCTGAGGATATAAAACCAAACAGACTTGAAAAAGCAAAGTATCAAATTTCAAATCTGATAAATAAACTTCGCGGTGATAGAATTGGATTAATAATTTTTGCGGGTCAGGCTTATGTTCAGATTCCATTAACAACTGATTACTCTGCTGCGAATCTTTTTCTTTCAGCGGTTGATGTGAATTCTGTCCCTTCTCAGGGAACAGCTATCGCATCAGCGATTAATCTTGCAACAGCATCTTTCGATACTCTAAGCACACAAAAAGTTATAATTGCTATTACCGATGGTGAAGATCACGAAGGTGATGTTGAAAAAGCTGTTGAGAATGCAGTTGATCGAGATATTAAAATTTATACTATCGGACTCGGATCGCAGGATGGAGTTCCTATTCCAGTTTACAATAACAGAAATCAGTTAGTCGGATTTAAGAAAGATGGCAATGGCAATACAGTACTTACCAGACTTGATGAAGCAATTTTGAAAAAAATTGCCAACGATGGAAACGGCAAGTATTATCGCGGGAATAATTATGAAGACTATCTTGATAAAATTTACACTGAACTTTCTGAACTTGAACAAACAGAGTTTGGGGTAAAAAAAGTAACTGATTACGAGGATCGTTTCTATTATTTTATTATTCCGGCTTTGATTCTGTTACTTTTGGAATTATTTGTTTCGGATAAGAAGTCACCATTGTACGCAAGAATAAATAAAAAGTTAGGATTGGAACAATGAAACATGAATTTTTAAAATGTCATTACAATTCTGACGAAAGTCAGAAGAAGCAATCTGATTTATCGGATTTAAAGTTGAGATTGATTCGTCCTTTCATTTCTCGCAATGACAGCATACCATCATTTTTAGTCTTAATTAGTTTTATAATTTTATTTAGTGGCTTGCAAATTAATGCACAATCAACCAGAGGTTTGGTAAATGATGGAGTTGATTTATACAAAGAGAAAAAATTTGCTGATGCAGAAGTTAATTTCAAAAAAGGAACTGAGAAATCTCCGGAAAGTTTTGAAGCGAAGTTCAATCTTGGTGATGCTTATTACAAGCAGGAAAGATACGATGATGCGATCAAGTCGTTCCAATCTGCGCTTGTGAACACAAAAAATGACAAGCAGCGCGCAAAAATATTTCATAACATTGGTAACTCTTTGCTTAAATCACAAAAAATTAAGGAAAGCATCGGGGCTTACAAGGAATCACTGAAACTTAATCCTGATGATCAGGAAACGAAGTATAATCTTTCTTATGCATTGGAAATGTTAAAAAACCAGCAAAATCAGCAGCAGAAAAACGATAAGAATCAGGATCAAAACAAAAATCAAAATAAAGATCAGCAGCAAAACCAGGATCAGCAGAAACAAGATCAACAGCAGAATAAAGATCAGCAAAACAAAGATCAGCAGCAGCAAAATCAGGATCAGCAACAACAGCAGCAATCGCAGCAGCAGAAAGAACAGGAACTGACAAAAAAAGAAGCTGAGAAAATTCTTAATGCTTTAAAAGAAAACGAGAAAGATTTGCAGAAACAGTTGAGAAAAGTAAAAGGTCAAAAGGTAAAAACTGAGAAAGATTGGTGATCTAGTGAAGCACCAGTTGACAAATCCCAAATTACAAAAAATTAAGAACCAATTATCAAATTGTATTTGATTTTTGTTGATTGAGATTTAGGATTTATTACTTCAGAGTCAAATAATCTATGAGAAAGATTCTAGTATACATTATTTTATTTTTATCAATAACTGTGAAAGTTTTTGGTCAGGAGTTTACTGCATCGGTTAATGAAACAACTGTAGCTGATAATGAAAGATTCCAGGTAACGTTTACTTTCTCAGGAAAGAGCATTAACAATCTTTCAAAGTTTTCACCACCTTCATTCGAAAACTTTTTGATCCTTTCCGGACCAAATCAATCAACAAGTATTCAGATCATTAATGGTGCTCAATCAGCTCAATTGAGCTATACTTTTGTAGTTCAGCCAAAAAGTCTTGGTAACTATACAATTGGTTCAGCAAGTATTATGCAGGAAGGTAATACTTATAAATCTGAACCGATAAAAATTACAGTAGTTAAAGGTGAGAATAAGCCGAAGCAGCAGCAAAATAATGACTCGCAAATCTCTGATTCTGAAATTTCAAAAAACCTTTACATCCGGGCGAACGTTGATAAAACAAGAGCTTTCAAAGGAGAACAAATCACAATTGTATATAAGTTATACACACGCCTGAGTATTGCTTCACAAATGGGTGTGAATAAACTTCCTCAATATCAGAATTTCTGGGCAGAAGAATTAGAGACTTCTAATAATATAAATTTTTCAACTGAAGTTATTAATGGTAAACAATTTCGTGTAGGTGTGTTAAAAAGAGTTGCACTGTTTCCAACACAAACAGGTACGCTTGAAGTTACTCCGCTTGAATTAACCGTACCGATTCAGATCCAGAAACAACGAAACGGAAAAAGTATCTGGGATGATTTTTTTGGAGATCCTTTCGGAAGATCGGAGATTTATGAATATGATGCGAAGTCAAATGTTGTGAAAATTCAGGTTGATCCACTTCCTACTGGTCAACCGGATTCATTCAAAGGTGCTGTTGGCGATTTTGATTTTGATGCGAAGCTAAACACTACAACTGTAAAATCGAATGAACCGATAACATTAAAAATTAATATTTCAGGCACAGGAAATATCAAACTTCTTGAATTGCCTGAAGTTAAACTTCCAAATGGATTCGAAAAGTATGAACCAAAAGTAAATGAGCAAATAAATCGAAGTGGTACGATTTCCGGGAGTAAATCTGCTGAATATTTATTGGTACCTCGCGTCGTTGGAGTAAGAGAGATACCTCCTGTTGAATTTTCATATTTCAATCCTGACACAAAGAAATACGTGACTTTAAAATCTGAATCATTTTCAATCGACATAAAACCAGGCGATAAACAAGCACCAATAGAAATAGCAGGAAAGGAAGATATCAAAGAACTTGGGACTGATATTCGATTTATTAAAACTTCTTTTGATGATATAGAAAAAAGAGAAGATTATTTTTTTAATTCGACAGGATTTGTGATAGCAAGCATTTTACCTTTCATCTTTGCTGTGGGGATTATCGGATGGAAACGAAAGCACGATAAACTTCATGGAAATGTTGTTCTTCTTCGTTATCAGAAAGCGCAAAAGATTGCGAAAAATCGTTTGAAATCTGCAATGAAATTAATGGAGAATAAAAATCATACAGCATTTTATACAGAACTTTCAACAGCGCTGTTTGGATATCTTGAAGATAAATTACACATTCCAAAATCTGAATTTACAATTGAGAGAGCTTCTGCTGATTTAAGAAAATTAAAAGTATCTGATGAGTTGATAAGTAATCTTAAAACCGGAGCTGAAAAATGTGAATTTGTCAGATTTGCTCCAGGGGCTGAAAATTCCGCTGCGATGCAGGATATGTATGATGAAATTGCGGAAGTAATTATTAATATTGAAAAAAATATTTTAGCTGCATAAACTGTATATGTTTAAGTGTACAAACATAAAAATAATAGTTATTATCACTCTAAGTCTGTCAGGAATTATTTTCAAATCATCCGCTCAGGATGTCGGTGAATTAATGAAACAGGCAAATGACTATTACAAAGATGGTGAATTTGATAAAGCAATAATTATTTATGACAGCCTTGTTAATGCTGGCTATCAGGGAACATCACTTTACTATAATCTGGCTAATTCATATTATCGGGTTGGTAAACTTGGTTTTGCAATTCTAAATTATGAAAGAGCATTAAAACTATCTCCGTCAGATGATGATGTAAAACATAATCTTGCGTTCGCAAATCTCAGTACCGTTGATAGAATCCAACCACTGCCGACATTTTTCCTTTTTGACTGGTGGGAATCTATTCTTGCTTCACTTACAATAAATGGATGGACTTATCTGACTTATTTCATTTTCATACTGCTGCTTATTTCTATAGTATTTTATTTTTTTGCGAAAACAATTTTCCAGCAGAAGCTAATTCTCTTTTCAGGATTGGGAATATTGGTTGTTCTGCTTATTAGTCTTTCACTTTTAATTGTAAAAATTTACAGAGAAGAAACAGTAATCGGTGGAGTTGTTGTTGAACAATCTATAACTGTAAAAACTTCTCCTGATCAGGGGAGTACGGATGCTTTCGTTATTCACGAAGGATTAAAAGTAAATCTTGAAGATAAAATTGATAACTGGGTTAAGATAAAACTTGCAGACGGTAAAGTTGGTTGGGTTGAGAACGAAGCGGTTGAAAAGATTTAATCAGTATAAAAGTGTTTGTGAAGTTTTTCTTCAGGGATATATTTAATCGCTTGCCTGTAGATTGATTTTAATGTTCCGATATCGATTTCAGAATGATTTGGGATTATTAGAGTCTGCTTCTCTTTGTGTTCGCTGAACTTTTTAAGTTTGACATGACTACCTTTTTGGTTTTGTATTTCGAAGCCAAATACATTGAGTATTTTTATAACTTCGGCGCCACTGAGGACTTTTAATTTAGGCATAGAAGAGATTATTCAATTCAAAGTTAGCTATAATAGTAGGATTTGAGTCAAAATCATATATTGATAAATCTTCATCTTCAAGAAAAAGTTCAATTGCTTCTTTTAGATTCGCCATCAGATCATCATAATTTTTTCCCTGAGTAACAATAGGAACATTCATCCCTTCAGCAACTAAATACTTTTCACCTTTATAAATACTGATGTTTATTACTTTCCTCATTTAGTTTTCCTTTTTTTGTAAAAATAGTAAAATATTTTTGAAAAATCATTTAGCTATATTCGATTGACCAAATATATTACTTCCCTAAAATTCAATAACTATTTTTGCTTACGTGGATAATGCTAAAAGATACAACAACATCAAACTTGCAATCGGAATAGGCGAGGGGATTGCAGGTTTTGTTCTGCTTCTGCTTTCAATTCATATCTCAAATCATTCATTGCAAAATAGAAATATTAGATTATTTTTGTAAGGAATAACTTACATATGTTAGGAAAACCTTACAAACTTTAAGGACAATTAAAATGATAATTCACAAAGTATTAGACAATGTATTTGCTACCTGGTCAAATATTGCAGTTCTGAGGGTGATCAGTAAAGTCAGGATAGGATTATCAGGAAGAGAAATTGCTAAACAATCAGGTATGAGTGCACCATCTTGTCTTGAATCACTCTCATCGCTTGAAAATCTTAATATTGTAACGCGTCAAAGAGGCGGCAGAGAACATTTCTTTTTTCTTAATCGTGAACACTATATCGTAAATAAAATTATAATTCCGATACTTAATGCAGAAAACAAATTTACAACCTCAATTTATACAGATATAAAAGCAAAGTTGGGAAAACAAACTATAAGTTTGATTGTATTTGGCAGCACAGCTAGAAAAGAAGCTGGAGTTGAAAGCGATCTTGATCTTTGTATTGTTTTTCAAAACTCCATAAAGAAAAAAAACATTGAAAAGATAATAACTGAGCATAGTTTATATTTATTTAATAAATATGGAGTTTCATTGTCTCCATTCTATATTAGCGGAAAGGAATTTATTAAAAAGGTCAGATTAAAGAAGCCGCCGGTTAACGAAATAATTAAAGACGGTATTGTCATTTCAGGAAAGTCTATACCGGAGCTTATAATTGGGTAGAAAGACATTAAGGAAAAAAGTCGATAGCGATAGGTGTAAGGATTATCAAAAAGTGGCTGAAAGTTTTTATGGTGGAGCAGAAGCTGCGATTGAATTTGAATATTGGAATGCTGCCGGTGTATTGATCGTTCATTCTGCTATCGCGTATGCAGATTCCGTATCAATTAAATATGCTGGAGTAAAGTGCCAGGGCGAAGATCATAATCAGACAGCTACACTTCTAAAAGAAATACTTCCAATCTCTGATGAAAACAAAAAAGCATTTATTCAACTGGAAAGAATTATTGCACATAAAACTTCAGTTTCATACAGTGGTGATGTTTATAATAAAAAGGATATTGATAGTCTCTGGAAAAACTTCGAAAGATTTAAAAGTTGGGCTGAACTTTTAATAAAAACTTAATATTGGAATCGTTTGTCTTACACCTGTTTGATTCTTGATATCATTGCTTCCCTAAAATTCAATAACTATTTTTACTCCCGTGGATAATGCTAAAAGATACAATAACATCAAGCTTGCAATCGGAATAAGCGAAGGAATAATTTCATTTATTTTAGTTTTACTTTTTGTGTGGCTTGGTTTCAGCAAGCAGCTTGAAGATTTTCTCTCAAACTATTTTTCAAATCAATATTTACTTCTACTGGCATTTTTATTTTTTGTTGGAATAGTTGGTTCTGTGCTTTCATTCCCAATAACTTATTACACAGGTTTTTATCTCGAGCATAAATACAATCTTTCCAATCAAACTTTTTGGAAATGGATTGTCGAAGGAATAAAAGGATTACTCGTTTCAATTGTTATCGGAGTTCCAATTCTACTTACATTCTACTACATACTCAATACTTTCTACTCGCTTTGGTGGTTACCATTTGCGACAATTATGTTTTTTATTTCTGTTGTGCTTGCACAGATATTCCCGATATTAATTTTCCCTATCTTCTATAAAATTACACCGATTGAAAATGAAAGTTTGAAAGAACGAATACAAAAGCTTGCCTTGAATGCGAAGTTGAAAGTAGAAAATGTTTACAAATTCAATATGAGCAAGAATACAAAAAAGGCAAACGCTGCTTTTATAGGATTGGGAAAAACAAAAAGAATAATCCTTGGCGACACTCTTCTTGAAAATTATTCTGAAGATGAAATTGAAACAGTAATCGCTCACGAACTTGGTCACTATAAAAAGAAACACATCATTAAAAATATTTTCATCGGTACTGTATCAAGTTTTCTTACATTATTTATAATCGCATTTTTATATGAATCCTCATTAAGCTGGTTTGGATTTAAGTCTATCGCAGATATTTCAGCACTTCCTCTGCTTGCACTTTGGTCAATGTTGATCGGACTTATCCAGACACCATTTGGAAATATTCTTAGCAGAAAATTTGAGTATGAAGCTGATGAGTATGCAGTGATTGAAACAAAGAATCCTTCTGCATTCAAAAGAACTCTGGAAAAATTAACTGATCAAAATCTTGGCGATAAAGAACCGCATCCGTTTGTTGAATGGTTTTTTTATAGTCATCCTTCTATTAAGAACCGGATAAAAGCGATCGAACTCTTGTCACCTGTGTCAGAATCCTCAGTGCCAAACTGAAATAACAAATCACAAATAACAAAACAATTTTGAAGCACCAAAGAACAAATCACAAATTCCAAAAAATCAAATGACAAATAGTAGTTTAGATATTTTCCGGATTAATGCTTTTGAGATTTGAAAATTAATATTTAGTTGAAGTTTGGATATTGAGATTTGTTTGGATATTGTATTTTGGAAATTGGTATTTAATCTAAGATTTGGGATTTGAATATTGATATTTATCTAAAGTCCGGTGATTGAATATTGGAAATTAGTATTTAATTTGAGATTCGAAAATTGATATTTAATTGGAAATTGAATTTTGTCATTTCGAAATTCTAATCCATTTTAATCTATAGATTAATCTCCTGATATGTTAACTGCATTAAAACTTTTTTTGATATTCATCCATACTTTCATCTGTTCAATTTTTGCAATGATATTTTCGATTATTGACAGAAGCCACACTCTTTATTTCAAATTATCAAAATATTTTTCTGGCGGAGTTCTTTGGTTAAGTGGAATAAAATTAGATATTACCGGCTTAGAAAATCTCGATAAGAAAAAAACTTATGTTTTCGTTTCAAACCATTCCAGTCAATATGATATTGTTGTTTTGCAGAAAACTATTCCGAACAGAATGGCAATCATATTTAAAAAAGAATTAGCAAAAATTCCATTCTTCGGATGGCAGCTTGTGATGGGTCCGTATGTGATGATAGACAGACAGAATTATGAGAAAGCATTGAAAAGTATTGATGAGGCAAAATTGAAAATGCAGAAACAAAATATTTCAATCACTGTGTTTGCTGAAGGAACACGAAGCGAAACTGGAGAGATACAACCTTTTAAAAGAGGAGCTTTCAGGTTAGCAACTCAAGTAGGTTATCCGATTATTCCAACGACGATAATTGGTTCGAACAAAATTATGCCCAAAGGTACTTTTAAACTTAAGGGAGGAACGATTAAAGTGCATTTTGATAAACCTATTGAAACAGGTGATAACGTAACCCGTCAGCAGGAAATCGAGTTGATGAAAAGGGTGAGAGAAATCATTGTTCAGAATCATAAATAACTTATGCAAATTACAAATCACAAAAATCAAATAACAAACAACTGATAGAAATCTCAATTTACAAATTTCAAAAAACAATCAAATCTCAATGAACGATTCTTTAATTCCCAAACCAAAATATGATCTCGAGGAGAGAACATTTCAATTTGCTAAAGATGTAAGGATATTTATTCAGAGTTTACCAAAATCAATTGCAAACTTTGAAGATAAGAAACAATTGATTAGAGCATCAGGATCTGTCGGAGCAAATTATATTGAGGCGAATGAATCTCTTGGCAAAAAAGATTTCTTAATGAGAATTAAAATAAGTCGTAAAGAAGCAAAAGAAAGTGAATACTTCTTAAGACTCATAATCGAAACAAATAAATTACCGAATGAAGATGAAGGAAAAATATTATTTAACGAGGCAATTCAATTAAAGAAAATACTTTCCTCTATAATTGAAAAAACAAAATGAAAAGACTTTTGAATTTGGCAAATTTAATGTTGAATATTATTTGTTATTTGAAAATTGAGATTTGTAATTTAACGAACAGACAGAGTCGAATATAAAGATGATTATTGGAATTATACCAGCACGATTCGCTTCAACCAGGTTAATAGGAAAACCATTAGCTGCTATCGGTGATAAACCGATGATTCAGCACACTTACGAAAGTGCCAAAAAATCAAAACTATTAGAGAAAGTAATTCTTGCAGTTGATGATGCAAAAGTTGCTTCAGTTGCAAGAGGATTTGGTGCAGATGTAATTGAAACTCCGCAGGATATTGCAAGTGGATCGGACAGAATTGCTTTCGTAGCGAAAATTTATAAAGAAGCAGATATAGTAGTAAACATTCAGGGTGATGAACCATTTATCCGCGGCGAAATGATTGATCAGGCAATAGAACCATTATTGTTCGATAAATCAATCGAAGTTGCAACGTTAATTAAACAGATTAAAACTCTTAAAGAACTAAAATCATCCGATATTGTAAAAGTAGTTTTTGATTACAACAATTTTGCCCTCTACTTTTCACGCTCACCAATTCCGTTTACAAGAAAAGCGGTTTCAGATTCTGCCGCTCTTGAAATAACTGATTATTACAAACATATAGGTTTGTATGTCTTCAGAAGAAAATCTCTTTTGAAATTTATAACGTTGAAACAAACAGATCTCGAAAAAACTGAAATGCTCGAACAGCTTCGTATGCTGGAAAACGGAATAAGGATAAAAGTTGTCGAAACTGAATTTGAAAGTATCAGCGTTGATACACAGGAAGATTTGAAACGAGCGAGGACTTTTTACAAATGGCTTCAGAAAAGAGAAAAAGAAAAATGAAGATACCGCAGAAAATAAATTTAGCTCATCTTCCAACTCCGCTTGAAAAAATAAAATTCAGGGATCGGGAATTCTTAATTAAACGAGATGATTATACAGGCTCAGATTTCCTAGGGAATAAAATCCGCAAACTTGAATACTTACTATTTGAAGCAAAAAAAATAAAAGCAGAATATATCTTTACTTGTGGAGGTGATCAATCGAATCACGCTCGTGCAACTGCTTCAGCAGCAGCAAAATTAGGGATCAAAACAAAATTATTTTTATGGGGAAAAGAAAAGAACATTGCTGATGGAAATCTATTCCTTGATAAAATGTATGGTGCTGATATTGTTTACCTGAATCAAAATGATTTTGATAATGTTGATGAAATAATGACAGAAGAAAGAATGAAGTTAGTTAAAAAAGGCAAACAGGTTTATGTAATCCCAGCGGGAGGTTCTACCACTTTAGGAATTTGGGGTTACATTTCTTTTATAAATGAATTGAAAAAACAAATCAATTTAAAAAAGATTGAAGGTATTTTTTCAGCTTGTGGTTCTGGCGGAACTGCGGCTGGTCTCTTAGTTGGTGCAGCGTTAAATAAACTTAATTTAAAAGTTTACGCTGTAAATGTTTTGCTTCCGGAAAATGTAATCAGAAAAAGAATCCTTCAATTGGCAGCAGGTGCGGTTCTGGATATTAAATTACCGGTTAAAATTGATGAAAACCAACTTGAAATTATTGAAGGATATTCAACTGAAGGATACAAAAATATTGCAAATGATAAGTTAAAATGTATTTCAGAATTCACACGTGCTTCCGGAATCATACTTGATCCGGCATATACCGGAAAAGCTTTCTGCGCTTATAATGAACTTGTGTTGAGAAGAAATAAAAGCGAAAAAATTATTTTTTTGCATACTGGTGGTATTTTTGGGGCATTCATCAAACGAAAAGAATATTTAGAATTCTCTTGTTAAATAGCAATTATAATTGTCTTCAAATTCAATAAGCAGTATTTTTGAATGTATGGAATGTATCTTTTGTAATATTAAGAACCAGAAAGCTGAAGCGGAAATTATTTTTGAAGATGAAAACATCTTAGCTTTTCTGGATATTCAACCTGTTAATTTTGGTCACACCCTGGTAATAACTAAAAACCATTATGATAATTTTTTAACGGTTCCTAAGGATGAGCTTCATAAATTAATCCACGCAACTCAATTCATCGCTGGAATAGTTAAACGAAGTTTAAATGCCGATGGTTTTAATGTGATTTCGAATAATGGAAATTCTGCCGGACAATCAGTCTTTCATTTTCATTTTCATATCATTCCAAGATTCAATCAAGATTTTACCTTAAAACCTGCGCTCAAATCGTACGGTGGTGGATCAATGCAGGAATATGGTAATCAAATTCGTTCATTCATAAGTAAATACAAGGATATCTACAATGGATAATAAAGCATCCCGGTCTAATCATGGAAAAATAAGAGTACTTGTTGCAAAAGCTGGATTGGACGGACACGATCGCGGTGCTAAAGTGATTGCTGCAGCATTACGAGATGCCGGAATGGAAGTAATTTACACCGGGTTACGCCAGACACCCGAAATGATAGTTGAAGCTGCAATCCAGGAAGATGTTGATGTAATAGGAATCAGTATTCTTTCCGGTGCTCACATGACAATACTTCCTAAAATAAAAACTTTGATGAATGAAAAAGGACTTGATGATGTACTGCTTACCGGAGGCGGAATTATTCCTGAAGAAGATATTAGTAAGTTAAAAGAAATGGGTGTTGGTGAATTATTTACTCCCGGCGCATCCACAAAAAATATTGCCGAGTACATTAAAGAGTGGAGAAAACTAAATCCTCGTAAGAATTAGTTTACTCTAAAACTATTTCATAAATAAAAATCGTGAGGTTTACTATGAAAAAGTATTTACTTTTCTATTTTATTTTATTGTCCTGTCTCATTTATCCTCAAACACTTCTGGAAACTGTTGACCTGCCATCAGGAACTTTTTATGAATACAGTTATGGAATGACGTTCACGAATGGAAAATACTGGATCTCATCAAATTCATCTACTGTTGGTAAAGGAATAATCTATGCAGTAAACAGTTCCGGAGTTCAGGTTGATATGCTGGATTTTGATCTCAACTGGATTCGCGAATCACAAGGTCTTGCTTTTGACGGAACTGATTTTTGGTATGTTGAAAGAAAAACTGCAAGATGTGATCTTTATAAAGTCAGCAGTACCGGAATTGTGATTGACTCGATTCCAACAGCAGAATTATTCAGTTCTTCAAGCATTTATCTCGGCGGTGCTGCGTGGGATGGTGATGGATTGTGGATTTCGGTTTATTCTCCCGATTCAAGAGCCGCCTTATACAAAGTAAATGTTGCTGCAAGAACGATTGTTGATACAATCTCGGTAATTGGACTTCAGCCACAGGGAATAACAGTAAAAGGAGATACTCTCTTTTATGTTATGGATGGCTTTCAGGGTGATGATGAAAAAATTTATGCAATTGATCTAAATACTGAAACAGAACTTTTTTCATTTCACGTTCCGGAAACTCCTGGCATCAAGCAAAGTCCAAGAGGACTTGCCTGGGATGGTACATATTTCTGGCTAATGGCTGAACCGGTTGGTGCAAGTTCTGGACGGCAATTATTTAAATATAATCTTGCTGGCAGCGGAACCCCTGAAATAACTTTATCAACGACAACAATAAATTTTCCGAATACAACTGTTGGTAATACTTTCAACTACAATCTTACAATTTACAATACAGGAACAGCAACACTAATAATAGACTCGATTACAATTAGTGGAAATGGTTATTCATTTAATCCATTAACATTCCCAATAAACATTATAGCAGGGAGTTCACAGAATGTAGTCGTTAATTTTACTCCGCTCCAGTATGCTTTTTATTCAGGTCTTCTTAAAATATACTGCAACGATCCCGTTTCTTTAATTAATGATGTTAACCTGATTGGACAAGGAGTATTAAGTGGTGCGCGAATAGCACTATCTGCTAATTCATATAACTTTGGAAATGTTTGGGTTGGTGAAGAAGGTATTGCTTTCTGGAAATTCAAAATAATTAGTGTTGGTGATCAAAGTTTACAAGTATCAGATTTGCACTTTAACTTACCTGAATTTACTTATAGTTCACCTGCGCTTCCTTTCACGATTCTCTCTACTGATACAGTAGAATTGACGGTATATTTCTATCCGACACAGATTGGGACTTTTCTTGATACATTAAAAATTACAAATACAGATTTAACAAATCCTTTGGCAAAAATATTTATCCAGGGAACCGGAAATTTCAGTGCATATAATTATGGATATATGTTCTGGCAGTTTCAAGTTCCGCCGCATCCTAGTTCACCCAGTGCAAGTCCGAGGATAGAAGGATTAAAATATATAAACGATATTACTGGTGATGGAATTGCAGATGTGATCATTTCAACTGAAAATTACTGGACAATGTGTCTTGATGGTGCTGCTTCCGGCAACACTTTTCCAATCTGGATTTTTACAACTTATATGAGTAGTAGTAATGCAGGATCAATCGGCGCAAACTTCGAATATGGAGTTCAGGATGCAATACAGATTGCTAATGATTTAAATGGTGATGGATTTAATGACGTTGTTCTTGCAATCGGTGGTGGCAATGAGCATGTATATGTTCTTAATGGAAAAACAGGACAGATTCTCTGGCAATTTGGCGATGATAATAATTGGGACCTTGGTGATTTTGAAGCTATTGATGTCCAGAGAGATTTTAATGGTGATGGCGGAGCTGATGTTCTTGCAATCGCTGATGGAAACCAACAGGGAACAGGTTATAAAAAAGCATTTTTATTTAATGGTCGAGATGGTACTATAATCTGGGAACATCCTATTCCTGGTCCAAATCCTTCATTCGGAAAAACAATTATTTCTATTGATGACCTGAATGGAGATAATCATCCTGATGTAGTAATCGCTTACGGCAACAACGGAACAACTGATTTAGCAGTCAGAGCTTTAAACGGAATAAATGGTCAGACACTATGGACAAGACCGATGATGTCTTATGAACCCAAAGAATTGCTTGAACTTCCTCTTCCAAACGGAAATTCTGATATCATAGCCGCTGAATATTTTAACAGAATTCATAGATTGAATGGATCTGATGGAAGCATCATCTGGACATATCCGCTGGGTACAACAGCTGGAGTTATACAAATTGCTCTGATTAACGATATAAACAATGATCAGATCCCGGATGTATTAATTGCTTCCTTTGCCAACAATGGATTAAATTGTTTGAGTGGTGCTAATGGTGCCCAATTATGGTCCTGGCAGATGGACTATCAGTTTGGTGTTGCAACAATACCTGACATCAATGATGACGGCTCCGAAGATGTTTTAGCAGCAGCACGTTATGGAAATTTTTATTGTATAAGCGGGAAAGGTGATTCTTTGATTTACCTTCATTCTTTTCCCGGAGATTGGATGTACTCAGTTAATAAAATTCCATCAGTTGATGGAAACTTCAGTTATGAAATGTTAGCAGGGACTCGTGATGGTAAAGTTGTCTGCTTCTCAGGCGGTACTGTTGCTGTCCCCGTTGAACTGACATCCTTTGCCGGATATTTTTCCGACAATAAAGTTAATTTAACCTGGACAACAGCAACTGAAACTAATAATTCTGGTTTTGATGTGGAGAGGAAAAATTCAAATAATTGGGAGAAAATAGGATTTGTGGCTGGCTCAGGTACGACAACAGAATTTCGTACGTATTCATTCATTGATGAAAACATTTCATCAGGAAAATATAGTTACAGATTGAAACAGATCGATTTTAATGGCACTTCAGAATATTCGGATGCAATTGAAATTGAAGTTACTTCTCCCGCAACGTATGCTTTGGAGCAGAACTATCCGAATCCATTTAATCCTTCGACAACAATTTCGTATTCTCTCGGTGACAAAGTATTTGTTAATCTTAAAGTCTTTGATATACTCGGGAATGAAGTAAGCACACTCGTGAATGAAGAACAGGAAGCAGGGAAATACTCTTTTGAGTTTAATACTTTGTTGTTTGCAAACCGTCAAGGTTCAGCTCTGTCGAGCGGAGTCTATTTCTATTCTTTAAAGGCTGGAGATTTTGTATCGACTAAAAAGATGATTCTGCTGCGATAAAAGAATTATTGACTAAGATTTTAAAATTATTTTAGCTTCTTGAAGTTTCTCTTCAGGGATAAGAATTTTTTCTTTCCCTGAAGATGATTTTTTGGACTTTATTCCCCCCGATTCAAGTAGATCAATAGCTTTGTCAGCAATCATCTCATTTTCAAATTGAAGTTCTATCAGAGCTACTTTACTAATAGATAAACTATTCGATAGACTTATACCGCAAATAGGACAGTTTTCAGAATCAAATTTTAGAGATGAATTAAACTCGGATAAATAATCCTCAAACTCTTTTAGATCGATATCCGGCATCACTAACTTTCATAAGCGGATTATTGTACCCCAAACCTTCCACTAAATTTAAATACATCTGCGTTGTTATGATTACTTACTTTTATAAGATAATGATTTGAAAGAGGAATGTCGGTTGGAATTATCCATGAATAATTACCTGTATTAGAAATCTCATTTGTTATAACAAATTTAAATTCACTCTTCCTATAAAGTTCCAAATCAATTTTCTTTATAGTTGGTGCAATCCATTTTATTTTTATTGTATCACCGGGATTCCAGATTTTTCCATGAATCGGTTCGGTTACAATTAAATTAGAACCTTCCTCTGGTGGTTGTATTATAGATTCCGGTTCTGTACGGTCTCCAAAAATATCTCTGCACCCACACAGTATGAATAAAGTGAAAAATAAAGTGTACAAAAAAAATGTTAAAGTTTTCATAATCTATCTGCTGACAAAAAAAGCAAATTAAATTCTAAATATCAAGTGTCGCCAAGATGTAATTGCAAATTTTTTTTTGTTTTAATTTCAATTCAGGTTCTCATTATTAATCATTTTTCAAATTGACTGATAAAAAATCATTGAAATTTTGGATATAAATGCAGCTATTCAATGGCACATTAGTTGGGAATTCTATAATGCATCATATGTTCTCTCCTTATAACCCCTGCAACTCTTAAGTAGTTGAGGGGTTTTTTATTGGATAATACTGACCGAAAATACGAAGATTTCTTTCCGTTTATTTGAGAATAATTCTATTGATTGGAGAATTTAGAATTTTCTGCGAGATACTACTGATAATTATATGTTATCAAGAATATGACCGTATTAACGACTTTCCAATCGGAATTCGTTTATTTATATTTGCTTCCAATTTTTCAAAAAATTATCGGGACAAATGATCGATTTAAAGAAACTTAATCCTGACCAGCAAAAAGCTGTTGAATTCACCGGACCAGCACAAATGATTGTTGCTGGAGCTGGTTCCGGAAAAACAAAAGTACTCACCTATAAAGTTGCCTATTTATTGAAACATGGCTATTCACCAGAATCAATCCTGGCATTAACATTCACAAATAAATCGGCAAATGAAATGAAATCCAGGATCGTCGAGCTTGTAGGTAAAAAAGCTGAGTCCATCTGGATGGGTACCTTCCATTCCATTTTTGCACGAATTTTAAGAGTCGAAGCAAAGTACATTGATTATAAACCGAATTTCTCTATTTATGACACTGAAGACTCTTACTCTCTTGTAAGCAATATAATGACCAATTTTAATATAGAGATTGAAGGACTTACTGTTAATTCTGTTAGGCATAGAATCAGTTTTCTAAAAAACCATATGATTATGCCTTCTGAGTACCGAAAAAAATTTGTTAAAACTTTCAGGGATGAAAAAATAGCTGAGATTTATGAAGAGTATCAACTGAGACTTGTTGCAAACAACGCAATGGATTTCGAAGATCTTCTTCTGAAACCTATTCAGTTATTTAACTCAAACGAAAAAATTCTTCATAAATATAAAAGCAGATTTAACTATATCCTCGTAGATGAATTTCAGGACACAAATAAATCCCAGTACGAGTTATTAAAATTATTGGTTTCAAGATCTTGCAAAATTGCTGTTGTTGGTGATGATGCACAAAGCATTTATAGCTGGAGAGGTGCTAATCTTGGAAATATGCAGGACTTCAGAAAAGATTTTAAAAATCATAAACTATTTAAGCTCGAGCAGAATTACCGTTCAACAAAAACCATCCTGACTGCAGCAGATTCTGTTATAAAGTACAATAAAAACCAGGTTAGTAAAACATTATGGACTGAAAACAGTGATGGCGAACCGCTCACATTAATTCGCTGCGCTGATGAAAAGGATGAAGCATTTCAACTTGCAAAAGCGATTAAAAAAGAAATCAGCAAGAAAAAACTTTCATATAAAGATTTCGCAATCCTGTACAGAACAAATGCTCAAAGCAGAGTACTCGAGGATATATTTTACAAAGAAAAAATACCGTATATCATAATCGGCGGAGTAGAATTCTACAGACGTAAAGAAGTAAAAGACGTTATTGCATATTTACATGTCATTGCAAATACGAATGATGAAGAAAGTATATTGAGGATTATGAACTTTCCTCAACGCGGTATCGGAAATACGACAGTTACCAGAATGATTGCTTTTGCCAGAAAGCACGACCTTACACTTTTTCAAACGATGAACAGAGTATTTGAAGTAATAGATATCAAAGAAAGAATCCAGAAGAATGTTAAAGGGTTCAGGGTTTTACTTGAAAAATATATAAAGTTAAAAGATACTTTATCAGTTGGTGAACTTTCTCTTGCATTAATTGATGAGCTTGGTTTAGTAAAAATGTTCAAGTCTGAAAATACACCCGAATCTCAATCAAGACTCGAAAATATTAATCAGCTAATGGCTGCGATTTCAGAATATTCGAAAGAACATAAAGATGTAAAACTGGATCAGTTCCTGGAGGATGTATCGTTAATCTCTGATATCGACATGAAAGATGATAAGAAGAATGCCGTTACTTTGCTTACCGTACATAGTGCAAAAGGGCTTGAGTTCCCGACCGTTTTTATATCAGGATTGGAAGAAGAAATTTTCCCTCTGGCAAACAGATTTAGTGAAGATGCAAGCGTTGAAGAGGAAAGAAGACTTTTTTATGTTGCTGTAACCAGAGCACAGAAAAAAGTTTATCTGTCTCATGCAAGAAGCCGTTATCGTTTTGGAGAGGTTGCTTATCAGAGTCGTTCAAGATTTATTGATGAAATAGAACCATCAACAGTTCAGGAAATTAACGGAGGAATTGGCAGGAAGGCAAACAGAAAAACGAAGAAAGAACTCTTTTATGAGTACTTCAACTCAGTTGATTATGATGATTTTGATCAGGAAAATAAAGTTGTTAGAGTTGGTAGCAGAGTTATGCACGAAAAATTTGGTCTCGGTAAAGTGATTGATGTAACCGGCGCTGGTGATATGGTGAAAGCAACTGTCACATTTGAAGGAAATAATGTTCGTCAACTTATGCTCAAGTTTGCCCGATTGAAAATTTTGCATTAAAAAAATCGAAAGGAATTGTAAAAATTTATTTTAAGGATAGAACAGAACTATGTCAATTGCACCTAAGAAATTAGCAATACTTGTTAGTGGTGGTCCTGCACCCGGAATTAATAGTGTAATCGGTGCTGCAACGATCAGAGCAGAAGTGGAAGGTATTGAGGTACTCGGAATAAAAGATGGATTTAAGTGGATAATGGAAGGGGACACATCTCACGTTAAAGAACTTACAATTCACAATGTAAGCAGGATTCATTTTCGTGGCGGTTCTTACATAGGAATTTCAAGGGCGAATCCTACAAAAAATGAACAGCATTTGGAAAATACAGTTACATCATTGCTTCGTCTTGACGTTGATAAGTTAATAACAATTGGCGGTGATGATACAGCTTTTAGTGCATTGAAAGTTAATGAGATGGCTGCCGGGAGAATTAAAGTAGTGCATGTTCCCAAAACTATTGATAATGATCTTGACCTGCCGCATGGTATTCCAACTTTTGGATTTCAAACTGCAAGACATATTGGTGTTGAAATTGTAAAAAGCATCATGGTTGATGCGCAGACAACGTCCAGATGGTATTTTATAGTTACAATGGGAAGGAAAGCCGGTCATCTTGCACTTGGAATTGGAAAAGCTACAGGAGCTACTATAACACTTATTCCCGAAGAGTTTCCGGGTGAAAAAATTAGTTTGAATCATGTTGTAGATGTTCTCGTTGGTTCAATCATTAAAAGAATGAGTTATGGCAGATCTGATGGTGTTGCAATTCTGGCTGAAGGAATAGTAGAAAGATTGAAAATTGAAGACCTTGATCAGTTAGTTGATATTGAACGAGATGCTCATGATAATATCAGGATCGCAGAAATTAATTTTGGTGAGATACTGAAATCCAAAGTACAACAGAAGCTAAAAGAATTTGGAATCAAAATAACAGTCGTTGCGAAAAATATCGGTTACGAATTACGCTGTGCAGATCCGATTCCTTTCGATATGGAATATACCAGAGATCTTGGTTTCTCTGCCTCACAATTTATTCTGGATGGCGGCAGTGGAGCGATGATCTCAATTCAGAATGGAAGATTTGTTCCACTTTATTTCAGTGATATTCTTGATCCAACTACAAAACGAACCAGAGTAAGGATGGTTGACCCCAGTTCAGAATCATTCTATATCGCGAGAAAGTATATGCTCAGATTAAATAAAACCGATTTTGAAGATCCGCACGAATTAGCAAAACTTGCAGCGACAGCACACATTTCCATTGATGAATTTAAAAAAAGATTTTATTATTTGATTGAAAATGATTTGATGTATAAACATCTTGAGGAGGGAACCATTTCTTTCCTGACGGCTGATAGTAATGTTGCATTTAAAACTCTTTCAACTCCAAGGCAGAACGGCGATGCAATAGAATAATTATACGATGACCTATTACATTTCTGTAATAAGTCTGCTTTCAATTTGAATGACAATTCTTCCCACACATTTTATTACTGCATAATCAATTCAATGAAAAATCATTTTAGTTAATATCTCTCATCAATTGTTAAAAGATTATTCTTCGTTAATCAATATCAATAAGCAAAATTAAATAATGAAACTCAGTTACTATCCATATACGATCATATTAAAAGATCAGTTTGCAATTGCATCAGGATCAAGAGTTACAACACCAGCAGCGATGGTTGAAATTAAATTTGAAGGGATAACTGGATATGGCGAAGCTTCACTCCCGCCATATCTTTCAGAAAATCAATCAAGTGTTTTTGACTTTCTGGATAAAATTAACTTAGAATCCTATAATGACATATCTGATATCAACAATATTCTGAATTATGTTGAAGGTGTTGAAAATGGTAACAATGCTGCTAAAGCTTCAGTTGATATCGCATTGCATGATATCTTGGCAAAAATAAAGAATTTACCTTTGTATAAACTTCTTGGAATCGAACACAAAGAGAATTTATTCACATCTTTTACCATCGGAATTTCCGAACCTGAAGAATTAGAACGTAAAATTTTAGCAGCTTCAGAATATAAATTGCTGAAGATAAAATTAGGATCTGATAATGATTACGAAACGATAACTTTAATAAGAAGATACACTGATAAGCCATTGTATGTTGATGTGAACCAGGGATGGACTGACAAACATTTTGCTCTGGATATGATTAATTGGTTAAGTGAACAAAATGTTATTCTGATTGAACAACCATTACCAAAAGATAATTTTGATGATGCAAAGTGGCTGCTTGAAAGATCTTCACTTCCTATAATTGCTGATGAAGCAGTGCAAGTTCTTTCTGACCTGAAAAAAATTAAAGATAATTATTCCGGAGTGAATATTAAGCTTATGAAAGCCGGCGGACTAAGGAACGCACTACAGATGATCAAATTGGCAAGACAACTAAACCTGAAAATTATGCTGGGCTGTATGACCGAAACTTCTTGTGCAATTACTGCAGCTTCACATCTGGCTCCATTGGCTGACTGGATTGACTTAGATGGGGCAAAATTAATTTCAAATGATCTGTTTGACGGAATGCAGATAAAGAATGGTGAAATTGATATTCCGGCAGATTCTGGTTTAGGAATTAATAAAAAGTTGACGTAAAAGTGCCAAAAAAGTGGTGTTTACTATTTAATAAATATGATTAAATTTCGATTGTTAAAAATTAATAATTAAGGAATGTAAATGGCTAAAAATTTTGTCTCCAATAAAGATGAAACTGTAAGAATGTTCAAAAGTGATTTCATGGAATTTTTTTCAAGAGTACATTACACAGTTCCATTGTTTGTGTATGTCCCTGTGATTCTGGCTTTTATGTATTTATCTTTTTTCACATATAACATATCGATATTGAATATCACGGTTCTTTTTATTGGTGGAGTTGCTGCGTGGACACTCGCTGAGTATTTATTGCACAGATTCGTATTTCATTTCAAAGCTAAAAGTGAATTTGGGAAAAAGATACATTTTATTTTCCACGGAGTTCATCATGATTATCCAAGTGATTCAAAAAGATTAGTAATGCCTCCTTCAGTCAGTATTCCTCTGGCTGTATTATTCTTTTTTATTTTTAGATTGATTTTTGGTCCCTTCCTGATGCTGCCTTTCTTTTCAGGTTTTATTCTTGGCTATTTGTTTTATGACATTACACATTATGCTATTCATCATTTTAATATGCATAGTAAATTCTGGCTTTCAATAAAAAATCACCATATGCTGCATCATTACCAGGATGAATACAAAGGTTATGGAGTTAGTACACCTTTCTGGGATTTGATATTTGGAACAACTTTCGGTAAGAAAAAAGACTGAACATTTTCAAGAATTTATGAATGGGGAAAATAGTTCTCTACTTATTGTAGAAGATAATCACGAATCTCAGTTAATTATAAAAACACTGCTTCGAAACAAGTATCGGACAAGTATTGCATCAACAGTTTCGGACGCAATGACTCAAATTTCTCGTGATCACTTCGATCTCATTTTACTTGACCTGAATCTTAACAGTGGAGGCAATGGTAAAACCCTGCTTCAACAAATGAAAATGGATGAGCGAAGCAAAAATATTCCTGTAATTATCACTACTGCTTACGATTTAAATCCCGAAGAGGAAAAGTTCTTCCAAAAGAATGCAAATGGATTTTTACAAAAGCCGATTGATAAAAAAAAACTAATTCAAGCGATTGAAAAGGTGCTTAACTCAATTCAGCCCGCTAAATTATAATAAATCCGGAACAAGACTTAGAATTTATTTAAAACGAATTACAAAATTTCCATCATCCATTTTTGCAAGGTCAGAAATTCAATAATGGTAAAGAAATTATATAAATCGGCTAATTTTACTACCATTAATTTTACTTAATACCGATTCAAAGTTGAAATGTACTCGGGTATTTAATTGTTTGTTAAAATATATTGATAGGATTTGTTTTAATCATTGCTCTTGAGGCTTGAGTAATCTGGCAAAATAATCGATATTCGAACTAAAACAGGTTGAATTTTCATCTTTCAGAAATTTAATTCTGTGTTAATTTTATTCATAAAGAATGTTTGAAAATGTATCCTAATGGCATAATTGTTGAAATATTCATAGGTTAGAAAAGACTAATTAAACAGAATAATAAAAATTGATTTGAAAATGTCCGAACAGTTAATAATAAATAATCCACAGCCAATTTATGTTTATGATAAAGAAAGTCTTCGGTTCATTACTGCAAATAAAGCGGCTCTTGATCTTTATGGTTACTCTCTCGATGAATTTCTTCAACTCGATCTGACAGATTTATACACTTCAGAAGATATTCAATATCTTCTTGGATCATCACAGGAAATTTTTAAAGATGGTCAATTCAGCAAACCGTTTAAGCAACGAATGAAAGATGGTAACTATATTTATGTAAGAATGAGCCGGATTGATTTTCAATACGAAGGTACGGATTCGTATTTGAATATTCTTGAGAATGTTTCAAACCTCACTGAGAATGAGAATAAAAAGCAAATCTTCAAAGCTGCTTTTGATAATACAAGTGACATGATTTTTGTGACAGATCCCAATGGAAAAATTACTTTTGTGAACGATTCGGTCTGCAGATTATTAGGGGTTGCAAAGAATGAAATTCTGAATACCGACATTACTCTTAATTGTGGAGAAGAAGACAAGGTATTTATCAATGATTCTGTATTTCATTCTCATATAAAGGAAACAGTGAATTTTACTGTCGAACTGATTACATCGGAAGGCAGACTTTTAGAAAGTGAAGTGATTTCGACACCGGTATTTGACACAGAAAATAATATTGATTCGTTTACATTAATTGCAAAACCTACACTTGAACCCAAGATTTCAACTCCAAAGGTTACGACTGAGCGAGGTGAATCTAATACTCAGAAAGGACCTGTTTTAACACCACAACCAGATCAGGAAAAAAATTTCATTGATAGTACTTTTCTTTCCGGTTTGTTCCATGAAATTTTAACTCCAATGAATGTTATTCTGGGATTCACACAAGAGTTGGTTGAAAGTATTGATTCACCATCACCAGAACAGAAGGAAGCCCTTGATATAATTAACCAGAATCGTGCATCAATACTTGGGCTAATGAACACAATAATCGAATTTGCTGATACACAGTATAATAAAGATGCTGCTGAAATTTCGGAAATACCAGTTACAGAAATAATTGAAAATTATGAAAAGAATTTAAATGAAATTACCGGTATCAGAGACATTGAATTTGCTTATGGGAAAATTTCATCATCTTTACGATTTGAAATTGATAAAAAGAAATTAGTAAATCTTCTAAACATAATTTTTCGTTTCATTGGAAGGATTTCTTCACAGAAAAAATTGTATTTCTCCGCTTACCCCGCTGAAAATGACAGCTTTAATATCTCGATCTCAGACAATTTTGGTAAATCTACACCGCATCTTGTTGATACGCTCAAATCATTGTTTTTGGAAAAGCAAGATCCAAAGACTTTTAATCTTTCAAAATTGACGATGCAGATAGTTTATACCCTGTTAGAGAGGTTAAATGGGAAATTTATTATTGTGAATGATAATACTGAAAAACGGGATATTGCATTTAACTTTCCTATAAATATGTCACAAAAGAATGAATCTCCTGTAGCACATGAACCTGAAAAATTTATTGTACATTCAAATGAAAATAAAAATTTCGATGATAGTAAAAACACTCATGAAAATAAATTTGAAACAGAACCTCAGTTTGCGTCAGAAGATTCTGAATCACAATTATTAAATCTTGGCGAAGAAATAATAATTGAAGAAGAATCAATATCTGAAAGAGATAGAAAACATACTAAACAAACTGTTCCTGTTGCAGCAGCAATTGAATCAAAGGAGTATGTGAAGAAGAACGTAGGAAAATTAGAAAAGCAACCGGAAGAGAGTGCAGAAGAATTAGTCATTACCGAACAAAAGCAGTTTGTAAATGAAAATCCTGACTTCAAGAAAAGCAAGAATGGTATTTCTTCCTTAAGATGTCTCTACATAGAAGATCAGGTAGATTCTCAGATACTCTTTAAAGTTCAAATGAAAGACTTAAAGAATATTCAATTTGCAGCCAGCTTTGAAGAAGCGTTACCTTTACTCGATTCAAATGAATTTGATTTTATTATAATGGATATCAATCTCCAGGGTGAATACAATGGACTTGATGCATTAAAAGTAATCCACCAAATTCCTAAGTTTCAAAAAATTCCTGTAATTGCAGTTACGGCTTATGTATTACCTGGTGATAAAGAAAAATTTATTGCTACTGGTTTTACAGATTTTATCTCCAAGCCAATTTTCAGAGATAAATTGGTCGAATCTCTGAACAAAATTTTCGTTAACTGATTCCTTATCCTCTTCTAAAAAATTTTCACCTACTGAATTTTTCCCTATTGACTTATTTTATAGAATAATTTATATTGCCATACAAATGTATGGTATTCTATAAATTAGATTAAGACAATGAATAGGAGAAAGAAAATTGGTTTTTGAAGTCGTCTATCTTACTCTTACTCTTACTCTTACTCTTACTCTTACTCCAATTAATGGATTATTATGAAAAAAGATTTAACTGAAATTCAAAAAAATATTCTCAATTATTTAATCGACCAAATAAAAGGAAAGGGAATTCCTCCAACTTTAGCTGAAGTTGCATCACACTTTGGCTATAAAAACAGAGCTACAGTACAGCAGCATTTTGGAGCAATAGAGAAAAAAGGATTTATCAAAAAAAATCCAAAGTTATCTCGTGGTATTGAACTAACTCTTGAAGATAAATTTTTTGTTCCCAAACCTGTTCTCGGTGAAGTAGCTGCAGGAAATCCACTAACTATTTATCCTGATGCAATTGATACAATTGAACTGCCCACTATTGCTAAAATGCCAAAAGATTCATTTCTACTTCGGGTTAAAGGAGATAGTTTAAAGGAAGCTTATATTTTTAATGGTGATATTGTAATAGTAAACCCAAATCTGGAACCAAAAAACGGACAAATCATTGCTGCTATTCTTGATGATGCTGCAGTGGTCAAAAGATTTTATAAAAAGAAAAATGAAATAGAACTCGTTTCAGAAAATCCAGATTACAAACCAATAATTATTGAAAAAAAATATTTATCGTTTAAACTGGTGGGAATTGTAGTTGGTGTTTATAGGAGTATGGAAAAGAAAAAAGTGGGGTAAAGAAGTTAATTTGTAAAAATATTATGTCTGATCTTATTTAGGAAAGTTTATGTTTTTTATTAATTCTTCTTTAAGAAGTTTGAATTTATTCTCGAGGTAAAATTTTCTGTCTTTTTCTTCGAGTATGGAACCAAGTGTTACTTTATATTCTTGTTCTTTGAAATTATTTATGATTTGAAGAGCTTTTGAAAGTTTATCTTTGTTATCCGGTAAATCTACACCACGCATTAGAAGGAATTCAAGATCAAATGCATCACGGATAAGTTTTCTTGAAATTATAGCTTCCAATTTATTGTTCATCATTTGATTTAACGAAAGAGATTTAACCATTACCTGTTTGTTAGTGTATCTGGAAAAGGCAATTCTTCTTTCCCAGTCAATATCTGTTTGTTCTTTAAGGATTTCGATTTTCATACTTCTTGATACAGAAGGTGCTTTAAGTTCAAACAAGAGAGTAAATTTTTTATTTGCTGAATCAGTTAACCTGTAAGCGGCGGATAACTGTTCTCTACACTTTGCATAAATTGATTTTGAATCCGATTTCTTATCCAGCCAAAAATTCAAGTCGGTTGAATAACGGTTGAGATTATGACAAAGCCGCAACATAGTTCCTCCACCAAAGTAAAGATAATCAAGGACTTTGGTGCTGTTTAGTAACTCAAGTATTTCAATTTCCAACTTCTCTAAATCTTGTAGCGTTTGCATAAAATATCCCAGTATATTTTTGTTCTTTGATTGATTTTTCTGATGTATCCTGTAATTTTACTTTTGTTAAGTTTATTAAAATTAACAGCATCAAAATCACAATTGTATCTGCCCAGAGATGAGAGATAAACAATATCCGCTATTGCTTTTTCAGGCTGAGCAATAAATATATCTTCTTCAAATTTAAAGCCTGTGTAAAAATCTTTCTTAATAAGTATAAAGTTAAAACTGACTTCTTTCACTCTGATTAAATTTGTTTTTTTAGTTGTGATAGATTCAATTATTCCTCGAAGCTGTTGAGTTGAGATGTTATAATAACTCAATGCGCTTGTAAGAGAAATGTATGATGGCAACTGAATAGCATTAGCTATTCGAAAGAGTTCTTTCTCATTTAACTTTTCGTATTTGTTTGCAGTTATGTAATAATCCCTTTTGATTCTAAAAAGCGAGCCATTTTTAACGTAACGGTTAGCAGTTACTTTTGCTGATTCTTTATTTATTGAAAGCACTTTTGCAATGTCTTCTGTACTTATAATCAGTTTATTTATTTTATTTAGTTCGGTTGCTCTCATTATTGTCAAATATAGATAATTAACACTTTTGTTAACTTAGTGTATTTAGTGATAAAATACAATTTAGATTAAATTATGCCAAAATATTTTATCGGAACAGCAGGATGGTCTTATAAAGACTGGGTGCCGTCATTTTATCCAAAACCGCAATCAGCAAAATTTGATTGGCTTCAGTTCTATTCGCATTATTTTAATTGTGTAGAGGTGAACTCAACATATTATACTTATCTCAGTCCAAAAATAGTTGAAGGATGGATTAAGAAAGTAACTGACAGTGAAGATTTCATTTTCCACGTAAAGCTTCATCAGGATTTTACACACAAAAGAAAATTTGATGAGCAAAATATAAAAGCAGTAAGATACAATCTGGATATTCTGGTGAATGCAGAAAGACTTGGTGGATTGCTGATTCAATTTCCATATTCATTCTCATATAATAATGCTGCTGTTCAATTTATTCAGGAACTGAAAGATATTTTTAACAACTACAAATGTTTTGTGGAAGTAAGGCATTCATCCTGGCAAAGCCAGAAAGCTTTCGAATTTTTCAAAGAAAATGATCTTACGTTCTGCACAATTGATCAACCGCAGATAGGGCAGGCAATTCCATTTGAACCAATAATTACAAATGAAAGAGCTTACATCCGTTTTCATGGAAGGAATGTTGAAGCATGGAAAAAATCCATAAATAGTTTTGGTAAAGAACAGTCTTATGAAGAACGAAGCGAACGATACAAATATCTTTATTCTCCTGGTGAGCTGATTGAAATTGAACAAAAGATAAAATCAATTCAATCAAAAGTAAAGGAAGTTCATGTTATAATGAACAACCATCCTCAGGGAGATGCAGTTGCAAATGCATTTGAGCTTATTCATCTGCTCGAAGAAAAAGATAAAGTTGAAATGCCGGGAACGGTACTTAAAGCATATCCAAGATTGGAAGAGTTGTTTGTTAACTGAAATGTCATCCTTCAACTTCGCTCAGTATGACGGTTCTGTGTTTTAATTAGTTAGTAGGTATTAGTCACCCTGAGCGGAGTCGAAGGGCGACAAAATCAAGTTGGTAATATGAAACAGAGTTGGGTTTATATATTAAAATGTTCCGATGGAAGTTATTATACAGGATGTACAACTAATCTTGAAAAAAGAGTCGAAGTGCATAACTTCAAAAAGTATGATAGCTATACATCAATCAGATTGCCTGTTAAGTTAGTATATTCTCAACAGTTTATGAACATTCATGAAGCTATTGCAGCTGAAAGACAAATTAAAGGCTGGAGTAGACGAAAGAAGGAAGTTTTAATAAAGGGTAATTTCGATTTGTTACATAATCTATCCGAATGTAAAAACGAAACTAGTCATAAAAATAAATCAAGATAGATGCGTCATACTTCGACTTCGCTCAGTATGACAGTTTCGGGTTAGATATAATTAAATGGTAATAAGTCACCCTGAGCGGAGTCGAAGGGTGATGAAAGTAATTTATGCGCACAATTTTCCACTTAGATCTCGATGCATTCTTTGTTTCAGTTGAAAGGATTCTTGATCCTTCACTGAAAGGAAAACCAGTAATAGTTGGTGGTGATCCAAAGATTGGTAGGGGAGTTGTTGCAGCTTGTTCGTACGAAGCAAGAGTTTACGGACTTCATTCAGCAATGCCAATTAGAACTGCATACAAACTTTGTCCACACGGAATTTATATTCACGGAAGTCATGGTGAGTATTCACATTTCTCAAAAGCTGTAAAAAATATTCTTCTGCAATACGCACCCATTGTTCAGCAGGCATCAATTGATGAATTCTATATGGACTTTACCGGATGCAGAAATGTTTACGGTTCATTGTTTTCGTTTGCTTCCTTTCTTCAAAAAGAAATTTGGGAAAGAATATCACTTCCTTGCTCAATTGGGATTGGCAGCAACAAAACGATTGCAAAAATTGGATCAGATTGTATGAAGCCGAATGGTATAACATATATTTTTTCCGGAATGGAAAAAGAATTTCTTGCTCCAATGCCTGTTGAAGCAATTCCCGGTGTTGGAAAAGTTACTTTGCAGGATTTTCATTCAAAAGGAATGTACAGAATAGGTGATATAACAAAACTTCCACAGGATTATTTTGCTGCAGCTTATGGTAAATATGGAATTGATCTTTACAAAAAAGCTTGTGGTGAAGGGAACGAGTACCTGATAATTGACAACTATGAACAAAAAAGTATTTCACACGAAAGAACTTTCGCTGATGTTACAAGCAAACAATTTCTTAAAGAAAAACTATTTAAACTCACAGGAAAAGTCTGCCAGGAACTCAGAGATATGGATTGGCTGGCTTCAAATGTTCATATAAAATTGCGTTACTCTGACTTTAATACATTAACGCGTTCTAGAATGATAAAACCAACAGATGATGATAAAACGATATTTGAAGAAGCATGGAAAATGTTGATAAAGGCACTTACAAGAAGAGTTGCAGTAAGATTGATTGGTATTGGATTGAGCAAGTTTTCAAAATTTTCTGAACAGCAGGAACTCTTTGAATGGGAAGAAATAAAAAGAAGACGAATGTTGAGAGCGGTTACAAAAATTCGGGATAAATATGGATATGAATCACTAATGTTCGGAATGATAGAGGGAGATAAAAAATCACAAACTATGGTTAATCCATTCAGAGTTAAATCATAACTCCCTTCTCCTTTGGAGAAGGGTTGGGGATGAGGCTATCAACCCGGAGGCCACTGCATATGTCTTCCACCAAGAAGATGCATATGAAGATGATAAACTTCCTGACCACCATCATTACCGCAATTCAACACAAGTCTGAAACCTCTTTCTGAAATTCCCATATCTTTAGCAAGTTTATTTGCTGCATCAAACATCTCTCCGAGTAGAGTTGAATGTGTTTTACCATTGATATCTGTTACTTTTGGGATTTCTATCTTTGGAATAATCAGAATGTGAATCGGTGCTTGAGGTTTGATATCTTTGAACGCCAGAACATTGTCAGTTTCAAAAACAATTTCAGCGGGAATCTCTCTATTAATTATTTTAGAAAAAATTGTAGCCACGTTATTCACCTTTCTCTATTCCATACTTTTTCATTTTATTATAAAGATGACTTCGTTGAATATCAAGAAGCTCAGCAGTTTTACTGATATTCCATCCGTTTTCATTTAATTGTTTTAAAATAAAAGCCCGTTCAGCCTTCTCTTTAAATTCCTGGAATGAATTTGATTCATCGATAATATCATCCATAGTTGCTTGGCCGGGTTTAAGCAGAAATTCAATATCTGATCTTGAAACTTCTTTTTTATCAATAATAATTATAATTCTCTCAACAATATTTTTAAGTTCACGAACATTACCTGTCCATTGCATTTCCTGAAGATATCTCACTGCATCATCCAAAAATTTTACTGGTAATTTTTTATACTTTGTAGTAATATCTCTCGAAAAAGCTTCTACAAGAATTGGAATATCATCTTTCCGATCACGAAGTGGAGGAATGTTTATAGGAATCACATTCAATCTGTGGTAAAGATCTTCTCTGAATTTTTCCTTTACTATCTCTTCCGGTAAATCCTTATTTGTCGCAGAGATGATTCGAACATCAACATCAATTTTTTTCCCGCCGCCAACACGTTCAATCTTTCCATCTTCTATTGCTCTGAGTACTTTTGCCTGAGCCTGAGGACTCATGTCACCAACTTCATCTAAAAATATCGTGCCTTTATTTGCTAATTCAAATCTCCCAATTCGTTGAGAAACTGCACCAGTAAATGAACCTTTTTCGTGTCCGAATAATTCAGATTCAATTAATTCATTCGGAATAGCCGCACAATTTACTTCGACAAATGGTTTATCTTTTCTTTGACTTTTCTTGTGGATTGCTCTGGCAACCAATTCTTTACCAGTTCCATTTTCGCCTGTAATTAAAACTCTTGTATCAAGCGGTGCAACCTTTTCGATCAGCTCAAGTATTGACTTAATTTGTTTGCTCTGTCCAAGAATTTCTCCACTTCCTTCAAGAGTTTTTTTGATTTCAATATTTTCAGTGAGTAATTTAACCTGTTCAACAGCGTTACGAACACTTATCAGAAGCTTATCACGGTCGATAGGTTTCTGAATAAAATCAAATGCACCAAGTCTTGTTGCTTTGATCGCATTCTCAATACTTCCATGTGCAGAAATAATAATGACAGATATTGATGGATTTGATTCCTTGACTTTTTTCAATACTTCAAAGCCACTCATTTCAGGCATCTGAATATCAAGCAAAATACAGGATGGCAAATATTCTTCAACAAATTTTAACCCTTGAATTGCAGATGTTGAAAACTGAGCATCATATCCTTCATAATCGAGGATCATTTTTATGCTCTCGCAAATTTCCTTTTCGTCGTCAATAATTAATATTTTATTCATAAAGTTATAATGAAATATCTGAGTGATCGTAAAGTCATTATTTGTGATGGCAGAATTTTTTTATTCAATTCAAGCATATCTCCAAAGAGAACGCCATACCAATTAACATCAACATCCCTAAAATCAACTTCCGACTGAGCTTTAAAATCTTCTTCAAATGCCTCTACAAAATAACCAAATACATCGGCTAATTTCAACACGTTCTCTGCATAACCTATGAAGGCATTTCCAAAGAAATGTGCCAGTTTATCTTTATCTCCACCACTATCATCAGGTGTATCATAAAATAATTTTGCCGGAAGATTTTGATTTTTAAGATTCGAAATGGAATCATTTGCTGAAATTAAAGGGTAATAAATTCTCACATTAATAAAAGGAATGACTAATGGCACTTTACGGAAGGGGATAGTTGCAAATGTTAATGCTAATAAGGCTTCCTCGTAATCGTAATCATAGAATTCTAATGCCCGGATATAGATCGAATCAACTAAATCAAGATCAGAATAGTTTTTTTTAAGATCAAGAAAATAATCTGAAGCTATAAATTCAGAAAGATAATTTACTCCTTTTGATAATGAACTTTGCTGCGAAAATAAATATGTGGATAGGGCAGAAGCCAAAATGAAAGCCATTAAAAAAAATAATTTAAACCTCATTTAGGTTTGAATTACTCCAGTATTGAATTTTGGAACTTCCGGATTATGATTTGCTGCTTCGATTCCCATTGAGATATATTTTCTTGTTTCTGCGGGATCTATTATTTCATCAATCCATAATCTTGCTGCTGCATAATATGGATTATTTTTTTCATCATAAGCTGCGGTTATTTCATCAAGAAGTTTTTGCTTTTCCTGTTGGGAAACTTTATTGCCGTTCTTTTCTGCCTGCTTAAGTTTGATGTCGAGCAAAACACTACTTGCCTGTGAACTTCCCATTACTGCAATTTTTGCATTCGGGAATGCATAAATGAATCTTGGATCATAAGCTTTACCGCACATTGCATAATTTCCTGCACCAAAGCTGTTGCCGATTATTATTGTGATTTTTGGAACAACAGAATTTGCTACTGCATTAACCATCTTTGCACCATCTTTGATGATTCCTCCGTGTTCAGCACGACTGCCAACCATAAATCCTGTTACATCCTGCAAGAATACTAAAGGAATTTTTTTCTGGTTGCAGTTCATAATAAATCTTGTTGCTTTATCTGCGCTGTCAGAATAAATTACACCTCCAACCTGCATCTCGCTTGAACCTTTAACGGATTCTGTTTTTACAACACTTCTTTGATTTGCAATAATTCCAACAGCCCATCCATCAATTCTTGTATAAGCTGTTATTAAAGTTTTTCCATAGCCAGCTTTGTATTCATCAATCTCAGAATTATCCACTATCCTTGAAATCAATTCGTACATATCATAAGGTTTGATAGTGTCCTCAGGTAATATTCCATAAATTTCTCTTGGAGAAAACTTCGGCGGTTGTGATTCAATTCTATTAAATCCGGCTTTATCACGTTTTCCAAATTTGTCAACAAGACTTCTGATTTGTTTCAAACATTCTTCATCATTTTTCATCACATAATCTGTAACACCAGAAATGTTTGATTGAACTCTTGCACCGCCAAGAGTTTCATTATCAATTTTTTCTCCGATTGCTGCACGAACAAGATGTGAACCTGCAAGAAAAACTGATCCTTCACCTTCAACTATTAGTGCTTCATCACTCATTATTGGTAAATAAGCACCACCGGCAACACATGGACCCATTATCGCGGCAATTTGTGGAATTCCTTTTGAAGACATCACTGCATTATTCCTAAAAACTCTTCCGAAGTGTTCTTTGTCTGGAAAAATTTCATCTTGAAGCGGAAGGAAAACTCCGGCACTGTCAACGAGATAAATTATCGGGAGATTATTTTCCATCGCAATTTCCTGTGCACGTAGATTTTTCTTTGCAGTTATCGGAAACCATGCACCTGCTTTTACGGTAGCATCGTTTGCAACGATTACACATTGTCTTCCGCTGATTTTACCAATTCCATAAATTGTCCCGGAAGATGGTGCACCGCCGTGCTCTTCATACATTTCAAAAGCAGCGAATGTACTAAGCTCAAGAAATTCCTTCCCGGCTTCGCCAGAGTGCTTCTGGCTACGGCTTGCGTCTTCGCCAAGACGAGTCGCCGTGGCAGTTGTATTATCAACAAGAAGACTTATTCTTTCTCTTGCTGAAAGTTTTCCTTTTGATTTGTGTTTTTCATGTGACTTTTTCCCACCACCGAGTTTTATTTTTTCTTTTTCAGCAGAAAGTTTTCTTACCAGTTCTTTCTGAAAGTCTGTTCGTTTTAGGAAAACTTCATCTTCTTTTATTTGTGTGCCGATTGATTTCATTTCAACAATTCTCTTGCAATAACAATTCTTTGAATTTCTGAAGTTCCTTCACCGATTGTGCAGAGTTTTACATCTCTGAAATATTTTTCGACAGGATAATCTTTTGTAAATCCATAACCGCCGTGAATTTGTACAGCCTCACTTGCAGCTTTTTCTGCAATTTCACTTGCAAAAAGTTTTGCCATCGCTGCTTCTTTAATATTTGGTAAACCATCATCTTTCATTTTTGCAGCACGCATTGTTAACAATTTTGCAGCTTCGATATTTGTTTTCATTTCAGCAAGTTTGAATTGTGTTGCCTGGAATGATGAGATAGGTTTTCCGAATTGATGTCTTTCCTGAGAATATTTAAGTGATTCATTCAAACAGCCTTGAGCTAATCCAAGACTAACAGCCGCAATCGAAATTCTGCCTCCTTCAAGTATTTGCATTGCATTGATGAAACCCATTCCTTCTTCACCAAGTAAATTTTCTGCCGGTACTTCACAATTTTCAAAAGTAAGCTGAACAGTTTCACTTGCACGCATTCCCAATTTGTTTTCTTTTTTCCCGACTATCAATCCAGGAAATCCTTTTTCAAGTATGAAAGCTGAAATACCTTTTTTACCGGCATCTTTATTTGTTATCGCAATAACGACAAGTGTTTTTGCTGACGAACCGTGAGTTGTAAATGTTTTGCTTCCATTCAAAACATATTTGTTACCTTTTTTTTCAGCAATTGATTTGAGTCCGGCAGCATCACTTCCCGACTCAGATTCAGTTAAGCCCCACGCACCAATACTTTTCCCCGAAACCAAATCTGGTAAATATTTTTTTCTCTGAGTTTCATTTCCAAAACGAAAAATATGATTTGTGCAAAGTCCATTATGAGCTGCAACAGATAAAGCAATCGAAGGATCGACAATTCCAAGCTCCTCGATTATGATAACAAATTCAACATAACCTAAACCAGCGCCTCCATATTCTTCCGGAAAAATAATTCCCATAAAACCAAGTTCACCTAGTTCACGAAATATTTCCATTGGGAAAATTTGTGGCTCGTCCCATTCCATTATCTTAGGTTTAATTTTTTTCTGAGCAAAATCACGAATTGTATCTCTTATAAGAATTTGATTTTCGGTTAGGTCTGTTGCAAATCTGCTTTCCGTGATTTGGTTTGTATCTGACATAGAATTAGCCCGTAAAGTAGTTTTTAAAATATATTAACTAATTATTTTAGACTTCTGAATTATTGTCGATGTGTCACTCTGAATCCGGCAGCTACCGGATTTATCAATTTAAAAACAAGATATTTCACTCCTGCCTTGCCGGCAGGCAGGTCGTTCAATACGACAAATTAGAATTTTTCAGAAGTCTCTATTTTTTATTGATGAAATTTGAAATAATTTCTTCAGCAATAACGTAGGGTGATAAATTGCCGAGTATAACTTTTTCTAAAGCAGAATTTAAAGATTTTTCGCCACTTTCACTCCACAATTCTTCCTTTATTTTACTCTCAACAATTTCTTTAATCCTGTTCTTCGCCTGTAATTCTCTTTTATGCTGAAATAATTTTTTATCCTTTAAATATTTGTTGTGTCTTTGCACTTCATCAAAGACCTCCTTGATACCTTTGTTCTCAGATGCAACGGTTTTGATAATACCGGGCATCCATGAATTTTCATCGTGATCTTTCATCATTAATGTGGTCTGCAGGGAAGCAACCGCTTGATCCGCTCCCGGTCTATCGCTCTTATTGAGAACAAAGAAGTCTGCAATTTCCATTAAGCCGGCTTTCATTGCCTGAACTGAATCTCCTGATTCAGGAACGAGTACAACTATTGTTGTATCTGCAGCCTGAACAATATCAAGCTCAGACTGACCTACGCCCACTGTTTCAAGAATTATATAATCATATCCGGCAGCATCAAGAACATCTGCTGCATCGATTGCTTTTTTACTTAACCCGCCAAGACTACCACGCGTTGCCATACTCCGGATAAAAACTCCATCATCATTTCCGATTTCATTCATACGAATTCTGTCACCAAGTAAAGCTCCGCCAGTGAACGGGCTTGTTGGATCAACAGCAATAATTCCAACTTTTTTACCTTCGCTGCGAAATAATTTTGTTAGTTGATTTGTAATGGTACTTTTTCCGGCTCCCGGCGGTCCCGTAATTCCAATTCTGTATGCTTTTCCAACTCTTTTATAAATATTTTTTAGAAGTTCCGATGCTTCAGAATTGTAATCTTCAACAATAGAGATCGCTCTTGCAACTTTTCTCCTGTCATTGTGAAATACTTTTTCTGTTAATTCTTGATATGGCAAATTCATCATCTAATTTATCGAGCTAAAGAAATTGAAAGTTTTTTGTAATCCCTCATCAATTTTAATAGAAGGCTTCCACTTAAATCTGTTAAATAATTTTGCTGATGAAATTACACTTCTTAATTGTTCACCTTTTGGAGCGGGACCATGTTTCTCTTCAGCTTTATTTCCTGCAACTTTATTAAGCTTTAGAAATAATTCATTGACGCTGGTTTCAGTTCCGGTACCGACATTATATATTTCTGATGAATTATCATTAAGCGCAATAACATTTGCTTTAACAACGTCTTCAACAAAAACATAATCACGGGTTTGTTTACCATTTCCATTTATTACAGGATTTTCATTTCTTAATAATTTATTAGTAAATATTGCAACAACTCCAGCTTCACCAAACGGGTTTTGTCTTGGTCCGTAAACATTTGCATAGCGCAGAATAGTATATTTTAATCCGTATTCGTTCCTATAAAAATATAAATATTTTTCTATCGTCAGTTTTGTTATTCCGTAAGGTGAAACAGGATTTGTCGGATGCTTTTCATCAGCAGGGAAATATTCCTGTTCACCATAAATAGCACCTCCGGTGGAAGCAAATATGAATTTCTTCACTCCGGTTTTTATGCTTGCCTGCAGGAGATTTATTGTTCCGAGAATATTTGTATTTGCATCGAACACAGGATCATTAACAGATTTTCTGACATCAATCTGTGCAGCATGATGATTGATTACATCAAACTTTTCTTTTTCAAAAAGGCTGATGATTGCTGATGAGCAAATATCTTCTCTTATAAACTGAGCTTTGAGATTAATATTTTTTTCAAATCCTGTTATTAGGTTATCAAGTATAAAAATCTGATGACCTTCATTGATGTATTCATCGGCAATTTGTGAAGCGATAAATCCAGCACCGCCTGTAACTAAAATCTTCATTTATTCAATGTATAATTTATGATTGTAAATATATTCCAATACTTTAGGTGGAACAAGAAAATTGATTGGTAATGCTCGTTTTACCCGTTCACGAATATCAGTTGCACTGATTTCGATTCCCCTCGTTTGAACAAATACAGCCTGACGATAATATTTATCTTCAAACTGCGGAGGGTGCGAAGATTTTCTCTTTAAAACTATTACATCAGCAAGTTTGAATATTTCATCCGGCTCTTTCCAAGTGTGGAATGTGAAAATGTTATCATAACCTATTATGAACTCTATTTTATCATAACTTTTTTTAAGTTCTCTGAGCGTATCAATTGTAAATGATATTCCACCTTTTTTAATCTCAATATCTGAATAATCAAAAAAAGGAATATTGTCCACGGCAATTTTTATCATATTTAATCGGTCTTCAGGTGAACTAGGTTTTGCATCGGTTTTATGCGGAGAAATGTAAGCCGGAATAAAAATGATTTTATCGAGATTTCTGATTTCTTTAACAGACTGAGCTGTTATCAAGTGTCCAAGATGTATTGGATCAAATGTTCCTCCAAAAATACCAACTTTAGACATTCAATAGCTCTTTGTATTCAATAAATAAATCGTTAAAACTCTCATGCATTTTCTGACTGCAGTATGATAGACTTTCTTTTTTTGATAGCTCAATATATAATTTTTTAATGTCTTCGAACTCATCAATTGATAAAAAGTTTCTTATCGGATGGAGGAAGTAATCCTTGTAACTTATCAGCCCAAGATATTTATCATAACATCTTTTTGATTTGATGAGCAAGCTGAAAAGTTCGCTCTCGATATTTTTAGCACAAACACAATTAATTTTATGACTGTCAGATTTTCCAATAACCAGCGATGGTTCATCAGTCGTTACCAGGCTGAATGCTCTGAATATTTCATTCAATTTCAATCCAATTGAATTAAAATATACAATTATAGTTTTTGAATCTAAGTGTGATGAATGATTGTATATTATTTCCGTAAGATTAACATCGATATCTTCTTTGTAAAAAACAGAATTTGCTCCTGTGGGTAGAAGATATTTTGGCAAATATTCTTTATCACGTTCATTTAATAAGGTAAATAATTCAACCTGATTGTCCGATTCAGATAAAAGATCAATCCAGTTTGAGAACAGTAAAGTATTAAGATAAACAGAATAGTTAGTTGATAGATTATGATAAGGTACAATTTCCTTTGGATTTAGAATTGGAGAATCTGCAAGAAGTAAAATTGAATCTTTTATCATTTGATCGTTAAATAGATTTCATTACTAATCTTTAATCCAGCTAATTAATTCCTTCAAACCTGGACGGTTACTGTAGGATAATATTCCAACTTTAAAAATTTTTGCACTGATTTTTGTGACAATTAAAGTTGAGATTATTAAAATTCCAATAGTTGCAATTATTTCAATTGTTGATACATCTTCGATGTTGAGCCGAAGAATCATAACTGTTGGAATTGTAAGCGGGAAGTATGAAAAAATTTTTGTGAGTAAAAAATCCGGATTCTGTATAGCTGGCAATGCAATTACAACCGGAAGCATTAAAATTAAACTTAGATAAGTTGTGATATGCTGAGCTTCCTGTTCTGTATTTACAGATGACCCGATACCTACGAAAAGACTCGCATAAAATAAGTAACCCAGAATAAAATACAGAAGCATTGGTAATAAATTTCTAAAAGCTGCTGCTGGTATCAAGGCACTTGCTGCAAGACTTAGCCCGATTAAAATCCAGATCAGCATTTGTGTAAGTCCAAGCATGCTTAAACCCAGAATTTTACCTGTTAGAAGTTCATCAGGAGTACTGCTGGAAATAAGCATTTCTATGAGTCTGCTTGATTTTTCTTCTATTAAACTACGAACCATCATTTGACCTGAATAAACTACCATCATCATTAGCAATAAAATAAAAATCACTGAAAGAAAAAAAGTAGAGAAGAAATCCTGTTCGGATATTTTACCATCCTCCGAAATTTTTTTCTGCTGAACAACAGTTCTATTCTGAATATGATTCAAAAGGGCTATGTTCACACCGGCTTTTTCCAAGACTTGCTCCATCTGAAATTTATTTAATGCTTCTTCCAGTCTTTCAGCTACTCTCAGGCTGCCAATTACGTTAGTTCTGAACTCAGCAGTTAATGAATCATTACTATTAGTACTGAGGATCAAATAACCCTTGATTAAATTATCGAAAACTTTTACATCAGCATTATTTATTAATTCATTGAACGATTTACCGGATTCTGTCAGATTGAGTGGAACATAATTTTTTTGTCCATCCGGCAGTTCATATTTCTGAAGTTCTTCTGCAATAAAGTCAAAATAAATTCCGGAAGTATCTATAATACCAATCACTTCAACATTCGGGTGCTCTTCACTAAAAATTATAGATGGTAAAATAGTTATTGAAACAATGATGATAGGTGTAATTATTAATGAAATAAGAAATGCTTTTGTTTTAAGCTTCTCCAAAAATTCCCATTTTGCAATGGCGGCTATTTTCTTAATCATTAGTTTAACTTATGCTTTATTAAATCGATAAATATTTTATTCAGCGAAGGTTCAACGATTGAAAAATGATTAACATCATTTCGTTCAATAATTTTCTTAAGGAAATGTGATGGCTCGACGTCATCTTTCAATTGAATATCAGAATAGTTGTTGTAAATATCAATTTTTAAAATTTCCGGATATTGTTTGAGTGCAGTGTAATCTCCACTGATACTCAACCTGATATTATTCCCTCCAAAATTTTTCTTTATGTCTGAAAGGTTGCCAAAACTTATAGCTTTTCCTTTGTCTATTAATAAAATTTCTTCGCATAGTTTTTCTGCGAGATCCATTTGATGAGTAGATAGAATTATCGTTTTTCCCTCAGACACAAAAGAAAAAATCAAATCTTTAACTTCCTGCTGATTAATCGGATCAAAACCCGTAAACGGTTCATCGAGTATAAGTAGTTTTGGATTATGAATTATTGCAGCAATCAATTGAACTTTCTGCTGATTACCTTTTGATAGCTGCTCAATTTTCTTTTCTCTGTATTCACTGATATATAGTTTATTCAACCAGATATCTGAAAGTTTTACTGCGTCCTTTTTCCTGATATTCTTTAATGCGGCAAAATATATTAACACATCAATTACTTTACTTTTCCTGTAAAGACCTCTTTCTTCGGGTAAATAACCTATGAGGTTATAATATTCATAGCCGACAGGATTATTATCGAATAATATTTCGCCTGAAGTTGGTTTTATTATATTCAGAATCGTTCTCAGAGTTGTAGTTTTTCCAGCACCATTAGGACCCAGCATACCGAATATTTTTCCGGGATGAACCTGAAATGAAAGATTATCAACAACTCTTTTGTCGTTATATGATTTTACAAGATTTTTGACAACAAGCATTCGATGTGAAAATTAAAAATAGAAATTTGACAGGCTAAAATAGTAAATAAAGAAAAAATGTGATGAATGCACTTATAATTATCTTGAATAGCTCATTGATACACTTTAAAGATAAATGTTACAGAATTGATGATTAAATAAGCAAAGTATATAAAACAAGATCAACCTGTATATAACTGTTTAGCTTGTATATCTTTCATCCAATAAATATATTTGTAGCCATTTTTCATTCGAATTTATAAGAAAATGATTAAGATTAAGGTTTCAAATCTGACTAATGGCAGTTACGATTTCAATTTTGAAGGTAAAGCGAGCGAGTTAGATATTTCCGAACCATATATTGGTAATTTTAGAACTTCTGTTGCTCTTACAAAATTTGATAATCAGATAATTCTGGATGCTGAGACACGCATAACAGGTAATTTTAACTGTGATAGGTGTGCCAAAGAATTTCAGTCTGAAATAAATAGTAATTACAAAACTGTTTATTTGTTTCGGTCGAATACCGAATCCGATGAAAATGAGAGAGAAGAAGTAGTTTTCATTCATCCGGATACTGATAAAATTGAACTGGATAAAGATATACGTGATTTTGCTTTGCTTGCTATTCCAATGAAAAAATTATGTTCCGAAGATTGTAAAGGATTATGTCCGAAATGTGGGAAGAATCTTAACGAAGGAACTTGTGATTGTAAAGACGAAAACATCGATCCCAGGTGGGATGTATTGAGAAAATTGAAAACAAATAATAATTAAAAACTAAAGTCTGAGATAAAATGCCAAATCCAAAACGTAAAATGTCTAAGAGCAGACGGGATAAAAGAAGAACTCATTACAAAGCAACAGCGCCATCAATGGGTGTTTGCTCAAATTGCGGAGAAATTAAACTAACACACAGAGCTTGTCCGTCGTGTGGGTATTATAGCGGTCGTTCGATGTTCATTCCGAAAAGCTGATTTTAAAAATTTATATAAATGAAAGATTCCGGCGACAATTCTTCACGCTGCAGAATTGTAGTAGATGCAATGGGTGGAGATTTTGCTCCTGTTAATGCTGTGCTTGGAGCTGTTGAAGCATATTCTGAAAACAGAGGTTTCGATCTTTACCTTGTCGGGAAACAATCAAAAATAAAAGAAGTACTTTCCTCAAATAATATTACGTTCCCTGAAGAGTTTGTCGTCAATGCCGATGAAGTAATTGAGATGGCAGATAGTCCGGCTTCATCGTTAAAAGCAAAACCAAATTCTTCAATTGTTATTGGTGCTCAATTAGTGAGGGATAAAAAGGCGGATGCTTTTGTAAGTGCGGGAAATACTGGTGCAATGATGGCAGCATCCACATTGATTATCGGAAGAATTTCTGGTTTAGGCAGACCTACTATTGGTGCGGAAATGCCAAATGTAAACGGAATTTGTTATCTCTATGATGTCGGTGCAAGTAAAGATTCAAAACCAATTCATCTTTTTGAATATGCTGTAATGGGAACTATCTTTGCAAAAGAAATGGGTGGTGTTACTAATCCTAAAGTTGGTGTGCTGAGTATGGGTGAAGAAGAAGGAAAAGGAAATGAAGTCAGTGAAGCTGCAGCTAAAATGTTAAGACAATCTAAACTGAATTTTATCGGGAATGTTGAAGGTCGCGATATTCTTACCGGAAATGTTGATGTTGTTGTTTGTGATGGTTATGTTGGAAACATAATTTTAAAATTTGGTGAGTCAGTACCAAAACTTCTGAAGTATCTTTTAGCAAAGACTGCTGAAAAAAGTTTTCTTGATAAAATATTGATTGGTCTCTCAAAAAGTACTCTCAAAAAAGCATTAAAAAGTCTTGATTACCAGGAATATGGTGGAGTGCCATTACTTGGTGTAAACGGAATCAGTATTATTGGTCACGGTTCGAGTAGTATTAGAGCAATAAAGAATATGGTGCTGAGGGCAAATGAAATGCACCAAAAACAATTAGTTCAAAAAATGACTACGGCTATATCAGAATATTCAGTTTTAAATTAATCGATGGAATAAAATGGCTCAGGAAAAAAAATATAATGCAATTGTGTCCGCAGTTGGTATGTACTTTCCGGAAAAAGTGTACGATAATAAATACTTTGAATCAATTATTGAAACAACCGAAGAGTGGATTTTAACACGCACTGGGATTAAAGAAAGAAGAATTCTGGAAAAAGGTGCAACCAGCGATCTGGCAACAAATGCAGCACTTGATTTAATCAATAAACATAAAATTAATGCTGAAGAGATTGACTGTATTATCGTCGCCACCGTTACACCTGATATGTTCTTTCCTGCGACTGCATGTCTTGTACAGAAAAGAATAGGTGCGATAAATGCATGGGGTTTTGATCTGGAAGCTGCGTGTTCAGGTTTCTTATTTGCATTTCAAACCGGATGCGCTTTAGTTGAAAGCGGACAGTATAAAAAAGTAATGGTAATCGGTGCTGATAAAATGAGTTCTATTGTTGATTACACAGATAGGAATAATTGTATTCTTTTTGGTGATGGTGCTTCCGCAGTTTTACTTGAACCATCCGAGGATAAACGAATTGGATTACAGGATTCCATTTTGCGCGTCGATGGTAGTGGTGAAGCTGTACTTCACATGAAAGGTGGCGGTAGTTTAAATCCTCCAACTCATGATACTGTTGATAGCAAATTACATTATCTATATCAGGACGGGAAAGCAGTATTCAAAGTAGCTGTAAAAGGAATGGCTGATGTATCGTATGAGTTGATGCAGCAAAACAAACTTAAGTCTGAAGACATCGCATATCTTGTTCCTCACCAGGCTAATTTGAGAATTATTGATGCAACAGCGGAACGAATGGGATTAAGTAAAGATAAAGTTATGATTAACATTGATAGATATGGAAACACAACGGCTGCTACAATTCCATCCTGTCTGACTGAATACTATAGGAATGGGAAAATTAAAAAAGGTGATAAACTTATCTTAGCAGCATTTGGTGCCGGATATACCTGGGGAGCCTGTTATATCGTTTGGGCAATTGATTAATTAATTTCATTTCTGCGAAATAACTATGAGTAAAAAAGCTTTCATTTTCCCGGGACAAGGTTCTCAATACGTTGGTATGGCAAAAGATCTTTTTGAGAAGTCCGTTGAAGCAAAAGAGATGATTAAAACAGCCGATGATATTCTTGGTATAAATCTATCTTATATAATGTTCAATGGTCCGGAAGATGAACTGAAACAGACTCAATTTACTCAACCGGCTATTTTTCTCCACAGTGTAATCCTTGCCGGCATAATCAGGACTATTGATGCTGATGCTGCAGCAGGGCATTCTCTTGGTGAATATTCTGCTTATGTTGCTTCAGGAACAATTCAGTTTCACGAAGCCATCAAACTTGTAAGAGCACGTGGAGTCGCAATGCAGGAAGCTGGAAATGAAAATAAAGGTACTATGGCTGCAGTGATTGGTCTGGATTCAGGAAAGGTTGAATCATTATGCAATGATGCATCCTCAGAAGGAATAGTTCAATGTGCAAATTTTAATTCACCTGGACAAATTGTAATATCCGGTTCGGTTGATGGTGTCAAAAAAGCTATGGAACTTTGCAAAACTGCCGGAGCTAAAATGGTAAAAGAACTTGTTGTCAGCGCTGCATTCCATTCACCATTAATGCTTTCTGCAAAAGAAAAATTGAATTCTGCACTCAGCAGCACAAATTTTTACGATCCAAAATTTCCTGTATTTACAAATGTCACTGCAAAACCGGTTGAAGGTATTTCAGAAATAAAATCCAAATTGTATGAACAGATTACAGTTCCTGTTCGTTGGGAAGAAACAATAATTAATATGATTAAAGATGGTGTTGAAGAATTTTACGAAATTGGTCCTGGAAATGTGCTTCAGGGTCTGGTTAAAAGAATTAATCCTGATGTCAAGAGATTCGGTATTGATAAATTTGAAGATGTGGAGAAGTATTTGTAATGCAGAATGATCTGAATAATTCTATCGAAAAGTTTTCAAAAAAGATAAATGGGTGGTTTATCGATCCGCAAATCTTTACTTATAAATTTATTTGCAATTGTCCGGGTGAATGTTGTTACTATGGTGTTTATGCCGATTATAAAGAATATGAAACTATTCTTTCCATTAAGGATAAAATAATTGATAATATGGATGAGACACAAACTAAAGATGTAAGCAAATGGTTTGAACCTCCCGAAAAAGATGATGACTTTGAATCCGGTATTGCAGTTGGTACAGAGATAGTCAATGGAAAATGTACCTTCCTGGATAAAAATGGTCGCTGCACTCTGCAAAAAATAGCATTGCAGGAAGGTGAATACAAATGGAAATATAAACCAGTTTATTGTGTTCTTTTTCCACTGACCACTTTTGAAGGTGCGCTTACAATCGACACAGAACATATTGAAAGATTACCCAATTGTAATACGGAATCGTGTAACAAGTTAACAATGTTTGAAGCGTGCCGGGAAGAATTAGCACATTTTCTTGGTGAAGAAGGATTTGAGGAGTTGAAAAATTATCGTGAAGAATATCTGAACGAAATTAATATCGGAGTAAAAGAAGATGTCACAAAATAAAAGAGCTATTGTAACAGGTGGAACTCGTGGAATCGGAAGAGCAATTGTTAAAGAACTTGCATCAAAAAGCTGCTGCGGTGTTTTATTTTCAGATGTTGCTTTTATTTACAACAGTTGCGATGAATGTGCCGAAGAACTGCAGGCTGAAATTCATAATCCGGCTACAAAAATTTTAGCGTTTAAAGCTGATGCAACTTCACTTGAACAGGCTGAAGCAACAGTTCAGGAAGCTGCTGAAAAATTAGGCGGTGTTGATATCCTGATCAATAATGCTGGTATAACTCGTGATAATCTTCTCCTGAGAATGACTGAAAAAGAGTTTGATGATGTAATTAACGCAAACCTGAAAAGTGTTTTCAATTATACAAAAGCTGTAATCAGGCATATGATAAAGCAGCGCTATGGTAGAATTATAAATATTGCTTCTGTAGTTGGAATAATAGGAAATCCTGGTCAGGCAAATTATGCAGCATCAAAAGCCGGAGTAATCGGGTTTACTAAATCTATGGCAAGAGAACTTGCGTCAAGAAATATTACCGTGAATGCTGTTGCCCCGGGTTATATCGAAACTGATATGACTGCAAAATTATCTGAAGAACAAAGAAAGAAATTAACAGATATGATTCCGATGGGACGGATGGGGAAACCTGAAGACATAGCAAAAGTAGTTGGTTTTCTTTGCAGCCCTGAAGCTGATTATATTACCGGGCAGGTAATTGCAGTTGATGGCGGAATGACAATGTAACATCTTAACAGATTATCGATTGTTAAATAAATCCTGTTTTGCTTAAATTTGAACAATAATTAACAATTATTAGATAAAACATACTCTAAACATAAACTAATTTAGGAGAGTTAAAATGGACGTTGAAGCTAAAGTAAAAGAGATAATAATGGATAAGCTGGGTGTTGAAGAATCTCAGATTACACCTACAGCTTCATTCATTAACGATTTGGGAGCTGATTCGTTGGATATCGTTGAACTTGTAATGGGCTTCGAAAGTGCATTTTCAGTTTCCATCCCGGATGAGGATGCTGAAAAAATCGGAACAGTCGGCGATGCTGTTAAATATTTAACTGAAAAGTTAAGCTAATCTTTATAGTTTTACTATTTTATCATTTCTTTCGATTTAAGATGAAATCTATTCGTTTCCCGGGAGAATTATATGTATAAAAAAAGGCGTGTCGTAATTACTGGAATGGGTGTAGTTTCACCTATTGGAATTGGTTTGCAGGAATATTGGCAGGCTTTGATAGAAGGGAGAAACGGAGTAGATCTCATAACTCATTTCGACACTACAAAATTCGATACGAAATTTGCTGCTGAAGTTAAGAACTTCAAACCAGAAGATTATTTTGATAAAAAAGCTGCAAGACGGATGGATCGGTTTTGCCAGTTTGCTGTGGCAACTTCTGATATGGCAATGAAAGATTCCGGACTTGACCTTGATAAAATTGACAGAGACCGCTTTGGTGTTATTTATGGAAGTGGGATTGGTGGAATGAAAACATTGCAGGAACAGCATTTTAATTTCTTCAATGGGCTGGATCCCCATAAGATCAGCCCTTTCTTTATCCCTATGATGATTTCTGATATCGCTGCCGGACAAATTTCCATCAGGTTTGGTTTGAAAGGACCAAACTATGCTACAACTTCTGCCTGTGCTACTGCTTCACACGCAATCGCTGATGCTTTCTTTCTGATTCAGAGAGGAAGCGTTGATTTAATGATGTGCGGCGGTTCAGAAGCTGCAATTACCGAAGTTTCAATCGGCGGATTCAATTCTATGCAGGCTTTGTCAGAATGGAATGATCGTTATAAAGAAGCTTCCCGTCCTTTTGATAAAGACAGGAATGGTTTTGTTATGGGCGAAGGAGCCGGAACTCTGATATTAGAAGATTATGATCATGCTGTAAGTCGCGGTGCAAAAATTCACGGTGAAATTATTGGTGTCGGACTTACAGGCGATGCTCATCATATAACCGCACCAGCTCCTGAAGGTGAAGGTGCTTTCAGATCTATGAGAGAAGCAATCAGAGATGCAGGTATTGCTAAAGAGGAAATAGATTTCATAAATGCTCACGGAACTTCTACTGAACTAAATGATCTTAACGAATCAAAAGCAATAAAAAATTTGTTTGGTGATCATGCATATAAATTGATCGTTGATTCCACTAAATCTATGACAGGGCATTTACTTGGTGCTGCAGGCGGAATAGAAGCTATTGCAACTGTTTTGGCAATTGAAAATAGTTTAGTTCCTCCAACAATTAACCTTACTAATCCTGACCCTGTATGTGATTTGAATTATAGTCCGCTTAGTGCTACTAAAAAGGAAATTAAGTACGCAATAAGCAACACATTTGGGTTTGGTGGTCATAATGCTTCTCTATTGTTCAAAAAATTTGAGAAATAAATTTGACTTCTGGCTTCTCGCGATTTTTCGAATTTTTTAAGCCGCAAAAAAAAGAGTTCACTTCATCGGAAACTCAATTCTCATTTCCACAGGAAAAATTTAATCAGCTTGAAAAAATGATCGGGACAACAATTGGTAATAAGAAGATTTACGTTGAAGCACTTATTCACCGCTCTTTCCTTGAGGAAAATGAACAATTCTCTTTTTCTAATGAACGGCTTGAGTTTTTGGGGGATTCTGTTCTGAATCTCATTATCGGTGAATACTTATTCAACAAATTTCCGAATGAAGAAGAAGGATTTCTCACTAAAGTAAGAGCAAAGCTGGTTAACAGGAATGCATTAAGCCTTGTTGCCGAAGATATGGATCTTGCTGAATTATTAATCTTGAGCAGTAGTCTTCCAAAGTCAATTACGCACAATTCCAAATCAATGCTATCAGATGCACTTGAAGCTTTAATTGGTGCAATCTATCTTGATAAAGGAATTGAGACCTGCAAGCAGTTCATTCAGAAGAAAATTCTTGAACCCGCACTAAAGAACGGCGATCATCTTATAGATGAAAATTATAAAAGCCAGCTTCTTGAATATGCACAGGCGAATAAACTTGCAATACCAGTTTACCAGATAGTGAGTGAAGATGGACCTCACCACGATAAAACCTTTACCGCTGAAGTGATCATTGGAGAAAAAGTTCTTGGTGAAGGTAAAGGCAAAAGCAAAAAAGAAGCTGAGCAGAATGCTGCACAGGTTGCGTTGAAGAGAATTTGAAATAATTGATATTTACCATCGCATAACATTTTAGCATATAAATAGAGTATCCCTTATATACTTTCTCATTTTAATTTTTTAAGTTTAAAACAAAAATAATTAAGGGTATTTAAATGTTCAAAAAAAAATCCCTGAAATTTAATTTTCTCCTCTCCCTTCTGCTTGCGGGATTTGTTTTAATTACATCACTGAGCAGAGCTCAACCTTCCGATCTATATTCATACCAAGAAAAACAAAAATTAACCTACCATAGAAATGACAATGTCTTCTTAGAGAACTACAACCCCAACGATAAAGCAAAATACTTTCCATTAAGAAGCACAGGGATATGGACAGAAATAAACCCCAACGTACCAAGAGTAGATTATATAGGAGTTGATTTTATAAATTCCGATTCAGGTTGGGCTTGTGGTTTGTGGGGTGCAGTTATTAGAACCACAGATGCTGGACAAGATTGGACAACCGCAGAAACTCCAACTGGTGAAATATTACTTAAAGTACACAGTTACAATGGGCAAACTGTAATTGTAGTTGGACATAACGGAACAATACTCCGTTCATCTGACGGAGGGGAAATTTTTATATTATTAACTGGAATTACAACACAGGAACTTTGGGGGGTGCGGATGCTGAATGATACACTTGGATGGATATGCGGGAGAAACCAGACCTTGCTAAGAACCACAGATGCAGGATTAAACTGGCAGCCGGTTGTTACAGGATTTAATTATCACTATTGGTCGTTTGATTTCCTAAATGAAAATTATTGGATGATAGCATGCAGTCAGGGAAGAGTTTTGAAGACTACAAATGCTGGACAAAGTTTTACACAGCAACAGGTGGGAAATACTGATGATTTATACACAATTGATATAATAGACTCATTACACATAGCAGCGGCAGGATATTTTGGAAAGAATGTCTATAGCAGTGATGGCGGAATTACCTGGATAGAAAACCAGCGGTTAACATCATCGCCAGTAAACTGGATAGAGTTTATTAACACTGAAATTGGCTATGCTGTAGTGGAATCATCTATTAGTATGTATAAAACAACAAACCGTGGTCAAAGCTGGGCTTTAACAGGTTTTAACAGAACAGGTGAATGGCAGTTTGAATTGCTGAATGATATTCTCGGTTACGGAGTTGGTGCAGGACTTAAAGTTACAAAAACGGATGATGGTTATAACACTGGTTATAACCTTTTTCTTAATGTTGATTGGAGCGACGTGTTTTTTATAAATGAAATGAAAGGCTTTCTTACCAGCGCTGCATTAGGGGAGAAGGTGTATAAAACAGAAGATGGAGGAAACATTTACGAAATAATAGAAAACAGTCCTGAATGGAATTATGATGTTTTATTTTTAGATAGTCTTACAGGATTTTTAGGAAGTAATACAATTTATAAAACAACTGATGGCGGGTACAACTGGTATGCAACAAATGGGGCAGGACAGGCAACTAAAATCTTTTTTATTAACTCTTTAACTGGCTGGGCAGTTGGGGGAAGAAATATTTATAAAACTACTGATAGTGGAGAAAATTGGTTTGTGCAGTTTACACATATCTCCGATAGTTTTACAAGTATTTTCTTTATTGATAGTTTAAACGGCTGGGCTACCTCAAGGTATATTCATCAAACAACTGATGGTGGAGCGAATTGGATAGAGAGAATGGATATACCTGCTTTCCTTTCTAAAGACATTCTATTTAAAGATTACTTAAATGGATTTGTTTTAGAAAGTAATAAATTTTATTCGACAGTTGATGGAGGTGTAAATTGGATTTTAAATCCTTTTATCACTGGGTTTAGCATAGCAGGAAAATTAAGTAAATATGAGAATTCAATTTTTGTTACTGGTTATAAAACATTTCGTTCCATTGATGGAGGAATAAACTGGTTTGATTTTGATGAATTAACAGGAATTAGAATAAATGGACTAAGCTTGCTTGGGATGGGTTCAGGTTTTGCTGTTGGCGAATTGGGCATTGTTTTGAGATACTATGATGAGACCGTTCCTGTTGAGCTTATGAATTTTACAGCTCTGATTGAAGGTAATAAAGTTTTACTAAATTGGGCTACAGCAAGTGAGACAAACAATAGTGGATTTTATATTGAAAGAACTAAAGAAGATGAAAATTATTGGGAAACTTTAACTTTTATTAATGGTGCAGGAACTTCAACATCAATAAATCATTACTACTACAAAGATAATTTATTCAATTTTGGTAAATATAAATACCGTTTAAAACAAATTGACTTCAATGGTCAATATGAATATAGTAATGAGATAGAAGTTAATTACATTAACAATTTTGATTTCTATCTCTTGCAAAATTACCCCAACCCTTTCAATCCAATTACAACAATAAAGTATGATCTGCCTGCCTCCCTAAATCCCTCCAAAGGAGGGACTTTAGTAAATCTTGTAATTTATGATATACTTGGCAGAAGAGTTAAAGTGTTGGTTAATGAAATTCAGCAAGCAGGAAGATATGAAGTTCAGTTTGATGCATCAGACTTATCGAGAGGTGTTTATATCTATCAACTTATCTCTGAGAAATATATGAATTCGAAGAAAATGATACTGCTTAAATAAAAATGTTTGCAGGGACAGGTCACGACCTGTCCCTGCACAGAAATCTTACCCCAAATTCTGTAATTTTCCCTCAATTAATTTCACTTATTTCCTTAAATTTATCATACAAAAATTTTTCTGTTCTTAATACTCACATATTATTCAAAGAAAGCAGCCAATGAAAGAATTCGATAACCCCGATAAATTTGTTGACAGGCATATCGGTCCAAATCAATATGAAAGAAACGAAATGGCAAAAGCCTGTGGTGTCAGTTCAGTAGATGATTTAATTGATCAAACAGTACCTGAAAATATCAGACTTAAAGAACCGTCAGAATTAAATCCTCCTGTAAATGAACATATCTTTTTGGAGGACTTAAAAAATATTTCACTCAAGAATAAAGTGTATAAATCATACATCGGAATGGGATATTATCCTTCAATACTTCCAACAGTAATTCAAAGAAATATTCTTGAAAATCCCGGCTGGTACACTCAATATACACCGTATCAGGCAGAAATTGCACAGGGCAGACTTGAAGCATTATTGAATTTTCAAACTGTTATTTCAGATTTGACAGCAATGGAAATTGCAAATGCTTCTTTGCTTGATGAGGGAACAGCCGCTGCTGAAGCAATGCATATGTTTTATTCGCTTCGTCCGAAAGAAAAAAAGAATGCAAATGTATTTTTTGTCTCCGAAGAAGTCTATCCTCAAACTCTGGATGTTCTAAAGACGAGATCAAATCCACTTGGAATTGAAATTAGAATTGGTCGTACACAAGATGCTCTGCTTACTGATGATATTTTTGGAATATTAGTCCAGTATCCGGCGGGTTATGGTGAAGTAAAAGATTACACTTCAATGTTTCAACAAGCAAGTGAAAAGAAAATATTTAAGATAGTTGCTGCTGATTTATTGAGTCTGACAATATTAAAACCACCGGGAGAATTTGGTGCTGATTGTGTCGTAGGCAATTCACAAAGGTTTGGAATTCCAATGGGGCTTGGCGGACCACACGCTGCGTACTTTGCAACAAGAGAAGAATATAAACGAAATATTCCCGGAAGAATTATCGGAGTTTCGATTGATTCAGATAACAATCGTGCATTGAGGATGGCTTTGCAAACAAGAGAACAACACATAAAACGTGAAAGAGCAACTAGTAATATTTGTACTGCTCAGGTGCTGCTCGCAGTTATAGCCGGGTTTTATGCTGTTTATCACGGCGCTGAAGGATTGAAAGCGATTGCTCTCCGAATTAATAAGTTTGCTAAGATGTTCAATCTTGCGTTAAAGTATTTTGGGTTCAAACAATTAAATAAATCTTTCTTTGATACTCTTCTGATTGAAACTGATAAAGTTATGCTCGAAAAAATCAAAGCAGAAGCATTAAAACGCCAGGTTAATTTCAGATACATCAACGATACTCATATAGGAATTTCATTTGCTGAAACGGTTGAAGAGAGAGATATCAAAAAACTATTTGAAATATTTGGAAAGATTACAGGTAAATCGTTCGATGATAAATTATTGAGAGAATATTTTGCTGCTGCGGATAAGGGTAACGAAATTCTTCTGCCAAGAACTTCTTCATATCTTACTCATCCGGTTTTCAAAATGTACAGAACGGAAACCGAACTCCTTCGATATATGAAGAAACTGGAAAATAAAGATTTATCACTCGCACATTCCATGATTCCGCTTGGTTCGTGTACTATGAAATTAAATGCAACAACTGAAATGACTGCAATTACATGGGATGAGTTTGCGCATATTCATCCGTTTGTTCCGAAAGATCAGGCGGAAGGTTATCACGAAATATTTAATGAACTTGAAAAAGATCTTGCTGAAATTACTGGTCTCGAAGCTGTTTCATTGCAGCCAAATTCAGGTGCACAGGGTGAATATGCTGGCTTGATGGTTATCAGGGCATATCAGAAAGATCAGGGACAATCAAACAGGAATGTTGTTCTGATTCCTTCATCAGCTCACGGGACAAATCCAGCAAGTGCAGTTATGGCAGGAATGAAAGTAGTTGTTGTGAAATGCGATGATCGAGGAAATATTGATGTAAGTGATTTGAAAGCAAGAGCAGAAGAGCACAAACAAAATCTTTCTGCTTTGATGATAACTTATCCATCAACTCATGGTGTGTTTGAAGAAAGCGTTATCGAAATTTGTAAAACCATTCACAACAATGGCGGACAGGTCTATATGGATGGTGCAAATCTGAATGCGCAGCTTGGTCTTACTAATCCCGGATTAATTGGTGCTGATGTTTGTCATCTAAATCTGCATAAAACTTTCTGTATTCCTCACGGCGGGGGTGGACCCGGAGCCGGACCGATAGCTGTTGCCAAACATCTTGTTCCTTTTTTACCTGGACATCCGGTAGTAAATATTAATCGGGATAAATCAATTACTGCCGTTTCTGCTGCTCCTTGGGGAAGTGCACTTATCACTCTTATCTCCTATGCGTATATTAAATTGATGGGTACAGAAGGATTAACTTTAACTTCCAAAGCAGCAATTCTGAATGCGAATTATATGATGGCAAAACTAAAAGATACTTTCAAAGTTCTTTATACAGGATTAAACGGAAGAGTTGGACACGAATTAATTTTTGATATGCGCGAGTTTAAACATTCCTGTAATATTGAAGTCGAAGACATTGCAAAACGATTAATGGATTATGGATTCCACGCACCAACAGTTTCATTTCCGGTTCCTGGAACATTGATGGTTGAACCGACTGAAAGCGAATCAAAAGCAGAAATTGACCGGTATTGCGAAGCACTTCTTTCTATCAGAGAAGAAATTCGTGAAATCGAGGAAGGTAAATACAGCAAAGAAGATAATGTGCTGAAAAATTCTCCTCATACAATGAACTCTGTTATTTCTGATGATTGGAAATATTCATACAAAAGAGAAAAGGCTGCTTATCCATTACCTTTTACACGAGATGGAAAGTTTTGGCCAACTGTTCGACGAGTTGACAACGCTTATGGAGACAGAAATCTTGTATGCAGTTGTTTACCAATTGAAGAATACATACAGGAAACAGTTACTCAATAGAAAAATAAATTAACTTGAATGTTTCAGTATGATGATTATTTTGTTTACGTATAATTAAAAAAAATAAGCTGAAACAATCATTTAAATATATATTGAATCTTTTTCTGCAAAGGAAGATGAAATCTTTCACATTAATGAAAATGATCTTCCTTTTTTTTACTCCCATCTTTCTCCAGGCTCAATCCGATACTTTGTTTTATGAAGGTGAATATTCTATTATCGTTGATTCTATATTAATCACCGGTAATGATATCACTGAAGATTTTATAATCCTGAGAGAATTAACATTCGGTATCGGCGATACGCTTAATTACCATCTTGCATCATACAATCGTGAACGTATTTATAGTTTAAGAATATTTAATGAAGTTAAACTTGTGCCATTCTTATATAACGGAAAAAACTTTTTACGAATTGAAATTGAAGAAAGTTGGTATATTTATCCGCTCCCATTTGTTAATCTAAAAGATAAAGACTGGAATAAAATTTCTTACGGTCTTGCTGTTTCGTTATTGAACTTCAGAGGCAGGAATGAAACTTTAAGCGGTTATGCAGCATTTGGTTATGATCCATCGTTTGGATTCTCATATTTCAATCCGAATATATCCTACAATCATAATTTGAATTTTCAAGTAAAGCTTGGTTTTAGTACATCTACAAATAAAAGTTCTCAGGCTGAACAACTTTATGGTAAACAATTCGAGCAGAAGAATTTTAGTTCCAGAGTTCAATTGGGCAAAAGATTTGGGAATTATCATTGGGCATATCTCAGAACAGGTTTTGATTATGTAGAAACTCCTTTTTACATAGATGGAGTTAATGCATCTGAAAGTAGCATTGACAGAACGGTTGTTGCCGGAGTAAGTTATGTTTATGATACAAGAGATTTATCACTATATGCCGCTGATGGAATTTATGCACTTGCAAGTTTAGAATTTAAAGGATTGGGTATCAACGGAATTAATTACCGGGTTGCAGATTTAGATTTCAGAGAGTACAGAAAAATTATAGAAAAATTCACTGCAAAGTGGCGTGTTTCCTTAAGGCATACTGCGGGTAAAACTGTACCGTATTATGATTATTCTTTCCTCGGTTATTCAGAACGTGTCCGCGGCTATTTTCATAATACTGAAAGTGAGGGTAACGATAGATTTTTGGGCTCAGTAGAAATAAACTATCCAATTATTGAAGAGACGAGAATTAATCTCTATTGGATCCCACTCTTACCGAATTCGTTATTATCGTATCGTGTTGCAATAATCGCAGGATTATTTGGTGATACGGGTGTAACACGAAACAATGGCGATCCACTTATCATTAAGAATTTTTATACCGGATATGGGACAGGTATATCATTTCTGCTTCTTCCTTATTTTATTTGTAGACTCGAATTTGCGATAAACGATAATGGTCACACAGAATGGATTTTCGATCTTGGCGCATCTTTCTGATATAGAATTGTATTATACACCAGCAGAATTAATCCGGGATGATAAATTAATCCTTTCAGGAGATGAATTCCATCATTCAACAAATGTGATGAGAAACAAGATTGGTGATACACTATATGTTACCGATGGTCAGGGAATAATATATACTTCAAAAATTATTTCAATTCAAAAAAGTGAATTAAGTGCACTGATTGTTGACAGCAAAAAGCAGCTAAATGAATCAGGAAATATTTGGTTTTGCATCCCTTCGTTAAAAAAACCTGATCGCCTTAAATTTGCTTTTGAAAAATGCGTCGAACTTGGAATAATTAATTTCATACTTTTCACTTCGAGGAATGCAGTCTCGACAAAAGTTATTCCTCATAAATTTCAGAAAACTGTTCTTGCTGCAATGAAGCAATCACTTAGAGCTTTCATTCCACAGATTTTATCTTCATCTTTTGGTGAGATAATGAATCTTGATGGTAATAAGTTTTTATTCGATCAGAGTGCAGGTAAAAAATACGATGGAACAGTAAACAATAAAGAAACTACCTACTTTTTATTTGGACCTGAAGGTGGTTTTCATAAATCTGAAATAGAAAAAGTAAATTCTGAAAATCAATTCACTTTATCTCCGCACCGGCTTAGAAGCGAAACTGCTGTTGTAAAGTGTGCTTCTTTGCTAAATCTTACCTAAAAAATTATTCTTTATCACCTAAAAGTTCATCAATTTATAACTTTAAAAAACGACCCAGTGTTGGGGTAACACTGGGCGCCGACCCTTTTTGCTTCAAAGGGCAGGGGAGAACCCTTCGAAAGGGTCAAAATTTATTCTTGTGGAACTAAAATAGTCCGAGGGCAGATATTCGTAATTGTTAATTCAAAATATTCTAAAGGTCTATTTCAACAATAATCCCCCGTTTAAATTCTATTCGCTCCCGGCTGTCATTACTGAACTCCACCAATCTTTTTCAAGAACGTCATATTTCATTTTCTGCTTTGAATCAAGAAGAGATTCAATCTTAGCATTAATTGAAGAGATAAGATCTTGTTTATCCTTGTATCTGATCTCACCTGAACCGGCAGTTATTTTTTGTAGTTCACTCCCGTAAGTTTTAAGCAAGTCTGTTACTGCAGTTTTCTGTGAATCATTTAGTAAGAGTTTCATCCCAAGTTTATTTGTGAGATCAGCAATTTCTTTATCTGTTAATTTCGGACTCATATCGGTTTGTGCGAACATAGTAACGCAAACAAAAAACATTATGCAAAAAATTGCTATCCTTTTCATAATTACTCGCTGTTTGTTGTTGAATAATCAATAATTTCTACAGGCTAAACTACAATATGCTATGACGATTGTCAATGCATACAATTAATATTATTTGAAAAGAAATCTAATTTGCAGATATTCACATTCAATATTTTGTTATTGTTACAAATTTTCTAATCGAGCTAATCATCAATTGAATTCTAAAGAAGAAACTGCCTTAAGTATATTATCCCGATATATTCGAATTCTCACTCAGGAAAATTTTAAAGTATCTGAACCCATTAAAAATGAATATTCGTATCAGGTTTTCATAAGTAAAAGAAATGAAAAAATTTATCTCCTCGTTTTCTTCGGAAAGAAGGGAAACAAAATTGTAATTCAGGGAAATAAAGATCTGAAAATTTATAGAGAAGTGAATGATTTAATTTTTGGAGAACGATTGATTCGGGAAGATAAATTAGATGTTGAACCAGCTTATCCGTACATCGGTACTGATGAATCTGGTAAAGGCGATTTCTTCGGTCCCTTGGTAATTGCCGGAGTTTATGTTACGCCGAAAGCCGGAATTGAATTAAAACAATTGGGGATCAGGGATAGTAAAGAGTTGAGCGATCCTCAAATAAAATTTCTTGCTTCTCATTTAGTTAAATTTGATGAGGTCGTTTATGATTTAGTGATTATAAGTCCTGAAAAGTATAATCAATTATATGAAAAGATGGGAAATCTGAATTTGATTATGGGCTGGGCTCATGCAAAAGTTATTGAAAATTTGCTCAACAAATGCAAAGCTGAATATGCTATCAGTGATAAATTTGGAAGCGAAAAAATAATATTTGATTCATTGCAGCAGAAGGGGAGGCAAATCAATCTCAATCAAGTTACAAAAGCTGAGAAATTTATTGCTGTTGCTGCTGCATCCGTTCTCGCTCGTGATGCTGTAATAAATTGGTTTAAGATTCACAGCAAAAAATTTAATTTTGAAATTCCTAAAGGAGCATCTAACGAAGTTGAACTCTCAGCAGCAAAGCTTCGGGCTAAATTTGGGGAAGAAATAGTAAAGAAGCTGGTTAAGCTTCATTTTAAAACTTCACGTAAAGTTTTTAATCAGTAAGGAAAAATAATGGACAGCAATTCGGAAGTAAGAAAAATAGGAATATTAACCGGTGGCGGCGATTGTCCCGGTCTAAATGCAGTGATTCGTGGTGTTACGAAACCGGCTCATGATCACGGTATGACGGTTTTTGGAATACTTGATGGTTTTGAAGGATTTGTAGAAGGAAAAACTATTGAGTTACGAAATGAGGATGTTTCAGGAATACTTTCACACGGTGGAACTATTCTCGGTTCATCGAATAAAGGAGACCCATTTCACTGGCCTGTTGAGAAGGATGGTAAAATAGAAATTGCAGATAAATCTCAGAAAGTTTTGCGCAATTACAAAGCATTGGATCTCGATGCAGTGATTGCTATCGGTGGAGATGGAACCATGCATATCTGTAAGAAATTAATGGAATTAGGAATCAACATAGTTGGAGTTCCTAAAACTATCGACAATGATCTTGAAGCTACTGACATGACTTTCGGTCATGATTCAGCAGTTTATGTTGTATCAGAAGCCTTGGACAGATTGCATACAACTGCATCTGCACATCATCGCGTAATAGTCGTTGAAGTTATGGGAAGATATGCTGGTTGGATTGCTCTTCATGGCGGTTTAGCAGGTGGTGCAGATTTAATACTAATTCCTGAGTTTCCATTCTCTTGGGAATGTGTTTATGATAAAATTCATAAACGGGATCTTCAGGGGAAAAGATTTAGTCTGGTCTGTGTTGCTGAAGGAGCAAAACCAATTGGAGGAGAATTAGTAACAAAAGGAACAGATCCTAAACGAACTGACCCTATTCAACTCGGCGGAATTGGAAAAGTAGTTGCAGACAACATCGAAAAGAATACAGGCAGAGAAACTCGTGTAACAGTTCTTGGTCATTTGCAAAGAGGGGGAAGTCCTACTCCTTACGATAGAATATTAGCTACAAAGTTTGGTGCTTTTGCGATTAGTCTTGCAGCAAAGAAAAAATTCGGAAAGATGGCTGCGCTGCGCGGTGACGAAATAGTTGGAGTTGATATTTCTGAAGCTATATCGAAACAAAAATTAGTAAAACCAGATAATCAAGCTGTGTTAACAGCACGTGCAATTGGAATTAGTTTCGGTGATGAAAAATGAATAATTCTTCAATGAGTATTTATTGATTTTGGGGTTGTAAGGCTATATATTTGGGCTGCTTTTTTCAAACGTTAATGTTTGAAATTTATTGGTTGTTGTTAGAATTTTAAACACGGGGTCGTAGTTCAGTTTGGTTAGAACGCCTGCCTGTCACGCAGGAGGTCGCGAGTTCGAGTCTCGTCGGCCCCGCCAGATAAAGCCCTGTAAGTAAAACACTTACAGGGTTTTTACTTTTTAAAGAATTTTGTAGGTAGCAAAAATGGTAGCAAAAATGTCTGCTACTTTAGTTTTTTTAGTTCTTTTTTAAGGTGATTTGATGAGAGTTTTGTATAGTAAGTCATTGTGGTTTTTATATTGCTATGGCCCACTAAAGATGCTGTCACGTTAATAGGAACTCCGGCTTCCTGACTTCTGGAAATAAAATCTTTTCTGAAAGTTCTTAAATCATAGTCTTTTCCATCTAAGCCTATATCTGATAAATAACGCTGGAATGCTTTTCCCATATTTTTAACTTCACAATAATCAAAGATTCGTTCTGATTTTTTACCTTCTATGCTCTTAGAGAGTATTTCTTTTATGTTGTTGTGAATCGGCCTTACAAACCAATTACCTGTCTTCGAGGAATAAAATCGCATCTCCATTTTTTCCAAATCTATCTGGTCAACCTTAAGGTTGATAATGTCACTCGGTCTTAAACCTGAATACATTAGCAGGTAAATCATTAACTGGAAATTTTCATTTTTTTCTTGCGGGACTAATTCTGAAATTATTTTCTTCCTATCCTTGTTAGAAAATATGATTGGTTCCTTGACAGCCGGTTTTATTCTAACGTCCTTATTAAGCTTGAAGAATTTAGGTATGTACTCATACTCAAATAAAAAGTTCAGAAACTTTACAAAATTCTTTTGAATTCCATATTTAGTATTCTGTTCAAGAGCATCTTTTTTGAATAACCATGATATAAATCCTTCACTTTTCAGCTTAGTAATTACCAGGCAAGGTTGGGAAACATCAATGTATTCTTTGAGATAATCGAAAAAATACTCATAGGTCGCTTGTGTTGATTTTGATTTATTGGAATTGAGTTCTTTAAACCTGTCAAAAGCTTGTTCAATAGTTCCCTCTTTAAATTCAAGTGTTTCGATTTTCTTCAGATTTTCTAAAAACTCATCTCTGTAGATTTTAGCTTTCTCATAGTTCTTTTCAAGATCTCGCAATCCTGTCGTTATTCCTTTCCAACTTTTATCTGCTGGATGTTTATACCTAACAAACCAAAATCCATTCTTTTTATATAAATGTTTTGTTTTTTTATTATTCATTTCCATTCCCTGATTTCTTTATCTTATTCATTATATCCTTTGGATTAGTAATAATTTTTTTACTTGTTGCAGTTTGATCAACAGATTTTTGTGAATAAAATGTATAACCACTCAGATTTTCCAGGCACCTTCTTATTTCAAAGTAGGGTATTCGGATTACTCCATTTAAGTCGACAATTTTTATTTTATTTGTGTTTATTAAATCATAAATACGAGACTTTCCAATCCGCATAATCTGAGCAGCTTTAGTAAGACTCAAAAGTGCAACATCATCATAGTCAGACAGTCTTTCCATTTAATAATTATTGATTATTGAATTGAGCTAATACAAATAGAGAATCTAGTTTCACTTTAGATGGCTTTTCGCTATTAAAAACTAAACCACTACCCATATTTCTTATACCGATTTTAAATTAAAGGGCAATTTTGAAAGGTTGTCCCCTTTATTTAATATAGATGCCAAGTGGCATGAAGTCAAGAGGGATGAACAGAAATTTTTAGAAAAGATTAAATGTCTTGTAATTAGTAAAAACCTTAATTTGCGTGTAGACTAAATGCAAATGGGGGGAATTCAATTTCCATGCTGAGGTCATAAGTGTAAGTTTCATACCCCCAGTCCTAATCGCGCTTGAAGACTATTTTGTTGAGTTTGTAGGGCATAGTATTAATTTATGATACTAATTTATTTAAGAAAAATTAAAATAACGTTATAGGTATCTTTGTACATTAGATAATCCATATCATTAGGAAAACAATTTTATGTCAGAGGAAGAAATACAACAACTATTAAAAGATAATAAAAGCCTTAAACTTGTAAGGTTTGATGGTATCGTATTGAAAAAAGTAAAGTCTGCAGTAAATGAATATATTGTTCGGATCAGGGAATATGGAATGGCGGATGTGTTTACAAAAGAGAAATTTTATGAGATTGAGCATTTATTAGAATGTAATTATTTAATAAATGTAATAAATATGAATACAGATTATGGTATATCAAGAATAGTTCGATTTCAAGATTCTATGTTTTATTATGCAGAATTGGTTTCTAGTCAAGCAATGGTAATTGCATTTATGAAACAAGAAGGAATGGATGAAGTAAATATAGATATTCATAAAATATCTGATGCGTTAGATGTTCTTACATTTCCCTACAAATATTTAAATCTTTTATCTAAGAAAGACCGACTTGCTGCCGATCGATTATTGCGTAAGTATTCAGGCAATCAAAATGCCAAACAAACGGTACCCATTCATACACGTAATCCAAAAGTTGATTACATTAGAAAATTAAAAAAAGCAATTGACGAATTAAGAATCACTCCTCCCGGCAAAGTCGATAAAAGTAAAGTAGCAAGGAAATTAGGAGTACACATCAATACCTTTAATGAGGATTACCCAAAGTATAAAATTGAGTATAACAAGAAAACAAAGTTATTTGAAGATTTAGAAACGGGGGAATCTTTTTAATATTTTTGTTTTAGTCTATCTCAAATGTGTTAATTAAACGCTCATCTGAACTCCCCAGTAATTGCTAATCTCCGACTTGAACTCTCATTTTTGGGAATAAATTCAACTAACGTAAGAATATAAGTGCCAAATACTTAGTTGTTTCCTAGCTCTCCAAATTAAAATAAGGCTTAAAAACTTAAATCTCTCCCAAAGATAGATTTCAAAATTAACGGAAATTGACGGTAACCATTTTGACCAAGGTTCTCCGAAACCATAAAAAAAGGAGTTAATAAAATGGTTAGAATTATCAATTTCATTGCACGTTTTTTTCATATGTTTATCAAAACATACACCCCCAAGAGAGTCTACGTTTCCAATTCTGCTCTCTCATATCCGCGTACTCAACAAATGATCAACCGCATTAAAAAACTTAATCCCAAGGTTATGATCATTATTATTCCTACCAACACACCACCGCGTCCGAAGTTAAATGATAAAGCTCTCTGGCAATTCCTTAAAGAGACCATTGTCATATGTGAACGTTCTGCTCCATTTATGGAAGTGTTTGCCTCACCCGGAAAGATTTCGGAGAATCTCGGTGTAATGGGTAAAATACTTTCACACTGTCCTCTTCGATGCTTGTTCTGTTATCTTGATGTTTCTGGCAGAGGCACGCCCTGGACAAGAGTATATGTAGATATAGAAAACTTTTACTCACAGGCCGTCGCTGAACGATTGGTATACAAGATGACACTTACTCTTTGGAGTGCAGTTTCGTTTCATTTAAAAACTCCATTGGATAAAGTTCCGGAGAAGTTTAAAGAGATCTGTGATCATATCATCAGAAGAGAAGTCCTGAAGAAACATTCATCTGTAACCATAGATAAAGATGCAATAAAATTTCTGAGGGATCATTTGAGAGAGTTCTTCCTGAAGATGGGAATAAAGATTACTCGTAAGCAAACTGACGAATTAAAGAGGGAGATCTCGAATTACTATGCAGAGAATTCAAAGAATCCTTTATGGATTAATATCAGTGAGTATTCTGATGTGCTGGGATTAGATCCGATCACAAATCAGATTGATGAATTGATGCAGCTGGTGCAACAAGATCCACAGTTTAATTTCAAGCTCAGAACTAAGACTGCAAACATTCACAACTTTCTGAAATACGATGGCAAGGATCAGGTACAGGTAACTTTCAGTTTAAATACAGATTATGTTACTCAGAAGTATGAATTAGATTCGTCACCACTGGAACAGATGATCGCTGCAATAAATGCTCTTCTTCAAAAAGGTGGATACCAGATATTAATTGCGATTGAGCCGATTATTAAATACAACGGATATGAAAAAGATTATCGTGATTTGATAAAGAGATTGAAGGAGGAAATTGATTTATCAAGAATAGCAAAGATTAAAGTTGGCACGGTTCGCTATAAAACTAGATTAAAGAACTATATCAAGAACGTTCATCCCAAGTCCGGTTTGGTTTCCCGCAATCAACAGCTAGTGGAACCTCAACCAGGAGACAAAAGATGGCGTTACAGTAAGGATGAACGCTTGAAGATATATAGTGTAATTCAGGATGAACTTAAGTCTGTTCCATCTATTAAACTGGGATTGGGTTCAGAAAATCCTGATCTGTGGGATGATTTAGGTCTGGATAAAACAGATATACATTCTGGTGTTGTGTATCATTATAGTGATGATAAAAAAAATGACAGCTCGAAATAATTTGAGTGAATTAATTTATAGCAGCTCTGCAAAACAGGGCTGCACTTTAATTAAACAAATAAGGAATAGCGTATGAACAAAAAGAAAACCAAAATACCAATAGTAACAATTTCAATTATAGATTCTTTAGGTGGCTCTAATGTTAAAGGCTTCGATAATCCCTTGTTTAAACTTGAACAACTAAAGAATGTATCAAAGGTAGCACAGCTTAGCTTACATAAAGTTGACCATCACCTTTATCCTGCTTCGGCAGAATTGTTTTGGATAAAAAACGTAAAGGATGAAGCTATTGATGGTGAAGATGGAATATCGTTTCAGTTTAAACCAGCTGAAGTTTTGGAATCTGGTTCATTTGAAGTGGAATATTGTTACGATTCTGAAATAGGCAACGAAATTCCAAAGTATATAATAATAAATTAATCGAATAACAGGGTCTGGAAACGGACCCATAAATAAAGGATAACAACGATGAAGATATTTTTTAATTTCTTTCCACTTGCTACCTGGTTCCCGGAGTGGATTCTCAAACCGATGATAGATAAGAAATATTTACCCTTCAAGGAAGGTAAGAAATTTATTTATCCCTATAAGGAAGATGGTTCTTATACCGAAATAGTGAATGGCGAATATATCATATATGTACAAGAGTCACGGACTAAAGCAAATCTTTGGTTGACTGAGTTGGCGGTAGTAACGGCCAATTATAATTGGAAGGAGATTGAATTTCTGCTTAAAGAGATAGTGAATATCCGTAAAAGATTTACAACAGCCGGACCTGACGGTCTGGATAAAAAATTAATGAGTTACAGCTTTGCAAACAATAAAAAGTTATAAGAAGATAGTCTATAAACTTCTTCTTACAAATCCAGTATGGTCTGGACCCCTTCGAGTTCAAGGAGGTGATAAGATATGAACTCAAACTATATGCCTTTGCTATATCCTCTTCAACCAGGATATAAAGATGCAGATCAGTGGATTGACCAATTAGTAAATCGTCCTGATACGATTGATTGGCAGTGCGCTTTTTCTCATCCACTTGGTTCTGATAAAGTAGGTGCTTGTATTTATAATGTTGATCAGAATACAGGTTTAAAGGTACACGAAAAATTCTTCACACTCAATGTTAAAAGTCTAAAGAAGGTTGTACCAGGTAAGCCATATGTATATGAATTCGAATATGATGCAACCTATGAACCGGAAGATGTAATGGTAAATTCTATATATGATTCTAAAGGAAATCCCGTCGGCTTTTCGTAGATGATTATAATTAATTCATAGAACAAAAGGGGCGGGGAAACCCGCCCCATAAATAAAAGGAGAACTTCAGTGAAAATAATACCCTTAAAAACATTCCAAATGAAAATTTCAGATCAGTCTTTTAGTCATACCAGGCTATTTCATTTGACAAGTGGAAATAATGATTTAATTAAAAATGGATACATTGATTTCACTTTTGATTATGAAAATTTGGCAAATGAGTCACCTCAATTATTGGTACCTACTTGGACACGAGCTGAAATAGATGATGATTGTTGTGTATATGATTCAGTTGTCGAATATTTATTATGCGATATTACTGATCAAAAAAAATACAGTGGAAATCCAAATTTCCCATTTTCATTTCGAGCAACACTAATAGAACTAATACCTGCAAGTGAAGTCAAAATAATTCCAGATGATATTATGGAATCAGATGATGAGCCAGGACTTGAGGATTGGGGATACATTAATAAAAGTTTTAAACTCAACTAATAATATTCTTTTTAGGAAATAATAAGATGTCAAGAAATACAATAGTTACATTAAACAATCGATCATCCTATGCACTTCGGCCTCAATCGAAACTTGGTCAGTATGATTTCCCATTTACATTGAATCCGGTCATCGGATGTTTTATGGGTTGTAAATACTGTTTCTCTCCAGGGGTTGCATATCAATATAAAACTCAGCAAGAGGGAAGAGAATTATTTTTCACGGATGCAATAGTTCAGCTTGACAAAGCTGAACATCTGGATAAAGAGCTCTCGAGATATAGCGTTCTGCCTCAACATATGAAACGAGTTCAGGTAAATGAAATTAGTGAATACTATCAACCACAGGTGATAAATTATTTGCAATCAAATAACCAGCCTGATCTTATGGCAAAAATACTTGAGGTTTTTAAGAGACATTTTGACTATGGCAATTGTTGGATGGTTCATGATCTCACTAAAAGTCATCTGATATTAAATCACCTGGATATTTTGAAGGATATGAAAGAACAGGTTCAGGTTGAAATAAGTTTTGCAACTCACGATGATAAAATTTCTCGAAGCCTGGAATTTTTTACGCCCGATGTATCTAAACGTCTGGAGGTTGTAGAGAAACTTTCAGATGCTGGAATATTTGTTCGGGTGATGGCGATGCCATTTTATGGTAATAAAAAGGACTTACTAAAGTTGAAAAGAGAAACATTTAAGCGTGGAGCGAAAGCATTCAAAAACAAAGGGCTTAACTACTTTAAGGATTGGGATGAGCTGCGACAGGATATAACTTTTGATGAATTTCTCACAGCAAAATTATCTACTGGTAAAGGTCGTATTGATGAAAAAGTTGAATCGCTGATAATCAAAAGTGGTGAGTATGCTTTAAATGAAAATGGTAATCAAAGATATAAGACTGTTTTAGTTCCCAGAATGGATGATAATTTCAAGGCCATAGAACAATGGAGTGCTGTCACCTTAATGGACGAAAGATTTGAGCGTCGAAGAATGAAAATGATTGATTGCGGGTATAATCTCTGTAACAATATTGATTGGGGATATATTGTTTAATATTTGTAAATAAACTGAAATAATAAAGAGGAATTATGAAAATTATTTTTGAACTAAGTACTCCAATAATAATTGAAGATTGCAATCGAGTTTATAAATGGTATAAGAGGGAGTACAAAAATATTTTAGAGAATAAATCTTGGAATAATATTGTCGTCACTGGTCCTCAGATGGCTGATTGTTACTTGTTGCAATCACTGATTGATAAAGACGGCAATCTATTTTATTGGCTGATCAAACAAAACCTGATAACATCACAAGGAGTTGGTCGTTTTAAGTGCAAAGTAAATCGTGTCCCACTGTATCCAGTGGAGCATATAAAAGGTAAAGGAGGTCACTGGATTAGAAAATTAAATACAAAAAAAATATGAAATTTGGCTATACCGTCGTAGGCGATGACTACCGGGCGAGTGTTTTCTCTAGATGTACCTGAATCGGAAACACAATGGTGAACGATATGGGCAATACTTTTGTATTGTCGCCTTCGGGTGAACCACCTATAAAAGCAAGTGATGACCACCAGACATATCTGCTGTGACACGTGGTAAATGGTACAGGTGTAGCCTTCATAATTTAGATGTGAAATAGTATTAATTGTAACAGTATTTAAATTCAAGAGGATAAAATGAAACTTATAATCAAATCATTCGAAACAAACAAAGAAAATTTATTCATTAATAAACATAACCCAGACTATAAATGGATAAAGAAAAATTATACTGATCCGGATATCTCTGATGAAGAGCGAGAATTTGTTGATTTTTATGATTCATTCATAAATGTTAAGATCGGGAAGCATAAACTTACATACATAGCACCGAATGTTTTTCCAAAGAACGAGACAGAAACCATAGCTATAGTCGGGAAACCAAAAGGGAAGGATTTCATCGTTGATAAGTTGGTCAATTGTCGTTTTATGTATGATGAACCCAATGAGTATGAAATTCTGGGAGAAGTAGACAGGAAGAATACGGAATATAATAAGGATGGAGCGATTGTGTTGAAACAGAAGAAGATTTGAACCTATACCTTACGAAATACTTTCAAAACAAATGATATAAATTGCCATCTGTTTTTATTAATTTTTGCTATACAATATGAATTTAATAATACATAGTAAATAAATATGGAAACGGGAATTATTATAGGGGTTATTGGACTGATTGTTGGATTAATCAGTCTTTTAACTACATATATTTTTTATAAAAGAAGTCTAAAATTAAAAATCCCATTATACACTATTGAAAGTCGAGGACCATTAGGCGGTCTTCCAGAAACTTTATCCAAGCTGTCACTAAATTATGATGGAGAAAAAATAAAATATTTTACTGTGAGCAGAATTGCTATTTGGAATGCCGGAAAAGATACTATTCATTCAAAAGATATTGTCGATGCAGATAAAATATGTATCATTCCAGAGGAGGGATATGAATTTTTTGAAGCTAACATTAGAAAAGTTATAAATCCACTGAACAATTTTAGTATGAGATTTTCTACAAAAGAAATTGTGATCAATTTTGATTACATGGATTTTAATGAGGGATGTTGTGTGGAAGTTTACCACAGTGGCAAAACCAGTTGGGCTTTGCAGGTCAAAGGTAGTATAAAAGGAAGTGGGAAAATAAAACACGCAATACATATTCCTTATCCAACTAGAAGAAAAAAAGCTTATCTTGTGTCAATTCTCACATTTATCGTTGGATCTCTTATTTCACTAATGATTTTTGGTTGGCAGGATGATGAAATTTTAAGAAATATTAGTATAATAAATTTAATAGTTGCAGGGTTAGTATATTCATTTACCCCGATGATAATTAGTCAATTATATTTCAAACGAAATTGGACTTCAGTCATTTTAGGTGTCAGAGATGATGATGAATTATTACGAGCACCAGATTTCCCACCCACTGGAAGAGTTCGTGAACGAGATAAAGATGCAGATCCAATTTGGTAAAAAGTTTAAACTTTATCACTAAATTCGCCGCTAAATCACTTGTTCAGGACTCCATAAGCATGTTTTAAACCACTTTTATGATTAAACCTATGGTTAAGTACACCAAAAATTAAATAACATTTTTATGAGTTTCTATTCAAGCCATACTACTATTTTACCCAATGAATTGAGGTCTGGTGCAGGATCTATTACTTTTCGAGTAAGTCAAACAAGCAATTTTAGCTTAATTATCATGCTTTTACATTACAGCAAAAAAAAGTTGCAGATGGCCTTGTACTTAAAGCTGATAAGTACTATATTAAAGATAGGGCAGACCTCAATGATTGTCCTGATTAAAGACTGAAAATTTGAATTTTGCCAACCTTAAAACTTCAAGACCAGAAATTTATTTAAGGAATTAAAGTCCAACGGACTCATTAAAATTAAAATCACTTTATTGACATGAAGATTGAATTAAAAAGTAGCATTCTACCCGTTTTAGGTTGGTCTGATGTTGCTGAATGCAAATGCTACGAGCAATTAGCAAAAGATATGAACGATGGAGAGGAAATAATTTATAATACAATCAGAGAATTCGAAGATGATGAACTTTGCGCATATATATTTTATAATGATTTTGACTCCGGCACTTTATATACGGTATTTATTGGCAGAGTTGAATTTATAGGTCGGCATCCCGATCATTCGGCACCATTTGTGTATGTTTTTTACCCTATGAAGCAGATTAAAGTAAAAGGTGTTGGCTATTGCAAATGCTGTGGTGAACCAGAAGCAGTAATGCTGAAATCAAAAAAACTTTAAGCTTGACAAGTCTTGTACTTGATATTAAAAATTAATATATTGTATATAGGGCAGGTAGTTTACTGTTTGCCCTGATTGAAAAAAGAAAACCTTCCAAAACTTTACCACCTGAAAAATTAAAAACAAATTATTTATAGGAATGCTCAAACATTAGGCATTCCACCTGAACAAATAAAACAGGAGTGATCAAATGCGAACTTATTCTAACGAGGATTTTTACCTCTCCGCATATTTGCTTACCCAGAATTTCAGACTAATTGAGCACACCAGAACAAGAGGACTTACAACATTTGTATTTGAATCTACGGACAATATTGAAAATGCTGTCAACGAATACTATTCAATGAATGCAAAAGTGGAACCTATGAAATATGGCAACTCAATTCGTGCATTAAAGAGTATAATCCACTCTTATTCTACATCAACGTCAAATCGAGGTAATAAAAATGAATACCAATTACACACAGAAGGAAGGAGATAAAAGCTATGTAAAACTGAAAAACAAGATAAACGAATTACCAACAGAAAAAGTTGCAGAAAAACTAGGACTCGAGCTTACAAAAAACGGAAACAGCTATCAGGGTGAATGTCCAACAGGTCATTCATCAGAAGGTGGTAAGTGTTTTTCTATTAATTCAATCGACAAGTATTGGAAATGCTTTCACTGTGAAAAGGGTGGTGATAATATTGAACTCATCAAGATTGCAAGAAAGGTAGATTTTCTTGCAGCAATAAGGTGGGCAGCAAAGGAATTCAATATCTCTCATAATGTTGATTTCAATAATCCGTTCGGTAAAGAACTTTCGGATGAAGAAAAGGAAAAAATCCGTGTGTTTAATACCAGAGCAGAATTGTTTGAAACAGCCTTTGAGTGGATGCACGAATTATTATTTACAGAAGATGGAAAAAATGTACTCGATTACCTGGTTAATAAAAGAGGTTATAATGCGGGCGTACTGAAAAAATCAGAGTTCTGCTATTTCCCACCAGCAAGTGAGATAAAAAAATACTTACTTGAGAAACATCCTGATAACGAAAATGATATTAATAATCTTCCTTTGTTTGGTTCAACTGGTGACAGTTACAGATTGGCTTTGCCATATCGAAACGCATTCGGTAAAATAACAGGCTTTATTAAAAGAGCTACTCCAGGAGCAGTTAAATACAAAACGAATAAAAATGGAAAACCTGTTGAAGAGAGATATGATTCTACTGCTAGCCTAAAGAAGGATGATATTTTTAATTTACACAAATGTAGGAATCTGGGGACTATCATTCTCTTTGAAGGATATCCTGATGCTACATATTTCTATGCTGCAGGAATGAAAAATGCAACTGCTGTTGGGCAGGGTAGATTAAGTCAAAAACATCTTGAGGGATTGCGAACAACTAAAGTGAAGAATGTTGTCATTTCATTCGATAATGATAAAGTAAAAGATGAGGATATAGATGAAAGTAAAGATGCAGGTAAGCTCGGTAAACAGGAAGGACCTGGTATTTTGAACACCGAAGAAGCAGTTCGGCTAATTCTGAATGAATCGGAGATTACTCCTTTTGTTCTTGATCCTAAATTACTTGAACCGCACAAGGACCCTGATGAATATTTTCGGGCTAATGGATTCAAGGCAACTCAGGATCTGTATAAAAAAGTCAAGAAGGGTATTATATGGTTGGCTGAAAGAATATTGGAAGGGCTGGACAAGGATGATTATTTATCTCGGCAGAATGCCAGAGATGAATTACTCCACCTAACTACCCTAACCTCTGATGCTCAGGATATTGCAGAGATAAAAAAGATGATGTTAGATAAGCTTGGACTCGAAAAATCTTTGGTCAATGAATTATTTAAAGAGAAGAAGACAAAGACCAGAATAGAGAAGTACAAGAAAATCAAGAATGCAAAGCTCAATGGCAGAAAAAGATATTTTCCGTTTATTGAACGCAGCACAAGTTCATACTCTTATCTGGATACAAAGAAAGATGAAATATATATGGGAGTGCCAAAAGATATATTGGAAAACATTTTAATTTCAGGAGGAGAACCAATGCCGGATGTTTTCCCTGTGCTGGAGGCTGACTTTGATGTTAAAATAAATGACAGGATTGATTATGAAAATGAAAAGATAAATCTTTTTGTTCCTACTTCATATATGCTGATGAATAAAACAGCTGAGACTTTTCATCCGAGAATTGATTTCTCGAATATCTACAAACTGCTTATTAATCTGATTCCAAATTACAGGGAAAGAAAAAGATTTCTGAACTGGCTTGCCGGAATTCTTCAGACAAGAGAGAAGCAGCTTACTGCCTGGGTTCTGAAAGGAGAGCAGGGTGCTGGTAAGGGGATCTTTCTGGATAAAGTATTGAAGGAGATATTTGGAAGAAGACAATCAGTTAAAGTAGAAGACTCTGATCTTCAGAGTGATTTCAATCCCTGGCTTAAGAATACTATTATTGTTGCATTCAATGAAGTTGCTCACGACAACAGCACAAGAAATAATATCAAGTCAAGAATTAAGGCTATCATCACTGATCCTGATGTAATGATAAATGAAAAGAACATTCGCAACTACTTCATTACTAACTACGTCAACTGTCTTTTCTTCAGTAATGAAAAGGTGCCGTTGTTCATAGAGGATAAGGATCGCAGATTAAATGTTGTTACGACAGGTCCAAATCTGATTTCATTTCCCTGGTTCAAGAAAGATCCTGAAGGATTTATAAATTCACTGAAACCAGAGGTTCCTAAATTCGCTCAGTTCCTGATGAATTGGAAATATGATCCTGTTGCTGCCAAGACCTGTATTGAAAATGAAGAGAAAAGGGCGATGGTATCGGTTGCTCTGAATAAGTTTGAGGAGTTTGCGATAAGGTTAAAGAACAAGGATCTGGAATGGTTCGAAGAGAATATAATTTATAGTGACTTTGACTATAACCAGGATTTCCTTGGCAAAAAACCTCTTCTGAAATTAACTGCACAAGATCTGGAAGGTAGAATAAGAAAGGATCTGGCGCTTCAGGTATTTAATCGCATTTACACAAACCAGCAGGTAAATAATATGCAGCTTGGCAGAAGCCTGAAGCTATATGGAATTAGATCCGAGAGATCAAGGAAGGTAGGGGATGATAATTGGTATTATGCCTGGGATTAAAGTATGGCAATTGCCATACTTCCTGCCATACTTTTTTTCGAAGGCTATGTCTATAAGTTCTTTAAAATAAGGGGATTGCCATAGATGTCATACTTTGCCATACTTTTTAAACTTAAGTCGAGCCAAAAAATATTTTTAAAAAAGTTATTTCCTCCCAACCTTGTCGAAAAAAGTGTGGCAATCTATGGCAAGTGTGGCAATGTACGAATTCGAGCTAAAATCAAAGGAATATTTGCCATACTTGAAAATAAAGTATGGCGCAAAGTGTGGCAATCGTAAATAAAGTTTGGCAATGAATAATGAGGTCTACCACAAACAGACTAAAAAGAAAAAACTTAAAGTGGGGTACAGATAATAGCCAAGGAGGTAATTATGACTAGGGATAAGAACAAAATAGGAAAAAGAAGCAACACAATGACTCATATATTAATTAATAAGATAGGTCTCGAGGAAGTGGAGCAGCTATGGGTAAAATATGGCTGTTACAAAGCAGCTGAAGAGCTGGGCAAAATGTTAAACCAGTATGTCAGCTTCTCAACAATTCGCTACCTTAGTCAGGTCCTCGACTGGAAACGGCCAGTCAATCCAAGATCAGCTATATACGAAGGCGTGAAAAGAGGAACAATTCCAGCTGATAATTTTCCACATTTAATATTCCCGGAGGGAATGAGAAATGAAAAATAAAAACAAATCAATGGATGATATCCTGAGGGATACGCAACACAACTCTAAAGCGCAGGAAGTCTTTCTTAAGCTGTTAGCAAAACAAAAATTAGGTAGAAATCCATTTGATGAAGCCAGAACACAGACCTGGAATCCATCAGGCGAAGTTAAACCAGGGCCAGATTATGCTTAGATATATTTACACATTAGCTACACTGCTGGACTATAAATCCAGAATTAAAAAACATTATAGTCCAGACATTTTAATCATGGATCTGTTTGATGAGGATCTGAATGAAATAGATTTTATAAAATCGCTATCAGAGCTTGAAATTATTTATGGGTTTGAAATTCCAGAAAATCTTTTTGACAGAACTGATTTAAGTCTTGGTCAGTTTGCAGAAGAGCTTTCACAACTTCCGTTGATATCTGATGAACTGTATCCTGAATTCTTTGATATAAAATTCACTTCGATGAAGTTGACTGAAAAAAATATCAAGCTTGAAGGTAAGATTGATGCAGATTCAATTCTTGAAATGGATGAAATCGATCAACAGTTTGATCTGCTTACAGATCGCCTGAATGTTTTACTTGGGAATATTTAGTTAATTAAAAAGGGAGCTAAGATAGCTCCCTGAATGTTACTTCAACAATACCATTTTCTTCACATTTATAAAATCATTAACGCTTAATCTATATATATAAACACCACTAGCTAAATTACTAGCATTAAAGTTCACTTCATATCTTCCAGTTTCCTTAAATTCATTAACTAAATTAGCAACTTCATTTCCAAGAATATCATAGATCTTTAGCGTCACATTTCCTGCTTTAGGTATTTGGTATTTGATTGATGTTGTTGGATTAAAGGGATTGGGGAAGTTTTCACTGAGTGAATAATGGTCATCAATTTCAGATTCGGTATTCTCTAATCCAGTATAGCTACTTTTAGTAAAATTCTCTAAGCCATAGGTATTATAAAGATTTTCTGCTATTTGTAACCGCATTATAAATTCTTCGTCGGTTAATCCAAGTGCTATTAATTCCTGAAGCAATTGCTCTGCTAAGACACGATCATTTTCATAATTTAAAGCGGCAAAGAATTTTTCAAACAGAGCATTAACAGAGTAATATGTGTTCGGATATTGATTGATAATTTGGCTATAAAGTAACATTGCCAGATTGTATTTATCTTCGCCAAGAAGTATCCCGGCAAATAGTGTCATGACAATTGGTTTATATGGTCTGTTCTCGATCAATAAATTTTCCAGGTAATTTCTAATATTTTGGATGTTATATCTATTTTTTATTCCAACTAATCTGCCAAGAGCAAAACCTGGATGATTATCATTCATAACCATCTGTTTATAATGTAATACAGCTTCTACAATTCTTTCCTGTGCTTCAAGATAAATACCTGCTAAAACACTACTATCAGGATTAAAGCCATCCCCATCATCCGGCGAATCATTATTATTTATGATGATATTCATACCCTCTTCCCCCGGAGGTGGACCTTGGTTCCAGGGATCTGAAGCTAAAGGAAACTGTACATCCAAAGTTGAAGTGGCATCTTTATATATTTGAGCTCCATCGTTTCCCCACCAGTTACATTGAGCATAGACTACGCTATTTTTATATGATCTTGCATCATTTGTATAATTATTATAAATGCTGTTGTTCCGCCCATACGAGGATATCGTACCAGCCATAATATAACCACCCCAACCCGCACCAACACCAACTGAATTATCTCTGACACGATTATTTGGATTAAAAAGTTGGTATGTATAATTGGTAAAATAAGCATCACTTCCACCTCCGATGTACATTCCCCACATAAATCCACTGATATCGTTATGGGCAATGTAACCGTTTGTGTTGTTGCCAAGAATAATTCCCTGATATTGGTGATACTGCGGATTACCACTAGTTTTTGCGATTGTATTATTTATAATTAAAGGCAACAATCCTGATGCATCTCCATTTATTCCGTTCTGAACAGGTTCAATAATTTGAGTGTATTGAATGCTAGGTTGTGAATTATAGAAGTAGACACCTTCAGTACAATGATCTATCATTGAATTACTGATTGCAACATTTGCCCCATTTAAACAGCGAATACCGACACCATTTTTTATTACAACATTATTAAGTACAGAATTTGATGCTCCTGAACCACTGAAAGTAACTGAACCCCAGTTATTTAAAAAACCACCGTTTAATTCGCAGCTTTGAGCGTTCAATGTACCGTTAACAATCAGTGATGAATTATTCTGAAAAATAATAACAGCATCCGGGTGTATTGTTAATGTTATTCCAGAAGGGACAGTAATATTACCTGTAATTGTAACACAACCTCGCCAGTTTGTGTTTGATGTAAGAGTACCGGAAGTTATAAATGTATTTGGAACATTACCTATTGCCATTTGAACCTCAGCATAATGATTATACCCGGTATTATCAATCCCGCTTGTACTTACATAAGCTATGACTCTCCCGTTAGCATCTCTTTGCCATAAATATCCATCGGGCAAAGGGGGAATATTTATATAACCGTTATATTGCGTTTCAAATACTAATACCCTTCCACAGCCATGTAATGCTTCAATTTTCCAAGGACCCCACGAAACTATATAATCGCCATACGGGTATACATCAACAAAAGTCCTGGTATTTGCTCCTACGTAAGTTTGATTGACATTATAGTAATCATATTCTAAATCAATCCAAATATAATCTTCAATGCCAACAGTCACGTCTATTCCTGAATTTTCACCTAATACAATTTTTGCGCCATTATTAATAATTGAACCACCATATCTAGTTGCTACGTGAACGTTATCATCAATAAAACACGTAACTTCATTCCACATTTGAAGTTGATTTTCTACATAATAATATTGTTCCTGCCCATTATTTGAATTCTGGAAAATAAAGGTGCCGGAGTACCACCATTCCAGTTGCGAGAGATCAGAAGTAATAACTTTCATAACATAGTCTGGTTCGTCTGGGAATATACTCTTCACTGCTTTAGATAGTCCATCCAGAACAGCCATTTTGTAAAAAGGGGATGTCATTGCCCAGCAAGACGTGCTATTACTTAGGAATTCAGTTTCAATTAATGTCGCGGGCATATCGGTCTCTCTCAATACATAAACATCTTGATGTTTGATCCATCTTGAGTCCCAATATGTAAATTCTTGCTTTGTGTATTCTAAATAATAAAGTAGTGTTATTGTCGCACAAGTAATTGATCTGTCCCCACGAACACCATAGTCTTCATAGTAAAGTGCCTCAGTTCCATGTGCATCGGGATTAGTACTTGAGTTACAGTGAATACTGAGAAAAAAGTCAACACCCCCAGCAGGTAAATAGTATCCTTTTGCATCGTACCAATTTCCACCCTGATTGTTTGCCATTGATGCTCTATCTGCCAGAGAAATAAATGTATCATCATCTCTTGTTATAAAAGGGAACCAAGTCCAAACTGTCCAAAATATATTATCATACGTGAGAACTGCATAGTCTAGATTAAAATCTTTTTCATACAAGATATTATTACATGCAGATGGTCCAGCACCAGGATCATAACCTCCGTGCCCGGGATCTATAATTACCGTGAATTCGGCTAATAGATGTGAATTATTTAAGGTTGTTATAAAAACCACCAATTTTAGTATAGTAATTAATTTTCTCATTTTAACTTGACCTCCTTCTCTATCAGTTCGTTTATTTTGTAAAAGGTATTTGTATTATCGGTTTCTATATAATTTATGATTTTATTACTTTTCCAAACTGTTCTACTAATAGAATTTTCAACTCCTATTAGTGCAGAATATAAATTATAAACGTTGTCCTCAATTATCCACAAATCCATTCTGATGATTTCATGTCCATCTTCAATGGAGTTAATAAATAATATCTTGGTTCCATCTGGAGACCAAATAGGATTCAATGCAAAATTCTGAAAACCACCAGTACTAGAAATTCCATTAAAATGATAAATTTTCTCTATCCGCATGCCACTTTCAGTATTAAGCCGAATAATATAAAAACCCAAATCACCTATCTCTCTAACGACTAATTTTTTTGAATCGCTTGACCAATTGACCTCTACTATCTGGTTATTAAATTCTTGAAGCTCTAAAAGTAATTTCCCGTTAATATCGTATATACAACTCTTAGGAATGGTTTTTTGTGCATTTATAATCCTATCTGAAAACTCCTCTTTTGATATTTTTCCTTCTATTAATTTATCTTTCAGTGAATTGATTTCTGTATTATACTTTTTTACAAAAAACCACTTCCCATTTGGTGAAATTGTTTCGCCCATTCCATAAGTTAAAAATGTACTTGTGTTATTAGAACGCGAATATTTATAAATCTCAGGTAAAGATTCCTTTTGTCTTAATTGGTATAATAATATTTCTTCGTTTACTATAGATGCAGAAACAATGTCGCCATTCGGTTGAGTTAGATCAAAAGAGGATTGCTTTTCGATATCGTAAATTTGGAGTCCAATCTTATTGTTAAGTTTTGTTTTATAAACTATCAGATTACCCCCGGTAGAAAAATTTATGAAATCATTTTTACAGTCTGTTGATGAGAAAATTAGTTTCTTATCACTAATATTTTTAATATTTCCTAAATAGTATTCAGCAAAATCCCCAATTATCTCACTCATAATTAAATAGCCATCACATGAAATATCATGTACTTTAACATTGCCTTGGTTTTTTGCATCAATACTTAACAATTCCTTATGTTGAAATTGGGGAAGGCTCAAGCTTGTAAAAAATATTAAGCTTAAGAAAATGATTATAGTTTTCATTATTTACCTCGTAATATTATTTATGTATAAATATATTTTTTTGACAAATAAAATTAATTAGTCACCTGAGTTAAATAAACCCAGTAAAGAATTGTTTTTTTCTTGAGAGAATAATTGTTGAGGAAATTATTAAAACGGGGGTGATAAAAGATATGTTATAATATATTAATGATTCTCTTGCAAAAGGAATCAGCCAACAAGAACTGTATGTAAAAAAAATAAACACTTAGTTCTCCTCCTGATAATTCCTTTTACAATCTAATTAATACAAAACATTTAACAAAGCGAAAGTACTAGTACTTCTACTAATTGAATCATTTTGCAATAATTTATTCAGAGTCATATTATTACCCCGTAACTTATTATGATGGAAGGGGATAGTAAGATTGAGAGTCTTGAGTTGAAATTAATTATGCGTAAAATTATTAGTATAAGTACTAATGGGAAAGTTTTAATTACGAAGGGCAAAGTATTATTATTAGATTAAAAATCAGAGGGTTAAATCTATTTGGAAGATGGCCGGACTATGAAAGTCCATAAAGCAATATGCAATTGGGAAAATATATTTTAAATTTCAAAGCTCACAATGAAGCATATTGAACACATTGAGGGACTTTAAATCATATCTTTTTCATTGAGATTTAATAGATAGTATTTTTGCAATGGGCAAGGACAAATAACTTTATATTGGTTACGGAATAGAACAGTGGAAGATTATGGCATAGACAAATACTTTGAGTATTTTTTCAGCATATATAATCCAGTCTTTCTGGCATTAATTTTCTTCATTTTACTCTTCGTCGTCATCTACATTTCCTACAAACATATCTATTATCCTCTTATTAAAAAGCACCGGAAAGAAAAAGAAAGTCTTGAGCAAAAAAATGCAAGGCTAATGACTCTTTTTACAGAATTGGATCCTAATCCAATTATAAAGTTAAATTCGAAGGGTATAATAGTTGGGATGAATAGCTCTGCCAAACAGAAATTCAATTTGGATACCACTTGGACAAATAGTATAGAAATGATTATCGGACAATTTGAATTTAATCTGATGGAGATAATACAGCAAAACAAAACGCTGAAAGTCTCAAGTGTTATTCAGAATAATTATTATGAAATAAATGTGCACGGTATTTCATTACTTGATATGGCGCAGCTTTATTTTTATGATCTTACAGAGAAGAAAGTGCACCTTGAACAAATGAACGCGTATCAGAAATTATTAAAAGAATCGTCTGCAAAAGCACTAAAGGATTTGGAAGATGAAAGAATTAAAATGGCTTCCCTTCTGCACGATTCAATTGGGCAGAACCTGTTACTGATGAGACTTGGTATTCAAAACCTTGGGAAATTTTTAGATAGTCGTGAATCCCGGGAAGAGTTGACTAATATGTCAAATATTATAGACACGACCATAAATGAAACAAAAGATATATCGCGAAGTATCAGACCACTAAATCTTGACGAACTTGGGCTGTCCACAGTACTTGCTTCTTTATGTAAAAATGTATCACGAGAAAGCCATTTGACTTATAGCCTGAACATACCTGAAGAAAAAGTTCAAATAAGTAAAGACCTGGAAAATTGTATCTACCGAGTCACTCAGGAATCACTTAATAATATTATCAAACACTCTAGAGCAAAAAGCTTTACCGTTAACCTTAATATTGATAGCAATTTAGTCACATTAATAATCGCAGATGATGGAATCGGGTTCAGTCCTTTAATCCTTCTAAACGAAAAGTACATCTCGGATGGATTAGGAATAGTAAATATGCAGGAGAGAATAGAAAGTCTAAATGGAACTTTCCATATTGATTCATCAATAGATAATGGAACAATTATTATAGCTAACTTCCCATTAATAGGAATGGAAACAGAAAATGAGAGAAAATAAAACTATAAAAATATTAGTCGCTGACGATCACAATCTCTTCAGAGCAGGAGTTATCAGATTGCTTCAAGAACATTCTCATATAAGTATTCTTGGTGAAGCCGATAACAGCGAAGAGCTGATCAGAAAATATTTTGAATTACTTCCGGATCTGGTACTAGTGGATATAGCTATGCCGGGGATGACTGGACTTGAAGCTGTTTCAAGAATAAAAGAAAAAGACCCAGCGGTAAAAGCATTATTTTTATCGATGCACGAAGGAGATGAATACATTTATAAGGTATTTAAATCAGGCGGTAACGGATTGATAAATAAAAGTATCCTTGAATCAGAACTTATCTATGCTGTTAATACGGTTTATGAAGGTAAAAAATATTTCCGGGGTATCACAGATGAGGCTAGTTTGGAGAAAGTAGTCAGAGAGTTCGAAACGGGAAAAGATATAAAATTTACAAATCAGGAGGAAAGTCTAAATTACCGTGAGGCTCAAGTCTTGAAATTCATAAAGCAGGGATTAAACAGCCAGGAAATGGCGGATATATTAAATCTGAGTAAAAAAACAGTTGACTTCTACAGATCCTGTTTGATGAAAAAATTTAATCTGAAATCAGCTGCAGACCTGGTAAGATTTGCTATGCAGTACAATCTACCCGTAAGTGAAATAGATAATGTTTAAGCTTCTTACATTTTCAAGTTTAATTTTATTAGTATAAGTACTAATAGAAATCCGGTGATAATTAAATAATTTCAACACACACGATCAATTAATTATTATTTAACCTTATAATATTCAAAGGGAGGGCGTTATGTGTTCATTATTAAAAACTACAATTTTTACTTTACTTGTCAGCCTGATAATAATTCCAAATTCATTAGCTCAGACATATGGGGAACTTTTTTCAAAGCAACAAGCTGATGAGAAATTTGGAGCAGTTATACAATCAGTCACGATTTCCAGACCGACCTTCAAAGAATTCTTGACTCAGACCAACAATTACATAATGTTCAAAGTTCTGGATAATAAAGTCATTATATTAGATGCTAAACGGAATGTAATATTCCCACGAGGCGAGACAATTAATTCAACGGATATTTTCACAATGTTTAGTGTTTCAGTAGTCAATGAGCTATTGTCTATGGGAAATGAAAACAATATTTACATTGAGCAACGTAGTGAAGTAATTTCAGTTTCTTCAGGGGGATTTACAATGGAAGTGGGAACTTTATGTCCGCCATTTTGTCCGAATGATTAAAAAATGCGATGGTAATTGCATCGATAATTGGCTATATATCAACGGTTATTTGGTTATTACCACCTTTTAGACAATACAAGGGTCAGTATTTTTATTTCTTTTTGATATTGGCACTTTCGGATCCAATTAATCTTTCAGCTGTGTATTGGTTTCATTTTCAGGCTCATATAATACATTCAATAGCAGGACTACTACTTTTTTATTCAATAGAATTTTCCCGAAGAGCAATAAAAAAATATTTAACGTTACATTTATTAATTATTGCTGGATTTTCCATTAGTCTTCTTAGAATCGATAATCTACTGTATCTGGTTGTCTGCCTACATTTACTAATTCTCTTTAAATTTATTCGAATAGTATTAACAAATACATTTAATAATAATACATTAAATGGGTTTAATTTAGCTTTATCGTTTTATGAATTGAGCATAGTAATTAATTTATCAGTTTTTTTGACCGGGAATGATTTAATGATAGTAATTTATTATATGTCACTTTCGTTCCAGTTTTTAATGGCAATCTTCTTCACTGTTTTTACTCCCAAAAGCAATTTCCTAATTATTAAATTAAAGCCAACGGAATGAATAATAAATAGAAGATAAATCTTAATCAACAATATTATCTTCTCAGCAATCTTTGTCTCCAGATTAATATCCCATTAACCTTTCAGTAAAAAATCATTAGGAGTTGTACTAATGATTTTTCAATTTAAAAGAATTAGAATCGCATAGAAAAAATTTCCATAATTCTTTATTAACTCAAAATAAACACATCAAGGAGAAAAGTTATGGCTGACCGCCAAGTATTCGCTACCAGAAAAAACGATCAGGGAGATATCACTGCACTTTGTAACAGAAACGAATCCTGGTCTCCCAGATTAAAAAAAGATGCTATTCTGGATATTGAAAGTAAGATCCATTCTTATTATGTAATAATTTCAAGTAGAAGAGTAAATATTCACGTGGTAAACGACCCTAGGAAAGGTAAATATCTAAGAACAGATCCTGATAAAACTACCATAAATAATCTTGATACTTTACCAGATTGCTGATGCAATTTTGATAGGTAAGGATGTGAAACGCAATAAATGGGCTGATTACCTGATCTCTGCAATAAGATACAGTTCAGAATCCAACAACAGGATCATAGCTTATTTAAAAGTGCATATGGATGAGGGAGATACGGTTGGTGAAAGCAGAACCTGGGCAAAAGATGAATTGCTGCAGGCGATGGCGCAAGGTAAAACTTTTGCAACTATTCAGAAGGATAGTAAAGGCAATTGGAAAAAAGGTGAGGATATTTCGATCACTGCCAGCAGCGAAATATTTATAAGGAGTGATCAAAGAAAAATACCTGGGGACTTTTTGGAAAATCTCCCTGGTTTTTAATTGTAATACCAGATTGTAGGGGCTGGTTTTATTAGCTTATTTAATTCAGAATAAATAACACTTGTTACATTAATTTTTATAAAACATCTGGAAAATCAATAAATATACCTTGACTATTCAACAAATCCACGATGAGATAATGCTATATATTCAAATGGAAAAAAGTCCATACTCCTCTTGGTATGTTGGGATTGCATCTAATCCACACAACCGGCTTTTTCAGGAACATAATGTAGAGATGGATTCTCCTTGGTGGGTCATATGTAAAGCCAGGAATTCCGAAGAAGCAAGAATTGCAGAAAAACTGATCATTGAAAAACACAGAACGGATGGAGGAAGTGGAGGAGGAGACGAAAAGTCTATCTTTGTATATGCTTATAAGAAGACGGAAACAACTAAACCATAATAAATGAAGTTTGTCAAATATTCTATCATCAATTAATTAAATGAATAGCTTTTACTCAAAAATCAAAATAAAACTTTTGTAGTCATTAAATAATGGAGTTAAAAATGAAAAACCTTTTGTCCAAAAGAACGTTTTCTGTATTAGCCCTTTCTTTATTCTTTAGTGTTTCTGGCTATGCACAATTAATTCAATGGAATGGACCAATGAATACTACTTCTCCCATTTATAGAGCAGGTTCAGTAGGAATTGGTATATCTCGCGATCCAAGTGAGATGCTAGAAGTAGGTGGGAGAATTAAACTTGGAAATGTAATTACTCCTCCTACATCAGCTGGAATATTACGTTGGACTGGGACTGATTTTGAAGGATACAATGGCAGTACCTGGAAGTCTATGACTTCTAAATGGAATATATCAGGCAATAATATAATTAATAACAACACAGGTCACGTGCAATTAGGATTGACGAATAATCTTGGAATTGGAAGAGCTCCAAACTCTAAATTGGAGATCTATTCGGTTGATCCAGGAACAAGCTGGGCGACCGGTTTGCAGTTGACAGCACATTATTCAGGGGACACACCATCAGATCCTACAACTTTTATGGTGCAACGCAATAATGGATTTTATATCAAGTCAGACGGCGGATACAATTTTATGAATTCTTTAGGAACGGTAAACTTTGTTCACGTTAGCAGTGATGGAAATGTTGGAATTGGTACAACTTCTCCAACTTCAAAATTAGAATTGAATGGAGGGCTTTTTATTAATTCCAATGCTGCCGCAAATGATATGTTTAAGATGGCTTCAATTAGTACAGAAAATCAGCCTGTAATAAAAGCAGGTATAAGAAACGATGCTATTGGAAATTTAACGATTGGACGTTGGAAATTACCAGATGAACCTGAAAGTATGGGATACGTAGAGGATAGAATTGTTTTAGATGCAGATAATGTATCTTATATAATTAATACATCTGGGCTGGCTATTGGAAAGACAACAATTATTTCGGGTTTTTTGTTCGATGTTAACGGGAAAATCCGGGCGAACGAAATAGTTGTAAACACAGTTGGAGCTGATTTTGTGTTTGAGGACAATTACAATCTAAAGTCCTTGGATGAAGTCGAGAACTTTATAAAAGAAAACAAACATCTTCCAGGTATTCCAACAGCAAAAGAAGTTCAGGAGAATGGGGTAAGTCTTGGTGAAATGCAGACAAAGTTGCTGCAGCAGATTGAGGAACTTACCTTATATATAATAGAACAGGAGAAAAGGATAAAAGAACTAGAAGAAAGGTAAAATAATCAACTATATAAGAAAATAATTTTTATCAAAAATATCCGTGATGAGGAATTTTATGAAATCTGTTTTCTGTTTATTGATAATATTATTACTAATTCTCAATATTGAATTCGTTTTTGCAGAGGGCAAGTCATCAACAGCAAAGGAAAAAGCAAAAAGTATACCGTCTGCTACTGGTGAAGATTTTAGTAATGAAAGTCTTTTTACTGGTGATGTTGCTTTTTCTGTACCTATTACAAATATAGGTGGGATTAGTGTCGCATTAAATTATACTAGTAACGTGCATAAATTGGTCAGAGCTGATAATAAAGATGCGCAAGCAGGTTGGGTTGGGCTTGGCTGGTCTTTAAATCTCGGAAGTATTGTTGCGGATATAAATGGGACAAGAGATGTTTCAGACGATAAATATTTTTTTGTAAGTGCTTCTGGATCTTCTGAAATGATTCTTATTTCCGGCAATGATTTTATGTTAAAAGAATATCAGTATTGGAAAATTACTAGAAGCGTGGATGGTAATGGTAATTTGATTGGATGGACTATAATTCTAGATGATGGTACTAAAATGCGTTTTGGAAATTACGATAAAAATACATCGACTTTTAGCCTAGGCTTCACACCGACCGCGGCTACACGCTTAATGTTAGCTTGGGGAAATCTAATAGTCAGTCCAAGTAGTTCAGCATATTCTTCTGGAACTTATGTAGCTTTCCAATGGGATTTATCTGATATTCAAGATATATATGGCAATCATACTACTATTATTTATCAACAAGAGTATGATAACTTGGAACTCTCTCCAAATATAAGTCCAGATTTTACTAGAGCGTCTTATCCTCATAAAATAATTGATCAAACTGGTAAAAGTGTTGAATTTTTTCTGAGAAACTTAACACCAAGCGAATATGTTGATCCTGATAACATTGTTCAACGTCAATTCCAAACAAAATTCTTGGATAAGATAGTTATAAAAAGCTCAAGTGACGAATTAATTACAGAACTTGATCTGACATATAGTATTGCATCACTTTTAAATCTTGGACATGCTAAACGTTATTTAACAAGTATTACTCAAAAAGACAATGGTGGTTCGCCGCTTCCAGCGACTGAGTTCGAATATTATGGAGTAGATGGTATTACTGTAGGTACTAATACTGGTGCTCTTAAAACTATTTATTATCCCTCTGGCGGTAAAGTTGATTATCAATATGATGCTGTAGAACTCTCTAACGTGAGTCTTAATTCCACATTTGATTATACTTCCGGTACCGAACCGATTGTTAGTAGCGATATGTATTCCTGGGGATTATCTGGAACAGATTTCTATGTAATAAAAATGGCTGATAATACTTTGAGGGTCTATCGTTGGGGTACTATTGGATGGTATCTTGACACTTCATTTCCAATTACAGGTTCGGTAGTAGAGCATCGTGTGATGAATGACTATATTGTTGTTAGAGAAACTTCTTCTTCAATGAAGGTTATTAAGCGGAAGGGGGAAGGGTGGCAAAGTTACACAGTGTTCGTCGACCCAGGCACTCCTTCAGGGGTGTTAAGCTTGGGCAGCGATTTCTTTCTTGTTAAGCATAATGAGTCTGCTTCTTCGGGAGTTTGTAATATTTCGGTAGTACGGTGGTCAGGTGATAGTTGGATTGTAGATTCTATGGGCACCTTTCACTTAACTCAGGCTACCGCGTGTGGTAACCGCTTCTTCTTTGCAGTTGAGAAAGTTGGGGGGCCTCCCCTGTGGACTTTGTATTATTCAGTTTTCACATGGAATGGTTCTTCCTGGTCAAAATACACCATATCGGTTGGTTGGGCTACACAGGCATATGCAGGTAAAGACTTCTTTGTCATCTACGATGGGGTCAATGAAGATTTGATGGCTTGGAAGTGTAATGGATTAACTTGGCAGTTCGTCTATAACAAAACAGATGCACAAAATTTTGCAGGCGTTGTAATCGGTGATAACTATTTCTTGCATCTGTATAATCGAAGCAATGGACAAGATGTAGGAACACGGGAGATCTATGTAACTACTTGGCAGGGGAATGGGTGGACTAATACAAACTTAGGACAATTGTTTGGAACTCCTAGTAACTACTTTGGGCATCCTAGAATTGCCCTTCAAGCCAACCAAATAGCGATAGGTTGGAGGCAATATCTAGGGACAATAGGATATCTTGGCGTAACTAAAATGTTGAATAGTTCCTGGAGTAGCGGTGAAATAATTGAATCTGTTCCTGGAACAACTTATCCCCACACAATTTATGCTTATTATAATCCCACAACACTTTATTCAGAAGAATCAACAAAACTAAAATATCACTATTATAATGGAACATCGTGGCAGCATATAGAGATTGATCCCGGCCAGCATACAGGATATGGTTTTTCTATGCCGGGGCTTGGTTTTATAGCTGATGTAGTAGATCCCGATTTTGGAATCCAATGGAATTCTATGAGTCATGGATATAAGGAAGGATACGGAGCAACTCTCAACCCTATAGTTCAAAGCAGTCCTTATGATTATCCTGTTTCAACCAAAACTATAACAGATGGAATGGGTAACAGCTACCAGACAATTTATACATTTGAAAATGGTGTCTATGATCACGAAATTAATTTTGCAAAATATAACAAAGTTACTGTAGAACTCCCACAGCAAGATAACGGAAAAACTATTACTTATTTTTATAACCATTTAGGTCCTGGTCAGGCAGAAGAGTTTGTCTACGCTCTTAACTATAAAGAACTGGATGGGCTGCCATATAAAATAAATGTTTATAACTCAGCAATTAATGAAATTGCAACAACAACGAATTACTGGGCTGCTTATGCTATTGATGCATCCAAAGGAGTTTATCATAAAAGACTTACTAAAACTGTTAGTATCAATGACGAAGTTACAAGTAGTGTTGAGTACGAATATAACAACACAAATGGAAAGATAAAGAAAATTACCGAACCGGTTAAAGTAGCTTCTGATCTTTATGGATTGCGCGACAGAGTAACTGAAATTACATATGCTTACGAACAATATACTGCTATGCAAGCTTTAAATATGCTATCGCAGAGATATGAAAGCAAACTGATTTCAAAAGGCAGCAGTAGTAATACTGTTGCAGTTTTTGCTGATGGACCGGAAATAACCGATTACAACCAATTTAGTGTGCTTTATAATCAAACCGTTACCTATGAAGCTATAGTTTCAGGTGGTTATTTTTGTGTTGGCACAACTCAAGGCGGAGATGATATCATCTCTAAAAAATATTCTGACGCAAGCGGGTCGTTTCACGCAAATACTGGAGTAACATATTATCTAACCGCACATACATACCCTTGTTCTCCTCCTCCGCATCCTTGTGAAGCTTGGGTTATTGGTCGGGTCACATATTATCAATCAACCGATCCAGATGAAGTAGTTATTTCTAGGGAGCGTATAGAATATGACTCCGGCAATAATTATATACCTTTCAAAACTTCTGTTTATGACGGGACAAATTGGATAGCATCAAACACAATTACAAAACGTAACTCAAATGGAAATATAACTGAAAGCTATAATGTTGATAATGTTTATTCTACAATAAAGTATGGATATAACAACACTCTTCCAATTGCTCAGGTTGCAAACTCAAAAGACGGTGAATCCGGTTATACAGGTCTGGAAAGCGGGTGGCAGGATTGGGAAACTGGAGGCAGCACAATTGTAAGCAATTTAAAGCATACAGGAATTTACAGCGCTTATTCCCAAAACAATTACGGACCCACGAAGAATTTTTATTGTGCTAATGGTGTAGATAAGAATAAATCCTATTTACTTGAAGCATGGGTAAGAAGAACAGGTGGAACTGGAAAAATTACGATTGAGCTTCGTGATGGCAACAACAATGTATTATCAATAGTATCACAAGATATTACCGGTGGTACGAACTGGCAACTTGTTTCACTTACTATTACTCCACAGCAAATGACAAATCTTCCTTCTAATGGATATTTACGTGTGTGGTGTGGTTATCCAAATTCCACTTCTAATTACGGCTACATCGATGATGTTAGATTTTATCCCGCCGATGCAATGATGACAACTTATACTTATGATCCTATTGCTTTACAAGTTACAAGCGGAACAGACGAAAACAACGTAACAACTTTTTATGAGTATGACAGCTTTGGTCGTTTGACTCAGACTAAAAATGATGACGGTGATGTATTAGCGCAAACAACATATTATATATCAAGAGAACACAACGGAGGTAATTTTAATCCAGGTGATCCGAACTACACCAGAACTTCAGCTTATCCGGATGGAATTGGTTCTACTCCTGTTGTTACTACAACCTTTACAGATGGTCTCGGAAGAACTCTACAACAGCACTCGCGGGATGGAAGCAATGATATGATTTCTGCGGTGAGTTATGACAATGCAGGACGTATGAATAAAACTTACAATACTTATTCTTTGAACAATCCAAATCATAACTTCGATCCAAATTATGTAACGAGTTCATCGGGTTATATTGAAACTCAATATTACTCCGATCCGCTTGGAAGAATTCAATGGAAAATTCCACAGGGCTCAAGTCCATCAACACCAAACAAAAATATCGAGAGCGTTTACGGTAATGCTACGCTTAACGGGGTTTCCTGCTATACCAGCGATGTTAAGCAGAAGCCCGCAACTAACAGTGTTAACTGGATAACTTCAAAAGCTTACAGAGACAGGCTCGGACGAGTTGTCAAATCTTCTGTGCTTGATGGAAGCAGTGAAATACAAGCCTCTACAACTCTTTACAATATGCTTGGGCTTCCGGTACAGGTTACAGACCCGAAAGGAATGCAGCAAAATTATACTTATAATTTTCTTGGTCAATTGAAAGAAAAAACATCACCTGATGCCGGAACTTCTAAGTACATTTATGATATAGCAGGAAGGCTGAGGTTTATGCTCGATGCAGACGGCGCTTCAGCAACTCCCGATAATGTTTTGTATTGGAAATATGATAAATTAGGACGCGTTACCGAGAAAGGATATCTCGAGATGGATTGGGGTGACGGTTCTACGCTACAAAACTATGCAAATACAAATCCTGATTATCCAACAACTCCTGTTACCTGGCGGAAAAAATTTACTTATGATACCGATGGCGTCTCGTTATATTTGAAAGGCAGATTATACAAAGTTGAAACTAACAACGATAATAATACAGATGTGGAAACTGAGGAAACATTTGCTTATAATAAATACGGCTTTGTAACTGCAAAGAATTTGACTGTGATGGAAGTAAGCACACAGAACCAATCTACGTTTTATGAATATGATAATCTTGGAAGGGTAGCAAAAATAACTTACCCATCGCGACCTGAGAATTTAGCTTTGACAGATGAAAATATTAGTGGAACAATACCGCAACAGTATGAAGCAAACAATAACATTGATGTAGGACCTGATGTAACAGTAAATTCCGGTAGCAGTCTTACCCTTAAAGCCGGAACAAGCATACATCTTAAACCGGGATTTACTGCAGCAAACGGAAGCAACTTTAGGACTTATACAGGTACATTCACAGGCGGCGGTACACCGACAGAAGTTGTTTACACTTACAACCAGCGCGGACAGATTTCAGGTGTTGGCACAACAACCAACCCGACTTTTTATGCTTCATACACTTATAAGCCTTCCGGACAAATAGAAACTGAAATTCTAAACAATGGGCAGAGACAGGTGCAGACAACTTACGATGTTAAAAACCGACCCACACAAATTTCGTCTCCTCTGTTTACAGAAACGCTAACTTATGAAACAGGCGGTTACGGCGGAGTTGGATATTACCACGGCAATATTGCATCTGCAAATTTTTCTTATTACTCCGGCGGACCTGCTGCTTACCAAACACTTTACCAGTACGATAACCTTGGACGGTTGAAGATAGCAGATAACAGTATAACTGCATTGAACCCTTACGATATTTCCAATATCAGTTACGATCTCAACGGAAATATTATAAGCATTAACAAAGGAGGTACTAATTATACCTACAATTATTATAACGCTACGAACAAACTAAAAAATACAGGCGGGAGTGCTGAAGATTATGTTTACGATGCAAACGGAAACATAACCGCTTCGTTACCGAAAGGATTAAACCCGTTGGTTTATGATCCGTTTACTCAGATGACAAAAGGTATAACAGTTTCAGGCACTCCAACTCATACGGTTAATTTCCAGTACACAGCAGACAATGAACGTATATTGAAAAATGAAAAACAAGCAACGACGAATAATTTGAATCTTTATATTCGTGGTGCTAGCGAGTATCCTGTAATAGAAAAAATAAACACAGACAATACTCTCACTGACAAAATTTACATTTACGGACCGACAGGTTTAATTGCATTTAAAGATGCAACCGCAACATACTTTGTCATAAAGGATCATCTTGGAAGCACAAGAATCTTATTTAGAAGCACCGGAACACAATACACAACTTATGATTACAGTCCGTTTGGCAGTTTAATGAGATCATCAATTAGCGGAGATGTAGTTTATAAATTTACCGGGCAGGAATACGACAGTGAAACCGGTTTATATAATTTTAGAGCAAGATTTTATGATGATGAGCTTGGGATTTTTTATGCCGTAGATCCAAGTGGACAGAATTTCTCGCCGTTCAGTTATGCAGGTAATAATCCCATAATATTTGTTGATGAAAATGGAAGATGGTTTGGAATTGATGATTTAGTTGCTGCAATTATAGGAGGTGTGGTTAATCTGGGAGTAAATCTTATTCAAGGCAATGTTCATGGTTGGGATGCTTTGGGATATTTTGGGGCAGGGGCTGCAGCAGGAACTCTTGCACTTTATGGACCTGCCGGTTGGGCGGCAGGCGGTGCGATAGTAGGTGCAAGTAATTCTGCATTAGGTGGGGCGCAAGGTTGGGATATTTTAACAAATGCTGCCATAGGTGGAATTTCTGGAATAGCCGGTGGTTATGCTGCAAGTTGGGCTTCGGCTAATTTGGGTGGGGTAATAGTAAATGGATTAAATATAAATGCAAACTCCGCGATTGCAGGAGGAATTTATGGAAGTGTAGGTGGTGTTGGTGGAGCATTTGGAGGCGGTTTTACGACTGGATTAATTACTACTGGAGATATTGGCAGTGCATTTGAAATGGGAATAAGCGGTATTCCTTTAGGTCTAACAACAGGTGGAATAGCAGGATTTTCTTCCAACATATCTAGGAATGTGGCTAATAATCGAAATTGGTTTACAGGTACACCTAATAATAATTTAGTAATTGGAGAAGGAATGACAAGAGTTAATGCAATAGCTCAAGATATAAAAAGTAGAACAATAGGTCCTGATTGGCCTGAGAATTTAAATCCTTATGAACAAATTTTAGGTGAATATAAATCTAATCCTGAAGGGTTAAAGTTTAATCGTTTATACTTAGAATATCAAATGAGACAAAATACCACATTTTACGATGCAGGTTATACCAATGGTATATCTCCTTATTATAATATGGAAACGGGACTTATATATTACAACAACTATCAAAATATTTATAATATTCGTCCATTTTATAACGGTAATAATTTAAATATTTACTTTTTCTATAAATAAGGATTCTAAAGTGGAATTAAATTTTAACGAGACGTTTATAATTGAAGTGTTTAGGAAGTTTGATTTTCTGCGCAAGTTAGAATACAACACTTCATTTGTATCAATATATGGAAGGGACCCTTGTATTTTATTTGAAAACAAATCATTAAAACGTAAGATTCATATTAGTTGGGAAGGAGATCTTATACTTTTAATAGAAAGAACAAAAAAAATAAATATCAAAAACCAAGATTCTATTATTGTTATGAGTAACTATTATAAGTATTACAATATTAATTTTAGCTCATTAAGTCTGAAAGAAAAGATTTACCAAAATGCTGAACTATTAAAATCAAAATTTCTGCTAGTACTTGAAGGAAAAGCTTGGATAGAAGATCTTATAAAGTGATTATTGATAAAAACTACATTTGATAATAGTATTTTGCACGAGTACTTTGAATTTGAATGGAAAATATCTCAAGCATAACTAAAGGAAGTATTGATTATAATTACACTTATTATTCTCAAACAAATAAACTGCAAAACACAGACGGAAGCGGAAACGATTACGTTTATGATGCCAACGGAAATATAACTACTTCATTACCAAAAGGACTAAATCCTATTTCTTATGATCCATTTACTCAGATGACGAAAAGTATAACAATTACCGGAACCCCGAGCAAGACTTTATCATTTGACTACTCTGCCGATAACGAACGCGTGCTAAAAACAGAAAGTTCCGGCACAACAAAAAATTCCAATCTGTATATCCGTGGAAATAATGATTACCCGATAACAGAAAAAGCGAATTTGAATAACAGCTTAATCGATATGATTTACATCTACGGACCAACCGGTTTAGTTGCCTTTAAAGATGCAACAGCAACTTACTTTGTAATTAAGGATCATTTGGGAAGTTCGAGATTATTATTTAGAAGTACAGGAACTCAGTATTCAACTTACGACTACTCTCCCTTTGGCAGTTTAATGAGAGCAACGATAAACGGAGATGTAGTTTATAGATTTACAGGGCAGGAATTTGACGAAGAGTTTGGTTTGTATAACTTCAGAGCACGACTGTATGATGATGAGCTTGGGATTTTTTATGCCGTAGATCCAAGTGGGCAGAATTTTTCGCCTTTCTCTTATGCAGGGAACAATCCAGTAATATTTGTTGATAAGGATGGGCGTTGGTTCTGGGAATTTTTAGCAATTGTTGGTGCTGCCTGGTTAAGCGGCTCGGCTGCAAATGATTGGCAGTTTAATCCGCTAAAATGGGATTGGCAAAATCCAAGCACTTATATCTGGACTATCGGAGGAGGATTAGGAGGATGGGCAACTTATGGTGCGATTGCATCTGGAAGTCTTAATTTGGGTTTTTCAGCAAAATGGTTATCAAACTTTGGGACAGAAATAGCTTCTCTCGGTCTAACACTAAGTGAAGTTGGAACATCAGCAATTTATCTTAGCAGTGCTTCTGTCGGGCTTTATGGTGCTTTTCTTTCTTACTACCATATTAGGAATAATTGGGATGAATTTGAAAATGCTGCTGAGGAATGGTGGAATAGCCCTGTAACACGAAGCCAGATTCCAGACTTTACTGCGATTGGCCTTGGATTTAGCGGTATAGCAGGATTTGGAGGAGGAACCAGCTTTGAATTACGTTGGGTATTAAGGGGGCCTGAAGCCTCTTTGTTGCCAATGGTTACTACAACCCAATCGATTGGTGTTGGTTGGAACTATGGAGCAACAGTAAATTTTGAAGGTGTTAATTATTCTGGTCCGGTTGATGAAATCAGACGTGGAATGATGCAGACTATCACACCAGTTGTTGGAGGTACTTTCCCTACTATCTGGGGTTCTTTTGGTATGCAACCAATAGGGAATCTGGGTCTAACAATACATAATACTACCTGGGACCGTACAGGTAGAGACTTATGGGGTGGTGAATTAAACTTGGGTTTTGGATTTTCTCCGATTGGATTTTATGGTGCGGGCGGGGTGAGCAACACATTCATTTTATATGATTGGTATCGGTAATATAAAAATGTCAAAAAAAGCAAAAGTAATATTGAGTACTAGTGTATTGTTGATTCTCATCGTTTTATATTTTATTAGTAAGAAACATGAGAAGAATAGATGGGAGAATGAATTCATTCATTTTGATTCGACTGAAATTGTTGGAGAATTAGAATATGTTGCACTAGTTTCGCATGGTGTTGTCTTCAAAATAAAGAATAATAGGGATAGATTTATATTTTATCCTCTGACTAGTGATCTCAATGAAAATAGAATTTTTGATCATTTGGCAACAAAAGGTGATACGATCATAAAGGGTAAATTTGCTGATACACTTAAGCTAATCAAAAAAAATAAAAAATATCTATATACTTTTGATCAATTTCAATGGCGTTTAGACACATTAAAATAATACTTATTGCTTTGGTATTAATTAGTTGTACGAAGATAGACCAAAAGCAAATCGACCAGGCGAAAAAATTATCAGATAAGTTATTAGATGATATTGCTGTAGGGCATGCCAATGCTGCATTCTCTGAGCAATATTTTCCATCTGACCAGACAAAGATTATCCTTAGTGAATTGAAAAATAAGTGTGACTTTGCAAATAGGAAAGGCAATTTTGTAAACGACTTCTATGAAAGCCGAAGCGGGTATTTCAAAGTTCACTTCATCTATGAATATTATTTAAAATGTGATAGCGTTAGAATTATAACGAGTTATAATCTGAACGATAAAATAGAATTATATTCATTTAAAATAGAAGGTCTTGGAGAAAGTAATTTTATGATATTAAAACCTGACAGGCAGTTAAAACATTAATTTAATTGGTTGCTTATTATAATACTTCAGTAGGGGACGACCCATTTAACCAGATGACAAAGAATATGACAGTCTCCGGCACTCCAACTCATACAGTCAATTTTCAATACTCAGCGGATAATGAGCGCATACTTAAAAACGAAAAGCAGGGAACAACGAACAACAATTACGTTTACATTCGTGGCAGCAACGAGTATCCAATAACAGAAAAAGCAAACCTGAATAATACTTTAACTGATAGGATATATATATATGGACCAAGTGGACTTATTGCCTTTAAGAATGCAACAGCAACGTATTTTGTATTAAAAGTTCATTCTCATCCGGATTTAAAGTCCCATAATTTATAAGTTGTTTTAAAGAGTTGGTGAGGTGAATGATTTTCTAACTCACGTAAAGCAGCCTTGAGGGAATAATCAATTATTTTTTTATTGAGTGCTAGTTAAAAATCTAATCTTCGAATTATTTATTACAATGGAAACAGATTTAACTCTTGAAGATGATACAGGTTCATTTTGAATTATTGAGGAAGTGCATATTTCAGTTGGTGTGCTCCCTTTGATTTTCTTACCATATAAATTTGTTGCAAGAATTATTTTAGAAATATTTATTCAGTGCTACGGAATCCGATCTTCTGAAATCAACCTGCATTTTCTTTAACTATTTTAGCGATTTCAACTATATTCTCCTTTAATTTCTCTATTAATATCCTGAACATATCTTTTCGTTTTAAGGCTATATCATAAATAAAGTAATATTTCTGACTATGTATCTCTTCATAGGGTGAGAAAAAATCAGTTCCTTCAATTCCAACATAAAGGCTAATTTTTTTTAAATCATTTAAGTCATTAACTCTCCCAAGTGTATATTCCTCCATTTCAATTATCTTATTTATAGATTCATCTCCCGCATCTCCTTTATACATTTTTAATAAAGCTAATTCTGATAGGATTGATAATCTGGTTTTTTCTAAATGACTTAAGAAATCTCCATTTAATTTTTTATAGTCAATTTGTTTATTGTTCAGTTTATCAATCCACAGTTGAAATAAAAGTGATATTTTACCGAGTTCTTCTAAAGCTAGTTGACAAAGAACATACGCTCTTGGCCATTTTTCATTGATTTCCAAAATGCGAGCTTCAGACAATAATGAATCAGCATTAGCGAATGCTTTGTTTATACCGTTAAGCAAATTCTCTGTGGGTATGTTTTCCAAACTCATAGTGTATTATTTAGCCTTACAAAATTTCATTCATATCTACTGAAATTATATCCAGATTAATTTTTGATATTCATCCATATAATTCTTAAAGTTATCCATATTGTTGCAGTACATTGCATTATATGCATCTATAAGAAGCTTAGCTTTTCTTAATAACAATTCATCCTCGAGTTGTTTACTTCTAACAAGTTCTGCAAGTTTATTAACCAATGTAGTTAATTCAATTCCTCTTGGTTGGTATATAAGTAAACTAATCCTAAAAACTAAATCATCTGCTATTGCTTTAAAATGATCAATCTTCATTTGTTGTATGATTCTGCGAGTATAAGGTTGAGCTTTAAAAGATGGCGTAGTATCAGTAAATTCAACAAGGACTCGAGTTAGCAATCTATATTTATCTTCAAGGATTAGATCAAAATATTCACTGAGCCACTTCAATGGTTTGACTATTCCTTCCCAACTGGAATCTTGTTGCCACAAATAAAACAAATAGTCGACAATTAAGTTTTTAGTATCGTCTGATATTTTATCCCTCAGAAATCTCAGCTTGTGTTCAAATAATTCTTCAATTTCTTTTGGCTTGTTTTCAAGTATTATGTTAAACACCTGCTCATCATATTTATTATTAACAATTCTTTGTGATTCAAGTGATAATTCATTTATAAGCGAATTTGGCGCAATACCTGATTTGATGATTAAGTCACAAATATTTTCTTGCTGAATTATTTTGATGTTTTGATTGTTATCTACTAGATCGGGTAATTCTGACGAAGCGTCGTTTGTATGTTTTCGGGCATTTATAAGAATAGCATAGTTGGGTTTTATTTTTCCAGATCCGGATTTAATTGGGATGGAGGTTTTATAAGCTCGAATTAATTGCTGTGCGATCTCAGAAACATTGCTTGCAGTTATAGGTTCTGCCTTTGCTTGAACGGCGATGTATTCCAGATCATAATGTAGGTCAATATACCTGCAAAAAATCAGATCCTTTCCTTTTTCTCCGGGACCGTGCGAATTCCTTCTATAAAATTCATATCCTCTAGATGAAAATAGTGGAATTATAATTTCATCAATAAAGTCATCTTCTGAAACTTTATTGAGGTATTCGAAAATGATTTTTCGGTTTTGACTGTTATTTAGGATCATACAGAATTCTCATATTGAATTAAATGTGAGTTTGAAAACAATTCTTTAAAATTACTTTGAAGATGAGTTTAATCAGATTTAAAGATAATCTTTGTCATTGCAATTAGATAACCTACAATAGTGCCCACAACAAATGTAAAGGCAGAATTATCGAGCTTGTCAAAAAGAACCAAAGTAAATGTCAGTCCAAGGACTAAAAAGATTACTATAGCAGCTCCCCAGATTAAAGATTTTGCTATTGGAGCTTCGTGTTTGAGAATTTTTTGAGTAAGATAATTCAGGACGGGATCAACTTTATTTAACGCTTCTTTCCAGAACTCCATTCTTTTTATTTCAAGTTCAATTAATTTATTATTTTCTTCCATATTGCTCACCCTATTAATATTTAATATTATCCTATTTTATTAATTTCCCCTTCAATTTGTTTATACTTTTCTTTTACTTCTTCCCCCTGATAAAAAGCTAACAAGTCTTGTTTAGTAAGTTTTCCATCTTTCAGAAATTTGGCAAGATATTGCTGATTGAATTCCATTAATAGAAGTCCTTTCTCTAATTCTTTCAATATTGTTTTATTGTTTTCGATGTTGCTTTCCACAAGATTCTTTATCGATCTGATCTGTTGAATATCTCTTACTATCCGTGTAATCATTATTGACAATAATTCCTTATCTAACTCGACATCCTTTGCATTGATTGCAATATCTCTCGCAAGCATATATGCTATTGCAAGGTTAGAATAATCTCCCCGCTGCGAATCAATTACAGCAACAAAACCAACAGCCGGAATGAAGCCGACATTTTCAAAGTTTTTAAGAATACTATTATCGACAATGGATTTGTCAAAAACTATTAAACTTACTCTGCTTTCCCTGTTTGCCTGTGCTTCTATTAACTGGCTCCAAGCAGTATCTGTTTTTCGGGTGAATATTTCTTTTGATTCTATTTCTCCAAGTCTCATACTTTTATCGAACTTGCACTCGATTACTATTTTAAGATCCGTATTACCATCTATCTCACAAACAATGTCTCCAGTTTTGTTTCTTGGAATAGCACCTGCAGTGTTGCCTGTTAAAAACGCTCTATCTCTTAATTTTTTGTCTACAAAATAAGTATTGAGGAATTCAGCTATATCTTCTTCCGCTAATGAACCCTTGATAGTTGTTTTGTAAAACAATTCCTTTTTTAATTCAAAGATCATCTTCAAGCTTTCAAGCTCTGTCCCTAACTCATTAGTAGTTTTTGCGAAAAAAGCAGAGATGCGGTCTTCCATTAATGCGAGTACTCCAATGTATATAGCACGAAGCAGTTTTTCATCACGTTCATTTGCCGGAAGAGTATCGATGTAATTAAATACTACTTCGTTTGTGATCTCAAGTTCATCTATTTTAACCTGTCGTTTTTTTTGATCGAGTTTTATTATTCCCATTCAATTACCCTTAACTAAAAATTGATTTTATTTTTTCTTCTAATCTCTTTTTTATTCTAAAAGAATCACCTGAAATAAATTTCAACATCTTATATGGCTTATCTTTTTTAGGTTTTTCATTCATACCCAATTCTTCCTCGATATCATTTACAAATTTCACTGAATCACCTAATGCATTATTGATTGCATCTTCAATTAGTTTGGACTTTTTATCTGCTTCTCTTTTTTGTTCTTCGGTTTTATCCGACTGTTTGTCTGTATCATATACTACTGTATGCTTAAGCGAAAATTTATTTAACAACTTAATGTATGTCGGTATTCCATCTTTACCACCACAGTCAAGTAATGTATAATCGTATCTAAACGTGCCTAGCATTTGTGCTAATAATGGGATAACTGTTCTTTCTGTTTGTCCTTCTATCAATATTACTTTTTTTGCAAAAAATAATTCACCCCTATCAGGATTTATCCAGTAAGTCATATCGAATTGTTTTTTTTCTTCTTCTTGGGTAAAAATATCTTCAGTACATTGAAGTATATATGAACCCTTTTCAATACTATCCTTTTTAACAATACATATCGATTTATGATAATTTAAATCAATAAAGGAACTAGAATGAGTGCACAATATTACCTGGTTTTCAGATTTTGTGAGATCGACTATTGAAGAAAATAGTTCTCTTTGTGCTTGCGGGTGAAGATATAATTCTGGTTCTTCGAAAATAAAATAATTGGTTTTGGAAGCAGCACGTCCTGATTTTTTGCTTTCTTCTAGTTGCTCCGCCTCATTTTTTTCATTCTCTTCCCTGATGACTGTTGACCAAGCTTTAAGTAGAGCAAAAATAAATGCTCGTTGCAGCCCATGACCCTTTCTCTCTATATCAGTCCTTATTCCGTCGGCTATCCAAATTTCAGCACCCACTTTAAATATATCATCAACATCTGGAGGAGTTATTTCAACATCAACTTTTGTATTCCATCCTATTAATTCCTCGTCTATCAACGATTCTAATGCAGACAATTCAGTTGGTCTCTGTTTATTAAGTTTACCATCATCGGTTGTTTTATTTAAAATTCCAACAAGATTGATCATTTTATTTTTCGCATCGATAAACTCTGTATTCTGTTCGGACATTCTTGAAATTACTCGCGAATAAAGTTGACCAAAAACTGAATTTCCCCTTGTTGACAACTCTTCCTTGACGTCTTTAACGGACGGGATATAAAATACTTCTCCAAAAATTCCTTTAGCAACATTTTTTGCACCTAAGAATGGGGTTGGTTCTAAAGAATAAGTGAAATTAATTTTATCCCTATTAGTTTTAATATACTCTATCTGAGCAATTCTAAAATCTTCTTGCTTTATTCGCCCACTCACAGGCAACAAATTATACAACGGAAGTGTTCTCGCAGCATCACGATTTGTATAATTAGCAATATTTTCTTCCTTTAACCAATCGATATCAGGTTGTTCAATAAAGCCATTGTACGCAAAGGAGCTTTCTTTGGAGACAACTTTTCTTACTCTTATAGTATTTTCGCTAGTGACATATTTTGAAAATGTATTCTGCTCATTGTCATTTAATCCCTCAAATAGGACTTCAACATAAAGTTCATTTTCTTCTCTATGATAGTCCAAATCATCCACATTAATTTGTCCAAAAAAGAATAATAAAGCCGATAGTATATTAGATTTACCATGATTATTCTGACCTATGAATATCATCAAATTTTGGAAATCAATTTCAACGAATTTAATTGACCTCCAATTATGAATTACTACTTTTCTGATTTTCATCTTAATTTCCTATACCTATACCCACCTTTTTTAATATGCTGATCAAAGTACGAACCATGAGATGATGCCGCCATTAAACCCTTGTAAATATTTTCCGGGACATTGTAGTATTCATATAATCCTCTATTGAGAAATTCTATTTGAAGGGTTTTTGTTTCTGCATCATACCCCACCGCTTTTAAATTTGACGAACTGACTGGCTGAAGTTGCATAATATCCTCCTGTGTTGTTTTATAATGTTATTTTGATTCGATCACTCATATACTTTTTGTTTTTGTCATCAATGGCTGTGTATACTTCTCAAAAAGTTCATATAAAACAATTTAAGAGAAGACGGTCAATTTTACTTATTTAAATTAAGAAAGACAGAGGAAATAAGACATACGAGTAATAAATTATTAGTACATGTACTAATGACTTATTACCAAAAAATGCGCACATTATACACGAAATATTCAACGTACTTTTAAATCATTGGTATGGCTTCAGATCCTTACTCCTAAGAGCCTAATGTTGATATGAAGAATTCCTAATGGATTATAAAGAAAGTTAATAATGCATAGGAAGCCAGGCGCAAAGAGAAAACAATAATCGAAATTTGTGTACTGATGGGGGAAAGTCGTGGTGAAGAATCAATATATATGTGTCCAAGGAGATTCAACTAATCCGCAGGATTATTAAATAAAGGAGGAAAAGACTATGAATCAACAGAAAGAATTTTTCAATAATATATTAAATTGGAGAAAATGCAGTCTCTTATTTATTAGAATGTATATCATATTTGACTTGTTATTATTCTCAACTTTCTGCTTTGCTTCTAATTCTGTTACTGCAACGAAAGATGCAAGCGGAACGACACCTGCGACATTCAGTATAACTTATGCTCAAGAGATTGAGTGGATTGCGAACTATACTGGATCGGGCAATCAGGGGAATGATTTTTATTTGCATACTAGTTCCACCAACCTTGTAGAGATAGAACTTTCTCAGAGTCTGAGTTCTGGTAATAATGTGGGCACACATTATTTAACTCCAGGTAATTACTCGATTAGTATTGACTATTTCGGGATGGGTCCGGGGAGTTATACTATTATCTATAACCGTACTGCTTCTATAGGGGCCTCACCAACAAGTTATGATTTCGGATCAATTGATGAAGGCCTAGTTAGCTCGTATAAAACATTTACAATATCTTCAACCGGAGATTTACCTGTGAAGATTACTTCTATCGTTTCAAATGATCCGGCCCATTTTGAAATTACAAGTGTACCGACAAATCAGGTTGTCCCTCCAAACAGAACATTTCAAGTAAGATATAAAGCAGGTACTACAGCCGGTTCATTTGGAACAAACATAAGCATTAGTGGTGTGAAAGAAAGTGATAATACCCCTGTGCCTTCAGTAACTATGAGTGTGTCTGGGCAAACAATCCCACTAGAGCCAGATATATCCTGTACTGGCGGTAACTGCGGTACAGCAAATTATTTAGGTCAAGCTGACTATACACTAAACGAAATTAAAACCTTTAATTATTCATTCCAAAATGACGGCAACAAAAGCCTGGTAATAACTTCGATAAACTTAGCCAATGATTCTCCATTAAATCCATTTTCATTTGCTTCTAGTCCTAGTACTTCACCATTATCGCCCGGAAGTAGCCGGACCGTCTCAATTAGGTTTGCACCATCTTCTAGTGGAGGTGAGGCTACGTATTGCGGACATCTTATAATTCAAACAGATGATCCTGATGAACCAATTAAAATGTGCTACTTTGATGCGAAAGCTCATCATCCAGAACCAAAAATGGTAGTATCACCCTTGATTTTAGATTATGGAGAAGTAGAACTTGGGTTTGCATTTGAAAAAAAATTCACAGTTACAAATAATGGTGATGCAACTTTAAATATTTCAATAACTAATAGTACACCTGCTAATCTTTCTCAGAACATAGTTCACTGGTCGAATGTTACCACATCTATGAATATAGCTGCAAGTATTAATGGTAATGGTGGTAAGCGTGAATTCGTCTGGACTTATGAACCTCAGGATATCAGTGGCACCGGTTCACACACAATAATTCTTCAGATTAGTGGAAATGATCCAACCAATCTAACCGATGAAGTAACTCTCACTGGAAAAGGAATTCCACCAGTTCCTATCGATGCAGTTTTAGTATTGGATAGAAGTGGTAGTATGTCTATGACTGCCGGTTCACGAACAAAAATTGAAGCATTACAAAAAGCAGCTTCCTGTTTTACAAATCTATTAAGACAAACAATACCAAATAATGCTACAAGTGATCGAATAGGTTTAGTCCGCTATAACCACAACAATGATGTTTATCTATCACTCGGTTATGTTTCCGATCCTAACCATTTGACAACTGCGGATAGTAAACTTAATAACAATGCACTACAGGATGTATCGAATGGTCTTAAACCTGATGGTTTTACTGGTATAGGGGGAGCAATGCAAACAGCGGCTGGAATGTTTACGTTACCTACATTAGGACGTAAACACGTAATGGTTGTTATGACTGATGGAATTGAAAATAGAGATCCCCGAATAAATACGGTCTATCCGGGTATTATGCAGAATAATCCTGACTTGAGGATTTATAGTGTCGGTTTAGGTGACGTTCATGAGTCAGCAAAGCTTCAACAGATAACTAATGTTACAAATGGTTATCATCAGGTGAGCGGATTTCTTAGTGACGCTCAGTTATATGATCTTGAAATTTTTTACTTCAAGATTTTTGCAAATGCAACAGGTTTACAACTAGTTGTTGATCCGACTGTACCTGTTCCACTGACCGGAACAGCACCAACTATCGTTGCATCTGCGTATATAACTTCTTCCGATCGAAGTGCTGTATTCCTGGTACTTGATGAAGAGTATCTCCGACAGTTTTATAATCTGGAATTAATCGATCCAAATGGGCAACTGATTCTACTGGGAACTCCTGTAGGAGGAGTGCCGGTTCATCGTTTACAGAAATATAATTATACTATTTACAAAATAGTTTTCCCTGATCCAGGTCTTTCACAGTTATATGTCGGTAATTGGGATTTACGCTTAACTCCTAACGGAAAGTATGATACAACTAAAGTAAAAACAGATCTAAAATCACACATAACAGTTGCAACGGGGTATATAAATCCGATGCAGGGAATTGTCCCGGTCGGGTTTGTTGCAGCAGTTTCATCTGATTACAAGATGCAAGTCAATGCAATATCGTCAAACTTCCAACCAGGTGCATCAATTAAATTGCTGGTCACACTGACTGATAGAGGATCACCGCTAAATGAGGCAACCGTCAAAGTGGAAATAACAACGCCGATAGGCAATCAGCATTTTTTAAATTTATCCTTGGATGGAAATGGTGTATGGAGCGGAAATTTTGTTGCAACCTTTGAAGCAGGGTCTTATAAATTTTTATTCAAATCTGTTGGGAAAAATAATCGTGGCGAAATGACGACACGTGAAGATAGCCGATTTGTTACTTTAACTTTACCTGAGCGCGAAAAACCTGAAGATTCTTGCATACCATGCAATTTATTATGGCTTTTCTGGATTATATTATTCATTTTATTAATAATATTCATTATACGATGTTGTTCAAGAAAGTACTTTATTAAGCAATAGTAAAAACAATAATCGAATCTTATAGGTCTGGGGATTCATTGGGATAAAGAATTAATAATGTATTTGCGTATAAAAAAAGCAACTATAAAATCCTAAAAGAAAAGGTGGGAGTAGTGTTGATAATGTGAGAATAGTTACATAAAATTTTTTATGAGAAAAAGATATGAAATCGGGACAAAGACATATCAGAATTTTAATTTCATACGCCATTAAAATAAATATCATATTCCCAATACATAAATGAAAAAATTGAACTAAATAGAAAGTAATTATTTCTAAAGAGGAAAAATTATGAGTGATTATTTCGCAAAAGAAACAAAGGATGGATTCACCGTAAAAATTTGGCGTGGAGAAAGAATGTGTTTGCTCGGTTTTAACGTTGACCATCCCGAACCAGATTTTGTAGGATTTGCAGTTGAATATAAAGAACCCGGCGCAAACGAGTGGAAAACATTAAGCAACCGTATTTCATTTACATACGATAATCAATTAAATGGTCGCCGAGTTTATCCAACAACTGAAGCACCACTCCAGAAATTCAGATGGATTCATTTTCCCTGGAATCCACAACCAGGAAACTATACCTATAAAGTCACTAAAATGCATATGCCAACCGATAACAATCTCGATCCCGGCACTAGCATAGAATTACCAATATCGCTTGATTCAATAACCTATCCGGGATTTCTTGATTTAGGATTCACACGAAACTTTGCATCATCGCAAGCATTCTTGGATTTTAAGAATAGAAACAAGATCGGTGACGATATAAAAATTATTCCTTCTGAGGCTGATAAAGGTTTGGCTTTTGCACCTGAAAAAACAGATTTAACTGAGACAGGAATTTATGATTGGCTTGGATTCGAAGGCGCGGAATTGATTTTTAAATTTCTTGATGAAGCAATAAACGACAATACCATTGAGATTGATACTATGATCTATGATTTTAATGAACCAGATCTACTTGCAAGACTTGAAAGTTTGGGTGGTAGACTTCGTGCAATTATTGATGATTCTTCAACAACTAAAAATGGTAAAGTAACTGGCCATAAATTACAAAGCAGTGCCGAATCCAAGACTGCAAAGCGTCTTCGTGTGTCAGCAGGAAAGAATAGAATCATTCGTGGTCATTTCAAAAAGCTTCAGCACAATAAAATCTTCATAGCAAAACGAAACGGGATACCATTTAAGGTCTTGGCTGGTTCAACTAACTTCACTTTCAGAGGTTTATACATTCAGGCAAACAATGTGATGGTTTTTTCAAATTCTGATGTAGCTCAGTTATTCAGCCGGATGTTTGATACAGTTTTTAATGATATGGATGATTTTAATAACCATGCGCTATCATCTAAATGGCACCTAGTTAAACCAGATAATTTACCTGCAGTTCACATTTGTTTTTCACCTCATAAATCACCTGACCTTGCTCTTAATCCTGTTGGTGGAGCCATAGATCAAGCCACTTCTTCCGTGTTTTATGCTGTTGCATTTTTATATCAAACTAAAACTGGAGCTGTAAGAGAAGCACTGGATAGATTGATTAATAAACCAGTGTTTAGTTATGGTATTTCCGATAAAAAAGGAAACCTGGAACTGAAAAAACCGGATGGAACTAAAGGGCTAGTAGATTTTGCTTACCTTTCAAATAATGCACCTGAGCCGTTTAAGAGCGAATGGAGTGGGGGAAAAGGAATTAATATTCATCATAAGTTTGTGGTTACCGACTTTAACAAACCGACAGCAAAAGTTTTTACCGGGTCTTCAAACTTATCACCAAGCGGGGAGAAAAATAATGGCGATCATCTTATAATGATCGAAGATCACAGAATTGCTACTGCTTTTGCAATTGAATCATTACGGATGTTTGATCATCTGCACTTTAGAGTCAATATGAAAGAAGCAGGCAAGAACGCGCCTGATAAACTCATACTTCAAAAGCCAATTGTTATTTCAGGTGAAGAAAAATCTTGGTTTGAGGACTACTATTTACCAAATTCACAGAAGGAACGGGACCGAAAATTATTTTCCAGTTAAATGAAGTTTAATCAGTTTTTTTCTATAGTAAAAAAAATAAATTAATATATTGACAGAATCTTACTTGATTCAGCTTTGAACTTAGATTTGATTATAAATTATGGGTTAGCATTCCTTAACAATTTTTTTGTTCACAGCGAATCGATGAATCACACTTCGAACTGTGAAAAAGTTTTAATAATTATTTAATTAGTCGTTCTAACTTAGCCATCTGCGCTGGGCTACGGGTTAAGCAAAACGACATTATACGAATGAATAACTATATTGTAAATTGGAATGGAAATATAAGATGAATAATTTAACACATTCTGATAGTACGGATAAAATAGTTGCTACATTTGGTTTTAATGCACCTTTATACGCAGCATGGGAATTAACTTTAGAATGCAATGCAAATTGTTTGCAATGTTATTCTAATGCTGGTTCTAAAGCACCAAATGAACTTAACACTAAAGAAGCGTTAAGCATAATAGATAAAATTGCTGATGCAGGAGTTTTAGTATTAGCATTTTCAGGTGGAGAACCGCTTCTTCGGTCGGACTGGGAAGTTCTCTTGAATCATGCCGTACAACAGGGCTTAACTGTTAATGTTGGAACAAATGGATCTACTATCACACCAACTGTTGCCAGGAAGTTAAAAGAACTTGGGATTAGAAGTGTCACAGTAAGCCTGGATGGGGGTAATTATATTACACATGAAAAAATGAGACGATTACCAGGTTTGTTTGATAAGACTACAAATGCAATAAAAATGTTATCAGATTATGGTGTTCGTGTTGTAGTTGGATTTACACCCACAAGACTTAATTATAAAGAAGGACGTTCGGTAATTGAGTTATCTATTAAACTTGGGGCTCAGGCTGTAAATTTTTCAGAATATGTACCTGCCGGCCGCGGTCAAAAAAACTTATCACTAAAACCTGAAGAGTTAGAAGAAGTTTTGTACGAATGGATTTCTATGAGAAAAGAATTTTCAAATTCAATTTCAATCATTTGGCATGATTGCAGAGTTGCACTCCTTGTTCATCCAGAGCAGCAAAAACAATATGTGGGATGCGGTGCCGGGCGCTTGGTCGCAAGAATAATGGTTGATGGATCTGTTACACCATGTGTTTTTCTGCCACATATAATTGGCAATTTAAGAACTGAAACTTTTGAATCAATCTGGCTTAGATCTACATTAATTGAAGATTTGAGAGAAAGAAAAAGGTTTCAGGGAAATTGTTCTAGTTGTGAACATCTATCGATATGTGGTGGATGTCGTTCTGTTGCAAATGCATTTCATGGTACACTGCTTGGGGGGGACCCATACTGCTGGATTAAACGTGAAGATGGCCCACTCGTTACAGCTCTAAAAAACAATCAGGATTTTGGTGATCTTCCGGAACCAACCGAATGTTTGGGTATATAGGTGAATAATATAATTAATAATAACAGTATACTATTGAAATCGTCTTCGGTCGTAGTACGAAAAGAAACAAATCATTATTTACTCTATAATGTAAGTTCTGATGAACTTCACTTAATACCATTGAATTCATATTTCATATATGAATTGTGTAATGGTTTTCTTACTGTAAATGAAATCGAAAATTTGGCGTTAGACAATTTTTTCAGAAATGAAAACAATGATAATGTAAATTCTGCTATCCGGGAATTTCTTCAAAATTTAGTAAACCGCAAATTATTAGAAGTATATGATAATGTAGTCGGTATCAATAATAATAATATCTGAGTTCTATCAATGAAAGATTCACATCAGCATATTGACACTCAAATCGTTGAAAAATTCAAACCGACTGCACCTTATCATATGGTTTGGCTTACAACCAAATCATGTAATTCAGTTTGTCTTCATTGCTCCTCAGACGCAAGAAAGAGTTTAAATAATGAACTATCAACTGAAGAAGGATTTTCTTTAATAGACCAGTTAGCAGACTTTGGTGTTCTTGACATTGCATTCTCAGGCGGAGAATCTTTGATGCGAAAAGATATTTATTCTTTAATCAAGCATGCATCTAATCGATATTTGAATTCTGGACTTGGCACAAACGGTTGGCTGGCAAATCGAAATAACATAATTCGTTTAAAAGAAGCCGGCTTAAAAAGGCTTCAAGTAAGTATAGATGGTCTTGAATCCACTCATGATAATCTTCGATGTTGGCCGGGTCTTTTTAAAAAAGCGATAAAGGCAATTAAAATTGCAAAGTTAGAAAACCTTGCAACAAATGTTTGTTTTACTGTTAACAAGCTAAATGTATTGGAAATTAAAAATGTTCTAAAACTTGTTGCGTCAATAGGTATTCACAAATTTAATCTGTCAAGATTCATACCGACTGGTCGTGGTACAGCAAATTCCGATTTAGACCTTGACAATCCAACATGGGAAAGATTTATAGTAGAATTTCAAGATATATCTTCATTATACAGTACAAAGTTCGAAATTACTACTCACTTAGCTCAACAATCTATTGTGAATCTATCCTTATTAAACAATCCTGGTTTTATTGGCTGTCAAGCCGGTATTGGGCAAGGTTGTATTAGTCCTGATGGATATATTTTCCCTTGCGTGATGTTGCCTATTAAACTTGGCAATATTCGTCAAGAATCATTCGGCTCAATATGGCGTAGATCGTCAGTAATCAATTCATTAAGAAAAAGGGAGGTGAAAGGGAATTGTGGAAAATGTGTATTAAAAAGTTCGTGTGGAGGTTGCCGTGCAGTTGCTTATGCTAAAACTGGCGATTTTCTTGAAGAAGATCCCAGGTGTTGGCTTTAATAAAAAATTAATTAAAACAAATATTAAGGAGAATTTAAAATGCCGACGAAAAAAAATATAGTAACACCAAAGGAAAATCCTAATGTAAAAGTAGTATTCTCATATTTTAAACACATAGAAGAATTGCGTCGTGGTAATGAAGCGGCTGTCAATGAATTAATGAATCTTTGGGATGAACAAGGGATTTTTGAATTTGCCGGATTTACAGAGGTAACTGGTACATTCATTGGTACTATGGCAATAAATACACTTTATAGAAATCGTCTTCTTTCTTCGCATATGCCAATAATGTTGGAAGGACTAACTAAATCATCTAAAACTTTAGCTAACCTTGAATTTGTAGGAACTGAAGTTAAAAGAATGGCAGATAAGGATAATAAAGTTATTGTATCCTGGCTGACGTCTGTTACAACTTCCGACAAAAGGGGATTTGATATGGTCGGTTCACATGCATTCTCATTTTCAAAAGGAAAGATTAAGAATTTAAAAGTCACTATTTCTAAAAAGCCACTTCAAAGCAAAATCGAAGGTATTAGTATTAAAGAGCTTAAAGTTAAAGATATTGGTCGTTTGGCCTTAGCTGCCTGGCCGGTTGTTTAATCGGATAATATGAAAATTGTAAAATGACATATTATTTAGTAAATATTAAATAATAATGATTTTAGTATAGCAAGTACTAGTAATGACGGCAAAATAAATTGCGGGAATGCCCCCGGTTCACTTGTAACGAATACGATAATTGCTGCACAGGCAAAATCGGAAAGACAGCGAATAACAGGATATTACTTCTTCTAATAAAATAAATACAGAGAACTCAACTATGGCTGTAGTATTTTACCATAGCACGCAGTTAGGTTGAAATGGAGATAGGAAATGCCCAAATTAAATGAACATTTAACCAGTACCCAAATAAACAAATCTACGGTAAATAGCGATTTAGTTTCATTTTTACAGAATGTTATTGAGAGCATTGGAGAAATACCTAAGTTTGATTTTTCCATCGATGCACCTGATGAAATTGTTTCGAATTTTTTCGAAAATTACTACATTAAAATTGATGAGAATGGCTCACTAAGTAATTTTAATATAGATATTACAGTAAAAATTTCAACTAGCGAGGCAGAGGTGATTGGTTATATTTTGAATAGAAGTTCTCATAGTAGACCTTTGGTTGTCCGCGGTAATGAAGGCGTCGGTAAAACCACTTTATTAAAATACATATCATCGTATTTATGGTTTAAATGCTCAAGTTGTAAAAATCTTTTTATCCCTATATATGTTTCATTAGGTTCTATAGAAAGTGATTATTCTTCGAAACAAATATTTGATTTCCTTGACGAGCAACTATATACAAAAGGTTTCAGTCTGGCCTACAAGTATTTTTTAGAGGAATACAAAACGATACTTGAGTGGATTAATATACACAGTAGTTTTGATTTCAAAGGTAAATTTACTAAAAAGAAAATTTCGGAGGTTGAATATTTAGGAAGCGATGAATTTTTAAATTCCTTGGATGATATTAGTAAGAAAAAATTAATTTTAGATATACTTGAGTACCATACTACTAAAATAAAACCAGTTGTATTATTTTTTGATGATGTTGATAGACATAATATTGATATACATAGAATTACTTTAAAGTATATAGAACAAAAAATAGTTCAGCACTTTGTATCCATTACTGCAATGAGAACTAGTACTTATAATGAATTAGATGGTTTAATATTTGAGAAAACAGATATTACAACTAGGACTATACAATATTCAATTGAAACGGTAAAGCATATTTTAAATAAACGCATCACTAATACCCATCAAAAATTTAAAGTAAACTCTTTTCCTAAAATTGAAACAAGAACTCAAAATATAATCAATGCTTTTGTTCGACTTTTTTCACACTCTGAAAGTATAAATTTACTGACAAACCTTTCTAATAAAAGTCTCGACTCGCTCTTCAGAAAAATAAAATTGATGGTTGAATCAGATTATTTTGACGATTCATTATTAGGGAGGGAACTGCTGTTGGAAAGAACTGAATCATATAAAGAAAAGGGGCAGCCATTATGGATAATTTTCTCCCTCCTATTTGGCAACTATAATGGTTCTTTTCTTTCAAATGAAATTATGGCGGACTGTGGCATTCTGAATTTATTTTCGACTAAAGACTGTAAAAGTGACTCACTGAGACATTTCATCAGATTGCATCTATTATCTGCATTTTTTTCTTATGATGATGATAAAGATGTATTTTTTGATGTACGTACTATATACAAGGATTATTGTTTGATTTTTGGTAATGATACCCAAATTACCGAGGTATTTTCCAGAAGTATAAATAGATTAGTTCAAGCAAGATTATTAATCTCATTTAAATATAATAACAGTTTGAGAAATAAGAGCAAATATTTATCATTAAGCGAAATTTTGGAAGACAAAATCGCTATTTCAACCGCTGGCCGTTATTACTTAACAAAACTCATTCACAGAATAGATTATCTTTATTTTATCAAAGATGATATAAACTGGGATGATACTTCAGATCTAGTACCTGCTAGTAAGGAACTAGTTAGAGACAACAAAATAAGAAACTCCCTAAAAGCTCTTTTAAAGCTGGTAAAAAATGAATATAATTTACTAGAGTATATAATTAATGTTACAAACAAACAATTATTTAGTGAAATTAACCTAATAAGGATGTTCACAAATAAGTTTTCTGCTTATAATCACTCATCGCTCCATAATACAATTTGCTACTCAAGATGGATTTATGAATCATATAAAAAATATATTTATCAAATTATAGGGTACGATCATGCCACATTTTCTGCAGAAGTTAAATCCATTGAAGACACTTTCAAAGCATTTGAAAAAATTGAAAATGTTTTTCTACCGAAACGAGAAACATTTAATATGTGATAATAAAAGTTATCCACTTTTTAATAAATCTTCGATTTGTATGTTTTTATCTTTTGATGGCAAATATTATTCTTGTAAAGCTTTTGGATTCAGGAACGTCAGCTCAACATATGATGGAATATGCTTTAGAAAAAATCTTAAAAATTATTATGACCACAATTTATTCATTCAAGAAAAAAATACGAATCATAAATTTTGTTTCTATCCTGTTCTTGTTCCATTAACATTTATTATAAATTTAATCATTGTCATTTTTAATAAAGGTTGGATTATAAACATGATTGATTTTTTTAGAAAGAATAAAAATACAACCTAACGCCATGCCTCAAGCTAAAACGTTTTCGATTCGTAATTAATTCAAAACCACTCTTAAGGAATTTTCCTACGGATCTGCACCTACTGCTAAAATCTCACATCTCTCAAAACCAAGTTGGAGCCCTAATTATATATATGAATATAGGATTTGTAATTTGTTGTTTGGTAAAAATCTTAGGTTATTATTGCGAATTTGAAAAACCATTTGATAAGCTTATATCAAAATCTTGGTATCCAGCTAATAATTTACTTCGAGAAATGTGATGCAGAAATTTGTTCGGAACTACATCAAACTAACAGAGCTATTATGCTCGATGATGTTTTAAATCAAAATATATTAACAGTAATTGCTTGAGATTGAATCAAGTTTTTCCTTTAACAATTTTGGCAAGAGATATTCCTCCAAAGCCGGCAACCAATCCAATTGCTAATACTAGCAATTCATTATAACTTCGATCTTCGAAAGTAATTTGAAGTAGATTGATGCCGAGACCTAAATACACACCAGCAGCAATTAATCCTATAAGACTTGAACCTATGATTAATCCAATTGTAACTTTCTTTTTATCAATAAGGTTTTGAGCAATTCCACCTATCAATCCTCCAATAATTGCTAAAACGAAAAACAACCAGGGAAAAACAGCATTTACAGATAATGAATTGCTCGGATAATGATTTTGAGTGATTGCTATATCAATCTTACCTAAACTTTCCGACCTGAGAACTGCTTTTACTGGTGAATTATCTTTTAGTGTTATTCTGGATGAATCAATTTCTCCAAGCGACGATATTAGTGCGATCGGAATTGGTTTATAAGATGTCACTCCCTTCAAGCTTACATAAAAGGGCATCGTTTGCACACCGAGACCTTGGATTGTGTATCGGTTGCTTGACAATACAATCGCTGGTTCAACCAGCAGGTAAGTTGGATATCCAAATGGATTTACTGAAGTGAAAATTTTCACACTTAATGAATCCAATGGATTAGAGGCAGTTATACTCATATCAATAGGAGGGTAGTTGATTTGACTTATTACTATTGGTAAACTTATTTGATTAAAAGAGAGGTAAATAGTGTCTGGGACCGCAAGATATTTTATGCTCAATTGCTGATTAACATAATTCGATTCAATAGGGAGAAATCTTATCATACCTCTGAATTCATTATTTCTACTTTCATATTGAAGTGGTGTTGTATCTACAAATATGATTATGTATTTAAGTTCATTACCGGTTGCTGATTCCTTAGCAATGTATAATTCGGGAAGCATTTGAACCCGGTCCATCTTTAATGTGTCTTTTAATATCGAAACATTTGTAATGTCAATTTTTTCAACTTTATCACCAATTTTTGCAGAGGCTTTTAATTCAGTAGGTCGGAGATTAAATGAGTTAACAGTTGCGGTTCTTCTTAAAGAATCACGTGAGTTTTCAATTACGTTGAAATTGACTCTTTGACTAAGTACCCGCTGATTAATCAGACTACGATTAGGATCAACTTGTGCAAAAACATTAATTACGGTATAACAAATAATTGTAAAAAAAAGAGTGATGTGTTTCATTTTATAACCCTTTCATATTATTATTTTTTAAGGGATGGAATCCCCCATATTTTTCTTAACGGATATACTTCCTTGTATTTATCTGGATTACCGACTACAAAATTCCAAATATCATCCGGATCTGCAGCCCCAGGTTTGACATCAAAATATTTCTTAGCCTTTGCGAATGAATGAGCAACTAGGCAGGAACAAATTGGGTATCTTCCGTCATTAGTCAATCTTCTGAAAACGTAGGCACCTAATAACATCCAGTCTAACAGATGTGTGATGATTTTAAAGTAACCATATTTTCGGCTGACCTGTTTATTCGCTGTATGTAGAATGATGCCTTTTTCGTTTTGAGTTAAATTTATAGGTCGAAAAACAGCTACCAGGTCTTTTTTCAGAGGACCGTATTGACTCCACAATGTATGTCTCTTCACTTTATTCAGTGCTTCAATAACCATACAATCGTGAACAGAACCTGCTTCGATTATAATTCCTATGTGATTAACTTTAGTTCTTTTCTCACCGATTGTTCTAGTAAAAAATCGAATTGCTTCACTCAATAAACTGCTTCCACGTGTCAAAAAAATATCTGTTGGCTCAAATCGGATTGATTGTTTGTTTCTTCTTGTACCCATTTTGTATTTATCAAAATGACAGTTTACTAATTCTCAAAGCTCAGGTTAACAGTCAATATTATTTAAAAATAAATACGGCAATAAAATTAATTTATCAACAATAGTGTATTAACTATGTTGCAATCTCTTGCAGCTATGTTGCACGTAAATAAATTAGTGGAATTCTAGCGAAAAAGCATTAGTACTTGTACTAATGAAATTCTGGTAATTAAGGTTTATTTTGAATTTGTTTGTGCTTGAAGCAAAAATTGCAGAGTCGTGAAGTCTCCCAAAAGTTAATCGCTCTAATTTTCTCAGATTGAAGGTTATTTAAAAAACTCAGTAGTTGATTAAAGCTAATACTTTGCATCAAAAGAATCGTAACCAGTTTCTGTATCTCTTTCTTTCTCAGTAAACTTATATCCTTCTGTTGAGTTAAATTCTCTTAGCAATTCTCCGTAAGCAAAATAATCCTGTGCGCTTATTACAGTTCCGGTTTCGTCTGTTGTTACTCTTATGCTTCCTAAATGATCTTTAATGTAGTAATACCGTTCAAGTTCACTTGAAACAGCTTGAATCTTTGCTGTAAGGCATTTCAGATTTTTGAATCAGTTCTTTTAAATTGTTTACTCACCAAGTTTATTTTTAAAAAGTTTAAGGTAATTAATTAACTCATCCTTGGTTTTTATATTATTTATACTCATCAATCCGTTTGGGATTTCTGTTTTTATCGTAGCTTCTATTATAACAGCACTATCTTTATACACTTTCAACATTTTTCCTAAGTTGTTACCAGTTAATTTTTGAAACTCCTGAGCATAGGGTTCCTTTAATTTTATAAAAATAGAATAAGTGCTATCAAAAGATAAAGCATAATCAACTGTATCTATCTTTGAATCTGAAAGATGAAATTCTACACTATTTTGAGCACACCCGTTTGATAAAAACAAAAGAAGAATGATATTAGAAAAAATTATTTTTTTCATCATTTTTTATTCTCCAATAAATTATTAGGATTTATTCTTAAAGGGTTTGGCTCCATCCCTGGAACCCAAGATGATCTAATTACATATGATATAATAAAAGCATCGGAAGCAGTTGAAATATCAAATATCCAACTCATTGGCTCGGTTCCAAAATTGTAAAACTTGAAAATATGAGTTTCTTGCGGTAAAATAATTCTCTCTTGTGGTTGTTGTAACTTTGGGAATGATGGATCTATTCTAATAGTTGTTCCCAACACGTTAATATTCTTAACCTCAATTGCCACTTCTTGACCAAGTTGCAATTTGAGTTGTGTATCTTCTTTTAAGATTCCTGAACTATGTTCGTACAAACCACTTCCTTTTGGTTGAATTGCGCTTGATGCTTTCTCGTAATCATTAACATCATATTTCCAAGTCGCTTGGGATATTGAATAACTAGGTAAATAGTATAAACTTCTGTCAAGACTAGGAGCTTCAATAAATTGTGGGCTAAACGGCCAGAACTCACTTGAATAATAGAAGAATGGTATAAGTGCAGGTGTCGCACGTACAGCATACTTACCTAACTTATCTACTAAATTAGTAGGATTACATACAGAATAATTATAAGAACTCCATGAAGGATATTTAATTGAAAACGGATCAACACTCAACCACCTGCCAAGTTCACTATCATAGTATCTCGCACCAAAGTAATCGTATTCTGTTTCTTTGTCTCTCTCTTTTTCCGTGTATTTATATCTTTCCATAGAGTTAAATTCTCTTAATAACTCTCCGTAAGCAAAGTAATCCTGTGCACTTACAACTGTTCCGGTTTCGTTTGTTGTTACTCTTATACTGCCCAAGTGGTCTTTAATGTAGTAATACCTTTGCAAAGCCGTTGAGACAGTTCCTATTTTTACGTTAAAGTTGTTATTGCTGAAGGGTTTCTCCTCAAAAAGCATTGTTTATTAATCAGACACAATCATATTTTCAATGATAATTCCCTCTAATCTTAATAAACCTTGAATTAGAAAATCTCTCCTATAACCTCTTGAAGTAAAAAACGACGAAATTTCCTTCTTAAAAGTGAGGTGGTCGGCGAATGCATACAGTGATTTCTTAAATCTTAAAGGAAATCCTAAGTTTAAAGTTTTGAACAAATCATCAAAAGTATTTATACAGTTCAGAACTACTGAATTTTTATCCATCTTATTTTTTTCAATAATTTTTAAAGCTAATGGAATATCACAAGTTAAGGCAATCTTTTTTTGCAAAGTGTATTTTTCACTTAGCTTATTTTTTACCCAATATTTGTAAGCCTGTTGAAATTCACAAAAAAATAATAACTTGTTCTTTTCTTTTAAGGCATAGTCATTATCTCCATAAACTATAAGATTAAATAATTTTTTCTTTGTTGATAAATTATATTTAATGATATATAAATGTTCTTTCATTTTGTCCTCATTATTTCCTTGAACGATCACCATATTTTTTTAACTTGTTATATTCTGAACCAGGTCCAGTATCATAATTCCCAGGACCATATTTACCATCACATAATCTCTTTGCATATTCTTTACCAGATTCACCAGGTAAAGGTTTGGTTCCTTCAGCCCACGATGGAATATCACTCCCTTTTTCTTTACCTGATTTTCTAGTTTCAAGATTTGTCGGTATTACTAAATTAGTAATGTAAGTTGCTAGAATTAGTTTCGTTAACTCAATTTGTGTTCCTAATTCGTTCACTTTATCAAATAATTCTAAAATGCCTTTTCCTGTCTTACTCGGACTCTCCATTGGACCAACTATTGGTGGTGCAACAGGATTCAAAGGGAACGGTATAACTTGTGCAGTATTAAATTCTGCACCAAATCTATCAAGCTTTTCATTTGCTACATCCCTCCACCATGCAGGTGCTGTAACTTCAACCTCAGGTAACTCCCATACCCAACCATATCCAAATATGTAAACCCAATCCATTCCATTTATGTCTATAGCATTCAACGGATTATTTCCTGCATATGAATAAGGGCTCCAAGCTGGATAACTGTCAGACAGTGGATCAACACTCAGCCATCTTCCTATTTCATTATCATAGTAACGTGCACCGAAATAATCGTAATCAGTCTCTGTGTCTCTTTCCTTCTCGGTGAACTTGTATCTATCAACAGCGTTATGTTCTCTTAACAACTCTCCATAAGCAAAATAATCCTGTGCGCTTATTACAGTTCCGGTTTCGTCTGTTGTTACTCTTATGCTTCCTAAATGATCTTTAATGTGGTAATACCTTTGCAAAGCCGTAGAGACTGTTCCTATTTTCGCGTTGAAGTTACTTCCATTTGCTGCGTGAAAACCGGGTTTCAAGTGTATGCTGTTTCCCGCTTTCAAAGTAGCAGTTCCATTTACAATCACATTTGTTCCAGCAGTAATTGAGTTAGTCGCTTCATAAGTGCCTTCAAGTATTGTATTAGTTAAATACAAATTATCATAAGCGCCTGTTACAACTTTGCCAATCAAGCCGTTGCCGAAAATATTAAACACTTTCGCTTTATTATTTACAGGGTCATAAACTGCAAGCTCCTTATTCAGATGATCCCTCAAATAATATTCGGTTGTGTACGGAGTTCTCCTGTATATCCTGTTACCGTTGTCATCATACCTGTAATAATATGTTTCGCTGCCTCTGGTCATCTGTAAAGGTAAATTTCTGTTATCATAATAATCAAATGTAATGTTCTTACGGGAATCGCTTACAATATTTCCCTTAGAGTTAAAGCCAAAAGTATAATTATTTGAGTTTATAGTCACGCCGGAAAGTTTGTTAGTGCCGCCGTTGTAGCTGTAGCTTATATTTTTACCAGATCTGTTCTTTGTTTCGAGATTCCCATCGGCAGAGTACGAAAAAGTTTCGTTAAATGTGGAATTTGAAACAGTCGAATTGGTTAACCTGTTCATAAAATCGTAAGTATAATTAAAAGTGAGATTCTGCCAGGAACCATTGCCCTGGTTGGTAATGATCTGCTGGTTTATATTCCCATTGTCAAAGTAAGTCAATTGCTCTCTAAAAACATTTGCACTCTGTTGAATGTTATTTACCCAACCACTTTGTGGGTGGTAGCCATAAGAAACGTTACCAGCAGCATTGATGATCGCAGTTTGCTGGTCGGCATTATTATATGTACAACTTGCTTCGAGAGATGCACTTGTTTTGTTATCTATATTATTAGTTCTGACTTCTTTTAATCTTCCCTGCAAATCGTAATCGTACCAGTAATAAAACAGGTTTTCTACTTGCTGCTTAGTAATATTTCCAAGATTATCGTAGTTATTGTAAATGCTTTTCCAGTCGTACTGCGAAAGCCGCGAAACAAATTCTTTGGTTCTTCCTAAAGGGTCGTAATGATTAATTTTATGGTTGAATGATTGACCGGATTTATCGCGAAAGGCAACTGCAACAAGACGGTCTTTCATATTCATATTATCCAGAATTTGCTGGGAATAATCAGGCAGCGAGGTAAACACTCCGGTTCTAATGTAGTGATTATACATATTGACAGTCAGTTGTTTGGACGTATCCGTTTCAAAAGAATAGTGATAATCAGCATTTAATGAGTTGAAGTCGTTCAAAGTGCCGGGATGCACACCAACAGCAACTAGGTTGTTAAAGTCATCGTAATAATTAAAAACGATCTCGGCAGGTGTTGATGTTGTATGAAATGTAAATCTTAAATTTCCGTACTTATCATACTTGTATTTATATTCTCCTTCATCGGGTGAAGATTTAGAATTTAAATTGCCCCTGCTATCATAAGTATAATTTGTAGTTAATCCACCAGGAGATAAAGATGATGTAATTCTATAAATATTATCCAAAGTATAAATAAGCGGAGTATTAGTTCCAGACTTTTCAGCGATGAAGTTACCCACTTTGTCATAATAAATATATTTTATTATACCGGATGGATCGGTAATGGTTTTCTTTCCGTAATAGGTTTTAGAAGTTGAACCGTTTGTTACGGTACCTGTTTCCCATCTGTACAGATAATTTTCTGCAGCAAGAGTTCCCAGCCTGGATGTTTTTATTCGTGAAAGGTAATCAAAAGTGTATTTAGTAGTAACTCCTGTTCCGGTTATATCTTCATAAATTAATCCCAAGTAATTATACTTCTTTTCATTCTTAAGAATAAAATTACCGGCATCATCTTTAACGCTTGTCTTTATGAGCTGCACTAAAGGATCAAACTCTTTCTTGGTTACAAGGCTTTTAAGATTTGATGGATTATTATCAAAACGTTTGGTTTCTGTTAAATAATTATCAGAATCAAAGTACTCGTAAATTGAAGAATGGTTAGAATTATTTATATCGTAAAAGCTGAGCGGCAAATCCTCATAAGTTAATCTGCCCATACCATCGTAGGAATATTGGGAGTAATTTCCGTTTGCATCTATTTCAAATTTCAGGTTGCCCTTTTGGTCGTAGGAAGTATAAACAGTATTAGTTTCTGTAGTATAGGTGTCGGCTAATAGCTCAAACAGTGGATTTCCTGATATTAAATATCTGACTTCATGATTCTCAACTACATCTGTTGGAAAACTAAATTTAAATCCGTGTAAATCCTTACCTTGATCTTGCAAAGTGTTTAACGAACTACCAAAATTAATATTTATAGTTACGTAATCATTAAGGCTTTCTGGTGGTAATATAGTGGCTGCCAGATATTGAGTTTGATAATTTGTTTCGCCTGACCGGTAAGCTTCCGTAACACCGTATATTTCTAACTCACGGGTAAGATCGGATGGAGATAAAAAATCAGTTTTTATATTTAAAGTTAGAGTACCATCATAAATAATTTTATCATTCAAAATTGCAGGTTGATTGAAAAAAGAATAAGAATGTTTGGTTGTTAAAGTGCTTCCAGTTTTCTTGCTATACACCGTCTGAGGGTTAACACCTAAGTTTCTTATTGTATTGTTATCCCATATTTCGAAATTAGTTGTACCCTCAAAATTATCTGATGCAACCTCATAATTTTTAAAAGATGTAATTGTTTTAAATGGCTTTAACTGAAACCCTGTATGATTAAATGTTTTAGTGAAGACAGTTCCATCATATTTGATAACTTTGCCGTCAGCAGCATCGGAAATTTGCCAATCATTAGGAGAAGTATTAGCAGGATAATAATATTCTTTTTTTAACCCCGTTGTGTTCCGGATTTCTGATTTAAGGAAGCCCCTGTAAAAATTATTTGTTGAGGTTGTATAATAATCATATTCAACAAAATTATTGCCGCTTAATACATCTGTTTCCTTACTCAATTTGCCAACAAGTTCACCTGAAGTATTATATGTAAAAGATTTATGCTTTTTTATCAATGAACCGGAATAAATTTTATCTGTCTCTGTAAGCCCGATTTTATAAAAATAAGTTGTACTTAATGTCGGGTCATAGTCTGTAGCAGTAAAATTTTTAAAGCCAATCTCCGTGTTAAGGTTTTCTTCATCTTTTGTCACATTATTAAACATTTTCTTGGTTGATACTGTTGCACCATTGATGTTTTTGTAATTTACCACAGTGTAGTTATTAGTAATAGTTTGGTTTAAATTTAATGATGGATTTATTCCGTCATTTCTAATAATATTTACAGATTCCAGATTAAAAGTTCCGTTATAGTATGAAGTTAATCCTCCCGAGACAAGACTGCCAATATTGTAACTATAACTTTTCTCAAAATAGCCATCAGTTCCACCAACTTCTTTTTCTTTCGCAAGTTTAACTATCCCATTTACATCACCCAAGGTATAATCTAATGTAAAAGTATTATACTTAGAAAAATTCTTTTCCTTTGTTATTGTTGGAGGGGAAGAATTATCGGCGAGGTTGTTTTCGGTTGTAATCGTTGTGATAATATTATTTACCTGTGCATCTTTAATACCACCTGTACCAGTTCTTGAATAATTGTATGTTTCGGTATTCACCAATTGCGTGTCTGTATACAGTTTTCTTTTTTTAATCATAAAGTTGGTAAAGCAATCGCGGAAAGCAACATCAACATTGACTGGAATTTGATGCTCTTGAAAATGTAAATAGAGGATTGCAGTACCACCTGAATATAATTGTCCAAAATATTCATACTGAATTTTTTGTTTGTTAAAAAAATTTATCCCTTTAACCAGGTAAAAATTATAATTTAGATGAAAATTTAAAGTATAGCTTTGTCCGATATATGTGAAAAATCTATTAATAAGTTCATCAGTCAAAGGATAATACGTGAAATCATCATACCTACCGAGTTTGTCTTCAACTCTACTTAAATATAAAATTCTGCTTCCATCCGGGTCCCTTGATGTTCCAAATAAATTAGGGTTAGCGTTGTAGATATGAAGCTTCAGGAAATCGTCAAAGTTATAATTATTAATTTGAATGCTTCTTAAGTAACTATCCCATTCATAAGTCATTTGCAATTCATAATCACTGCTATGGCTTGTTCTTCTATTTGATTTTATACCTACAAATATTTTTCTGCCATAGGTAATATTTATACCACCCAATTGATTGTTGTAAATAAACTCCAATTCATCACCGGAAGAAGAAATGATTTTCTTTAAGTACATAATTTTAGGGTCAAATTGGTGCTCAGAATTTATCGCGCCTTGCTGCCAATCATAATAACTGACAGCTTCTTCTTCAAAAAAGTAAGTTAATCCATCTCCCGGTTTATACCATATTCTTCTAAAATGTCCACTGTAGATTTCTACTTTTGCAATTCCATAATTTTCAACGCCTTTTTCAATATATAATCCTTCACGGCTATTATCACTAGAAATTTGATCTACATTCTGTAAAATCTTAACGGAACCATCAGCCATTAAAATATAAATAAAATCTTTGGAAGTAGGTTGCAGATTATTTGCTTTGAGACTATTAGTAAAATGATAACCAGCTATAAATAAAGATACCTGTTCACCAGAATTAGTATTATTATTTATAAATTCTATTAAATAATTCGTTTCGAAATTTAATGCTTGCAATGCTACTCCTTTATAGCCAATAACCCATTCAGGAGCATTGATCATATATCCGTTAATATCATTATTATAATTAAAAGTTCTATGTGGCACATTGGCGTTATAAACAACACTTAGTTCTCCGGATAATTCCTCAGAAAATTTCAAAGGTGTTTGATATTTTACTAACAAATTTCCATCATAATCATTAATCATCTCACTTCCATTTGGTTTAAAGCTCAAATCACTTGATATACCTCGTTCATTATATTTTTCAGAGCTACTTGCTATTGGTGTAACTTGGCTGTAAGATATGTTAGAGTAAACAAATAGTAGAACAAGAAAAAGTTTTATATACTGCATTTTTTCCTCTCAAAATTATATTATATGAGTTTTCTAAATGACTGGTTCTATGTTCATTTTATCTGCAGTTCAGACTCCAATTCTTTTATTCTTTTTTCCTGTTCAATAACATAAAGCGTTAGTTCTTCAATCTTCTGAAGTAGCTTGCTCTGCATTTCACCGAGACTAACTCCGTTTTCTTCAACTTCTTTAGCTGTTGGTATGTCTGGGAGGTGCTTGTTTTCTTTAATAAAGTTCTCAACCTCGGAAAGAGATTTCAGATTATAATCATCATCAAAAACAAAATCGGCTCCGCCTGTATTAACTACTATTTCGTTTGCACGGATTTTTCCATCGACATCTAATTTATAACCTGGAATTACGTTTATTTTTCCTATTGCTAAACCAACACTTTTTATGTACGAAGTGCCATTAGCAGTAAGAAATACATTCTTTACGAGCATTCCTTCCTCCTCTTCGTTTATTGGCGGTGGCGGTGGAGAACTGTAATATCCTAAAGTTATGTTACCCACTAATGAGCTGTTTGCATTAATATTAACAACTGAAAGCGGATCTTGTGTACTGGCAGCAATTTGAAAGCTTCCGGTGCCGAAGTGAGTAATTGCATCATAAGCTATTCTAAACATTTGCTCGGTACCTGTTGAATTATAGAATGTATATCCATGAGGCGACCACATTGTTAAACCCCAATCAGATGCTTTAATATTTGCCGATGATCCATGACCTACCGGACCATTTGCTAAGAAGTAAATACCATTATCCCAGTTGGTAGGAATGTAATTTGTTTGCAGTATCAACTGTCCAAGAGAGGTTGAATTACCAAGTGTTAAGTTGCCATTTGTACTAATTTTCATCAACTGATCGTTACCATCAGCAGTCATAAAATTATAGTCACCGGAGGATTTTATGTAGAACCCATCTGTTTTCTGTAGCATATAGGTTCCTACTGGACCACCTCCTGCTTGCCTGGATAGAAAAAACCCATCTGTCCAATTAGTTGTTGAACTCTGATGAATATGTAATTTTGCTGTAGGGGTAATTGTACCAATCCCAACATTACCGCCATTGAAATATGAATTGGTTGTAGCAAAGTTTAAATAAGTTGTGGCACCATTAACTAGTGAGATTGTATTATTTGTTCTTAGTGTTCCATTTATATCAAGTTTTGCTACTGGACTTGTTGTTCCAATTCCAACATTGCCGGAATTTAAACTATAGATGTGATTTTGGTTCATACCTCCAAAAGAATTAAGGAGTACCCATTCACCACCTCTAAAACCCATAAAATTTTTACTATCCCATTGTATGGTCCCAGGTTCTGATCCAGCTGCATTTCCAATTAAAATAGCTCCAGATAATGTTAGGATTTCATCCGAATGTGGTTCACTGTTAAATCCTATTCCCACTTTACCCTCACGGAATATTGGATTTATAAAGTCTTGGGCACCATCCCATTGTTGAGCTTGTAAGCGAGTGAAGGAAATTATAATACAAGCAATTATTATTTGCATAGTCATTGAAAATGATTTTGACTTCATTGTTTAACTCCTTTTAATTGTTGTTATATCTTTTATTTTTTATACTATTGTTACGAATCTATCGCGATAATTCACAAAAATCATTAGTACATGTACTAATGATAATTGTAATAATTTGATTTATTATTCAGATGGAGAAAGTTTGTGTGTGATACTACTTCCATAAAACATCACTCAAAACAAAACTGAATTAATTGAAATTTCAAACAGAAAAGTTACAGCCTGTATTGTAAATAAGGAAAATGAAGTTCTTGCTTTATGTAATCCTTTTGAAGATTGGTCTTTTAGAAAGAAAGAGGATGTAATTCAAGAGATTGAAAATGATTTATCCGTTTTATGAAATGATTGTGGATTAATAATGTATAACCATTATACAAACCACGCTATTATTTCTTCACAAGCGATTATTAAATCTAAAATAATGCATTCCATAAAAATTGGAAGTGGTGTAAATAATTCTGTATACTGATTAATCAAGTATACTTTTTATGGGTAAGATCGAATAAAAATAAAATAATTCACACTTATCAAAATACTTTACAAGAAAAACAGAAAATCGCAGTTCTATTAGTCGTCCTGGGAATCTTGTTTTTGCTGGGAACGAATAGTTAAATCATAAATTTAGTATAATAGATAAAAGAGAGGAAGATCAAATGGCTAAATACAATCGAAACTCCGGAAAAGAATGGACACAAAAAGATGTCAGCAATTTGCAAAAACTTGCGAACCAAAATACTCCTACCAGAGTAATTGGGCTGAAGCTTGGTAGAACAGAAAGTGCTGTCAGAAGCAAAGCATCAGAAGAGAATATCTCACTGAAGCCTACCAATCAAAGTCCGTATAATAGAAGTAAAAAATAATTATCCTTTAAAATTATTAATCTGGATTCAAAATGGCAGACATAATCTGGGGTATTGTCAAAGAAGTAATAGATGGGGACACCTTCAGATTGAATGTTACCCACATAAGTAATTTGAACAAAGATAAATATAGTGCTATGGAAAAAATCAGAATCGCTGGGTATAACGCACCTGAGTTATCAACTCCTGGAGGTCAAAAAGCAAAACAAGATCTTTTCCAAAAGATCAACGGAAAAGAAGTGAAGTGTATTATTCAAGCGAGAGACTCTTATATTAGAATAATTGCGAATGTAATAGTTGTTTAACTGAGAATCACATATGCTAAATTGTTAACAAGAATGGATTTTATTTTTACTCTTATGTTATTATTGTTAATGAAACAGATGAACATTTATTTTTCAAAATATTTGATTAGACTGTCAAAATTATTGTAGGTTCAGTGCATAATTTGTTTTGAAACTAATCGGTAATTAGCAGGTAAATAGATTTAACTCATACAATATCATTTCAAATTCAAACTATACTAGCAACTGTAAATAATAAATTAAGGGAGATATGGAAATAGTTTCATCAAAGGTAATCACCGCCTTAAAAAAGTTTTTAGTTGATCAGATTTCTGAGAATCAAATCGATTACTTAATTCCACTTGAAACTAAAGGCGCCTTATTAGTGGATTATGTCTACTCTACGATAAGAGACAAAAATGGATGGCCAGAAATTCTTTACTTGAGAAGCTTGGAGTATATGCCAATTGAGAAAAAACAAAATTCAAAATTCGCACTCTTTGATGATTTTGTCTTTAGTGGTAGAACATTTTTTAATGCTCACACTTTGATGAAAGAATTAAATATTCCCTCGAAGAATATTTATAAATTTGCTTTTTATAAATTTATCAATCAGGACAGAAATGAAGATCTTTTGCACGAATTTATATCGGAAATTTCTGTCCCAAAGGATGTTGATGAGAATCCTCTTTCGCAGACCGAAATCTTGAAAAGTGTCCAAAAACTAGCTCTAGATAAAAAAATTCCAGCTTCATACGACAATCTGCATTGGGATGTTAAAATTGATGAGTGGAAATATAACGAGTTAATGGTGGAGTTATCATCTTCAAGTTGGTTTATATACTACGGTAGGCGTGGTAGATTTGATGCATCAGTATTGCTAATACCCTCAAAAAATCGACGGGGATATGATTCACACTCGAAAATACGTTTTTGGTATGATTCCTTTTCTTCTAACCTTGTAATATCACCTATCGTTTATCCATCAAAGAAGAAGTCGGCATTAAACACTTGTAGTGAAGCATTATATCAAATAATACTACCCGAAACGTACACTGAAAAACAAAGTAAATTTAGTGGTTATCAGGCAAACGCCATCTGCGAACAGATTAATTTGTTAAGTTATTTAATTCCTTATTATGAAAAATATAAATTGAAAGCAGACCTAAACGTAAAACAACTTCACAGATACTTTGGATATCGTTCAGATAAAGTGATCAATTTCATTAATGGGCACTGTGAGAAACTTGGTCAATTAATTATTCCGGAAGATGGATTAAATAGCGAGCAAAGGATCGACTATTATTGGATATCTCTAGAAATATTACGAATTCTTGGCCGAGAATATTGGATGCAAAAAGCTCCAAGAAAAAAATCTAAAGGATTTAGTGTTGCTGAACTTCTAAATAAGTTTGCCAACGTCGCTTCTGAAGAAGCCATCCATGCTGCTATTGATTATTGTGCAGACATGAATTTCATTGCTACCTTCTATGAATGGAAAGGTAATTTCCCCAAAAGATCATTTCGTTTGACAGAAAATGGAGAAGTTGAGTCGGGTAGAAATGATGGTAAAACTAAACTTAATTTGTCGTACTTTGAAAAATTAGGAGCATTAATAATATCGAAAACTAAAAATAAAAAAGCCTTTTGGTGGATGCTTGAAAAAATTCCTGCATTATTGATTGTGAGATTCAAGTATCCGCTCCCTAGAATAGAAGCAACCAAATCATTTTATGGAGATACGTCATTGTTGAAAATTGACGAGAAGGAGGATTATTTTATAATTTGGCCAAAGATTAAAACGGACGTATGGATTGTAAAGAGAGAAGTTGGAAAAAAGGCAGGCACCAATCCACTAATGTTTTATCTAGATAATAATACTTTTAAAGATTATCGCTCCTCAATTTACGAAGACTTAGAAATTATGAATGTTAGTGGAGCGATAGAAACATTAATGGAGATAACCGACAGCAAAACTAAAGGTCATCATTTAGCTATACTGATTGATATCCTTTCCGATCGTTCTGGTGGATCAACCTATCTTGCTTATTCAATTAGAAAAATCCTATCGCTCATTAATCGACAATCTCAGCTCTCAGATTCTGATGATATTTTAAAGGTGGGAAATCAGATCAAACATTGGTTCCAAGGAGTAAATGAAAAATCTAAAATACTTCTGGAGAGACAACAAACCTTATTAATACATCTAGAGAATAAAATTAATAAATTAGTAAAACAAAATAGAGATCTTTTCGCAACAAATTTAAAATCAATACAACCTTTCCCGATAGGGAATAAAATTATCCCCTCACTTCGACAACTAGCTGGAATAACAAAGAGATTTCATAGCTCAATATATAATAATGATTCTCAAGATTTAATAAGAATTTACAATGAGATCGTTTTTCCCAAACATATATTAAATAAACAAGCTGATTATGAATTGAGAAAAAATGAAATATATACTGCAATCGAAAACTGGACCTTTGCATTATCCGGAGAGGTTCGTAGAAGCCAGGATTATATTGACGCTCGGTTGAATGTTCCTGATGAAAAATCATATCGGATGTTTATCGTCGCATATGATTTAATAGGGTATAGTAGTATAGCATATTTGGGAAGAACTGGAGCTGAACGTGTGAGAAGAATTCAATCTATAATTAATAATTGGTTCATCGCATTTGGTGGATATTCACAAAGAACCGAATTTGGTGGGGGAGACTTAGGATTCGGCTTTTTCCAAAATCTTAGTAACGCAGTGTTAGCTTGTTCGTGGGCTAGTTATCAACTTAAATTATTAAAGGCAACTGATTCGAGTATTCAACAAGAAACAGCACACGCTGGTTTTGGGATTGTTCCTGATGAAATAAATGCCGGGTTTATGCAGCAAGTGAAATCAGATTGGTTAAATAAATTTGCTAAAGCGTGGAAAAGAGAAGCAGAACATATTGCTGAGAAAACGGGCAGAAACGGTTTGCCTTTGATTGCAATCCAAGCAGATCTATTTTCAGACTATTCTAATTTACCAGAAGATTGGTTAGCAGAAGAAGGACACCTAGATAATCTAGCTGTAAGATATATCCGGGAAGATATTATTAGAGAATTTCCTTGGAAGAAAACTTAATAAAATAAGTTACCTAAAGTTGTAGATATTAAAGTTAATATGCAATTTGGTTCAGAGACATTCATTACTTTTATACAAGTAGATACTTACCTTAAGTATTCAATCTATATGACAAAAGTGAACTTCACACGATTGAGAAAATTAAGAAATTATTATTGGAATAGACGATTTATAAGCTCTTGCTAGATAGCAACACTTAATTTGAATTATCTTACATTACTTTTAATTTTAATAAATACATAATAAATACTCGTCCAACTGATGATTTTTTTCATCAAGAAAATGCTGAATATTGGTTTGTACACAAGAGCTGCATAATAAAGGTAAGACAAAAAGGTAGAATTATTACAAGCACGAAACACAAATTAAACGAAAAGACATATGAATATTAAACAAATAAAAACAAAAAGTGTATTATTTATTAAATTTTAATTATAAAATTCACTAACAAATGGAAGAATTTCTAATTGGAGGCGGATTAGCTTTATTAATAGCTTTATTAGCTTGGAGTGACCAAATACAGAGTATGCAACGTGAAACCCGAGAAGCCGAAAAATATCTCCTTGAAAAAAGAAAAATAAATTGGATAAAGATAAAAAAAATGATCCGGAAGGAGGCTAATCCGACTCAAATCTTGGAAACATTAAATGAATTACTTACAAAAGAATCTTTCGAAAATATCGATGATATTAATGTAATCACTCATTTCAAATCACTTTTAAAAAAATCAAATCAACTTGAACATTTATATACTGTTAAGTACATATTGGTAATAGTATTAACCGCATCATTTTTCTTATCAGGTTTTATCAGTTTCTTTCTGAATAAAAATTGTCTTATTTGTATTCTCACTTTTTCTCTTAATCTGAAATTTTTACCTGTGATAATTTGCATTCTATTTTCATTATTTGTGCTATCATTTGTCATTTATCTAAATATCAAAGAAACAAAATATAGATCGGATTTTATAAATCTGATGGAAGATATATAATGGGTGGCCGAAGGTCTTATTCCCTAGATGATTTTACTCGTAAGTCTCGCGAAGTAAGTGCTAAAAAAGCAAATCTTACTAAAGCACTCAAAAGTGAAGATGTTAGTGGAGTTACAGTTGGTTCCATAAGATTAGTTTCTGAGCAAAACGATATTGTCAAGATTTTTAAGTACTCACAGAAATTATTAACTAAAATAGTCAATAAATACACTCCTGAAGAGACTAAAACAGTTAAAGATATTGTACCAAAAGTTAGAACAGATTGGGCAGAACTAAAGAGGAAGGAAAATTTTGACTCTAACAAGATCATTGATGATGCCGTAATATATTCTGTTGGTAAATATTTACGGGAGAGGAATGAATGAGCCTCTCCAAAAAACAAAGGATTAATTTATATGCAATTCTTTTTCGTGGTCAGAGTGAAGCTATTTTAAAAGCAAAGGAAAATAAATCTTATTTAGCTTTTTTCAATAAAGATGAACAAAAAAGAATTTTTAGAAATTTAGATGAGATATCAAAATACGCTGCAGAGTATTATTGGAATAAATATGGTAGTAGCGGGGCAGATGGAAATATTTCGAGAGCACACATTGAGGAATCATTAAAAGCAGCTATTCTAGCAGTTATTTAGATAATGTTAGCTAACAAATCTTATAAAATTATCCCATACGATTTTAATCCAGTGCTCCATAGAGAGATGCGGATGTTTGATTATGAAGTTAATAGAAAGGCAAGAGATTTATTATCAATTGGATATAGTGTATTTAATTTAGAGAAAGTTTTAAAAAATCGATATTTGAAAGAGGTTAAAATTGAAAGATTCTTAAGAAGCAATGATAATCAAGTAAAAAAACTTCTTTCTGAATTAATTGCCTATGTATTACTTCAAGATATAGATTTCAACTTTATTAATTCAAGAACTAAGCTTAGGAATGAAAAAATTGTAAATCCAACAAGTGATAATAAAACAGTAGTACTTTTTTCTGGTGGTGTCGATTCATTTAGCGGAATATTTTGGGCAAAAGATTTTTACAAAAACATTGAGGGATTATTTTGTGCTCATCCAGACCAGGGATGGTCAATTCACATTGTCAATAGATTAACTTCAAAGTTTTTAAGTCCTTCTGATATTCAAATAAATAAAATAAAAGTACCACCTATTCAAAAAGGTGGCTATTCACAATTAAGGGGTTTTTTATATTTACTTTCTGCAGCTTCGTATATGCATGTTACAAATGCAAATAAACTTATAGTTACTGAATGCGGAACCACGATGTATCAACCAAAATTTGGTCTCTATGATAGTGTGACTATGACGACACACCCTTTCGTTGTAAATCTTGCTTTTAAGCTTATAAAGTTATTACTCGAGCAAGATTTCGACATTATTTTGCCATTCGAAAATATGACTAAAGCAGAAGTGTTAGCAAACACACAATATTCTGATCATCTAAATATGACACATTCATGTATTTCACAGCGTTTTGGTACACATGATGGCACTTGTTATGGATGTATAATTAGAAGATTGGGTGCAATCGTTGCAGGAGTTAAGGATGTTAAGTATAGTAGAAATCCTCTTACTGACGAATCTGCAAATGATGACAATTTAATTTCAGTTTTAATTTTTTCATTAGATTTATTGACAAATTATGGTAAGATGCCTTTGTATCAGATCGAAAATATTGAGTCATTTCATAAAAGAAATTTATTTAAAAGATTTGCTCTCGATAATTTTGCTGCAGTACATCAACTAGTTAAGCAAAACAAGAGGTTGACAATAAAAGTGCGTAACTTATATAATCTATACAGAGATAGATTTAGTACAGCTGATTTAGAACAGAGAATTAAATCGGTTAGAAATCAGGATTTTAGTATTAATGTAAAACCATTGAAGTATTCAATATAGTGCACTATAAATATTTAGGGTAACAATTTATTTTGTATCATATATGACTATTCATTTCTCTCATGGCAGCTTATTTCCATGGACTTTCAATCCTTGTTCAATGTAATGAATCCAACAAAATTTCTAAAAAAGATAAGAAAACAATCCATCTGTGATTTGTTATCCGCCAGATTAAATAGACGATAGAATTTTAAATAGAGATAAATCCATGGATGATATTTTAAGAGATACACAGCACAATTCAAAAGCTCAGGAAGTGTTTTTAAAGCTTCTTGCTAAACAGAAGAAACCAGCTAATGCTTTCGACAAGGTTAGATTATATACCTAGAATTGATCTGATAAAACAATTCAGAGGAATGAGATGGAGGTAATTTAGATTTACCGTGAATAGTTTAAGACATTATTGGTTCAGCAAGTAAATATTGCAAAAATCTGTGTGACAACAAAGCTTTGGTCAAATATCAATATTTAAATAGATAAACCTATTTAAATTAAAATTAAAAAAATTAATAGTGATAATACATTTAATTATAAATTTAGTTGTTTAATTAAATTTCTAAGAGAAAAACAATCCAATTTCACAAATCGTTTAGTCTAGAATTATTGGAAAAAATACTCAATTTACTTAATTATGTATGAGATTAATTATAATTGTTCTTTTGAGGAATTTCGTCAAGAATTTTACTTGGATCATTTTTCTTTTCATAAATTCATAAACAATACTTAAAACTATTATGAGTTCAACCATCGAGGCAAGAGAACAGCTTAATGTTATAAAGCGTGGTCAACCTGAAATTATTCCAGATGAAGAGTCATTAATTGATGTTTTACTGCAAAAACAAACTTTGAATGTTAAATTTGGAATAGATCCTCGAAGTTCGAAAATACATTTTGGATTTTTGAGTCAGATTTTAAAGTTAAAAATATTTCAAGAACTTGGACATAGAATCATTTTTATTAAAGGAAACTTTACAGCACGTTTGGGAGATCCTGATAGTGTTGATTACAATGAACAGAGTTTCTATCAATTGATAAGCAACGATGAAATAGATAAAAACGGCGAGCACTATAGATATCATATTTCGCGAATTCTTGGCCCTTTTATACCTGAAAATAATTTGACATGGTATGATCAGATGTCACTAAGGAACTTCATATCAATCTGCTCTAACTTTTCACTATCAGACTTGGAAAATAGAGGATTCATTTCAACTCGAAAATCTCAAAATAAAACTATTTACTTACCAGAATTTTTGTATCCAGTATTTCAAGCTTATGATTCATTAGTTAAGGATGTCGATGTAGAAATAGGGGGTACAGATCAGCGTCATAATATGTTATTGGGAAGGAAATTACAAGAGAAAAATGGTAAAAAGCCTCAAGTTTGTATACTCTATCCTATTCTTTCAGGAATTGATGGTAGGAATAAAATGTCTATAAGAAATAATAATTACATATTAACTGACGATATACCAGAAAATATGTTTAATAAAATTATGCAAATTCCGAAAGAAATTATCATTCACTATTTTATTCAATTGACAGAAGAATCAAATACCACAATTAAAAAATTAGAAAAAAGTATAATAAATGGAGAGATAAATGATCTTGAAGGTAAATATATTTTGGCTAAAAAAATAATGAGTTGGTTTTACTCAGAGGAAAAGATCAAGAATGCTATGGATACATTTGAACAAGAAAAACTTCATCCTGACTTTGAAAAATTAGGGAATTCTCTAAATGCAATCGGTATTAATTCGAGAACTTTATTAGACGCATTGTTAGAATTAAATTTAGTGAAATCAAAATCTGAAGGTAGGAGACTTTCAGAACAAAAGGGGATTAGATTAAATGGAAAAATTGAGACAAATTATTATTTCGAATTAAAATCTGGTGATTTGATTTCGATTGGGAATAAAAACCACGTCAAAATAAAAATAAAGGAATAATGCTAAATCTATGAATACGATTGATTTAAAAACTTTGTTTTTAGGACCAAAAGGTGGGAATAAAAGTCTATTACTTGATTTAGTATCTGAGATAGTAAATGACCATGTTTTTTGGCGTAAAAATTTTCATCCTGAGGACCCACCTATAATTAGAGAAACTGATAAAATAAAGTCAGAATATTATAGCAGTGTTTCAATATTGAAAGATGAACTGAATGGTGTTCTTGCAGACTTAAGAAACTCTATACCATTCTTTTCTCCAAGATATATTGCCCATATGAATTCTGATATATTGATTCCAGCTATTTTAGGTTATTTTTCTGCAGTACTGTGCAATCCTAACAATGTTACAAGTGAGTCATCTCCAGTTACAACTAATTATGAAATTAAAGTTATCGAAGAGCTTAGTAGATTACTTAGCTTTGATTTAAAGCTAGCAGCAGGTCATATTACATCGGGGGGTACTATTGCAAATTATGAGAGCTTATGGATAGCAAGGAATCTAAAATATCTACCGCTGGCAATAAAAAGTGTATGTTCTAAGGAGAATATTGTGATTGAGATAGATTTAATCGATGGTCAAAGAAAGAAAATAAGTGATATGACTGAGTGGGAACTTTTTAATATTGATGTGAAAAATATAATCGATTTAAGAGAAAGTGTTGTTTCGAAATTATCCTCCAAAGGATATAATGATAAAAAAATTGATGAAATATTTTCCAAGTCAGAATTTGCTATTTCGATGAATGGTCTGAACAATGTCGTCCCAAGTAAAGTTATTACTTCCTCCACTGCACATTATTCTTGGGATAAAGCAGTTGACCTTTTAGGTATAGGTAAAAATAATATGGTAAAAATAAATGTGAATGAGCATTTTCGAATTGATATATATGAATTAGAAAGATATCTCCACGAAGCACTTAAAAATCAAATCCCGATAATCTCTGTCATCGCAGTTTTTGGAAGTACAGAAGAAGGTGCTGTGGATAACATTGATAAAATTATTGCGTTAAGATCAAAATATAGAAAACTTGGTTTGGGTTTCTATTTACATATTGACGCAGCTTATGGTGGATACGCCAGATCTATATTCTTGAATGAAGAATACAAAGTAAAACCTTCTGACAGTATCTTAAAGTCTTACGATTGGCCTTGTAAAGAAGTGTATGAAGCTCAAAGATACTTAAACGAAGCTGATGGAATTACGATTGATCCTCATAAACTCGGTTATATTCCATATCCTGCTGGTGCAATAGTATATCGTGATAAAGCTTTTAGTAAGATAATTTCGGTTAATGCACCATATATAATTCATACACAGAGTAACCAAGATACAAACGGAAACATTTTTATAGGAGAGCACATTCTAGAAGGATCTAAACCTGGAGCCAGTGCTGCAGCTATTTATTTAGCAAATAGAATATTACCGTTAAACTCCCAAGGATATGGTTATCTGATTGGTGAAAGTATAAAAGGAGTTCAGCAAATTTATTTAAAGTTAATGAGTAATGTTGAAGTTGAGATTGATAAAGATATATTTATTGAAATTAAACCATTGACAAGGCCAGATCTTAACATTCTATGTTTCATAGTGAACAAAAAAGGTAATTACTATTTAGATAAAATGAATGACCTAAATAATTTGATTTATGAAAAATTTACTTATGGTAGATCTAATCCCATACCAGCACATAAATTCTTCATATCTAAAACTGAATTCAATTATGATATATATTATGAAAGTGTTATCCCAATTTTAAGTGCACTTGGTATAGATATCACTCAATATAGAACAGAAATAAAAAAAGTTACTATCCTCAGAATAACTTTAATGCATCCCTGGTATGAAGTTCAGGAAGAAATGAATATTGCCTCAGAATTTTATGGTGAATTAATAAAATCTATTCGAGAAATAAAAAGAGATAAGCCTGAATTATTTTATTAATGTATATTACTCGTGAACCATGAGTGAAATAAAAACATTCAATGGACTAGAAGGATTTAATTACTTTTGCGAGAGAATTCATCTCTCATCTAATGAGATTACTGCTCGTAAAAAGGTATTAGATGAATCTTTTATGCCATTCAAAGTGACTGAACATTTTATAAATATGATACTATCACAGAATGGTAAAATCCGCGAACAATTAATAAACATAGTATTACCATTTAAAGGTGAAAAGAATTTCATTGGTAGATTCGATCCATATGGTAACAGACTGACTCGAAAAGATGGTTATTCTTTTTTGCAACATAAATACAAAAAAACTCTTTTATTACATATCGATGATTTTTGTATTGCGAACTGCCAGTTTTGTTATAAGGTTAACGAAATTAGAATTGAAACCCCCACAAACGCTTCAATAGAAGAAAAAATTGAAATAACGTTAAATTATCTTAAATCTCATCCTGAAATTGATAATGTACTTTTAACAGGTGGAGATCCGGCTGCATTTAGAAGAACAAATGATTTAATATTTATTATAGATAGCCTTCTAACATCCTTTAACGTACGTATTGTGAGATTTGCTACAAAAGGTTTAGCCTACGAGCCATCAAGATTTTTAGATGGCGAACTATTGCAGTATTTTGATAGAGTTAATCAGACTACACAAAAGCAAATCAGTATAATAATTCAGCTAAATCATCCAGCTGAATTTAGTGATATTACAATAAAAGCAATTAAAGAACTTCAAAAAGTAGGTGTTCAATTGAGGGGTCAACCAGCTATAGTAAAAAATGTTAATGATTCCAGCGACACACTACGAGATTTACAGAGGGTGTACTCGGATAATAAGATTATATCTTATTACTTGACTGTTTTTATGCCAGTGAGAGGTGTAGAACAGTATGCAATTTCATTAGACACAGCATTCATAAATGTAGAGGAATCAAAAAGACAATTAAATGGACTAGAGAAAAAGGGGGTATTATTAGCATCTCACGATTTTGGAAAGTTTGAAATATGTGGATTCGTTCCAAATCCTGAGAATCCCCAGAAGATTATTTTAAAGTGGCATCAAGCCTCAATGTCAAATTTATTGCCTAAAAAATTGACTGATTATCAACCTTCAAGACCTGGAGATGTTTTGTTATTAGAGTTTGATAAAGAGTCTATGTACTGCATTGATCATATATTCCAAAAGAACAATTTGCCTTATTATAATTCTGATGGAATTTTGATAGAAGAAACCTAAATGTATGAAATTGATAAAAATATATTAAATGTTAAGGAATGGGTAAATAAAAATCAATTAGTGTGTGAATTTATTTATCACGAACGATCTGGCAAGTCAACTTCTGATGCTGTTAATGCTTTAGGAATTGATAGGGATATGATTTTGAAAACATTAATTTTATATGCTAAAAAGGAAAAAATTTATATAGGGACTATAATCCCTGGGAATGAACGACTAAATATGGATAAGGTTAAGACTCTAACCTTGGTAAAGAATTTAAGATTTGCTAAAAATGTGGAAATTGAAAGAGTAACTGGATTTTCGATTGGGGGCATTCCTCCTTTTTCTGTATTACAATGCACATATTCGTTTATTGATTCAAATGTCATCAAAAAGAATTTTGTAGTCGGTGCGGGAGGTTCAGAATATTGCGGAATAAAATTTAATCCTTTAGAATTTCAAAAAATAATCAAAATTTCTGTGGCTGATCTTGTATGATTTAAATGAATGTCGATGAATTTAAATTAAAATTAATTTATAATGATTTTTATAATCAAAATGAATTTTTTATTAGGGAAGAATTTCTTATACCTCTTTTTAAACTTGCAGGATATAGCCCCTTTGGATCAACAAAATTGTTTCGAGATATTAAGTTATCAAAGAGTCCCATCTTACTTAACCAGAATAGAAGAGATCATGTATATCCAGATTTTGTACTATCAGAAAATGAAATTCCACTATGGATTATTGATGCTAAATCGTCCAAAGTTAAGGTTAATTCACCAAGCAACATAAATCAAATCTATACTTACTCCGAAAAACTATTTTGTCCGAATGTAATATTATCAAATGCCATCGAAACTTACGTTTATAAGGTCATTGATGGAAGTATTAGCGAAATAGCGTATTTTCATTTAAGTGATCTTGAAAATAATAAACTAAAGGAATTATTAAACTTAATTAATTCATCTGAAACTATAAGAAGAGTTTTATCATTTTCAAGAGTTATCCAATTATATCAGACAGATAATTACGTTGATCGTGCACTTTTAATGAAAGTTTTAAATTCTTACAGTTATAATGAAATTCATTCATTTTTTGACCAAAACAATATAGACTCGATATTCAAAGCTGACTTTAGGACTAAAGCATTACCAGCGATTTTGATTGTACCATATTCAAAAAAAAATGTCACTTCTTTTAAGCAAATTATTAAATATTCTCTTGATGATTCTAATCCAATTGTCAGGGAGAATCTTTGGACCTGTTTAATTTCCAAGAAAAAAAGCATTCCCGAAAGAAATTTACCGAGTGAGATATTTTCAATTTCTTTCAGTTCATTTTTTGAAGAATTTTTATTTATTAGTTTTTTAGCAACTTATAAAATTGGTAAAAATTATTTAGTGAGCTACAATTCATCTACACAATTCTTCAAAGATTACATTAATTTTCTTAAGAAGTTCAATCCGGTTTCTTTCCCACCTGCTCTATTATTAAAAAAACCTTATAATATGAAGTATAAAGATTATGATTCACACTTAACTTATTTACCAAAACTTTTAATTGAATTATTAAATTGTATGGCTACTGATCCTGAGACTATTAAAGTGATTTCAATTTGTTTATTTTATTGCCGTAATTATAATAAATCGGTTTTTAGAAATCTCTTAAATAAAAGTAACCGAGTTGAAAAAGGAATACTGATTTATTTTTCAAATTTATATCCACCCACTGATTTTGAACATAAACTCAACGGGATTTTCAACATCGTTTAATTTATTTGAAGCCGAAAATTTGTTTGTTAAGTACAATTAAGAAATAATAGTTTTACCTAAGACAGTGTAAAATTAGTCCCAAGTTCGATTTGCTTTATTAAATATATAATCATTTCATTTCCCATTTATTAAATTATATTAGACTATGATTTATAATTATGAATTATAAATTCCGATACTTCTTAATTAGAAGCTTACAATTTCTCGTCAAATTCAATCTTCCCAGCTTGGGTACCTAACAAGACCCCCCGAGCTTTTATGTGGATCGCCTCAAACTCATGCTCAGGTTTTCCTGATTTCCTATAGAAAATTGAGTTTATTAAATTTTTTGAAATATTTTAACTATGAAGACAGAAAATAGTTGGGATGCTACTAAGCCTAACTATTATTAAGTAATAATGAAGAGCTCCATTGGTCAAGGTGAGTTTTACTGTATATATTCTAAAAATAAAGAATTATTTCCTTATTTGACAATGTTGCCAAATTAACTTAAGTTTGTGCTAAGTGTATTTAGCAAGACATTATTAGTGTAATTTATTAAAAATTTTGTAGTCAATGGATCAAATAGGTGAATATATAAAAAGACAGCGGGTTGAACGTAAACTTACTTTGCGTGCACTTGAGGAAATTACAGGGATCCAAAATGCATATATGAGTATGGTTGAAAATGGAAAAATCAAAAAGCCTTCGCCAGAGATACTTAAAAAACTCTCAGATGCATTTAGGATATCATACAATTTACTTCTCGAAATTGCCGGATATCCTGTTCAAGAAACAGATACCAACAGAGCTATTGGTGTTCCTGATGAATTTACAAACTTAAGCTTTGAAGAAGAAGGTAAACTACTTGAATATCTCAAATTCATTCGTAGCCAGAAAGATTTAAAATGAAATGGTCAGTCTCTAAATCAAAAACATTTAGACTTTGTCAAAGAAAATGGTTTTATTCTGATATTTACGGAGCTTGGAACGCAAAAGTAGAAAATCGACGTGAAGCTTATTTGTTAAGTAATCTTCAAAGTATTCAAGCTTGGAGAGGAACATTAGTAGATTCTGTCATTGAAAATTTTATTATGAAAAAAATGTACTTTGAAAATAGGGTACCTGTAATTGAAGAAACAATTGATTATGCAGATTCCTTAATTCAAAAACAACTTGAATTTGGTATGAATCAAAGGTTTCGAGAAAAAGGAATGACCAAGGCAAAAACAAAAGATGAATATGCCGCTTTCTTTGATATTGAATACAAAGGCAATTTAGATTCTACAGATGTTCAAACAGCAATTAATGAAATTCATAGTGCACTTCATAATCTTATAAATTCTGGTTTACTGCAAAAGCTTTCTTCATTGCCAGGAATTAAAATTATCCCGCAGAGGGATATGCTTATCTCATTGAATGGATTTAATGTTGTGAGTAAACCAGATCTTATTGTGTTTTATGCAGAGGAACCACCTTTGATTATTGATTGGAAAGTTCATGCTGGACGAAATACTGATTATTGGTTGCAGTTAGGTATATATGCATATGTGTTACACACATTGTGTTCAACAAAGCCGCATCGAGATTTTCCTGAATTTCACTGCAATCCAAATTATAAGCCTCATGAAATAGAGCTAATAGAATTTCAATTATTGTCAAACATTCAGAAGAAATACAAATTATCAGAAGACGAGATATGCGAAATTGAAGATTATATAAGTAAGTACGGAACAATAATGGCTACGTTTTTTGAAGATGATAAATTAGATCCACGAAATTATCAAACCACACTTAGACCATCTGATTGTTCATGGTGTGGTTTTAAAAAGCTATGTTGGGAGGCTGAAAACAATGGAAAGAATTGAAATAAGTGTATTTGAAATACATAATCTCATTGAACTTTCATGTAAATACCGACTCTATCGAATCGTAGGCTTATCTTCACAATCATATGAATTTGATAAAAATGTAAACCTTCTTACCAAAATTGCAAGTAGTAAATCTATTTCTCCATGTATTTCTACTAATCGAGGGAATGAATTATTTGTTGCACAACCTGATGGATATAAACTTTTACCAAAACAAATCGAGCTTATAAGAAATCAAATAACTTTAGAATTGTTGCCAGATTTGGAATATCTTGATTTTAAAAACTTAGACACTGCAACATTATCTCTTGCAGAGAGATTCATTCAATTTCAATTACAAGATAGTGTAATGAAACAACAGGATATTTGGAGACCGAGAGCCGGAGCACCATTTTTTAATAAAACTCCTGACCCAGATTTTGCTACATACAATAACGACATTGATTTATATTACGGTTTTTCCTGCCGAGCAGTATCATTACAAGGAAATAAACTTGGAGTTGCTGTAGACAAAAGGACAAAATATTTGTCTAAGCATTCCTTACCCTCAAAAATTACTCCTGAATTGCAAAGAAAGATAATTGGGGCTAAGGCAGTTTATGAATACGGGAAAGATTGGTTTGAAATTAAAATTATTGAAAAAGGTGCTCAAAACTCTAAAGAAACAATAATTGATGATAAACCTATCACACAATGGGTTGCAGAGCAATATAGGAACATTCCCAAAACACAGTCTTTTAATGAGTTAGAAGATGATTGCGATACTATAGTTTATTTAAACTCCTCTGAACAAAGAAGGTATGCACCAACTTCAATGTGTAAGATATGCATCGATACAGAAACTGTTGGTGGATTTCATAAGTACTCGATTCTACCACCACATATCAAACGAAGAGATATATATGAGATTGTTAAAAATCGTTTAAATAACATTTACTTCAATGGAGTGATGGTCAATTTATCACAGACAATGACCACTGCTCAAACAAAACGATTGGCAATACCATCTCTATTGTTTGGCAATAATAGATCATTGACAGTTTCTCAGCTTCCATCAATAAAGTATTTAGGCTCTACAAAACAGCAACTTCTTTACTCGGAAGAGGCTGGTTTCTACTCCTCTAAATTGTTAGATGAACAATATCTTGTTTTGCCAAACAGTGTATTATCAAATTATGGAAATAAATTTGTTGATGATTTAAAAAGTGCTGTAAACAAGCTTTATGGGAAATATAGTAAATACGAACCAACTGTTTTATCTTATGATGACACAGGAAAGAAATCTGTACCAAATCTCGCAAATAAAATTTTTAGTGCAATAGACAGTGCGAATGTTAGAACGGGTTTTGCTGTCGTTATGGTACCAAACCTAAAATATTCTAAAGTAAGAAGTGAAGACGAATTAGCTAATGCGATTATGTCCAAATTAAGAGAAAAAAATATCCATTCATCGGTTATACATACAGAGGTTTGTAATGAATCATTTATACAATCAAACAAGGGGGACTGGATAATTAACACTGCTCGAAAAGGGAAATACTCAGGTTACTTAAGAAATGTAGCCCTAACAAAGGTTTTACTTCTAAATGAAGTTAGACCATTTATATTAAAGGATAATTTAATATCTGATCTTGTTATTAGCATTGATGTGAAAAACAATGTCGCAGGATTTACAGTTGTTTCAAAAAATGGTGAACATGTAAAATTTAAACATAGCATCTCGGGTAATAAAGAATTACTTAGTGCACACCAAATAAAAAAATATCTTATTGAATTACTTGAAACTTTTCAACAAGCAACTTCTATTAATATTCAAGAAATTCTTATAGTAAGAGATGGGAAACTTTTTAATCAAGAAAAAGATGGAATAAACGAAGCAATAATTTATCTGAAAAATAAAAACATTCTTTCAAATTTATGTGGTGTTACATTTTTAGGCATAAGGAAAACTTCCCTAAATCCTATAAGATTGTTTCGAGTTGAGTACAACCCAACTCTAAATAGAGAATTTGTATCAAACCCGATGATTGGTACTGTTTTGCTAAATGATAATGAAGCGTACCTTATGACTACCGGATTCCCTTATCAACACGATGGAACGAGTCTCCCGCTTCATCTAACATATTATGAAGGAACCTTATCCTTTGAAGAGGCGGTACAGGATATTTTTTCGTTGACAAATCTTACATGGACAAAAATTGATGATTGTTCCAGGGAACCACTGCCAATTAAGTATTGTGATTTACAATTGAGATCAATTGCAGGAGATTTTGACAGTGATGAAATTGAGTTTCATATTCCTGAGGAGGTAGAAATATGAGTGATATAAGTATGTTAAGTGCTCGACTAGATTCAAATCAGGATTTATTGTCAGCATTTACAAAGTCAATACAATATATCCAAACAAAAAAAAAATCAGATGAACATGAAAGAAAATACATAAAGAATGTTCTTTCATCTATTTTATTTGCGCTAGAGGAAAGCTTGAATAACAAAATATCACAAAATCATAATATAGAAGGGCGCAGTATACTCCGAAATTTGCAGTCATTAAATACAACCAAATACAAAAAGGATTGGAATGTATATACTCAAAATATCATCTCATTAAGTAAAAAGATAAATAATGATGACTTGGTGCTTAAAACGGATGAAATCTCGATTCTAAATGACATTGCTGAAGCATTAGATAATGAGTGTGACCAAATTTTTAATAGGATGCACGGCTAACGATGATGGAAACATACCTTAAAATGTTGGTTGCTGAACAAATACATCGTTGTCGAAAACTTGAAGAATTAATAAAATATCCGATCAAACCTGCCGAATTATATACACTTTCTGAAAGATGTAAATCACTTTTAAAAGTACTTGAAGACGAATTAAATACACAATTCAAAAACTTGGAATTAGCATCTGAGAAAGAGCAGCTTCGAACAATTTATATTGAATACAAAACAATTCGACGTGAGATTGACATAATTGAAAATTATGGGATTGCAATTTTAAAGATGAAATGTGATGATCTTGAGTATTTAAATAAGCTTGTCAGTGCAATTCACAGTGAATCTAGAATACCATTACAAATTGCATCGGTTGCAAGCTTCTCAAGCGAGTTTTATTTCTTTGCGCATAAGACCAATGTAATTTTTATGCCGGCTGCTGATCATACCTCAATTCTGAATTTACCCATCTTATATCACGAGCTTGGTCATTATATTTCAAGAAATAGAAATGATTCAAGATTAAAAAACATAAACATATCATATCAAAAATGTGTAAATACTTTTACAACACACTATGCAGAAGAGTTAAAATTACGATTGTTGGGAAATGCACCGCTTCCGATTAAAGAGAGACCAATAATCATGCTTGAGAAGTGGAAGGGATGGATTGAAGAGTTTTTCAGCGATTGTGTTGCAACTATACTTTGTGGTCCAGCTTATGCTTGGACATGGTTACATACAACTGCAAAAATTTCTGCAAATCCAATATTTTATGATGATCAGATAACACTATCTCATCCCTCCGATGAAGCCAGATTTCGAATTTGTAAATATTGTTTAGAAGAAGGTAGCTTTATCGAGGATATCAAACGTCTTGATAAGCAGTGGTCCAAATTATTCCAAATTGAAGGGAGGACGCTGGACAGTGTATATCAACAAGCGTATCCTGACAGCTTGATGAGACAACTTGCAAAAGAAATAATCAAAGCTATGAAATCTGATAACTTTAATGTCATTTCTCAAGATACATTAGAGAATGATCATACCTTAAAAATTGTAAGAGCTCTCAACGAAGGATGGAATGTCTTTTGGAATTCCCCCAATACCTTTTTTGAACACGAAAATCAAATCATTAAAGAAATAGAGAAAAATTTGTAGTTAATGTATCTTCTACAATCACAAATGGCTTAGCTATTCTGTCTTAAAATCAATACTTATAAACTAAGAAATAGAAATTTGTGAACTTCGAATGCGTAGAATAGTTCGTAAAACATATTCGGAACTTGTAAGCCAATTTTATAGGAGTAACGAATGGTTATATCTTTTAATGATAGTTCTTTAAATAGTATTTGTGCAAAAATAAAAGCAAAATTAGAAAAGCAAAATGAATTAGATGAGCATGTATTTAATATAGAATTGTTAAATGATTTTAATTCTGTCTCAATTAATAATTCTGAATTTTATAGAAATGAGCCTGCTGTTCATCAGAAATCTTCTAACAAAGTTATAGTAAACAAATCAATATTTTTTTATTACAATATTGAACAACAAATAGCAATCATAACACACGAGATTGCTCACACTTACATATGTAAAACAAATCAGAAAAAATTAAAAAATTCTTACTTTGGTGTTTTATCTGAAGAATATCTTGCAGATTACTTCGTTTGTAAATGGGGATTTATTAAGGAATTAAAAGCTGAAAGAATGCAATCATATGGTAATGAATATTGTAAATGTTTAGAAAAATGCAGAATGTTAGTGAATATTCTAATTGTATCAGTTCTTGGCATATGAAAAAGCATGCTGGCCTAATTAAATAAAACTAGATATGTTCATTCCTATACTCAATGTTTATGTCTTTACGGACAGTGTAACGATTAGTGGAAAGTTTAGCACTATAAAAGGATTTGTCCTGGCAAATATTGAATATAGAAATTTCTCTGATACATCTTTAGTGTGGGAATCATGGATTTGTTCATCATTTATCGATACTTAATTAATAAATTTTTTAATGTATAGCGCATTAGTGAAAACAATATTTTTAATCATTAAGTACTAAATACTATATAATCCACACCTCAACTCAACCTCTCAATTCTTAACTTAAAGAGAGCAACAAGCTCTCAATTCAAAAAGTCCTATTAAAAATACCGGACAATCTGCCCGGCATTACTATTTTAATTTGCTAATGATATTTTTCAGTTTAGTGAGAACTGACTTTTTTTTAACTCAGTTTCAAAGAACTCGATTATTGGTTCTTCACCCTTCTTTCTGACATCCAGATTAACCACTATCACTTTTATGTTTGTTGCCTTGGTTATGATATCAGTAATCTTTCCGTCTTCAATAATCAGATATATTTCTTCCTGCATTTTTTCTCCGTCAATTAAATCCGTTGGGTGTGATTTTGCTTCTTGCAATAAACAATGTCACAGCAAGAGATTTGGCATCCATAAGTCCACCGAGGTCATTTTGTATACGAACTGCATCTCGGCAGGAGATTAACATCAGATCATAATAATTATCCTCCAGGATTTTATTGTTTGCTTTCTCTGGACTTTCATTATTGTTCTGCAAAACCTTTACCTCAAATGTGGTTATAATCTTGCTTCCTTTCTGTTCAGCACGTTTACAGATTTCTGCTTTATCTCCTTTGCGAAGATCTTTCAGCTTCTCGTGAACTTCTTTATCAGGAAAGAAACTGTATTCCTCTCCATTTCCATTTCGGACATTGTAGAGATAATACTCTCCGTATCGGGATGTTCCTATAAGCGGCTGATCCTGCAGTAATTCTATATTAACTGGCCTGTTTAGTTCGAGTTCCAGTTTTTTCTTCTTCTCCGGCATTTTCTTCCTCATTGTTTAATGTGTAGCTAAATTCAATTGCGCCTTCAATAACTTTAATTCCTGGCGGAACAGGTCGTGTCTTAATGAAGGCTTTGATTTTATTTAAGTCAGGCTTGACCTGCTCAGGAATAACAGTTAACCATTCTTTTAGACTATTCTTTAGAAATAATTCCAGATTCTCAACCTCAATTCGATCAGGTTTTTTATGATTCTTAAGAATACCATTTGGCAGGTTTATAGTTTTCTCACCAGTTTCTTTTATGAATAATTCCAGTTTCTTTGACAGAAAATCTATCCTCGAAGCTAGCTTGCTGTTTATCCTCAGCGACCAGTTTTTAATTATCTCACGTTCTCTTGCTGCTTGTTCGAAATTAGTCTGTATCTGTTTTTCAAGCTGGGAGATTTCAATCAGCATCAAGTCTGCATATTCCATCGAAAGCTTTTGTTCTTTTTCTTCTGCTTCCCGAAGAAGCTCATCAATAAAGTTTACTTCCAAAACGTTCCTCCTTTCCATCTTCTAGTGATTATAATTATTGCTATTTCAAGTGCGATCTTACCTGCTATCTTTGCGATTTCTTTTAACGTTTCTTTCCTTCTTCTCATCTCTGCCTTTTCCTTTCTTCTCATCGTTATCGAGTTCTTCAGTAAGAATTTTAATTATTGCCTGTGATAGTTTCATTCCTATCCGTATCAGTTTTTTGCTTTCCATTTTCTTCGTTCCTTTCCAGATATTCTGTTATTGCTTCGTTAACTATTCTTGTCATTGGTTTCTTTTCCGGTAAAGAATGCTTGAGGAGGTAAAGCTTCCTTACCAGATCACTTCTTATCTTCGGGCTATATGACATACAGATCCTCCTCGTTGATTCCCATTCCACAGACTTCACACTTGTTGAATAGCTTGCCTTCCCGGTAGCTTGTCTTACAGTAACACCAGGGACATTCGATCATTATTTCATCATCATAATCCGGGTAGTGAAACTTTCTTTCAAACCATCTATCTCTTGCATAATATTTCTGATATGATTCAACTCCATCAGCATTTATGAACAGACAGTGATTGTTCTGCATCTCGTAGCTGTGATAGTTTCCTTCACCTAGATTAAATCCTCTTGATGAAATGTTCTGAATCTTCAGCGCCTGCTTCATAATCTCTCTTTCAGAACAGAAGTAGAGAATGTCATCCTGTGAATCCAGATATAGATCAATAGGATTATCCTTTTTTATGAGAATGAGTTTCTCAGGATCATTCCTATCAATCACAGCAACTGCAAAAGATCCTTCGATACGCTCGAATAGTCGTTTTATTTTATCCCCGCGTATCTTCATTGACAGAAGATGAAGTATTGATTCACTATCTACTTCACCGTCTCTCTGTTTCTTACCAAATATCTCCTTATCGTTATAGATTATTCCGTTATGAACGATAGCGATTCCTTGCTTTGAGTAGAGAGGATGATTATTCGCATTATTCTGTTCACTCCCTTGAGTTTTCATTCTGCAATGAAGTATCATAAATTTTGGAAGAGTAAGCTTCTTCCATTCATCAGTCTTTATCATATCAGATGATTTGATTGGTGCTTTGTGAACCACAAGCTCGTCTTTAACTATAAATGCAAAACCCGAAGCATCTCTTCCTCGGGTCTCAAGTAAACTGAACATATTTGTTATTTTTTCTTTATCGGGCAGAGTATTCCCGAAGGAATAATAACCCATTATTCCGCACATATTAAAACTCCATTTTTGTTTTTGATTAAGCAGGAACTGTTTCTTTAACAGCTGTAACTGATTTGATAAGCTCTACGATTTCTTTTTGATAGTTCTTGCGAAGTGAAAGACTTATTCCAAGTCTATTACATCCCGGTGTTGAGACAACTGTGACTGGTATATTATTAATTAATATATACTGCTGAACAGGTTCAAACAGATCAGAACTTGCTGATATCTGATATTCTTGTCTGTCAACCAATCCGAAGAGATAAACAGGGGTATCAACCAACCCGACTTTATCTTTTATTGTCCTGAGTAGAATATCTTTATCATTGATGAAGATTGGTCTGCGAGTTTCTACTTTACCCTGCAGCCAGCTTCGTGAAAGTTTGATTACAAGCTCACGATCTGATTCGGATACAGGTGGATTGTCTGGGCAGTCATCGTCAACGTTATCCTCCCAGCACTCTGAGCACAGGGGATCTCCCGAACTATCATATAAAGTCGATTCTCTTCGGATAACAGCATCACATCTTGAACAGTAATTATATAGCTCATCAAAACACTCTTCGCAGTAAGGCTCTTCATTAGCCCATCTTACACCGTCATCGCTAATAAGTTCATCACAATTTGTGCAATGCATATCAAGCACACCTCCTTAAGCCCCATCCAGGTAAAATATCTGTGTTCCAGTTCAACTTTTTACCAAGAAGAGTGTCGAGTTCTTTAAGCCCTTCTTCACAATCAGAGGGGATCGTATGTAAATTTTGTTTTAGCTGCCTTAAGAAAGTCGCGCTATGGTGTCCGTTTTTAAGCTCAGAAAAATTTATTTTATCCTCGAGCACTCCAATCACAGCAAGCTTTGCAAGAGTAAGATGAACAAGTGTTACAGATGGTGAGAGAAGAAAACTTCCGGGCGTTCGATACTCAAATCCGTATGATTTTTTTCGATAAGCTCCACGTTTACCATAACCACTTCGTTCTCTTTTTTGTCTCTGTATTTTGTCATCAATACAGTTCGATAAACTTCCGAGAACAATATCTAGTGCTTCAATTATTTGTGTTGTTGATTCGAGGGCAAAATGCGTATGGCCTCCTATAGCATAGCTATCGACGAAATGACCAGCGTAGAATTCGAGATCGGGTGCTTTATCGTGCCCGTAATCTAGTATCTGATAAATCTTTGATGTGAGATCGACAGGTGATTCAGAAAAACCAGGTCTTATCTCTGCTGTTGACTCGCAACCATCTAAACCAAACGAAGACTGAGATTTGAAATAATTATGAGCGGGAATAAATTGACCGTTGCGACGACAGATCAACTCTGGATCGCAACCCAAGGTGAAAGACATAGTAACTCCTAATTAGTTGTTAGTTACTATTCTTATACCTTCTTATAGAAATTTATCCCATCATTTATGATTATTTCATTGACACTAATACTTTAATTAGTTTGTCCAGGTAAAAGTGGAATCAGAATCAACAATTACATCACCGGTTTGATTTTTTTTAAAATATCTAAAAATGATAGACTCAATGTCATCGGTTTGAAATGAGGTTTCATCCTCATAGGTGAGTTCAAGTTGATATCCTCTCAGACCTGATATCTTAGTCAACCCTATTAAATTTGTAGTTTTTCCAAATACTTTAATAGGTGCACATTTTAAAAATCCAGCTTTCCCTGCCACAGTTAACTTACCTCTGGTTTTCCATCTAATTGCAATCTTTTTTGCCATTTTTGATGTACCAATGACTCGAGGTTTTTCGTCAATAAATTTACGGAGTTGAAACAGTATATTCCTTGAGTTGCACACAAGAATTCTATCCTCGTTATAATGTGATTTTTTGATTTTCGTACTCGGCCCAAAACATAGAACTGCATATACCGGAATTGAATCGAACACTTTTTCATCTTTATAAAGTTGGTTAATGCTTTTCCAGTAGTATGAACCCTGAATATAATTTGTGAGGAGTTTAATCTTTTTATTATTAGCAATAACCGGATTACTCACTTTTTTAGTATAACCTGAATATTCAATATAAATGTGCTTCCTTTTTTCGTTAAGAAATTTTATAGCACCTCCGTACCTCATTACTTCAACTAGAAATATTCCAGCATCAGCGAAGACGATTGCATCGCACTTATTTACTTTTGATTCATATGGTGGACTAACCCTTCTTAATATCTCTAGGCCTTCTGACACTGCAAAAGAAGATAATCTGGTTAACACACTATCTTCTGTAACCATTCCCTTGCTAATTTTACGAACGGTTTCAAATTCAATTTCTTTGATGCTGCGATAGGCTGGTACGCTCGAGGATTCTTGATTCATTTGAGCTCCCTTGTAAGTGATAAAATATTATTCAAAATTAGTCAAAGAGTAATTGAATTAGAAAATATAATTGCGAATTAACTATCAAAAAATCTTTGCGATTAGGTACTGCTAATTATTATTTTAACAGTAATGATTGGAAAGTTGCTGACACTATGAGCAAGTCCTGCGAAGAATCCTTCCTAAAAGCTGAGTTGGTGGGTTAAGCGAGTAAATATTATTAATCCAATAAATAATTTATGGCTGATCAAAAAACAGGATTAATTCAGGAATACCTGGATAAAGTTAAAAAGGCTAATAAAGAGTCTACCAAAAAAGAAGCTTTTAAAGATTTATTAAACCGCCTTTATTCCGATGATAAAGAATTACGCAACCTCATTGATAAAATTACTCTCGGTGCTGAAAAGACTGTCGTAAACATTCCGCGAAAAGAAAAGCTTCACAAGGGAAGTGCAGACACTCTTTACAACAACATTATAATTGAGTTTGAAAATAATCTTAAGCAAACCTTAGAGCATGCCAAAGAGCAGTTAGCTGGTTATTTGTTAAGCCAGTTACGATCAGGTGAAGGATATAACTTTACACTGATCGCAACAGACTGCATTACATGGAAAGTTTTTTCTCCTGACGTTTCTCAGCTTGATAAAATAGAAAGATTAAAAGAGCACGAGCTTATTCTTAATGAAGTTAAAAGCAGCTCATTTGTGTTAAGTGAAAGAAATGCTGAGGATTTCTATTACTGGATAGACCGTTTCTTATTTAAAGAAGAAAAACAGAAAGCCACACTTAAAAGAATTGAAGAAGCTTTCGGTTATCAAAGTTATATCTTTATTGAATCGTATCGAGAATTACAAAAGTGGTTTAAAGAAGCCAAAAAATTTGGAGAAGTTCAGGTTTCATACGATCAATGGGAAAAATTCTTAAGCATTGCATACGGTTCATTTGATGTAAGAGATAGTGTTTTTCTCATTCATACTTATCTTAGCGTTTTTTCAAAGATGCTTGCGTATAGTGTTGTTTCAAATGACGATTACATCGACGACTCTGAACTGAAAGGAATTCTCGACGGTTCAATCTTCGATAGGTATAATATCAGAAATTTTGTTGATAACGATTTCTTCCATTGGGTTACCAGCGGACGAAGCTTTAATAACCTAAAAAAAGTCTTCCGTTTGATCGCACAGGAGATTTCACATTTTGATTTTGAAAGTGTTGATGAAGATGTACTGAAGGGTGTTTACCAGGAACTAATTGACATTGATACAAGACACTCTCTCGGTGAGTATTACACTCCTGACTGGCTTTGTGAAAGAATTGTAAAAGAATTTGATTTTAAGAAATCAGATAAAATATTAGATCCTGCCTGCGGAAGCGGTTCGTTTCTCAGAGCTGCAATACATAGGATTCGTGAGTCAAATCCAGAGGTAACCGTTGAAGAATTGAACGAACAGGTTTACGGAATTGATATTCATCCGCTTAGTGTGCAGATAGCTAAAACAACTTTGCTTCTCGCTCTCGGAAAAGAAATCATAAACACCAAGAAGCCCGTTTACCTGAATGTAATACTGGCAAATACTTTGCTTGCACCTGAAGGCGTGCAGAATCTTTTTGGTAGTGAGTTTCAACTTAGCATAGATAAAGAAAAGTATCATTTAACTACGCAGATTCTTGAAGATGTAAAGCTTTTTGATGAAACGCTCGGAATTTGCGATGATCTTGCTGAACAGACTATGGGTAAAAAGAAAGAGACGGAGGAAGTATTCGAAAATATTTTCAGAAAGCATTTTGAAAAGAGCGGAAATAAATCGGGAGCAAATAAGCAGGTAATAGAAAGCTTCTACAAAATTTATGTGGGATTAAAAGCTGTTAAAGAAAAAGGGAGAGACAGCATCTGGAAGTTTATTGTGCAAAACCTATACAAACCTTATTTCCTTGCAAAAAAGTTTGATTATGTTATTGGCAATCCGCCGTGGTTTACTTACAGCTCGATAAGGAATGAAGATTACCAAAACATACTTAATGCTCTTGCTGATAAGTATGAACTAAAACCATTGAAGGTTGCAAATTTTCCGCATCTTGAAATAGCAGCAATATTCCTTGCCTACTGCAGCAGTTATTTTCTTAATGACAAAGGACAGATTGCTTTTGTTCTGCCGAGAAGTTTCTTTAGTGCAGATCACCACGATAACACAAGAAGTGGTAAGGCTGTTGGATTTAAGTTAAAGCAGATATGGGATTTGAAAGATGTTTCTCCGTTATTCAGAATTCCAAGCTGTGTCTTCTTTGCTGATAAATATGAAAAGAAAAAAGTTCCATTCTCCGGTTTACAGGGAAACATATTCAGTGGGAAGTTACCGGAGCACAACTGCAATCTTTTAACTGCAAAAGAACACGTTACCGACGCAGGTGTTAAATGGTATTACGTTAAGCAAGGAAAATCATCTGCAATCTCAACAAGAAAAGGTAAAAAAATAGAAGGTGAAAATCCGTATAAGAATTTGTTCAAGAATGGAGGTACAATTTATCCACGAGCATTTTATTTTATAGACGTTAATCAGGAACTGCCTAAAGATTTTGAGGACAGAATAATTAATATAAAGACAACGTCAACTATTGATGCAGATTCGAAGAAACCCTGGAAAGGATTAATATTTACAGGCAAGGTTGAGAGCAAATTTATTTTCAGAACTGCACTGGCAAAAAGCATATTGCCTTTTGCTTTGTATAAACCTGATCTGGTCGTCCTTCCCATACTAGTTGAAAATAATAGTGAAGGCAAAAAAGAAATTAAACTACAATCTGCAAATGATTTAATGCAGGGAGGTCATTTAAATGCTTCCAAGTGGTTTAGTAATATTGAGAATACTTGGCAACATCTGAGAACTGAAAAGAACAAGAATATTTCAAGCGAAGATTATTTAAACTGGCAGAACAAGTTAACTGATCAAAATCTTGGTACACCATATTTAGTTTTATATAATTCATCCGCAAAAGATGCAAATTCATTAGTAGTTCAAAGAATCGATAATGATTTTACATTTTGTGTAGAGAACAAAACTTATTGCTTTTATACAAATAATCTATCTGAAGCTTTCTATCTGTCAGCAATTCTGAACTCAAAAATTCCAAACGAATTAATGAAAGATTTCCAGACACGAGGTTTATTTGGTGCAAGAGATGTTCACAAAAAGATACTCGATATTTACTTTCCACGCTTTGATGAAACAAACGAGGTGCACCAAAAGCTTGCAGAGTTAAGTGAGAAAGCACACAAAAGAACAGCAAGATATCTAGAAGACAATCCACCACAAAAAGCACTAACTGCCACCCGTCTCGGTAAACTCCGCCTCGACATTAAAAAACACCTCTCTGCCGAGATGAAGGAGATTGACAAGTTGGTTAAGAAGGTGGTAGGGTGAGGGAGAAATGGCTATTTCAGAATATGGCAAAAGATATTTTGAAAGCGAAAAATTCATAGAGTTTTGCAATCATCTTGAAGTTAAATTATTAGATTGGAGAATGGAAACAGAGTGGCTAGAACATCTCGAAAAAGAGAAGCTACTTTTTCCAAGATATAGAATCGTCCTGCCTAGAAATTATTCACTTTACATTTCAAAAAGATATTATATACCTAAGGAGAAATTATCTCCCAAATGGCTAAAGATTAGAACAATAACTGATAATATTGAAGAAGTAGAATATTCATTTAATATATTTAACATATTAGATAAGAAAAAAATAGCATATAAAAGGTTAGAGATTCCAAAGGAATCGAGATTTAGAAAATGGAGTTATAAGTTTAAAGATGGCAAACATGAAAAAGATATTTATAACTTAAGGAATTATTTTCAACACTGGCAAATCTACCATCTTTTTGAACTTACCATGGCTTGCACTCAATATTACTTGATAAATGTCTTTAATGAGAACATACTGGATGAAAGATGGAAGAAAGGGCTAAACACGAAAAGAATATTTAGATCCCCAATTACTTTTAGATTCAGGGATATAAATTATTTTGATGAAAATTTAAAGTTATTTGAAATGTTAAGTTTTTATGTAAGCGCTATAATAAATTGTAACACATTTCCATTAGAAAAATGGCGTGAATATGACAGTTTGGATGAAAAATTTAGGTATGATCTTGAACATCATCGTGACAGAAGAATTGCAAGAATTACCATTTCAAAATTCAACTTAAATAAACAAATCCTAATTGAGTTTATTAAATCATTATGCAATAGATATTTTATATATGAAAAGGAAGGTATGAATAAACTTATAGAAATGATGAAAAAGGATATTGGGTACATGTGTAGATTGCTCGAAGATGGATTTGGATTCGAAATCGTAAATCTTATCGAAGAAGTGGGAAAAGTAAGCGAGCATTATTATCAAAAACCATTAGAATATATTTTAAGAGGAGAAATTGCTGAAGCCAAAGAAAACGCATATAGGAGTTTAAAAGATATAATTGGAAAAACAATAAAATATGAAAATTTAATAACTGAAGATGAGGTTAATGAATTTTTAGAATTTTGTGATTCAAATTCAATGGGATCAATATTTTTAGAAATAAATAGATTCTATTGGGGCTCACAAACCTACTATGGGATAATCCAAAATCTGATTTCTCTTACCATGGCATTTGAAGGATTTTTAAGAATTATTTTAGAGAAGGAACAAATAAAAATAACCGGTAAAAATTTGATTAATGTCATTCGTTTGTTTTACGAGAATGCTATCTGGATTAAAGAATTCAATCGGTACTTTGAATCAATTAATCAAAAAGGGGGTTTGGAAGAATTATCAAATAAGATAATGAATCAAAAATTTCACAAAAACAATTCGGATAATGAAATAATAAAAGTTCTTTACATAGTTCGGGCTATAAGGAATGAAATAGCTCATTCTCCTTTTAATATTAGATTTAAAAAAATACATCCCAATTTTTATAAAGAAAAAGTCATAGAGCTAATTTGGTATTCATGGAGATTTGCGAAGGAAAAATATCCTTATGCACTAAAATCAGATAAAGATTGAAAAGAATGACGAATAGCATTTTAGACGTAAAAGAATCCGAAATATCTGAGTTTATTGTAATGTGAAAAATTCGAGAATTATATATCACAGGTTATCTCTAGGTTTAAAGACTTACAGAAGAGAAGATAAAGTTTTCTGAGGATAATACAGACATATAAAAATTATAGTTTAATCAAGAAACGTGAATATCTATTTCCTTAAATTCAAAGTTGTTCCAACGCTCAATAATGAAAAGTTCCGCGATTTACAAGGTGCATATGCACATTGTTGGATAAAAGAATTATCCGATAGTGCAGCATACAGGAAAGCGGTCTTTTATGTTAAAAAATATGATTGGAAAATAGAAGAAGTCGAAGCTTATCCAACATTAGTCACACGTGAAAATTTTAAAGACAAAGAAATGAGCTTAGAAAATTATGATAAAGCCCAAAAAGAGGGGATGGCATTTGTCTATGTATCTTGGGCTAGAGATGGAAAATCATCATTTGAACCGGTTATTTTAAATTCTTCTTTGAAATTTGATTTGGAGAAATATCTAAAACAAATTAAGAGAAACAAAAAAAGCGGAAGATGTTTACATTTTAATGCTGGAGCTGAATGTGATCAAAAAATAAGTAACGCACACTCTATTCAAAAAAATCAAATGCTTGCTAAAATTCAAAGAGATGGCCAAGTTTATACTCTTGATAGCAGTTTTAGTAGCTTAGCAAGAAATAAAGGAAAACTCAGTTATAAAAGGACAGGCATTGGTGTTTTTTCAATCTTTCGTGGATTTTGTGAAAAACACGATAATGAGATTTTCAAATCCATTGATGCGCAAGAATTAATTCCGACTGACCAACAGGCGTTCCTATATGCATATCGTTCATTGTGCAAAGAATTATATAACAAAGAAATTGCTTTGAAGTTTTATGAAAGTCAATTAAAATCCGGAACTAATCTTAGCGTTGTAAACGAATCATTAAAAAGTATGTTCTTGGGGACAAGATTTGGATTAAAAAATTTATGTATTCATAAAATAAAATTTGATAAATCATTAAGAACCAGACATTTCGATAATATTAGATATGTTCTTTTTATTTCTGATCAACTGCCCAACATTGCTTTTTCAGGAGGGATATTTCCTGATTATGATTTTTTAGGTAGACAATTACAAGATTTAAGCGATCATAGTTCTTTTCTGGAAATGATTACATTTTGTTCTGCGCCAATTAATTCTGGTTGGGGCTTTTTATTTGCCTGGCATGAATCAAGTTCGGAAGTTTCTATAGAATATATTAAATCATTAGCTACTAGTGCTTATCAAACGCATTCAGTTGAGGATTTTCTTTTTCGTCTAGCAATTACAAGTGAAAACCATGCAATCGCTCCAAGTTGGTGGGAAAAATTATCTACTGAACATCAAGAGGAAATAATTGAAAAAACGTCTGAAACAGTGAATACATTCTCTGACACTCCAAGTAATTATTTAATGAACGGAGTTGAAGGAATATCCGGATGGAAGTTTGAAAAAGTAACGCAAAATTATTGATTATGCTTACTAAATTGTTAATAGCATTGTTGGAACTAATTAGTTACGATTAATCTACTTTAAGAGCAATTACAGTATTTAAATACATTTTATTAAGAATACCCGATTTTATATTTATAAATGCAAGCATTACTAATTGGTATATTAAGTAGCTTAATCGCAGCAATTATAGTTGCCTGGGTTAGAAAAATTTACTTGAGATCTAAAAACAAGATTACTTCTATTTCCAAGATTGAGCTTGAATCAACCCCATTCTTTAATAATGGATCCTCATTCACATTGGATAAAGTAACTTATCTTTATGGTCCAAATTCATCTGGTAAGTCTGCTCTTTCTGAGTGGATTTCAACATTAGAGGGTGATAGTAATATTAAAAGGTGGTTTGAATTGGAATCTACTTTACCAATAAACTTTTTAATTAATGTCAAAGGCTCCAAAATTTCTCAGGTTCGGATAACGATTGATAAAGATGGTGTGAATTATAGTTATGAAAACACAAAGAGTTTTACAAGCCCAGTACCATTCAAATTTGTCTTTTTGAAAAATGAAAGAATTCAAGATGATGAGATGACTGCTATTTCTATTCTTGCTAAACAATTGAAGATAACAGACTCGTATTTATGCAAACTAGTTGAACAATTTAATTCCAACATAAACTTTTCAATACAAGGCTTAAAAATTAAGACAGGTGAATCTAAAAGTGGATTATTAGTTAAACTAAATAAAACACGATCATATCAAAATTATTATGGCATGTCAGTAAGCGAACAACAAAAAGTATTAATTGAATTAGGAATAAATCTCTGTAACCATTTGTTTACAAAAAATCCTTGTTTGTTAATTATTGAACAAAGTTCTTTTGATATTGATACAGAATATTTTGATTTTTTAATTTGTAAATTAACTTCAAAGTCCTTCAAATTTCAAACATTGATTATCAGCGTAGAGAAACCATATTTTCATGCAACTGATAATTATAAGTCACTTGTTTTAACTGGTAAAGTACCAAATATTGAAGTAGTAGAAGTATAGCTGTGGAATTTCTTATTATTAGCAAGTGGTAAATTGATAAACTCATCCACTACAATAGCCGAATTTCGCTTGTCCCTCCCAGCTTCTCTTCCAACCGAAATGCATATTATTTGTTTCCTGAAACGAGGTTAGCAATGAATTTTGCAAAGTCATTAATGTTTTGTTCAACACTGGCTTTTTCCAATGCAGTCATATAGTCGTCTCGTTTTTCTAAAGGAATTACTGTCCAGGGGAAACCTCCAGATGCCAGCATTACATTCATCAGGAATCTTCCGATTCTTCCGTTACCATCTATATAAGGGTGAATATAAACGAAGACAAAATGTCCAAGTACTGCCCGAACTGCGGGTTCTTTTTCATCCTGCAGCATTTCGAATAAAACCGGCATCGCATCCCGGACCCCATCACAACTCATCGGAATATGATTTGAGTTAGAAATGAAAACCTGTGCATTCCTGTATCCGGCAAGGTCAGATGGGCGTAATAATCCTGCTGTTACAGATGGGCTGAACATTTCTCTATACCAATCACCGTGATCATCGTCAGCCACTTTTCCGGGATTGCCACCTTCAAATATTTTTCCAATACTTTTTTTTACAGCTTCAAAAGCAAGAAAATATCCACGAGCTGCAAGAGCATTTTTCTGTTCATTATCTTTTTCATCTTCGTCCGGATTCCAATTACCACCCATTACACGTTCAATTAATTCTGATGTTACTCTGTAACCTTCAATCGATAATGAATGGTATGCATCTGTTTTATAATTATCATCAACAAGTTTGAAATAGGCTTCTTTATTCGTGGGTATGCCTGGTGGTTTGCTAAAGTGTTTTAGCACAGGTTCTCGCATCTGCTGCCACATCAATTTAATTCTGTTTACGTACGGGGAAGTTGAGCGGTTTGAAAAAGTATATTGAAGCTTGTTTTCAAACGGATCATTTTCCCGTATATCATAGCCGGCTGCTTTCATAGTTTTAATAATTTCATCAGCAATCCGGTCTCTTCCGATATTTCTAAATGCACCTGCTAACCTGCCTGCAACAACACTATTGCCTCCGTCAAGAAGTGGTGACAATATTTCTGAAGCATCTTTTACAGCAGTTAATGCTGTCCGTACATCTATTGAGTTTTGCAAAAAGAAATTTGGTGTACACGCTAACAATGCAGAAGTTAATGAAAAAATGCGAATGCCATTCTTTTCAATAATATCTGTTTCTGCAGGCATAGTTAGTACTGCATCTAAAAGTGATGTATCAAATAAAAGGTTGGTAACATTATTGCTTGCTTTGGAGGAACGAATCAGCAACTGCTTTGGTATCGTCCAGTTTTCGCAATGCAACAATATTGATTGTTCGGGTGAAATACACCAGTCCTTATTAAAACGATCATTCAGGTAAACAGAACAAAATTTCCAGAAAGACGAATACCAGGAAGTACTTTCACCCTTTCTTTCCTGAGGATTATTTGAAATGTACCATCCTTTCATTACTTCTTTAATGAAACCATTTTTCAACAGTCGTTCTCTATGGGTTCTTGATAGTGCATCAGATTTAATTATCGCTACTCCATCCTTATCCTGGAATTTCTTTAACACTTCAAGGGATTGAGCTAGTTTTTCGTTTGGTGCTGCCATTTTATTTTAGTTTATTGTGCTGTTCAACTTATAGTTTTTTATGCTTCATTATTTATAGTTTATAATGAAGTATATTTTATAGTTTATTATGTTAAAATATTGTATTTGATAAATAAAAACAAGTTAAGAAATAAAAGAAAGGAGTAGATAAGTAACTGTAGAATGTATTGCGAGTAATTCTAATTATAGATCAAATTTCAACAAAAAGACCACGGTCTGGAGTAATCTAGCTTTATCTCCGATTAATTTGTTTTTCAACTCCGGTCAACCTTAATCTATAATTTATCATATCCATACTTGCACCGAAATGATCAGATAATTCATTAATGTCCAATCCTTTATAAATCATTTGAACCAGAGCACGGCGCGGGACCTGTAAGCATCCTCCAAACCACTTTGCTTCTTCCTCTTGTTCAGTGTTATAATCTCTTAAAGGGAAAGGGAAGTCAGTTCTAATTTTTATTTTTTCCATAGTATGCTCACAAATAATGTGAGCCATTTCGTGCATTAAATCACTTTCTTGTCTTTTTTTTGAATGGGAGGGATTACTTATAATAATATATTCACCTAAGTAATTTTTTATTGTAATAGCAGACCAGCTATTATGATCGTGATTTAATAGTATAGAAGAATCCTTCTTTGATAAATTAGGTATATGCTGTGGAGTAATTATTTTTAAACCAAGATGGTCAGCTAATTCATTTGCAAATAATGAGTGATAATATTTTTTACCAAGTAGAATTCTATATTCTTCTGCCTTTTTCTCCGCCCAACTTTTAAACCCTCTTTTCAATGTTTTTTCCCATCAACTCTATATGCAAGTTCAATCATTTTAATTAAAGAGGAAGCCGTTTCGGGTTTTAGATTCTTATCGGCCCTTAAATGTGCAATTATTTCTTTTTCACTTTTTGAACTGGATGGGGGTTGAGAGTATTTCAATTTCTCTGGTGAAACCTCAAGCCAATCACAAAGTTTTAGGAATGTTTCTACATCAGGCAGCTTACCTTGCTCAATTCTAGATAAAGTTGAAGCACTAACCTCTCCAATTTCAGCAGCAGTTTCTCTTAATCCTTTATTACCCCGTTTCGACTTAATCATTTCACCCAACTTATCAACGTTTAAATTCTTCTTCATTTTGAACCTCTTTTTTGTGTTGCATAAAAAATACAAAGATTTCATTTGTAAAACAAAAATTAATTATGTATCATTGGTGCAACAAATGTCATATTTATTAAACAAACATAGGGTGCAAAAAATGAAAACGGAAGTAGTAGAAAAGAAACACAAATATAAAATCAAAGTTGATGAATTGATTTTAGAGTTTAATGAACCGATAGTAACCGGTTCTGAGATTCTAATCAAAACTGGAAAGACACCAGTTGAGTGTTTTACTTTGTATCAGAAATTCAAGGGATGTGATTTTGAAAAAATAAGTCCTGATGAAAAAGTAGACCTTTCTAAACCTGGGCTTGAGCACTTCACAGTTAAACCGCCTGAGGTTTTTCACTATACAGTTGATGGGGAGCCCGAGACAACAGACAAATCTTATTTAACTGCAAACGAAATACTACAGTTGGCAGGTTTGAATCCTACTGATTATTATCTTACTCAAATTTATCCGAATGATGTTTCTTATAAAGATAATCCGAATGAGCCGATTGAAATGATATGTCCAGGGTATAAGTTTATTTCTGCCTACCGTAGCGGCACACCAGTAGCGTGAGGTAAAATGGCAACGTCTGATTTTATTCAACAACTAAAGGCGCTTGGTTATGAAACCCAGGAGCCTGCTCCAAACAAAGTATGTTTCATCTACGATGTTGATGCAGGTAAGAATCGCGGGAAAAAAGTATGGCTTGGATTCGAGAATCTTCAAGATTTTCCAATGAATTGTCCACACGGTCCTCACTTTAAACCGATTGATGAAGGCTGGATTCATCCATCGCAGGGACTTCATTCTAGTAGTTTCGGTGGTGATTGGAGACACTGGAGCCGTCCTTTTAATGAATGGAATAAAACAAAGAAAACAGTGAAGGTGTATTTAGCTCATATTCGAAATCTTTTATTACAAATATGAATACTTATAGTGTAACACTAACAGACAGAATTCACAAACAACTCTGTAACCATCTTATTCGATCTGATGGACAGGAAGATTTATGTTTTGCAACATATGTTCCTAGTAGTGGCAAGGAAAGATTCACAGGGATAATATCTAAAATTATACTGCCTTTTGAGGCTGAACGAAGTGTACACGGAAATGCTGAGTTCTACTCTGAATACTTAATACGGTCGGTTAAAATTGCATCGGAAAGAAATGAGGGGTTCGTTTTTCTCCACTCGCATCCTTTCCCCGGATGGCAGGGAATGAGTTACCCGGATGAAATTGCGGAGAAGAGAATATCAACAACGGCTTTTGCAGTGACTGGAAGACCTCTACTCGGAATAACATTGGGTAATGATGAATCCTGGAGTGCGAGATTCTGGTTTAAGGATGAAAAAATAAAAAGAACTTACCATAGAAAATGGTGTATTTCTGTAAGAGTCATAGGAGAAAAATTATCGGTTACTTTCAACGATAGACTGTTAAAACCCAATAGCAGCACTCAAACGCAAATACGAACCATTTCATCGTGGGGTCAAAAAACACAGGAGGATATTTCAAGATTAAAAATTGGAATTGTAGGCTTAGGTAGTGTTGGAAGCATAGTTGCTGAAATTCTTTCCCGCACCGGAGTTACAAATTTTGTTTTGATTGATTTTGATTCAGTAGAAGCAAAAAATTTAGATCGAACACAAGGTGCATATAAATCTGATATAGGTAAAGCAAAAGTTGAGGTAATTACAAGGTCAATTAAGAACAGTTCTCCAGTAGCAAATATTTTTGTTGATTCGGTTAAATTTAGTATTTGTGAAGAAGAAGGATACAGGGCTGCTCTTGACTGCGATGTATTATTTAGTTGTGTTGACAGACCTTGGGCAAGACAGGTATTAAATTTTATTTCCTATGCACATTTAATTCCAGTAATTGATGGAGGAATAATAGTCCGAACAAATCCTTCCAACACTAAATTGCTAGGTGCATACTGGCGTGCTCATACCGTAGGATACAACAGAACTTGTTTAGAATGTTTAGGACAATTTAAGTCAGAAGATGCAAAACTTGAAAGTGAAGGTTGTTTGGACGATCCGGAGTATATAAAAGGAATGACTGATAAAAGTGTCATCAATAATGGAGAAAATGTCTTTGCATTTAGTTCTCACGTAGCTTCAATGGAAGTTTTACAATTTATATCACTGTTTGTTTCTCCTGGAGGCGTGTACGATATAGGATCACAGATTTATCAGATGTCATTAGGCAAGTTGGAAAAGGATGATAAGATTTGTCATGCAAACTGTTTTTATCATTCTATCATAGGGAAGGGTGATCATACTAGCGTTCTAATTTACGGTAAGCACGACATTGCTGAACTAAAAAGAAATGAAAGAATTACTAAAATCAAAAAGGTATCTTAAAGGAGAACTCTATGCCTAATGGAAATATTCATAAAACTGCTGGTGCAGTTATAGGATCAATTACTTACCTGGCTATTAAAAATGATTCCCAAAAGAGAGAACAAGCTGATCTTGGTGAACTTATATTATCAACAAGTGTTGGTCTAAGCACATCAAGACTTCCAGATATTCTTGAACCTGCTATCCATCCAAATCATAGAGCTTTTTACCACAGCCTAACTTTCGGATGTGTTGTAGGATTTGTTGGAGTCCAAGCTTGGAAAGATTTTCAATTCAGGAGAAATGAAAGAAGGGTGGAAGGAATTCAGCAGTGGAGTTTTAGAGAATATGTTGATATAGCTATTTTAATTGCTTGTGGATCGATACTTCTACATTTAGTAATGGATGGCACTACAAAAAAGGGTTTAACTATTATTTAATACATAATTCCAAATAAAATAATAAGGAGAAAAAATGAGTAGAAAGAATGATAGAATAGTTTTCAAGACAACCGATGGAGACTGGGCAAATAAAAAAATAAGTGATAGTAAAATATCATCTTTGCACTCATCACAAAAAGCTGCGGAAGATGCTGCAAGGCAAATGCTGAAAAACCAGGGTGGTGGTGAATTAACAACCAAGGGACTTGATGGTAAAATTCGAAGTAAAGATACTATTGCACCAGGTAATGATCCGAATCCCCCAAAAGATAAAGAGCATTAAGAAATTTTCTGAAAGGAATAAATTCTTCCTGGAGAAGGTGAGTGGGTTTTGGTGGGAGGTGGGTGAGTAAAATAATTATTTTTGCAAGATAAAATTGAAAAAAGTTTTTATAAAAACGTGTTTAAATTTAGTATAGTATTTAGGTAGCAAATTGGTAGCAAAACTTGGTTCTAACCAGGTCTATCTGAACCATTCACCCTTTGAATTCTGCAAATAAACGCAATATTTAAAGGAAATTTTTTGTCAATTTTGCCTGTCACGCAGGAGGTCGCGAGTTCGAGTCTCGTCGGCCCCGCAAAAACTCATCATAATCGGTGAGTTTTTTTATTTATGTATTATACGTACATCATATATTCATCTTCAATTGATAAATATTATATCGGTTACACATCCGATTTAAAATTACGTATCGAAAGACATAATTCTGGTTGGGGTAAATTCAGTTCCCGAGGAATTCCGTGGAAGTTGGTTTATAGAGAAGAATTCTACACTAAGTCCGAAGCTATGAAAAGAGAAAAGGAAATAAAACGAAAGAAAAGTAGAGTTTATATTGAAGAATTAATTCACTCAGGAGGTCGTCCCGACTAGTCGGGAAGTCTCGTCGGCCCCGCAAAAACTCATCATAATAGATGAGTTTTTTTATTTATGTATTATACGTACATCATATATTCATCTTCAATTGATAAATATTATATCGGTTACACATCCGATTTAAAATTACGTATCGAAAGACATAATTCTGGTTGGGGTAAATTCA
>WBZY01000021.1_pt1 | contig 239514 bp, 202 predicted proteins | sample 5204191 | NCBI WGS metagenome assembly WBZY01 (sample SAMN12344363, study PRJNA552823) | activated sludge metagenome | biome: Activated sludge suspended growth; feature: Anammox Sidestream; material: Wastewater; isolation source: activated sludge from anammox sidestream of wastewater treatment...
GAACAACAAAACTACTATTATAAAGATTCAAGTTTAACGAGTGGGAAATATTCATACAGGTTAAAGCAAATTGATTATGATGGCAGTTTTAAATATTCAAAAGAAATGGAAGTTGATTTATCAACTCCTCTGAAATATTTACTCGAACAGAATTATCCGAATCCTTTCAATCCAACTACAACAATAAGCTACTCGATTCAAAAAGCAGGAGAAGTAACATTGAAAGTTTATGATATGCTCGGGACAGAAGTAGCATCATTGGTTAATGAAAATCAAGAAGCAGGAAATTATTCAGTTACTTTCAACGCAGCAGAACTTCCGAGGCGATCAGGCTCAGCATTGACGAGTGGAATTTATTTCTACACATTAACTTCAGGAAATTTTATGGAGACGAAGAAATTAATTTTGCTGAAGTAAATTAACCTTTTTTACAAAAGCCGGAGTTGTAAGCTCTGGCTTTTTTATGTCCTCAAACGAAAATAAATTTCGATTGCGATCGTTCTAATAATCAGACTATTCTTAATCATTTCATATTTTTATCTTTCAGGTATGAAAATCATTCTGTCTGTAATTCTTGTGTATGTTATTTGTATTCGTGCAATTGCACAGCAGGATGATTTACTTCAAAAAATCAATGTAGATTCACTCCAAACAGGAATTGAAGATACTCTTTTAACTTCTGCGACAGACTCTTTAAAACTTCAATCGCAAAAAAAATCGGATCTCGATACGGTTGTTTATGCAAGCGGGTCGGATTCATTATTCTTCTTCGTCAAAGAAAAGAAAATGTCAATTTACGGTGAAGCTAAAATCAATTACAGGCAGTCCGAAATTAAAAGTGCTAACATTTTCCTCGATTTTAAAAAATATGAAATTGAAGCCGTTGGAGTTCCCTCAGATACCTCTGCTTCAACCCTGATTGGTACACCAGTTCTAACTGAAGCAGGAGAAGTTTATGAAGGAAAACAGATGAGGTATAATTTTAAAACCGGGCAAGGTTCGCTTTCTGCTGCTGATACTGAACTTGAAGGTGCTTTTTATCATGGTGCAAAAATTAAAAAAGTGACTAAAGATACTTATTTCATTCAGGACGGAGTTTACACGACCTGCGATATTAAAGAACCACACTACTGTTTTACATCACCCAAAATGAAAATGATTCAGGGAGAAGAATTAGCTGCTGAATGGATATGGCTGAACTTTGGCGGTGTACCGGTACCAATACCTCTGCCTTTTATCATTGTTCCGCTGCAATCAGGAAGAAGATCAGGTCTAATTCCGCCGGTTTTTGGAAGCGATGCACGATATGGAACTTATATCAGCAGATTTGGTTACTTCTGGGCGATCAGTGATTATATGGATATAAATGCAACGATGGATTATTACACTCGCGGAAGCATTGGTGTTGGTTCGCGATTTAGATATGCGAATCGTTATAATTACAATGGTTTTGCTGAAGGTTCTTACAGAGATTTTACACAGGGTGAACCGACCGATCCAAATTACAATAAGCAGGTAGATTGGAGGATCAAGTTTTTCCATGCTCAGAATTTCACTCCCACATTGCGGCTTGATGCAAATCTTGAATTTGCTTCAAAAGATTTTCTTCAGAACGGTACAGGTGATTTAAATGATCTTTTAAGAAACGAAATTATTTCAAATGCTACTTTATCAAAAACATGGGATGAATCAGGAAATAGTGCTTCCATAAATTATAACAGGAGACAAGTACTTGAAACCAACGATATCTTCGAAGTGCTTCCGAGTGCTTTATTCAGATTAGCACAAAGCTATCCATTCAGATCATCTTCAAGTGAAATAGACAGAGAGTGGTATGAACTGCTTGGTTATTCATATTCAGGTCAATTTCAGAATCAAAGAAATAAAACATCCGGCAATCTGGATGAACGATTAGGTTTGCAGCATAGTGTTACTTCTGATCTGTCACCTAAAATAGGATACTTTTCTGTTTCACCAAGAATCAGGTTTGATTCAAAATGGTATAACGAACAGATTGAACAACATTCTATAGCTTCATCTGCTGGAAAAGATTCGATTATTACAAATGAAGTTAAAAAGTTAAGTGCAGTAAATACATTTGATGTTGGATTAAATGCTTCAACAAAATTTTATGGAATGTTCAATATTAATTCTGTTGGCATCAATGTTATTCGTCATACAGTTACTCCGAATATTTCATACAATTATCGTCCTGATTTTTCTGAATCCGGTTGGGGCTATTATGGTCAATATACTAAGTTAGATGGCACTACAATGAAATATGACAGGTATCAGAAAGAAGTTTATGGCGGTTCGGGACTAGGTGAGCAACAAAACATAAATTTCTCCATCGGAAATAATTTTGAAATGAAAACTATAGTTGATCCGACAGATACAACGTCCAAAGAAAATAAAATTCAACTGCTGAATCTTACAATCGGTTCCGGATATAATTTTGCCGCAGATTCGTTAAACTTTGCAGATGTAAGTCTGACTTATAGAACTCAGGTCGGAGAGTTTTTTGATTTATCGGGTGCTTCACGGTTTACTCCTTATGATTACAGTGGAAATATTTCCAGAATTAATCGTTACCTCGTTGATGCAGGTAAAGGAATATTAAGATTGACGGGATTAAATTTTTCAGTCTCCTCAAGTATATCCGGTGAAAAATTTGCTTCTTCCGATAATCAAAACAAAACAACAGATGACGAATTTGGTCTTGTTGATGAGGAAAGCAAAAGTGTTTACCAGGGAATTTATAATAATGCTGATCCTGATTTTACAATTCCGTGGAGTATCTCACTTAGCTACAATTACAACCTTAGCCGTCCAACTCCCGAAAACTCAACCATCCAATCAAATCTAAGTGGTAGTTTCAGTTTCAGTTTAACTCCTTTGTGGAAATTTGATGTAACGGGAAGTTATGATTTTCAAAGTAAAGAATTTGCTGCGCCTCAGATAAGGATTTCAAGAGATCTGCATTGCTGGCTGATGAATTTCGTATGGAACCCTATTGGCACATACACAGGGTTTAGATTTGAGATAAGAGTCAAAGCCCCGCAGTTGCAGGATTTGAAACTTACTAAGCAGGATCAATTCTATAACACCCGGTAATTATTGAAATATTATAAATGATAAACTACAGATTCAATTGAAACATTATATAATAGATGGCAATAACCTGATTGGTAAAGATAAAATCTTAAATCAGGTACAAAAGAAAAATAAACAACAGAGCAGAGAGAAACTTTCTTTTATGCTTTCAAGATATTTTAGCAGCACTAAGTCATCTGTTAGCTTACACTTTGATGGTTTTGAAAAAGAATCAATTAAAACTTCAAATCTCAAAATATTTTATTCGAATAATTCTTCAGCCGATAACATAATTAAAAGTGAAATTGAGAAAAGTAAAAACCCACGAAATATTATTCTCATCACATCAGATAATAATCTGGTTGAATTTGGGAGAGTGTGTAGCTGCAAAGTAATTCGGAGCGAGGATTTCATTTTTCAGTTAAAACAGGCAAATGAAGACTTTGAGGATCAAATTAAGACAGGTCCAAATATTAATGTTGAAGAATTTAAAAAACTGTTCGGGGTAAATTCTTCAAATAACGATTGACTTTTTTGATTATTGCTAAAATAGATTTAATTTTGTTCAAAAATTTGTTGAACAATTATTACAATAGAACCAACAGCAGTATTTCTATCCTTTTAATTGAGTTTGCAGTTCTCAGAAATATTAGTCATCATTTTCAGAAAGAGCATCACATAAATATTAAACTAATTACATTCATCCATAAATCAATTCAGGAGGTTTAGTGTATAACAGGCTACTAAAACCAATTCTCTCTCTACTATTAATTATTATAACTGTGTCTCTGTTCTTTTCAGGACATATTATTGCACAGGGAGATAATCCACTTGTTGATGCGGTACCAAGCGTTTGGGTCCCGGCAAACTATCATTCAGATTCAGAAGAGGATGTTATAACTATTAATGGTTATGATGATTTCAATCTTGGTATTGATTTCGCAGAACCGCACCTCTCTCAAAATCCGTTAAATCCGCTGCAATATTTTGGTGCTTACAATACCAACGGTGCATGGAGAACTTCAGATGGTCACAACTGGACTTCATCCTCACCAAATTTTGGAGTTTCAGCAAATGGTGATCCAATAACTACTTATGATGGTTCGGGAAATTTATATTATGAAACTATGGTTGGAAGTGTTACCGGTTGCAGAGTAATACGGTCAACAGATAACGGTGCTACCTGGACTACTGCAGTTGTTGCAGTTGCTGGTAACGATAAAAACTGGATGGTTGCAGATCAAACATCAGGTCCAAACTCAGGAAATATTTACACTGGAATGACCCCCGGCAATTTTGCACGATCTACAAATCTTGGTGCATCGTGGACTACAACTAATACTTTTTCAACACAAAATTTACCTGGCTTTATGGTTTGTATTGGTCCAAATGGTTCAACTGATGGTGGAAATGTTTTTGTTGTAACAAACTCAGGCAGTGCATTTGCATCTACTTACACTTTTTATCTTTCAACAAATGGTGGTTTAAATTTCATATTAAAATCGGCACAGAATTTTTCCAATTATGTTGGAACTAATATTGGCGGAAGAAATTCTGTACAAAATATGCGAACCAGACCTTATCCATTCATAGTTGCTGATCAGAGTACTGGTACATACAGAGGGAGATTGTATCTTGTTTATGCTTCCAATAACCCGTCAGGTAATGCAAACAAACCTGATATATTTTGCAGATATTCAACTGATCAGGGAACCACCTGGTCATCTGCAGTAACTGTAAATGATGATGTTCCCAGTACAGGTAATCATCAATGGCATCCATCAATCTGGTGCGATGTTGGTTCCGGAAGATTATTTGTTAAGTGGATGGATACTCGCGATACTCCAACCAGCGACAGTGCGTATATTTATGCAAGTTATTCAGATGACGGTGGTGTAACATGGGCTCAAAACCAGCGGATATCCAATCAGAAGATGAGAATCAATTGCACATCATGCCCTGGTGGTGGAACTCCACGTTATCAGGGAGATTATGATGCGATTATTTCTTCGGATAATCAGTCACTTATGATGTGGACAGATTTCAGAAATAATAACTTTGGCAGCTTTGTAGGATACTTTCCTGATTTCGCAATGACTGTTGCACCAAATTCTGTGATCATTCCTAATTCAGGTGGTCAGGAAATAGTAACTGTAAGTGTACCCGGAGTTAAATTATATTCGAGTGATGCAGTATTTACTGCAACGGTCAGTCCAACTCCTCCAAATGGAAATATTACGCTTGATTTTCCGAGCGGCAATACAATCAGTTCATTTCCGGGCAGCATTCCTTTAAGCATTCAGACGAGCGGAAATGTAACACTGGGAAGTTATACAATCACAATTCAAGGCACGGGACCAGGTGGCGCACCGCCGGTTCATCGCAGAACAATTACTCTCGATGTAATCGTACCTGTTGAACTTACATCTTTCGCAGCAGCTTCAGATAAAAATGATGTTATCCTCACCTGGAATACCGCAACAGAATTGAACAATCAGGGATTTGAAATCCAAAGAAAGATTACTGGTGAATTCGAAAGAGTTGGATTCGTTGAAGGAAAAGGAACAACAACAGAAGCTCAAAATTATCTTTTCAGAGATAAGGATCTCCTTTCAGGAAATTATACTTACAGATTAAAGCAGACGGACTTTGATGGCTCATTTGCATATTCAGATGAAGTTGAAATCGAGATCTCACAACCGAATGTTTTCTATCTTGGTCAGAATTATCCGAATCCATTTAATCCATCAACAAATATCAAGTATTCAATTCCTGCTGACGGAAATGTAACATTGAAAATGTACGATATACTTGGGGAAGAAGTAAGTACGTTAGTAAATGAATACCAGCAGGCAGGAACATTTGATGTGGTATTTGATGGATCGAATCTGTCAAGCGGAGTATATTACTATCAGCTAACAAGTGGCGAATTAACATCCACTAAGAAAATGATGCTTACAAAATAAATAAACTTAAAATACTTTTATTGAAAAGGGAACTCCAGTTCCCTTTTTTTTTACATTGGGTTCAATATGTCTTTTGATCAAAAATGAACATCCTCTCGTGTAGTGTATTTTTATTAGTTAAAAGCCATGAGTTTTATTCAATTAAAAAATGTTGTTACTGAAGAAATTATTGAATGATTCACTAAAATGTGAGTCGCATATTGTAGCTAAATTTTTATATCTTTGCCAATCATTAACAAATATTAATACTTTGTGAAGGTAAATTACTTTTTAGCGTTTTTATTTCTAGTTTTTTTAACTGTTGCTATTGTTGCAAACATTGAAGAAACTACTTTGATTGGCTGCACTGAGCTTAATGGCAGTGGATGTGTTTGTCATACAACCGAGCGTGATACGCTTGTTAAAGTATGGATTGAAGGTCCGGAATCATTACTTGTCGGACAGACGGGTCTATACAAAATGCTAATGGCTGGTGGTCCGGCTGAAGCCGGTGGTTATAACGTAGCCGGAAGATTTGGTGAAATGGTTTTAGTGGATTCTTTTTCTGAACGACATCCATTGGCACTAAACGAATTAACGCAAGCATTCTCTCTTCCATTTCCAACGACTCAGGATACAATCTATTGGGAGTTCGGATACAAAGCACTTGAATCAGCTACTGATTGGGATACAATTTATTCCTGTGGATTAAGTCTTGTGTGGGATTCCATTCCTGATTTTAGAGACAGATGGAATTTTGGACCAAAATTTCCCGTTAAAATTGTATCAGTGACAGATGTTAAAGATAATATTTCCAGTCCTGAAGATTTTGTATTGTATCAGAATTATCCGAATCCGTTTAACCCAACAACGACGTTTGGATTTCGGATTCCGGATTTTGGATTTGTTAATCTAAAAATTTATGATGCTTTGGGAAAAGAAGTTGCTAATTTAGTAGATGAGGAAAAATCGCCAGGAGAGTACGATGTGAAATTCGATGCGTCTGGTTTAACAAGCGGAATTTATTTTTATAAACTCGAAGCCGGTATTTATAGTTCGACTAAGAAGATGATTCTGTTAAAATGATTTTTGCACATTAAATGCAAGACTTGTTGGTAAATTTGGTACGCTCATAAATCCCACAGAAAAATTCCAGCTTACTTCTTCCTCCAAATTGTTATTATAAGCTGAAACCATTCTCGCTGCGTTAATTGCACTCACTAATCTGTTCAAAATTAAACCGCCAACAACAAACCTGATTCCGTTGCTTGCCTGTTCACTTGAATTCCACATATCACGATAAGTTCTTCGTTCATCAGTAGAATTCCATTTCCAGAAATATGATTGCTCATCGTACATCTCGTTGAAATTTCTTTCTAAAGCTTTCTGTTCATTGTAAGTGTAAACGCTTGTATAGTCACCTATGTTAGCATAGAAATCTTCGTCTTTATTATCATTATTAATCACACCTGCTGCAGTAGCTGCATAAGATTTATAATTATCTTCCTGCCAGTTTGAATATGCACTCATACCGATAAACGTTCCCCATAAAAGTCCATCAGCAATTGTAAAATACTTACCGACATCATAAGCATCTGCATAAAGTTCACCCATACCAGGAAGAAGAAGAGAGTACACAATTCCCAACCCAACACTTTTCTTTTCACTGCTTACGTATGAATTAATCGCAATGTTTGACGCGTTGTAGCTAATATCGGAATCTTTTATTGTATTTTTTAATTCTTGAATTGATTTTGAATTTTCTGTCTGCGAGAAAATGATAGTGGAGGAAATCAGAAGTATCAGGCAAAATAATTTCATATTTTTTTATTTGAAGTTTATGTTTCTGCGGTGATTAAATCAACTGAATTTTTTGTGGACAATAAAGTACAATTACAAACTTCTTCGGGTGTATTATCCAGCATTACAGGCACTATTTTACCTTTCAAAGCATCATGAAAATTAGTTTGAACCCTGATATAATTAGAAGTAAAGCCCTGTATCATTCCATCTTTGCTGTTATGCTCAAATAAAACTTTTTGTGTTGTGCCGATCATCTCTTCATAGAACCGGGTCCTTTTTTTCTCACTTAATATTCGGAGAATGTTATTTCTTCTCTTTCTTTCCTGAACGTCAATTGAACCTTGTAATGAAATTGCTTTTGTATTTGGTCTTTCCGAGTATGTGAAAACGTGAAGATAGGAGATCGGCAAATCTCTTAAAAAATTATGAGTATGGATGAAATCCTCTTCAGTTTCGCCGGGGAATCCAACTATTACATCAACTCCTATTCCTGCATCGGGAATTCGATTTTTAATTTTATGAATCAAATGATAGTAAATATCTGATGTATATCTTCTCTGCATTGCTTTCAGAATATGTGGACTTCCATTCTGCAGAGGAATATGAAAATGATTACAGAGTTTTTCTGAGTCAGCCGTGAGATTAATTATTTCATCTGAAAGAAGATTAGGTTCGATTGAACTTATTCTTATTCTGAATTTACCTTCGATTTTAATAAGTTCCGAGAGAAGATTAAACAAATTAGTATCAATGTTTTTTCCATAATCACCAACATTTACTCCTGTGAGAATGATTTCTTTATAACCAGCGGCAAGCAGTTTTTTAAATTCATCGATTGCTTTGCTAACAGGTAAACTTCTGCTTGCCCCACGTGCTAATGGGATCGTGCAAAAAGAACAAGTATAATCGCATCCATCCTGAATTTTTAAAAATGCTCGTGTTCTGCTATCGGCATCTGTAGAGTGAGCTACACCAAACTCAGTCAAATTTTCTGTGGGAGTAACAGATATGCAAGTCAAATCTCTTTTATTAAAATTTTCAATCAGAGAAAAAAGTTTGAACTTCTCGTTGCTTCCCAGTACGGCATCTACTCCATCTATCTTTGCGATTTCTTCCGGGCGAAGCTGAGCATAACATCCTGTCACGATAACAAATGCTTCCGGGTTTTGTCTTAGTACTCTTCTGATTAATTGCCGGCATTCTCTTTCGGCAGATTCCGTTACTGAGCAGGTATTCAGAACATAAACATCAGCAATTTCCTGGATGCTTACGATTTCATATTCTCTGTCAAGAAATTGACTGCCGATTGAAGAAGTTTCTGAATAGTTCAACTTACAGCCGAGTGTATGTAACGCAACTTTTTTATTCATTACTTTTTAAAAGAAAAGCGGGATGAATACCCGCTCTTCAAATTTAACTATGAAATGATTATTGAGGTTCTTCAGTCTTTTTTACTTCGGGATTTTCTTGAATCTCAAAAATCGGGAATTCAGAAGAATCAATTGCACCTGTATCAGCATTTTTAATACTGTCCAGAGATACTTTCTCAAGTTTATGTTTATTCAGATATTCCTGAATTTCATTATCTGATTTATCTTTTAATGCAGCAATAGTGCTGAGTACAATTTTCTTATTGTTCTTATCAAATTCAATTACTTTTATAGGGATAATATCATCAACCGGAAAATGATTTGCAAGGTTCTTCAATTTAGAAGTTGATAATTGATTTGCAGGAACGAATCCATCAACGCCTTCCGGTAATTCAGCAATCAATCCTTTCTCAATAATTCGAACTACTTTTCCCTCAGAGATAGTTCCAACAGCAAATTTCTGTTCGAATGTATCCCATGGATTATCCATAATTTGTTTATGACCGAGTGAAATTTTTCTTGATTCAACATCAACACTTAGCACGATAACTTCAAGCGATTCACCTTTCTTTACAACTTCCCCGGGGTGACGAATCTTCTTAGTCCAGGAAAGATCAGAAATATGTACAAGTCCATCCACACCTGGCTCAAGTTCAACAAATACACCAAAATTGGTAAGATTTCTTGCAACACCTGTATGTCTTGAACCAACAGGGTATTTAATCATCAATGTCTGCCATGGATCTGGTTCAAGTTGTTTGATTCCAAGAGAAATTTTCTTTTCATCTTTATCCAGACTCAAAATAATTGCTTCAACAATCTGTCCCATCGCAACAACCTGTGAAGGATGTTTGATATGCTGAGTCCAGCTCATTTCAGAATTATGAATCAGACCTTCAATACCTTTTTCAATTTCAATGAATGCGCCGTAATCAGTAAGTGAAACAACTCTGCCAGCAACCTTATCACCAATTTTATATTTCTCGTCAATATTTTCCCAAGGATGCGGGAGTAGTTTTTTAAGGCTGAGAGAGATTCTTCTCTTTGCTTCATCGTAGTCTGTTACAACAACTTTAAGAGTTTCATCAAGTTTAACAACTTCGCTTGGGTGATTTATTCTTCCCCAGCTAAGATCGGTTATATGAATTAAACCATCCACTCCACCAAGATCAACAAATACACCGAAATCTGTTACAGCTTTAACAACACCTTCAAGTATCTGACCTCTTTCAAGGCTTTCAAGAATTGCTTTTCTTTGATCTGCAATTTCTTCTTCAATAAGTACTTTGTGAGAAACAACAACGTTTTCCGTTGGGATGTTTACTTTTACAACTTTGAAATCCATTGTTTGTCCAACTAAAGCATCAAAATCTCTGATTGGTCTGATATCAATTTGTGATCCGGGTAAAAATGCTTCCATCCCGATTAAATCAACAACCATTCCGCCTTTAATTCTTTTGATAATTTTTCCATCGATAATTTCGCCGGTATCGTGGGCTCGCAGAACTTTCTCCCAGATTCGTAAGAAATCTGCCCGTGATTTACTTAGAACGAGATTTCCTTCCTGGTCTTCTACACTTTCAAGTACTACTTCAACTTCCTGTCCAACTTCAAGTTTTGCATCTTCGCCGAACTCACTTCTTGGAATAGTACCTTCAGATTTAAATCCGACATCAATAATTACATTATCATCCTGAATTCTTACTAGTTTACCTTTAACAAGTTCACCTTGCTTTACATCCCGAAATGATTCGGTGTACATATTAGCAAGCTGTTCGAATTCTTCCTGTGTGTAATCGTATGTATTGAACTTATTTTTCGCTTTTTCGAAATCTTCTAATACATTGGTTGACTTTACTTTCACATCAGTGGTCATTAATCCTCCTGAAATTAATTAAATATCTTTCTGTCCAAAACCGGATGAACAGGGAAGATATAGTTTGTTTTGTTTGACATAATTAGTTAGCCGGTTTATTAATTTTTAATTGAATATTTTTTTTCGTTGCAGCTTTTTGTACTTCTTCTAATATCAAATTTACTTGCTGATCAATTGAAACATTAGTTGTATCAACTTCAATGGCATCTGCTGCTTTTGTTAATGGACTATCATTCCTGCTTGAATCAATTTTATCTCTGTTTGATAAATTTTCTCTGATATCATTAACAAGAACGCGTGATCCTTTTTCAAGATATTCTCTGGCTCGACGGTCTGCGCGTATATCAAGAGATGCTGTTAAGAAGATTTTGACATCAGCATTTGGAAAAACAACTGTTCCGATATCTCTACCTTCCATAACAATACCTTTTTCTCTTTCACCCATATCTCTTTGTTTTTCTACAAGCAATTTTCTCACTTCGCTGATTCTGCTCACTTCACTTACATGCTCGTTGACTTCAGTTGAACGAATATCTTTTGAAACATTCTTATCATTTAAAAGAACAATAACTTCACCATCTTCAAACTTAAGATCAATTTTACATCTCCTTGCCAGTTCAATTATTCTGATTTCATCACCAATTGCTCCATTTTGAAGAGCGAGGTAAGTTATCGCACGGTACATTGCACCTGTGTCTATGTAAATGTAACCAAGTTTTTGAGCGATAAGCTTAGCCGAAGTGCTTTTTCCGGAACCGGCAGGACCATCAATTGCTACAACAAGTCCTTTTGACATAGACTACAAAAATATCGATTATTAACGCCAAATCAAAGATATTGAGAGACACAGTTACACAAGCGATGATATGGATTAAAAACTTAAAAAATTAGCAATTAAGCAATTTTTTCGCCGTCAAGTTCGTTAAGTATTATCTCTTCGTAAGGATCTGGTGAAGCGGTGGATGCGGAATCTGATTCCAGGTTTTTTTGAGGCTTGTCGCTATTAAGGATTTTTGTATGACTAATTGAAAAATTAAATCTTCGACCAAAAAATTCTTCTGATTTTTTTGTCAGATATTTTTCGTTGATTCTGAATATGTTTATATCAGCTTCACTCACAGATGAGAAATACAAATTATTATCTTTTAAAGATAGAAGACTGAAATTTTTCAAGGCAGGTCCGAGAGTAAATCCTTTTTCCGAATTAATAGACTCGATAAATCCTTCCCATTTTTTGACAACTTCTTCAAAGTCTAACTGCGGCTGCGGAATTGAATCTTCTGGTTTGGATATTTGTGAGTCTTCAACAGATTCAGGTTTTTTCAGAGCGACCTGATTATTGCCTACTTTTTTTTTAGAAGTAGGTTCGGAGGAGTAGAAAGTTTTTGCTGGTTCTTTTACACTGATATTTTTTGAATCGGTTCTATCAACTTCTGAAACTAATTCTGAGATAGTTTTTGAATTTTCGAGACCAATCAGATGGCTAAGGATAATTTCAATTTTCAGTTTTTGATTTTGTGAATAGCGAAGTTCTTGCTGCGATTTATTCAGAAAGTTAAGAAGTCGGAGAATATCACTTTCAGAGAATTTATTCGAGTAGCTTAAATATTTTGATTTATAAACATCTGCAGTTTCGATATTATCTGTAGAATCAGTTATTACAACTGATAAAATATTTCTGAAATGTTCGGTTAAACCATCCAGCAAATCGCTGAAGTCCCAGCCATTTTCATAGATTTTTTCAGAGCTTTGAAATACAACTTTGAAGTCTCTATTAATTACTGCATCTGAAATATGAAAATAAATTTCTTCATCAATCAGGTTGAGCATTTGTGTTACAAGCTCTGCATCAATTTTTCCCTTGGAGAATGCTACAATCTGATCAAAATAACTTTCAGCATCACGTAATGCACCATCAGCTTTCTTTGCAATGATTGTCAGCGTTTTATCATCGATTTTTATTTTTTCCTCATCAGCGATCATCTTCAGAGTCTCTTTTATTTTATCAAGCTGGATTCTTCTGAAATCGTATCTCTGGCATCTCGAAATAATTGTAAGCGGAACTTTATGAACATCTGTAGTTGCAAAGATAAAGATGACATGTTCCGGTGGTTCCTCAAGTGTTTTCAGAAATGCATTGAATGATTCTTTTGTCAGCATATGCACTTCATCAATAATGTAAACCTTATATTTTCCACGAGTTGGTGCGTATTTAACTGAATCTCTCAAAGTCCTGATTTCATCAATTCCTCTGTTCGATGCACCATCAATTTCGATTATATCAATCAGTTGAGAACTCTGAATTGATTTACACATTTCACATTCATTGCAGGGTTCTGAGTTTTTTCTGTTTTCACAGTTTAATGTCTTTGCAAGAATTCTTGCGGTTGTAGTTTTACCAACACCGCGGGGACCGGTAAACAAATATGCATGCGCAATTCTTTTTTCTTTGATTGCATTCTTCAGCGTGCTTGTTATATGCTCCTGACCAACAACATCTTCAAATCGCTGCGGTCTCCACTTTCTTGCTGTTACTACGAAATTGCTCATTTACTTTTTATTGTTTGATGGAAAGATTTCATCACATAGAAATTTACAAATTTCTTCTAAATAATTTTTGTCAATTATTCCAAAAGAATTCTGTTCATAACTGTCAATATCCAGAACACCGAGTAATTTACCGGTTTGAATTAGTGGGATAACAATTTCTGATTTTGAACTGCTGTCGCAGGCAATGTGACCGGGAAACTTATTAACATCAGCAACTATTATCGTCTCTCTTTTTCTGGCAGCAGTTCCGCAGACACCTTTTCCTATTTCGATATTGGTGCAGGCAACTTTTCCCTGGAAAGGTCCGAGATATAGTTTTTCGCCGTTGAAAAGATAGAAACCGACCCAACTAATTTTATCGAAAGTATCTTTGATGATAGCGGTAAAGTTTGAAAGATTGGAAATTAAATTATCTTCTTTCATCAGAAGAGATTTTATTTGAGAAACAAGAAGTCTGTACCGTTCTTCTTCAGACAGATGTTTATAAATTCTGATTTCCTCAATCATCATCTATTTTTCTTTGTTGTTTTTTCTTTTTTCACTTCAGCAGTTTTTTTCGATTTGACTCCATCAAACAGAAATGGAATAGCCTGTTCTGCTTTATCAATTGTGATAATATCTAACCCTGATTTAACTTTATCCGACACTTCTTTCAAATCAATTTCATTTTCTTTTGGAATAAGAACTGTTTTAATGTTGTTTCTTTTTGCAGCTAAAAGTTTTTCTGTCAGCCCACCAATCGCAAGAACTGAACCTGTCAAAGTTATTTCACCAGTCATTGCAACATTGTTCGATGCGGGTTTACCGCTTATTGCTGAAAGCATTGCCATTGCCATCGCAACTCCTGCGGACGGACCATCTTTTGGAATAGCGCCTTCGGGTAAATGAATATGAATTTCTCTTCCTTTAAAGAAATCCGGATTTAAACCTAAGTGTTTTGCAGAAGCTCTAAGATAGCTCAAGGCTGCCTGAGCTGATTCTTTCATAACATTTCCAAGCTGACCTGTGAGATTTAATTTTCCAGCTCCGTTCATAATTGTAACATCAACAGAAAGTAATTCACCGCCTGTACTTGTCCATGCTAATCCGGTTACGCTACCTACTTTGTTTCCTTTGTTATGTCTCTGATATCTGTATCTTGGAGTTTTCAGATATTCTTCAACCAATTCTTCGGTGATAACATATTTAGATTTCTTTTTATTTTTTCCATTTGTCGATTCTTTTACAACGATTTCTTTTGCGAGCTTTCTGAAAATCGAAGCAATCTCTCTTTCAAGATTTCTAACTCCTGCCTCTCTTGTGTATTCACCGATAATTTTTTTAATCGCATTTTCGTTGAACTCAATATGTTTATTTTCAAGTCCGTGAGCTTTAAGTTGTTTTGGGATTAGATGTTTCTTAGCAATTTCCAGCTTATCATATTCAAGATAACCGGGGAGTTCAATTATTTCCATTCTGTCCTGAAGCGGAAGAGGAATGTTGTAACGAATGTTTGCAGTAGTAATAAACATTACTTGTTGAAGATTGTAATCAACTTCAAGATAGTGGTCGTTAAAAGTATGATTCTGTTCCGGATCTAGAACTTCGAGCATTGCTGATGAAGGATCACCTCTGAAATCCATACTCATTTTATCAATTTCATCGAGAAGAATAACAGGATTAATAGTTCCGGCTCGTTTCATTGATTGAATTATTTTACCGGGCATTGAGCCAATATAAGTTCTTCTGTGTCCACGAATTTCAGCTTCATCACGAACACCGCCGAGACTGATACGAACAAAATTTCTTCCGAGAGCTCTGGCAATTGATTTACCGAGAGAAGTTTTTCCAACTCCGGGAGGTCCGACAAAACACAAAATTTGTCCTTTCATCTGTTTTACTAAATTCAAAACAGCAATATGTTCAATGATTCTTTCTTTTGGTTTTTCAAGTCCGAAATGATCTTCATCCAGAATTTTCTGAACGTGCTTGATGTTCAGATTGTCTTTTGATTTATTACTCCACGGAACACCAACAAGCCAATCAAGATAATTTCTTATCACTGTTGATTCAGGAGACATTGGCGGAGTTTTTCTAAGCTTGTTGAATTCTTCAAAAGCTTTGTCCTCAACTTCCTTCGGCATCTTAGCTTTCTTAATCTGTTCGCGTATCTTCACAAATTCCGGCGATGCATCTTCATCTTCTCCGAGTTCATCCTGCAAAATTTTTATTTGTTCCTGTATGATAAATTTACGTTGTGTCTTTGCAATGTTTTCCTGGACTTTGTTATCGATCTCTTTTTCAATTCTAAGTATATCAATTTCAGAATTCAATACTTTGATTACTTCAAGATATTGTTCTTTAAGTGTAAATTTTTGAAGAATGGTTTGCTTGACTTCAATTGACTGATTGATATTTGCCGCAGCATAAAAAAGTTTTCTGTCAGGTTCTTCGATATTATCAAAAGCAGTTATTGTATCCTTTGGTACGTTCTTACTAATCTTCACATAATCCTTAAACAACTGCGTCATTTGTCTGATCATAGCGTTCATTTCATGGTCATTCTCAACACCCGGAATTATTAATTCAATTTTACCTTCAAAGAAACTTTTATTATTCGTGAACTCAATTATCTTTGCCTGGAACAAACCATCAACAAGAATTTTCATTAATCCATTTGGCAGTTTTAATATCTGAACAATTTTTGCAACTGTACCTTCCGGATATAAATCTTTTATTGAAGGATCCTCAACTGCTGATTTTTTTTGTGTTGATAAGAAAATATATTTTGTGTGCTCAACGGCATAATTTGCTGCTCGGATAGATTGTTCTCTGCCAACAAGCACAGGAAATATCATATAAGGAAAGATTACGATATCTCTCAGTGGTAAAATTGGCAATTCTTCGGGTATGCTATCTACTATTGAATTATTTTCAGACATGTGAGATTCCAAATCCTTTAATTTTTCCAAAAAATTCTCCTTTATTGAACATAAATTCAACCCGAAATATATTGATTTCAAATCCGCCTTTCAAGGAATGAATCTTTACTGATAAATATAAATTTTCATTCATAGTGTCAAATGACAATCACATACAAATTCATTTACGTTTATATTTAAAACCAAAAAATAATTTTATGCTTAACGACATAATCCAAATATCCAAAGAAGCCGGTGAGTTAATCAGAAATGCATTCGGCAAAACTCATTTAGTAGAATTCAAAACAAACGAACAAAATCTTGTTACCGAAACCGACAAAGCATCGGAAAAACTTATTACGGATTTTATAAAGAAAAAATATCCTTCTCACGGAATTTTAGCGGAAGAGGGAAGTGAGCTAAATAAAAATGCAGAATATCTCTGGGTAATTGACCCTCTCGATGGAACAACTAATTTTACTCACGGACTTCCAATATTTGCAGTTTCAATTGGTGTTCAGAAAAACGGTGAGACAATTTACGGAGTTGTTTACGATGTTATGAGAGATGTTACCTATTCAGCAGAAAAAGGAAGTGGTAGTTTTGAAAATGGAAAAAAAATTTCTGTTAGTAAAAATGAAAACCTCGGGCACAGTGTTTTAGTTACCGGGTTTCCGTACAACATAAAAGAAAATCCTGATAAAGCTTTTGAAAGATTTATCGCTTTCTTAAAAGAAGCCCGTGCTGTACGAAGACTTGGTTCCGCAGCAATTGATTTTTGTTTTGTTGCAAGCGGAGTATTTGATGGATTCTGGGAAGTATCTCTTCATCCGTGGGATATTTGTGCTGGAAAATTAATTGTTGAAGAAGCAGGCGGACTTGTTACAGATTTTGATGGGAAAGAAATTGGTATTTATTCAAAAAGAATCCTTGCAACAAATAAATTCGTCCATCAAAAAATTATTGATGTGATGAGAAGAGTTTAAGTAATTATTGAGACTTCTGAATTATTATCGATGTGTAACTCTGAATAGTCTCTTTTTAATTTAAAACAAGATATTTCATACCTGCCTTGCAGGCAGGTCGTTCAATATGACAAACTAAAATTTTTCAGAAGTCTTTATTAGAATTTTTCATTTTGCTTCTGTCATTCAGGTTAATAGAACGATTCCAGAATCTGCGTTCAGTTTCCTGACCTGCCTGTCCGACAGGCAGGGTCGCTACGCTCCCGGGAATGACCTAAAAAGAAGAAAACTTTAACCCTTCTCCATCCCACCGAAATACATTTTCTCAATCAGGTAATTGTATTTTTCTTCAACTACCTTTCTTTTGATCTTTAAGCTCGGCGTTATTTCACCTGTTTCAATTGTGAATGGCTTATCAAGCAATGCAAACTTTCTAACACGTTCATAGTTAGCAAGTTTTTTTTGCAGCTTGCCCATATCATCTTCAATTAATTTATAAATCTGATCATTGTTTGTAAGATCACCCTCATTGTTGTAAGAAATTTTATGTGCATCGGCATATTCTTTTAAAGCTTCATAATCAGGAACAATGAGCGCGCTCAGGAACATTCTCTTATCTCCGATCAAAACAAATTGATCAATGTATTTGCTTGCAAGAAAAATATTTTCTATAGGAGTTGGAGCAATATATTTCCCGGCACTTGTTTTAAACAGATGTTTCTTCCTATCCGTGATTTGTAAAAATCCTTCTGTATCAAATACACCGATATCCCCGGTGTGTAACCAGCCGTTGATTATTGTTTCGTCTGTTTCTTTCTTCTTTTTGTAATAACCTTTCATGATGTTTGGACCGCGGGCAAGTATTTCACCATCAGGAGCAATTTTAACTTCAACTCCCGGCAATGGTTTGCCAACAGTCCCAAATTTATAATCGTCAGGTTTGTTTGCTGTAATTACCGGAGACGACTCTGTTAGCCCATAACCTTCAACAATCTTAATTCCGGCAGCTTCAAAAAATTCTCCCAGCTCTTTTGAAAGAGCAGCACCACCTGAAATAAAAAATCTTAATCTTCCACCTGTGCGTTCTCTTATTTTTTTGAATACAAGCTTATCGGCAACTTTATATTTTGTTGACAGAGCAAATGGGACTGAGCCTTTCTTTTTGGCGGCGAAATATTGTTTGCCTAAATCCAGTGCCCAATAAAATATTTTTTGTTTTGTAACCGATTGACTTTCAACATTCTTAATTATTCGTGATTGGATTCTTTCGAACAATCTTGGAACGGATGTCATCAAAGTTGGTTTTGCTTCCTGGAGATTTGCAGCAACCTTTTCAATACTTTCAGCGTAGTAAATTGTGCATCCTGCTGCGAATGCGGTGTAACAACCAGCCATTCTTTCAAAGATGTGACAAAGAGGAAGGAATGAAAGGAACACATCATCTTTCGTAATTGGGAAAATCTCAAGTGCAGCGTTTACATTCGAAATAATATTTTGATGAGTAAGGATTACTCCTTTTGGTTCGCCAGTTGTTCCGGAAGTATAAATGATTGTGCAGATATCATCTTCTTTAATTTCAGCCGAAGATTTTTTTAACAAATCGGGGCTGCTATTCCGGATGTTCTTTCCTTTTTCCTGAATTTGTGCGAAAGTGAAAAGATTATCCAATACCGAAACATCATCGTGATCATTAAGGATTATAATATATTTCAAATGTTTGCAATTCTTTAAAACCTTTTGAACTTTATTTAATTGAAATCCAGTCGAAACAATTATCGCTTTTGATTCCGAATCGTTGAGTATGTATTCTATTGAATCTGAAGTTAAAGATGGGTATAGAGGTACATTAACTATCCCCAGCATCTGCATTGCAAAATCAGCATAAACCCATTCAGGACGATTTTCGGAAATTAGTGCTACACTGTCACCCTTTTTTAAACCGAGTGCATTCAACCCAAACGCAAAAGAATCGGTTTCTTTTTTAAGTTCGGGATAGGTAATTCCTGTGTAAACATTATCGACTTTCCTGAAAATAGCGTGACCACCTTTTTTAGGTCCGAAATCTTCTGTTAAGAATTTATAAAGTTCAGGTATTGTGTAGAATGCTTTCAACGATCCCATTGGCTACTCCATTTAGTTCAGCAAAGCATTAAAATTATTTAAGTGGAATGAATGGCTGCAAACCCTCTGTCACTGCTTCCATCATTTATCTACCTGTAAAATAATGCAGTAATAATTAATTGCAAAGAAATATTATTGAAAGAAATCTATGAGAAAAATCATTTGAGTGATAATCGTTTACATTGTATCTCAAAGCCAAAAAGGGTAATTTTCATAACACATTTTTTAATTTTAAGGATATCCAATGTCTAATGCATATTTCAAAGTACCACACCCAATAAATGAACCAGTAAAATCTTACAAACCAGGCAGTCCGGAAAGAGAAGAGTTAAAGAAAAAATTAATTGAATTAAAATCTAAAAAGATTGAAGTTCCGTTAATAATCGGCGGAGAAGAAGTTAAAACCGGCAATACTGAGGAGATGAGAATTCCACACAATCATAGCCATGTTCTTGGTGTTTATCATAAAGCAAGTAAAAAAGAAGTTGACATGGCAGTAGAAGCCGCACTCGAAGCTAGAAAAGAATGGTCGGAGATGCCATGGGAACATAGAGTTTCTGTTTTCTTAAAGATTGCTGATCTGTTAGCAGGACCGTGGAGATCAACAATTAATGCTGCAACAATGCTTGGTCAATCCAAAACTGTTTACCAGGCAGAAATTGATTCTGCTGCTGAACTGGTTGACTTCTATAGATTTAATTGTCATTACACCACAGAATTAATGAAAGAGCAGCCATATTCACCTTATGGAATGTGGAACAGATCGGAGTACAGAGCTCTTGAAGGTTTTATCTTTGCCGTTACTCCATTTAACTTCACATCGATTGCTGGAAATCTTCCAACTGCACCGGCGATTGTAGGTAATGTTAGTTTATGGAAGCCAGCATCGAGTGCAGTTTATTCAGCTTACTGGTTGATGAAATTATTTGAAGAAGCTGGTTTACCGAAAGGAGTTATTAATTTTGTCCCCGGTTCTGGTGGACAGGTTGGAACACCGGCATTTACAAATCCAAATCTTGCAGGTGTTCACTTTACCGGTTCGACTGAAGTTTTTCAGAATATGTGGAAAACAATTTCGGACAATTTAAAAAATATGAAATACTATCCACGCATAGTTGGAGAAACCGGCGGTAAAGATTTTATTTTTGCTCATAATTCTGCAGATGTTGATGCACTTGTTGTTGCAGCTTTACGGGGTGCATTTGAGTATCAAGGACAAAAATGTTCTGCAGCTTCAAGAATGTATATTCCTAAATCAATCTGGAAAGAGTTCAAAGAAAAATATGTAGCTGAAGTTGGTAAAATAAAAATGGGTGATGTGGAAGACTTCACGAACTTTATGGGTGCTGTTATTGACAAAGGTGCATTCAAGACAATCACCGAATATATCAAATATGCAAAAGCATCAAACGAAGCTGAGATAATAACCGGTGGTAACTTTGATGATTCAAAAGGATATTTTATTGAACCAACAACTATCGTTACAACTAATCCAAAATTTAAAACGATGCAGGAAGAAATATTCGGTCCTGTGTTAACAATATATGTTTATGATAATAACAAACTTGATGAAGCTTTGACATTATGTGATGAAACTTCTCCCTATGCTTTAACAGGTGCAATCTTTGCACAAGATAGAAATGTAATTGTTAAAATGTCTAATAGATTAAGAAATGCTGCTGGAAATTTTTATATAAATGATAAACCAACCGGAGCAGTTGTTGGTCAGCAGCCATTTGGTGGTGGAAGAGCTTCAGGCACAAATGATAAAGCAGGAAGTGCAATGAACATTTTAAGATGGATGACAGCGAGAACAATTAAAGAAACTTTTGATCCGCCCAAAGATTGGCGTTATCCGTTTATGAATGAGAAATAAAAAACACTTGACCATCAGAAAATGTATCTAAATAAGGTGTTGGTTAAATACCATCTATTTATATATTAGAAAAATAAAAAGGGACTAATTTTAATGAATGCTGAATTTAGAAATCAATTAGACAAATTAACGGTTTCCGAAAAGATTCTTCTTGTTGAAGAAATATGGGATAGCATTGCTAACGAAGAACAATCATTTGATTTAACAGAATTGCAAAAAAATATTATTAAAGAAAGAAGTAATTCATTCGAAGCAAATCTGGTATCTGGAAGAAATTGGGAGTCAATAAGAGATGAGTTTTTAGGTAAAGATCGAAAATGATTGATGCTATATTTCATCCAGATGCCGAATAAGAATTCAAAGAAGCGATCTGGTGGTATGGAAATAAACAGAAAGGTTTGTAATTAGAATTTGTTCGATGTATTGATGATGCTATCCAAAAAATTAAAAGGAATCCAGGTCTTTTCCCAATCGAATTTGAAAATTTCAGAAAAAAAATTGTTAGACGATTTCCTTTTAAAATAATTTATGAGATTAAAGAGGATCACATTTATGTCTTGGCAGTGTTTCATTCAAGGCGACATCCTCAACACATCCGAATAAGAAAATAAAAGGTAAGCATACTAAACAAAAAAGCAGTCAATAGATATAAAGACAAAGAAGAATTAAAATTTTTTTATCAACTGAAAAATAAATCGTAACAAAAATTAAAATTTCCTTCTCCCTTTGGGAGAGGGAAGGAAGTGGGCAAAATGAAAATACACGAATACCAGGCAAAAGAAACTTTAAAGAAATATAACGTTCCTGTCCAGGATGGAATTGCAATAAAAAGTATGGACGAATTCGATGGAGTAATCTTCCAGCTTAAGCAGAAAGGTATAAGTCAGTTTGTTGTTAAATCGCAGATTCATGCAGGCGGAAGAGGAAAAGGTAAATTATATAATCCTAAAAACCCTGATGAATTAATTCTTGAAGGCGGAGTTAAGTTCACAACTTCAGTTGAAAAAGCAAAAGAAATTGCAAGTAAGATTTTAGGTAATCTTCTTGTTACACATCAAACAGGTCCGGAAGGGAAAATTGTAAAAACACTATTTATCACTGAAGGACTCGATTACAAAAAAGAATTATATCTCGGAATTCTTCTTGATCGTGCTGTCTCTAAAAATGTAATCATGGTTTCAACTGAAGGTGGAGTAGAGATTGAAAAAGTAGCTGCGGAAACTCCCGAAAAAATTATAAAAGAATGGATTGATCCGGCAGTCGGATTGCGAGATTACCAGGCACGTAAACTTGCTTTTGCTCTTGGTCTGGAAGGAAGTGCTTTCAAAAGTTTTATACCATTCATAAAATCTCTTTATAATGCTTATGAAAAAACGGATGCTTCTTTGCTTGAAATCAATCCACTTGTGATCACGAATGATGATAAAGTTATTGCACTCGATGCAAAAATGAACTTCGATGATAATGCAATTTACCGTCATCCTGAAATTGCAGCTTACAGAGATCTTGATGAGGAAGATCCCTTGGAGATTGAAGCTTCAAAGTATAATCTCAATTATATTAAACTCGATGGAAACGTTGGCTGTATGGTTAACGGTGCCGGACTTGCAATGGCAACAATGGATATTATAAAACTTGCGGGCGGTGAACCGGCAAACTTTCTTGATGTTGGCGGTGGTGCAAGCAAAGAAACAGTGGCGAACGGTTTTAAGATTATTCTCTCTGATATAAATGTTAAAGCAATTCTTATTAATATTTTTGGTGGAATTGTAAGATGCGACCGGGTTGCACAGGGAGTTATTGACGCAGCAAAAGAAATGCACGTTGCTGTTCCGATTGTAGTACGACTTGAAGGTACGAACGCAAAAGAAGCAGGAATACTTCTGAGAGAATCAGGATTAAACTTTGAAGTTGCTGATTCATTTGCTGATGCTGCGAAAAAAGTGACGGCAGTGCTTAAAAAATAATCAGACAAATTATAATTGATTTATAAATATAACAGAAATCAGATATCTTTTGTCTCTGAGTTTTACAACGCCCCGTTCATTCGGGGCTTTTTTTATGTCCGATATTTGCTTACAAAAATTTTATTAATATGTCAAACGGTTCGATTCTTGTTTTTAGTTTTTTTTAGTTCTAAATTTTTTGTGGAATTAAATTTAATAAGGAAAGTAGATGAATTTCTTTAATGAAGAATATGTATTTGATGAACCTTCCGGAAATGAAAAACTTAAGGAACAGATAGAAGAATGTAAAAAGCTGATAGATACTGGTGCTGTCTATGGTTATCTTGATATGTTTGACGAAGTAACTCAAGCCTGCCTCGAACATGACCTAAATGAAGATGGGTTATACATAATAAATGCGCTTCTTGAAATTTCTCCATACAATTCAGAATACTGGATTAAAAAAGGATTATTCCTGAATGCACTTGGATATTTTAATGAATCCATCGAATGTTTTAATAAAGCTTTGTCGTTGAATCCTGGCGATACTGATGCACTTGTTGACCGGTCAATTGCCGAAGAAAATATTGGTTTATTCACACAGGCAAAAGAATCATTGAATAAAGCTCTTTCAAACGATCCGAATAATGAAGATGCTCTCTACAGCCTCGGAATTCTTCATCAGCATAATGAAGAATTCGAAGCTGCAATCAGATTTTTTAATAAAGTTTTGAAACTCAATCCTGATTATTCTGAAGCATACTACGAGCTTGGCTTTTGTTATGAGAATTTGGAAGATTATTCTAACTCTTTGGCTTCTTACGAAAAATTTCTTGAGTTGGAACCATATAACCCAAACGGATGGTATAACCGTGGAGTTATTCTATCCAAGATGAACAAACCTGAACAGGCTATAAACAGCTATGATCTTGCGGTTTCTATAAGAGAAAATTTTACAAGTGCATGGTTCAACAAAGGAAATATTCTTGCTGAACTTGAGAGATACCATGAAGCACTCGAGTGTTTCAGGAAATCTTATGAACTTGATTCGAACGATGAAACAACCTGCTTTAATATTGGAAATCTTTACGAAGAACTTGGTGATTTGAAAAATGCTCTCAGGTTTTACAGTGAAGCAATAAAAAATAACGATGCTTATTTTGAAGCATATTTAGCCCGCGGTTACTGTTACGATTCAGCAGGAAAATATCAGCATGCTTTAAGAGATTTTAACAAAGCTGTTACTCTTGCTCAGGATAGTGCAGAGGCATGGTACGCAAAAGCTGATCTTGAATATTCTTTGGGCAAATTAAAAGAAGCTGTCGCAAGTTATATTCACGCATTAAAAATATCACCAGCTAATTACGATATATGGTTCACGCTTGCAGAAACTTATATAGAACTTGGTGAATGGCTGAGCGCTCTTGAAGCTTTTGATAAATGTATAGTTTTAAAGGAAAATGATGCTAAAGCTATTTATGAGAAAGCAAAGGTCAATTTTATTCTCAGCAGAACTGAGGATGCAATTCATTGTTTAAAGAAAGCATTTGAACTGGACCCAAGTATTGAAGAGGAATTTACAAATGACTATCCTGAAATAAAATCTTCCAAGCTCTTTAAGAAACTTTTAGGCGAAAACTAACAAGTGCACAATTCCTGTGAATTTTATATGAGGGCTATGTGAGAGATTCCTTTTTAGCAAATACGGAATTAATTGGTTTGATTGGTCATCCGATTAAGCATTCATATTCTCCATTTATTCAAAATTTTGCGCTTGAACAGATGAACTTAGATTATGTTTATCTTCCTTTCGATGTTCCATCCGAAAATCTTAAAGCCGCAGTTAATGGTGTGCTTGCACTCGGTTTAAAAGGATTAAATGTAACACTTCCACACAAAGAAAAAATAATAAAGTTCCTTGATGAAGTATCTGAAGAAGCTTCAATTATAGGAGCCGTAAATACAATTGTTAATGACCATGGCAAGTTGATGGGTTATAATACTGATGCTTTTGGAATCCTGGAAACGTTATTTCCATTTAAAGAAAAAATATCTGGAGCGAAAGCAACTGTAATTGGTGCCGGCGGAAGTGCGCGAGCCGTTATTTATACTTTACTCCGTTATTTCAAACCTGAGGAAATAAATATCATAAACAGAACCCAGCAGAAAGCTGATACGCTGGCGAATGATTTTTCTTTGAAGATGCGATATGATTTGTTTCATACATTTGAACTTTTTCCGCCGGATAATGTTGATACTTTAAGGGATTCAAAACTTATTGTTAACGCTACTACAATAGGAATGTATCCTGAGATTGAAGATACAATCACGGATATTGATGATTCTTTCAATGAAGATCAAATAGTTTTCGATCTGATCTATAATCCGACTAAAACAAAATTTCTTAAAACTGCAGAGATGCAAGGAGCAAAAGTAGTGGGAGGATTAAAGATGCTTATTGCTCAGGCTGCCAAATCTTTTAAACTTTGGACAGGTCTTGATATGCCTGTTGAAGTCATAGCAGATTCACTACAGGAATACATTAAACAGCAAAATGTTTAATTGAAGAATAAAAGTTCAATTTAACGTAACGCATTCAATCAATTAATCACTCAAACATTCAAATCATCTTGCAGATCAGCCTGTAAAGAAACTAAAGCTGATTATAAATATTTCAGACTTCAAGTCTCGCTAAAGCTTTTTTTAGTCTTATCACAGCTTCTTTCAAATTTTCCATCGAAGTTGCGTAGGAGATTCTCAAATAATCATCTGCGCCAAATGCATTTCCAGGAACAACAGCAATATGTGCTTCGTAAAGCAAGTGCATCGCAAAATCAAAAGAATTTTCAATCTTCAATACTTTTGAGTGCTTATGCATAAATGTTGAAATGTTAGGAAAAAGATAAAAAGCACCTTCCGGTTTATAACAAGTAATTCCTTTAATTGAAATTAATTCATTGTGCAAAAATTCTCTTCGCTTTTTAAATTCAACAAACATCTCATTTATCACATATTGAGGTCCTGTTAATGCTTCGATAGCAGCAAATTGCGAAACCGAAGATGGATGTGAAGTACTGTGACTCTGTATCTTGTTCATTCCTTCAACTATATGTTCATTGGCGGCTGTGTAACCAATTCTCCAGCCGGTCATTGCATAGGATTTTGAGATTCCATTTACAAGTATAATTCTATTCCGAAGTTCAGGTGCCACAGTTGCGAAACTGTAGAACTCAAAATCATCATAAACCATCTTCTCATAAATTTCATCGGCAAGAATATAAAAATTTCCTTTTTCAGCAACTTCGGCTAAAGCAATTAGCTCCTCTTTATTGTATGCTGAACCTGTCGGATTGGATGGATTGCAAAGAATAAACAATTTAGTTTTTTTTGTGATGGCTTTTTCAAGCTGTTCAGGTGTAATCCTGAATCCATTCTTTTCAGTTGTTTCAATGACAACAACAGTACCACCTGCAAGATTAACCATCGCAGGATATGAAACCCAATATGGCGAGGGAATAATAACTTCATCGCCGGGATTTACTGTTGTTAAAATTGCATTGTAGCAGCTCTGTTTAGCTCCGCTGGAAACAATTATTTCATTTAGTTTGTAATCGAGTTGATTGTCTCTTTTAAGCTTAGCCTGAATTGCAGTTCTGAGCTCAACAGTTCCTGCGTTAATAGTATATCTTGTATGATTTTCTTCGATTGCTGTTTTGCCAGCCTCTTTAATATTTTTTGGTGTGGGAAAATCGGGTTCTCCCATACTGAGATTGATAACATCAAATCCCTCGGCTTTGAGTTTTTTTGCTTCGGCTGCAATATGCATGGTTTCGGATACGGCAATCTCATTTACTCTGTTAGCAATCATTAAATATTCCAGAAATATGGTGAAAGAAGGTTCATCTGCTTCATTGCAGATTTAATAATGGGATGTTTTAAATCTCAAAAAAATTTAATGAAATATAATCGTGATGAGTTGAATTAAAAAAATATAAATTATTAAAGCCATTCGCTTGAAATATAGTTTGACAATATCCGGATTATTTATTACGTTTCAATTAAACAAAGGTGAATTATGAAAAAACTTACATTGATTTTCGTTTTATCGCTTTCAACTGGTTTTCTTACTAACGCACAGTCATATTTAAGACCTAACTCAATATTTCTTGGAGGAATGGCTGGAGTTGCAACCGTTAATTTATCCGGTAATGAAACCCAGAGTCCTGCATCATTTGCATTTGGCGGAAGTATTGGTATTCCAATTCCATTCATAAAAAATATGTATATGTATGCAAGAACATCTTACATCTCGCAATCAAATTTTCAATCGTGGTACAACTCATCCTATCTGAACTTCAGCAGCCAGCTTTCAGAAAAATTTGTGGAAGTAAATTCCTCATTCAGCCAATTAATTCTTAATGGTGGTTTGCTTTACAATTTCCTTGTCACTGATGACCTCGTGTTAGGTGTTAATGGCGGTTTAACTTTTATGGTAGTCAACCAGGAAGCAAGATTGAGAACCGGGAGAGTGATCTCAAGTGTTGAAAATGAAAATATCTGGGGTGCTTTTGGTGGACTCATCGCAGAAAAAAACTGGGATGACAGCAACTTTTCAACATTCGCGGAAGCTCAATATAACTTTGCTAAAAGTGATGCTGAATACAGATCAGGAAATATGAGCGCTATGAATTATACTTTTGGTGTGCGGTATTATCTTACTGATTGATCTGCACTTTTTTTCCCTATACAACAAATTCAGCCCGTAATATCATTTTCAATAATCGCACATTCTTCTTCCTGCTTCTTAACATAATCAAAAAATAATTCGCTTTGATCCGGATGAATAATTTTAAGTCCATCAGAACTTTTTCAGATACAATAAAATCCTGGTTTCTTTACGGTTTGAATTGTTAATGCACCTTTTCGGCAGGCAAGATACAGTAAGGTAAAATCTTTTTGAGGTCAGTGATTCAAGTATTTGAATCGTAATTTGTGATGAAGACCCAGGTTCAATTAAATCCGGAAGAGGATATGATATAAAGCGAATAATTTCAGTTGAAGCAGAAAAGCCTTTTGCAACCAGAATATTCTATTCATTGCTCAGACTATTATAATCCATAATTCAGTTTCTGATAATCTTGGACCTTTGAGATACTATTCGTTCTAACTCCTGCGAATGCTTAATAATTTTTTTTGAATCATCACCGTCGAGTCCTGTCCTTTGACCATTAATTACATAATCGTACGCAATTACATCGCCATCGGGATCAACCATTAGTTCAACATTTTTAAATTGTTTATCCGGCATATAAGTTAATTCTCTGCCCACAAAGTAGAGCATTTTGCCATCTTTGAAATAATACCTGTTGAATGATTCTCCGGGTTCTCTGTAGTGGAAATCTTCATTGATAAAAATTAGTTTTGACCCATTAAAATAAGCTCTGAAGTTTGAATAGGCATCAGAAGAACCCCAGTTAAAATGTTCTTCAGCTTCGGGGTTGTAAAGTAATGAATCAATTTCATTTTTAATTTCAAGTATGCCTTGCTCAGTATATTCTTTTCTGCCGCAAGAAATGAGTAAGGATAAAAATAGCAGAGAGATGACCAAATTAAATTTCATAACACAAACATTTTAAAAATAAAAAGCCACGGTTAATCCGTGGCTCAAAGATAAAAATATAGTTTATTTTTTCCTCAATTCATCTCTGATTTCTGTAAGAAGAATTTCTTCTTTAGTTGGTGCTGGAGGTGCTGCTGGTTTTTCTTCTTCCTTTTTCTTCATCGAATTTATTGCTTTCACAACCATAAATATTGCGAATGCAATAATTATAAAATCAATAATTGTGTTGATGAAAACCCCGTACTTCAGCATGACAGGAGCTACACCTTCAGAACCCTGTTTTAAAGTGATTGAAAGACTTGAAAAATCAACACCGCCAAGCAATAACCCAATTGGCGGCATTATCACATCCGCAACAAATGATGAAACGATTTTCCCAAATGCCGCGCCGATAATGATACCAATTGCCATATCCAGTACATTTCCACGCATAGCGAATTGTTTAAATTCTTGTAACATTTTCATAGAGTACCTCCGATTTATTTTACTATTTTGAAAGAGATTTTATTATTGAAGCACTTAAAAATATATTAATGTCATGCAAAACAAAAGAATAGAATTTGTAAAAACAGAAAATTTTAGTTCGCACAAAAAATAAACCCGATGGTTGAAATCGGGTTTAATTATGATCGTCAACCAATCCTTAACAATTTTATTTTAATAAAACCAACTTTCTGGTTTGAGTAAATTCTTCGGTACGTAAAGTATAAAAATATACGCCGCTTGGGATATCGGTAGCGTCAAATTGAATTTCATAGTTACCAGCAGATTTTTCCTCGTTAATCAATGTCGTGATTTCATTTCCTAAAACATCATAAACTTTCAGTGTTACGAAAGTCTCGCCTTTGGAGGAATTTCGGGAGACCGGAATTGAATATCTGATTGTTGTACTCGGATTAAACGGGTTCGGATAATTCTGATATAAAATAAATAATGAAGGATTTATATTTTCATTTTCAACTGATGTTGTCGAAGCAGTGCTTCTAAAAACACCACCACCGACCGTTCCCGCATATAAATAACCATTCCAGCTTGATGATAAACTTCGAACATCTTTTGTTGTTAATCCATCAGGCAGTTCAAACCAGTTCATTCCATTATCAGAAGATTGAAATACACCATTTGGAGTTCCTGCAAAAACATTATCACCAAGTTCATAAGTATTTGATACAAGAGCATTGATATCATAATTAGTTAAACCGTTGTTTACTTCAGACCAGGTATTACCATTATCAGTCGAACGAAAAACGCCTCCACCTGAACCCATCTGACTCATCGTTCCGGCGTAAATATTATTATCGGAATCAATTACCAATGAAGCAATATCAGTCGAAGTTAAACCATTATTCAGAAGAACCCAATTCTCTCCGTTATCAGTTGAACGGAATACACCTGATCCGCAACCAGCAGTTCCCGCGAATAGAACATTTTCTGAATTTATTACCAACGACCAGATATTTGTACAAGTCAGTCCGTTATTAATTTGAGTCCAACTATTTCCGTTATCTGTTGAGCGATAAACACCACCTCCGAAGTAAGTTCCAGCAAAAATTTCGTTGTTTGAATTAATTGCAATAGCGCGAACATCAGTCGTTATCATTCCTTGATTTATCTCAGTCCAGTTTTCACCATTATCAGTTGATCTGAAAACTCCTCCGGCACCATCTATAAAATCAGCTCCAACAAAAACCTGATCAGTTGAGTTGAATGCTATTGAAGTAAAATAAGCCGCTGTTAATCCATTATTTTTTTCTTTCCAGATATTTCCAAAATCTGAAGATCGAAACATTCCAGTTCCATAAGTACCGGCAAATAAATAATTAGTTGAATTGAATTTTACTGCTCTGACTTCAGTCGCAATTAAACCATTATTTATTTGTGTCCAGTTATTTCCACCATTAGTCGAACGAAAAACACCATCACCGAGAAAAGTTCCGGCAAATAAATTATCGTTTGAATTTGCAGCTAATGAAACCACGTATTGACCGGTCAAGCCGTTATTGATCTGTATCCAGCTATCTCCATTATTAGTCGATTTATAAATTCCGTCGCCATAAGTACCGGCAAATATTTCGTCAGATGAGTTGACAGTCAGTGCATTGACAATGTTTGAAGAAGTAAGTCCATTGTTTATGTGAGTCCAGCTATTTCCATTATCAGTCGATCTGAAAATTCCTCCGCCACCTTCAGTACCCAAAAAAATTTGATCTTGAGAATTTATAGCAAAACACCAGCAATAAGGATTTGTAATTCCATTTGTAAGTTGAATCCAGTTTTCTCCGTTATCAGTGGAACGAAAAACAAAATCATAAGTTGCAGCAAAGATGTCATTGTTTGAATTTATTGCTAATCCGAGTACATACGTATTAGTCAAACCGTTTACCACCAGTGTCCAGTTCTCACCGTTATCAGTCGATCTAAAAACTCCACCGCCTTCAAAAGTACCAGCGAAGATCTCATCGTTTGAATTAATTGCAACCGAGATAACAAATGGATAAGACAAACCATTATTAACTTCTATCCAGTTTTCTCCATCATCAATTGATCTAAATATACCGCTGTTAGATGCTGCAAAAATATGATCGCTTGAATTGATTGCAATCGATGCAATGCTGTTAGTTGTCAATCCGTTATTGATCTGTTCCCAGCTGTCACCATCATCAGTAGATCTTAAAACTCCACCACCTCTTGAACCAGCAAATAGTATGTTATTTGAGTTAGCTGATATTGTCATGACGCTGCCGCCGGTTGGTCCATTTGTTTGTTCCCAGAAGTTCTGTGAAAAAGAAATGCTTGAGATTTGTAACACAAAAATTATTAATACAGTTCCAATATTTTTCATTGCTGACCTCTTTAAGTAAAACAAAAAGCTTGGTTAAAATTATATACTTGAGTAAAGTTTTTATCTGATCAATATCATTTTTTTTGATTCATAATATTTTCCGACAGCAATACTGTAAAAGTAAACACCGCTTGATATTTTCGAAGCATCAAAATTGATTTCATAGTTACCGGCGGGTTTCTCCTCATTGACCAGTGTAGCAATTTCATTTCCTAAAACATCATAAATTTTTAAGGTTACCATTTGAGATTGCTTCTCCGGCAATTGCCGGATCGCAATGAGAGCCGGGACGGTGAATTTTATTTTTGTGGAAGGATTAAAGGGATTTGGGTAATTCTGTTCCAGAATAAACTCGAGTGGAGTATCAACCTCAACTTTAACAATATGTGAGTATTCAAAAGTGCCGTCGAAATCTATTTGTTTCAATCTGTAAGAGTAATGACCGGTTTGAACATCGCTATCTGTGAAAGAGTAAGAATGCATTTCAGTTGTAGTCCCAAATCCCGGTACAAAGCCGATAACTTCCCATTGCAATTCATCTGATTTTGATCTTTCAATATTGAATCCGGAATTATTTAACTCAGTAGCAGTAGCCCAATTCAGTTCAACATAATCAGTACTTGCACCAGCAGTAAAACTTGTCAACTCAACAGGAATTTGAGTATCTGTAAAAACCCACACACCACCATTTGTGGATCCCGTAACACAAACCATCACTTTATTTTCAAATGTAATAATCTTGTTTGAACTGAAAGTTATATTATGATTATTAAATGTTGCACCACCATCAATTGATTTGTAAACACCACCATTCCCTGAAATATAAATATCTTCCAGTAAATCGAGAGCAGCACCACGCATCGCGCCGGGTTGAGTGCCGACAGCAATCCACGTTAATCCACCATCAGTAGATTTATTGAATGAATATGGTGAAGATGTTGTAGCAATATAGATTGAATTACTTGACGTTTGTAAAATCTGCCAAATGTTTACAGAAATAGTGGACGCACCAAAAGTAAGTCCGCCATCTGTTGAAATAAAGAATCCATTTAACGAACTGGATGAAGAACCTGCATAAATTCTATCAGCATCGAATTTGTCAACCGCAAATGAAACAATAGTATTAGTTAGTGCACCGGTGTTATTAAATGTTGTTCCAAAATCGGTACTTCGCCAAATACCGCCATTTGTAACTCCAACAAAAATATATCCATCAATTCCGCACGCTACTGTATTAACATTACCGCCGCCGAATGTACTTGCCGGAATAACTGTAAAATTCTGTCCACCATCAGTTGATTTTAATAGACCGTTTGAAACATTCGCAATATAAATGTTGTTCAAAGAATCGCAAGCGATTTCTAAATAATTTGATACACCAGTCGAAAACATATTCGTCCATGTATCGCCACCATCAGTTGATTTGAAAATTCCACGGTTTGATCCTGTAGTCCCGGCATAGATGTTACCTGCATAATCTTTTGCAATTGACCACATTGAAAAACCATCAACATGCCGGACCCAGGTTTGTGAAAAATTTATTTGAGAAGCGAAGAGTGTTAAAAATAATGCTGGCACGCTGCATCTCCGCATAAGAAAGTAAAGAATTTTACTCATGACTTTACCCAATCAATTATTTATGAAAAAATTTTAAGTAACTGAGATAATGCTATTATGAAACTTTAATTTTCATGCTTGATTCAATTTTTGTAAACACTAATCATTTACTTAATAACTTAGAAAATAATTTTTAAAGATACAAGAAGCAGTTATTCGATTTGAACTATTTATCAATTAATCTCCTGTGGTAATTAATTTGCCCAAGATGATAATTTAAATGTGCTGCGAGGTGAATCAGGAAACCAGCAGTTGTTGTTCCTTCACCAAAAATATTGCTTGGGTAAATATTATTTAGTGAAGACTCAGTTAAAGATTCTAATGTCTGCTTAACAACTTTACTCGTTAATTCAATTTCAGCCACCAGTTCACGAATGGGAACATTCTTTTGGCTGAATTCTGCATCACGGTTTCTAATGTATTCGGAATTACCGAGAACTGCACCGACAAAATGCTGAAGGTTTCCACAAAGGTGGAGGCAAAGGTTTCCCGCAGAGTTTTTTACCTGCCCGCCGTCCAGGTGGGTGTCTCCGGAAATTTTCCAGAGGTTCTTTTCATCTTTGAATGAGGAAATCTCTGTTTTTAATTTTTCAAGATCACGAAGGAAAAGTTGTGTGAGTGTTTCTGTCATGGTTGTATCTGTATGTTTTAGCGAGACAGGTTATCAACCTGTCTCCGCAAATTATTAATTGTCCTTTCAACCTCACAAGTTTAGCTTTATTAATTTCTTCCAAAGGCAAATCCGTGAAGAGTTAAAGGTATAATTTAATTTTAATTAACAATGCTGTGCTGAGTTTAGGAAATTGTAAGAACCGAATTTTCTTTATCTGCAATGAACTCCTCAATTATTTTCCTATTCTTCCTTACCAGCATTTCAATTTGATCTGTCGGACAATTTCCTGTCTTGATCCAAATAATTTTTGGTGGATGACCTTTTATTACAGCTTTTTCAATGAAGTCAGAATCCTTCGAAATTAAAATAAAAGAATTCAACTTTGCATAAAGCCACACTTCTTCATCAGATGCAGCCTCTAAGGAAACATCTTTTATGTGAATTATATCAGGGAAGATATCTTTAAGTTTTGAGCAAAGTTTAAAGGACAGATTTTGATCAAGCAAGATTTTCATTGAGAAAGATTAATTGATCTTCTTTCTCTATCTGCGGCAAAACTGAGGCAAGCGAAAATGTCTTCTTTTGTCAACTCCGGGAAGTCACTCAATATCTGGTCTATCGACATTCCAGAAGCAAGGTATTCTAAAACATCATAAACAGTAATTCTTAAATTTCGAATACAAGGTTTTCCGCTTCTTTTTTGGGGATTCATTGTTATAATATTTCTGTATTCCATTTTTATATCTTTAATTTTATTCAAATTTAATTCATAGAATCAAGATTATCAATATCATTTTGACTGTGAAAATAAAAAAAACGGGTCAAAGACCCGTTCTTGAAAAAGTTTCTTACTCTCCCCCTTTGCGGGAGTTGGAGGGGGCCTTTATTTCAACCTCACTGGTCCGGCTTTCTTTACTTCTTCAGCGGTACCATCAGCAAAGAGCTTAAAGTTTTCTACAAATCTTGCAGCAAGTGCATCGTATTTTTTCCAGTACTCATCTTTGTTTCCCCAACTGTTGGATGGTTCGAGAACATCTTCAGGAACATCGGGACAGGAGAGAGGAACTTCAAATCCGAATAATTTATCTTTTCTATATTTAACATTATCAAGCTTGCCTTCGAGTGCTGCATTTAAAAGATTTCTCGTATGACGGATGCTGATTCGTTTTCCAACTCCGAATCTTCCACCAACCCATCCTGTATTTACCAGCCATACGTTTGATTTATGCTTCAACATTCTTTCTTTCAGCATCTGCGAATATTCATAAGGATGACGAACCATAAAAGGTCCACCGAAACACGCTGAGAAAGTTATCTGTGGCTCAATGCCAAGTCCGATTTCTGTTCCGGCAATCTTAGAAGTGTAACCGCTGATAAAATGATATTGAGCTTGTTCAGGATTCAGTCTTGCAATCGGAGGCATAACACCAGATGCATCACAAGTCAGGAAGATAACATTCTTTGGATGTTTGTGAACGTATCCTTCAGGAACCACATTTGGAATAAAATCTATTGGATACGAACAACGTGTATTCTCAGTTATCATATCATCGTCAAGATCAATGTGTCTGCTGACGGAATCAAATACAACATTTTCCAGTATTGTTCCGAATCGTCTGGTAGTTGCATAAATTTCCGGTTCAGCTTCCGCAGAAAGACGAATGACTTTTGCATAACATCCACCTTCAAAATTAAATACTCCATTTGAACTCCAGCCGTGTTCATCATCTCCAATTAGTAATCTGTTTGGATCAGCAGAAAGAGTTGTTTTACCAGTTCCACTTAATCCAAAGAAGAGTGCAACATCTCCTTTCCCGTCAGAGCCGGGTCTAGTCGATTTTCCAACATTTGCAGAGCAATGCATCGGTAGAACATCTTCAAATGTTAAAAGGAAATTCAGAACGGTGAAAACAGATTTTTTTATTTCACCACCATAAAGTGAGTTTGCAATTATCGCTGTCCTTTCAGCAAAGTTCAGAAGTATTCCGGTTTGAGTTCTTGAGCCATCAATTGAAGGATCAAGTTTAAAACCTGGTAATGCGATGACTGTGAAATCAGGAATAAAGTTTTTTAGTTCGTCCTTGTTAGCTATTGTTAGAAACATATTTCTTGCAAACAAACTGTGCCATGCTTTTTCTGTTATGATTCTAACTTTCAGTCTATAATCAGGATCAGCACCGGCGTAAACATCCTGCACAAATAATTCTTCAGCCTGAAGATATGCTCTTGCTCTTGCCATTACTGATGTGAATTTCTCCTGGCTGAAAGGACGGTTATAAACTCCCCACCAGATTTTATCTTTTGTCGATTGTTCCTCAACAACAAATTTATCTGAAGCAGCGCGAGCTGTATGTGGTTTTGTGTTTACTAATAATGGACCGTGTTTAGTTAGTTTGCCCTCATTTCTGAAAATTGCTTCTTCATATAATGCTTCATCAGGAAGATTCCAGAATACTCTGTCAAGATCTGTAAAACCCTGATTCTTCAATCTGAAATCAGAAGCAAGCTCCATCGCTTGTTTGGTTGCTGGTGTATCGAATTCTAAATATTTACTCATGACCAATCCCTCACTAATTTTCTATCACCGATGTAAAGTTCGTTAGGTGAATTAGGATCGAGTGCCCATTTCATTCTTTCAATTCCATCCTGGATATCTTTTATCGTTCCGCAATAACTCAATCTTAAATATCCTTCAAGTCCGAATTCAGCACCGGGAACTGTTAGCACCTGAACTTTATCGATGAGAAAAGCTGAAAGCGCGTTTGAACTTTTATTATATACACTGAAATCTGCAAAGCAATAAAACGTCCCATCGGGTTTCGTTACTTTTACTCCTTCAAATGAATTGAGAAGACCTATCATAACGTTTCTGTTATTTTCAAGTGTAACTCTGAGTGATTCAACAGAAGATTGAATACCGTTAAGTGCACCAACTGCAGCCTTTTGTAACAGAACAGATGGTCCTGATGTTTGATGTCCCTGAATATTGCTCATAGCTGCAATTACTTTTTTATTACCAACTGCCCAGCCAATTCTGAATCCAGTCATTGCATATTGTTTAGAAACTCCGTTGATGATGATTATCTTGGAATTTTCATCTTGTTTCTTTGCATACTTTAGTGCGTTGATTGGTTTCTTCCCATCAAAAATTAAACGATGATAAATATCATCCATTATTAGCCAGATGTCTTTCTTCTCACAGAACTGAACAATATCAGAAATAAATTCTTCCGAGTACATCGCTCCGGTTGGATTGTTCGGACTATTGATGATAACAGCTTTTGTGTATGAACCAACGCGATCTTCAATATCTTTTATTGCGGGATAAAATGTTCCGTCTTCAGCAGGTGCAGAAACCGGAATTGCACCAATCAATCTTGCCATATCAGGATAGCTTACCCAGTATGGAGCTGGAAAAACAACTTCTTCCTGTGGATTTAGTATTGCCTGGAGTGCAACCATTATTGCTTGCTTTGCACCACTTGAAGCAATGATATGTTGAGGAGTTACTTTTCTGTTATAAAACTCTTCTGTGTATCTGATGATTGCCTGTTTGAGTGCAGGTATTCCATCAGCAGGTGCATAACGAACTTCACCTGTATTTACGTGAGCGACAGTCGCCATAATAGCTTCCATCGGAACTCGGGTTTTTGGCTCTCCTCCACCGAGGTGAATTACCGGATCACCTTTCTCTTTTAAAATTGCGAACTTTTCGTTGAGTGCAAGGGTGGGAGAGGGCTTTATTGATTTAGCGATAAGACTTAAGCTCATAATTTCAGCCCTGTATTTTGATGATTAGTTAAATAATAAAAATTTACCATTGAAAATTATTTGTACTGCAAACCATAAACAAGTTGATAAACAGTGACACACTTAATTTTCAAGTCGATAACAAAATGTTCTATCCGTTTGGAAATGAATATCGATTGATTTTTTTGTTAATGAAAACTCACTGACAAATTTGACATTCAATAAGATTACTAGCTTGAAATTCCGTTATAAATTCCTGATTTAACCTGAAAAAGAGTAGAAATTACCATTAATTCGCTGGTATCATCTAAAATTCAAATTAAATTCGAATTTTGCAACGGCATGTTAGTTGAAAAATTCAAGCAATTAAAATCATCTTAACTAAAATCTGGTAAATACTATGCACAATGATACGGCATTAAATATTATAACAAGTTTTGTATTCAGCGCACTTTTCCTTCTTGTTACAATAGTTTTTCTAAGCTGATAGTAATCTCAGCTATTAAACTGCAAAAGAGGCTGTCTCAATTGGGCAGCCTTTTTTGTTTCCAATATCAAATCACTACTTCATCTGGAATTTTTTCTTTAATGCTTCAACAACAATTGGTGGGACAAAATCACTCACATCACTTTTAAGGCTTGCAAGATTTCTGATAATTGTTGAATTGAGATAAGTAAATTTCTCATGCGGCATCAGGAAAACAGTTGCAATATCATTTGCGAGTTTTCTGTTCATTAATGCCATTTGAAATTCATACTCGAAATCACTTACCGCACGAAGTCCTCTTAATATCCCTGAAGCTCCGACTATCCTTGCATGATCAACAACTAATCCATCAAACGAATCAACTGATACATTCTGAAAATCTTTCAAACTTTCCTGAAGCATGTTTACTCTTTCTTCAGTTGTGAACAATGGTGCTTTACCGGGGTTGATTGCTACAGTTACAACAACAGCATCAAAAAGTTCTATTGCTCTTTTAATCAGATCAATGTGACCATAAGTGACCGGATCAAACGTTCCTGGATAAATAACTTTACGCATATTGAATACCGCCAATAATTTTGTAAATGATTATTCAAATATTAATCAATAAGTTAAATTTAACAAAAAACGGTTTTGCTTTTGCTGATATTGATAAGATATTTGCATACAGAATTCATTAGCTGTTGTCTGAATCCAAAAAACATAATAGAAAGGGAATGAAGTATGCGCTGGAAAGGCAGAAGGGAAAGCAGTAATGTCGAAGATCGCCGTGGTGGTTATTCTAAAGGTATGGTCGGTGGAGGAATAGGGAGTGTAGTAGTTATTCTTTTAATATATTTCCTCGGTGGAGATCCTTCACAGATAATGAACAATTCACAGCTTGATGATCACACTACAACTTCTTCTTACCAGGGAACTGCCGAAGAAAATGAATTAGCTCAATTCGTTTCTGTTGTTCTTGCTGAAACCGAAGACGTCTGGACACAATTATTCCTCGAAGATGGATTGACGTACAAATATCCAAAGCTTGTACTTTATACCGGAAGCGTTCAATCTGCGTGTGGGTTTTCAAGCGCAGCTACAGGACCTTTTTATTGTCCGGGCGATTATAAATTATATATCGATTTGAGTTTTTATGATGAACTAAAAACCAAATTTAAAGCTCCTGGAGATTTTGCGATGGCGTATGTTGTTGCTCATGAAGTTGGTCATCATGTTCAAACTTTGCTGGGGATAAATGAGAAAGTGAATTCTTTGCGGTCGAGACTGAGCGAAAAAGAATTCAATAAATATTTGGTTCGTCTCGAACTGCAAGCTGATTACCTTGCTGGTGTCTGGGCTCATTATGCAAACAGAGCAAATTTACTTGAAGAGGGGGATATTGATGAAGCGTTAAACGCTGCAAGTGCAGTTGGCGATGATCGTATTCAGAAAAGTATGCAAGGTTATGTTGTACCTGAAAGTTTTACTCATGGTACTTCCGAGCAAAGAAAGAGATGGTTTTACAAAGGATTCAATGCGGGCAACCTGGAAGATGGCGACACATTTAGTGCTGAAAATCTGTAATTAAATTAAATTTTCAATTCAACTATAATTTGATATTTACCTGTAAATGAAACTTTTTCTGAAAATATTTCCACTGATTTTTCTTATGATGGTCAGTTCTTCTGTTTGTCAATCAGAAACAAGCAGCAAAACAGATATCAGGCAATTTGTAATACTAAAAGCAGATGATCTTGTGCACGATAAAGTAAATGTTATCTCGAAAAACTGGTACAAATTTCTTGATTATGTAGTCTCTGAAAAAATAAAATCAAGTGTTGGTCTGGTCGTAAATTCTTTGGAAACGGATGATGAAAGATATCCCGGACTTTTGAAGTATCTGAATAGAACAGGTTATGTAGAGCTATGGATTCATGGTTATGATCATCGGCTCGGAGTCAAACATCCGAATGGAGATTTATATGATGAATTCCGCAATTCATCGCTTGAATTTCAGAAAGAACAAATTAAAAAAGCACTTGATCTTTCGAAGCAAAAACTTGATTTCACTATGCAAACTTTTGGAGCTCCGGGAAATGCTATTGATGAAAACACTTCCATAGCTCTTGATGCATTTGATGAGATAAAAGTCTGGTTTTTCGGTCGGGATGACTCAGATAAACTTGTTCTGCATAGAAGTGAAGAGATGGAATTTCCAGTTGGAAATCCGGACTTTAATTCATTTCTAAAAAATCATTCAGTCAGCAGCAACTATATTGTATTTCAAATTCATCCAAATATGTGGGATGAAAACCAATTCAATGAATTCAAAAAAATAATCGACTTTCTTAAGGAAGAAAAATGTACTTTTATTTTACCTCGGGAATTCTACAGTTCAAACCTCAGTAAACAAATAGAATAGTAAGCTTAATTCTCACTCGCTGCAATTCCGGTAGCAAAACTGCCAACATCTATAATTTTTACAATCTCATTTGCAGATACATCATAAACACAAACTAATGATGCTCTGATTTTACCAGGTATTTGATAATGAGGTTCAAATTATGATGCAGGTCAATATTACAATGAGATTCGGCTTCCAAACAATATGATACAAATATCTCAACAATTTCTTTTGGTGGAAATCCATTATTCGTCTCATCAACCAGATGAATTATAATTTCTTCATCACAAGCACAGAAATCACAAGTACCTTTTAAGGTAATTAATATAAGCCGAAATATTTCTTAATCTATTATTTTTTATTTCAATAAAGTCATTTTGATCGTTTGATTAAATCCATTTGCTGTCAGTTTAGCAACATAAATTCCTGACGGCAGATTTTTTGCGTCAAACGAAATGTTGTATTCGCCTTCAACAAGTACTTCATTTACAAGTTCACTGACTTTTTCTCCAATCAGATTATATATAGAAAGAGTAGTATAACCTGCATTAGGAATATTAAATTTTATATTTGTCGTAGGATTAAATGGATTAGGATAATTTTGACTTAATGAAAAAGTTTTTACGTCAGTTACCTCCACTTCAACAACATCCGAGTAATGAAAACTTCCATCATAATCAATTTGCTTTATTCTGTATTCATACTTCCCATTTACTAAATTCCTGTCAGTGAAGGAGTAATTTTGTAATTCAGTTGTTGATCCGGCACCCGTAACAAACCCGATGGAATAAAAATCACTATCAATCTTTTTTTGAATTTCAAATCCCTGATTATTAGTCTCAGTTGCAGTTGACCATTTTAATATAACTGAATTTTCAAAAGCAGTTGCGGTGAAAGATGATAATTCAACGGGAACCATTCCGTCAAAATGTAAGACATACAATCCTGTACTAATATCTGAAATAATTGTATTACCAGATGGCAGGAAAGGATATACTCCCCAGGCTCCATCATAATTACCACTGTTATTTTGTGGATAGGTATCGTATTGCCCGGCTATTTGCGGGCTTAATGGATTCGAGATATCTAAAACCAAATATCCTGAAGTGTAATAAGATATATGCGCATAATTTCCGATTATGTAAAGATTATGAATAACTGAACTATTATTCAAACCCCACGAAGAAATTTTTAAGTCCCAGGTATTTCGATCCTGAAGATCCCAAACTGTCATATCTCTGACATTAAATTCTTCAGTTGCGAAAAAATATCTTTTATCCTCTGTCATCCATCCGCTATGAGCATAAATTCCTGGTAATGACTGACTTGCACTAATGAATTGTGGATTAGATTTATCTGTTACATCTATCAGGTGATATTCTTGTGAGCTTCCACAACTAGCAACAACCGTATCATTCCAGATGTAAATATCATGAATGTAACCGCTTCCGGTATAGTATGCTGTTTGAACCGGGATGACCGGATTTGATAAATCAAGTATGCGCAAACCACCCACTCCATCTCCTCCGACAGTGTAACAATAACCATCATCAATTAAAAGATCATGGCAATCATTGAAATATGTATTTAAAGTATTTACAAGTGTTGCTGTAGTTGGTAATTGAGAAAGGTCAATTATCTGTAATCCATTACCGGTAGCATCGGTTGCAACGTAGGCATAATGACTCCAAACTTTTAATTCTCTCCACGCAGATTGTGGTGCAGGAATAAAAGCGCACTCAACCGGATTCGTCGGATCAGCAAGACTGATAATAGATGTTCCATTACCGGTTCCAAGAAGAGCATATTCATTTCCCAAAGGATCAACATAACCCCAGATATTACTATAACCGAATGAACTATATTCATTCAGGTTACTAAGAAATGTAACGTTAGTCTGAGATAAAATTGTTGTTGAAAGTAATGCAAGAAGAAGAACAACTTTTTTCATGATACTCCTTTTATTTGGTTAAAATCATTTTTATTGTATGATGATTATTATTTGAGACTAATTTCGCGATATAAACTCCTGAAGCTAATCCGCTTCCATCAAATTCAGATTCATATTCACCAGCCGTTTTTATTTCATTTACAAGTTGAGCAATTTTTTCGCCAAGCAAATTATAAACTGAAAGATTTACAAAACCATTGTCAGGAATTGTGTATTTTATTCTGGTTGATGGATTAAATGGATTAGGAAAAGCTGCAATTGAATAATTGTCAACTGGCGTTAATTCCCATTCAGCAACACTTGTTATCATAGAATTAAGGTAAAAATATAATCCGCCTTTAACATTTCCAAGGAATAAATCTGAGTCAGTATCATTATCAATATCAAAGAAACAGGGGAACGTATTTCCACCAAAGTTTTCCGGGATGAATTGATTTGTTATCAGACTCCAAATGGGCGAAATATTATTTCCATCATTTTTGAAATAAAACATTTCCCCGTTTCTGCTGCCAGAAAATAAATCTAATACATCATCTTCATTATAATCAATAAAAAATGGCGTACTGTTATCACCAATATCTAAAGTGCCGAAGTAAGCAGGGTTAGAAGTGAATTCGTATGACGCGGGATTGCCGGTGTTTTCATAAAAACTTAATTTACCATTGAAACCTCCTATCGCCAGATCGAGATCAGAATCACCATCAACATCCATCAAAAATGGTGACGAACTTGAACCAACATCAATGCTGTCATCGTTATTATTTCTTAACAAAATACTATTTTGAAAATTTGCAGATACAGGTGTTCCATTGTTGAGATAAAAGTCAATTGTTCCGTTTAGTTTTCCTGCCAGCAAATCATAATCACCATCATTATCCAGATCACCGAATGCCGGAGTTACAACGAGATCACTCATTATATTAAAGTACTGAGAGTCAGAATAATAAAATGATGGGTTGGAAACAGTTCCTGTATTTTCAAGAAAGTGAATTGAACCATTCGGGTTATTGAAAGAACCTATGAATAAATCAAGATCACCATCATTATCTATATCTACAAAAACCGGCGAACTGTTATTACCGACATCAAGCATTTTTAGAAAATCATTTGTTCTTAATATGTGATTTGCTGATTGAGCATTACCGGTATTTTCATAAAACATTAATGATTGAGGAACAGTTGGATCATAAAGTACAGAAACAAACAAGTCGTAATCACCATCGCTATCAATATCTGTAAAACGCGGCATATTGAATCCGCTTGTATTTACGCTGTCAGAATTAATTGGATAAACATCTGAAATTCTTTGCATATCAGGAGAGATGGAATTTCCCTGATTCTCAATAAAATAAAGACTGTTGCTAAAAAAATCTCCCCAGAAAAGATCCAGATCGTCATCATCATTGATATCAATAAAGTCCAATGAACTTGCACCGTGAAGTGAGTTCTCTGCCAGAGTACCAACAATATATAAGTTTTGCCACTCGTTGGTAATAAATTTAAAATTGAAATTTGTTTGCGTTCCAATGTTCTCATAGAATTTAACTGTCCCTGCTGAATTTCCACTGAAGAAATCTAAATCATCATCATTATCAATATCTGCGAATAAAGCATTGCTTCCGAATTCACTATAGATAGGTTGTCCGGTATCATCCCAGACAGTGTCTTGAACCAGAATAAAAGAAGGTGAGTTTATGCTTCCATTATTCTGGTAATATGATATTTGATCGTTATTACCGGTAAAGTAATCAAAGTCATTGTCATTATCTATGTCAACAAAGTAAAACCAATTTGAAAAAAATAAATTATTTGGTTTGTTAATCAGGTATTTATATTCAGGATTGAATTTGTTACCAATATTTTCAAATAAACCGAAAGTTTTATCGCTGTCAAGGAAAAAAATATCCAGGTCTTCATCATTATCAATATCTACAAATTGATACTCCAGATTGTTATGACCGCCGCTGAATATATTTTTAATCAATCCGGATCCATCGCTTACAGGAATAAGATTTAGTTCCCGATGAAACGGTTGTGAACAGATGTCAGTTGCAGCGAAAAATAAAAGAGATGTAAGAGTTAATGCAAGGATTTTATTTCGTAGAGACACGCATCACCTATGATTTTAAAAGGATCAATTCTAAAATTCTCAATATCTTTTTGTTTTGTCTGAATTGATCTTTCTATGATCATAAAACATTCGCTGTGAAGGTATCCATTATTCAATATATTTTCAACAACATTATAAATATCATCTTTGAAAAAAGGAGGATCTGCTAAAATTAAATCGTAGTTGTTTTTAATTTTCATTGATGAAAACTGAATTGCAGTCATTTTGAAAATTCTGCATTGATCTTTGACTTTCAGAAGATTAATATTTTCTTCGATCGTTTTGTAAATCACTGAATTCTTTTCCACAAAATGAATTTTCTCTGCACCTCTGCTGAGGCATTCAAAACCAAGCGCTCCTGAACCAGAATACAAATCCAGAACTCGTATCCCTTCGAATGAGATTCGGTTATTCAGGATATTAAAAATAGTTTCGCGAACTCGTGCAGTTGTCGGTCTGACTAAATCTGATTTGGGAACATTGATAAATCTTCCCTTAAGTTCACCGGCTGTAATTCTTAATCTCACTAAGTTTTCAATCAATTGTAACGTGATGCTACACCAACTGCAGGTGTAAAGGAACTGTAGTAATCCAATGGAATTTCAAAACTATGGGCATCATCTTTAAATTTAATAATATTGAATGGGTCAAAGTTTTCAAATTTTATATTTAGTTCCTGTTCTAATTGTGCAATTGCATCAATACCGATATCCTCACCGCAAATAGCTCCGCTCAATTGTGACTGCATAAAGATTTTTTCGAATCGTTCCTGTCGTAATTCGTTCACAATTGTGCTGATTAAGTTCTTGTCACTCTTATTAAAAACTTTTATGTATGCGGGCTTTGATGAAATATTGATGAACAAGGTAATGGAGTTTTTAGAATTGTAAAGATTAATGCCGATAAAATTATTTATTTCATTTCTGGAGGAGTTAATGAAACTATTTGCGCTGATTGATGCATTATCAACTAATTTTGGCTGAAGATTATTTGTTGAACAGAATTTTTTTAGCAGCATTAAATATTTTTTCGGTAACGCAACGACGAGTGCGTTGTTTCTGCCTTGCAGGAATTTGCTTTCAAGATCATAAAATTTTAGCGCAAGTTCTTCAACGGGTACAAATGGAAAAAGTTGAGATATTTCCCAACTGAATTCATCACGTATTTCTTTTTGATTAAGGTTGGAGTCATAGGGAAGCTGAATTGTAAGAAATAATTCCGGAGGAAGTGTAAACGATGCAAAAGAGCAGTTGAATCCATTTCTTATTTTAATTTCTTCAAAAGCATTTTGAATCTGGGGGAAAATAATTTCTTCAGCCGGGTCATCGAAATTAATAGCAGGACTTAAAAAAGTCTGACCAACATTATTGACAGAGAAATGATTCGACTCAATTTCCAGTTCAATAATTTGTAACCTTGAAGCAGTTATATTAATCCCGCCAAATTTTTGCAATGCGTTCACGGCTTTTTATTTATGCTGTAAAAGTAATTGTTAATCATTCGCATTATAGTTAAAGATATACATACTTCTTAATCTTACTGAACTTTACTTCACCAATTCCCTTGACATCCATCAACTCTTCCAATCGTTTGAATTTACCTCTTTGATTTCTAAGCTCAAGTATTTTCTCAGCAGTCTTTTCTCCAACTCCCGGTAATTTAGTCAGATCATTTAATCCCGCAGTATTGAGATTTATGCTTTTCTCAGTAAGTGAAGCGATATCTTTTTTTGCATATTCAACAGTATCTGATAATTCCAGAACTCTCTTTTTAATTTCAATATTGTTGATCAGAGTTGTGTCTTCAATATCAAATTCAGGATTCAAATTGGAATAGTAGTAGAAGAGACTATCTTCTTTTGAGTAATCAATGTATTTATTATCGTTGCTGCTTTTTTTAAAAAATTCAACGTAAACAATACCAGACAGAAGCAAACCCGAAAGAAAAAGAATTACCAGAATTTCTGTTTGAGTAAAACCTATTTTTTTAGAAATTTTTTCAAACATTAATTAAAGAAAAAATAATATTTAGAAAACCAACAACTTAAATAATTCAAACTTTTCTGGTTTCGTAATTTATCAATTACAATCCGAACTTGCTGAAGAAGTTTTTTTTCTCATCTTCTGAAGAAGATTTTACATTTGGCATTTCAGAAAGCTGTTTCAGTAATTCTTTCTCTTTTGAATTAAGTTTTTGTGGAATTGCCACATTAATTCTGACAATCTGATCACCGCTGCCCGAATAATTAAGATGTCTGATTCCTTTCCCTCTCATCTTCAACAATTTGCCGGGCTGTGTGCCTTGTTCAATCTTCAGCATTGATTTTCCTGTGAGAGTCGGTACCTCAATTTCTGCTCCGAGCGCAGCTTGTGGAAAGGAAACAAATAAATTATAAACAATGTCATCTTTTTCACGAATAAAATGTTCGTGGGGTAATTCCTGAAAAACAACAATAATATCTCCGGGCTGACCTCCGCGTTTACCTGCATTACCTTCTCCACGCATTGTCATATAATTTCCATCTTCAACTCCGGCGGGAACATCTATCTTCAAAGTTGTTTCCTCATTCACTCTTCCATCGCCTGAACAGGTTTTACACGGTGAATCTACTACTTGTCCTTCACCACCGCAATTATTACAAGTTGTAATGTTTACAAACTGTCCGAATACTGATCTCGACACACTCTTTATTTCTCCGGTTCCGTTACACACCGGACAAGTTTTCAGAGATGTTCCGGCTTGGGCTCCTGTTCCATTACAATCATTACATCTCACCTGTTTTTTTATCTTGATTTTTTTTGTTATTCCGGTTGCAATTTCTTCAAGTGTCAATTTTAAATTAACACGCAGATCTGAACCCTGTGTACCAGAGCCTCGTCTTCTTGTTCTGCCTCTTTGATTTCCTCCGAAAAATTCATCGAAGATTGATGAACCACCGAATATATCTGAGAAGTGTGAAAAAATATCATTAACAGATGAAAACCCTTCAGCGCCAAATCCACTTCCTCTAACACCTTCATGACCAAAGCGGTCATAATTATTTTTCTTATCATCGTGACTTAATATTTCATACGCTTCAGCAGCCTCTTTAAATTTATCTTCAGCCGATTTATCACCCGGGTTGCGATCCGGATGATACTGCATTGCAAGTTTGCGGTAAGCTTTTTTTATTTCATCCTTCGAGGCATTTCTGCTTACTCCGAGGACATCGTAATAATCTCTTTTAGCCATTAAAATTAGTTCTCATTCTCTAAAGATGAATCAGCAGAATTTTCATCTGTTGCCGGGCTGTCAGAAGATTCTTCACTCACTATTACTTTTGCGTGTCGTATTACTTTATCGCGGTACAAATAGCCTGATTCTATTTCTTCAAGCACAGTGTGTGCAGGAACGGAATCATCTTTCCTCTGCAATAAAGCATCATGATAATCAACATTGAAGGGCTCTCCCTTAGATTTGATTTTTTTTACGCCTTGTTCATGAAGTAATTTCAATAGCTTTTCATATACTAATTTAATTCCATCTTTAACTGATTTATTGTTGTCAATATCATCAATGTGTTCCATTGATCTTTCAAAGTCATCAACAATAGGAAGAATTTTTACGATGAAAGATTCAGCCGCATAATTAATTAAGTTGAACTGATCATTTTCAGTTCGTCTTTTATAATTTTCAAACTCAGCAGCTTTCCTTAAATATTTGTCATTCCATTCTTTTACCTGAGTTTCGAGCTCTGCAATTTTTGCTTCTGCGCTTTGAAGCTGCTTCTGTTCATCTTTAGCATCATTGGTTGAATTTTCTGATTTGTTGTCAACTTGTTCAATATTTTGTTCTTCCTGGTGGTTGTCTTTTTTATTTTTAATCATAATTCATCTATTCCTGTTTTTATTAACGTGATTTTAAATGTTCGGATAATACTTTTGCGAGATAATCCACAATTGCAACAATCCTGGAATATTCCATACGCTTCGGTCCGATTATTCCAAGCGTCCCGCTGTTTTCACCAAATTTATATTCCTTACTTACGAAACTATATTCCTGCAGTTTTTTTTCTAAATGTTCACTGCCGATTGAAATGTAAACTTCCTCTTTTTTAGATTCGGATGATTTATCCATTATATGAACAATTACATCTTTGTCTTCAATGAGTTCTATTATGCTCTGGAAATTTTCAGGGCTTTCAAATTCGGGCTGCTGGATAATATTTTTTGCACCGGTTACAATTAAACGTTCTGATCTGACTTCATCTTTAAAAAGTTTATCAACTGAATCAACAAAAAGCCGGATTATCGGTTTCTGGTCGTCAGTAACATCAGTGAATCGCTCTTCAAAAGTATTTCTTATTTCAGCAAGATTTAGCCCGGCTAATTTTTCATTGAGAAGAATCTGAACAGAATCTATCTGTGATTCTTTCATCTCAGTATCAAGTTCCATCGTAATAGTTTTTACGAGCCCGGATTTAATACTGATCACAACCAGAATTCTTGTTGAAGTAAGAGAAATTATTTGAATCTTCTCGAGAATACCCGATTCAAGGTTTGGATATGATACACAAGCTATTTGTCTGGTTATAGAACTGAGTAATTTTGAAGTAACTTTGACTAATTCATCAGTTTCATCAACAATCTGGTTCAAACTGTTTTCTATCAGGCTTTTTTCTTTTGTGTTAACCTTTTCTACATCCATCAATGAATCTACATAATAACGATAACCTTTATCCGTTGGAATTCTTCCAGCCGATGTGTGCGGATGATTAATATAACCTGAATCTTCAAGATCAGCCATTACATTTCTTACAGTTGCCGGTGAGAAACCGATATCATACTTTTTTGTAATATTACGAGAACCAACCGGTGTTGCAGTAAGTATAAACTGCTGAACGATTGATCTTAGTATAGATTTTTCTCTCTGATTTAATTCTTCTGTTTCCATTTTAGTTTGTCTTGCACGAAATCAAGGCGCAAATATATCAAAATTAAGCATTATTTGTCAGGCATTGAATGAGCGTGTACTCATAAAGTCTCAATTTAAATTTCTCTTTATTAATTTATTATTCAGCTTTACTGACCTGGTTTTTTGAATAAGTTGGCATATCTGCTTAATTTTCAAAAAGAAATTTTTATTATGTTTATTTTGAGTGAAGGGAACTGGTTTTGGCTAAGAAATATGAAGAAGCTGGTGTAAGTATAAAAACTGGTAATGATACAGTTGATAAGATAAAAGAATACGCAAAAACAACTTTTAGCAGATCTGTTCTAACGGACATTGGTCTGTTTGGTGCATTTTTCCAACCTGATTTTTCAAAATATAAAGAGCCTGTCCTGGTTTCCAGTGTTGATGGAGTTGGAACGAAACTGAAAATTGCTATTGAGTTAAACAAACATGATACTATTGGTCAGGATTTGGTGAATCATTGTGTTAATGATATTGCAGTTTGTGGAGCCGAACCACTTTTCTTTCTGGATTATTTAGCTTTTGGAAAATTGGATTCAAATATTGGAGCGGAAATAGTAAAAGGATTTTCGATCGCCTGCAAAGAAAATAATTGTTCTCTTATCGGTGGTGAAACTGCTGAAATGCCCGGAGTTTATAAAACGAGCGATTATGATATTTCAGGAACTATTGTTGGCGTCGTAGAAAAATCAGAAATAATTAAAGGTGATAAAATTTCTTCAGGTGATGTACTGATTGGAGTTCCTTCAACCGGACTTCATACTAATGGATATTCTCTCGCAAGAAAAGTATTACTCGAAAAATACAAACTCACTGAAAAAATTCCATCACTAAAGAAAACTTTAGGTGAAGAACTTCTCACTATTCATCGTTCATATTTAAAGCTTATCAACGCAATCAAAAGTAAAATTGATGTTAAAGGTCTTTCACACATTACCGGCGGGGGATTGATAGGCAATACACAGAGAATTCTTCCGCAAGGATTAAAACTAAACGTTGATTGGGACAATTGGGAAATACCGCAAATATTCAAACTGATACAATCTTCCGGCGAAATTTCTGATGAAGAAATGCACGAAGTATTCAATATGGGAATCGGACTTGTAATAATTATTCATAAGAAAAAAGTTGGTGCTGCACTAAAACTTGCTAATGAAATCAACGAGCAGTTTATAGTGATTGGCGAAGTAGATAAAATCTGATTTAGCTTTTATGTTTATAGATTCTCACGCACATCTTTTCTATCCAAACTATGATGGAGAACTCGATGAAGTAATTGACCGGGCAAAAAAAACCGGTGTCAAATATATTCTCGTACCAGCAACCGATCTTAAAACCGCAGAACAGGTAATTGATCTGACTGAAAAATATGAAATGATTTACGGTGCAGTTGGTGTTCATCCTCACGATACAAAAGACTGGAATCCTTCTTTAATTTCTCCGATTGAAAAGTTAGCAAAGAATAAAAAAATTGTTGCCATTGGCGAAATCGGTCTTGATTACTATTATGATTTCTCTCCAAAAGAAAAACAAATAGAAGCCTTCAAATCTCAGATAGATCTGGCTTTGAAACTTGATTTGCCCATCATCGTTCATAATCGTGATTCGGATGAAGATATGATGGAAATAATCAGAAGTTATTGCGGTTCAGGTTTGCGAGGTCAATTTCATTGTTTTAACGGATCGCTTGAAGATGCAATGGAATTAGCAGGGATGAATTTTATGATTTCATTTACGGGGAATATTACTTTCAAAAATGCTGATGGTTTAAGAAATATTTTAAAACATATTCCATTAGAAAATTTGCTGCTTGAAACTGATTCACCTTTTATGACTCCGGTTCCGAATCGCGGAAAAAGAAATGAACCGGCAAATATAAAATTCATTGCTGAAAAAGTAGCCGAACTTCATAATTTGAGAATCGCAGATGTTGCAAACATTACATCATTCAATGCATTCAGAATCTATGGAATTGGTGCTAAACCTGAGACATCTTTTACTTACAAACTTGATAATTCATTGTATATTAACGTTACGAATCGCTGCAATTCTAATTGTGTCTTTTGTAAGAGAAATGAAAATCCAGTGATCAGCGGTTACAATCTTGGTATGGAAAGAAGCGAAGAACCGTCCGCTGAAGTTTATATAAAGGAGATTGATGATCCCCAAAAGTATAAAGAGATTGTTTTCTGCGGTTATGGTGAACCAACTATTAGATGGGATATTGTAAAATCTATTGCCAGTTATGTTAAATCAAATGGCGGAAGAACACGACTGAATACTAATGGTCATGGAAATGTTATTAATAAAAGAGATATTACATCCGAGATGAAAGATCTTATTGATGTTGTTTCAATCAGCTTGAATTCTTTTGATCCGGAACAATATTCAAAATTAGTTGGACTCGGGAAAAATTATTTTAATGAAATGATCGACTTCGCAAAAAAATCAAAAAATTTTGTTGAAAAAGTTGTTCTGACAATCGTTTCTGTTGATGAGGTTGATATTGAACGTGCCAGAAAAATTGCAGTAGATGAAGTTGGTGCAGATTTCAGAGTAAGAGAATATTTTTAATTGGAAAATGGCTGATGGAATATGAAAAATGTGGAAGGTTATAATTTTAGCTTTAAAAAATATCTGAAGAGCAGTTTTATAAAAGTTATTTTAATTTCCATATTCTTTCTTTTCAACAATAATATTTTCTCTCAATCCGAAACCCGCAATCAGAAATCCGCAAGCAGTAACCTCTCATTAGAGATTGAAACAATAATCAATGATCCTTTCTTTGATAAAACAATTATTGCAATTGATATTTTTGATTTAACAGACAGCACGTCACTCTATCAAAAAAATAATCAACTGCTGCTTCGTCCCGCATCAAATATGAAATTACTCACTTCAGCATCTGCGCTTTTAAACCTTGGCGAACATTATACTTTCAAAACTGATTTGTATCATACGGGAGTAATAGAGGATACAATAATGTATGGAGATTTATTTATTGTTGGCGGTTTTGATCCGATGTTGATGACCACAGATATAGATTCAATGATTTCGATTATTAAATCACTTGGAATCAAAAAAATATCTGGTGGTGTCTATGCCGATATATCAAAGAAAGATTCAATTTACTGGGGCAGAGGTTGGATGTGGGATGATAATCCTGATCCAGGCGCTCCTTATCTGAGTTCATTAAATGTAAACGGAAATGCAATCGAAGTTTTTGCAAATACTGCAGAGATAGATTCACCTTTAATCATTAAACTAAATCCGGAAACAAAATTTGTTAAAGTTGCTAACAACTCCATTACGGTTGACTCCGATGAATCCGAAGAAATTTTAATCACTCGCGATTGGCTGAATAATAAAAATATTATCCTGATCAGCGGAAGTGCAGGTAAGGATCAATCGCATGAATATTCTTCTAAAATTAATTTAATGTATCCGGAAAGATATTTTCTTGAATTGTTCAAAGAGAAACTTGCACAAAGTGGAATTACCTTTTACAAACCCGTTGATGTAAAAAATCTTGAACAGAATTCTGTTTACCTGACAAGTATTTATCATTCAATTGATACAGTACTTTCTTTTGTAAATAAAGATAGTGATAACCTCAGTGCTGAAATGCTGATTTATGCTATGGCATATAAAGATTCCGGTGCGCCGGCGGTTGCTGATGACGGACTTGCTGCTGTAAAAAGATTAATTGATTCAATTGGTTTTAATTCAAATGATTATTCAATTGCCGATGGTTCAGGCGTATCTCATTATAATCTTCTCAATGCTGAGCTTATTCTTGCTACATTGAAATATATGTACTACGATCATAAAAGTTTGTTCAATCTCTTTTACAATTCACTTGCCGTTGCCGGTGTTGATGGTACATTGAAGAACAGAATGAAAAACACATCCGCACTAAATAATGTGCATGCAAAAACCGGAACACTTAACGGAGTCAGCAATCTTTCAGGATATGTTACTGCAAAGAACGGACATTTGCTTGCATTTTCAATTCTGATTCAGAATTATGTTGATCAATCTTCCAGAGCAAGAAACTTTCAGAATAAAATTTGTGAACTGCTGGTTGAGTTTGAGTGACAATGAGACGGCTGTCATTTCCGCAAGTCCGGCAATTACCGGACCTGTTGAGAATCTGAGAGTAGATCCCAGACTCAAACCCTCTGGGATTATCGCCGAATGACTGTGAGGTTGTCATTCCAGCGAACGGAGAGAGTCGGGAATCTGAGAGTTAATTAATAACAAATGAAAAAATTTTCAGTTTATAAGATTTATACTCAGCCATTTGATACTGAGCTGCTTTCAGGATTACTGTGGGAGTTTAACATAACCGGTCTTCTTGAAAACGATGATCACGTTTCTGTTTTTATTTCTGATATTGACTTAGCTGTTGAAGCAAAATTGAATTCATCATTAATGAAATTAAAAAATGAAAATTTTATCGAATCATTCAGAGTAGAGAAAGAAATTCTGGAAGATAAAAACTGGAATGAGGAATGGGAAAAGAGCAGGGAAGTGATCCGCATTTCGGATAGAATTGTAATTAAACCTACGTTTAAAAATTACTCAGCAAAAGAAAATGAAATCGTTCTCACAATCGATCCAAAAATGTCATTCGGAACTGGTGAACATCAAACAACCAAACTTATTTTGCAATTGCTTGAAGATACTGTAAAACCCGGAATAAAAGTTCTTGATGTTGGTTCGGGAACCGGAATACTTGCCATTGCATCAATTAAATTAGGAGCTTCAAAAGCTGTTGCGGTTGATTCGGATGAAATTTGTCTTGATAATTGTAATGAGAACTGTTCATTAAATCAGGTTGTTGATTCAGTTAAAATACTGACCGGCGAAATTGATGCAGTCAATGAAAATGATTTTGACTTAATACTTGCCAATATCCAGAAGAATGTGCTTATCGAAATTGCTGAGAAGTTAAAATCAAGATTGAATAAAAATGGTTTTGTAATTCTTTCTGGTTTGTTAGACTCTGACTTTGATGTAATCAGGAATAAATATTATTCTATTGGTTTTGAGATCAGACGAATTGAAAAAGAAGATGAATGGATTGCATTGGTGTTAGGCTTTTAAAATAGAAAAGAGGCTGTCTCAGAATTGTCATTCCGAATTTATTTCGGAATCTAATATCTTAATTTCAGTTAAAAATTAGAACCTGTCTAAAGGACTCCTTTGGAGAAACAAGCCTGTCCGCCGTCAGGCAGGTTCAGGTTGACAAAATCAGACTTATGAGACAGCCACTTGATAGAACTAAAAATTTATTAATCAAAACTTATCTTGACTCTGCCGCTTGCCAATTCATAATCATCACAATCATAAGCATAAACATCATACGTGCCGCGCTTATAAAATGTAATTTGTTTCCAGAACCAGCTCCATTCATATTCTGTATCAACATAAATTGTATTATCATAATCTCCATTCCGGTAAATTTCCAATCTCACTGATGAACAGTCAACCTCGTATGGCAGACGGATTAGTACGTAGAGATATCCACCATCATCCGGAATTGTGAATGAAGATGCATCAGTTATCGGATAACCGTCATCATCAACTCCTTCGCAGAAGTATAATGTCTGTGCAGAAAGATTTGAAACGAATATGAAAAAGAAAGCAAATAACAGACTTACAAGTAACCGGGTTTTCATTGAACCTCCATTTTGTTTATAAATTTTATTTCCAGAAGGTCAACTTAAATGCCAATGAAATCCATTGGATTGGTTGATAAATAATTAGAAAATTAACAATCTCAAAATCATAGTTACAAAGGCGATGTAGAATATTGCTTTGATCAGGAGGAGAAATGTAAGGTTTACACTGAATAAATAGAACGCTGATTACGCAGATCGGGTTGATTTACGCAGATTTAAATCTGTTATAATCTGCTTAATCTGTGGTATCTGCGTTCTATTCCCTCACCGTATAAACAATCTCGCCATTAAAAATTGTCATCTCTACTTCAACATTTTTTATTTCGTCTGGATCGATTGAAAAAATATCATCACTCAATACAACAAAATCTGCCAGCTTACCGACTTCGATACTGCCTTTTATTTTTTCTTCAAACGATGCGTACGCTGAATTTAATGTGTAACATTTCACAGCATCTTCAACAGAGATTTTTTCTGATGATATCCATCCATCTGGATTTTTACCATCGACAGTTTCTCGTGTTACCGCTGCATAAATTCCATAAAGCGGATTTAATGGAGCAACAGGCCAATCAGTTCCGAATGCTACCACTGCACCACTTTCAATTAATGAATGATATACGTGAGTAGTTTTTATTCTTTCAGATCCAATTCTTTTCTCTGCCCACACACCATCGTCAATGCAATGATATGGCTGGACAGAAGCAATTACTCCTATTTCTGCAAATCGATTTATATCTTCTTTACGAAGATGTTGTGCATGCTCGATTCTGAATCTTCTGTTCCATGGTGAATTAATATTTTTTATTTTCTGAAACATATCGAGCACGTAAGAATTCGCTCTGTCGCCAATTGCATGAATACAAATCTGCAAACGATTTCTGTCAGCATCTGTTGCCCATTTTTCAAGATTGCCATTTGTAACAACATCATTTGCCAATCCGTAGTTAGAAGGATTGCTTTCATACGATTCAAAGAACCATGCAGTGCTTGCACCAAGTGAACCATCAGCATAACCTTTAAGTCCACCTCTTTTGATATAGATTTCTTCTGTGCTTACTGTAACACCTGCGCGAACAATATCTTCGTACCGATCAATCGGCCAGATGGAATAAATTCGGCAGGTCAATTTCCCATCTTTCATTATTTGTTGATAAGCTTCAAGTTCTCCCGGTTGAGTCATATCCTGAACACTTGTAATTCCAAGTTTTCTTGCTTCTTCAAGTGCGCGGAGAGTGGCTTCGATATTTTCTTCGAGTGATGGAGGTGGAATTACTTTGAACACAAGATCCATCGCATTGTCTTTTAATATTCCTGTCGGATTACTGTCTTCATCTTTTTCAATTAATCCGCCGGCAGGATCGGGAGTGTTTTTTGTTATTCCTGCAAGCTCGAGTGCTTTTGAATTTGCCAGTCCAACGTGTCCATCTATCCTGCTCACAAAAACGGGAGTGTTTTCCGTAAATGGATCAATCAGTTCTTTTGTAGGAAGAGATTTATCCGGCCAGAGTTCATGGTCCCATCTGCCGCCGGTAATCCAAGCTGAAAGCGGAAGACTTCTTTTTAAAATGTACGATTGAATCATCTCAGCAAACTCTTCATTGCTGAGTGCGGGACGAAGATTTATCCCAAGCAGATAATGTCCGCCGCTGGTAAAGTGAAGATGACTATCATTAAATCCCGGCAGCAATAATTTTCCTTGGAGGTCAATTACTTCAGTATTTGCATCAATAAATTTTCTTGCTTCCTGTGTAGTACCGACAAATTTTATTTTATTCCCTTCGACTATCACAGCTTCTGCGTACGGCTGGTTTTCGTTAACTGTATAAATTTTTCCATTAATGAAAGCGGTCTGCTTCGTTTGAGCAATTATAGATTGATCCTCCTTCACTAACGTTCCGGCGGACAAGTTGATTGGTTGAATGCCTGCCTGCCGGACAGGCAGGATTGAATAGATTCCCATCAGGACTATAAAAAGCGTTGATGATTTTTTCATATTTTTCTCTGATTATTTATTGCTGTGCAAATATAAATAATCCATTTATGGTCGGGAATTTTTTTAATGGAGCTGTTTATGTCAAACAGGCAGACGAATATTTTTCAAACCTGTTCAGGGCTAATCAGAGCGAAATAGTAACGGAATTGTAGCGAAATAGTAACGAAGTAGTGCAAACTTTGAATCTGAACAAAAAATGCAGTTTTTTAATTTGTGCCGGTTAAAATAGTTTTTTCTGTTAAGTAATTGTGGCAGAGGGGAAGCCTGATCTGGAAATAGGATTTGAGTGAAGATGAAAAATGATGAAGCAGTATATCAGGCTGATGGAAAATCAAAAGATTCAAATTTAAATAATCTAAATGCCGAGCTATCAAAAAATTGATTGCTTCTATTTAATATTTGAGCTAAGTTTAGATAAGCAAAAATTTAACTGCGGGGAATAAATGCCTGAGCCGAAGCTGCTGGATAAAGTCCGGACTGAACTTCGTTCAAAACATTACAGCAGAAAAACAGAAGTTGCATACACAAACTGGATTAAGCGGTTTGTGCTTTTCCACAACAAACGCCATCCAAAAGATATGGGTGCTGAAGAGATAAAAGCATTCGTTGACAATCTTGTAACCAACCATCATGTATCTTCCGCTACACAAAACCAGGCTTTGCAAGGAATTCTATTTCTTTATAAAAACATTTTAACTAAAGATGTTGGCTGGATTGAAAATATAAAAAGGTCATCAAGAGTTAAACACTTACCGGTTGTTTTGTCAAAAAAAGAAGTAGAAAAAGTATTCAAAAATCTTGACGGCACGAATAAAATAATTGTTTCATTACTTTATGGAAGCGGATTAAGATTATCTGAAGCTTTAAAGTTGAGAATAAAAGATATTGATTTCGATTATAAACAGATAGTAGTGAGAGATGGAAAAGGTGAGAAAGATCGGCATACAATTCTTCCAGATACAGTAATCCCGGAGTTAAAGAAACATTTAAATAGAGTTTACTTAAAGCACAAAGAAGATTTAAAAAAAGGAAAAGGGGAAACAATACTTCCTTATGCTTTAAAAAAGAAATATCCTAACGCGGGAAAGGAGTTTGGATGGCAGTATGCATTTCCGGCAGATAAATTTATTAGAGATAAGGAAAATGGTTTAACATTCAGATGGTATATACACGAAAGCACCATACAACGAGCTGTAAAAGAAGCTGTTAAAAAAGCGGGAATAACAAAAACAGCAAGTCCACATACTTTCAGACATTCTTTTGCAACTCATTTACTTGAAAACGGATATGATATAAGAACTATTCAAGAATTGCTTGGACATAATTCTATAAAAACTACAATGATCTATACCCATGTTCTCAATAGAGGATTGGGAGTTAAGAGTCCATTAGACTGAAATTATGCAGGATGATAGATATGCACGAGCTATTTTTGAATATTAAGATTTTGAGAAAATTTGAAAACAATTGGAACGTAGATATGCAACTGCACGCATATCTACGTTCTCTAACTAATAATTCTGTGCAGTATAAGTAATAGTTAGGCATTATTATGATAAATAAATTATTACGCTCAAATTTTATAAAACTCTCTAAATATTTTGCTGAATTCATACTTTTGACCGAAGGTTCTGAAGAGTGGATAAAAGTAACTCCTCTCCGGAAAGCTTGGCATTATCTGGTTTTGTTAGCACTCTTCAAAGCTTTTTACGGTTATGTTTTGATTTCACTCTTTTCACAGCAATTTGGTACTATTTATGCATTTGTTTTATTCCACAGAATATTTTCGATAATTATATTGTCCGCAATCCTGATTTTAGTTTTATATATAATCTATCTGCACTATCGTTATTTGCTTACGACCGGTCTTGATTTAAGATTCAAAAACATACCCTTGTTTTATTTATTGCTTATTTTGATTTACAGTCAATTATATTATTCGATATATTTTCTTGCACCACTATCATTTTATTACCCACAGCCTATTATAATGACCGAAAACATTATTGTTTCGCTTGGCTTTCGAGGATATTTATTGTTGTTAGATTTCGCCACATATAGTTTTTCAGTTTCATTTGCATTATCCTACCCAAGAATTTCTTCAAATTCAATTTTTGTTTCCCTATTAAATGTCAGCCAATTAATTATAAATGTAGTTTTAATTTCATTATTTATCTCAACCTTCGTCCAGAAAATATCAGACAAAAAATCACAAAGCAATTGATGTGAATATAATCGCTAATATCAAAATATATAAAAATATGCCTAACCATTGCCTCAAGCCGAAAGCTTCAGTCAATCTGATTATTGGTGTTTCTTGTTTGTTCTGTTTTTTATTCATTGTTCTTATTAAATAACATTATCAGTTAATCAATTTATTATAGTCCTAAACCGTTCAGCTTCGGCTTAGGCAAAACTCGTTAGCTTACTAAAAATAAATATTGGTGGAATAATGGAAAAGCAATTTCTAGTTCTGGTGTTTGTAGTATTCGCAATTGTAGGTTGCGGCACAATGAATTATTATAGTTACGATATTGAACATAAAACTGATGAATTTGATGGTTATACTTTGGATAGAATGACTGGAAATTATATTAAAGACAGCGACTTGTTAAATATAAAAAATTCTGTTTGGCTTAATGCTCAAAGGTATATTTCTAAAGATGGTCAAAAATTATATAGTCTAATTGTTCAATATTGGGATACGGATTGGCTTTTTATAAATAAAGGTGAAACTTTGGTTCTTCTAATTGATGGGAGTAGATTTGGTTTTTCTGGTGAAGGAAGCAGTGATCATCGAGATGTTACAACTGGAATGCAAGGCGCAGTAATAAAGGAAATGTCTTGGTATGATGTTCCGCCAGATATTCTACAAAAAATATCTCAAGCTAATATTGTAAAAATAAAAGTAGTCGGTTCTACAAGGGATGTTACCCGTGAATTATCATCTGAAAACATTAGTAACTTTAAACGTTTTGTTAATGAATTCGTTAAATGAAAAACGTAAGCTAACCCGCAATTCAAAGCGACCGCTATCTTCGATGCGGTCGTTTGATGTGGTTATTGGCATTCGTTTTTAAAGCAAGTATGTTGTGTAAGTTGGATTTAGTTAAGAAAATAGATTTAAAACAAAAAGGTAGTTTGCAATTACAGCATTGTAGTTTTGGGCGGCGCTTTAATTGCAACGCCGTTATGTGCCTTAAATTGGAAGTCTGATTCAGTTTTAAGGAATCGCTAAATTAAAATTTTTGGGAAAGAAATATGAGGATAAAAATAATATTATACATTGTATTCATCAGTATAATTTATATATCTCAAATTAATGGTCAATCAGATATCTCCCAGATAACATTTAATGTTGAGGAATATAAAGGTAACATTGCCAATTCAGCCATAACAATGTTATTAACATTTTATCCCGACAGCAATATAATAGGTTACTACTATTATGATAAAGTCGGTCGTTTATTTACGGTTAAAAATTTAAAAGAAAATAAAAGTACAAAATTAGAAGCCGAACAAATTGAATTATTTACTAATAACGGCGAATTAAGGGATAGGGAAATTTTTGAATTCTCGAAAAGTATTTTTAATAATCAGGATACTATAACAGGGAAATGGATTCGCAAAGATAAAGTTCTTTCTGTCTATTTAACTAAAGAAAATTTAAAGTTTGACTGGAGATTATTTACTTATAAGTTTATAGGTTACTTCAACAATTCGATTTTTACTGAACAAACTAAAAACTATTCAATTATTTATCCATCATTTTCAACTAATCCAAAATTAAACGCCCATTTTTTAAATGAGAATAACTTTCTTGATAGGAATACAATAGATTTTATTAACTCTACAGAAAGTAAATATTTACTGATTGAGCAAAATTTTGGAGAAAATACAGATGAGAATGATGATTGTTGTTGGTCAGACTATAGCAGAAATGAATTAGTTTACATTTCAGATTCAATTCTTACATATTGTAATATTGCAATGTCTTATGCCTATAATGCTCAGTATTATACTTATTTCAATTCAATAAATGTTACAAATGGAATGATATATTCAGTAAAGAATATATTTGAGGAAAATAAAATAGATTCAGTTTTAGCTCTATTAAGAATAAAATACAAAAATATTTTGCGCCAGGAAGGAAGTAATTCGAATATTAATGATGAAGCTCCTTTGCCCACAGACTATACTAATGAGTCTAACATTTATATTTCAAAAGGTGGTATATATTTCAGTGAACGATCATATAAACTAGCAAATTATTATGATTTGTTTCTATCATTCGATGAAATAAACAATTATTTAAAAAAATCATTTAAAGTAACAATTGGTTTAAGATAGGACAAAGCATCACAATTAAAGTATTTAGTTGCACATAACCCGTGCCTCAAGCTGACTGCCTATTCGCATTTGGCATTTTATAAATTTTTGGGTTAGTCGTTACGTAAAAAATTTTTTGTTAAAGGTGTTCATTCAAATTAACTAATTTGTAAACTGTGCTTGCAAAAAAAGATAAGCACAGTTTACTAAAACATTAAAAGTTGTGTTCTTTTCTGCATTGCTATTTTTGGCAGCAGCTTAGGCACAAAGCCGTTAGGCTGTAAATGATATGAGATATTTTACAATAATACTGTTCATTTCTTTAATGATGTTTTATTCAGGATGTGAAAAAAACGCTCCTATTAAAAATATTGATAAAAGAGATTCAGTTGTTACTATTAAATCTGTAAATCCTAATGATTCATTGATTAACTGTGAATCATTCACAGACTTGACCCCTCTTATTGCACCAGCGTTTATTAAAACTTATGGTAAAGCTCAACTCCCTAATATTGATTATTACCGACTTATATTTTCACCTAAAGGAACTTATTTAGCAATTTTTATTTCCGGCCAAGTTTGGATTGTAGATATTAAAAATAATCGTGTCCAATTAGCAGTTGAAAAAACTATCAAAAATAAACTCAGTTTCGATATTTACTCTAGTTATTGGTTAACTGATGATACATTAATAGTAAAAGGTTCACAAATATTTTGGGAAAATCAGAGGAATAACGGATTTGTAATTTTTCATTCCACTATTGATGGATATACCTACAAAAAGTTATCAAAGGATGAACTTAATGATTCAATAAGTCACATATCCCCGACAGGTAAATTTGAAGTTACATTTCCTAATGATGAAACAATTAAATTGAAGAATAAAGCTACTAATAAAACTCAATTTTTTATTGACAGATCAGAATACTGGTATCGTAAAGATATTGAAGTCACCTGGTCACCTAATGATAAATATTTCTTTTTTTGTTGGAATCATGGACACGGCTCAATAACATTATACGAAGGTACTACTGAACCAAAATTCAAAGTTATTAAATTGGCAGAAGGAAGTTGGGAACTTGGAGGGTTTGCGGTTTCTCCAGTTTCACAAGAAATTGCATTTGCCGATTATCATTCAATTTTTATTTATAATCTTGATAATCATAAAGTTAAAAAAAGAATTATAACAGGCGGTTTTCCAAAAGTTATTGCTTGGAGTGTTCAGAACCAAATTGCTTTTACTGCAATAAATTGTAATAAACCAATGGAGGCTTGGGAAACAAAAAATGATTCTGTTGGCTCTCAGGTAACTAAAAGGCTTTATATGATACAGCTATAAATAAAGTAGTACAGCCTAACCCGTGCCTCAAGCTGACTGCCAATTCGCATTCGGCATTTCATATATTGTCGGGTAAGTAGCACCGTAAAAAGTTTGTTGTTAAAAGTGTTCGTTCTAATTAATTATTCTGTAAACTGTGCTTGAAAAGAAAGATAAGCACAGTTTACTAAATCATTGGCTGTTGTGTTTCATTCTGCATTGCAATTATGGGCAGCAGCTTAGGCACAAGGCCGTTAGCCAGATAAAATAATATGGATATAAACAATTTTAGAAAATGGGAAACACCAGTTTCAGATGCCCAAAGTTTAGTTATGGTTTCTTTATTTGATAAAAAGAATTTAGAAATAATATTACAAGATTTAAGAGATTCGAATCAAAAACGTTTTAAATTTATTTTTAGAAATGTCGCAGCTTATAAAAATATATTGGAAGAATATAGAACAAGTGAAACTAAATCTCTGAACAGAAATACTTTTGGATGGACAATAGTTTCAGATGATTCTGAATGGTTAAATTATTTCAAGGAAAAAGAACCATTATTAGAAGAATATAATCCTAACTGTAAACATTTTATTATAATTACAGAAAATGATGTTGTTGAAATATTATGTTCTAATTTTCCTGAAATTATAGAGATAGAGCCAGCTAAGGAAGATGAAGATTTGCCTGGCAAAGCTACTATTTATTATCATCCAGAAGATAGAAAAGAGATAGATAGAATTATTGATGAAATAAAAAAAGAGTCAAAAAAATCTGGCTAACCAGCGGTTCAAGCTGACTGCGCTTTCGCATTCAGCTTTTGTAAGTTTTTCGGGTTAGTCGTTCCGTGTCGGCAGTCTCTTCAAGGTTATACTACTAAACAAAATTTTTTTAATCATCGGCAGTTGTGTTCCAAGCAAAATTCTTGTTCTTGGCAGCAGCTTAACCGCAACGGCGTTATACGCAAGCAATTAAAGAGGCACAAAATTGAAAAAAGGTTGTTTAATTACTCTTTCCACTATTGTTGGAATTATTTTAATTATTTTCTTGTATAATGAAATTAAACAAAGTCAAGAACAAAAAGAGCTAAAAAGACAAGAGGAACAAAGATTAGAAATAGAAAAAAAGAATAGAGAATTTAGATTATCGAATACTCCTCAAACTCAAATGGAGTTTGAAACCGAAAGAGATACTTATTATAAAAAATATAAAGAGGCGAAAAATGATATTCTAAAATCGCGCATATATAAAGAAACAAACGAGTATTCATCTCGATTTGCGGTAAGGAATAACTTTGTTGTTAAAAATTGGTATGGTACTGTAACCAATATTTACTCACATCACGAAGGAAAATTTCTAAGTTTCGAAGTAAAATCAAAATTAAGAGACATTATCATTGCTTATAGCACTCTCATCAAATACACTTCAGATACCAAAAATCTATTTGATCAAATTAGCGTACTCGCAGAAGGTGATAAAGTATTATTTCATTTCGAATTTGCACCAGATGCTGAACGCGGAATTAAAGAAACAAGTTTTTCTGAATCTGGTTCTTTACGTGAACCAGAATTTAAAGGTTTATTTCATAATGTGAAAAAACTTAAATAATATTGGAGACATTTTTATGAAACTGAGATTTATTTTAATTCCAACACTTTTTATTTCATTTCTTCTTCTAAGCTGCAATAAAAAAAGCAACCATTCAGAAAATAAATTTGATACTAAATTAATTAACTGTGAAAAATATTTGATTTCTTACAGTTATTGTAATGACTCTACAATAATCAATAAAACTAAGATTGAAAGTTTGATTTATGATTCCAATAAAAACGTTATCGAACGTAAAACAGATAATTTAGATTCATTTTTGGGAATATTAGGTGGTGATGAAGAGTATCGTAATTTCGGAATAAAATGTAATAAAATTAATTATAGATACAATGATAAAAATCAGTTAACTAATATCGAAAGATATTTAAATGATAGCCTAGTTCAATCTATCAGTATTGTCTATAAATATGAAGAATACAGTTACAAAGATGGGGATGCTTATCAAGTTGGAAATAGAAAGGTAGAAGAATTATATCTTATTGGAGCAAATGTAATCTCAAAAACTAATTATATATATAATGATAATAAGTTAGTAGAAATTATTAAAAACGAAACTGATAATAATGAAACGACAAAGTTGATTTATTCAAAATCAGAGTATAGCAACGAAGTGAGTTTGGTAAAAAAAGTTATAAATAAAAACGGATGGAATACTGAGCAATTTATCAATTCTGATTTACTTATATATAAAGAAGTATCTGGACTCAGCGAGGATAACTATCTTTATGATTGTAATAACAATCTAGTAGGTAAATATGGATTTATAAATCACGGAGGGTATTTTGTTCAGACAATTATAAGAAATTCAAATAATCTTATTAAAGAAATTACATTTACAATGGAAATGAGTGAGGTTTATAAAGAAATATATGAGTACGAATATTTATAGTTTTATTTATAAAAAGTTTAAGAATAATAAGGAAGGAATAAAGAATATGAAATTTAATTTTACTTATGCTGGGAAAGAAGTTGTAATAACAGATAGTGACAATCAAATAACAATTGGCTCTCCTGCAAATGTTATTATAAAAATATCAAAAAAAGATATCTATACTCAAACAAAAGAACAGCTTTTCATTGTTAGTGAAGAAGTTCTTAAAGGACATTTGAAATTTTTGGAAGATATTCGCCCGTCACGTTCTGGAATTGAATTGGAGGAAATTAATTCAATGGTTAGGGCTATTGCCGAATTACTTCGAGAACGTATAGCTTAAATTTTATTCTTACAAACTCAAAGGAAAGAATCATGTCTTTTAAAATTATTTTTCTCGTTGTTTCTCTTTCTACTGTTTTATCATTCTTTAGTTTAAGCTTTCCACAGAAGAAAGTAAAAGATTTTTCAGTTTCGAGTATTGTCGTTCCTAGACAAATTGAATTAAGTAAGGATAAAGCAGACAAAATAAAAAACTTGGGAATAAGTAAAACTTTCGTCTATAAGCAGTACTATAAATTTGGAGAATTAGAAAAACAAAGAACCCTTGCTTTCGTATATAGTTATGATCAGAATGGAAACTTGATAGGACGGGATGAAATATATTATGGTAAAGATGGAGAAATGTTCTCTGGGCAAAAAAGATACACATATAATTCTAATTATCAATTGGTTGAAACATTACATTTGAATTCGAAAGATAAATACATTTATGAGTTTAATACATCTGGCGTTCTGATTAGTGAAAAAAAGTACATTTATAGTAGTGGAGATTATGTGATTGCAAATTATTACACTTACGTGTTAGATGAGTTCGGCGATCCAAAAGAAAAAAAGATTTATAATGATGATGGATCTTATCTACGATCATTACCTTACTATTATTATAAGCGTGATTCTGATTATTATGTAGTGGATTATACTGGTTACCCATATGTAGGATTTAATGCCATCGGTGATACTATATTTATTTATGAGTATCGAGATCCTTCACGAGAATCAGAAAATAGGGTTAGATATAAATATGCTAAAGAAAATAGAATTAAAACTAAAGAAGGTCCTGGGTTTTATGAAGTCTTTGACACAAACGGAAGCATTGTTAATTCATACAGAAATGGTAACTACTATAATTATTCTTATGATAGTTTAGGAATTTTATATTCTTGTATACAAATGGATAATAATAAAGAGCCATTAGCTAACTATTATTATATAAATGAGCAAAATAAAGCAGATATAACTCAAAGGATAATTGGGAAATGGAAAGTGTCTAAGCAAAGTTTAAAGAATACCTCCATTAATGTAGAGAGTGAAATTGAATTTAAGGATTGTGCGGTATATGTTAAAAAAGTTCCTAATATTTATGATCAAAGATTTCTCATAGAAAAAGAAGGAAGGTGGATGATTACTAAAGATGGACTACTTAAATTACTTCCAACAAATAAAGAAGGATTAACAATGTATTTTGAAATTGGTAGCAATTCCTTGACCTTAAAAAAAATTGAAGATGAAGGTAAAATTGAATCAAGTGATGCAAATGAGATAGAATTAGTTTATAGGAGAGATTAAATCTGATGTCAATCTGCCGGATGAAAATTAATCAGAAATAAACAATAAAGTGTATTCAAATAATCTAATTGAAGAAATTCCATTTACAATGGAAAGAAGTGAAGTTTATTAAGAATTAGATGCGTATAAAAATTTATAACGATTTTCAGTTATGTCTAAATATTTAGACAATTTGATAGAAGCATTCCATCAAGTTGAACAAAAATATTATTCCTGGTGGAGCATTAAACACTTTAATGGTAAAACTGAAAATCAACAAATTAATTACCAGAGGATTGAAAGAGTTTTTGCATTTGAATTGTACCATCAATTTCGCAAACAAATGGAATACAACCCACTTGATTTTAAGGATTTGCTTTTTAATGCGGAACCTTTGAAGAATTATGTTTATGAAATTCTTGCAACTGATAATTATTTTTTAGTTGACTCTGAAACTTCTCAACATTCTATCATTCCAGATTTAGTTTTGCACAAAGGTCAAGATACGGTTGGAAAAGAAAACCAAAAATTAACAATAGAAATTAAAGCACAATTAAAACCTGATGTAAAAAAAGACCTAAGCAAACTATTATTAATGGCTGATAAATTTGGTTTTGAGTATGGTGTTTTTATAACCATAAATTCAAAACAAGAATACATTACACATAAAATAAAAGAATCATTTGATTTAAATGGTTTTAAAAACGATGTCAATAAATATGAAGATTTATTTAAAAGAATAATTATCCTTAATAGAAAATCAACTCACGAAATAATATTTAAAGAAAATCTGTTTAATTTATTATCAGAGTAAATTGCGTATAACAAGCCAATCAACCCGACTGCCTTTTCGCACTTGGCAGTTTTTAAATTTTTGGCTTGGTCGTTCCGTTTCAAGTTTGTTGTTCAAAGTAGTTCTATTAATTAACATTGTTGCAAACTGCACTTGTAAGGAAAGATAAGTGCAGTTTGCTAAATCTTTGGCTTTGTCGTTTTAATCTGCATTGCTGTTCTGGGCGGCGGGTTATCGGCAACGTCGTTATACCGTTTAACAAAATAAAAATATATCATCACTGTGATGAGTTGTTTATATTTGAATTATGACGAAAAAATACTTATCAAATTTATTTCAGACCTACCAAAAAGGCGATGCAAGAGAAGAATCTTATTATGAACATCTTGCAGATTTTCTAAGAGAATATTCCCAATCAAAAAGAAAAAAGAAAATCGATGTAACTATTCTGCCTAAAAAAACGGAAGCGGGAAATCCCGATTTTAGAATTTGGGACGGGAGACAAAAAATAATAGGTTACATTGAAGCAAAAGATTTAGGCGTTGACCTTGACAGAATTGAAGACAGTGAACAACTCGAAAGGTATTTATCAACTTTCCCAAATGTCATTTTAACAAACTTCACAGAATTCCGTTTATACAGAAATGGTGAAAGGATTGAAAAAATATCCTTTGCACGACCTTTTGTTATCAAAAAACTTTCAACTGTTCCACCGCTGGAAAACGAAGATAAACTTTTTGAACTGCTCGAAAGGTTTTTAGACTTTTCCCTTCCTAAGACTTATACAGCAAAAACTCTTGCTGTTGAACTTGCCAAAAGAACTAAATTTCTTAAAGATGAAATTGTAACCGAAGAATTGAAAATTGGCACAAAGTCCATTCAAGGATTTTATGAAGCATTTAAAGAGTTTTTAATTGCCGGAATAAATGAAGATGAATTTGCAGACCTTTATTCTCAAACCATTACCTATGGTTTGTTCGCTGCCCGTCTCCGTGCAGATAAAAATTTTAATAGAAAATCCGCTTACGATAATATTCCAAAATCAATTGGAATTTTAAGGGATATTTTCAAATTCATTTCACTTGAGGATTTACCTCAGCAACTCGAAATAATTATTGACGATATTGCCGAAGTTCTCTCTGTTGCGGACGCTAAAAAAATCCTCGACCAATATTACCACGAAGGAAAAGGAAGCGACCCTGTTCTGCATTTTTACGAAACTTTCCTTTCTGTTTACGACCCAACAACAAGAGAAAAACGTGGTGTTTATTATACGCCAGAACCGGTTGTCTCTTTCATAGTTCGTTCACTGCACGAAATTTTAAAAGATAAATTTAATATTCCTGATGGACTTGCTTCCAATAATGTAACTCTGCTTGACCCTGCCGGCGGAACTCTTGGATTTCTTGCAAAGGCAATTGAAACAGCAGTTGCAGAATTTGAAAGTAAATATGGTAAAGGTGCGGTTAAATCTTTCTTAAAAGACCAGATACTTCAAAACTTTTATTCATTTGAACTGATGATGGCTCCTTATGCAATCGGTCATATGAAAATGTCATTTCTTTTTGAAGAACTTGGCTATAGAATGAAAGATGATGAGCGAGTAAAATATTATTTAACTAATACGCTTGAAATGAAAGAACTTGAGCAGTCTAAATTTCCGGGAATGTCATCACTATCTACAGAAAGCCACGAAGCTGGAAAAGTTAAAAAGAAAGTTCCAATTCTTGTAGTGCTTGGCAATCCACCATATTCTTATGATTCTCCTAATAAAGGAGAATGGATTTCGGATGTTATTAAAGAATATTATAAAATTGATGGAAAACCACTTGGAGAAAAAAATCCTAAAGGATTACAAGATGATTATGTAAAGTTTATCCGTTTCTCTCAATGGAAAATTGATCAAGCCGGTGAAGGTATCTTGGGATTTATTACAAACCACAGCTATCTCGATAATCCAACTTTCAGAGGTATGCGTAAATCTTTAATGAACAGCTTTGATGAAATTTTTATTCTTGATTTGCACGGCAACAGCTTAAAGAAAGAAAAGGCAAAAGACGGAAGCAAAGACGAAAATGTTTTTGATATTATGCAAGGTGTGGCTATTGCATTTTTTATTAAATACAAGCAAGGAAAAACTAAACAAGTTGTTCATCAAGAAATTTTTGGTTTAAGAGAAGCTAAATACGACTGGCTGAATAAACACAATATAAAATCTATTAGTTGGAATATAATTGAACCGAAAAGTGAATTTTATCTTTTCATTCCTCAAGATATAAGATTGCAAGATGAATATCTGAAGTTTCACAAAATAACCGATATTTTTACTATAAATAGTGTTGGAATCGCAACTTCTAGAGATGATTTAACAATTGGTTGGACATCCGATGAAATTTGGAAACGTGTTAAAAACTTTGCAAGATTGGAGAAAGAGCTTGCCAGACAAACATATCAACTCGGAAAAGATGTTAGAGATTGGAAGGTTGAGTTTGCACAAAAGGATTTGAAAGAAAGCGGTTTAAATGAAAATCATTTAATCAAAATTTTATATCGCCCATTTGATACTCGTTATACATATTACACCGGGAGATCTCGCGGTTTTCATAGTATGCCCCGTAATGATGTAATGCGTCATTTGTTAAATAATAATAATGTTGCTTTAATTACTGAAAGAATTATAAGAAATGGAGATTTTCGTCACGCTTTTGTCACAGATTGTATTGAGGATAAACATACGATAGATATTCTTGGCTCATCAAATGCTTTTCCATTATATACTTATCCTGAAACCGACAAAAAAGATTTATTCAGCGAGCACGAGTCGGGAGAGAAAAAGCCTAACATAAAACCAGAACTATTTGAAGAACTAAAAACAAATTTCAAACAAGAAGTAAAACCGGAAGAAATATTTTATTATATCTATGCAATTCTTTACGGCAACACTTACCGTAAAAAATATGAAGAATTCTTAAAGATAGATTTCCCTCGTATTCCATTCACGAAAGATTATAAGCTTTTTATACAACTCGGAAAACTTGGTAAACAACTTGCGGATTTACATTTGCTAAAATCGAACGAACTGGATAAAACAATTTCCAAATTCCCCAAAGACGGAAACAACAAAGTAGAGAAACCAAAATATGAAAATGAAAAAGTATGGATAAACAAAGAACAATATTTTGACGGAATAAAAGAAGATGTTTGGCAATATCAAATTGGTGGTTATCAAGTTTGCGAGAAATGGTTGAAGGATAGAAAAGATAGGACTCTTTCCACAGAAGAAGTAAAAACATATTGTAAAATTATTACAGCTCTTTCAAAAACAATTGAGTTGCAAAAAGAAATAGATAAAAATTTTGAGCACGTAGAAAAAACGGTATAACAAGTGCATCAAGCCGACAGCGTTTTCGCATTCGGCTTTTTTATAATTTTAATGTTAATCGTTCCGTTTCGGCTAACTTGTTCAAAGTGTTCATACTAAATTAATTACTTGCAAACCGTGCTTGCGAAAAAAGATAAGCACGGTTTGCTTAATCTTCGGCAGTTGTGTTTTCATTCGGCAGTCTTGTTATGGGCTGCGGCTTATGCACAACGCCGTTAGGTTGTTAGAGTAAAAAAGCTATGAGATTATTTTTAATCATCTTTATTTTTTGTGTCGCTAATTTATATAGTTCACAACTTATGCTTGGTATATCATATAAAACAAAAGTTACAATATGGAGATATTGGGAAAATGTTAATGAACAACCTCAAGAAAAAATATTAGTTTTCAATGAAGATACTATCTCCACTAATATATCTATATGGTTAGCAAAAGTTGTTACGAATGGCTTACAACCTACTGCAGTTATTGATTCGTCATACGGAGTTTTAGGTCGGTGGAATCTATCACCTCATAAATTTATTATTAAAGAAACTTTTAATATCGAAGTAGATAATCCAAATTTTTATGTTTTAGCGGTTTATAAAAATGATACTACTCGTTGTGGATATTTACCTATTTATACCCCAAAACCTTTTGCTATAAATAATTCAGATAAACTCTTCACAACACAAGGAATAAATGGAATTGGAGGGAATTGTAATTTTTGCCAATGGGAACATAAATCACTTTTTTTGAAGAGTGGTCAAAAAGAAAAAATAATATTAAGGTTAAGCAAACAAGCTAAGCCAGTATGTAGCGATTCTTTATCTGTTTTATTTTTTGAAATCACAGATAGCAAATACGATAATTTACTGAAGTCTGTAAATACTAATTCTGAAAATCTCATTATTGATTCAACATCATCACCAGAATTTCCGTATAAATGGCTACTTGTAAAAAATATAAATGGCAAATCATTTACTGTTCCAAAAGAAAATAGTATGAACGAATTTATAATAATAACTGAAATTAGAGCACCAACTATAGATTATCCAAAGATGATGTATTATTCTGTAAATACTTATTCAGCTTGCGGAGGAGGTTCTTTTCATTTACCAATAATAGTATTACCAGAGTAACAACCTAACAAGCGCATATAGCCGACAGCGGTATCGCTGTAGGCGGAATTGAAATTTATAAAGTTTGTTCTATCGTTTAATTCAACTTGTTCAAAGTAGTAGGGCTAAGAAGTTTTTTACAAAGTATTTAATTTTTCAGTTTTAATTAACATAGTAGTTTTGGGCTGCGGCTAATGCGCCAGTCCGTTAGCTGGCTATTCAAAGGTATGAAGATTAATATTTTTTTCTTGCTTACGATTTCCTTTGCATTCACAATTACCGGATGTTCAAGCTTAAATTTTGTAAAATACTTTAAGCAGTCAAATCCCATTACTTGGAATATTTTATCTAATGAGGAAGATGATGCATATGCTTATGAGTGCAATTGTGATTCTTTTTCTTTGCGCATTAAAACATTGGATAGAGGGTCGTGGGCTCTAATAGGTCCACCTTTGATACCAATTATTCCAGTAGATTTTTTGAGTTCTGAACCTGATACGAGTATCATATTTTTCTATATTGAGATTTCAACACCAGACAGTGTTGCAAATGAAGCACCTGAAATTGCACTTAGTACGGATTCCGGTAAGTCGTGGATATTTCCCTTCAATGTAGAAAAATTGTTAGAGAATCTATTTATACAACAAAGAGGTAATCCACCAGGAAGAATTCGGCAAAGTCAATTTCCAAATGGACATCTCAGAACAGTTCAATATAGATTCCGCATCCCGGAATATCCTCCAGAGACAATTCAGATTAAATTCTTTAAACCTTATTACGGCTGTAATATTCCAACGATACTCTATGAACAATCCTCCGAAACTCAATATCGGGCTATCTATATGCCACCGCTTGGATACTGAAACTTGATAAATGTATATGCCAGCTAACCAGCGGTTCAAGTTGACTGCTTCTTTCGCACTCGGCATTATTAATATTTTAGAAATTATCTGTCCGTTTAAAGTAACTTGTTCTAAGTTATATAAGAAAAAATATTTTTACTAATTATTGGCTTTGTCGTTTTATGTAAGCCCGTCAGTTCTGGGCAGCAACTTAATCGCAAGGCCGTTAGCCAGATAAAATAATATGGATATAAACAATTTTAGAAAATGGGAAACACCAGTTTCAGATGCCCAAAGTTTAGTTATGGTTTCTTTATTTGATAAAAAGAATTTAGAAATAATATTACAAGATTTAAGAGATTCGAATCAAAAACGTTTTAAATTTATTTTTAGAAATGTCGCAGCTTATAAAAATATATTGGAAGAATATAGAACAAGTGAAACTAAATCTCTGAACAGAAATACTTTTGGATGGACAATAGTTTCAGATGATTCTGAATGGTTAAATTATTTCAAGGAAAAAGAACCATTATTAGAAGAATATAATCCTAACTGTAAACATTTTATTATAATTACAGAAAATGATGTTGTTGAAATATTATGTTCTAATTTTCCTGAAATTATAGAGATAGAGCCAGCTAAGGAAGATGAAGATTTGCCTGGCAAAGCTACTATTTATTATCATCCAGAAGATAGAAAAGAGATAGATAGAATTATTGATGAAATAAAAAAAGAGTCAAAAAAATCTGGCTAACCAGCGGTTCAAGCTGACTGCGCTTTCGCATTCAGCTTTTGTAAGTTTTTCGGGTTAGTCGTTCCGTGTCGGCAGTCTCTTCAAGGTTATACTACTAAACAAAATTTTTTTAATCATCGGCAGTTGTGTTCCAAGCAAAATTCTTGTTCTTGGCAGCAGCTTAACCGCAACGGCGTTAGGCATTAAATTGAAATTGTATAAAATATTAAAAAAGGTTTCAATTATTCTCATTTCTACATTCATCTTTTTGGTGATGATAATATTTGTTATCGGGCGTTTTTTTACTACAGTATATTCAAGTAGTTCTGGATTTTCTGGTGAAAGCTACAGTGTTTATTGTGGTATTGTGTTCGAGTATAATTTAAGTACTGATATTGGTTATCATCATAACCAATTTGGTTATATATCAATGTTAAATGACAAATATGTCTTCAATAATTTGCCATTTTTAGCAAGCACAAAGAAATTCTTCCCAAAAGAATATTATAAAATATTCTGGGGTGATAGGGAATATCTAATTGAGGAAAAAATTATTTATCTATTCTGTAATTATATTAATTCGGGCTTTGCTAATAGCAAGGGTAATCACGAATTTAATTTTACTCAACCATTCTTAGTTAGCCACAATGATTCAAATGAAGAACCCACAGGAATACCCATTATGCCTGAAGAATATAAACATATGATTTTCGAGGAACCCATTGTTGCTGAGGTTGTGGAAAAATTTCCTGAAACGGTATCATTTAAAATAAATAAAGGTCAAAATGATGATCTGTTTTTAGGTTGTGAATTCTTTGACAATAAAGCGCACGGTCTATTTTATGAAATTATAGAAATGAATGATTCAACATCTATTTTGCAAGATGTAATGTTTTATCAGCGGAACGTTAGTCATGAATCAATAGAAGATAGTGATAGGGCGGATTTTATGAATATTTACAATAGTTTAAAAATTGGAGAACAAGTAACCACTAAATTTGTGGAAAATTAATGCCTAACAAGCAACTCAACAAAGACGGCTTCATTAAGTCAAACACATTTGCAGTTCGGGTTGGTTCGGTAAGGAAAAGTTTTTAGTAAGTAATTAACATTGTCAGTAGATCAAAACATAAACATTAAAAACGGTGCAGCCGCTTGTTAGTTGCAACGCCGTTAGGTTGTCAAATGAAGATTAAGGGGTAAATATGAATAACAATAAAATTTCAATAGTACTCTTAATATTTTTTTCTATTATTATCAGTACGTGCAGTGAATCAACAAATCCGATTTTACCTCCAGATACAGAGCCAGATGAATTAGTTCCATTGAAAATTGGAAATAGCTGGTCTTTTAAGATAACAACATATGATACTTTGGGAGCAATAGATTGGATAGATACTTTAACAATTTTTATTAAAAAAGATACTGTTGTTAATAATGTATTATGGTTTCTTCAAGGCTCTAATAGGACAATGCTTGGGCAAACAGGTTTTAGAAATGATACCATTGGGCATCATGTTACTAACTTTGAATCATATTCAATAACATATCCTTATCCGGCAGAAGTTGGTGAATCATTAGATGGATTTACTGTTACATCAAAAGATTCACTAATTCAAACAAATTTAGGTAAGTTAAAATGTTATGTATACAATCGATATTTCTATGATTTTTCTTATAATACAATCTATTCACCTGGTATTGGTTTAATTTACAGTGAAACACCAATGAGACCATATAATAGTGATACGACGTATTTAATCCAGACAAGAGAACTGGTTTCAACTAACGTTCAACTAAAACAATAACAACCTAACCCGTGCCTCAAGCTGCCTGCCAATTCGCACCTGTCTGCCGACAGGCAGGCTTGGCAGTTTTTATTTTTTTGGCTTGGTCGTTCCGTAAAAAGTTTGTTGTTAAAGTGTTATAAAAAAATAATTAACTTTCAAAACGTGATTGCAAAGAAAGAAAAGTGTTCGGCAACTACCGGAATAAATCATTTGTTTTGTCTTTTTAATCTGCATTGCTGTTCCCGCCTTCGTTAAAACTTCGGCGGGCAAGCTGGGCAGCGGGTTAACGGCAAAGCGGTTAGGCTGCTTAGAGATCATAAAATTGTTTTATAATTTCTAGCGCCGTGCAGGATTCTGTGAATTAAAATCGTTCTTTCTTCGATTGTATAGAAAACGATATAATTTTGAATAATTATATATCTATACCCAAGATTTTTGATGTCTTCATCTCTTGGAATTCTGCCAAGAATTGGATTCTCAGATAGAAGTTCAATGTTTTTTTCAATTTTATCAGCGATTGTATTTGCCGCAGTCGGATTATCAGCTGCAATATAGGATATTATTTCAGTTAAATCTTCATCAGCAACTCTGAGAAATCGAATTTGATATTTATCTTTTGGCATTAATCGAATTTCGAATATCAGTCATTACTTGTTTCAGTGTTCGTCCCTTATCACCATCGGCTTTTTGATTCTGTGCAGCGGATAGTTTGCTAAGTAAATCGATCTTTAATTGCAGCTTGGAATAATGAGACATTGACATAACTACTAAATCTCCTTCACCATTTTTAGTTATGAATATCGGTTCGTTAGAATTGTTGGCAAGTTCTGATATTTGGTTTGATTTATTTCTCAAATCAGATATTGGTTTTATAATTGGCATAAATACTCTTTTTGTCTATGTCAAAATTATATCATTATTCTGATAGTTTCAAGAGAAATATTAGAAGATAGTGTAAAATTACTTTCGCCAGTGAATATTTGGTTTGAAATTGTTTTGTGCACATTCCCTTAGATACATATTCATCAAATTCTGATAAGGGATGTCAATTTCCGAAGCTAGTTTTTTGAAATACTCAACAGTTTCTTTTTCGATACGGATTGAAATCTGTTTTTTAGTTTCTTTATATAAGGATTCTTAATGGAATCACTGAAGTTATATTCCTTTTTCATTTTATTTCACCTTGTAATAATATATTGTTTCAGTTCTTGTTGCTTTGCGGGCAGAAATTATTCTAATAACATCACCGTCCTCTTTATAGGTATGAACAACAACGAGGAGTCTTAATTTGTTTGTAATCCCTAAAATAATAAATCGTTCTTTCGATATTGAATGTTCCGGATCATGTATAAGTCTGGCATTATCATCAAGAAAAACTGTCTTTGCTTCTTAAAAAGATATTTTATGTTTCTTGATATTAGCGAGGTTCTTATTTTTATCCCAAACAAAACGCATATTTAATATGTCTATTTAGTAATTATAATATAATGCTATTAGAAAATATTAAAATAGCAACTAACCAGCAACTCAATCCTACAGTGTTTTCGAGTTTGACAGTTCTGGAATTTTTGGAATTGGAGTGAAGTAAAAACTTTTTTTTCTTTAGTAATCTTAGTATAAATTATAGGCAGCGGGTTATCAATAACGCCGTTATATTGCAAATAGTAGAACTTGAAAATTGGAGCGGTTATACGTATCTTGTCATTAGAATATTTACGTATGATAGAAAGGATTTATATGAATACAAAACTAACATTAAAACTCAATAAAAAAGCAATTGATCGTGCTAAAAAATATGCTCAAAGAAATAAACAGAGTCTTTCAATAATGGTAGAAAAATATTTCAATTTAATATCTGATAAAGAAAGCATTACTGAAATTGAAATATCACCAAATGTTCTCGAACTTTCCGGGATTATCAAGTTACCAAAGCATATTAATTTGAAAGAGGCTTATAGAGATCATATAGAAGCAAAATATTCCAAATGATAAAAATATTTGTTGATTCGGATATAATATTGGATTTACTTGCTGAAAGGGAGCCGTACTATATTCACTCAGCTAGATTATTCACATTGATTAATCAAAATAAAATTATCGCTTACACGTCGCTACTTATTTTCGCAAATCTGCACTACCTTCTAAAGAAACAAACCACAAATTTCGTAGCATTAAAGAGTTTAAGAAAACTAAAAACTCTCATAAATATTTTACCAATTGATGAAAGAGTAATTGAACAATCACTTAATTCCGGATTCAATGATTTTGAAGATGCAATTCAGTATTACACAGCTGTCAATAATGGTATCACTCTTATTATTTCCAGAAATAAAATAGATTATAGACGTAGTAAAATAGATATCTTGACAGCAGAAGAGTTTCTAAAAAGTTTAGATACGAAATTAAAATAGCAAAAGCTGTATAACTAGTAATCAACCTGATTGCCTTTTCGCACCTGTCTACTGACAGGCAGGCTTGGCTGTTTCGGAACTTTTAGATTTGCAGCTTAGTAAAAAACTTTTTGTGCTTTAGCAAACTCAGCTTAAATTCTGAAAAGGGAATTGTCAGTATCATCGATATCTGAAAAAAAAGAAAGGAATGGTTATGAATGCGAAAATACTTGCAGCATTTGCAATGATACTTTTTAGTACATCGGTTATAGCACAGGACAATTCCTACCCAAAAGCTAAAGTCAGTTTTGATGACTTTAAAAACCTTGTCTCTGAAGTTGAGCCACATCGCGAAAAACGGTTGGTTGATCTCGACACATTCTTAAAGATGAGTAATCAACCTGGAGTAATTATTCTGGATAGTCGTTCAACTTTTCGTTACGAACGCATTCACGTGAAAGGAGCAAAGCACCTGAGTTTCACAGATTTTACGCAGAACAATCTTGCAGAAGTCATTCCTTCATTCGAGACAACAATACTAATCTACTGCAACAATAATTTCGATGGCAACCAGATTGATTTTGCGTCCAAAGTTGCAATGCCGGTAACTAACTCAGGCAGCATTATTACTGCACAGTTCAACTCACAAGAAAAACCGCTGATGATGGCATTGAATATACCAACTTACATAAACCTTTACGGATATGGTTATCACAATGTCTATGAATTGAATGAACTTGTCGATATAAACGATCCCCGAATCAGCTTTGAAGGATCGATTGTGGATTCTACTGATGCATTGACTCCCTTAATGATCGAGGAAAAATAAAACCGGCAAAATTAATTTTTAATCAGAGACAGTTGTGCTTTATTCTGCATTATTGTTCTGAGCAGCAGGTTAAAAGTAACTGCGTTACACAGTTTGAATTGAAAAGGATTATTTTTATTAGATACAAAATTAATAAATAAAGTATCGAGTGATTCAAGAGGGCATCTGTTAAAAACAAGGGAGTAATTATGTTTATTAAAAAATTGTCTGTAATAATTTTTATAGTTGAAATCTCATCAACAATACTTATAGCTAATAATTCTGATTTCTGTTATTCTAAAGGAGATTCAACACAAATGAAACCACAAGAAAGAATAATTGCAAAAGAAAAAGCAATACTAGACCGATGGATAACCGGTGATACATTCGGATTCATCGAAGCTGCTGCCGAAGAAATAACTTATTTTGATCCCGGTCTGGAAAAACGCTGCACAGGTAAAAAAGATTTTCATGATTGGATAGCTGCTTTTAACGGAACATTCAGCTTTCCCGATTATGAATTGCTTGATCCGCAGGTTCAAATGCATGGTGAAATTGGTATTCTTACTTTCAACTTTATTGGATTTATGAAGGAAGGCAGCAAGGAATATTTTAATACAACTGAAGTTTACAAACTGATTGAAGGGGATTGGAAACTGATAAGTTCTCACTGGTCACAAACTAAACCGAAACGATGATATTTATTTTTAAAGTAATCTTTATTTATTTTATAAAGACTTCTGAATAATCAATAATTATCATGTTGAGCGACCTGCCTGCCGGCGAGGCAAGAGTGAAACATCTTGTTTTTAAATTAAAAAATCCGGCAGTTGCCGGATTCAGAGTGACCCATCGATAATAATTCAGAAGTCTCTAAAAATTATTTGGTAGTTATTATGAAACTTAAAGCAAATCTTTCATTACAATTCTTATTCTCAATATTTTGTTTTAGTCAAACTTATGATCCGTTCATTGAGCAAGTAATTGATGAAACAAATTTAGATTCATTAGTTTCTTATGTTCGGATTCTTTCAGGAGAAGATTCTGTTGTCATTGGAGATTCAACTGTGTTAATAACGCAAAGAGTAAGTTCAACAGGGAATGATCTGGCTGCTGAATACATTAAAGAAAAATTAACAGGTTATGGTTTAGAAATTTACGACCAGCATTACAGTGCGAGTGGAAGAAATATTTATGCAATTCAACGGGGAACGCTCTACCCTGAAGAATACTATATCTACGGAGCTCATTATGATGCTGTAACCTATTTCTGTGCTGATGATGATGCAAGCGGTTGTGCGGGAGTTGTAGAAGCTGCAAGAATATTATCATCTTTTCAGTTTGAGTATTCGATCGTTTATGGATTTTGGGATGAGGAAGAAATTGGTTTGGTTGGAAGCGCTTTTTTTGCTGCACAAGCTGATTCAAATCAATTAAACATTAAAGGTGTATTACAATTTGAAATGTCTGGCTGGGATAGTAATAACGATGGGCTAATAGATATTCACACACGTAATATTTCTAATTCTGTTTTACTTGGTAATTTTATGAAAAACATTGATACATTGTATAACTTGCCGACTGTACCGGTTGTATATAATCCAGGAACAACGGCAAGCGATCACTCTTCATTCTGGCAGCACAATTATTCGGCGATTTGTTTTAGTGAAGCTTACTACGGAGGTGATTTTAATCCGTATTATCATAGCAGTCAGGACAGAATTGATAAATTTAATTTAACCTACTTTCATAATGTTTCTAAACTTGGTATCGCAACACTTACAGCACTCGCTCTTGAAAATTTTGTGGTTTCTGTACCGGATGAAAACATTATTCCTGAAGTATTTTCTTTGACAAACTATCCGAATCCGTTTAACAGCTCTACAATAATTCAATACTATTTAAGTGATGATGATAACATTTCATTAAATTTGTATAGCAGTCTTGGTGAAAAGGTAAGTAATATTTTTACAGGATTCAGAAAATCCGGCGATCACAAAATTCATCTGGATGGAAATTCATTATCAAGCGGCGTATATTTCATTGTATTGAGAACATCGAAAAAAAATTATACTCATAAAATTTTGCTTTTGAAGTGAGGATAGCAAAATTTAGAAAAGCATTTCCGCAGGAGTAATTATTTTCGTTCCGATAATAATATTTATATGCTGATGGTAATAGATCATTGATTTGATCGGATAGAGTAATATTTGATCTGTATCACGAAATATTTGCTATTCATTGACCGCTTCATTTCTATTTCCTATTTTCCGACAAGTTCTTTCTTTTCTTTTTTTAAAAAAATAAATCACAAATAAAAATGAGGAAAAATTATGAACACCAGAAATATCTTATCAGTTTTTATATTAACTCTTACGCTTTGTTCATTTTCAATAGGTCAGTCGCAGCTTGCAAATAGTCAACCTCTCTCGTCAATATTAAAATCGGTTGAAGCTCAGAAAATTGGAATCATTGCAAATGCCGAACTTGATGAAGGTTTGTGGGAAGTAAAAGTTTGCAATTCGGGTGAATGCCAGAAACTTTATATTGATCCGATTTCTGGTATGGAAAAGTTCAGGAAAGGAACTGACAGAGAAGAATTACCGCCTGCAGATGCTCTGCTAATCTCGACGATCATCGAATCACTTGAATCCAAGGGAACAAAAGATATAAAAGAAGTTGAATTCGAAGATGGCTTGTGGGAAGTTAAATTCCGTAAATCAGCAAATAAACCTAAACTGTATATTGATCCATTAAGTGGCGAAGAAAAAGCATCGTATTAGAAAAATTTATTCAGTCAATTTTTGTAATACAAATATTTTATAGTTCAAGAATTTGTTAAACCTATTCGTGGATATTCGCACGAGTGATTATTATAACAAATTTGAAATCGGTAGAATACTTTTTGAAATGTATCGCGATTATTGAACACTCTTTTTAATCAGCAGTTGGTGGACGGAGATTTTACAGAAATTTTGGAATGGAAAGACTCTTCAGCGATATGCAAGCTGTAAAGTATAATCCGCTTCAAGAAAAGTTCAGAAAAAATTTTCTAGTGAATATATTTTGAAAAACGGAGTAAATGTTATAGAAGCGAGCTTCGCTGCATAATTGCAGTACTAATATTATTATGTATAGGATGAAATAGGGACACAGCATAAAGTGTCCCTGAACTTTAATCTTTCAATTCATTTTGGTTTAGCTTTCTAAGCTTACTGTGTTTTACACTATAAAGGAAATAGATTGCAAAACCAATTGCCAGCCAAACAAATAATCTCAACCAATTTTCTTCGGGAAGTGAAAACATAAGAATGAGGCAGGTTATAATTCCCATTATAGGAACGAACGGAAACAAAGGCGCTTTAAATGGTCTTTCAGCCTCAGGATGAGTTTTTCTCATTATCAGTACAGCCGCACACACTACAACAAATGCGAACAAGGTACCTATATTCACAAGTTCTGCCAGTATTCTCAGCGGCAAAAATCCACCTAACAGAGCAACAAAAATTCCTGTAAGAATAGTTGATTTCCATGGCGTCCGGAATTTTTCATGAACTGCACCAAAAATATTTTCAGGAAGAAGACCATCACGAGCCATTGCCAGGAAAATTCTTGGTTGACTAAGCATCATAACTAGAAGGACGGATGTTATTCCGGCAATTGCTCCAAGCGAAACGATGAATTGTGCCCACTCCAAACCAACTTGTTTGAATGCATTTGACACGGGTGCGTCAATATCAATTTTGTCGTAAGGCACCATTCCTGTAATTACACCGGAGACCAGAATATAAAGTACTGTACACAAAATCAGAGAAGTAATAATACCAATCGGGACATCACGGTGTGGTCTCTTTGCTTCCTCTGCATGAGTAGAGACAGAATCAAATCCTATGTAAGCAAAAAATATCATCGCAGCACCTGCAAGAACTCCAACCGGAACTCCTCCAGCTCCGGTTTCACCCCAGATTGTATGACCGAAAATACTCAAACCAGCATAACCGAAAGGTGCAAATGGTTCCCAGTTAGCTGAATTTATATACATTGCACCGACAATTATTACAAGTAATACTACAGCTAACTTTATTATTACCATACTTGTATTAAAACCTGAGCTCTCTTTAATTCCTTTAACAAGTATTACTGTAATGATCAGTGCGATTACGATAGCTGTAATATCAACAACTGAACCTGTTGAGACGAACTGTCCTGTTGCAACATCAAAATCAAACGGTGCCTTTGTTAATTCAGGCGGAAGATGTAACCCGATAATCCCGATAAAATCCTGAAAGTAATGAGACCATCCATGTGCAACTGTAGCAGAAGCAACAGCATATTCAAGAATAAGATCCCAGCCGATTATCCATGCAAATAATTCACCAAGAGTAGCGTATGCATAAGTATAAGCAGAACCGGCAACGGGAACCATTGAAGCGAATTCAGCATAACATAATGCTGCAAAGATACAGGCAATACCAGCGACTGAAAATGAAAGCACAACTGCTGCGCCTGCTTTATCATGTGCAGCTACGCCGGTCAGGACAAAAATTCCGGTTCCGATTATCGCTCCAACTCCAAGGCTTGTCAATGCAACCGGGCCAAGAATTCTTCTTAATCGATTCTCACCGTGTACTTCTTCCAGCAGGATATGAAGTGGCTTTTTAATAAAGTATTTTTTCATCCGGGATAACTTTTAAATATGTGAGTAGATTTTGGGATAAACTTTTACAAATGAAACTGCATTTACAATTTAGTTTAGATTAATATCTTGTGAAAACTAATTAGTTATTTCAAATTTTCCTAAATTTTTTTTCTTGGAACTCAATTTTTAAGAATAATGAATTTTAATTATGATGATCCAAAATGTTGATTGATTTATACTTCATCTATATCTTTGTTTGTCCATAATGTAATGATTCCATCAATCGAAGGACAGTTAATTGAAAGTGTTTATTCTGTTTTAAGATACTTCTAATTTATTCAGACAAAAAATTAACAATCACCTATGCGCGAACAAATAAAATCATTTATCGTACGCAACAGATGGATTACCTTCGTTGAGTTATCACTAGCAATTTTCATTTTACTAGCAATAGAACTTGGCTGGATAACACAGTTTATAATCTTAGCTGTTGTTCTTTATGCCTGGCTTTCACTATGGTTGAGAGGAAAAGGTTGGAACGATTTTGGTTTAAAGAAACCAGAAAACTGGAAGAAGACAATATCACTCGCATTGTTAGTCGGAATTATTTTTCAGGGATTAAGCCTTTATGTTATTGAACCTTTCCTCGGAAAGCTAACTGGCGATATTCCTGATGTCAGTTTTTTCAGACCAATGGTCGGAAATGTTCCTCAATTACTTTTTTATTTTGTATTATCATGGACATTTGCTGCATTCATTGAAGAAATGATTTATCGTGGTTACCTGATGCACAGGATTGCAGATTTGTTCAACAGAAATAATACAGGATGGATTGTTGGACTGGTACTTTCCAATTTGTTATTTGGCTTCGGTCATCTGTATCAGGGTTTATCCGGGATGATCATCACAACAATAACAGGTTTCATATTTGCCTGGCTTTACTTTGTAACGAACAGAAATCTCTGGGCTGCAATTTTAGCTCATGGAATTTATGATACTATTGGTTTCCTGATGATTTTTCTCGGCGTATATCCGGGAATTTAAAAATCCTTATCCAGAACTACTTCAAAAGAATCATTTTTTTTGTTTCGGCAAAACCTTGTTCTAAACCTGCATCACTCTCAGTCGGGTTTGATTCAGGACCTTCTTGAGTCAACTGGTAAAAGTATATTCCGGATGTGAGGTCTCGGTTTTCGACCGAGTTAATATTGAATTCAACCTCATATTTACCTGCAGCTAAATTTCCATTTACCAAAACAGCAATTTCATTTCCAAGAATATCATAAACTTTCAGACTTACGAATCTGAAATCTGAAATTTGAAAACTAATTCTGGTTGAAGGATTAAATGGGTTAGGATAATTCTGATATAGCACAAAATCTTTTGGCGAATTATTTTCATTACTCAGATTTACTGGGTAATCGGTTACCTGAACTGCAAAATTCTGACCAAAGTTCCACTGATCAAAGTTACTTGGTATGCTGTCCCAATTAACACTGTTTCCGACAGAATAAATCGTATCAGTTAAAATTGAATCGGGTGCGGTATATAAAAAATTCCAAGATACAGTATCATTTATGAATGGATTTGGCTGCGTGTGAGTTAGTTCGCCGAACATTACATGTGTTAAAGTGTCAACAGAGTCGAGTTCCCCAAAATAACTTGCTAAATTAAAACCACCGGCAATTGCCGGACCACCGCTCATAAATAGTTTAAACTGTTGGGTAGAATTTCTTTTTACACTATCCGGTCCTTCAATCCAAACAAAAACAGAATCGTTAGATTCAATATTGTGACAGATACAACCGATTCCTCCATCTCTTAAAGTCATCCCAACAATTCCATGCAGATAATCGATATTTGCATAAGCGATGAAAGAAATAAAAGCTAAAACAAGAATAAAATTTATTTTCATAGGTATCTCCTGAATTAAAAAGTCCCGAAAACCGGGACTTCATAATAAATGAAAAACAAAATTATATCAATGATAATTCTTTAACGCAGCAGCAACATTTTCTTTGTTGATTTGAACACCTGTCCATTCACTCCATTAGCTTCTAACGTATAAATGTAAGCACCACTTGTTAAGTTCTGTGCGTTAAACTCAAAGTTATGGCTCCCGGTTTGAAAACTTCCATCTGCAATCTTAGCAACTTCCTGTCCAAGCATATTAAATAATTTTATTGTTACATACGATTCGACGGGTAATGTGAACGAAATAGTTGTTGAAGGATTAAATGGATTTGGATGATTTTGGTTAAGTACAAAATTATCTGGCATTGGTCCTGTTACTTCAACAGAATTAAAAGTTGTTGATGTTCCGTCAAAATCAATTTGTTTTAATCTATAATACTGAACACCCGCATTAACATCAGGAATGATGAAAGAATATGATTTCATTTCAGTTGTTGTTCCAAATCCCGGTACGAATCCTATTTTATTGAAGTTTTGGTTATCAAAACTTTGTTCAATTTCAAAACCTTGATTGTTTAGCTCAGTTGCTGTTGTCCAGCTAAGTGTTACATCATTACCGGATAATTCAGCGACGAATGAAGCCAATTCAACAGGAATAAAGTATTGAGATTCCAGTTTATAAAATCCGCTGCTTTGGGCAGCAAACTGTGTCATTGAATCAACAATTGAATATTGATAGTTTGATCCGCCAATTGAAATTTGAGTCCAGGTTTGTCCACCATTTTTTGTTCTCCATGAAGCTCCACAGGAATAACAACCAGCAATAACCATATTTCCGTCTGTTGGTTGAACATGAACTCCCCACATACTCGTTCCGGTAAAACCAGATTGCAAATTCCATGTAGAACCATAATTAGTTGATTTTAATAATCCACCACCACCGCCCCATTTAGTAGCCCAGGCTATTCCCGGTGTTGTATAATTAATAGAGATTGTCGGTATTTCACCTGAAGTACTATATGCTTGTGACCATGTAACACCATAATCGGTACTTCGGAATATTCCGGTTCCGTTATCACCAATTAAAATTATACTAGTATCAGGGAAAACTTCAATATCGCAAGGTGCAGAGTTCGAGCCAGTATTAGAGGATAATGTAATCCATGTATCACCAAAATCAGGCGAGCGAAGGAAATTAACTCCGTTCATTGTATATACTGTGTCAGGGTGTGATGGATCTTCTGTTATTGGAATTCCGAAATAAGAAAATGTTACATTATTAAGAGATGTTGTCCAGGTTTGACCGTCGTTGGTAGTTTTCATAATTTTATCAGGTGAAGATTCAATTGCTACAAGAAAAGTTCCGGGGTTACTATCATCAAGCAATATTGCTTTTATTTCTGAAGAACCAGGTACGTTGGTTCCTGTGGCTGAAAAAGTTTCACCGCGATCAGTGCTTTTGTAAATAGTAGCATTCGAGCCATAGTAAACTATATCAGGATTGAAATTGTGATAATCTATTGGTCCTCCGAGACTGCTTCCTGATCTTTTCATAACCCATTGATATGCAGGCTGTGCATTACTAACAGTCAGGAACATTGAACAAATAAGTACTGCGGTTGCAAGGTATTTCATTATTACTCCGTTATTATAAAATGGTTTGACCGTAAAAAGAATTACTACAAATTAAACATTAGTTGATAAAAATCAAATATTTCTTATTGGTGAAAAATGTTATTTATAAAACTTATTTTAGAAGGGAAATTAGAATAAAATATATTTTTTGACTGTTCGATCGGTAAAAGTATATTTGGATTATTTCATATCTTCAAAAAGGAAATAGTTTAAACGATGGAATTAGATATTCTTGTATTTGCAGCTCATCCTGATGACGCAGAACTATCAATGGGCGGAACGATTGCGAAATTTACTTCGAAGGGATTGAAGGTTGGTGTTGCCGATTTGTCTAAAGCCGAACTAAGCACAAGAGGCAACGTAAAATTACGTGCAAAAGAAACGGCTGCTGCTTCAAAAATTCTTAATCTGAAAGCTCACGAAAATCTTGGTATTCCTGATGGCAATATCTTAGCTTCACAAGAAAATCTCAGGAGTGTTGTTGTACTTATTCGGAAATACAAACCAAAGATAGTTTTTGCTCCTTACTCTAACGATCGTCATCCGGACCACATGGATGTGAGCAATTTAGTAAAGAGAGCATTTTTTAGTTCTGGTCTGGAAAAATTCAAAACAAAGTTTGCCGGAAAGTCCCAGATTCAATATAGACCCAAAAAGCTATTTTATTATATGCAAACATATCTGTTTCAACCAACGTTTATCGTGGACATCTCTGAGCATTTCCAAAAGAAAATGGAATCAGTCGGCAAGTATAAAAGCCAGTTTCATAATCCAAGGTCAAAAAAGGAAGACACATTTATCAGCAAACCGGAATTTCTCGATTACGTCAGAACGCGTGCAGAATTTTATGGTTTCCAGATACGAAAAAAATACGGCGAACCATTTTATTGTGAAGAGAATATCGAATATGATTTTTCAGATTTGATGTAACAATTATTTTAAAATATAACTTTCATGAAAACTCAGGAGTAAAAATGATTCTTAAAGATAAAGTAATTAAAGAATTAGAGGCTCAGGGAATACGTAATATCCGTGAAGTCTTTTATAATTATGGAACGCCTGCACTATACGAACAGGTGGTTAGGAGAAGAGAAGGATTGCTGGCTCATTTAGGACCGATTGTAGTAAGAACCGGACATCACACCGGAAGAAGTCCGAATGATAAATTTATTGTTAAAGAACCATCAAGCGAAAAAAATATCTGGTGGGGTAAAGCAAATAAATCAATGACTGAAGAAGATTTTAATCGTCTCTTCGCAAAGATGATGGCTTATATACAGGGGAAAGATCTGTATGTAGAAGACTGCTATGTTTGTGCTGACGAAAAATATCGTCTGCCTATCAGGGTTATAACTGAAGCTGCCTGGCATAATCTGTTTGCGAGAAACATGTTCAGAAGATATAATGATTCTTCAGAGCTTGAAAATCATGTTCCTCAGTTTACTGTTATGCAGATGCCAAACTTTCACGCGTATCCGCAGTCTGATAATACCAACTCCGAAGTTTTCATCATAATAAATTTTGGAAAGAAACTTGTACTCATTGGTGGAACCAGCTATGCCGGTGAGATTAAAAAATCAATTTTTACTATTCTCAATTACCTGATGCCTATTGATCATGTTATGTCAATGCACTGCTCTGCTAATCTTGGAGAACACGGAGATGTTGCGTTATTTTTTGGATTATCCGGTACCGGAAAGACTACTCTCTCTGCCGATCCGGGAAGAAAACTAATCGGCGATGATGAACATGGCTGGAGTGAAGATGGAGTATTTAATTATGAAGGAGGATGTTATGCTAAAGTTATCCGCCTTTCAGAAGAAGCAGAACCGGAAATTTATGATACAACCAGAAGATTCGGTACTATACTTGAAAATGTCCAGATTGATGCACAAACCAGAAGAATAGATTTAAACGATGACACTTTCACTGAAAATACACGGGCTGCGTATCCACTTACACATATAGAAAATATTGTTGAAGAAGGAAAAGCTGGTCATCCGAAAAATCTTATTATGCTGACTGCTGATGCTTTTGGTGTTTTGCCGCCTATTTCTAAACTTTCAACAGAACAGGCGATGTATCATTTCATCTCCGGATATACTGCAAAAGTAGCAGGAACAGAAAAAGGAGTTACTGAACCGAAAGCTACATTCAGCACTTGCTTCGGAGCTCCGTTTATGGTTTGGCATCCTACTGTTTATGCAAAACTTTTGGGTGAGAAAATTAAAAAGCACAACGTGAAATGCTGGCTTGTCAACACTGGTTGGACTGGTGGTCCTTATGGTGTCGGCTCACGTATGAAAATTCAATATACAAGAGCAATGTTAAATGCAGCTCTCCATGGAAAACTTGAAAATATTGATTATGAGACTGATCCTGTATTTAATTTAAAAGTTCCAAAATCCTGCGAAGGTGTACCTGCTGATGTTTTAAATCCGAGAAATACATGGAAAGATAAAAATGCTTATGATGAAATGGCAAAAAAACTGGCAGTTATGTTTGTAAATAACTTCAGAGAATATGAAGCTGATACAGAGAAAGAAATTATTGCTGCAGGACCAAAGTTAGCATAATCAATTGCTGATAAGTTGATTGAGAATACAAATGCCCAACTTATCAATTGATAAATTTTTTAAATAATCAGAGAGTTAATTCAAATGAAAAAAATTGTAATTGCATTGGTAGTAATTTTAGTTGGGATCCAATTTGTACCTGTTGAACGAACAAATCCTTCAATCAGTTGGGATATTAATGCACCCGAGAAAGTTGCTTCAATTTTGCGCGAATCGTGTTACGATTGTCACTCCAATGAAACAGATTGGCCGTGGTATTCTCACATTGCGCCGGTTTCCTTTCTGGTTGCCGGAGATGTGAATGATGGAAGAAAGCATCTTAACTTTTCTGAGTGGGATAAATATGAAGCAGAGAAAAGAGAAAAAATATATGAGGAAATAGTTGAGGAAATTGAAAAAGAAAATATGCCGCTTCCGATTTATACATTTACTCATCCGGGTGCAAAACTTGATGATCATAAGATTAAAACCATTAAAGAGTGGGTGCAGCCCGGTAGCAGTCTGGAAGATAATGTAAGGTATAAATAGTGTAGCTCTTAAATAGTTTAGTTTATTGATCCGAGCATAACAAACTGAATCAAACATCTATCTCAATGTAAAAATATTGAGTTTTACTTTCAGCAGATAGCAGAGAATAGAAAAATAAATAACCATTACATAAATAAATAGATTGTCAGTTAACACTATACGTCAGGACGATATAATAATAATCCTGCAAATGGAGGAAACTAATTATGACAGATAAAAAACTTTCCGGTGATGTTTATTATCCAACCGAAGAAATCATTAAAAATTCTAATGCAAAATGCCAGCAGTTATATCAATCAGCTGACAAAGATTATATCGGTTTTTGGGAAAATGAAGCTAAAAATCTTCACTGGTTTCAAAAGTGGGACAAAGTACTTGATGATTCCAAAAAACCTTTCTTCAAATGGTTTGTAAACGGAAAAACAAATATCGCGTACAACTGTCTTGATGTTCATTGCGAAACTTTCCGGCGTAATAAAGTTGCATTTGTCTGGGAAGGGGAGAATGGTGATTTCAGATCTTTGTCTTATTTTGCTTTGAAGAGAGAAACATGCCGCTTTGCAAACGTTCTCAGAAGTCTTGGTGTTAAAAAAGGTGATCGTGTAACAATTTATATGGGAAGAATTCCTGAAATTGTAATGGCAATGCTTGCCTGTGCAAGGATTGGTGCAATTCATTCTGTTGTTTATGGTGGCTTTTCGGTTGAAGCATTGCGTGAAAGATTGGAAGACAGTCAGTCTAAAGTTTTAATTGTTGCCGATGGTGCTTACCAGAGAGGAAAAATTGTTGAGTTGAAAAAGATTGCTGACGAAGCACTTCAAAGAGCAGCAACTGTCGAAAGTGTTTTAGTAGTTAAACGAACCGGTCACGAAGTTAATATGGAATTTGGAAGAGATATGTGGTATCACGATTTGATGTCGTTGCCTATCGCAGGAAATTCATGCGATATAGAGATAATGGATGCTGAGGATCCGCTCTATCTTCTATACACTTCCGGAACGACTGGTAAGCCTAAAGCAATCGTACATACTCACGGCGGTTATATGGTTGGTATGTACACAACTCTGAAATATGTTTTCGACATTCACGAAGAAGACCGGTTTTGGTGTGCCGCAGATCCAGGCTGGGTTACAGGACATAGTTATATTGTTTATGGACCTCTTCTAAATGGTGCGACTTCTTTTATGTATGAAGGAGCGCCGACTTATCCTTATCCAAGCAGATGGTGGGGAATGATCGAAAAATATGGAATCAATATTCTTTACACAGCACCGACAGCAATCAGAGGTTTTATGAGATTCGGTGATGCCTGGGTAAAACGACATAATCTTTCTTCACTAAGATTACTCGGAAGCGTTGGTGAACCAATAAATCCTGAAGCATGGAGATGGTATCATAAAGTTGTCGGCGGTGAACGCTGTCCAATTATGGATACCTGGTGGCAAACAGAAACCGGAATGTTTATGATTACACCGATGCCATGTACACCATTAAAACCAGGTTCAGGAACCAAACCATTCCCAGGACTAAAAGTGGATGTTGTTGATGAAGAGGGTAAATCAGTTGCAGACAATGAAGAAGGATTTCTAGTAATTAAAACTCCATGGCCAGCAATGCTGAGAACAATATGGAATGATCCTGAAAGATACGTCCAGCAATACTGGTCAAGATTTCCAGGTGTTTATATGACAGGTGATTCCGCTAGAAGAGATGAAGATGGTTACTATTGGGTGATTGGCAGAGTAGATGACGTAATAAAAGTTTCAGGATATAGACTAGGTACTGCAGAAATAGAAAGTGCTTTTGTAAGTCATCCTGCTGTTGCAGAAGCCGCAGCTATTGGACTGCCTCACGAAATAAAAGGGAATGCAATACACGCGTTTGTAATTTTAAGATCAGGCTATGAAAAATCAGATAAGCTGATTGAAGAGTTAAGACAGCACGTTGGTCATGAAGTCGGGCCAATTGCAAAACCTGAACGTATCGAAATTGTTGATTCACTTCCCAAAACTAGAAGCGGAAAAATTATGAGAAGAGTTTTAAAAGCAAAAGCTTTGGGAATTGATCCGGGAAATCTATCTACGTTGGAGGAATAATTTATTTAAAACAAAAAAGCGTCCTGTTTAAGAACGCTTTTAAGAAATAAGAAAATTATTTTTCTTATAAACTTTTTAAAGCTTCAACAGCTTGCGCATTCTTAGGATCAAGTGCATAAACCTTCTGCCAGTATAATTTCGAGTTTGCATTATCAGTTTTCAAATAATAATAATAGCCGAGGTAGGAGTAAGCTTCAATAAGTTCTTTTTTAAATTTAGTCGTATCCTCTTGTGATATTGTGATGAACTGTTCATAGTAAGGTTTTGCAAGACCTTCAACTGATTCAGGATCAAAATTAGCTTTAACTCTTGCCTGCCAGAAATAAGCAATTGCGAGGTCAGGAACTTTTGATGCCAGCGTACTGAAAGCACTATCAGCTTCATTATATTTTTGAGTGAAATAATATGCTTTACCAAGATCAAAATATTCCTGAGCAGTTAAATCCTTTTTTCTATTAAGTGAACTGATAACACCATCCCAATTTTTATTCTTGTAGTAGAGAATAGACATTTTTCCGTAAACATCATTGCGTGAGCTGTCTGCTTGAACTACCTTAGCTAAATATTCTATCGCTAAGGAATCATTCCCGGTTTTACTCAGCAACTCAGCATAATTCTCATAATCACTTGGCAGATATTTATCATCGGACATCGAAAATAATTTTTGGAAGTATGACTTGCTATTTTCGATGTCATCCAATTTGAAGTATGAATATGCAAGAATTCTAACTAAAGACGAATTATCAGGATCTTTACTTACTAATTCTTCAAGAATGTCAATAGCTTTCCGGTAGTCTTTATTAAGGTATAAAATTGAAGCGTACCTTTTGAGTTTTTCATTATTTGTTTCTGATTTGTTGATATACTTCAGGTAATACTCAGCAGCTTTAGAATAATTATTAATATTTGAATAAACATCTGAGAGTTCTTTGTATGCCGGTGAATAGGTGGAGTCGCTTGCGATTGCTTCTTCAAGAAGTGAAATTGCTGAATTGTAATTACTGATAAGCGAATAAACTTTGGCTTTAAGAGTCAATGCTTCAGGATTTTCAGGTTCAATTTTCAGAGCTTCTTCAAAATTCTTTATTGCTTCTGTGCCGTTGATTTTCCCAAGATATATTTTCCCAATTGTAATAAAAATATCCGCTGTTTTTAGTTTGTTCGCCAATGCTTTATCCATTATCTGCATAGCAGTGTCAAAGTATTTAATGTGCATAAAAGCTTCAGCAATTACAATATAAACTTTTGGATTTTCTTCATCACTTAAGTCGAAAGCCTGGTTTCTGTTCTTAGCAATTTCTGAATCATTTCCATTAAGCACATTTAGTCTAACCATACCGGCATAATTAAGCGCAAAATCTTTATTGGATTCCATTCCTTTTGTATAACAAATCCTAGCTGAATCTACATTCTCTTCGATCATATAAATTTCTCCAAGATAGAAATATGCTTCAGACGCTGACTTTGAAGATAGGAGCCCTTTAAAATATTTTTTTGCATCATTATATTTTTCATTTCTGATCAGCTTCACACCAGATGTAATTTCCTGGGCGCATAAGCTGATGGGAATGAAAAGAATTAAGAAAAGTATGTATAGAATATTTTTACGAGACATCGTTTATTCCTGTTTAATGTATAAGTCTTCATTTTCTACTAATTCTACAAGTCTTACAGGCATTGTTGCAGGTACCAAACCAAATTTTAGTACGATGCGTTGACCTCTTTCACTTGCAATAAACGCAGTTAAACCAGTTCCCAAACCTGTGTAAGCTTCTTTACTGATTATATAAACTTCACGCCACAAAGGATAATACTTTTGTGCAATATACGCCTGATAAGGTTTATAAAAATCATCATCTTTTGTCATCGCTATCTCGAGTACCTTAACCGACTTTAAAAAACTCAACCTGGTAGTATCATCTGAATCGCTGATCCAATTTACTCCAACAACACCAATACAATTTTTTTCTGCAGCCACATAATTTAGTACTGCAGTATTGGAGTCAAGTGCAAAACAATTTTTTGATAATTCAGTTGCGCCTGTTTTTTCTTTTAAAAACCGAATCGTGCTTGACTTGCTGTTATCGAAAATAATTTTCGTATCCTTAAATCCCGGTATATTTTCCCCTGTCAGAAGTTCACCGATTTCTTTTATAGTTAGTGTAGAATCTTTTAGGTCTTTACTTCCGATTAAAGCAACACCATCGTAAGCAATCTTGGTGATCTTGGGAACTATTTCCCATTTCTCAAATACTTCAAGTTCTGTCTTATTAAGTGTTCTCGGAACAATGATCAGCCTGATATCAGTCTCCATCAGATCATAAAATGCGTCAACTTCAGTTTTATATTTTACTGTAACTTCAGCGTATTCATAAATTTTCTGGAAGGTATCGACTTCAGATTCTATCAGAGGTTTGAAAGTTTCATCAACGGAGATTGCAATTTTTCCGTAAGTAGGTGTATCCGATGGAGAATCAGAACTTTTACAGTTTGATAAGAATAGTGCTGCACAAACAATAAATGAAGTGAATAAATTAACTTTCATTTTCTTCTTCTTTCCTCGATAATTTTTTTATCGAACTATAGGTTCTGAAAGTTCCGTAAGCGATTAGTATTACTCCTAAACCAATTTTCTGAAAATCTGTAAAACTGAAAATATTTTTACCTAAAATAAGAAACATACCTGCTCCAACATAGATGAGAGACATGGCAAGCTTAAAGATGCTCATTATGGACAATGCATAATTTCCTTTGACCGACTAATAAAATTACTGAAGCTTGAAAACAATCGGGATAGAGACCTGAACTTTTACAGGTACTCCTCTCTGCTTACCAGGTTTAAATTTGGTTTGTAAAACGGCATCACGTGCTGCTTCATCGCAGCCTGCGCCGATTCCTTTGAGAATCTGCGCTTTGGTAACGTCTCCGTTTTCATTCACAAATGCGAGGATGTAAACCTTTCCTTCAACACCGGCTCTCTTAGCAATTTCAGGATACGAAATTCTTTCCTGAATTGCTTTGATACCGCCAATTGGTTCAGGCATTTCTTCAACTGCTACGAAATAGGTTGGTGCTTCTTCCTTTTCGACTACTTTTTCTTCAACTTCTATTAAACTGTAATCAACGCCTTCAGGATTACCTTCCTGTGTTTCAGTTCCCGGATCAACTTCTTTCAATTCATCAACAGTAGGAATATATTCATCTTTAACCTGTTCATCAGGTTTTACAACAGGTGGAGTAAATTTGATAGTGGACTTTAAAGGCGGCGGAGCTTCAACCTGCTCTATTTCTTTCTGCTCACCAATTGACGGCGGCTGTTCCAACTGAGTTATTTGTACTACTCTCTTTTTAGTAACTTCTACTGTTTCCGGGTTTATCATTCTATAAACAGCAGGACCTGTAGTAACCATTAGAACAACAAAAATTGCTATCCACATTGCAAGTGCAAGGTAGGTCTTATAAGCTTTTCTTAACTTATAAGCTCCATATTCTTTGTTCTTTTGAGCAAAGATAAGCTCTTCAATGTCAGTTTGTTTTTTCTTTTCTTCTGTCATGATTACTTACCTTCTTTTAATTTTTGAAGTTCTTCCAAATCAGCCGGAGTAATATCGACCAATGCATATCTTTTAATATTGGAAATATTCATTTCATCCAGGATATCAACAACGTTCTTATAATTAGCCCCATTAGTTGGTTTTATAAGAACGACCATATCAGGGACTGCACTATTTCGTTCAAGTAGTGCCTTTCTTATACCATCGGCTGAGTAATTTGTTTCAACCAATGGATCATAAATTTCAGCCGGAAATAAACCCCGATACCAAAAAAGTCTGTTTTCGCCATCAATAATAACATTAAAAGCTTTTGAGGCTTTGAGTTTGTTTTGCTCTTCCTCAGTAACTTCACCTTTCGGTTTCACAGGTAAGTTTATTTCCATTGTTTGAGGTTTACTAAATGTAGTCGTTAACATAAAAAATGTTACAAGCAGAAAGCCAAGATCAACCATTGGAGTTAGGTCAATTCTTGTTGACATTTTTTTTCGACCTTTTTTCTTACCCTTTTTTCCTGGTTGTTTTTGTTCTAATTCAGCCATTACTTATATCCCTTTCAATTTGTTAGGATCGGCTTCTAAATCAGTAATAAGGTTAAACTTATTTACGTTTTTATCCTGAAGTGTATCCATTACTTTTTTCATAACTGGCCACGGACAAGCTTGATCACCTTTAATTGTAATACGAACATTTGGATTAGTAAGTCTGCCTTGCATAATCCACATACCGAGTTCGTTATTTGTAGAATCAACAGGTATTCCTGGTTGATTATAAGCTTTCCGTTCCACATCCTCCAAATCTAAGAAACCTTTGAATTGTGAAAGTGGAACACCGACATTTCCTGTGAGTTCAAATGCTTTGATTTCTTCAGGAGTAAATTCTAATTCCGGATATTTTTCGCTTATTCTTTGAAGCAGACGTACACGTGTATCGTTTATATTATCAATATGGAAAAAAACACGTCCATCGTTGGAAACGGTTATGTTGAGAATGTCAGTATCGGGTAGTTTAATTTCTGATATTGATGATGGAGTATCAACTATAACAGATTCATCTGCTTTAAATTGGGTAGTCAACATGAAGAATGTCAACAACAAGAATGCAACATCACACATTGCAGTCATATCAATCAATGTACTTTTACGAGGTACTTTTACTTTTGGCATAATTACAAACCGGTTGAATAATTAATAAATTTTTTAACTATGGTGCGACGAAAAGTTCTGTACTATAGCAACACCAGCTTCATCAATAGCATAAGTCATTTTGTCGATCTTGGTTGTAAAGTAATTATAAAAAATAATTGCTAAAGCAGAAGAACCGATACCAAATGCAGTATTAATAAGTGCTTCCGAAATACCGGTTGCAAGTGCAATTGCGTCAGGTGCACCAGCAGTTGCAAGCGCAGCAAAAGCCCTGATCATTCCAAGTACGGTTCCGAGCAATCCCATAAGAGTTGCGAGAGGTGCGATAGTCGCAAGAATTACGAGGTTTTGTTCCAGAATTGGCATCTCAAGTGATGTTGCTTCCTCAATTTCTTGTTTAATGGTAACAATTTTTTGATCCTTATTCATTTCCTTTACACCGAATACCTGCTGATATTTTAATAAACCTGCCTTAATTACATTTGCAACCGAACCTCTTTGCCTGTCACATTCCTGTATTGCAGAGTCAATTTCTTTTGGAGATAATTTTTGATAAACGCGAATCACAAAAGCTGAAATACTTCCTTTTCCTTTTGCTTTTGTAATAGTTATCCATCTTTCAATTGAAAAGGTAATAACCATCATTAAAATTCCCATTAGTATCGGAACAATTATCCCACCTTTAAAAATAATCCCAAGATAGTTACCTGGTTTTGGAAGATTATTAACATTATTTCCCTGGAAGTTTTCAGGATTTCCCATAACGTAATAATAAATAATAAAAGCTACTACGATTAATACAGGTATTACTATACCTGCAAATCCTGTGAATACACCTTTAAGACCATTTTTAGATTTCAAGGCTTTTCTCCTTTGATTAGATTTATAGTTTAAGTTATTTAGTTTCTTGAAATCTTTTAGAACAACTTCCGTTTTTCAACATTTTTTTACAACTGATGACGTATGTTGCAGAACAGTTCAGAAAATTCTAAAAGTTATACATTTATTATAGCAAGAAAGTTCCACCCAAATTTAACTGATTGATATTACCAGGGAATTTTTGTGGAATAAAAAACTGTTAATAATATGATTGTAAAATTAAAGATGTCATTAAATCATTCCAAACCTATGGATTCGAAAAAGTATTGTCAAGAGCGAATTTGGGATTTTTTTGGTATTAAAATTTAGCTTCACCAATGTCGAAATCAGGTTTGCACTATTTAAGGAAACTCTTATCAGAAAATATCAACCTGACAATTGAGAAAATAGTCTCTTTTATTCCATATCAGCAAAAATTAATTAAGTTTCACAAAGCTTGCCGTGAATGATAAATAATGAAATTACAAATACTGGAATAATTTTAAAAACAGAAGAATTTTTTCTGATTTATTTCTCAGAACTCTCAGTCAACAATTTTCTCTTTCGATGCCTGACATATTCTATTATTCCCGGAAGTATTGAGATAAAAATGATGGCTATTATTGTGATAGAAAAATTATCTTTCACCAAAGGAATATTACCAAAAAAATAACCACCCAGAACAAACAATAATACCCAAACCGCACCACCAACAATATTGTAAAGAATAAATTTTGAATAAGTCATTGTCCCGATTCCAGCAACAAAAGGTGCAAATGTTCTGATGATTGGAATAAAACGTGCGATGATTATTGTTTTGCCTCCATGCTTTTCATAAAAGTTATGTGTTTTTTGGAGATATTCTTTTTTGATAAATCTTGATTCCTTTTGAAATATCTTTGGTCCTATACGGTTCCCGATCCAATAATTAACTGTATCACCCAAAATAGCCGCAATAGTTAACAGAATAATTAACAAGCGAATATCAAATGCACCAGTGGCTGCGAAAGTTCCTGCCGCGAATAATAATGAATCACCAGGCAGGAAAGGTGTAAACACAAAACCGGTTTCAGCAAATATTATGATAAATAGAATTATATAAGTATAGATACCGTAGTAAATAATCAGTTCGTGAAGATGAGCGTCAAGATTAAGGAACAGATCGACTAATTTAAGGAACAGTTCGAATAAATGATTAATGAAATCCAATAATTCTTCTTTCTATATTTTTTCCAGATAATTTAAATCTTTACCAAAAGTTTCTTCAAGTTTATTTAATGCATAGTAAGCTATTACTAAACAAAATAAACCTACTATAAGGGCTGCATAAATCATCCCTGTATATTCTCTTAAGAGTTCAAATGAAAGCGTGATGGGCACAACAGTTCCTCTGATAAAGTTCGGAACGGTTGTAGTAACAGTTGAACGTAAATTCGTTCCAAAAATTTCGGATGCTGTGGTTACAAAAACAGCCCAGTAGCCAATTGATATGCCAAGCAACGTACAAAGGAAATAAAATTGAAATAGTGATAGTCCATAAACAAATAAATAAATCAGAATAAAGATAGCCGTCATGGTTAAAAAAATAAGAAATACTTTTTTCCGGCTTTTTAGATACTGGCTAAGAAAACCGCTTACCAAATCTCCAAAAATAAGACCTAAGTAAGTAAACAGAATTGATTTTCCTGCTGTGACTGTTTCACTTACGCCCAGAACTTTACCAAACTCAGGTGAAAAAGTAATTAATACTCCTACAACAAACCATATAGGCATACCTATTAAAATACAATTCATATATCTGAAAAATCTGTCCTTAGATGTAAAGAGAGAGAAGAATTTTCCTTTACCAACATTAATTTCCTTAAGATTTTTATAAAGACCGGATTCAAACATTTTGATTCGCATAATTAATAAAAGAAAACCAAGTACACCACCGATTATATAAGCAGTTTTCCAGTTGAATAATTCACCTACAACTGCTGCTGCGATTGCACCACTTACACCAATCGAAGCAACTATTGCCGTTCCATAGCCTCTTGTTTCTTTTGGCATAACTTCGCTTACAAGTGTTATAGCAGCACCAAGTTCACCAGCTAATCCAACGCCGGCGAAAAATCTTAAAACTGCGTACATTTCAGTTGAACTGACAAAAGCATTCAGAAAATTTGCAATTGAGTAAAGGAATATTGAACCAAATAAAACGGATATTCTTCCTTTTTTATCTCCAAGTATTCCCCAGATAATACCGCCAATAAGCATTCCACCCATTTGCATATTCAGGAGTAAAACACCTGTCGTTATTAAACCATCGCCTTTAATTCCCAGATCTACTAAACTAGGTATTCTTACAATACCGAATAAGATCAAATCATAAATATCAACGAAGTAGCCGAGTGCAGAAACCAGAACTGTTGTGTTAAACAGATTTTTTGAAAAGATTGATTGATTATTTATCATCGAGTGATATTGCCAGAAAAAAATATTTTATTAAAGTTTTAATGAGGATAAATAAAAAGAAAATATATTAAATTGGAGGCAAATTTATCTAATAATTTTCATTAAATCATCACATTATTTAAGTCAGAAATGAAACTTCATTCTAAAATACTGCTTGGACTTCTTATTGGATTAATCCTCGGATTGAGCTGCAATCTTTTTGTTACTGATAAAGACCTGTTAAAATGGATCGTAGAAAATATTTCGTACCCGATTGGGCAAATTTTTATCAGGATGATTTTTATGATAGTCATCCCTTTGATATTTACCGCTATTGTTCTGGGTTTGGCAGATTTCAGAGATATACATAAAATCGGTGTTGTAGGATTAAAAACTCTTATGTTCACGATTGTTATTACAGCAGTCTCTGTAATTATCGGATTAGTAATTGTAAATCTGGTTCAGCCAGGTACGGGCATTTCGCCTGAAAGCAGAACAGAGTTAATGAATTCACTAACTTCAAATCAATCCGTATCCTCTATTATTAAAACTGCAGAGGAGTCAAAAAGTTTTGTGCAAATTATTTTAGATCTGATCCCTCGAAATCCTTTTGTCGATATTGTATATGCATTCGACCCAAATTACCGCGGAGGTGGTTTGCTGGCGCTTATGTTTTTTTCATTGATATTTGGAATTGCTATGGCGATGAGTCCACAAGAAAAAATCCAGGGATTGACTTTCACGTTGCAAGGAATTTATGATGTACTTATGAAAATAATTGGTTACGCGATGAAGTTAGCACCAATCGGTGTTGCCGGATTAATTTTTTCTACAACTTCTCAGCTTGGATTTAAAATTGTATCAATCCTCTCTTTGTATGTTTTAGCGGTACTTGCTGCTCTTGCAATCCATTTCTTAGTTACTTATGGTGTGATAATCAAATATGCACTTAAGAAAAATCCTGTCGAATTCTTCAAACAAATTTCCGAAGTGATGATAACAGCATTTTCAACAAGTTCATCTAATGCAACATTACCAACAACAATCAGAAACTCAATTGATAATCTGAAGATCGATAAAGACATCGCAAATTTTGTTTTAACAGTTGGCTCCACAGCAAATCAAAACGGCACTGCTCTTTATGAAGGAATGACAGTCTTGTTCCTTGCACAATTCTATGGAATTGAACTATCACTTGTTCAACAATTATTGGTAGTATTTTTATCAATCTTAGCAGGAGTTGGAACTGCTGGTGTCCCGGGTGGTTCACTTCCATTGGTAATTATGGTATTGATTACAGTTGGTATTCCTGCAGAAGGAATAGGAATTATTCTTGGTGTTGATAGAATTCTTGATATGTCCCGAACAGTTGTGAATGTAACTGGTGATGTTGTTCTGGCAGGATGGATAGATACTACCGAAAGAAATAAGCGAAATGAATTTTCATAATTTTTATTTGTTGATGAATCAGACATTGAAATATCTTAATACATTTCAAATCTTCATATTCAAACCTTGATTTTACCGTTCATCACAACAATTTAAAAATAATATAATCTTTATTTGCTGAGGAACTGCAAATCGATATATTTCCAAAGAAATTTTTATCTGCTGCTTCCTGAATGTCATTTAACAAAAAAAAATGGAAAGAAAATGGAAACGAAGACTGCCGATTTGTCTTCCTTAAAAATAGATCGTTCAACCAAAAGTGATAAGCCGTCGAATAAAGGTAAGTACATTGTCACAATTATAGTCGCGCTTGCAATAATTGCAGCAATTATAATTTTATATCCAATCGTTTTCTCAAAAACAATTGAAGTTAAACTAACTTCAGTGATGCTGCAATCAACCGCACAGACGAGTGCAGTATTAACTGCCAGCGGTTATGTTGTTGCACAACGGCAGGCTTCAGTCAGTTCAAAAGGTACCGGTGTTATGGTTTATTTGGGAGTCGTCGAAGGCGACAAAGTAAAAAAAGGACAAATAATTGCCAGGCTTGACGACAGGGATATTCAAGCTCAACTCGACGAAGCAAAGTCAGGTCTCCAGCTTTATCAGGCGCAATTGAATGAAGTTCAGAATAGTTACAATCGTGAAAAAGAACTTTTCTCTCGAGGACTTTCTTCACAACAAAATCTTGATCAGGCAGAAACAACTTACAATATGCTGCTGGCAAATATAGAAATTGCTAAAGCCAGAATTCAGGAAGCAGAAGTTTCTCTGGAGAATATGATAATCCGTGCCCCGTTCGATGGAACTGCTCTTACAAAAAACGCTGAAGTTGGCGAAATCGTGGCTCCGTTTGGTGCAAGTACTACTTCACGTGCTGCTGTGGTTACTATTGCTGATATGAATTCATTGATGATTGAAGCTGATGTTTCTGAATCAAATATTGATCGGATAAAAACAAATCAGGATTGTGAAATTGTTCTGGATGCTTACCCACAAAAAAGTTATCCCGGATATGTTTTTAAAATCGTTCCGACTGCTGATCGTTCAAAAGCTACTGTTATGGTTAAAGTTGGATTTAAAGAATACGACTCCAGAGTTTTACCGGAAATGAGTGCAAAAGTTTCATTTTTATCTCAACCGATTGATGCTAAAATGTTAAGTGAAGAGAAATATTTAGTTGTTCAAACATCTGCTATCAGACAGGAAAATGGTTCATCGGTAGTTTATAAAGTTGATAACGATACAGCGGTACCAGTCGAGATTAAAACCGGCAGAAGTATTGGAAATTATACTGAGGTTATTTCCGGACTTGAAGCAGGTGATTCTGTAATTGGAAAAATTACTGATGAAATAAAAGCGGGAACTAAAGTAAAGATAGTGCAATAAAAAATTATTGGAGAAATAATGTCAGCGATAATTCAGGTTCAAAATGTTTCTAAATCATATTGGAGAGATAGTTTTGAAGTTCCGGTTCTTAACAATCTTTCTATAAATGTTGAGCAGGGAGAATTTCTTGCATTGATGGGTCCTTCCGGTTCAGGCAAAACTACTTTGCTAAATTTGATTGCAGGTATTGATCGCCCGTCAAGCGGAAACATAATAGTAGATGGAACAGATATTTCAACTTTGGGTGAATCAGCATTAGCAAAATGGCGATCAGCAAAGATTGGTTTCGTATTTCAGTTCTATAATCTAATACCGGTTCTTTCCGCATACGAGAATGTTGAACTTCCTCTACTACTCACTCATCTTTCAAAAGCGGAACGTAAACAACACGTTGAAACTGCACTGGGAATTGTTGGACTTGGAGATCGGATGCATCATTCACCTAAACAACTTTCAGGTGGGCAGGAACAGCGAGTTGCAATTGCTCGTGCAATCGTTACCGATCCGGTTATAATAGTTGCTGATGAACCGACTGGTGATCTAGATAAAAATTCTGCCGAAGAAATTTTAACTCTTATGGAAAGATTAAATAAAGAATTTCATAAAACGATTGTGATTGTTACTCATGATCCGCATGCTGCAGCCAGAGCAAGGATAATCCGTCATCTCGAAAAAGGTGATTTAATTCCTGCTTAACAATTTTGAAATGGAGATATTATGAAAATTTTAAAATTAATTTTAAAAAATCCTCTCAGGCATAAACTAAGAACAGTACTTACTATTCTCGGAATAGCTATTGCAGTGATTGCATTCGGACTTCTGCGAACAGTTGTAACAGCCTGGTATGTAGGAGTTGAAGGAGCTTCTGCAAACCGTTTAATAACCCGTCAGGCAGTATCTTTTATATTTCCTCTCCCTTATTCATACAGAGATAAAATTACTCAGGTTGATGGTGTAGAGATAGTAACATTTGCAAACTGGTTCGGCGGAGTGTATATAGATAAGAACCAGTTCTTCGCAAGAATAGCTGCTGATGCTCAAACTATTTTTGACGTTTATTCGGAATTCTTAATCAGTAAAGAAGAACTTGAAACATTTAAGAAGGAAAGAAATTCCTGTGTACTCGGTGAAGCAATTGCTAAACAGTATAATCTGAAAATCGGTGATGTAATGACACTCGAAGGAGATATTTATCCGGGCACTTGGGATTTTGTGGTCCGTGGAATATACAGACCAAGAGATAAAACTACCGATGCTTCACAGATGATCTTTCATTGGGATTACGTAAATGAAAGAATGAAAGAAGAAATGCCCACAAGAGCCGGAGATGTAGGCTGGTATATTGAAAAAATTAATGACCCTTCTAAATCAGCAATGATTTCTGAAAAGATTGATGCGTTGTTTAAAAATTCTCCGGCTGAAACTATAACTGAAACTGAAAGAGCATTCCAGCAAGGATTTCTTTCATCAACAAGTGCTATTATAACTTCAATGAATATTATGTCCTTTGTTATCATCGGAATAATAATGCTGGTTCTTGGAAACACTATGATTATGTCTGCGCGTGAACGAACAAGAGAGTATGCTGTATTTAAAGCGCTTGGTTTTTCTGGTAAACATCTTACAGGATTGATTATGGGTGAATCTCTTTTTATCTCTGCACTTAGTGGAGGATTAGGATTGTTCCTAACATTTCCTATTGTTGCTGGATTCGAGCAGTTCATTCCAAAAGGAATGTTCCCGGTATTTCAGATTGAACCAATTACTATAATACTTGCAGTTTCTTCCGCAATAGTAATTGGAATCGCTGCTGCAATTTTCCCGATTCAGCGTGCATTAACTACAAAAATAATTGATGGCTTCAGGTTTGTTGGATAAATGCCCATCTCCCAACTTCTTCCCGAAGTGAAGAGGAGATTTTAATTCCCTTTCTTTGGAGAGATTAATGGGTGGGTTAAAATTATTGAAATAATTTACTGATGGTATAAAATGAAAATTCCATTAAAATATATTGTGAGAAATTTTAAAACCAGAAAACTCACTACAATTATTACAATTGCTGGTATTGCATTAGTAGTTCTTGTTTTTACCGCAGTCTTGATGATGGCGTATGGAGTTCAGAAAACACTGGTTGCTACCGGATCATCTGACAATGTGAAGATAGTTAGAAAATCTGCTGTCGGTGAAATCATGAGCATAATTGATGGCGAAACTCAAAATGTAATCCGTACGCTTCCTCATATTGCAAAGTCTTCTGATGGCAGTGATATTATTTCCGCTGAACCGGTGGTAGTAATTACACTCGATATTCTTTCCGGTGGAATGAGCAATATTACTGTTCGCGGTGTTTCACCTGAAGTTTATCAATTGCGTCCTCAAATAAAAATTATTGAGGGCAGAACTTTTAGTTTCGGTACGCGTGAATTAATTGTTGGCGAATCTATTCCAAAGAAATTTAAAGGTGCAGAAGTTGGTGAATCAATTAAAATTGCCGGCGATTATTGGAAGATAGTTGGAAAATTTACTACAGACGGCAGTGGTTTCGATTCAGAATTGTGGTGCGATGCTTTACAGCTTTTAAGCGCATTTAACCGGGGAAGCAGTGTTTCTTCTATCACTATAAAACTTGACGATGCGAATAATTTTCAGGCATTTAAAAAAGCCTTTGAATCAGATAAACGGCTGGAACAATTTGAAGTTAAAACAGAAAAGAAATTTTATGAAGAACAGTCTGAACTGCTTGCAGGTTTTATAAGAATTCTTGGAATTTTTATAACGATAATTTTTAGTTTTGGTGCCGTTATCGGAGCAATGATTACAATGTATGCAGCGGTTGCAAACCGGACAGTCGAAATCGGAACACTGAGAGCATTAGGATTCAAACGCAGAAGTATTCTCGCTGCATTTTTAATGGAGTCATTAATTATTGCGTTGATTGGCGGCGGTATTGGAATTCTTCTTTCATCATTCCTGTCATTTTTCTCAATATCAACTTTAAACTGGGGTTCCTGGTCTGAACTTGAATTTGGATTTGCGCTTTCTCCTGTTATCATTATCGCTGCAATTATTTTTGCAATTCTTATGGGGATAGTCGGTGGATTTTTACCATCAGTCAGAGCATCAAGATTGAAAATTGTTGATGCATTGAGAGCCGGATAAATCTATAGAGACTTCTGAAAAATTCTAATTTGTCATATTGAACGACCTGCCTGTCGGCAAGGTAGGAGTGAAATATCTGGTTTTTAAATTAAAAAATCCGGCAGTTGCCGGATTCAGAGTGACATATTCATAATAATTCAGAAGTCTCCTATAATTAGTATAATTCAAGTGTACAAACAAAAATAAGTTTACTATATATTTGAAACCGTAATTTTAACTTTCAATATTCAGGACTAATGCGGGTTCAAGGGTTTTCTTATCTTTTTATTCTTATTGTAATTCTGACTCTGATTCCAACCAGATTAATTCTTCCACAGCAAACCGGAAATCTCCGCGGTTTTGTGACTGATTCAACTAATGGTGAAGCTCTTGTTTTCTGTAATGTTTTCCTGAAGGAAATAAACTTAGGATCTTCAACTAATGAAAGAGGAATGTATCTGATCAAATCAATACCTTCCGGTAAAGAATATGAAGTTACAGTTTCTTATGTTGGATATAAAACCAGACTTGTCAAAATATTTGTTGAGCCAACAGTTGTCACCCAACTAGATGTAAAACTTCAGCCATTAAGTGTTGAACTGCAGACAATAGAAAAGGTTGGTGAAAAAGTTATCCGTGAAAACTCAACCGATATTAGTCTTGAAAGAATTTCAGTAAAAGAAATTGAAATCCAGCCCAAAGGAGTTGAAACAGATATTTTCAGATCGCTCCAATATATTCCCGGAGTCAGCACAACAGGTGATGTTACAGCAAAGTTTTATGTTCGTGGCGGAAGTGGAGATCAAAACCAGATTTTACTTAACGGAGTTGAGATTTATAATCCATTTCATTCACTCGGGCTTTTCAGTGTCATTGATCCTGATATGATAAACAGTATTGAGTTTTATAAAGGTGGTTTTACTTCTCAATACAGCGGAAGAGTTTCATCTGTGATGGATGTTGTTTCAAAAGACGGAAATAAAAACAGACTCGGATTTAAAGGTGGTCTTAGTTTTCTAACTGCCAAAGGTTTGTTGGAGGGTCCGATTCCAAATGGTTCTTTTATGATTACTGGAAGAATGAGTTATGATAACGATGTGCTTAAAAAATTTTTTAATGAAGAGACCGTCCCGATTGATTTTTACGATCTTTCATTCAAATTAAACTATAGCAGCGAAGATATTTTTGAGAATGCAAAATTTGCTGTTTTCGGATTTTTGTCCAATGATAATGTTGATTACCAGGATCCGTTCAGAGAACAATTCAAATGGAATAATAATGTGTTCGGATTTGAGTGGCTTCAGATTTATGATGTACCATTATTCTCAAGACTTGGTATTTCACTCAGTTCATTTGAAGGTGAAGTGATACCAAACCTCAGCAGTCTTAAACCACGATACAATGAAGTAAAGGATTTTACTATCACTTTTGACATGAATGCTGTTTATGATAACCGTGATGAAATTGGATTGGGACTTAAACTAAAAACGATTGATACAAAATTCCAGCAAACAAACTTTGTTGGTATTCAAAGTAATCTTGAAAAGTTTGCCGGTAATCTTAGCCTTTATGGTAAATATAAATTCCTGCAGTGGAAAAATTTCGGGCTGGATGCAGGAACGAGATTTAATGTTACAGGTTTAAGCAGTAAGGGCGGTGGAGTTTTCGAACCGCGCGTCAGTTTAACTTACAGATTCCATCCTTTAATCGGATTTAAAGCGGCATGGAGAATTTATCAACAGGAAATGTTAACAGTCTCTGACGAAAGCGAAATTATATCCATATTCGATCCATGGATTATTACACCGGACTATTTGAATCCTGCAAGATCAATTCATTATATCGCCGGATTGGATTTTGATTTAATAATGGGAATACATTTTTCTGTTGAAGGTTATTATAAGATTACACATTACATCCCTATAGTCAACGATAAGAAATTTACTGTTGCAGATCCTGATTTGTTATCCGGTACAGGCGAAGCTTACGGTTCAGAGTTTTCACTGAATTATAGTCTTGATCCATTAAATGTAACTGCATCTTATTCATTAAGCTGGGCGTACAAAGAAGTAAATGATTGGCTTTATTATCCTAAATATGATGCAAGACATTCAGGCAATATTATAGTTGAATTAAATTTTGGTGATGGCTGGATTGCAAGTTCAATCTGGAATTTTAGTTCCGGTTATCCATTTACCGAGATGATTGGTTTTTATGATAAATATTTTTTAACTAATCTTTATGGCAGCGGACAATTTAGCGGAGAGTTTAATCCATATTCCTATTTAGGCGATAAGAATCTTGGAAGATTACCTGCATATCATCGTCTTGATCTCAGCTTGATAAAAAGACTTACTCTTTTTTATGTTAATATTGAACTTGGTGCCAGCGCAATAAATGTTTACGATCGAAATAATATTTTTTACTTCGACAGAGACACAGGTGAAATAGTTAATATGCTGCCTTTCATGATAACTGCTACTCTGAAGGTTGAGATATGAAACGATTAAACTCACTACTGCTTGTAATAATTATTTCGTTCTTATTTATTTCCTGCGAAGAAGACTTCAATCCTTATGGTGATTATGTTGAACGATTTGCTTTTACTTGCATTCTGAAAAATGATCAACAATATCAGTCCGCAACTCTTTTCCGAAGTTACCGACCTGATGGATTTGATCCGTCAACTTATACAGAAGATCCTTTTGTGGCTGGTGCTGATATTCGTGTCTGGTATAATGATTCGGTATTTGTTTTCAGAGATACATCTGTTGCAAGAATAGATACATCGCGTTATAAAACTCCGTTCAGGTATTATTACAATGATAAATTTTCTGTTGGAAGCAAAAAATCTGTCGAGCTTGAAGTATTACTTCCAAATGGCAAAAGACTTCGATCATCTACAGTCTCTCCCGGTCAAGTTAATTTTGATGATGATAGTGATGTTATTATTCCTTCCGGTACTAAACCGTTCGTACAATTTTTCTGGAATGAACTTCAGGAGGGAAATTCTTTTTTACCAAAAATGACGATAAGATATAAGCAGAATGTTAACGGACAGATTTTTGATAAATTGAAAAATGTGCCAATTAAGTATGTGACTAATGGAAACGGTCTTACAGCAGTTTATCCGGCAGCATCTGCATCAATCACGATTGTATATGACCTCTCAGCTATTACTAAAGCTCTTGAAGAAATTTCAGAAGGAGATCCGAACAAGAATAACTATTCGATACACCAGAAAATACTTTTTAATGTAGCAGCGCTTGATTTACCGACTTCAAAGTATATTTCTTCAACAAGCGGAAATATTGATGACCTGACAGTTAGCGTTGATGTTTCTGATTATACAAATATTGAAGGCGGATTCGGATTATTTGGTTCATATTCAAGTAAGGCTTATACAAAGTTAAGGTTTGTGCAAAACTATATTGAATCATTCGGCTATAATTTTATTGATGAAAATTAATTGATAACTTTTATTCATAAAATCAAAATAAATTTTTTAAAAACAACCGTATCGGTATTCCTGGTAACATTAATTGTCTTGCCTGGATGTGATAAGGAAGTTTCGCGTTCGCCTGTTGAGTCGGAAGCACCAAATGGTTTTATTTATATAAATTCCACTCCGGTTGGATTTACAATATTCCAGAATGGACGGAATACCGGCAGATTGACACCTGATAGTATTTCATACATAGAAGCAGGTGATTATGAACTAACATTCAAAAAAAAATATTTTAAAGATACTTTAATTGTTGTAAGTCTTGGTGAGGATGAGAAAATTAATTTATTTGTTGATATTGCATCTAATTCCTCAATGCTTGGAAATTTATTCCTGAACACTTCGCCTAGTGGAGCTGAAATTCTTATTAATGATTCTGCGACTGGTTTGGTTACACCTGCAACTTTTTCAAATTTACTTCCGGGAGAATATTCTGTTAAATTCAAACTACCGAACCACAGAGACAAAGAAATAAATGCAATAGTGCAAAGCAGCAAAACCAGCAATTATGTCGAAGCACTCAGAGATACTTTGGTCTGGGTGGATTATCAGTTTTTTAATTCAGGGATTCCTACTAATTTCTTAACTGCAGTTTTAGTTGATAACAATAACGTAAAATGGATAGGGTCGCTTGATAAAGGTTTAATAAGATATGATGAAATAAATTTTACAAACTATGATCGTACAAATTCTGCAATTCCTGCTAACAAAATAAATTGTATTCAAGCTGATAATCAGAATCGGATTTGGGTCGGGACCGATTTTGGAATTGGAATTTTTGACGGCAGCAGCTGGTTTACTTATAACAGATCAAACTCCGGTCTATCTTCAGAAATAATAAATTCTATAAAATTTGATAACGCAGGAAATGTATGGATAGGAACTTCGGCTGACCTGGTAAAATTCAACGGTGTTAATTGGACTTCATACAACGAACCAAACAGTCTTGATTGGATAAATGATATTTATGTTGAAACTGAATCGAGATTGTGGATAGGAACAAAAACTGGTGGTATTTTCGTATTTGAGGATGGAATATTTAAAACGCTTTCAAAATATAATTATGGCTATCCATCTCTTACTATCAGTTCGATAGATCGTGATTTATTTAATAATTTTTGGTTTTGTTTTTTACCGGATACTTCGGGCAGAGCTGGTGTTTCTTATTACAATATGAGCAATTTTACAAATTATTTTCCGGGCACATCACAAAACACATTCAACAATATTTTTGTTGATGATGAAAATAATAAATGGATAGCTGCTTCAGAAGGTTTGATTAAGTATGATGCGCAAAATAATTTTTCAGCATTCACAACAAGTAATTCTTTAATCACTTCGAATATAATAAAAGCTTCTTCACGCGATGAAAACGGAATCGTCTGGATTACCACATCAGTTGGTGGGTTGAATAAATACAAACCTCCCCGATAAATTATTTCTCCACTTGAAAAACAGAATCAAGCACTGTTCCATCAACCCATTTTATTATTGCTACAATTTTATCTTTATTAACTTTTGGTTTTGCAGGTGCACCACCACAGATTTCTTCAATTTGTTTCTTCAACTCTTTAATATCAATAATTGGAATTGAAGACCCTTTCATTGCTTTCAATAAATCTTTTCTTTTGGGATTAATGCAAAGTCCTCGTTCAGTTGCAATAACATCTATCAACTCACCGGGTCCGCAAAGTGTTGTTATTTCATCAACTATTACAGGAATTCGGTCTCTGAAAGATGGGATAGCAAGTATTGTACATTTTGAATAAAGACAATTCTGCCAGCCGCCGATCCCGTGAAGCAAATATCCATCTGAATGAGTAACTACATTTGCATTAAAATTCACGTCAACTTCAGTGGCACCAAGTACAGCAGCGTCAACCATTGAAGCAAAATTTCCTTTGCCATGAAAGTTGTAGCTTGTGAATGGTGAAGTATTAACGTGTCCTTCGTTCTCTCTCATACTTCTTACGCCTTCAAGATCAAAAGTTTGTCCATCAAGGATGTAATCTGTTAAACCTTCTTCAAGCATTTGAACTAAATATTTTGTTGAACCACCGCGAATGAATCTTGCTTTAACATTTTTCTTTTTCATTCTTTCTTTCAAGAAGATAGCAAATGCAAGTGCAGTACCTCCCGCACCAGCCTGAAATGAAAATCCATCTTTCATTATTCCCGCTTCATCAAGAAACTGTGAAATATATTCTGCGATGAGTAAACGATCCGGAGATTTTGTTACTTCAGTAGTTCCTGAGACAATTTTTTTTGGATCACCGAGTGATTCAACTTCAACAACATAATCAACATTGTTACCTTGAATCTGCCATGGAACACAAGGGAATGGAACAAGATTATCGGTTACAATAATTGTTCTGTCTGCATATTCAGAATCGCCAAGTGCAAATCCAATTAATCCGCACGCTGATTTTCCGCGATCACCGGTTGCATTGCCAAATGGATCGGCAGTTGGTGCAGCGATTACCGCAATATCAATATGAACTTCTCCATCCTGAATTGATTGATATCTTCCTCCGTGTGAACGAAGAACTCCAACTCCTTTCATCTTTCCTTCGGAAGTGAATTTTCCAAGTGGTCCATTCATACTTCCTTCGATGTGATGAATTGTTCCATCCTCCAAATATTTTATCAAGTGAGAATGAACCGGAAAAGAAGCAGAAGGGAACCATCGTATATTTTTTATTCCCATTTCTTTAATTGTATCGAAAAGAATATTTGTAACTGCATCGCCGTTTCTTAAATGATGGTGAGTTGAAATTGTCATACCATCTTTCAATCCTGCTTTTTTCAAAGCTGTCTTCAAATCATTTACAACTTTATTTCCATCGGATGGATAATCAATACAAGTTTTTATTTTTGGTTTCGCTTTAACTCCAGTTGGTTTGTATTTATCAACACCCTTGAATGGAATTTGTTGTTGGCTATTTACTTCTGTAGGGACAAATCTGCCTGCTGCGTTTTTTATTAATTTCATTGTTGTATTCTTTTATTGTTTTTTTCAATTGCTAATTTTAAAGTTATGAAAGTATCATCATACTTTCTTGCCTGCAATTAATCTATGCCTGGCAATTTCTATTGCTTTATGAAGTTTTTGTTTTAAAAGTTTTTTATCAGGTAGTATTGTTATATACTCAGCAACTTTAATATTGCTTTTTTCTAATCGAAGCAATTCGACGTGCTCTTCGTTTTTGCCTGTGCAGAGTATGAGTCCAACAGGAGAATTTTCTCCTTCCAAAGATTCATTTTTTTCGAGATAACGCAGATAGAGTTCCATTTGACCTTTATAACCGGCTTCGAACTCTCCAATTTTTAGATCTATGGCAATAAGGCATTTTAATCTCCTGTGATAAAAGAGAAGATCAATTTTGTAGTTGCGGTTATCTATGGTAATTCTTTTTTGTCGTGCAAGGAAAGCAAAATCATTTCCAAGTTCAATAATGAATCTTTGTAATTCAACAATAATGGCTGTTTCTAAATCAGTCTCAGAAAATGTATCGCTCAATCCAAGAAAGTCAAGAATATATGGATCTCGAAATACTATGTCAGGTGTAATTTGCTGCTGCTCTTTAAGATGCTGAAGTTCCTGACGAATAGTTTTATCGGATCTTTTGCTGATTGCAGTTCTTTCATATAACATTGATTGGATACGTTCATCCAACTGGCGAGTACTCCACTTCTCAATCTTACTTAACTCAATGTAAAAGTTACGTTTTAATTCGTCTTCAATGGGAATAAGTGATCTGATATGAGTCCAGCTCAATTGTGTACGCAGTGCGTGCACAATTTGTTCATGGGGGAAAGCTTCAGTAAAACGTAAACAGTTGTGCAAATGTCTCTTGCTCCAACCCCTGCCGTACTGATTAGTCAATCGTTCAGATAATGATTCAACAATTCTCTGTCCGTAATCAGCTCTGTTATTTTTTAATATATCTTCTCTAATATACTTGCCTATATTCCAATACAATAAAGTAATCTCAGAATTTATTTCCAAAGCCGTTCTTGAACGGCTTTCTTCAATTAGTTTGATAACGCTCTTAAATAATGAATCTGATTTAATCTTTATAGTTTTCACTCTATTTAGCTCTGTCTGGGTGAAATTGATTTATTCATATTACTGTATTGTTTAATTGCGAAATTATTATCTCTTGACAGTTACTTCGTTGAAAAATTGTTTTTCGAAAAACTTAATAAACATTTTATTGCCTTTTTTGTTTCTTCAAGTAAAAGAAATCTTGCCGCTGTATTTATGATCAAAATGGAATATTGATTTTTACGATTTTTATTATTTGTAATAATCTTAATAAAATACAAACAATCAGTATAATTTTCGTTCTATTGTTTCTTCCAGTTTTTATCTAATAAATTATTTAAGATAGCTAACTCAATAGTTCTCTGTGCACGCTTCACAACCGGCGGATCAATCATCTTACTTCCGAGAGAGACAACGCCCAACCCTTTTTTCTCTGCTTCTTCAAAAGCGAGAACTATCTTCTTTGCTTTTTCTATTTCTTCTGTTGTTGGAGCAAAAGCAATGTGTACAACTTTTATCTGTCGTGGATGTATGCAGCCTTTTCCTTCAAAGCCAAGTGATTTAGCTTCAAGAACGCTTTGTCGTAACGCTTCCATATCAGAAACATCAGAAAAGACAGTATCAATCGCTTGTATTCCTGCAGCTTTGGCAGCATTAACCAGTGTTTGTCTTGCGTAAATACTTTCACGACCTTCGTTGGTTCTCTGCGTTCCGATATCAGCGGTGTAATCTTCAAGTCCTATTGCAAGTGCACAATTATTTTTTGATGCAGTTGCAATTTCATAAGCTTTAATTACTCCAAGTGCACTTTCAATAATCGGCATAAAGTAGATTGCATTATTAACCTTATGTTGTTTCTTTAATTTATCCACTTCTTTTTCAAGCTGCTTAATTTGTTCTGCTGATTCGCATTTAGGGACAAGGATAACATTAACATTATGCGGAATAATATATTTTAAATCATCTAATCCTTTTGGCAGTTGATTGATTCGCACCATTCTTTCAGCGTTATAGAAATCAACAGAGCGTAATGCATTACGAACAAGAAGTTGAGCAGCATCTTTTTCAGTTGGTGCAACGCTGTCTTCCAAATCCAGAATTATTCCGTCAGGTGAATGAAGTCCTGCATTTACAAAAAACTTAGGTTCATTTCCAGGGAGATAAAGTCTGCTTCTTCTTAACTGATCTTTCTTTGTTGAGTAAAGATTTTTCTTATTGAATGGAAGAAGATATTCTTTATTTAATTTAAAACTATTAAGTAGCGGAGAAGATTTAAATTCCCCTTCCCTTCGGGAAGGGGTTAGGGGATGGGCCAATCTTTTTATCGCAAGTTCAAATCTTGCAGCCATAACAAATGGCAGTGCGCCGTAATCTTCGCAAAGGATTTTTGCATCTTTAATTCCGAAAAACTTTGACATTTCGAGAATCATCTCTTTAATTGATTCTCCATACATTGACTGCACTTTACTTTTGATGTCGAGTTTAATTCCACCAGAATTTTTCAACTCAATTTCAAAATAGCAATCAGAGCGAACTGAATCGCCTCGTTTGCCTGCGGATGTTTTCTTAATCGTTTTTATCATTTTATTTTTCAATTATTTATTTGAATTATTATGCATATTATTTTTTGTCATTTATGGTCATTTGCTTCGCTGTCATAAATAGTCATTTGCTTCTCGTCAATAGTAGTCATTTATTGTCATTTACTTTGTGTCATTTATGGTCATTTGTTGTCTGGCGTTTTCACGATTGTTTTAATATAGTTATTTAATTTAACACCAATCGTTTCCAGTTCGCTAATTATTTCCAAATATATTTTTTCATCGATTAATTTTCTATCACTGGCTTTTTTAATCCAGGTTTTAGTTTCAAAAAGAGAGCCTCTTGAGTAATAGCAAAATTGTTTATTCTCTTTATAAAAATATCTTCCAAATCCTTCACTTAAATTTGCAGCTACCGAGTCTGCAGATTTCATCAATTGTTTACCAATAACATCTTTCGCAAAATAATCTCATCGAATAACAATATTCCATATCTTTTCAGCAATCGCCATTGATAACTGATAAACCTGTAATTCTTCAAGTTTCATTCTGCCTCCAATTAAAATAAATAACTATCAATGACCTAATGACCACAAATGACTATCAATGACTTTAAGTTAAAGAATCATCTTCTTCATAAACTCTCTTGCAGTCATCAATTCAGCTTTGAAGATAGCCTCCTTGATTTCTTTTCTTCTTCCTGAAACAAACAACTGTGATGACAAACCATCAAATTTATTTTCAAGGTCTTCCATCGTCATTGGTTCTCTTGGATCGCCTTTTGGATATTCGAGATATTCAGAAAATTCTCTGCCGTCTTTTGTTTTTACCACAACTTTACTTGGCTGCTTTGCCGGAAACATTTTTTCAAATTCAATTGAAGGTTCGCCTTTAACACGATCAATAACTTCCCAGATTCTTGGGTCTTTCAATTTTTCATCACTGAAAGATTGTGTTGTAATTTTATGATCAACTAAAGCTGCTGCAATGCAATAGGGGAGTGAATGATCAGCAGTTTCTCGTGATTCCGGACGATACTTGTGCGGATCAAACAGAATATCATAAGCTTGAGCTAAAGTTGTGAGAGTAACAGATTCTATCTGATCATAACTGATGTTATTTTTTACAACAGCATTTAATGTTGCAGAAAGATGAGTGTGAGTCAATGCTTCTGTCGGAAAAGCTTTCATACTGCATTCCAAAATTTTATAACTCTCACCCAGTCCGCCGATAAGTTTTTCGATATTCCATTTCCATTCAGAAACACCATCGCGCCCTTTCATACTAACCGGTTCAACTTTTTGTTCTTTAGCATTCCATCCGAGGAAAGTATCCATAAAACCTTCTTTACCTTCAAACACAGCTTCTGTTCCTGAGTAACCATGCTGAGCCATTAAAGCGGCGAAAACACCAGATTGTGTTGCCATTGGGTCAACAGTGTTTTTCATCATTGTTAATTTACCTGCAGTTGGACAACCGATTGTATGATTATGACTTCCGCTGATACCAATTGCATTAACCATCTGATCAACATTTAGTCCTAACATTTTTCCGGCAACAATTGGTGAAACAAATTGAGTTAAAGTTGCGTGATGCCATTTGCGTTCACGGATTCCCGGAGATGCAAACAAACATAATCTTTGTTCAAATTCATAAGCAAGCACTATTGCTGTAATCACTTCTTCCATTGAAGCCCCAACTAATTCTGCAGTTGCAAGTGCTGCAGGAATTATGTCTGATGGATGCGAAGGATCTTCTTTCCAGTAGATGTCATTAAAATCTAATGCACGAATCATAAGCGAGTTTACAAGTGTTGCATTAACAGCAGGAATTTTGTCTCCAAAGCCGATTACCGTTGCTTCTTCTGTTCCGCCCATATCGTGGTAAATGTTACGAATAATTCTAACATCTTTTGTATGATATCCGCCAAATGCACATCCCATTGAGTCATATAGATAGCGTTTTACTTCGTGGATTACTTCCTTTGGTAAATCCTTGTACTGCAAGTTAACTGCGAACTCCGAGATTGTTCTTGATATTGATTTGTTCATTTGTTCACCTTTTCAGATTTATTGCAATCCAGATTAATCGGGATTACTGTTTTATTGAGATTGAATTGTTTATAGTGTTGTATTATTTAATTGTTTAGTTATTGTTATTAGTGATTTTGTCCTTGATTACTGAATGATTACCCATCAGTCACTACTGTTATTTAATAAATGTTTAATAAGTTTTATAATCAGTTCTTTTTCTTTTGGATTGCTTTCGGCAATCATGATAGTGAGTGCAACAAGAGTTTCATTGCTTATTCTCTGGTTTCCTTTTTCAGTAAGAAGGAAATTATTTTTATTTAAAAAATAGATGAATAAAAAAGCGCCGATTCTTTTGTTGCCATCAATGAAGGAATGATTCTTTACAGTAAAGTAAAGGAGATTTGCTGCTTTATCTTCGAGTGAAGGATAAAATTCTTTACCACCGAAAGTTTGATAGATTGAAGTAAGTGTGCTGTCGAATGATTTGTCCTTTGGTCTTGCAAACAAGTCAGATGCTCTGGTTTCCTTTTTAAATTTTGAAATAGCACTCAGAGCTTCATCCAATTCTATTTTGTGTAAAGTTTTTCGCTTTCCTTTGATATCTTCAATTTTTTGATGATCATATTTATCAAGCAGATCAAGTGCAAAAGCATAATCACTGATTAAATTAAGAAATGCAAGATTTTCATCAGTAGTTAGTTTTTGTTGCTTAACAATCTTGCCGAGAAGTTTAAGGTTTTCGGTTACTTCGTTAAGTTTTTCTTTTGATTCTGTAAGACGTTTTTTATTTAACGCATATCCTTTTACAAGATAATCTTTTAATATTTTATTTGCCCAGATGCGGAACTGTGTGCCACGTTTTGATTTTACGCGATAACCGACAGAGATTATAACATCCAGATTGTAATAGTCAACTTGATACAATTTCCCATCTGCGGCAGTTGTTGCAAAATTTGCAACAACTGAATTTTTCTCTAACTCTTTCTCTCTGAAAATATTAGATAAATGTCTTGAAACTACAGATTTGTCTCTTCCGAAAAGTAAGCACATCTGGTTCAGACTAAGCCAAACGGTTTCTTCCTCAAGTTTAACCTCAAGATTTACATCTCTCCCGGATTTATAAATTTTTATTTCGCCTTTACTCTTCATAAAAAAATCAGATTACATATAGAGGTAAATCTTTGTATTTGAGATTTATTGGGATCCTGACAAAAGTCGGGACCGATATTGTTCTAGAGATTGAATTTTGCATATAAATTCCTTCTTGAAAAATGGAACACTGATTATTATGAAGGATTACGATCTGCGCTGTTCTTAATCAATCTGTGTCATCTGTGTTCTATTGTGTTTCAAAGATTCTTCTTCACCCACTCCTCTAATCCGCCGGCAATAATTAATTCCTGTGCAGCTTCGCCAACAGGATCAATTGAATAATTTTTCTCATCAAAAGTGATTGAAGAGTTTTTAAAATCTATTTTAACTTTTTTATTTGTCTGGATAGTAAACTTTTCCTTCCCGTATTTGGATTTCAAATCGTTTACAAGTTCTGAACATTCAATTACCAAAAAACCATTGTTAATTGCATTACGTGAATACGTTTCGCTGAATGTTCCGGCAATTACACAAGCAATTCCTTTATACTTAAAGGCAGTTGCTGCCTGTTCACGTGAACTTCCGGTTCCGAAATTAAATCCACCAGCGACAACGTCACCTTTCTTTGCGATCTTTCCAAATTCAGGATCATAGTTTTCCATCACAACTCCAGCTTGCTGTTCAGGAGTGAAGTCATCAATGTATGTGTACTTCCCGGGATAAATTCCATCTGTATTTAAATTATCCTGATGGCAGAAAAGTAAATCGCCTTCAATCACTGACGGAAACTCCGGTAGAATTTTAACAGAAGATTTTTCTGTTGAGGTTTTCTTATTTACTTTAATTTCACCTTGAATTTTTTCAGTACCCTTTCCATTGCTCCAATCATAATCTATTTTGCCGGAAATTGCAGAAGCCGCAACAACAGCGGGAGAAGCAAGATAAGCTTGCGCATTAGGCGAACCCATTCTTCCTTTAAAGTTTCTGTTAGTTGCAGAAATTCCAACTTCACCATCTTCAAGCAAACCTGTTCCAAGTCCTATACACGGACCGCAGCCGGGCGGCAGTGGTTTTGCGCCAGCATCAATCAATATTTGCCAGTATCCTGCAAGTTCACTTTCTTTTTGTACTTCGCTCGATGCAGCAGCTATATAAAATTCAACTCCCTCTGCAACTTTTTTATCTTTTACAACCGATGCTGCTTCTTTAATATCATCAAGGCGACTGTTAACACACGAGACAAGATATGCTTTATTGATTTTTACATTTTTCTTTTTGAGTTCTGAAACTGAGTTCATCACTTTAACAGAATTAGGACCGGATACAAAAGGTTCAATTGTCGAGAGATCAATCTTTAATTCTTTTGCATAGAAAGCATCAACATCTGCTTTGATAATATTTTGCTCCAGTTCAGAAATTCTTTGTTTATTGATTCGTGGATGTTTTCCATTTCCACCTGCCTTGTCGTCAGGCACGTCAGCATCGGAAGGGACTCCTTCCAAACCGCGAGACAGAATAAATTCTGCTCTACGTTTTAACCATTCAATTGTTTTTTCATCAATTGGGAATAAGCCGACAAGCGCACCCCATTCAGTTGTCATATTTGCGATTGTTAATCTTTCATCAATTGTAAGATTACTAATTCCATCACCAACAAATTCAATAGCGTGATTAAGAACTTCATCATTGTTGAAATATCCGCAGAGAGCGATAATGACATCTTTTCCTGTTACACCTTTTTGAAGTTTTCCTGTAAGTTCAACTTTTGCAATCGGAGGGACTTTCCACCAGGTTCTTCCGGTTGCCCAGATTGCAGCAGCGTCAGTTCGTACGATTGGAGTTCCAAGACAACCAAGTCCGCCATACATATTTGAATGTGAATCAGACGCAACAGCCATTGTACCCGGGAAAGCATAACCTTCTTCGCACATAATCTGATGTCCGATTCCTCTTCCGGCTGGATAAAAGTCAGCACCCATTGATTTGGCAAAGTCTTCTATCTTTTTGTACTTCTCTAAATTTTTTTCAGATGTATCCTGAACATTGTGATCAAGTGTGTTTACAACTTGTCGTGGATTAAAAAGTTTTTTTGCACCGATAGATTTAAATTTTGGAATGACAGCACCTGTATTATCGTGTGTCATTACATAAGCCGGCTGTATCATTAAATAATCACCAGCGTGAACTTCGTGGTTTTTATCTAAACCAACAGCATATTTTTGTGCGATTTTTTCTGTTAATGTTTGACTCATTTTTACTCCGTAATCTTGTTCTCAGCTAGAGGTGAGAAGCAAGAGGTTTTTATTTAATTTTCTTTTTTAATGAAGTAATCATTGCAAATAAACTGTTTAATAATTTTTCAATTTCAACTAAATTATTTTTATTACAAAGATTTAACTTAGTTGCAATTTCTAATTGAGTATCTATTTCGACAAGCGATGATCTTGAAATTTCTAGAAATCTTGCTTTTTCAAGTTTGGATGTTCTGGACAATCCCTCAGCAATATTTGAACTCACTGAGACAGATGCTCTTCTTAATTGACTCGTTAATCCGAATAATTCTTCTTTTGGAAAATTTGAAGTTAAAGAGTAAATCTTTACAACTAACTCCAAACTGAATTTCCAGATATCTAACCTTTTATGACTTAAATCCAGCATAAAACTTCTTACCTCTTGCCTCTAACTTCTCACGCTTTAAACGGATCAAACGAAACAAAATCCGCATGATGAACAATTATTGCTTCAACATTTCGTTTTGCTAAATCTCCTTCTTTTGCATGATAAGCAATGATATGCTGAACTTCGTAAGGTAATCCAAATCTGTCTGCGATTGATACTCCGCTGAAAGGATGGCGAAGCAAATGTCCGGCTTTACTTGTAACAAGTTTGCCATCAACTTTGTCGTATTCAATCAGTTTCCCGATATCAATTAGAATTGCACCGGCAATTAAAAAATCCATATCAATTTTAATTTCATCTTTAAAGTTCTCTTTCATTCGTTTTGCAATATCAACAGAAAGCTGAACTGCAGTACGTTTGTGATTCATAAAAGATATTTTGCAATCTTTAATGAGAAGTGAAAACGGAATTACTTCTAAATCTTCGGGAGTGAGAACAGAATTTTCAATTGCATAAATCCAGCAATCGAGAACTTTTTCTCTCAGTTCTTTGTTTTCAATCCAGTTAATTTCTGGCCATATTTTTAAGACTTTTGTTCGCATTGTTATTCTCTATTGTTTTATTGATTCATTGTTAAATTGTTAAACTGTTGCATTGCTGTATTCATATGTTTTTTTACAATTGCCCCGAACTTTAGTTCGGGGATAATGATATTTTGACTCCATTAGAGTCTGACTTTAGTCAAATCAATTATTAACAATATTGAATCCATATTTTTTATAAAATCTTCGTACTCTTCAGAAAAAGTTTTCTTTTTATGATGCTCTTCCTGATTGTTAATATACTCTTTTACTTTATCTACTACGGATTCACTGACTGAAACTGATATATAATCATCTTGCCACTCAAACTTTCCAATAGTTAATTTATTTCTGTTAACCCAGAAAGAAGATTCTCCTTTTATTAATTGAGCAACTTTGCTGACAGTTTTATCATTGCCAAGTGAAAGCAGAATGTGAATATGATCATCTACACAATTCATACAAATGATAAAAATATTTTTAGCAATGGAATTCTCCTTTATATGAGTCAGTAGTTTCGGTTTCAACTCTTTTGTAATTATTTTTTCTCTGTTTTTTGTAGAGAAAATTAAATGTATCCAGATTTTTATATAGGGCATAAATTGTTTTTTGTTTTTCCAATTGCCCCGAACTTTAGTTCGGGGATAATTGATTACTCTAACTATATAGGCCTCAGCCAAAATCTATTTCTTTTGGCTAAAGCCGATTTTTATCTTGTGATTTTATCCCCGACTTAAAAGTCGGGGCTATTTTCTAACTTTTGAAAGCTTTGACTCGTGTGTAAATTAATTTTATGATAGCTTAGCAATTATCTCATCAGTCATCTGCTGAGTTGTGCAGGCTCCGTTTCTAAATACATCAGGTCCTCCGCGAAGTTTCATCATATCATAAGTTTTTACTTTTCCTTCTTCAACAACTTTTGCAATTGCTTTTCTAATCTTATTAGCTTTTTCAGTTTCTCCAATATGATCGAGCATCATACAGGCACTCATTATCATCGCAATTGGATTAACGATTGATGGATTTAATTCCTGATATTTTGGAGCACTGCCGTGTGTTGGTTCAAAGACTGAAACTTCTTCACCAAGATTTGCGCTGCATGCAAAGCCAAGTCCGCCGACCAATCCGGCAAATCCGTCAGAAATAATATCACCGAACATATTTTCTGCAACAACAACTCCGTAATCTTCAGGGTTTTTTGTAAGCCACATCATTTGTGCGTCAATGTTTGTATCCCACAATGAAATTCCCGGAAATTCTTTGGCAAGTTCTTTCCCAATCTTCAACATCATTCCGGAAGTTTCGCGAAGTACATTTGGCTTTTCACAAACTGTTACATTTTTGTATCCATATTTTTTTGCATACTCAAAAGCAGCACGAATAATTCTCGTTGCCGCATTCTTTGTAATTATCCTGCTTGATATTGCTAATTCTTCATTCGGAACATCTTTAAATGCTTTCCACTTAGGATGAGATTCAAAAGCTGCACGAACATTTGCGGGAGGATTTGTCCATTCAATTCCTGCATAAAGTCCTTCTGTATTTTGTCTGAATATAACAGAGTTTACTATCGGTTCTTCGTAATGACCTTTGCTATCCTTTCTAATAAAATTAAGCGGGTTGCCTTTAAATGAAATACAAGGACGGATACAAATATCAAGATTAAAGTGTTGTCGCATTGAAACAATTGGAGAAAAGTAAGTGAAACCTTTTCCTTTTAATTTTGGATCAAGTTCTTTATCAGCAGCATCTTTTGGTTTGGAAGTGATTGCACCAAACAAACCAATTTTGTGTTTTTGAAGTAATTCAATTGTACGCTGTGGAAGTGCATTTCCTTCGCTGCACCAAAAATCCCAGCCGATATCTCCGTGAACGTAATCAGATTCAAATTTGACTGCGTTTAAAACTTTTATTGCTTCGGGTAGTACTGTTTTACCAATGCCGTCACCGGGCATTGAAACGATGGTTCTTTTCATAAAAATTATCCTGAAAAAAGTGAGAAAATTGATATCTAAAATTAGATATTTGGCTGTCGGTAAACAAGATTGAACGCAATCGTTACTTTTAAAATTCCTATTTTTACATTAACAAAAACAGTTTAACTAAGAAACAGATATGCAAAGTGTAAATCCAACAAAAGAACTATTACATTGAATAAAAATCCTAAAATATTAAAATTGATTGATGAAGAACGGATTGTTTCAAACTTCAATGTTGATGGGAATGTGGATAAAGAATTTGTTGGTGAAATTTTAAATGTTTATGTGACTGATATACCAATTATGATTAAAGAATTGGAAACAGCTTTTGAAAATAAAGATGCAGCGGTTTTAAAATTTTATGCTCATAAACTTTCAGGTAACTTATTGAATTTAGGCTGTGAAAGTCTTGTTGAATTGTGCCGGAGCATTGAGACTTCAATCAAGAAGAATGATTTTGATTCTGAAATTTCTCTATTGATTTTCGAACTGAAAAAAAGTATCACACGATTAGTCATTGAATTATTTGAATTAAAAGTGAAGTACCCTGTTTCTCGTAACAATCAATAACTAATTTATTCATGATTTGATGACGAAGAAATTACCTGCTAAGTTTAACCGATCTATCAGGCTTACTGAATGGGAGATTGAAAACTATTCTCAATCCGTTATTACACTGAACGAAAAACAGACTATTAATTCAGTTACTGACAAAGTTATTAACCAGGATATATTTGAAGCAGTTGAATACTTACCAGATAATTTTGTTGATCTGCTTTTTATTGATCCTCCATACAACCTCACTAAAAAATTTAATAATATATCATTCAAAGAAATGAAGGATGTTGAGTATGAATCCTGGTTAGATTCCTGGTTAAGCAGAATGAAAATATTATTAAAAGAAAATTCATCGATCTATATTTGCGGCGATTGGAAGTCATCAGCCTCAATTTTTAACATTGGCTCAAAATATTTTAAAGTCAGAAACAGAATTACCTGGGAAAGAGAAAAGGGTAGAGGTGCAAAAACAAACTGGAAAAATTGCTGCGAGGATATCTGGTTTTTTACTAATTCAAATCAATTTACTTTTAACGTAAACGATGTAAAACTCAGACGAAAAGTTTTGGCTCCATATAAAGATGAAAATAGAAACCCGAAAGACTGGAATCAGAATTTTTCAGGAAATTTCAGAGATACATTTCCATCAAATATCTGGAATGATATTACAGTTCCTTTCTGGTCAATGCAGGAAAATACAGATCATCCAACTCAGAAACCCGAAAAGCTTCTCGCAAAAATAATTCTTGCAAGCACAAACAAAGGTGATATTGTGTTCGATCCATTTCTTGGTTCAGGAACAACTGCAGTCGTTTCTAAAAAACTTGACAGAAAGTTTTTAGGGATAGAAATTGATAAATATTATTGTGCGCTTACATTAAAGCGATTAGGTATGGCTGAAACTGATACGAAGATACAAGGTTATCAGGATGGAGTTTTTTGGGAAAGAAATACTTTGACAGAGCAAGCCAAAAGTCAAAAGTCCAAATTCAAAAAAAAATAGTTCATACTTTCGTATCTTTCATTATACATTTTCAATTCTAAATTATAAATTGTTTTCGGGTGCCAGTTAACAGGTAAATGCCCAACTCCATCAGGTCCGGAAGGAAGCAGTGGTAAGCAAAAGCTTGTGTAGCTGGTTACCCTTTTTTGATTATTGGCGGAAAAAGAAATTCAAGCACACCTTTCCCTTTCCCGGGGTTTGCTGCGAAATGTACTTTTGCAATTGATGCAGGTAGTATTCTAAAATTAGAATCAACAGTTCCTATCATTGAGCCAATATGAATTCCAATATCAGGTTGATGACCAACCATTGCAATATCATTCAGATTCATCGCGCTGGCAATTGAAATCAAGTCTTCAGTCAATCCTCCGTTGAGTAAACAAATTTCTTCAATTACCTCAAATTCTGACTTAAACATACTATTAATTATTTGTGCAGTTTGTTTGGCGCGTTTTAATGGTGAAGTCAGAATGATATCAAAATTGTCAATGAAATATTTCCAGAAAATCATCGAGGTTTTAATAATTTCAATACCGTTTGCCGTCAGCATTCTATCTTCGTGAGGTTTATTTTCAGAAGTAGGTTCGGATTCACCGTGTCTTATTAAGTAAATATTCATTTTAAAATGTTCCTAAATTCCGGATTAAACTTTCTAATTTACTTTATGTGATGAAACGGCAGCAGTATCCAGAAATTCTGCAGGGATCTCTGGTTTTAAGAGAGTCCAGTTAAAGTCATTAATCTGCTGTCTTACATATTTAGTAAACAGGTTAGATTTGCTTAAATATTTTTTTAAATCAGAATTAAAATAAAAAGTATCTACCTGATCATTTATCCTTTTATCATTTGTATCACTAACTTTGGTTAAAATAAAATCGTCTGTAATTCTTCCAACTGTGTTGTAAGAGATATGATTTTCTTTAACAAACCTGCTAAGTGATCTGTAAACCAGATCCGCTGAATTGGTTGATACTTGGTAAATAGAAAGGCGATCAAGAGACAATACATCTTTGGTCAGAAATCTTTCCTGCACAAATACAAAATTCCTATTCCCAATATCATTCCATTCCGCATTAAGGTATCCATTTAGTGATTTATCGAGCACATACAAGTTAAGCTGATCATCATAAATTGCAAAAAGATTTAATATCGGATCATTATATTCCAGCAGTACTGAATAGAATAATTTATTATTAATACTCATACTTTTAATTGCCAGACTATTATAATCTGTTTTACCAATATGTTTGTTTGAAAAAATTCCGTGCAGTCGTAAATTCGCTTCTGAATTGCCTGCGATAGCATCTGTAAAAAGGTTGTGAAGTTCATCCTCACTAATATTATTATCATCAGAACTGCAGTTAAATATTGATAGAGCAGTTATAGTTAAGATTATAAAAATAAATTTATACATTATTTGTCCTCTCTGTTACAGGTAAAAATAATAATTATTTTTGAATGGTGCTATTGGTGGAAATCATAAGGGTTTGATATATTGAAACTTTACGAAGAATAAAGATTACTTCAGTAAAATCATTTTTTTCGTTTCGGTATAACCGCCGGATTTTAACTGGTAGAAGTAGATTTCCGATACAAGATTCTGGCCTTCGCCAGAATGATTATTGAACTTAACTTCATAACTCCCCGCTGATTTTTCTTCATTAACGAGTGTCGCAATTTCGTTTCCGAGAATGTCAAATACTTTTATTGTAACAAAACTTCGTTCAGGAATTTGATACCTGATTGTTGTGGATGGGTTGAAAGGATTCGGAAAGTTTTGGGATAATATATATTGTTGTGGTGATTCAATTTCGACTTCCTTGATGCCTGTAATTCCACCACCATCTGTCGTATGAATAATTGTACCATACAAACCAACTGCCCATCCTACTTCACTATTTGTGAAATGAACACTGGTTAACCACTCTAAAGTATTGCTGTATTGGGTTCCCCAACTATCACCCCCATCAGTAGTATGTAAGATCAACCCATTTTCGCCAACTGCCCAACCATTATTTTCATCACTGAAAAAACACGAGTTTAAAAACTCTGGGCCATTAGTGTTTTGATTAAACCAACTTTCTCCACAATTAGTAGTCTTTAATATAAGCCTCCCCGGCCCAACAGCCCATCCAGTACTGTCACTAATGAACTTAATTTCGTTTAATGAGAAGGTCGTCGGATAGCTCTGCCAATTTATTCCCCCATCAATAGTTTTCAATAATGTTCCATACCAACCCACGGCAAAGCCAGTGTTAGAATTAATAAAATAGACTGACCATATTGGCTCATTTGTTCCGCTTGATTGAACTTCCCAATTCGTTCCCTCATCGGTTGTCTTTAAAATTGTTCCATAATTACCTACTACCCAGCCATTGTATTGATCGATAAAATAAATCGAGGACAATTGAATTGTGGTTCCCGTATTTACGATGTCCCAATTAATTCCTGAGTCTGTGGTTCTGAAAATATTACCATTTTCCCCAATTACCCATCCAATACTTTCATTTATGAAATATATCTCACCAAAATTTTTTGTGCTATCGCTAAACTGATTGGCCCAGCTAATCCCACCATTAGTAGTATTGAGAATTGTTCCATTTGCCCCAGAGATCCAGCCCAAGCTATCATTAATGAAAAAAACTGAGGCTAAAAGATTTGTAGTTCCCTCTTGTTTATTTACCCAATTTGTTCCACTATCAGTACTTTTTAATAATGTACCAAAAAAACCTGAAGTCCATCCGTGAGTTATGTCTGTAAAATAAACTGAAAGCAACTCACGAGTTGTTCCGCTTGGTTTAATCAACCAATTTTCACCACCATCGGTAGTCTTAAGAATAATTCCATCCAATCCAGCAGCAAATCCATTATTGTCATCGATGAAGAAGACCGAATTTAAGTTTATATTCGTTCCACTAGACTTTAATATCCAATCTACACCAGCATTAGTAGTTTTGTAAATTGTTCCTCCATTTCCTACGATCCAACCGGTATTGTTATCCATAAAAAAGACAGAATGGAAACTTGTAAAAGAACCTATATTCTTAACACTCCAGCTATTTCCACCATTTGTTGTTTTCAGAATTGTTGTTTCAGCACCAACAGCCCAACCCGTATTTTGATCAATGAAATGGACTGAGGATAAACTATATCCTGTACCACTAGTTTGGCTAGACCAATTTACTCCTCCATTTGTAGTTTTAAGAATTATCCCATCCTGGCCGACAGTCCAACCAGTATTTATATCAATGAAGCAAACGGATGACAAAAATCTTGAAGTTGAGATGTTTTGATTTATCCACTCATCTCCTCCGTTAGTTGTATTAAGAATCATTCCTTTATAATTCAGCACATCGTATCCGACTACCCAGCCATAATTTGCGTCAATGAAACTTACTGAACTAAGTGCGCTGGGAATATTATTTCGTTGAATTATCCAAGAATCACCTGCATCGGTCGTCTTTATAATTACGCCATTATTTCCGACCATCCAACCGATATCATTGTTAATAAATTTTATTGCCCTCAGATTGTGACCAGTAGGAAGTGGACTTTTAGTAACCCATTGAGCGTAAATACAAGGTGCTACTAATACTGCAAGAAAAAGACAGATAAAGAAATTGTTTGTTTTCATTTTGTTAAAACCATTTTTTTTGTTTGAATAAAATTACCTACCTGTAATTTATAGAAGTATACTCCACTCACAAGATTCTGACCTTCGTCAGAATAAATATTGAATTCAACTTCATAACTCCCAGCTGGTTTTTCTTCGTTAACAAGTGTTGCGATTTCGTTGCCGAGAACATCGTAAACTTTTATTGTAACAAAACTTTGCTCAGGAATTTCATATCTGATTGTTGTGGATGGGTTATAAGGATTAGGGTAATTCTGCTCGAGTGAAAATACATTTGGTGATAATACTTCAACTTCGATAATATCTGAGTACGTGAACGAACCATCAAAATCAACTTGCTTTAATCTGTATTGATAATTTCCGGATTGAAGTTTTTCATCAACAAAAGAATAGTGCTGCACTTCTGTTGTTGTTCCGAATCCCGGAACGAAACCAATAGACTCCCATTTGCTTACTGCAGACTGCCTATTGGCTACTTGCTTTTGAATCTCAAACCCAGAATTATTTGTTTCTGTTGCAGTTGACCAGAACAATTTAACATCGTTACCTGTAACTTCGGAAGTGAAACTAAGCATCTCAACAGGAATAATATTCTCTGTCTTTATCAACCACACATCGTGAATACCTGAACCAAATGATAAAGTGTGACCGGTCATAATTAATCCACCGTCATTTGTCTGTCGCACAAAAAATCCAACATCGGAAGCAGAACCACCATAAGTTTTAAACCATTCTTCATTACCGTTTGCATCTGTTTTGACAAGATAGAAATCATCACCTCCGGCACCAAAAGATAAAGTATAACCAAGAACGATAAATCCTCCATCACTTGTCTGCTGAACTGAATTACCGTAATCTCTTCCGGTTCCGCCAAATGTTTTTGTCCAAACAGCATTTCCTAAAGAATCTGTTTTTATTAAGAGCATATCATAAAGTCCTGCTCCAAAAGAATCTGTGTAACCGGTTAGAATATATCCACCATCAGTTGTTTGTTGAACAGCATATCCGCGATCAACATCATCACCGCCAAAAAATTTATTCCATTGTTGATTACCAAGTGAATCTGTTTTTACGAGCCAGGCATTTCCCAAAGCACCTGGACCATAAGACAATGTCCATCCTGTTAAAATAAAACCACCATCAGTTGTTTGCGCTACATACCATGCACCATCCGAACTCATTCCACCATGAGTTTTTTGCCATATTAAATTTCCTGATGGATCAGTTTTAATCATCCACATATCCCTGCTACCTGCTCCGGATGATGAAGTGACACCACTAACAACGTAATCTCCATCATTAGTTTCAAGAACAGAATAACCTTCATCATCCTGAACACCACCAAAAGTTTTTGACCAAACCTGGTTTCCTGATGGATCTGCTTTAATAAGAAAAACATCCATTAAACCAGCACCGAATGATTTTGTATAACCACTGATAATGTATCCGCCGTCAATAGTTTGTTGAACAGAATAACCTTCATCATCAGCGTTCCCACCAAAAGTATTATTCCATTGTTGATTTCCGTTTTTATCTGTTTTTACCAACCAAACATTTCTTCCGCTGATTGTTCCGTACGAACGAGTGTAACCGGCTATAATGTATCCACTGTCAGCAGTCTGCTGAACGCAGTGTCCAATATCAATATTGGATCCACCAAAAGTTTTTGTCCACACTGTATCAGGTGCTTGCGGAAACGTCTGATTGGATAAAAAGAATATTACTGATATAAGCTGAGGTAGATATTTAATTGTGTTTTTCATTATCGTCTCTCTGATCAAAATTCATATCACAAACTAAGGCAAAATATTTGTGGAAGGCAAGCAGGGGCTCAATATATTTAACTTGTGCAACGAATAATGGTTATTTCATTAGTATCATCTTTTTAGTGTTCGTATAATTTCCGGCTTGTATCTTATAGAAATATACTCCGCTTGTCAATGTCCTGGCATCAAACTTAACCTCATAATTTCCTGCTGTTTTATATTCGGCAACCAGTGTCACAACCTCGTTCCCGAGTATATCATATACTTTTAAGCTTATATCACTGCTCACCGGTAACTGATAACGGATTATCGTTGTCGGATTGAATGGATTTGGAAAATTCTGAGAAAGATTGAATTCTGAAATAACACTTAAAGGCTCACTCTGAATATCACTACTATTGAATATCCATTCAAGAGCTTCTTTTACAACTGTATCATCACCATTTCGAACATCCTCTATAGTAAATGAAACTTCATAATCAACTTGCAGTTCAAGATGAGTGAGGAATTGATCAGGGTCCTCCGCACTAAATCCATTCTTGTAAGCATAATCAAAAACATATGGTCCCATTTGAACCCGTTCTGAAGATGCAAAAGCTGTAGAAGATGTTTTTCCGAAAACTTTTACGTTTGGATGCGACAGAAGTCTTTTAATAAGAAAATCCCCCGCACTAATACAAAATGGCCCTGACAATACTGCAATCGGTTTATTAAATGAGGTGTTAGTGTCTGGATTTAAATTATATATATTCGAAGTGATCATTGAATAATGATTATATGGATCGTCTCTTCTAGCCAAACCAAGATCTGGGACATCGTTTTCAAATAACAAATTCATTCCCGCATTTGTCCTTTCAAAATAGCCCCCAGAATTAACACGTAAATCGATAATTAATCCGTCAACATTGTAGACATTTATTAATGAATCTAGTGCATTATAAAATCTCACAGATATATCGTTTGCAATCCACCTGTAGTTATAAATATAACCAACGTTTGTTCCTTCAACTATTCCCCAACTCATCTGATAATGTGCAGTATCCATAGGCACTCCGGGTACAGGTAGCTGTTCAGTGTAATTAAAATAATTTTGAGTGACATTTAATAAACTTGTGGGTAAATGAACCACTTCACCCGAATATTTTTTAACATCTATCGTATCAAAAAGATGCCAATTCATACCTGCTCCGCTTAGCCAAATATGTGTGAAAGCTTCATCGTTCGAACCGCAGCGGGATTGATATTGAATAGGGAATTCACGTGTTAATAACTCTTTATAAAGAAATTTCCAGGGATACCCATCGTATCCCAAAATAATATCACCTGGTTCTAATCCAATCGGATGATTTTGTGGAGCTGAATAAACAAGCAATGTACTATCGGGAAGTGGAATTAAACCAGCAACGAAATGATTATCTCCTCCCCAACCACCTGCTCGTATCAGTGGTGTGCCAGGAATTAGAGGAGTAGCTACATTAACTTCTACATCAGTAAACCAGGTGTGTGCTTCATTTAACTTTAGACACATATAATTAAGAATCGCTGCAAATCTACCCCTGCTAACTCCACTTTCAATTTCAGGTCTATACAAGTCTCTTACTGCATTCCAATCTAGATCCAGATTTTGAAAGCAAGCATATTTATGATCAATCACCGTCCAAATTGAATCGAAAATCTCTAACTTCTCTGAAGATGGTAAACCTGGTCCCCAAGTTGTATCAATGATAGTTTCCCAATCTTTTTCAAAGAATCCTTGACTAAAACTAGTGCTAGAGAAGATTAGAATATAAAGCAAATATTTTATTTTCATTTTATTCTCCAATAAAAATTTACTTTATTAATATCATTTTCTTTGTTTGAACAAATGTGCCAGCTTTAAGTTTATAAAAATATATTCCACTTGGTAGTCCAGTTCCATTGAATTCTACTTCATAAGTGCCGGGTTGTTTTTGTTCGTTGATGAGTGTTGCGACAGCGTTTCCTAAAATATCGAAAACTTGTAATTGCACTAAAGTCCCTCCTTTGGAGGGATTTAGGGAGGCAGGTATTGTATATTTTATCTTTGTTGTTGGATTAAATGGGTTAGGAAAATTTTGTTCCAAAGAAAATTCAATCGGTGCATCTATTGTAACTTCAATAATGTTTGAATATTCAAATGTTCCATCAAAGTCAATTTGCTTTAATCTGTATTGATAATTTCCTGCTTGAAGTCTTTCATCAACAAATAAATAATGATGAACTTCTGTTGTTGTTCCGAAACCGGGGACAAAACCAATCGTTTTCCAGGCCTCACCCAAACCCTCTCCAAAGGAGAGGGCTTTTTTTTCAACATCAAAACCGGAGTTGTTTGTTTCTGTTGCTGTTGACCATAGAAGATTAACATCACTGCCAATTATCTCTGCAGAAAAACTTTGTAATTCAACCGGAACAATGTTTGGAACATAAGCAGTTGCTTCGTTACCCCAAATTGTTCTACTTCCTCCACATAGTGCTCTGATTCTATATGTGTACGTTTCATTCGGAAAAACATTTTCATCAATAAAATTTAAGTTGCCACCATTAATTGATGCAATTAAAGTATAACTTGATGTATCTAATGGCAGACCGTCTTTTCGTTTAATTTCATATTCATCAGCTAAGTAAGTCACGCACCAGCCAGGATTCCAATTTAAAAATACTCTTAGTTGTGAGGTATCTGATATAGTTTCTAAATATGAAGGAGGATAAGGCGGAGTTAATAGATTTCCTATTTGTACATCATCCAGATACCAACAGTCAATGTTATAAGAGTTACCTATAAAATAGAAACCTATTCTATACTCATTTAATATTGCATTCAAAGAACCATTAACTGTTGAGGGTCCAACATTTCCTTGCGGTGAAATTTCCCAGATTGTAATCCATGAATTACCGGAATCCGTCGTTATTCCAAAACCAACTGTAAAAGGATTGGCATACCAATCAACAAAGTGGTCAAAAGCGTAAGTAATAAAACCATCAAATTCTTGATTATACATTATATAAGAATTTCCAATAAAACTTGGAGTCCATAAAAATTGAAGTTCTGGCGTATTACCACCAGCATTGGAAGAATTTGCTATTGACCAATTCAATATTCCGGATGGACCAATTATTTGCCAATCATTCAATCCATTATCAAAAGTTTCATCGAATGAATAGAGAGTCCGAGTAATAAAATACCAGGTTGGACCGGTCGTATAAGTAATCGAATTATATTCGACAACTTTCCAATAATACTTTGTGTAATTATTTAAATTACCAACGATTGCCAGGAAAATATTTGAGTAAACTGTAGAAGGATAACCATCATAAAGTAAGGCTGAAGAATCCAATGAGTTTACCAATTCAAAATCTTCACTAAAATAAATTTTATTATAAACAGTTGTTGGTGGATTTTCCCAATTTAATTTATGGCCAAGCCAAATTCCTCTAGCACCATTCGCAGTCATTGGATTATATGGTTCACCAGGTCCTTGTGCAAAGGTCAGAGTAGAGGAGAAAACTAGTAGAGAAAGACAAAGAGAAAATATTTTCTTTTTCATATTTATTTCCCAACAAAATTTTTATTGACCTAAAAGAAAACAATTTTTGGGATTAATGCAAGGATAGTTTGAAAAAGGTTTAGTTTTAATTTGAAATGAAGTATGGACAAGTCGCGATTTGTCCCCATAGGACTAAAGAGAATAGAGTCAACTAAAATCCTTAATTTCTTGAATCCAGAGAAGGATTAAGAGCTACATCAGGTTTTTGTTTTACTGAGAATTTCCAAATGATAAGTTAAGTAACTAAATCACAAAGCAATATTTTGGAAGCATATTTTTGCCTGAAAGCAAAAATATTAGCGTTTTTTTTTGCTCTAAGATGAAAATAACAGTAGTTTTAGACCAAAAAGATTGAAAAAATGCAAAAAGAAAGATATTTAGAAAGCGACATTATCAATGATCTCAAAAAGAAGATGGTCTTTTTAGGTGGTGCAAGACAGGTGGGTTAAACCACCCTTGCCAAAGAAATTATTGCAAGAACTTTTACGAATTACACTTACTTTAATTGGGATTATCAACCAGACAGAAAAAAAATTATTGCAAGTGAAATGCCTGCCGAATCAGGATTATTGATTTTTGATGAAGTACATAAATATAAAAAGTGGAAAAATTTGATCAAGGGAATTTATGATACTTATAAAGACAAATTTCAGCTTTTAGTTACAGGTTCAGCCAGACTGAATATTTATAGGAGAAGCGGAGATTCACTTCAGGGGCGATATCATTATTATACTCTACATCCATTTTCATTAGCAGAAGTTGAATCTTTCTCAAATAATTATCAACCTTTATAGGAGCTTCAATTTAAAACCCAAAATTATCAATCGACACTTGAATCGTTATTTAAATTTGGCGGCTTCCCTGAAGCATTTATCGCACAGGATGAAAGAGTATTAAAAAGATGGCACAATGAAAAATTAGAACGTCTTTTTAGAGAAGATATAAGAGACGTCGAGAACATAAGAGATTTAGGAAGTATGAAATTATTGAGCGATCTACTTCCATTAAAAGCAGCTAGTGGTCTCTCAATTAATAATTTAAGAGAAGATCTGGAAATAAGTCACCGTGCAATTACAAGCTGGTTAAATATACTTGAGTCGTTCTATTACCAATTCAGAATTTATCCGTACTCATCAAAACTAATCAGATCTATTAAGAAGGAACCTAAATTATATTTAACTGATTGGTCTGAAGTTGAAAATGAGGGGGCAAAATTTGAAAATCTGGTTGCTTCACATTTATTAAAGTTTACTAATTATCTCTTTGAAAAGGATGGTTATAAAACAGGATTATTTTATTTAAGAAATGTTGATAAAAAAGAAGTTGATTTTCTGATAACTGTTGATAACAAACCTTGGTTCGCGGTGGAAGTAAAACTTTCTGAAACATCTCCGGCAAAGAATTTATCATACTTCAAAGAAAGACTTAATATCCCATTTAATTTTCAAGTTGTCAAACAGGATGGAATAGATTTCATTAAAGATAATATTAGAGTGATTTCAGCGAGTAAATTTTTAACAGGACTTGTTTAAAGAATAATAATATTAACGTATCAGGATAAACATAAAAAGTAATATTACTCGATTAGAATTGAGCAAGTCCTAATTCCTCGAATCCAAAAATGGATTAAGTGTAAAATCAGATTTTTCTTTTCCTGAAAAAATTTCTACTAATCTTTCTTCTTCAGATTTATTCTTGTCAACCCAGAGATATGAAGGTTTGAGATTTTGTTTGGCTGGAATTAATTCTGAATCGCCGATCGGAAATCCGGAAGAGTAAATATTTTTTTCATCAACTAATATTTTTTCGTTGGAAGAAATCAAATAGTCTCCATCATAAATCAATTGAAATCTTTCTTTCAGTAATTTGTAAGTTTCTTTGTACGAATACTGATTATAGCTTTCACCCTCACTTGTGAAAGCTATTTTAATAGCACTGTTTCCTTTATGAACAAGTACTGGAGTTCCTTTTACAACTTTTTCAAAAACGATTTCTGCATCTTCTCGTGAAAGTCTTACACAACCGTGAGAAACATTTTTCTTACCAAGATATTTATAATAACTTTTTCCGAGCAATGCATGAAAACCAATTCCATTATTGAATCCCATCCAGTTCAGCATAACTGTACTGTCAAACTGAACTGAATATTGTTTCTTTGCTTTCCATTGAATTGCAAATAAACCGGTATTCGTTTCCATTCCCTTTTCAACTCGTTTTGTTCCTGATGAAATTGGAAAATGAAATTCGGATCCATCTCTTGAGTAGAGAGTTGCATACTGAGTTAATAAGTTTACTTCTATGTAATGATCTTTATCAGTATAAAGAGTATCACGTAGTTGTTTGAAATCGTAATTCACTAAAGGATTAATTGAAAAATTAAATTCTTTCACTGAAGTAGATTTATTATTCAGGTAGGCACTGTTGAAGAGGAGAATTGTTATGACAACTAAAGCTGCTAAAAAAATTTTATTCGTTCTTTTCATTTTCAAAATACTTTCTGACAAGCTGGGCTTTCTTATTTCCAATAATTTTTGATAAAGATTCAGTGTTGGAATTTTTAATTTTTTCAACACTGCCCAACTCCGAAAGCAACTGATATGCCGTCTCTTTTCCAATTCCTTTTATCTCTGTCAGTTCTGTCGTTATAGTTCTTTTAGATCTTCTCTGTCTGTGAAAAGTAATTGCAAAACGATGTGCTTCATCACGAATTTGCTGTAATAACTTTAAACCTGATGAAGTTTTTGGAATCGATTCCGGTTCTGAATTTTCAGGAAAGAAAACTTCTTCAAGTCTCTTTGCGAGACCAATTATATTGTATTGTTTTATTCCGAGACTGTCCAATATTTCAACCGCACTTGATAATTGTCCTTTACCACCATCGACCATAATTAATTCAGGAAATGATTCTTTGTCATTAAGCAAGCGAGTGTATCTTCTTCTGATCACTTCCTGCATACTTGCAAAGTCATCAGGTCCATCAACTTCTTTTATTATAAATTTTTTGTATTCACTCTTCTTTGGTTTTCCGTCAACGAAAACAACCATACTTGCAACTGAATCTGATCCTTGTATATTGGAAATATCAAAGCACTCAATTCTTTTTGGTAAAATTTTCAGTCGAAGATCTCTCTGTAAAGCAGTAAGTGCAAAAGGAACATTTCCTTCCTTCTTCATTTTTTGCAGTTGAATTTCTTTCAGTTGTAGATTTGCATTTTCTTTGCACATCATTACAAGTGCTTTCAATTCACCACGCTGAGGAACAAATATTTTTACTTTTCTTTCAGCCTTTTGGTTCAGCCATTCTTCGAGCAGATTTTTTTCCAATGGTTCTGTTTCAATAAGTATTTCTTTTGGGATCTCAACATGATCGCCGTAATAAAATTTTATTGCTGAGTTGTAGATTTCCTCAATCTCTTCGTTACCATTCAAACTTAAGTGAAGCTGTTTCTTTCCAACAAGTTTGCCGGATCGAATATTAAAAACTGAACACGCAGAATCTTTATCTTCGAAAGCAATAGAAATTACATCTCTGTCTTCAAAATCATTGCTAACAACTTTTTGTTTTGATGAAATGATTTTCAACTGTTCAATTTTATCCCGAATCTCTGCAGCTTTTTCAAATTCCATATTAACTGAAGAAGATTTCATCTTTTCATTCAACTCTTTTATCAGATCATCTGTTCGTCCACGGATAACTTTTACAACTTCATCCACCATTTCGTTATAATCTTTTTGACTTACGAGACCTTCACACGGTCCATCACATTTTTTTATATGATAATCAAGACACACTTTAAATTTTTTCTTTGCGATTGATTCGGCAGTAATGTCAAGCTTACAACTTCTGATCTTAAAGACCTGATTGATCATCCTCAAAGCCGATTTCATATTTTTTACACTTGTGTACGGTCCAAAATATTTTGAACCATCACGAATTACTCTTCTTGTAGAAAAAATTCTTGGAAAAGGTTCATTTGTAACTTTAATGAATGGGAAGGATTTGTCATCTTTTAAATTGACATTGTATCTCGGTTTTAATTCTTTGATGAGATTATTTTCGAGGACGAGCGCTTCAACTTCTGAATCTGTAACAAACAGTTCGAGGTCAGAAATCTTTCTAACTAACGCTTCAGTTTTTGCATTTTGATTTTTCGAATGGAAATAACTTTTTACTCTGCTCCGTAGATTACTTGCTTTACCAACGTAGATCACTTTCTTCTTGTCATTAAAGAACTGGTAAACGCCGGGTTTACCGGGAAGGTTGGACAATTTATTTTGAAGTTCAGGATTCATCAATACAAATTAAATTTTTTCTTGCGATGAATCTTGAAAAAATTAGTGACTATTTCAATCGAAAAAAATATGATGACAAAATATTTGCTTAAAGTTATTTCTTCGGCAAAATCTCATTTTTACCAATAACAACAATACCACTTTCAGTTACTGTGAATTTTTTCTTATCAGATTCCAGATCGAATCCTATTTCATATCCTTCGGGAACATTTACATTTTTATCTATGATTGCTCTTCTGATTCTTGCATGTCTTCCAATGTTGCAATTATCCATTATTATTGAATCAGTAACGTACGAGAAACTGTTTACTTTAACATTTGGTCCAAGTATCGAACGTTCGACAAGACCGCCGGAAATTATACAGCCATCACATAAAAGTGAATTGAGACTTCGCCCAACACGTTCGCCTTCGTGCGATACAGTTTTTGCAGGTGGAAATTGATATCGAAATCCTCTTATTGGCCAATTCGCATCGTACATATTGAAGTCCGGATTGACACTTAGTAAATTCATGCTTGCAGAAAAGTAGCTATCAATCGTTCCGATATCTTTCCAGTAAGGCCGCGATTTTTTATTCTCATCAACAAACTTATAGGCATAAACATTTCTTCCGGTCATTACCATGTAAGGGATTACATCCTGTCCAAAATCATTTGATGGAATATGTTTTTCTTCCATCTCTTTAAATATTTCTCTCAACGTATTGGCATCAAAAACATATATACCCATGTTCACAAAAGCAAAATCAGGATTGTCAGGAATACCAGGAGGATTTTTCGGTTTCTCGATAAAAGAATCAACTTTGTATTCAGCGTTAACGCTCACAATTCCAAATCTGGTTGCTTCATCCTTGGGAACTTCAATACATGCCATTGATAGATGAGCTTTATTATCTACATGATATTGAAGCAATTTCAGGTAATCCATTTTGTAAATGTGATCTCCACTGAGAATCAAAACCTGCTTTGCTTTTCTTTCTGATGAAAAGAGATTCATATTCTGGTAAATAGCATTTGCAGTTCCAAGATACCAGTCATTGTTAAGTTTTCTTTGAGGTGGAATTGAATAAACAAATTCACCAAGTTCAGGATTAAAAATGCTCCAGGTTTCAAAGAGATGTTGATTTAAAGAATCAGATTTGTACTGTGTGAGAACATAAATTCTTCTTAACTCTGAGTTCAGACAATTTGAAAGTGCGAAATCAATTATCCTGTATCTTCCGCTGAAGATTACTGCAGGTTTGCTTCTCACTTTTGTCAACGGATAAAGTCTTTCACCCTGACCTCCCGCTAAAAGCATTGTTATTGTATCTCTTAATAATGACGAACCATGAATGGCCATTTTCTCTCCTTTAATTTCTTCGTAAAAATATATAAATATGATCTGATTGACAATTTAAGATAAGAGAGGCTTCCGAATTATTATCGATGTGTCACTCTGAGTCCGGCAGCTGCCAGATGAAGAGTCTCTTTTCAATTTAAAAACGAGATATTTCACTCCTGCCTTGCCGGCAGACTGGTCTTTTAATATAACAAATTAGAATTTTGCAGAAGTCTCTAATAGTTAATACATAAAAGTTGTAAATTCAGATTGGTCATTATTTCATTTTAACGCAGATGGGACGGATTATTGTATAAGTGAAAACGAAAAGAGTAATACTGATAATATTTCTGATAACTCTTATTCTCATTTTACCGGGAGCTGTTTATTATAAAATACAATTCTATAAACTAACCTATATCTATACCCACTTTCAGAAAATCGACGAAGATTATATAACCCCGAACCAACGAAAAATCGATATTACAAAATATGACCTTTCATTTGATCTTTATCCTGAAAATAAAATGTTCATTGCACAAGCTGTTTTATCAGGAAAAGTTCTTGATCAAACAATACCAACCATTGATTTAAATTTTTATGATAATTTCCGGATTAATAAAATTACTCTAAATGATAAGTCCGTTGAATATGAAAATGAAGGAACAAGATTATCAGTTAAATATGATTCTACTTTTCAAGATGAATTTGAAATTGTAGTTGATTATGAAGGAACACCTGAGAAAGCTGGTCTGGATGGTTTTGTTTTCGGAGTGAGAAATGGAACATCAGTTGTTTACAATCTGAGCGAGCCTACTTTTGCATCTTCATGGTTTCCGTGCAACGATACTCCTTACGATAAAACAAATCTCGAAATAAAAATTACAAATGATTCGGGAATGGTGTCTGTTTCAAATGGTGTACTGGTTGATGTAAAAACAACAGGAAGCAGAAAAACATATCATTGGAAAACAGAATATCCGATCTCAACATACCTTGTTGCAATTTATTCTTCAAATTATGAACATTTCTCTGACAAGTACATTTCTCATGATGGTAATGACACAATGAATGTAGATTACTATGTTCTTCCGGATAAACTTGATAATGCCAAAGCAGATTTTTCAAATCAAGTGAAAATGCTAGAAGTTTTTTCAAAATTATTTGGCGAATATCCATTCATAAAAGAAAAATATGGAGTCGCAGAATTTCTTTGGTATGCTGGCGCAATGGAACATCAGACAATCACCGGCGTCTCATCAAACATGATCAGTGGGAAAAAATTTTTTGAAGATACTTTTGTTCACGAACTTGCGCATCAGTGGTGGGGCAATGCAGTCGGTCCGAAAAGCTGGAAAGATATCTGGCTTAATGAAGGTTTTGCATCATATTGTGAAGCTCTTTATTATGAAGAAGTATCTGGCGAAGAAGCACTGCGTTCTACAATGTTGAGCAAGTATAGTAATAATTTCTCAGGTTCGTTAGCACAACCCGGACCTTTTTTATTTACACGGACTATGTATGATAAAGGTGCCTGGGTTCTTCACATGCTTCGCTGGGAAGTTGGTGATTCCACCTTCTTCAAGATTTTAAGAAATTATTACGAATCTTTTAAATACTCAAATGCTTCAACTAATGACTTTAAACAAGTATGTGAAAATGTAACTGGCAAAAATCTGAACAAATTTTTTGATCAGTGGGTTTATGGCGAAGGACAGATTGAACTGGCGTACAAAACAGAAAACAGTAATACAGGAAATGATTATTTAGTCAGGATTCAACTCGAACAGAATCAGGAAGATTATGAGGTATTTCACTTTCCACTGGAAATAAAATTGAGCTACACTGATTCAACGTTTAATAAATTTAGATATAATATTACCACAAAGGATACTCTTCTGGAAATACCTGTAAAGGAATTTCCTGTATCCGTTGACCTTGATCCTGACAATTGGCTTCTGGCTCAGATTAGCCCGGAACATAAATGAGTGAGTTTTATTTCCATTCGTATATAATTACTTTTGTTCAGAATAATATTAATTAGTTGAACCTGTGGAAAAAACTTACTTCTTTATTTCTGATATTCATCTAGGACTACAAAGCAAATCCGAAGAGGAGAAAAAAGAAAAAAAACTTGTCAGCTTTCTGAAATATGCAGAAACTCATTGTGATGAATTATTTATAGTTGGCGATCTATTTGATTATTGGTTTGAATACAAAAGGGTTTATCAAAAAGGATTTTACAGAACGCTTTCAGCTTTAAAGGATCTGAGCGAGAAGAATATCAAACTTCATTATTTTATTGGTAATCATGATTTCCTTCATCGTGATTTTTTTGAGAAGGAATTTAACGCAACTATGTATGATGATCCATTATCAATTGAATTGAATGATAAAAAATTTTTTATCGCACACGGTGATGGTTTAGTCAGTAATGATACCGGTTATAATATTCTCAAGTGGATTTTAAGAAATAAATTTTTTCAGTGGCTCTATTCATTACTTCATCCTGATTTAGGAATTAGTATTGCAAGCAGGACGAGTAAATCAAGCCGTGCATATACCGATAAAAAAGATTACGGTGAAGTTGATGGATTATACGAAGCTGCAAAGAAAAAAATTGATCAGGGATATGACTTCGTGTTATTCGGGCATTTACACAAGCACATCTGGCAAAAGTATAAACACGGTAATTATATCAACCTGGGTTCGTGGATTGATAAACCGTGTTACGGTGTATTTAAAAATAAAAATTTTGAGATAGTAATTTTGTAGAATTTATTTTTAATTGATTGGGGTTATGGGTGAGATAGATTTCGAAAAGTATTTTAACGATTCAGCTTATAGAAATAAGAAGATGAAATCAACCAATAATAAAAAGAAAACGTGGCTAATAGCTGGTGCTGTTATTCTCGTTCTTCTCGGGAGCCTTATTGCTTTTATTTTTAGCGGTCTCCCATCACTTGAAGAACTCGAAAATCCAAAACCACAACTCGCCAGTAAAGTGTTCACTGCCGATGGTGAACTGCTGGGGCAGTTTTTTATTGAGAATCGTATTGAAACTCACATAAATAAACTTCCGGACTATTTGATAAAAGCTTTGGTTGCTACTGAAGACAGAAAATTCTATGACCATTGGGGAGTAGATGTTACAAGATTCATCAAAGCAATGATAAAAAATATATTCTCACTTTCACTTGCGGAAGGTGCGAGTACAATAACTCAACAGCTTGCAAGGAATCTGTATGATCTTAAAGTTACCCATGAATCACAATTCGATAAAGCAATAAGAAAAGTCCGCGAATGGCTGACTGCCGTTCAGATTGAAAAAAATTTTACTAAGAATGAAATAATAGAACTGTATCTGAATGTTTCATATTTCGGAAGAAGTGCGTACGGAATTGAGGCAGCAAGCCGCGTTTATTTTGGTAAAAGTGCAAGTGAATTAACATTACCTGAAGCAGCTTTATTCGTAGCATTGCTTAAATCACCCAGAGATTTTGATCCTGTCAATCGTTATGATAATGCTTTACAAAGAAGAAATCTTGTAATGTATAATATGGTTTCGGTGGGATTTCTTGATAAAAATGAATACGATAAATTAAAGGAAGAACCGATTACACTTGCCTCTGAAAAACCCAGTGTTATGAGAACGATCGCTCCTCACTACCTGGAATACATTCGCATTCAGATGTCGGAAATTGCAGATAAACATGGTTTCGATTTATACAGAGATGGATTGAATATTTACACTTCAATTGATTCTCGGATGCAAAAAATTGCCAACGAGGTTGCTGCAAAACATATTCAGGACTATCAAAAGATATTTGACAAAAACTGGAACTGGAACCGAAATAAGGATTTGTTATCTGAACTTGTTGACAATGCAATTAAAAAAACAAATGAATATAAGAATGCAGGTACATCGAAAGACAAAGCAGCAATATATAACAGATTAAAAAAGGATGAGGGTTTTATTGATTCTGTAAAATCTGTCGCAACTAAAATTGAAGTTGGTTTTGTTGTTATTGATCCATTTACCGGTCAGATAAAAGCAATGGTTGGAGGAACAAACCAGGATTTCGGAAGAGGGCTAAATCATGTTACCGGAATAAAAAGACAACCAGGTTCTTCATTTAAGCCGATGGTTTATGCAACAGCAATTGAGAACGGATATTTCCCGGCTTATACAATTCTTAATCAAAAATTTGATTACAATGGCTGGAGTCCGTCAAATTCTGATAACGAATATACTGCGTACGAAACAATGAGATATTCTCTAGCATTATCTCTCAATGTAGTAACCGGTAGAATGACAATAAGCGATATAGCTCCACCAAAACAAGTTGTTCAAATTGCTAAACGAATGGGAATAGAATCTAAAATTGATCCTTATCCTGCAATTGCGCTTGGGACTTCTGAAGTTACTCCTCTGGAAATGACTTCTGCATTTGGAACATTTGTTAATGAAGGTATTCATGTTCAACCAATCTCAATCATAAAAGTTGAAGACAAAAATGGAATTTTAGTCGAGCAATTTGTTCCTGAATATGTTCAGGCAATTTCTCCGCAGACAGCATCAATCATGCAGAGTATGATGTCGGATGTGGTTTCATACGGTACCGGAGCCGGGGTACGAAGATTCTATCAATATCCTGCAGCCGGAAAAACCGGTACTACACAAAATTTTTCAGATGCATGGTTTGTTGGTTATACCCCTGAACTCGTTGCAGGATGCTGGGTTGGTTTTGATGATCACAGAGTCAAGTTTACTGATTGGTACGGACAGGGTGCAAGAGCCGCTTTACCTATTTGGGCAATGTTTATGGAAGCTGCTTACAAAGAAATTAAAATACCCGTTGGTTATTTTAATTCTGTTGGAGGAATTGATACAATTGCATTTTGTAAAAAAACAATGGAACTTGGTGATACAAGAGTGGCTAATCAATATTGTCCTGAATTAGTTTACGATATTGTAAACAGCAAAAATGTTCCTATGACCTGCGAAATTCACACAGATAAAAATGTGATTATAAAAGAAGAACGAACAGGTGAAACCGGATGGTGAGTCCAATCTATAATTTACGATGTATAATGTATAATTATTTCTTTAAAATCTAAAATTCAAAATTGAATGGTTTAATTCATAATTTTACATTATAAATTATACATTCCTTTGCCCGGATGGTGAAATTGGAATACCTGTCTGCCGACAGGCAGGCACGCTAGCTTATGTATAAAGTGTATGTAATAAAAAGTAAGCTAAGAAAATATATCTATGTAGGTATGACATCGAATATAGAGGAAAGAATTGAGAGACATAATAAGGGATACGAAAAAACAACAAGAGCGTATAGACCGTTTGAATTAATATATACAGAAGATCAGGCAACGAGAGAAGAAGCGAGGAAAAGAGAAAAATATTTTAAGTCAGGAGTTGGAAAAGAGTTCTTAAAAAAAATGTAATCAAATTGCCCGGATGGTGAAATTGGAATACCTGTCTGCCGACAGGCAGGCACGCTAGCTTATGTATAAAGTATATGCAATAAAAAGTAAGATAAGAAAATATATCTATGTAGGAATGACGTCGAATATAGTGGAAAGAATTGAGAGACACAATAAAGGTAACGAAAAAACAACAAGAGCGTATAGACCGTTTGAATTAATATATACAGAAGATCAGGCAACGAGAGAAGAAGCGAGGAAAAGAGAAAAATATTTTAAGTCAGGAGTTGAAAAAGAGTTCTTAAAAAAAATGTAATCAAATTGCCCGGATGGTGAAATTGGTATACACGCTAGCTTCAGGAGCTAGTCCACGCAAGTGGGTGGGGGTTCAAGTCCCCCTTCGGGCACAAAAAATTCTTCCCAACTAGCAACTTGCAGGTTCTTCCGAAGGAATCCCTTCGGGAAAGTCCTGTTCCGGGCATCATTCTTAATTCACTTTTTCTATTTTAACTTTTGCGGGTAATTAAAAGCTTTTGATTGCTTCATCAAGTGATTTATAAGTATCAAAAACCTGGAGAGTTGAAGTTTTTTCTCTTAATGCTTTAAATACTGATGGTGGCTCGACAATTTTCAAATCGCCGCCAATCTTAATTGCAGATCTTTTAGCATAAACAAGCGTTCCCAGGAAAGTGGAATCCAGGAATTCACATTGACTGATATCTACCACCAGCTTTCTGAATTTTTTCTCTAAATTGTCATCCAGAATTTTTTTAAATTCAATAGCTTCCTTCAACGTTGCACGTGTCAGATTCACAACTTCTACAACAACGTCGTTTTCTATTTTCTTTTCGAAATCATCCATTAAGGCTCCATTTTTATTGAACACTATTCCTTAACATTAAGATTCAATATTTACTTAATCCAAAATAATTGTCACTTACCAAACAAATTGGATCAAAATATTCAGACAAAAAATAAATAATTGATGCTCATTTTACTATAAATGGCGATTCATCTTGTTCAAAAATAAACTCCTTTTTTGCTAAATGAAAATATTTCTTAGGTTAAAGCAACAAATTTTTTTGAATATAAAGTTCTTTAGAGGTTATTATAAATTTATCTGACTCCATTGCTGCTGGTTATTCAGAGTCAATCAGACTTGCAAAGAAACATTACGAAAATTTTCCTGTCATTTCTTTATTAATTCCTAAAGAATACAGAAGAGATATTTCAATCATTTATTGGTTTGCCAGATCTGCTGATGATATTGCTGATGAAGGAAATTTAACAACGCAAGAACGACTTCGGAAACTTTCAGATTTTGAGAACCGATTAATTTCTGTACTTAAAAATTCTTCTGGTAATAATTTAGAACTGGCACTTCGAAATTCAATTATAGAAAGAAAATTAACTCAAGCTAATTTTTTCAATCTTTTAAAAGCTTTCAAACAAGATGTGACTAAAAGCCGGTATAATAATTTTAATGAGGTATTGAATTACTGTTCAAATTCTGCTAATCCTGTTGGAAGGATATTATTGGAACTTTTCAACATAACTGAAAGTGATGCGATATATTATTCGGATAGAATTTGTACAGCACTTCAAATTACTAATTTTATTCAGGATACTAAGACTGATTTTCAAAAGGGCAGAATTTACTATCCACTTGATGAAATGTTAAAATTTAATGTAAATGAAAAAATGTTTGAGATGAAACAAATTAATGATAACTTGAAGTCGCTTATAGAATTCACTGTGAACAGAACACAGACGATGTTTGATGAAGGCAAAGCTCTGCTAAAATTACTTACCGGTAGATTTAGGTATGAAATAGCCTGGACAATAAAAGGCGGCGAAGAAATTCTTGCTAAAATCCGCGGCGCTGATTTTGATATAATTTCAAAAAGACCAATTTTAAAGAAGTCGGATTATCTGAAATTATTATTAAAAACGTTTTTAATATGAACGATATCGCAAAAGAAATAGCAAAAAAAAGTAAAAGCAGTTTCTATTATGCATTTAATCTTTTACCTGCTGAAAAGCGCGATGCAATGAATACTGTTTATGCTTTCTGTCGTGAAACCGATGATATTGTTGATGAAGGTTCAGTTGATGACAATCTTAAATTTGAAAAACTTCGTAAATGGAGAATTGAACTGGAGAAATCTCTCAATGGTCATTCCGATTATCAGTTGATTAATAAACTATCCAGAACAATTCAGAAATTTAAAATCCCACTTGAGCCATTTTTTGATCTGCTTAAAGGAATGGAAATGGATCTTCGGCAGAAACGATATCTGACATTTAATGATTTACAAAATTACTGTTACAATGTTGCATCAACTGTCGGATTAATGTGTATAGAAATATTTGGATATCGTCATCCATCTGCAAAAGATTTTGCTGTTAATCTGGGAATAGCACTTCAGCTTACAAATATTTTACGTGATGTAAAAAAGGATGCCGAAAGAGGAAGGATATATCTTCCAAATGAAGATCTCCTGAAATTCAATTATCATGAATCAGATATTTTGAATTGTAATTATAATGATGATTTTCAGCGGATGATGAAATTCCAGGTTGAACGTGCAAGAGGTTATTTTAACGTTGCCACAAGTTATCTCAATCGTGAAGACAAAAAAACAATGTTTGCAGCCAGAGCGATGCAGCATATTTATTACAGGATGCTGAATAAAATTGCAGAGGCAGATTACGATGTTTATAATAAAGAAATAAAAATTTCTACTGTGAAAAAAGTTGGAATATCACTTGGAGTCTGGGCAAAGTATAGTCTTGTCTATTGATTTAAAATTATTCTGATTGATGCAGAAAAAAGTTATCGTGATCGGGGGTGGTTTTGCAGGGCTTTCCGCAGCAGCATATCTCTCAAATAATAATTTCAGAGTTACACTTCTTGAAGCTTCACCAAAATTAGGCGGCAGAGCATATTCTTTCAAAGATAAAGAAACAAATTCCATAATTGATAATGGTCAGCACATTTTGATGGGCTGTTATAATGAAACACTCAATTTTCTTTCACTTATAGGTGCGACCGATAATTTTTACTTTCAAAAAAAACTGGAAGTGAAATTTGTAAAGGAAGGATTTAAACTCTCTGCGATTAAAAGTTTTTCAAATTTTTATCCTTTCAATTTGATGCTCGGTTTATTGAATTACAAAGCCTTGAATCTTAGTGAAAGAATCAGTTTATTAAAATTATTTCTAAAACTTCCGTTCTTATCATCGGATAAATTCAGTACAATAACTATTCGCGAATGGCTTGAGTCAGAACGTCAGTCAAAAAATATTCAGGATTCATTCTGGAAAATACTTGCGGTGGGTGCATTGAACACAAGTATTGAGAAAGCTTCAGCGAAAATGTTCATTGATATTCTCAAACAAATTTTTTTAAAAGATAGCAAATCAGCCTCCATCGTTTTGCCAAAATTTGGTTTGAGTGAATCTTATTGCAATAATGCTGAAGAGTTCATTCATAAAAATGGGGGAGTGATAAAAACATCGGAAGCAGTTGAAAAGATAATTATCTCTGAAAATAAAGCCATCGGATTAGAATCAATAAAAAATAATTATTCAGATTTTGATTTTGTTGTCTCAGCTATCCCTCCTTTTTCACTTGCAAGAATTATAGGGATTGAAGACATAAGCCAGATTCCTGATTTTAAATATTCTTCCATTCTTAACATTCATCTTTGGCTGGACAGCAATAATCTTCCCGAAGGATTTTTTGGATTTATCAATTCACCGTTGCATTGGATATTCAATAAGGGAAGTCATTTAAACATTGTTATCAGCGATGCAGATGAGCTTGTTAATAAACAGGATGACGAATTATTTGAGATAGTAAAAAATGAAATGAAAAAATTTTTTAATCTGAACCAGGAATCAATCAGAAGGTATAAAATCATAAAAGAAAAACGTGCGACATTTATTCCATCAATTGATGTGATAGCTGACAGACCATCACAAAAAAATACAATTAAAAATTTAATATTAGCCGGTGATTGGGTTGATACAGGTCTGCCATCAACTATTGAAAGCGCAGTTAAAAGCGGGAGAATTGCAGCTGATCTTATCTCCTGAACTTGTTTCAGAATATTATGCATTTAGTAATTAGATACTGAAATAAATTCAGCATATTATTCCAATCCTTCTTCACTAAGTAAGTAAGCCATTATCGCAATTGCAGCAGCACCAAGTTCAAACTCACGCGGATGAACGGCATCAAAAACATCGTTAGCTGAGTGATGATAATCCATATATCTCTGATCATCCGGAACGTAGCCAAGATGCAGTTTTGCATTCTTAATTTTCTGAACATCAACACCGCTTCCACCTTTTCGTATCCATTCAATGTTGGCTTTTTCTAAAACGGGAATCCAGGTCTGGAATCTGTTGATGATTTCAGTTGAATCAGTCTCAACATAAAATCCTATCGGAGTAAATGCACCACGGTCTGATTCAAGAACTGCCAGATGAAGATCAGAAGAAGTATCAGCAAATTTTGCATATTCAATCGCACCGCGGGTTCCATTCTCTTCATTGATAAATAAAACACATCTGATTGTCCGCTTTGTTTTTATACCAAGCCGATTGATCAGATCGAGTGCTTCCAAAGTTTGAATACATCCCGCGCCATTATCGTGAGCACCGCATCCAACATCCCAGCTATCAAAATGACCACCAACTAAAACAATTTCATCAGGCAATTCAGTTCCCTTAATTTCTCCGATCACATTAAATGATTCCACATCAGGTAAAGTTTTGCAATCCAGCTTGAGATTTATTTTTAAGTCGGGATTTTTATTTAATTCATCGCTTAAAAAATCTGCATCAAGATAACCCAATGCAGCAGCAGGAATTTTTGGGATTGAATCATTGTAATCCATCACACCCGTATGAGGAACGTTGTCATGCTTGGTAGTTATTGATCTGATCAGAACTGCTACAGCTCCGTATTTTGAAGCTTCAATAGCACCTTTAACTCTTTGATCAACTGCACCTCCATAACCTGCAAAAGTATTTATCTTGCTTTCATCAAGAGCGCGACTGAAGAAAACAATTTTTCCATTTACTTCCGCTTTTCGCTGAACAAGTTCACTAAAAGATTTTAACTCAATTACACCAGCGGTTATTCCATCAACCGGAGTTGCAACGCTTCCACCCAAAGCAAGTAATTCGAGTTCTTTATTTTGATACAGAATTGTACAGCTTTGAATATTACCTCGTTCCCAATGCGGAACCATAACAGGCTGCAGCCAAACTTTATCGAATCCAAGCGATTTCATTTTGTCATACGCCCAGTTGATTGCATTTAAAGAATTTTCCGAGCCGCTCAGTCTCGGTCCTAATTCACAAAGTTCGCGAAGATATTTATAACCCTTTCGATCCTTCAGCGCAGTTTCAACAATAAGTTGTGCGTTAGAATTATGTTGTTTAATTATTGTTGCTGTTTCTACTGTTGTCTGCGGCATAATTGATTCTACATTAATAAATAAGTGAAACGTTAATAATGGAATAAACAGATATTTTTTCAATTTAATCCTTAAATCAAAATATTGATTATATTTCTATTATTCTGATTCCAATTTCGTACACAGAATTTTTATATTTCGATACGTAATTCATTCATATTAAGAATTATTATCTATTACTGTAATTTAAAGAAGCGAATAAAATGAAACTAACTTTCGCAGCAATATTTCTAATAATATCTTCTCAGAATTTTTATACTCAAGACTTACCTCACTGGATGACTTCAGAAGAATCAATACTCTGGCAAAATTATAATTATCCGGTTAACCCGCTTTTTTCTGATCCACCTCCTTCACCTGTGCGTGGAATGGCTGAATGGGAAGAACTTCAGGGAATTATAATTACATGGGCTTCATTCCAGAGTATCTTGCGTCAGATTGTAGATTATGCACAGGAAGAAGGTTTTGTATTCATAATCTGCAGCGATTCAAACTCAGTAAAAACATATTTGCAGGCTGGAGGAGTACCACTACACAACATTAAATATCTAATAACTTCTTATAATTCAATTTGGGTTAGAGATTACGGACCATGGACAGCATATACAAACGATATTGATACTCTGAATATTATTGATTGGATTTATAACCGACCGCGACCATTAGATGATGTAACTCCGGTTTTCTTTGCTAACTATATTAATTCACCAATTTATCAGACAACAACTTCACCATATAATCTTACTCATGCAGGTGGCAACCTGATGATTGATGGACACGGAACTGCTTTCTCATCAAAATTAATTTTAAATGAAAATCCCACAAAATCAGAAGAACAAATAAATGAGATAATGAACAAGTTTCTGGGAATTGATCGTTACATAAAAATGGAAAACTTACCTTATGATGGTATTCATCACATTGACATGCACATGAAACTTTTAGATGAAGAAACGATTTTAGTCGGTCAATATCCTTTAGGTGTAGCTGATGGACCGCAAATAGAAGCTAATCTCCAGTATATCTTGAATAATTTTCAAACTTGTTTCGGGAGACCGTATAAAATTGTAAGAATTCCAATGCCACCGGAAGGCGGGCAATATCCTCCGTCAGGTGATTATCGAACTTATACTAATTCGATGATAATTAATAAAACCGTAATAATCCCAACATACGAATATCAGTTCGACACAACTGCATTCAGAATTTATCGGGAAGCGATGCCTGGTTATAATATTGTAGGAATTAATAGTAATTCAATTATTCCTTCACTTGGAGCAATTCATTGTATTGTAAAAGAGGTTGGTACATTTAATCCAATCTGGATATCACATCCGAAAATGGAAGCAGTAATTGAAACTGCGGATTCCATTCCGGTTGCTGCAGTAATAAAATCCAAATCCGGAATTACCGAAGCAGCAATATTCTGGACATCAGATACATCGCAAGGTTTCATTTCTTCACCAATGTTTTTTAATTCTGGTGATACTGCTGTTGGCTACATTCCTTCACAACCTGACAGTACTGAAATATTTTACTACATATCTGCAACTTCGGATATGGGTAAAACGATTACCAAACCATTAGTAGCTCCGGATGGATTTTATAATTTTTTAGTTGAGAATTCAGTAACAGATATTGCTGAAAACTCACAACCACTGGAATTTTATTTATCACAGAATTATCCAAACCCATTCAACCCAAGTACAGTAATCAGTTATCGGTTACCTGTAACCGGTTTTGTAACACTAAAAGTTTTTGACATTTTAGGAAATGAAATCACAACTCTTGTCAACGAACATAAGCAACCCGGCTCTTATGAAGTAGAATTTAACACGGCAAGTCATTCCGGCGAAGTCCGGAATCTACCAAGTGGAGTTTATTTTTATCAATTGCTTGTCTCGTCTTTACAAAGCAAAGACGGAAAAGCAGGATCATTTATTGAAACCAGGAAGATGGTGCTGCTGAAATAATTCCGATGCACTTAAAAGCTAAACAGTATATAAAGCAGCTTCATCTAAAAAAACATCCTGAAGGCGGTTATTATAAAGAAGTATATCGTTCCGGTGAAATAATTTTACCTGAGCATCTGCCGGCAAGATATAAATCATCAAGAAACTTTTCGACTTCAATTTATTTTCTGCTTGATGGAAAACAATTCTCCGCATTTCATCTTCTTCAATCCGATGAGCTCTGGCATTTTTATGATGGATGTCCCGTAATCATTTATATAATTAATCAGGAGGGAGAGCTCGATATTAAAAGATTGGGAAAGAACAAAGATTGTGAGCTTCAAATTGCAATAGAAAAACAAAACTGGTTTGCGGCTGAGCTTGAAGACAAAAAATCATTTGCACTTTTTGGATGCACTGTTTCACCGGGATTTGAATTTGATGATTTTCAGATTGGAAGCAGAACACTTTTAACCGAAAAATTTCCAAAGTATGAAAAGCTCATTTGCACGTTCACCAACCCTGATTGACTTAAATCGTTAAAGACTGCATACACAAGTTTGATACTCAAATTCTGACCAATATTAAACATATATAGGATATATATTTTCATTGCAAATTAGTTTGTTTCACGTAAATTTTGCGTTAGAAAAAACTTGTTTTTAAAAGAACCACTGCGAAGTAACAAAAGGATATCTTATAGAATAATTTCTACAATTGGTTACTAATTAAATTCGGATATATCCTTAAGGGAAAGTTCATTAAACACAGGATCCTAAATCTGGCAAAAGAGATTCTTCGCATTTGTCTGTTTGCACTTGCGATTTTCTTCGCAGGAATCAATCTTGGATTCCAATCGCCGCAAGAGCCCAATCTGAATCATCCATTGTGGTTCAATGCTATTTTTAAATCTGTGCAGGCTGAATACAATCAAACTCTTCAGCAGGAACACTTAACAGAATCAACCTTCAATTCACTACAGCCTGATAATCAGACTTCATCATTAAACCTGATGGATTATTTACTTCCTCCTGAGAATCCGGATGGAATTGAATTCGATTTTGAAATACCAGATTCAGATTCCGGGGAACAAAAAACCGGTGAAGAAAAAATAGAACTCGATCCGAAAGAAATGCTAAAAGATTCCACAGAAGTTCTGCCGGATTCCCTGCTTGCAAAAGATGATTCACTAAAAGTTGATACGGTAAAAATTGATTGGAGAACTTTAGACTCTACAGCCAGACTTGAACAATTCAGATTTCAGCGCGAAGAAAAACCCTATATTGAAGCAGGAGAGAAGAAGCAGTCAAAATTTTTTGCACAGCCTACCACAAATTTAAAACAGCGATCTGTAAAGATTGATTCAACAGGACAATTTGTTGAAGTTCGTGAGAAGATAGGAACGCACGAGCCCAAGCTTGTACTCAGAATGCCTCTTGAAGATTATATTAATTTGAAACTTGGTTTAAAGGAAAGAGAGGACTGGGAAAAACTTGCTTATGCCTATGAATTAAAAAGTGGGACCGTCGGGCTCGGTGAATTGATTACAAGTTTTACTGATTTTGAAATTCCATTACCGAGTGTAGGAGTACTCAGCATTTTTGGAGAACCAAAAATCAGTTTAAAAATTGGCGGCTCCGTTCAAATTCATGGTGCATGGAGAAACGAAACTACTGAAGGTGTAACTGCAAACCGGCTTGGTAATACAAGAAATGAACCTGATTTTAAGCAGCAGGTGCAAATAAATGTCAGCGGAACGATTGGTGATAAACTGAATATTAATGCTGACTGGAATACCGAAAGAACATTTGAATATGAGAATCAGCTAAAAATAAAATACACTGGATACGAGGATGAAATTATCCAGAGTATTGAAGCCGGAAACGTTTCAATGCAAACTCCTTCTTTGATTGGTGGTGCCGAAGCACTCTTCGGTGTGAAAGCTTTATTTCAAATGGGTCCTTTCAAACTAACAACTCTCGCAAGCCAGAAGAAAGGTGAAACAAAAGAAGTTGCAGTTTCCGGCGGTTCAACCTCACAGGAGTATTCCGTCAGAGCGTATGATTATTCTGAGAATCACTATTTTATTGATAAAGTTTATTCTGACCGGAATCTAAAAATATTCGAAAATTATTATGCCAATATTCCTTCACAATACAATCCTGAATATAACGTCAATGAAATTGAAGTCTGGAAATCTATCAATCAGGTTGTAGCGGATCAATCAAAAATAAGATATGCAAACTGTTTTATTGATTTACCAACATTAAATGATGTTGGAGGAACATATCCGCCTTCATACAAACAGCCGCTTGAAAATCCGATTGCCGGGCAGCAGGAAACCGGAAGGTTTTTAAAACTTGAGGAAGGAACTGATTATATATTACATCCGGAAACAGGGTATTTATCTTTTAAGACTGCTTTAAACGAACAGGATATTATCGCAGTTGCTTTTAAACAAGGTCCAAACAATGTTAATACGTACGGACAATTTTTAAATACGATTACACAAACTGATACTCTGATTGTTCTTAAACTTGTAAAGCCCAGAAACCTTCAGCCATCTTATCGGGAAGCCTGGAGTCTGAGATTAAAAAATATTTATCCAACCGGTGCAAGAAACATTAAGCAGGAAGGATTCGAGTTTAAAATAAAATATGAGATTGTTGGTCAGGAACCTTCAGAGGAACTTCAAACTACTAATGGAAATAATGTAAGATTAATTCAGGTATTCGGATTTGATCAGCAGGGATCAGGTGGAAGCCCTGTTCCCGATAACATATTTGACTGGCGCCCTGGTTTAACGATTTTCCCTGAAACCGGAGAAGTTATTTTCCCAACTCTTGAACCGTTTGGCAAAGATATTCCGGCTGGTCTTGAAGATAAAGTTTATCAATCAATTTATGACACAACAAAAACTTATGCACGGCAGGATAAAGGACCGGATAAATGGATATTCAACGGTAAAAATACCGGCACAAGTTCAGCAACCTATCAGCTTGGATTTAACATTGTAGAAAATTCTGTAAAAGTCCGGCTGAATGGAAGAGAATTGAAAGAAGGAACTGACTATACAGTTGATTATAATATTGGTCAATTAACTATTCGAAATGAAGCTGCACTTGTTCCCGGTGCAGATCTGAAAATAACGTATGAACAGAATGATCTGTTTCAGCTCGCATCAAAAACTCTTCTCGGAGCAAGAGGTATTTACGATTTTTCTGATAAAACTCAACTTGGTTTTACTGTGATGAATCTGAACCAGGAAACATTGAGCGACAAAGTAAGAATAGGTGAAGAACCACTCAGTAATACTATCTATGGGCTTGATTTCAAAACAAGCGCTGACCTTCCATTTATAACTAATGCACTTGATTTTTTGATTTCAACAAAAGATATGTCAACTTTTACCTTTAATGGTGAATTCGCTCATATGTCTCCTGATCCAAATACTAAGAAAAGTACAATACCTGCTGATGCCGGTAAGAGCATTGCTTATGTTGATGATTTTGAAGGTGCGAAAAGAGTTGTACCAATCGGTGTTAATTATACAGGATGGAAGGACTTGAGTGTTCCCGAAGGACTGAACATTATTGGAGGATTATCCCGGTTAGAAAGAATGGATTTTAAAGCAAAAAGCATTTGGTTCACTGTTACTCCTTCAGATGTTGTGGTAGATAGTATTTATGGCGGCAGAAAGCAAGTTGCGCGTTCTGATCAGCAGATAACCGTACTTGATTATGTTTTTCTTCCGGATACACCCGGGACTTATAACTGGAATCCTGATCTTGTTCAGAAACAAAATAACTGGGGCGGAATGCAGCGTCTGCTTTCGTCAACTGCAAACAATCTGGTTGAACAAAATATTGAGTTTCTTGAATTCTGGATGCAGATTAAAAATGCACCCGCTGGTGCTTCTTTGAATATTGACCTTGGTGTGATTAGTGAAGATGTAATTCCGAATAACAGACTTGATTCTGAAGATAAAAATTTTAATGATGCTATTGATGAGGGAGAAGATACAGGTTTAGATGGAGAATTTGATGCACAGGAAAGAGTTACACATTCGAGCACGAAATCAGATCCGAGCGGCGATGATTTTACATTTTCCGGAGAAATATTATCTATCTTTGATTATTTCAATATCAATGGCACGGAAGGAAATGCTGTACTTACAGACGTTGGATTATTACCCGATACAGAAGATTTGAACCGTAATGGTTCTGTCGATCTGGCAAATAATTATTATCGCTATACTGTACCCTTGACAATCGATACTGCTTCAAATCCATTTATTGCCGGAGGAGGTTGGACTTCTTCTAACTGGTTTTTATACAGAATACCTTTGAAGGATACTTCATCTGTTCAAGGCAGCCCAAGTTTTTCAAATGTTGAAACTATAAGAATGTTTGTTCAAGGCGTTGACTCTTTAGTGTGGGTGAGGATAACAGAGTTTAACCTTGTGGGAAATCAATGGCAGAAATTAGTTGTCAATGATTCCGTATTGGCTGTTTCAACGGTTAGCTATGAGGAAAACCAGAGATACACAAGTCCTCCGGGAGTATTCAGAGAAAGAGACAGAACCAGACCTGATGAAGAAATTTATAATAATGAACAAGCGCTCAGTTTAGTTTATACTGATTTACCCGAGGGTGAATCACGTGAGGCAGTTAAATATCTTTTCAGACCTCTGGACGTTTTTAGTTACAAAGAAATGAAATTATATATTCATGGTGACCTCGATAAAAAAGTTGGCGGTCTTTCATACAATGATCCTCTCACGGGCAAATATTCAGCAGAAGCATTTTTCAGATTCGGTACCGATACGGCAAATTACTACGAATATCGTCAACCGGTAGATTCTGGCTGGACAAGCGTTTCAATAAATTTTGCTGACCTTACTGCAATTAAAGTTGCTGCCGCAGTTGTAGATTCTACAGGTAGAATCAGTGTGCCTGTTCCGGGGTCACCGGGACATTATTACATTCTGAAAGGTAATCCAACTTTAACAGCAATTAAATTTTTATCTGTCGGTGTTTTAAATCTGAATGATCCGACATTTAATCCAGGACCATTATCCGGTGAGGTATGGATAAATGAAATAAGAGTTGTTGGTGCAGACGACACTCCGGGATCAGCGTTTACTTTTAGTACTTCACTGAAGCTGGCAGATTTGATGACGGTTAATTTTAATGCAAGTCATAACGACCCTTATTTTCATAGATTGTCCGAGAGGTTCGGTTCGAGAGTGGAAAATCAAAACTGGTCTGTATCTACTGATCTCGACGTTCTGAAAATTTTTCCTTTTAATATGAGAGAGAGTAATCTTAAAGTTAATTACTCACACACTGAATCTCTTGGAAAACCATTATACATTCCGGGCACTGATGTAAAAGTAGATGAAGCTGCTGATCAATTGGTAAATGTTGAACCTGATTCTCTCGGTAATAAAAAAACACCGGAACAGCTTTACATTGAAACTCAAACGCTCTCTGTCACGAATTCTATTTCATCTTCAAACATCAAATTAAAAATCCCAACAGACTTATGGTACATCAGAGACACATGGAACTCATTAAGTTTTGGCTTCAATTATAGTAACAGGTTTAACCGAAGTCCAACCGTACTTGAATCAACAAGCTGGTTATGGAATGCATCTACTAATTATGCTTTTAATTTCAGCCCTGATCTTTATATCAAATTATCTGATCTGCCGGTTGTCGGAATTGTGTTCTCACTATTTAAAGATTATAAAGATTTGAAAATTTATTTTGCGCCTCAGAATTTCAGTGCAAACTTTACGGCTAACCGTAACAGGAACAGTAATCAAACCAGACCAAGACCCGGAGTTCCAACCGATGCGATTGTATCGCAGGATTTTACGACCGGAAGAGGTTTCAATTTTAACTGGAAATTGACTGAAGGTGGACTGTTAAATTTAAATCTAAACTACAACGTTAATATGAATTCCACACTTGCCAATTTACTTCTTGACTCAACGGGTGCAGAGAGAACCGAAGGTGATATTTGGAATGATATTATAAATGGAGCCGGATTCGGACAAGATTATCGTTATCAGCAATCTTTTGATTTAAGAACATCTCCAAAACTTCCTTCACTTTGGGACATAAATAGGTTCTTCACATTAAATGCAGGATATTCCGTTGGATACAGATGGGATTATGATCTACGTCAGGAAGATATCGGACGAAGTGCAGGTAATACTCAAAAATTTACAGCAGGAATGGTTCTGCGCTGGAAATCTCTTACTGAACCATTATTCGGCAGTGAGGATTCAAAAGAAAAAACCGAAACTAAAACTGGTACTAATCCTGTCGTGACAGATGATACTTCAAAAGTTGTTATCTCTGATAAACCATCTTCAATCGGCAGAGCATTTCAATTTTTAGTTTCAGCTATTAAATACGTCTTCTTCGATTGGGAAAACTTTACATTTAATTACGGTCACGATTACAGCGTATCCAAATCAGGAATTAAAGGTACCGGTACCGGCTTTTACAATTTTTGGGGAATTACACAAAGCGATGATAATGGACCTTCACGTGCTTTCCAGCTTGGATTGAGCAGCGATGTCGGACCGCGTTCATTTGTACCAAATGCTAACACTAATCTTAGTGATATATTCACCGAAAAGAACAGTATTGACTTTAAAACTGCAAGACCGTTGTGGGAAGGAGCAAAAATTGATATAAACTGGAACGTCAACTGGTCTGAAAATAAAAATGTATCACTTAATGCTGATGGGCTTGGCAACATAACAATTACCAATACAACTGCAACCGGAAGTTTAACAAGATCATTTCTTTCGCTGCCGCCAAGCTTACCTTTGGTTGAATCAGGAATTAAAAAAGTTTTTGCATTGTATAATCCAAATTCTGCTGATCCGCGCAAAAGTCTTTCCGATGCATTTGTTGAAGGGTTTGAAACTTTACCGATACTTTCCAATTTACCGATGTTTAGTGATGTTAACGAATACATCCCGAGGGCTAACTGGAGAATAACCTGGGATGGTCTTGAAAAAATTCTATTCTTCAAATCTCTGGCTGAACGTATCTCCCTTGAACATTCTTATAGTTCTACTTACACTGAAGGCTGGAAACTTTCAGCCGAAGGTAATCAGGAAATCCAAACTCAGCGTGTTGAATATGGATTCACACCTTTCGTTGGCTTAAACATTACTTTCGGTCAGGTTTGGGGCGGAAACCTAAATGGCACTGTTAAATTTTCTTCGAGAACAACCTATGATCTCAGCGCAAGCACTACAAATATTAATGAAACACTCTCAAGAGATATTGGGTTTACTGCAAGTTTTTCAAAATCCGGATTTGAAATCCCATTGTTTGGAGTTTCGTTGAAAAATGATGTTGAATTTTTAGTTTCCTATACAAGTACGAAAAATTCGGTTGTCAGATATGAAATGAATAATTTTACTGAAGATGGTATTCCCCAGGATGGAACAACGAGAACCACAATTGAACCAAGAATTAAATACACAATCAGTTCGAAAGTTTCATTATCGATTTATTATAAAAGATCTACCGTTGAGCCCGAAGGTGCAGCAAGAATACCTCCCACAACCACAAATGAAGCCGGACTGGATGTAAATATTGTGATACAATAAACCACTGATATTATTTAATTCGGCTTTTTTATAATATTATTGAATAGATAACTAAACGAATAGTAGAAAGAGATTGTAATGACTAAAAAAAAATTGCTTTGGGTAGATGATGAAATAGATTTACTCAGATCTCACATAATTTTCCTATCTGAAAAAGGATATGAAGTTGATACAGCGATGAATGGTGCTGATGCGATTGAATCAGTTAAAGAAAAAAATTATGATTTGATTTTTCTTGATGAGATGATGGCTGGAATGGGCGGACTTGAAACTCTCGCTCAGATTAAAGATATAAATCAGAATATTCCGGTTGTGATGATAACGAAAAGCGAAGAAGAAAGTCTGATGAACGATGCTATCGGTGGAAGAATATCAGATTATCTTACAAAACCTGTTAATCCCAGTCAGGTATTGCTTGTATGTAAAAAAATTCTTGAGGGTAAAAAAATCTCCGGGCAGTATGCAGCCAAAGATTATTTACAAGACTTCAACCAGATTTCTCAATCATTAGTAAGCAATCCTGATTTTGCAGAATGGATTGAAATTTATCTTAAGCTCGTTAACTGGGAGGTTGAACTTGATGTTCATCCGGAAATTGGATTGCAGCAGACATTAAATGATCAAAAGCGTGAAGCAAATAAAGAGTTTTCAAAATTTGTCGAAAAGAATTACAAAAACTGGATTAATTCGATTGGAAATATTGATACACCAACACTCACACCTGAAATTACTGAGAAATACGTTCTCAACCATATAAAACCTGGCGGACCATCTGTATTTTATTTTGTACTTGATTGTTTAAGAATGGACCAATGGTTGATAATCGAAAAGCATCTGCACGATTTATTCAAAATTGAAAAAGATTATTACTATGCAATTCTCCCGACCTCTACACCCTATGCCAGGAATTCTTTATTCAGTGGGTTATTTCCTTCAGAAATAGAAAAATACTATCCTGATTTATGGTCCGGAAATGATGATGATGAAAACAGTATGAACAAGTACGAAAAAGAATTGCTGCAATTGTTGTTAAACAGGAAGCGAATCAATCTTAAAAATGATCTGAAGTACATTAAAATTATTGATCCAGAAGTAGGACGGAATTTTGAACAGAATATTCTTTCATATAAGAACAACCAATTCACTGCTGTTGTTGTCAACTTTCTCGATATGATTGCTCACGGAAGATCTGATTCCGATATATTAAAAGAAATTGCACCCGATGAACCCGCATATCGCTCACTAACAAACAGTTGGTTTACTCATTCATCTTTGCTCGGTACTTTTAAAGCTATTGCGAGAATGGACAACGTGAAAGTTGTGATTACAACCGATCACGGAAGTATCAGATCGCTTCGTGGTGCAAAAGTACTTGGAGATAGAGAAGCATCAACCAATCTGAGATTTAAATATGGACGAAATCTGAAGGTAGATGATAAACATGCTATTTATATTAAAAATGCACAGGACTATAAATTGCCGAAACGCGGCGTTACAATTAATTATATCATAGCTAAAGAAGATTTCTATTTTGTTTATCCAACTGATTATCATAAATATCTTAGCTACTACAAAGATACATTCCAGCACGGCGGTATTTCGCTTGAAGAAATGATTTTACCAGTGATAACTATGGAGCCTAAATAATTTGGATCACTTTCCGTTCAGGATAAATACCCGCAGCGAAGAAGAATCTGCCATACTTGCCGCAGATTTTATAAAGTTATGTACTCAAGGTGAAAGAATTGTGTTGAATGGTGATCTGGGTGCAGGAAAAACTTTTTTCATTAAAGCTGCATTGGCTTCAATCGGAATTACAAATGTGAATAGTCCATCGTTCGCTATTGTTAACGAGTACCATAACAGTAGTCAAATTTATCATTTTGATTTTTACCGGTTAAAAAATTATGTAGAACTTCTTGATATTGGCTGGCAGGATTATCTGAATGATGAGGAATCTATTATCTTTATTGAATGGGGTAATCGTTTCAATTCAATCTTACCCTCAAAAAGAATTGAGATTAATATTTTGACCTTAACCGGTTCGGAAAGAGAATTCAGCTTTGAAAAAATTAGCTGAGTTAAAACCAATGCTCGCAATTGAAACTTCAGGAAGTGTTTGTGGAGTGTGTTTATTCTATTCTGATGAAAAATATTTTTCATCTTCAATAAATTTGAAGCACTCCCATTCGGAAAAAATATTTGAGATAACAAAAAACTTATTCAGGATCGCAGGAATTCAATCAAGAGACCTGGATTCAATTGCCGTATCTGAAGGTCCGGGATCATTTACCGGATTACGCATAGGATTTTCTGCTGCTAAAGGAATAGCTCATGGAGCTAACCTTTCAATTATTTCTGTCCCAACATTTGAAGCATTCGCCTATCAACTATCATTCATTTTGGAAAATAATGCTGATTTTATCATTTCAAGTAAAGTAAACAATGATGAGGTCTTTTTTACAAGGTTTCAAATTAATGACAACAATTATATATTTGGACAGGCGTTAACAATTTTGACAAATGAGCTTTTCATTGAAAAAGCTGAGGGTCACAGAGTTTTTGGAAATTCCGGACATTTAGTAAACCAAAGTAATAAATTTCCTCTTGTCCCTGATCCACTTTTCATCGCAAAATGGGCTGTTGAATTTGGTCAGGATAAAAGGACATTTGATTACGATTTTTTAGAACCAAATTATTTGAAAGATTTTATTATAAAGGAGAAAAGTAAATGATAAAGAACATTCTGATTTCATTCGTTTTATTTTCATCAATAATATTCGCCCAACTCATACAACCAAAGCTGGTTCTTCAGCAAAAAGAATATGATTTTGGTGATATTAAACAAGGTGATATCGTTACTCACACTTTTGTTTTATCCAATAGCGGTGGTGATTTGTTAAAGATTTCTAATGTCCAGGCTTCTTGTGGATGTACTGCTGCGGCACCTGAAAAAAATGAACTTGGACCTGGTGAATCAACAAATCTTACTGTTAAGTTTAACTCTGCTGGTCGAAAAGGAGTCCAAACAAAAACAGTCAAGATTTCTTCCAACGATCCACAAAATCCTGAAATGACGATTACTATTCGCAGTAATGTAGTCCTTCCCTCTGAAACAAGTACAGGCGATCCGGTTATTTATGTTACAGAAACCCAACACGATTTTGGTAAAGTTAACGAAGGCGATAAAGTAGATTATACATTCAAATTTGTAAATAAAGGATCATCGAATCTCATAATAAGTGATATAAAAACTTCCTGCGGATGTACAGCAGCGTTATTAAGTGCGGATAATTTAGAACCTGGTCAGGAAGGAACAATCAAAGTTGAATTGGATACTAAAAACAGATCGGGAAAAATGAGTCGTACTGTTACTATAAAATCCAACGATCCGAAAGAATCAACGAAAATACTTACTATTTATGCAGATGTTGTTAAAAAAGGAAGCTAATGCCCTGGTTCAGCAGATCAAAAGATAACATATCACCTGATTCACAAAAAAAAGATTTACCAGACGGTCTTTGGGAAAAATGCCCGGGATGCGGTGAAATAATTCATAAGAAACAACTCGAGGTAAATCTATGGACCTGCCTCAAGTGTGACCATCATTTCAGAATTGGCAGTGAAGAGTATATAAATATTCTTCTTGATGACGGAAGTTTCAAGGAAATGCATAAAAAGATGCGATCGCCTGATCCTTTGAGTTTTGTTGATACTAAAAAATACAAGGACAGATTGAATAATACTGTAAAAGCTCTCGGTCTTTACGAAGCAGTTCGTGTTGGTACCGGTAAAATTGAAAAAAGAGAAGTGGCTTTTGCATGTATGGATTTTCAGTTTATTGGCGGAAGCATGGGTTCGGTTGTTGGTGAAAAGATTTCCAGAATAATTGATAAAGCATGCAAAGAAAAAATTCCACTGATAATTATTTCCGAGAGCGGTGGTGCAAGAATGATGGAAGCAGCTTACTCATTGATGCAGTTAGCTAAAACAAGTGCAAGATTAACACGATTAGCTGAACTCAATCTCCCTTACATTTCTCTGATAACAGATCCAACAACTGGTGGAACTACCGCAAGCTATGCGATGCTTGGTGACATAAATATTGCAGAACCCAATGCATTAATCGGTTTCGCTGGTCCGAGAGTAATTAAACAAACTATTGGAAAAGATTTACCTGAAGGATTTCAAAAATCAGAATTTTTATTGGAGAAGGGATTTATTGATGTTATATCCCACAGAAAAAATTTAAAGCAAACGATTAGTGATCTCCTCGAACTAATGACCTGAGGCAGAAATTAAAACTGTTTCATCCCCACAAGAAATTTTATCCATCTCAAAAAAATTAAAAGCAGCCGGTAAGAAAATCGGTTTTGTACCAACAATGGGTTTCCTTCACGAAGGTCATTTGTCTTTAATCCGGGAATCAAAAAAGAAATGTGATGTAACTTTCGTCTCTGTCTTTGTCAATCCAACACAATTCGGTCCATCTGAAGATTTTAACAATTATCCTCGTGATATTAATAGAGATAAAAATCTTTTAAAGAATGAAAAAGTCGATTTTTTATTCTTACCTCTTACTGAAGAAATCTATCCGCAAAACTTCCAGACATACGTTAATGTTGAACACATCACAAAAAAACTTGAGGGTGAATTCCGTCCAACTCATTTTCGTGGTGTTGGAACTGTTGTGTTAATATTATTTAATTGTGTTCAGCCCGATTATGCATTTTTCGGACAGAAAGATGCACAGCAGCTTGCAGTGATTAAACAGATGGCAGAAGATTTAAAACTCGATATTCAAATTATTGGCTGTCCGATAATCAGGGAAAGTGATGGTCTAGCGATGAGTTCGAGGAATATTTATCTTTCTACTGACGAAAGGAAAGATGCACTTGTTCTGAATAAATCTCTTATTCTTGCAAAACAAATGATTGCTGAAGGTGAAAAAAAAGTTAATAGAATTTTATCTGAAATGCATGAATTGATTTCTTCTGTAACCACAGCAAAACTTGACTACATTAAGATTGTTGAAGCGAATACATTTGAAATAATAAATGAATTACTATCCGGAAATGAAGTTTATATTTTGATCGCATGTAGGATAGGGAAAACGAGACTTATTGATAATGTAAAAATCAAAGTCTAAGATACATCGATAGGTGTATTCAGTTCATAAACCTTTTGCAAACCTTTCAGAACTAATGCCTCATCAAAAATAATTTTTGGATCCAGATAGGGAAGTATATATCTGGCATTTCCACCTGTAGCAAAAATTATTGGCTGAACTCCTGAATTCTTTTCAAGATAGTTGATTGTTTCCTTAATCATCCCGATTGTTGCTGTTATTACACCACTCAATATTGATGAGTTGGTCGATTTTCCTATTATCCCTTTGTATGAGTCCTGATTTACAAGAGGTAATTGAGCTGTCTTTTCATTTAAAACTTTTAGCATCGTCTTGATTCCGGGTGAAATCAACCCACCTAAGAATTTTTTATCTGGCGAAACTATATTTATAGTTGTGGCAGTTCCAAAATCTATAGTCACAAGATATTGGTTACTGGAGAGCAATTGGTTTTTTAATGCAATACTAAAAGCGCCTGATGCTGAACAAAGTCTATCTATTCCAAGTGTTTCAGGAGTTTCGTAATCAATAATAAAGCTGAATTTATTTTGAATACCTGCCTTGAAAACAGGAACGCTATTTTTAGAAATGGTTCCAACAATATCTTCTTCAAAAGCTTTGTTTACTGAACTGACTGCTACTTCATCAAAAGATAATTTGTTAATATAATTCAGAAAATCAGCCCGATCAGAATGGATTTTGTAACCGGCAATATTATCTCCATCAAACAAAGCTGATTTGATGTTAGTGTTGCCAATATCAATAGCCAGCAGCATCAGATGAAACTCACATCACCGAAATGAATTTTTTCAATTATATCATTATGCTTGAGCAGCAAGTAACCATTTTCATCAATATCATAAAAAATTCCAGTCTTCATTATTTCATTATCAGTGACCGAGATCTTATCTCCAATCATTTTGCATTTAGACCTCCAATCGTTCAAAATATTATCCGGATTCATTGAGAGTTCATCTAAGTGTTCTTCAAAAATATTCAGGATTTCAGCAAGTATATTTTCGCGATCAACTGTATCTCCCGTTTCCAGCTTCAATGAAGTTGGTGGTAAATTAAATTCACCTTGAAATGCGACCTGGTTTAAATTTAGACCAATTCCAATTACAAGTCTTTCAATCTTGCTTCCTTTAACAGATGTCTCAGTTAAAATTCCGGCTACTTTTTTCTTGTTTATTAGTACATCATTTGGCCATTTCAATTCTGTTTTAATCTGAAATAAATTTTCAATCGCATTTACTACGGCTAATGAAGCAGCAAAATTTAAATGATTGATGTTTATTGCTGATATCAATTCTTTGGTCAACAGAATCGAGAATGTAAGATTTAATCCTTTTGCACTTTGCCAGGTCCGGTCTTTCCTTCCTTTCCCTGATAATTGCTTCTCAGCTAACAATACCGTTCCATTCATTTTATAATTTTGTTTTCCACTGAGCAGTTCAGTATTCGTTGATCCGATTTCTTCACAATAGATAAAATTTCGTCCGATTATTTCAGTCTCTAACTTTATATCAAAGTTTTCCAGGGTGAACATATTTACTCCATTTTCTTTTGTAAAGTTACTTAATTGATCAGGATTTTTTTGTGAACAGTCATTACATTGAACTACCTGAGTCAAATAATTTTGTAATAGGTTCGATCCTTATTCCAGAACTTACAGTTACCTGCGTTGCAAGATTGTCAGATTAATAACTTTCTTAATTACAAACTGTTGCCATTGTGTCAAGGTGTATGACTCCTCGATGATTGAAATACAAAGATTAAAAAATGTTAAGTGCTTAATAATTAAGGTGTTATGGAAAATGATCCATTTGGCATTTATCTTGGCAATAATACGACTTACTGAAAAGAATTTTTAATATCAGTTTTTAATACAATATAAAATAAAGGAGAAATAAAATGGGAAAAATAATTGGAATTGATTTAGGAACGACGAATTCGTGTGTGTCGGTTATGGAAGGTAATGATCCTGTTGTGATACCAAATTCCGAAGGCGGAAGAACCACACCGTCGGTGGTTGCATTTACAAAGTCCGGTGAGCGTTTAGTTGGTCAGCCAGCTAAACGTCAAGCGATAACAAATCCGAAAAACACTATTTTTTCTATAAAGCGATTTATGGGAAGATTTATCAATGAAGTTGGTACCGAGAAATCTGAAGTACCTTATGAAGTGATACCAGGTGACAATAATTCTGCACGCGTAAAAATTCAGGACCGTGTTTATTCTCCGCCTGAAATTAGCGCAATGATTTTGCAAAAAATGAAAAAAACTGCCGAAGATTATCTTGGTCAACCAGTAACAGAAGCAGTCATAACTGTTCCCGCATATTTTAATGATTCTCAAAGACAGGCAACAAAAGATGCAGGTGAAATTGCAGGTTTGCATGTAAAAAGAATTATTAATGAACCAACGGCAGCTGCATTAGCCTATGGTCTGGATAAAACAAACAGAGATCATATGGTCGCAATATATGATTTAGGTGGTGGAACTTTTGATATATCAATCTTGCAGCTTGGTGATGGTGTGTTTGAAGTTAAATCTACTAACGGTGATACTCATCTTGGTGGCGATGACTTTGACCAAAGATTGATTGATTACTTAGCAGATGAATTCAAGAAATCAGAAGGGATAGATCTTAAAAAAGATCCAATGGCATTGCAGCGATTAAAGGAAGCAGCTGAAAAAGCTAAAATAGAATTATCATCTTCTACCTCAACCGATGTTAATCTTCCGTTTATAACGGCAACACAGGAAGGACCGAAACACTTAAATATTAATTTGAGCAGAGCAAAATTCGAACAGCTAATTCATGACCTTGTTGACAGAACTAAAATTCCATGTCAGCAGGCTATGAAAGATGCGGGAGTTAAACCGTCGGATATCCACGAGGTAATACTTGTTGGTGGATCAATCAGGATACCGATGGTTCAACAATTGGTTAAGGATTTATTTGGCAGAGAACCACATAAAGGTGTTAATCCGGATGAAGTTGTAGCAATCGGGGCTGCTATCCAGGGCGGAGTGCTTGCTGGTGATGTAAAGGATGTTCTATTACTTGATGTTACACCATTGTCGCTGGGTATCGAAACGCTCGGTGGTGTTATGACGAAGCTTATTGATTCTAATACAACAATCCCCACAAAGAAAAGCGAAGTATTCTCAACAGCATCAGATAGCCAGCCATCTGTCGAAATTCATATCCTTCAGGGTGAACGTCCGATGGCAAATGACAACCGGACACTTGGGAGATTTCATTTGGATGGGATTCCACCAGCACCAAGAGGTATTCCTCAGATTGAAGTAACCTTTGATATTGATGCAAATGGTATTCTTCATGTTAATGCAAAAGATAAGGCAACAAATAAAGAACAAAGTATCAGAATTACATCTTCAAGTGGTTTGAGTAACGAGGAAATTGATAAAATGAAACGAGATGCAAAAGAGCATGCTGCAGAAGATAAAATGAAAAAAGAAAGTGTTGATGTAAGAAACCAGGCTGATAGTCTTGTCTTCCAGACTAAAAAACAGATTGAAGAAATGAAGGACAAACTTTCTGCTGATGCCAAATCTAAACTTGAGACCGAAATTAAAAAAGTTGAAGAGGCAATTGCAGCTAACAATTCTGAGCAGATGAAATCCGCAACTGAATCGTTAAATAAAGTATGGAATGAAATAGCATCTCAGCTTTATCAGCAGGCTGGGCAGCAGCAAGGAAATCAGCAGCAATCTGCAACTGGTTCCGAACAAACAAATGATAAGAAAGAGAATGTTCAGGATGCTTCATACGAAGTAGTTGATGATAACGATAACAAAGACAAATAAATTTATTATTCAGGGAGGATTACTCAAACTGATAGTCCTCCTTAATTTCAAGAAACGAATTTAATGGAGAAAAAAATGTCAGAGAACAAAGATATAATCGCAGTAAAAGCGTTTAACAATTACTCGATTGAAGAGATGTTACGCATACAAAATAATATTTCGCCTTCATCAGATATTTATGAGATCAGCGATGAATATATTTTAGTCGCGAACATGCCCGGTGTATCCAGAAGTGAAGTTCAGGTTAAAGTAATTGAAGGTTCACTTATGATCTTTGGGAAGATAAATTATGATGAAGTCTCAAATCGCGAGTACATCTTAAACGAAAATGAAGTGGGAAACTATTTCAGGAAATTCAAAATATCGGATTCAATCGATAAGAATAAAATCAACGCAAAATATGACAATGGTCAGCTCATTGTTCATCTTCCGAAGAATGAAAAAGCAAAACCAAGATCGATTGATATTTCCTGAATAAGTATAAATATTTTGATAAATCCACCCCGATTATTTTTATTTTAATCGGGGCTTTTTTATTGCTAAATTTCTTTATCATTTTACTCTGAAAAATAAATTTAAATGCATTCATCCGAACCAAAACACAGAGTTATATTCATAGATTTACTGCGGGCAATTGCTGTAATCCAAATGGTTCAAGGACACACAGTTTACGTTTTACTTGCAAAAAATTATATGAATGAAGAACTTCCGGTTTTTGCTTTATGGCATTTTTTAAGAGGGATGACAGCGCCCATTTTCCTCTTTACTGCGGGAACAGTGTTTACTTATTTGTTCAGCTCAGTTAGAAAACCATTTCTGGAAAATTACAGAGTTAAGAAAGGAATCAAACGTGCATTCCTTCTTTTATTTATTGGATACATGCTTCGTTATCCATCCTGGACAATAGTTGATTTTTCGCAAGTAACTCCGGAAGCATGGCAATCTTTTTTTATTGTAGATGTTCTTCAACTAATTGGTTTGAGCTTACTGATTTTGCTTTTCATATTATTCACAGTTGAAAAATTAAAACTAAATAATCTAGCTGCCTTCGTCACTGTTTCAGCAATAATATTTATTGCTTCTCCATTTATTGATAGTATCAATTGGATTGAAATTCTTCCTGCTCCTTTTGCAGCATATTTTTTCAGCGGATCGGGTTCTCTGTTTCCAATATTTCCCTGGGCGGGGTTTGTAATTTCAGGAGCAGTTTTGGGTTGTTATTTAGCGCAGAATCCAATGGTGTTCAAATCTTCACGATTCAGTATCTGGCTAGGGATAATTGGTGTTATATTTTTATTAGCCGCATATTTTAGTGAGTTGATAATGGATGCATCCTCAATTAATATTTTTAACCCGCAGGTTTCACCTGATACTATTTTCCTGAGGATCGGATTTGTTTTGGCACTTACATCACTGGTATCCTATATTTCTCTTAAAGTTGAACACATTCCGTATCTGATAATACTCATCGGGAGAAATACATTACTCATTTATGTTGTTCATCTTATAATACTCTACGGAAGTGTTTGGTCACTTGGACTTGGTGCAATTCTGGGATCAAGTTTAACCGGCTGGCAGTCATTCTTTGCTTCAATCGTAATGATAGCTTTGATGACTTTAATGGTTTTGATTATTCACCGGTTCAAAATCCGGAACAAAGAACTTGTTACCTGAAAAAAGTATCAAACTTTGTTTTGCTTTTTATAAATTTAGATAAGACATATTTATTAATTTGAATTCAGTTAATGCGTAAATCCAAATCAACAGATCCAAATATCAAAGAAGAAGAAAAAAACTTTGAACAATCGCTCCGACCTTTAAGCATCAAGGATTTCAGCGGTCAGCAAAAGATTACTGATAATCTGAATGTATTTATATCAGCGGCAAAAAAAAGAGACGAAGCATTAGACCATTCTTTACTGACTGGTCCCCCGGGACTTGGAAAAACAACATTAGCATATATTATTGCAAACGAAATGGGCGTAAAACTAAAAGTAACATCAGGTCCTGTTCTGGAAAAGCCTGGTGATTTAGCCGGCATACTTACTAATCTGGAAGAAAAATCTGTTTTATTTATTGATGAGATTCATCGCCTGAGTCCTGTTGTTGAAGAATATCTTTATTCAGCTATGGAAGATTACAAACTTGATATTATGATTGACAGCGGACCGAATGCCCGTACAATTCAGTTAAGTTTACCCAAATATACACTCGTTGGTGCAACAACAAGAGCAGGAATGTTAACTTCACCATTAAGAGATCGGTTCGGAATTAAATTCAGGTTAGATTATTATGAAGCTGACAACATTCAAAAAATAATTTTACGTTCTTCCAAAATCCTGAATGTCGAAATTGATGAGGATGCTTCATTTGAAATTGCAAAGCGTTCACGTGGTACACCAAGAATTGCTAACAGATTATTAAGACGAACACGGGACTTTGCCGATTTTGACAGTAAGAAAAAGATTGATATCGAAGTTTCTAAAAAAGCGCTCACTGCTCTAGAAGTTGATGACTACGGACTTGATGAAATGGATAAAGAAATTATTCTGGCAATAATTGAAAAATATAATGGTGGTCCTGTGGGACTGAATACTTTGTCAGTTGCCGTAAATGAAGATCCTGGAACTATTGAAGAAGTTTATGAACCGTTCCTTATTCAACAAGGATTCATTCAGAGAACTGCACGGGGCAGGGAAGCAACTGCGCTTGCTTACAAAAGATTCAATAAAAATAAATCTAAAAATGGAGACACAAAATCTCTCTTTGAATAGAGAGCAGATGCAAACTTGTCAGTAGTAGAACAATCAAAAACATAAATAATTGAAACCTTCACAAATAAAAATTGTTTTAATCTTTTCAATACTCCTTACCTCATCCCTGCAAGGTCAGGATGATTTATACATTCCCAGAGATATTCAGAAAACATATAATACCGGAACACGTTCATTAGATGGAAAACCAGGTCCTAATTATTGGCAGAACTCTGCTGATTATAAAATCGAAGCTGAATTTGATCCGGTTAATTACCTATTAAACGGCAGGGAAGAAATAACTTATTATAACGATAGTCCGGATTCACTAAACAGGATTGTAATGAGGTTATATCCGAATATTTTTAAAAAGGGAAGTGCAAGAGATTATTCAATCCTTCCTGAAGCTGTAAACGATGGAGTGATTATTAAAAATTTAAGTGTTGATGGACATTCAATCAATTTAGAAAACAAAAGTATATTCAGAGTAATGAGTACAGTTGCAATAATTTATTTACCTAAAGCTGTTCAATCAAACTCTTCTGCAAATATTTCGATTGAGTGGAGCTTCACTTTGCCAATCAATTTTACACTGAGAATTGGAGTCTATGATACATCTACATTTTTTATTGGATATTGGTATCCGCAGATTGCCGTTTATGATGACATTAATGGTTGGGATTATCTTAACTACAGCGGACAGGCAGAATTCTACAATGATTTTTCAAACTTTGAAGTTAGTATCACGGTGCCAAAAAATTTTGGAGTTTGGGCAACAGGTGAACTTCAAAATCCTGAAGAAGTATTAACATCTGAAATACTGGGTAGATATGTCTCGGCGAAAAATTCTGCAGAAGTTATTAGAATCATAACTCCGGATGATCTTCACAATTCCATTATCTTCAATAATGAAAATGAGAAAAACAAATGGAAGTATAAAGCTGAGAATGTCAGTGACTTTGCTTTTGCACTTAGTAATAAATATTTGTGGGATGGATTATCGGTAATCGTGGATAGTATTAACAACAATTCAGTATTTATTCAAACTATTTATCCTGAAGATTCACCTGATTTCTATGAGGTCGCTGAGGCTTGTAAGGATATAATAAAATACTTCTCAGAAGAAATACCAGGTGTAAAATTTCCATTCCCATCCATCGTTGCGTTTAATACTGGAAGACCCGGTGGAGGTATGGAATTTCCTATGATGATTAATGATGGTTCGACTGATATTTGGGAACATACAGTATCATTAACCTCACACGAATTAGCGCATCAGTATTTTCCTTTTTATGTCGGTACGAATGAAAAGAAATATGCATTTATGGATGAAGGCTGGGCGGTTATGCTGCCGTTCGATTATATGGAAAATTTGACAGGGATTAATTCAAGATTAATCAGTACTGTCGGAAATTATGAATACAATGCCGGAACAGAAAATGATTTACCGGCTATGATTTCTTCTTTTTCAATGCCATACAGCTCATATCGAAATTCAGCATACGATCGTTCATCAATTTCTTATAACATACTACGCAATATTTTAGGGGACGAACTTTTTTTTGGTGCATTACGGGAATTTATGAATCGGTGGAAAGGGAAACATCCGATTCCATACGACTTCTTTTTTACTTTTAATGATTTTAAAGGACAAAATTTAAATTGGTTCTGGAAGCCGTGGTTTTTTGAGAGAGGATACCCTGATTTAGCAATTGATAAAGTTGTAATACAAGATTCAGCAGTTATAGTAACGGTAACGAAAATAGGAAACATTCCTACTCCGGTTAAGTTAAAACTAACTTATGAAGATGATTCTGTAGAGGACTATTATTATACTGCAAAAATCTGGCAGAATAATGAAAGAGATTTTTCTGCTAAAATAAAATTATCAAAAACGATAAGACAAATAGAACTCGGTGATTTGCAAATACCTGACTCTAACCGTGATAATAATCTGTTTTTAGTTCATTAGCTTCAAATAGATTATTCTTCTTTTTTCTTTTTCGGTCTCCCTCTTTTTTTCGGTGCTTCCGGTGAAACTTTCTCTTCAGTCCGAATTTCTTTCTTTAACTCTTCTTTGGCTGATTGACTTGGTTCAGATGATTCGATAACCTGGGCAAGACTTTCTTCAGGTATATCCGGAATTGCAGCAACAGATACTTCCGAAATTTGAACTTCTTCTTTTATTTCAGAGATTTCTGGTTGAACCAATTTAATTTCATCTACCTTTGGTTCAAGAACAACAACTGATTTTTCCAATTCAGGTTCACTGCGAAGTGTCTTTTTCTGTTCTATTGATTTTGGCTTTTCTTCTGTTTTCTTTTTTGTGATGATTACTTTAGTATGTTTCCGTTGTCTTGTCCTTCCAAACGAGTGTCTGAATCTTTTCCCTTTTTTTGATTTTTTGTCTCCTTTGCCCATTATCGCCTCTATACGGTTTTAGAATAAAATATTTACTCTACAATTATACTTTTCACAAGCTTAACTTTCAATTAAAACATGAACATTAATAAAATATTTTGAGTGCTATCAGAAAATTTTACAGGCTATTTACCTGATTTAATTCGAATATGCTAACTCAGGTACGTTTAAGTCCGGGTAAGAATACTTTGATAGTTAACGCTATCCAGGTGATAATTGCGATGGAAAATAGTATCCAATTAAATGATGATGGTCGAACTTCAGTTATTGAACCTTGTCCTGTTAAAATGATTATAATACTGTCCTCGACAAAAGTATATAGAAGAGTAATTACAGAAATACTGATTATAGTCAAATCAATAAGTGTTATTTTATAATTTATTTCTTTTATTAGAAGATAACCGGTAGTAATCAAAATTACTGAGATCAAAATAGGTGAGATAACAGGTCCCCACCATGGAAGTGGAATCAGAAACAGTACATCCCAATCCATTAAAGATTTTGGCCACTGAATAAAAACATAAAGCCATATATAATAGAAGATATCCCAAATTCCGAAGGCAAGAAAAAAATAACCAAACTTTTTTTGCCTTGAATTACCAGATATCATCGCGATCATTACGAGCATCACTATGGTTGCTGCTTCACGCCCGATTTCGATAATGGTATATTTATCCGGAGTAAAATTAATATCGCTAAGTAGATTTTCAATTCCATATATTCCCCGCAGGTAAACTACAATGGCAGATTCAAGATAAGCCATTGCGATTGTGAAAAATGTCACCCAAAGAATATTTTTTTCTTTCAACAAAACAGGAAACTTTATTTATTTGGAAGAAATATTTTTTCCGTTAGCGGCAAACTTTTCAATTTGTCTTCTATGTCTTAAAATATGTACTACAGCATGCTCAAGTAATTGTTCGAGATCATATTGAGGACCCCAGCGAACAATCATTTTTACTTTTTGAATTTCTTCATCAGAATACTCCCATTTCCCTTCAAGTGTTTCAGATGTGTAGGCAAGCATGTTGTCAAACCTGGTCATGAATTCTACTTTTGTAAGAAGTTTCCTCTCCGGAGAATTTTTTGGAATCGAATACCAGTCTCTGATATAATTTGCATAACCGAAACCGGAATTTGTGACGTGAGAAACAATAGTTTGTACAGAACGACAATCATCGTCCTTTGTTTCTGTGTCAACTATTTTGATAAAGTTTGAATCAGAAATATTTTCAATCATATTCTTGAATTCGGCTGCTGCTCTTTCGTATTCATCCATCACTGCCCCGATTCCACCTTTGCGATATTTTTCTCTCATATAATTTATCTCCTTTGGCTATGTCACTCAATGTTCATTTGACAGATGAGTATAACAAATTATTTGAAAAAAGGAATTGATATTATATTAAAAACTGTTTGTAAGCATTTCAATTAAAAAAACAACCAGCCGTGACTTCCTGCAGCTGCACCGATAATAGTTATTATGCTTAAAATAAAAAGATGAAGATGCATCTTATAGATTCGTCTATAAGTTCCTTCAGGATCAATCTCAGCTTTCTCTCGCATCTTTTTATGCAGAAAGAATGGTTCAAGAACAAATAGCATAACAGTAAATATTAACCAAATCAGAACCATCATATGCATCCACCAAAAAGAAACATCCAGAAACCTTTCCCACAAATTCAATCTTGCAGCCATGTGAAAACCTGTTAGTCCAACCAGAAGCGTTGTCAACCTTGCTTGTCTGGCAAATCTGTGTTCGGCTTTTTCGAAAAAATCTATTCTTTCTTCTTTCGATTTAAATTCTTTTACTGTTGGTAGAAGTACGGTTGTAACGAACCCAACCCCTCCAATCCACAAAACAACACCAAGAATATGTAGAATTCTTGCAATCGCAATATCGTACATAAAAAAACCATGAATAGTTATTGAGAATAATTTATTTGTGAATTGAAAATACTAAATGAATGAATTTTTATAAACATAAATAAAAAGACCGTCTCAAAATATAATTTTCAAGACGGTCATTTCAATTAAGAATATATTACACTGGGTTTATTTCATTAAAATCATCTTATTAGTTTTAACAAAATTTTCTGTCTCAAGTTTATAGAAATATACACCACTGGAAAGATTATTTCCATTGAAATTTACTTCATAGGTACCAGCATTCATCTCTTCACTTATTACAGATGATACTTCTTTACCAAGAACATTATAAACTTTTAGTGACACAAATGAATTTTCCGGAATACTGAATTTGATGGTTGTATTTGGATTAAATGGATTCGGGTAATTTTGTTCTAAAATGTATTCAACTGGAAAATTACCTTGGGTTTCATTAACATCTGTTGGTATCCAGCTATAATTATCGAAATACACATTAGTATAATTTCCACCAACAAACGCAAAAACAGGTGTGCTTCCATCAATATCTCCAACTTCAGGTTTTTGCAAACCAGTTACATCATTTGATGCATCCGATACTTCAATGCTCTGCGACCAAATTGATCCATCAAAAGATTTGTATTTGATTAATCTTGGAGTTGCATTGGCTATCCCGGACTGTTCAAATACACTCTGAAAAGTTTGATTGCCAGTAGTTTTTCTCGAATAAACTGCAGGCCATTTATTTTCATTAGGGACAACCCAAGCTTCCATCGTACCCCAGGTTCCGGCACTTGGCTTTAAAGACCAGTAAAGATCATACTCTGAACCTGATTTTCTTTCAAAAATAAGTGCAACAATATTATTCGGATCATCTTCTCTGGAGGCTATTATTTGTCCTCGCCTTGTTGTGTCCGTTGCTCCACTTACAACTGTCACATGAGGCGCCCAGGATGCGGGATCTCCATAGTTTGTATTTTCTCTTGCATAAAGGTTACCACTAGAGAAGCCATTATAACTTGCGTAAACAGCTCCATTCCAGCCATAACAAAAATCAAGATCTCTTCCTACATAACCAAGTGAATGTGCATCCTGCCAGACGGTCCCGTAACTAGTTGGTTCAGATCTGATACATTTAACAACTGTCGAGCTGTCATAAAGACAAATTGCACGGTAATCTGAAGCCGAATTATTTCTGTCAACTGCAAATTGAGTGATTGGTGCGCCGCCTGAACTACCAGATATGGTATAATAGCTCCAACTTGGTGTTGTGGTTTCTGTTCTTCCTACTCTAAGCCAGCCATTATCAAATAAATAGAAAAGTAAAATGTATGAAGGTTGACCAGTGCCGCCAATTTGTCCATCAAAAAGCATAATCTCAATTTGCTTGAACGTTTGAGTTGAAGCAAATAGTACGCTCCATTCAACCCAGTTTACGCCACCATCAGTTGACTTATAGATATAAACTGAGTCTGTAGTTGCTAAACCATCGTGTCTTCCAATAACTGACAGATAGATATCTCCATTAATTGCAATATCCATACTTATATCGGCGGCTCGTCCGTTAAACACTATTTTATCATCACCCCACAACGGTTTTGATAGCGGCTGGGATTCTTCCAATAAATAATGAAAAGATCTTCCATCATCATTTCTTTTCGTACCAACCGGAGTTCCATCAGTTGTTAAATCTGAGGCACCATTGTTTACATTTCTGTAAAGTTTTGCAACCTCTGGATTTACTTGCTGCCAGGTTTGAATTAATGATTCTCTCAACTGAGAGTATAAAGTCCAATCTTCATTTACTTCAGCCATTTTTATCTGATGCAGGATTGATTGAATGTTTTCAGGAACGGAAATGGTTTCGTATCCTGTTGACATATCGTTGTTCTGTGCCTGAACTGATGTAAAAACAGTGAAGAATGTTAAGATTGTTAAAACAATAATAAATTGTTTCATATATGTCCTCCTTGAACAATGTGATTGATTTAGTTGATTGAAGTTTTAATGTTGAATTGAGCAAAATCCTTGTGAATCAAAGTATTGTACATTAATCATTAACATATCAAGAAAAAATTCTGGATTAACATATTAATTGATTGCTTAGTTTGAAGCAATTATCCTGTGATTTTTTCTGTTTTATGCAGTATTATTTTACATATACTATGCCATCCGGTTACCAGATCTGATGAAACCAATATTAATTGATTTCTGTCTGTTTAGCTACATTTGATTAAGTTTCTGTAAATCAGAATCGCCGGCATTGACTCAAATATCTGTCGTATTTGCCGGACTGAAGTTTAATTGTAAAGAAATCTGAAGTGTTTACATCTCTTTTTCTGCATAAAGAATTTTATCTTCTTTAAAGAGTGCGCTTAATTTATGTTCTTTGCTGATGAGTACGATACCGGGATCGTCGTGTGGTTTTCCAATACGGGAGTGAACAGATTTTAATCCGCCCAAATATTTTCGGGCATCGCAAAGATATACCATATCGCCAACTTCAGCAGCCATTTTTTTCATATCTTCTGCCGCAAGATTGATTTCATCATCATTATCTTTTCTTTCTCTCCACATTACATGAACAATTTTGCCTTCCTTATCATTGACTTTTCCGCCTTTGAATTTCTCTTTTGCTTTTTTGATTGACCAGATAGTTAATCCTTCAAGATGTACTGTTGGATCAAATTTAATGTAATATGCAGCAGAGAGTGACACAAATATTGTGATCAAAAGAGTTAAAGTAAGTAAGAACGCAAGATGACCAACGTTAAACCATACAAGCAACAATGAAACTACAATTAATACTATCATAGTATCTATAATCAATTTATGCTTTCTGCTTTTTTTGATATGGTCAGAGGTCCTCATTATTATTGGTTGCAGATAAGTTACAAGTACACCAATACCAACACAGACGAGCGTATTATAAAGTGCACTTATGTATGTGTATGGATGAACCGGGTCCAGGGGAGTTCCGTGAGCAATAGGTGTAATTAAAATATCCGGATATCTTGCACCGAGTATCATTAATGATGAACCGCCGAGAAAAGTTCCGAGTACACCTGCAGGTGTAAATTTTTTCCAGAAAACACCAAGAAAAATTGCTGTAACGAGTGGAGGTGTCAGAGTTGAATGGAAATATCCGTGAGCTTCGTAAACTGTTGGGTATTGGTTGAAAGGAATCGTTGCAATTATTCCAATTATTGTAAAAAAGATTGAAGCCATTCTTGCAGCGCCTAACTCTTTTTTCGATTCAACTTCTTCGGATGCTAATTTTCTTTTCAATAATTTTTTTAATGGACGATGAACGTCATTTATGTAAACCGCAGCAATAGCATTTATCAGCGAATCAACTGTGGATAGTAATGTGGCTGTTAATGCAGCGAGGACAAATCCAAAAACTCCTTCGCTCGCAATGATATGTGTAACAGCAATAAAAACTTCATCCGGATTTACATTTGTGCCAAGATGCGGAGGATTCATTTCAGTTAAAGCTTTTCCAATCCAGCCAGCGCTTCCGACCACTATCGCTGAAACCGGAAGCATAAACAACACGTTAAATGCTGCTGCTTTACGTCCTTCATTCACACTTTTTGCGGACATGAAACGCATCAGTAAACCCATATTCATAAAAAGAAAACCAACGGACCCGGCAACTCCATCCTGCCAGAAGATTCCAACAAAATTAAAGTCAGCAGGTTTGTTGAAATCAGCTAAAGGTAATCGCCACTCGACCGGAAGTAAATGCCAGAAGGAATCGAATCCACCAACATAACTTACACCCATTATAAAAATCAGTACACCTGCAAAAAGTAAAATTCCACCTTGAAGCAAATCCGTGAAGATCACTGCCGTTTGTCCACCAAATGTTGTATAGACACCTGTAATGATTGCGATGACAATTATTACTCCCATCAGTGTTACAGGAATGGTTAATCCAAGAATTGTAAATGACTCAGGTAATAATGGAGTAAATACTTTTCCGAGAGTTAAAAGACCGATACCTAAATATCCAATCATATAAAGTAATTGGAATATGGTCGCAATCTGTCTTACTGTTGGGCTGAATCTTCTTTCAAAATATTCCGGGATGGATTTGATTTTTGTATAAACTACTATTGGGAGCCAGCCAAAAAGAAAGAATGGCATAAAAAACCAATCGTTCATATAAGTCATCGTTGATGAAAGTCCGTATTCAAATCCTTTAGCGGAATATTTTACAAAACTGTGACTACCCACACCGGTTGCAACAATCGAAACTGTTATCAGCCACCAGGCAAATCTCCTTCCTCCAAAGAAAAAATCATTCGTGCTTCGATTGTATTTTGCAAAGTAGCTTCCGAAGAGCATTATCCCAACGAAATAAGCAACCATTACAATCCAGTCAGTTGCGGTCCCAAGTCCGTGTAGTGATTCCATAAAATTATTTTACAAGTATAGAGCTGCTAATATTAAAATAGTGTGAATTATCAGGAAGTAGATGTAACCAAAAATTAATACTCTACTCCATTTTCTGTGTAACTTTTTATGACGATTAAGACTTCCTGATTTATAAATGATGTATAAACCAAATGCGAAGAATAGACCACCAAATAAATACAGATAAATTAGTGGCAGCCAGGAATGTGTGAATAGCGACATTTAATAGGTTATTGTTAAGGATATATGAGTTTTTATATCTGAAAGTTATAGATAGAATTACAAGTTTCAAATAAAAAAATATTAATTTGCTGATTGCGGGGGCTATTTATCAGGATAAAATAGTTTCGAGACTTTTGAACGTCAGTTCTTTTGTATTTGCGGATTTTCCATCAGGGTGAAATTCTTTAATTAAACTGCTGAACATTAATCCCCAGCTCAAATGAACTATATAGTAGGGCAATGAGATATTCATGCTTTCAATTCTTCCGGTATAAATTGAACTTAAAATAAGTGCAACTACTTCAGTCTCCTTTTTAAGTAAACTCTGTAAAATAATTTTTTCTTTCTCCAGTGTTTCATCTTTTAATAATGAAAGCAGAAGATCGTATAATAATTTGTAGCGGTGCAATAGTGTTTCTTTGAAGGCAAAATATTCAAGTAATCTGGCTCCGACGGGTAAATCCTGATTGTTGAAAATTGCTTTTATATCCTCAATAAATTGTGAAGACTGGAATTCAACAGAACTATTGAATAATTCATCTTTAGAAGTAAAGTAGTGATAGATTGTTGGCTTGCCAATGCGGATATCTCTGGCAATTTCTTCCAAAGTAGTTTTGTTAAAGCCGTGACGGCTGAATCTTTTGGCAGCCGCACGAACAATTTCTTCTTTACGTCCTTTAGCCAAAATTAATTTTGTTATTTAGAACGTGAAAAAAGTTCATCGGTAATTTCTTTTTCATCGTCGATTAAATTTTTTGTATCAGAAGAAGCAATGTCCTTTGCACTTTCATCAAAAATATCATCAATGCCTTCGTAGAATTTATGCTTTCTTTCTTTCTTTTTCTTATTGCTGTCAATTACTGCTTTTGTTCCAAAATAAACTGCTACTCCGGCGCCAATTATTCCACCAATAATAAGTCCATACAATAAAAGATTCGATTTCTTTTTGCTCATAAGTCAGCCTGCTTTTTTTAATTTATTTTTCATAAAAATATTTATTCTATTTCTTTTTATTTGCTTTCAGTTTTTAAAATCTGAAACAAAATACTCAACAAAAATGCACCAATTACCACAATAAGGCAACCGATAACATTATACCATAGAAATGGAATATCCGTAAACAAGTAACAGTAAATCACCACCAGTTCTGCCATTACTGCTGCGAGAAATGTCGGTGTACCGGAAACTTTTTTAAGGTAAAATGCAGTTAAAAATATACCAAGTATAGTTCCATAAACTAATGAACCAAGAATATTTACTGCTTCAACTAATGAACCAAGTTCCTTTACAAGAACAGCAAAAAGTATTGCATAAATTCCCCAGAACACGGTCGCAATTTTTGAGATCTTTAAATACTGTTTATCATCTGCTTCTTTGCGGACAAGTCTTTTATAAAAATCAATTACAGTTGTAGAAGCCAATGCATTTAACTCAGCAGATGTGGAAGACATAGATGCAGAAAGGATTGCTGCTATTAGTAAACCAACAAATCCAATTGGTAAAAAATTTATAATAAATGAAATGAAAATGTAATTAGTATCATTTGATTCAGCCATCGGATCAGACTTCTTAATAATTTCAACTGCACTTTTCTTAATTTCATCCGCTTCCTTTTGCTTTTCGAGTAATAGTTGATTGTGTGCTTGCAGTGAAGTTTTATCATCCGAATCAATCATTGAAATTATTTTCGTAGCTGCTTTCTGTTTCTCTTCATTAACTTTAACGTATTCATCTTCTAATCTTGAATATTCTTCTGAATATTGACTTGCTTTGATTTTCGATACTTCAACCGGATTGAAAAACAATGGGGGAGTAATAAACTGAAAAAAAACAAAAACCATCGCACCAATAAACAAAATAATAAACTGCATAGGGACTTTTACTAATCCATTCGTCAATAAAGCTAATCGGCTTTGTTTTACTGAACTGCCTGCAAGATACCGCTGAACCTGGGATTGATCAGTCCCGAAATATGATAGCATCAGAAAAGTACCACCGATTATTCCCGACCAGAAAGTATATCGATTACTCAAATCAAAACTAAAATCAACTGCATTGAACTTTCCCATTTTTCCTGCAAGATAAGCTGCATCAAAAAAAGAAACTTCTTCAGGTAAAAACGACATAAGAAAATAAAACGCAGCAAACATTCCGACAGTAATTATAATCATCTGGATCAAATGTGTTTTATTTACTGCGACAGTACCACCTATAGTTGTGTATAAAATTACTAAACCACCTGTAATGATAATTGTAATATTCAATTCCCATCCAAGAATAACTGAAAGAATCAACGATGGTGCATAAATTGTAAATCCCGCAGCTAATCCTCTTTGTGTTAAAAACAATGCACTGCCAAGAAGTCTGTTTTTTAAATCGAAACGTTTTTCTAAATATTCGTATGCAGTGAAAACATTTAGCTTATTATAGATTGGCACCGCAGTTATTGAAAGAATTATCATTGCAATTGGTAATCCAAAATAGAATTGGACAAACCTCATTCCATCAACATAAGCCTGACCGGGAGTTGAAAGAAAAGTAATCGCACTTGCCTGCGTTGCCATTATTGATAATGCAACAAGCCACCAACGTGAAGTTCTGCCTGCCCGGATATAAGTGTCAACATCTTTCGCGTGTCTGGATTTAATAGTTCCGTAAATGACAACGAAACCGGTGAAACCGCACATTACAATCCAGTCAATGAGACTCATTCAAAAGCTTTCGTGAATAAATAAAATAGAAATACGAGTATAGCAAAAAAGCCAAGCACAAATGTGTACAACTTATTCCAGCTATTGAATATTGGTGGAAGATCATCTTCTACTTCAAAAATTTTTTTGTCTTCTTTATTCATTTATTCCCGCCGAAATTAAATTAATAAACAGCTTGTATGCACCTTCAACACCAGCAGGCAATTGACGAAAGAATGAGATGCCTGTATAAATGAAAACTCCTTTGTCATATTCAGTAATTAAAAGTGAACCTTTCATCAGAGCTTCGTTAGAATCATTCATTCCAAGTAATGGAATAAATTTTTCATCCCATTCATTTGGAAAATATAAACCACGTTCCTGATTCCATCCATCAAAATCTTTTAAGGAAATTTTATATGGATAATTCATCACGCTGTGAGAAGGATTAAGAATTGTAACGGGTGAATCTTCTTCTGTCACACGATCTCTCGAAATTTTCAACTTGTAGGGAGATGGATCTGCAAATAAATCTCCAAGAGTATTGTAGTGAACGATTAATGTTCCTCCGTTTCTAACAAATTCCAGAAGATTTTTTTGATCAGTTGAAAGTCTTTGGTAAGTATTATAAGCCCGGATTCCTGTTATTACAACCTCATAATTTTTTAGAAGTTCAGGAGTTATCGATTCCTTATTGAATACATCAACCGAGAATCCCAGGTCAGTTAAAAGTTCAGGAATCTTATCGCCTGAGCCCATAATATATGCGATTTTTCTCGGCACTTCTTTTTCGAATTTAAGTTTCAGAACTTTAGCTTCTGCTTCGAATAAAACAGTTTGGGGTTGTATATGAGGATAATCGAGTGTGACAAGACTCTTGGATAAATCCTTACCATCAATATCAAGAACAGCTTTTATTTTGCCTGAATGATTATTATTGCTTGAACTGATGGTGAAAATAAATTCCTGTTCCTGATTTTTATCCGTAAAGTTGAAATCATATTTTGGTGGTGAAATTTTCCATCCATCATCAGTTATAAGTTGAACCGAACCGTTCAACTGATCTTTAAAGTTTCTGACGAAAACCTTTATTTCTTTTTCATCATTATTTTTTATCAGATATAATCCTTTATCAAAATTAACAATTGCTTCAGGAACAATTTCAATTCTTTTATAGATTTCTCCATCTACCCGGTCATTGTCTCTGTAAAATACAGGTATCCGGAATTCAATTTCATCACCATTAATCTCTGTTATGAATTTTGCATACAGAGGATAATCAGTTTTTGGTTGACCGATCAGGTTCTGATCATTAACAACATAAACATCTTTATGATTTCCTTCAGCTAACCAATAAGGCTGACTGTATTCTGCATTTTCGGGAATAGAGATCATTCGTTCAACTGAAATCATTTCACCTTTAACAGAAATTGAATTCAATGTTGAATCTTTTAATTGATAATCAATCTGAATTGATTTCAAAGTAATCGGAACATCTGAACGAACAACAAATCCTGCTGATACTTTAACTTCACTCCTGGGAGAGAGAAGGTTTTCTTCAGTCACAGCTTCCGCCCAAATGCCAGCACAAGATTTTATAACATTTAATAATTCAGCAGATTTGACTTTTACCCAATATTTATCATTCAACTTTTGAAGTTCAGAATATGCTTTAACTAATAGAGGGAGTATTGCAGATGGATTTTCAAAATCGTATTCATTATTGGCTTCAGAGAGTAACTTCGCTACATTTTCACTTCCATCAACACGGTCCCAGCTCAAATCAATACCATCAAACAAATCATTTTTTACTGTTTCACCATCGAGCTCAAGAAAAAAATTATATAAATTTTCACGTCTTCCTGAAGCACCAAAACCCTGGCTTTTGTGCATTGATCTGCTCAATGCAGAAATTTCTGTGTATGATCTTCCGAGCAGATTATTATACTCGCCAAAATTTATTGTAATTAAAGTATCGCTGTTTATTCCCATAGAATTTAGAGCTGGTGTCCATGCATTCCAGAAAATTCTTTTTGGCTGCCAAGTTTCGACATATTTTAACTGTTCGGGAAATGCATCTTTTTTTCCAGCTAGTTTGAATGCTTCAACCGCAAGTAATGCTGAGGCTGTATGATGACCGTGCGTACCAACTCCATTAGTCGGAAATCTTGTGACAATAACATCAGGCTTAAATTTTCTTATCACCCAAACGACATCAGAAAGTATTTCCTCTTTACCCCATTTCCTCAAAGTTTCTTCCGGTGTTTTTGAATAACCGAAATCAACAGCTCTCGTAAAAAATTGTTCGGCACCATCAATACTTCTTGCTTGCAGTAATTCCTGAGTTCTGATAACACCAAGTAAGTCACCTTGTTCATCTCCAATCAGATTCTGACCACCATCACCACGGGTTAGTGAAAGATAACCTGTCCTAAGATGTTTTGCATAATTAAAATAGGATAGAAAAGATGTGTTCTCATCATCAGGATGAGCAGCAATGTACAGCACACTTCCAAGTGTGTTTAATTTCTCAAGGGCGATTTTTATTTCAGAAGAATTCAGAGATTCGGATGGCTGGCAAAGAATGACCTCTACTGAAATTAACAGTAATAAAAAAATTCTTTTTGTCATTTACTCATAATGATTTTTTGAAATATTCAAAGACTTGAAATAAAATTTAATGATTACTACCGATAATTCAATAAGAATTTTGATGGAAAAATTTAGGATTAAACTGAAAGCTATCATCAGTGACAATTTTCGACAACCATTCTGATGACAATGAAATGGGTTTCTGTATGATTTAACTATTGATCTATGGCAATTTCGGAAAGACATAAATCCTATATTTTCTTATATTTACATATTACCGGAGTAATTTATTAAAAGGAATTATGGTTGAGATTAAAAATGTAAAGTTGGGTTCAAATTTACCTTTCGTTGTGATTGCCGGACCCTGTGTTGTTGAAAATGAAAAGATTATTTTCACAACTGCTGAACACATTAAAAAGTTAACTGATAAACTACATATCCCTTTCATTTTTAAATCAAGCTATAAAAAAGCAAATCGAACAAGTATCAATTCGTTTAAAGGAATCGGAGATTCGGAAGCACTAAAAATTCTTGCTGATGTAAAAAGAATTTATAATGTACCTGTATTGACAGATATTCATTCAGTTAATGAAATTGAAGACGTATGCAAAGTTGCTGATGTTCTTCAGATACCAGCTTTCTTATGCAGACAAACTGAATTGTTGTTAGCGGCAGGTAAATCCGGCGCTGCTGTAAATGTTAAAAAAGGTCAGTTCCTTGCACCAGGCGATATGAAATATGCAATTGAAAAAATTGAATCAACAGGAAATAAAAAAATATTATTGACTGAAAGAGGTTCATCTTTTGGTTACCATAATCTTGTCGTTGATATGCGCTCATTAGTAATCATGAAAGGATTTGGTTATCCGGTTATTATGGATGCAACACATTCCGTTCAGTTACCCGGAAGCGATGGGAAAACCGGAGGACAAGCTCAGTTCATAAAACCTCTTGCAAAAGCTGCTGCTGCTGTTGGAATCGATGCTTTGTTTCTTGAAGTTCATCCTGATCCAACAAACGCTTTGAGTGATGCAGAAAGTCAGCTTCCATTATCAGAGCTTGAAGATTTATTATTTGAAATTCAGCAAATAGATTTACTGGTAAAAAATCACAAATAAATTTTTCTCTTTTATCTAAATTGATTAAAGGTAGATTTTGACAGATAATGAAATTATTAAAACCGGAAGAAATGTAGTACGAATTGAAGCCGATGCAATCTCTCATCTTGAGCAAAGCATAAATTCGGAATTTGTAAATGCAGTAGAAACAATTTTCAAATCAACAGGGAGAGTTGTTCTTACCGGAATGGGTAAATCCGGATTGATAGCCCGGAAAATTGTGGCAACTTTAAATTCGACCGGCACGGCAGCAATATTTCTTCATCCTACTGATGCGCTTCACGGTGATCTTGGAATGGTAAGAAAAGAAGATGTGGTTATCATAATTTCCAAAAGCGGTTCAACTGAAGAAATCACCAGACTGTTACCAATGTTTAAAAGACTTGGAGTGAAAATAATCACTATGTCTGGTAATCCTGATTCCTCTCTTGTAAAAGACAGTGATATTTTTCTTAACATAAATGTAAAAGAAGAAGCTTGTCCGCATGATCTTGCACCAACTTCATCAACGACTGCAACACTTGTAATGGGTGATGCACTTTCGGTTGCATTACTTCAGAAAAGAGGATTTACTGCTGAAGATTTTGCATTGCTTCATCCGGGTGGAAGTCTTGGCAAAAGATTATCTTTAAAGATTGATGAGATAATGACAAAAGGCGATGGTGTTCCCATTGTTAACGAAGATGCATCAATAAAAGATATTATTATTGAGATGACAAGTAAAAGACTTGGTGCTACTTGCGTTGTTAATAAAGGCGGGAAGTTGAGCGGGGTAATTACTGATGGTGACTTAAGACGACTTCTTGAAAAAACTATGGATGTGAAAAATCTTGTTGCTACAGATATTATGTCAAAAAATCCCAAAGTAACTGATAAAGATTATCTTGCATCATTCGCTCTTCAAATAATGGAAAATCATAAAATCACTTCATTGATAGTTGCTGATAGCGAAAAAAAACCAATTGGTATTGTTCATCTACACGATCTTGTTAATCTCGGACTCCAGAGAAGATGAAATTTTTCTTTCTTTTCTTTCTCACTTTATTAATGTTCAGATGCACAGGTAAAGATGTAAAACCTCACGTAGATACTTCATTCGTTGTTGAAGAATTACCTGCTCAGGAAAGCTGGAACTCAACTGTATTCTTTACTGATTCGGGAAAAACAAGAGCAATTCTTACAGCAGGACATTTACAATTATTTAATACAAGAAAAGAAACTATTCTTGATGAAGGAGTTAAAGTTGAATTTTTCAATATGAAGGAAATAAAAACAACTACTCTTACATCCAAACGAGGCAGAGTGGATGAAAAAACAAATGATTTGTATGCTATTGACAGTGTAGTGGCTGTTAATGATAGCGGAATTGTTGTAAGGACGGATGAATTAAAATGGAGAAACAGTGACAAAAAAATTGTCTCGGATAAATTTGTTACTATTGATTCACCAGATGAACATATTGAAGGTTACGGATTCGAGTCTGACCAGCATCTTAGAAACTATGTTATCTACAATATTACTTACATCACTAAAGCTAAAAAGGAATAATGTTCAGGATTATTCTGATACTAAGTTTGTTTGCAATTCAATTTTCTCTTTTGCCACAATCAGAAGATGAGAAAATTACTGTGGTTGGTGATAGTTTAATCGGGAAATTTGTTGATGGTGAATCGATCCGTGAAGTTGTTGGTAATGTTAAATTAATCCAGGGAAATGTAACAGTAACTTGTAATATGGCAATTCAATACCTTGCGCGCAATGAAGCCGAATTGATCGGGAATGTTGTTGCAAAACAGGATAGCCTTACACTTCAGACAGAAAAAGGTTACTACTATGGTAACTTAAGAAAAACCAAAAGCACTTCCGGGATTATTCTCGATGATACTAAAGTTGTTCTCTCAGCAGATAGCGGCGAATACTATTTTGATGAAGCCAGAGCATTTTTCCAGACAAATGTTACTCTCGTTGATTCGACTTCTACTTTATCGGCGAACGAACTTACTTATTTCAAAAATCTTGATAAATCAATTGCAACCGGAAACGTAAACATAACAGATCGGGACAATATCATTATTGCTGATTCATTAACTCATCTCCGCAAAACAAAATTTAGTATTGCTGATGGGAATGTGAGCATAAAAAATTTAAAGGATAACTTAACGATCTTTGGCAATCATCTTAAAGACGATGGTCAGTTAAAATACACTTTGATAAATGAAAAACCGCTCCTGATGCAAATTGATACTACGTTCAATACTGATGAAGTTGATCAGGACAGAATTTCTATTGATACTCTTCTAATTAAAAGCCTGGTGATGGAAAGTTTCAGGAGCGGGGAGGATGTCTTCAAAGCAACTGATTCAGTAAAAATTTTGAGGGGAAGCTTTGCTTCGCTGAACGACCTTTCAATTTATTATCGTGATGAGGAAAAAATTGTCACTAACAGATTGAGTGAAGAAAAACCCAGACCAGCTATGTGGTATGAAACATCGCAATTAACTGGTGATTCAATTACAATTTATCTTGAGGATGGAGATATTAAATCACTGATTGTTGATAATAACGCTTTCATGCTCTCACAGAATAAAACTTATGTTCAGAGATTTGACCAAACTTCATCAGACAGCGTTAAGCTTTATTTTTTTAATAACCGATTGCATAAAGCAGAGTTTGAAGGAAAAGTTCAGTCAATTTATTATCTGTATGACGATAATACACCAAATGGTCTTGTTAAATCAACAGCACAAAGAGCCGTAATACTATTTAAAGAAAATGAAATTGATCAGGTGAAACTTTATGGATCGCCCACAAGTGAATATCATCCTGAAAATAAAGTAGAAGGTTTAGAAAGAACTTTTACTTTGCCTAAATTTGTTTTGAGAGAAAACAGACCAGAGAAAAAAGATTTTATAATTAACTTACCAGAAAATGAGTAAAACACTTAGAAGCGATTCGCTTGTAAAAATTTACAAGAAGAGAAAAGTTGTTAACAAAGCATCAATTGAAGTTTCAAAAGGTGAAATAGTTGGATTACTTGGTCCAAATGGTGCAGGTAAAACGACGACTTTTTATATGATTACCGGGATGATCAAACCGGATGCAGGCAGAGTTTTTCTGGATGATCAGGAGATTACAAAAGTACCAATGTATAAACGTGCGAGAATGGGAATTGGTTATCTGCCGCAGGAAGCTTCAATCTTTAGACGACTTACGGTTGAGGAAAACATTCTTGCTGTTCTTGAAATGACAAACCTTGATAAAGAATCACGACTTAAAAAATGTGAAACTTTATTAGATGAATTATCAATCACTAATATCCGAACCAGCAAAGGTTTTCAGTTAAGCGGCGGTGAAAGGCGTCGTACAGAAATTGCCCGAGCACTTGCAACGGATCCAAGTTTTATTTTATTAGATGAACCATTTGCCGGTATCGACCCGATTGCTGTTGAGGATATTATGAACATTGTAGCTAATCTGAAGAACAGGGGAATCGGAATTCTGATTACTGATCACAACGTTCACGAAACATTGAGTATTGTTGATAAGGCTTACATCCTGATCGATGGAGTGATTTTTAAACAGGGAAGCGCTGAAGATCTCGCGAACGATGAGGAAGTTAAGAAATTATATCTCGGTGAAAAGTTCAGACTTGATAGGTACTCGTGAAGCACAATTTCTGAAAATAAATTACAGGTCGCACCTACGGTGCTCACTAAGCAAATGATTGTTCTAAAATATTACAACCAGGAAGCACCTACGGTGTTATGTAGTTAACAAAATGAAAGTAAAATTGAATTAGTTCCGAAGGAACGATCTGTTTGTAATAAGGAAAAAATAAAAACCGAAATGGAAGCTCCATCGGAGCGACCTGATTATCCAAAAAATAAATAAGTAAATTACATATCGCACCTACGGTGCTCACTAAATAAATGTTTGTTCTAAATATAACAAACAGGTCACACCTACGGTGTTATGTAGTTAACAAAATGAAAGTAAAATTGAATAAGTTCCGAAGGAACGATCTGTTTGTAATAAGGAAAAAATAAGAACTGAAATGGAAGCTCTATCGGAGCGACCTGATTTAATCAATAAAATCGGATATTAAAATGGCTAATACATACTCACAAATTTATATACACATAATTTTTGCGGTTCAGGGCAGACAAAATTTAATTCAGAAAAATCATAGGGAAGAACTCCACAAATACATCACAGGTATAGTTCAAAATCGAGGTCAGAAAATGTTGTCAATATTTTGTATGTCTGATCATACTCACTTTCTCACAGGATTGAAACCCTCAATAGCAATTTCTGAACTTGTTCGAGATGTTAAAGCAGGTTCTTCTAAATTTATTAACGAAAATAAATGGGTAAAAGGTAAATTCAATTGGCAAGAAGGGTTTGGAGCATTTTCTTACTCGAGGAGTCAGATTGATACTGTCATCAAATATATATTAAGACAAGAGGAACACCATAGGAGAAGGACCTTCAGAGAAGAATATATCGAATTGCTGAAAAAGTTCGAGATTGAGTATGATGAGCATTATCTTTTCAAATGGATTAATGTTGATTAAGAACAGGTCGCACCTACGGTGCTCACTAAGTAAATGTTTGTTCTAAAATATTACAAACAGGAAACACCTACGGTGTTATGTAGTTAACAAAATGAAAGTAAAATTGAATAAGTTCCGAAGGAACGATCTGTTTGTAATAAGGAGAAAACAAAAACTGAAATGGAAGCTCCATCGGAGCGACCTGATTATCCAAAGAAAGATTCTGCCCCCTTAATATTTTCCACCTTTCCCACATCCATCAATTCATCATCATTATGAACGTAACCAGTAACGTTTTCTTTTGCCGAAACATTCAGATATAGCTCAACTAACGAAAAAATTAATTTATCAGGAAAATATTTAAAAATCTTCGGATCAATAATTTGAATTCCGCTGAATGAATAAGCTGTTAATTCAGATTTACTTTCCACTGAAATAATTCGTTCACCAGATTTTTCATTCTTCCATCCGCACAAAACCATTTTATCATCAAATAAAAATTTACGGGAAGACTTTCTTTCCTGAACTGCCAGTGTTGCAATACTTTCTGACTTGAGATGGAATTCATATAATTTTTTAAGATTGATGTTTGATAGGATGTCCACATTATAAACCAGAAACGGTTTATTGTCTGCGAAAAAATGTGATGCTTTTTTTAATCCACCTCCCGTATCTAATAACAAATTACTTTCATCAGAAAATTCAATGCTGCAATTGAAGTATTTGTTGCTCTCAAGATAATTTTTAATCTGATCAGCAAAATGATGAATGTTGATGACGATGTTGTTAAATCCTTCTGACACTAATTTCTTAACTTGTATTTCAAGTAAAGTTTTATCTTTTATTTTAACAAGCGCTTTTGGAGTTGTATCAGTGAGCGGCTTCAGTCTTGTTCCAAGTCCTGCAGCGAGTATCATCGCACGCATCACGCAATCCCTTTTTTGTTAAGCTGTGTATGATATAATGAAACATCGACTTTAAATTTATTATTGATATGCTTTGCAATATTTTCAGCGCAATAAACTGAACGATGCTGTCCGCCAGTACATCCAAAATTGATCATCAGGTTCTTGAAACCACGATCCAAATAATTTGTGATTGCCCGATCAACTATTGAATAAACAGACACTAAAAAATTTTTCACATCACTTCTATTCTTTAAAAATTCGATAACATTATTATCAAGTCCAGTACTATTCGCATATTCAGGATATCTGCCGGGATTTTCAAGCGAGCGGCAGTCAAAAACAAATCCACCGCCATTGCCTGAAAAATCTTTTGGTATTCCGTTCCTGTATGAAAAACTTTTGATAGTAACTTTCAATCTGTTTCCAGATTTTGTTAAACCGAGATTTTTTAATTCTTCATTCTGTAAGATTGAGCTAATTATTTTTTTTAGTTCAGGAAGATTTTTTGGGATATGACTTTTTTCAACAAGCCATTGGAGATTTTTCAGAGCGAAAGGAATGCTCAAAAGGAAGTGTGATTTGTTTTCAAAATAACCTCTGAATCCGTAAGCACCAAGTGTTTGCAAAAGTCTTATCAACACAAATCCATAATAATATTTTAAAAAATTTTTACTTTTGACTTTTGACTTTTGACTTACCTGAACAAGATAGTATTCTAATAACTCATCTCGAATCTGCGTTGATAAGTTTGCTTTTGCCTGAAACAAAAGAGAAGCCACATCGTACTGTAATGCACCTTTTCTTCCTCCCTGGTAATCAATAAAGTACAACTGGTCGTCACGGAGTAAAATATTCCTTGACTGAAAATCACGGTACATAAAATATTTTGAATCGGCTTCAAGAAGATATTTGGAGAAAAAATGAAAATCATCTTCCAGCTTCTGCTCATCAAAAGTAATTTTCGCAAGTTTTAGAAAGTAATATTTGAAATAGTTCAAATCCCATAAAACAGATTGATTATCAAATTTGTTCTTCGGATAGCAGACTGAATAATCCAATCCTTTATTGCCATCAATTTGAAAACGAACTAAATGAAGGAGCGCATCCTTATAGTATTCAATAGTATTTTTTGATATTCCTTCCTTAGAAAATTCTTTTTCTACAAGAGAAAAAAGGCTTATATCTCCGAGATCTTCGATCAAATAAATATTTTCTTTTAACTGTTGATTATAAAGCTTTGGAACATTCAACCCTATTTTGTTGAAATGAGCAGTGAATAGAAGAAACGCTTTGTTTTCTTTTTTGTCAGGGTTAAAAACTCCAATGGCAGTTTTTTTGTCGCCTGATATTCTGAAATATTTCCTGTCAGAACCTGACTGAATTATTGGCTGAATGCTTTCAGCATCTTGATTTGACCAATCTTTAAAAAGATTAATAAGTTTTTGTGCTGTCTCTGTCATCTTGATTTCAGGAATTCATCTTTTAATAATGCATAAATATGCTGATCAATAAAATTTCCTTCTTTGAAAACCGCTTTCTTCAAAGTTGCTTCTTTTTTGTAGCCTGTTTTTCGCAAAACTTTTTCAGATGCGTCGTTGCCTTCAAATACATTTGCAAATATTCTATTCAATTCAAATTTATTAAATGCAAAATCAGAAAATAAATTTAAAGCTTGTGTAATTATACCTTTATTCCAGAAAGGTTCACCGAGCCAGTAACCAATTTCAGCCGAAAATCTGTTAACATCATCCTGTAAATTAATCCCGATTGCACCGATAAGTTCTTTCTCATTTGCAATTACAAAATTTGATTCAGGATCCTGATTGCATGCATGAACAAGCCACATTTCAGCCATCTCTGAAGTGTAGGGGAAGGGGAATTGGTCCCTGAGTAATCTGGAAACGTTGTAATTGTTTGCGTATTTGACCAATGCTTTCTGATCGGAATACTCATAACTGCGGATACAATATTCACCAAAATAAATTTTCATAGTGTAAAAGTAATAATCTCTCAGGAAATAACTGTTTATTACAATTCTCTATATAAAAATGAGAAAAATATTTAAAACTTTATTCGTTAATAAATGACCTTTAAGCAATGATTTTTTTCAGATGGTTGAAAATTTCTGCTGTGCTGCTAACCTTTTTACTCAGCATAAAAAATTAATTTGATTTATTTGAAGAAAACGTATTCTGTTTAATTGTACAATTTTTACTTATTAAGAATTAGCAATGCTCGTTTACGAAACTTAAATTAAGGCTAAATAACTATTAGTTTTTAGGAATATAAAAATGAAGCGAGTAATTGTAGGTCTTCTTGTAATCAGTTTTAGTCTATTAATCAAGTCCTGTGATACGACTGACCCTCCCGACAATAAGTCATTAAATCTAAAACTTGAAGACGTTTCCTGCACCGAAGCCTGGATTACTTTAACAACAACCAACCTGCCACTACCGACAACCATAACTCTGAATCAAACTAACCCATCCGGCGATACTAAATCTCAAATCTTAAATCTCAATACTCAAGACTCGTTACTCTACATTGATTCACTTCTGCCAAACCGAACTTATTCTTTTATCACCAGTCATTCCGGCTTGACCGGAATCTCCAGCAATGAGCTAAGCGTAACCACAATGGATACAACAAGCCACAACTATACATTTGAAACTTTCACTTTCGGGGATATAAGCAACAGTGTATTGTTCGATGTAGCCATTATTAATGAAAATAATATCTGGGCAGTTGGTGAAATAAATATTGCAGATACAAGCATAAACGGTTACACGGCATACAATGCCGTACACTGGGATGGCAGCCAATGGGAGTTGAAAAGAATAAAAACAAATGCTTGCGGCGGTGTTGACTATCCTCCTGTTAAAGCAATTTTTGCTTTTGCAGCAGATGATATTTTATTTGCTCATATTGATGGCAGCATTTCTCACTATGATGGTATAAAATTCACAAATGATTGTTCTTTAATTACACAATTAAATGGTTCAGTAAATAAAATGTGGGGTACTTCAAGAAATGATTTATATGTTGTTAGTGGTAATGGATTTATTGCACACTACCAAAACTGGCACTGGAGTAAAATTACAAGCGGAACGGATGTGGACTTAAAAGATATTTTCGGAACAACAGACGGAAATGAGATTTGGACTTGCGGTTGGAGTAATCAGAATGGAAGAGTTGCAATATTAGAAATTAATGGAAATGGTGTAGAATCTATATGGGATAGTCAAACAAATACAACGCTAAATATTTATAGTGGAACTCTCTTAAACAGTTTATGGACTAGTGGAAATGGCGAATTCGTATTGGTCGATGGTCAAGTTTTCAGGCATTCCCTTATTGATAAAATGATAGTGAGAAAAGAATGGGTGCCAACTTCGAATGGTTGGAAAGTACTTGATCTTGGAAATTTTGCTTATAGAATCAGGGGCAGCAATAAAAATAATTTCATTGTAGCCGGAGATGCAGCTATGATCTGGCATTATAACGGAAAGTCCTGGCATAAATTTGAAGAAATTTATAATACTAATGATAGAATTTATGGCTTATCTGTTCAAGAAGAAATTATGGTCGCCGTAGGTAAGCGATATGGTACCGGACTTGGAGATGCACTTTTAATAATTGGGAGGAGGTGAAAATGATAGGAATAGATATGAGTTTAATAGAAAGAGTAACGGTGCGGTAACACCGTTACCCATAATACAAACAAATCGGTTTGCTGAGTTCTCACAAACGTGAGATACGCCTTTTTGTTTGCTTTTCAATTTTAAAGAATTATTCACTATAAAGAAAGGAAATCTATATGAAACTTTTAGATCTCTTAATCTTGTGTTCTTTTATAATTAGCTTATATACTAGCATTAATGCGCAAGAATGTCTAGTTACTTTTCCGCCTGGAGAACCGGTTACTATCGATAGCACATATGGTGCTCCTGAGGTATTACTTCATTATCAACCAACTCAAGTTAGAACAGTTTATGTTGTAGCATGGATAATTAATTCTTCAAGTTGTCCTGGAATATCACAAAATGATTTAACCATTGCAATTCAGAAACTTAAATCAGATTTTGCGGACGCAATGATTTCTTTTGAATGCAATCAAATTGAAACTATAACTGATAGTACCTTCTGTTATTTAACTGATAGTTTGTTCCAAATTTTGACAGCTTTTTATGATGTAGAAAATAAACTGAATATTTATTTTGTGCCAAATGGGGCGGCTGAAGGAATGGCGTATTACAAAACCAACAATTGTGCGATAATAAATGGTTCAGCGACGCATAAGGGTAAATTAGCACATGAAGTTGCGCATTGCTTTTATCTTTATCATACCCATGGCTATGGAATAGAAGAATTAGTCAATCTTTACGTGAGGCTCACCTCGAAGGTGAGTCTCACATTGGTTTTGCTTTGTAGTACAGATCAGTAGCAAAGCCATTCCTTCGGAATAATCTGTGCTACTTTATAGATGGCATTTTTATGTTTCACCAATCGCCACCAGGTCCGCCATAAGCACCCTGATCGTTTCGCGAACCATCCCAGTCATTAAATTCTGCTGCAGGATTACCAGCATCTTTACAGGGCGAATTTTCTTTTAAGTTAAAATCAGTTTCTGAAATAAATAAAGGATCTAAACTGTCGGGATCTAAAAAATTATACTGCTCAAAAATGTTTAAGCTGTCACCTGAAACAAGATGAATTCTTGTATCACCGCGATATGAAAAGTTTTTGTAAAACAAATTATTCTGTATTTCCTCGTAAACCGGATCAACAACTGTTATCGCTCCGCCAAAATTCAAACAATAGTTTTTGTAAAAAGTGTTGTTAATAATTTTATTTGAAGAGTTTTGGGAGAGAATTGCTCCGCCATAGTCAAGAGATTCATTGTCATAAAAGATATTGTTGATTATTTCCGAGTTGCAGTAAATCAAGGTTATTCCACCACCGTACTGTGAATAATTATAATTGAAATAACAATTCTTCACAACGAGGTTGGCATTGGAGGTTTCAATTGCACCAAATTTTAACTCGCTTCCGATAGGAAGATAAGCTTCTTTGATATCGCAGAAAATAAAAATCAAACTGTCAGTTGGATTTTCAGAGTGGATACCTTTCCAAGCATTTCCAAAACCTTCAAATACAATCCGTGACTGCTTGTTTCCAATTGCTCTTATTCCACCTGAAATATATAATCCTGCATCCGACTTAAAAAAAATTAATGTACCCTGTTCGATGAGCAGTGTAATTCCGGGGTTTATAGAAATATCCTCTGATACATAATATGGAGATTTACTTTTCAATAATGTTCCTGAAAGATTACCTTTGATAACAGTAAAAATTCCCCCAAGACCCGGATCAGTTGGGTCAGTGAAAAGTGAACGATCAGCACAACTGCTGAGTAAAAGAAAAACTAAAATCGTTATTTTTGGGAAGCAATAATTCATAATTAATTCAGTAATCAACACTGATAAGTTTTTTTAATCTTGCAAAAAATAAGCCATTCAAATCAAATTAATATGGTAAAATATTCTCTCATCTTCTACTTCATCTTTTTTTATTCATTTGTTTCTTTTCCACAAACTGAAGTTTCAATTACTTTTGAAGTTTTTACAAAAGATTTAAATGCAGATGAAGCTGTTTATATAACCGGCAACGATAATTTGTTAGGTAACTGGCAGCCGGAAGCTGTTTCTCTTGATGAAGTCGTGAAAAGTAAATGGGTTAAAAATTTCTCCTTCCCGAGAGGTAAGAAGCTTGAATTCAAATTCACGCGCGGAAGCTGGATTAAAGAAGCAGTAAACGATGATGGAACAATTCCTTCAAACTATTCTTTCATCGTTTGGAGTGATACTACAATTTCATTGAAGATCAATCTTTGGGCGGATCAGGTTGAAAGAAAAATTGAAGGGCAAATAACCGGATTTGTAGAGTATCACAGAAATTTTTCAGGAAGTGGAATAAAAGCAAGAGATATTGTCGTTTGGCTGCCTCCGGAATATAGTTCAGAATCTGACAGACGATATCCTGTACTATATATGCATGACGGACAAAATATTGTTGATCCTTCAACTTCATCTTTTCAGGTTGATTGGCAAATTGATGAAGCAGCAGATAGTCTTATCAAACAAAAATTAATTGAACCGTTAATAATTGTTGGAATTTATAATACGCCGCAAAGGAATAATGAGTACTCTGAAAACGATACCGGATATGCTTATATGAATTTCATCGTTGATTCACTCAAACCTTTTATTGACAGGAATTACAGGACAAAACCGGACAGGCAAAATACAGCAAACGGCGGTGGTTCACTCGGCGGATTAATTTCTTTTATTCTCGCCTGGCAATATTCTGAAATATTTTCAAAAGCCTTTTGCTTTTCTCCGGCTTTTAAAATTGATCGGTATAACTTTGTTGATAATGTATTATCCTATTCTGGCAAGAAGAAAGAGATTAATCTTTTTATTTGTAATGGAGATGATGAACTTGATACAAGATTGCAAACAGGTGTTGATGAGATGCTGAACGCTTTAACGAAAAATGGATACAAGGAAAGAACAGATTTCTATTATGTAAAGGCTAAAAGCTCACAACATGGTGAAAGAGATTGGTCAAAGAATATCCCGCGTGCGCTTATCTATTTATTCGGAACAGAAAAGGGGAAAAGCCTACTTTAATTTTTTTTCGAAATGCTGGTAATCTTTAAGACTCTTCCAATCGCCGCCCCATTGCCAGCCTCTCTGTTTAAATTCATTAACAAGTTGAGATGATGCTGAAATTGTCCCGGTTTTTGTCGTATCGTAAATACAATTTGCCGGTAAACTTGATCCGTTCTTAATGTATGGATTCAACCGGGGGTTTATATCGATTGCTAATCCGGAGGCATGATTTGAAATTACTCTCGTTCCGGAAATGAATCTGTAGTTGAAAGCTGATGTGTTATTATCCTTCATAGATTTTTCATCGGACCAATTGTATTGGCTGATTGGAATTACTTTTTCAACAGGGAAGTGAGATTCTCTGATAAACTCAAATATTTCAATTATATCCAATACCACATCTTTATGAACCACCAACTGTCCTTTATGAAGTTTGTCATCAAATCCATAATAATAAATATCAACAATTCTTAAATTTTCAATCGTACCATCAGGAACTGAAATTCCTGCAACAGCCTCCTCAAAATTCAAATCTGAATCAATGACAGATTCTGATTCAGATTTTTGGCTTTGTGCGTTATCAAAATTAAAAACTAAAAAAACTACCGTTAATAGTATCAATGTTCGGGTAATAGAAAATTTTTCGCTTAACATACAGTTAAAAATATTTAATTGTTTATCCTGAATTGTTTCAAAGGTAAAACAGACAATTCTTAAAACATAGGATAAAATTATTACGCATAAAAAAGAAACAATAATTATGAATATATTTCATTGTCAAATTTTTAAAAGGAAAAAAATGCAAAAAATATTGTTTGTACTTATTGCAGTTTTAACAGTTAGTTTGGTGGGCTGCAATAAAGGACAGGAAATAAAAACTCTTGAGTCTGGGTTACAGTTTATGGATGATTCACTTGGTACAGGCAGAGAAGCTAAAGCTGGTGATCTGGTTTCTATTCACTTCAAAGGCTGGATGGTCCCAAAAGATTCTGCCGGAGAATTATTTACAGATTGGTCAACCGACCAAACAAAAAATATGCTTTCTCTTGGCGATTCAAAAATGCGAAATCAACCGATAAAATTTGTTCTGAATTCAGGTTCATTTATCAAGGGAACCGATGAAGGTATCATTGGAATGAAAGCTGGTGGAGTAAGAACAATGATCATTCCTTCAAAGCTTGCTTATGGTGAAGCAGGTGTCGGATTTATTCCACCAAATACTGATTTAAAAGTTGTAATTGAATTACTTGATGTTAAAGATAAAGGTGTTGCCAAAATGTGGGAGGTTGATTCGACTTTATTTAAAACCACAGCCAGCGGTCTCAAATATGCTATTATTTCTCATGGCGATGGTCCAATGATTGACTCAGGTAAAGTGGTCACTGTTAATTATTCAGGGTACCTGCAGGATGGAACTTTATTCGATAGTTCCGTTGAAAGAGATGAACCAATTCAATTTGTTGTCGGACAAAGACAAGTGATACCCGGTTGGGATGAAGGAATGCGTCTTCTTAAAAAGGGAGATAAAGCAAGGTTCATAATTCCACCACAGCTTGGTTATGGTGAAATGCAGCTCGAAAAGATTCCAGCTAACTCAACACTTATTTTTGATACTGAAATCGTTGACGTAAAATAACAATTCTGCATTATTGCATGGTTGCATGTTCGCATGCAATCATGCATCAATGCACTCAATCATTCATTCCATCTCATTTTTTATTCTGAAGCTCCCATAATTTTATGTAATTCATCATCGTGCTTACAGAATGAAGTAAAGAGATAATCAAACCGTAAACTCCATCTTTAAAACCTCCTCTGATAAAAAAGAATGCAAAGAAAGCTGATATGGTATGTGAAAAAATCGTCCAGCCGCCAATCTTTTTCTTTTTCTTTGAAAGTTCTTCAGCTTTAAGGCTTGTGTATTTATTAATTTTTTCAAAGTAATCTGTAAAGGAAGAGAAAGTAAAATGCAGCATGGGATTATTCAATGTTCCGATTTTACCATTAACGACAAATTTCTCATGCACAAGACGATCGTTCAGATTTGTTTTATCTTTTTTGAAGAGACGAAGTTGAAAATCTTTCTCCCAGCCGCAGCTTGTAATTTCTTTATTCATCAGAAAATTTTTTCTTCTGATCTTGTATCCATTTAAATCGCCCGATTTCAGATTCATTATTTCATTTTTCAGCTCATCAGTTATTCGCTCATCCGCATCAAGACTGAGCACCCATTCATTACTTGCCAGACTTAATGCATATCTCTTTTGAGGGACATAACCTTCCCATTTACGAGTGAATACTTTGTTAGTGAATTGTTTTGTTAATTCGATAGTGCGATCAGTACTTTCTGAATCAACCACAATAATTTCATCAGCCCATTCAACACTCTTCAAGCAGTCAGAAATATTTTTTTCTTCGTTTTTGGTAATTACTGTTACCGATATTTTTTCCATTTAATAAGTTTTTTATTTGAACAACTTAAATATAATTCATTCATTATCGAATCGTGCCTGCAAATGTAACTAGACTTTGCAATTCTTTGAGACCTGGCGTCTTTGTGGAAATTCTTTTATTCTTCTGATATCTTTGTATTCATTTGCCGCTAACCTGCCTTGCCGTCAGACCAGGGTGTTGCACGACTGTCATTCCGAACTTGTTTCGGAATCTTTAATCGCGTTTTTGGTAAATAAGAAGAACCTGTCCAAAGGACTCCTTCGGAGAAGCGAGCCTGTCTGCCGTCAGGCAGGTTCAAGTTGACAAAAAGAGACTCGTGTAACTGCTAGGGTAGGCAAAGGTAGAAAGAAACATTCAATCTTATTAAACATAAAACTTTATGAGACTTATTGCCTGAGAATAGTATCCACCACCAAAAAGATTCAGATGATTAAGAACATGATAGAGTTTGTAAATATTTTCTCTGTAATCGAATCCGTCTTCTAAAGGAAAAGATTCGTTGTAAGCTTTATAGAATTCTGAATTAAATCCGCCAAAAAGTTTTGTCATTCCAAGATCTGCTTCCCTATGTCCATAGTAAGCGGCAGGATCAATCAGTACTGCATTTCCGTTTTGATCAATCATGTAATTACCCGCCCAGAGATCACCATGAAGAAGTGAAGGCTTTTCAGAATTGTGACCGATAATATCTTCGATCTTATTCTCGAGTTTTGAAATTCCTTTCCTCAATTCATCAGTTGAATTACCAAGTTTTTCTGCTAATTGTAGCTGGAATAAAATTCTTTTGTTAAGATAAAATGCTGTCCAGTCAGATTTCTCTTTTTCATCGGGAATATTTATCTGCGGATTTGATCCGATGTAATTGTTCTCATAAAAACCAAAGCTAACTGATTTGAACTTATGCATTTCGGCAAAGCTTTTTCCAAAGTCTTCAAAAAAATTTTTTTTCCTGTTTCCGGATGCAATAAATTCAAGAAGAATATAATCTTCATCAACAGATAATACTTCAGGGATTTTGATAGCGTTTGATTTATCCAGTTCTCTCAATCCATTTGCTTCCTTTAAAAACATATTATTTGAAGCTGATGGATTGTATTTCAGGAAAAAGCTGGTTCCATTTGCAGTAGAAATTTTGAAAGCATCGCTTATACATCCACCGGAAAGGGAAGAGAAGCTTTTTATTTTACTCCCAAGTTTTTCTTCAATCCGCTTTTTTATTTTCTCTTCTGATATCATCTTTAACTCTGTTAAGTAAACCTTCGATAGAATCTTCAAGAATGTCAAGAACATATTCAAAACCATCACTTCCGCTGTAGTAAGGATCAGGTACTTCATCAGCTTTTATTTTATTTCCGAAGCTCACCATCTTAAAAACTTTATCAGCAAACTGATTTCTTTTATCGAGTGAAATTATTTCTGAATAATTATCATTATCCATTGTGATGATATAATCGAAATGTTCAAAATCTTTTTCAGGTTTGAATTGCCTGGCTTTGCTATCCAGACTATAACCACGTTTGGAAGCATGTTTTATCATTCTTGAATCAGGTGATTCACCTGAATGATAATCAAGAGTTCCTGCTGAATCAATTTCAACTTTACCTTCAAGACCTCTCTTCGCAGAAAGTTTTTTTGCAATTCCTTCCGCCGCAGGTGAACGGCAGATGTTTCCCATACATACGAACAAGATTCTTTTTTTACTCAACTAATTTTTCTCCAGATATTGTTACAATGATTTTTCTGCTTCCTGCATGATTACGATGTTCACACAAATAAATTCCCTGCCATGTTCCGAGATTTAATTTTCCACTCGTGATCGGGATTGTTAAAGAATTCCCAATCAATGTTGATTTAATGTGTGCAGGCATATCATCTGTGCCCTCAGAATTATGATTATACCAGGGTTCATTTTCTTTTACTGCCTGACTAAAATACTTCTCCATATCTGAGCGAACATCAGGATCGTAATTTTCATTTAGAGTTATTGAAGCGGATGTATGTTTTATTAACATGTGCATTAAACCAATTTGAATTTTATTTAGCTCAGGCAACTGATGAACAATCTCATCAGTTACAATATGGAATCCTCTTTCTCTTGGCTTTAGGGAGATTTCTTTTTGACGCCAGATTATTTTATCCATTCCACTTCTATAAAAATACTGTTTGAAAATTTTTCGTAACCAGTTGGATTTAGTCCCAGGCATTTACCAAAAACAGTAACGAGTGAGTCATTAGTCAATGTTGATGCTTCTTGTACGGTAGATTCATCTTTTATTATGCAAAAAATTTTCATGTTCTCGGTATTTGTTTGCAATTCAAGAAAGCTACTTCCGTTTTCTGATTGAATAAAAGATTTGACACTTCCGGAAAGTTCTATATTTTTATTTAAAAATTTATTTTCTGCTGTTTTCTGATCGATGGAATAACTTTCTACCAGTTCAGCCGCACTCACAACTTTATTTTTATCCTGAAAGACTATAAAGAAGAGCACGAAAATTATCAACAGCAGCATTATAACATTCGCATATTTTCTCTTCTTTCTCTTCATTGTTTCTCAATTGATGGATTTATATCAGCAAAATTAATTCTTTAAAAGAAAAAAGGCGAATCAGGAGATCCGCCTATCATTGGAATATTTATTACCTGATTTACTTCGAAGCAAGTTTAACTTTAAAAGTAATTTCGTCTTCGCCTCGTTTAACAATCACATCTACTTCATCGCCGGGGACAAAATCTCCGAGTGCATAAGTGAAGTCGTAAATGTTAGAAATCTTTTTCCCGCCGAATGAAATGATAATATCTCCGCCCTGTAATCCTGCAAGTTGTGCAGGACTTCCTTCAGACACTCCGCTGATTTTATAGCCATCAACATTGCTTGCGAAATCAGGAACGGTACCGACATAAACTTTTCTTGCAAACATCTGTCCCGATTCTTTCTTCTCAACCAGCAGATAATCCGGTCGTATAGGATTCTTATCAATAGCAGTAACAATATCATAAACATAATTTAGAATATCTTTTTCGCCGGTGAAATTAATTTTTTCTGTATCATCGGATGGTTTATGATAATCTTCGTGTGTACCGGTGAAAAAAAACAGAACCGGAATTTTCTTGCCGTAAAAAGATGAATGATCACTCGGTCCGAATCCTTCATCATTAAATGTTAATTTGAATCCGTATTTATTATTATTATTCAGAATATCTTTCCAATCCGATGAAGTACCTGTTCCGTAAACAATTAGAGAACTGTCTTTTAATCTTCCGATCATATCAATATTCACCATTGTTATTGCGTCTTCGACAGGGAAGGGCAGATTATTTACAAAATAATTCGAACCAAGTAAACCAAGCTCTTCACCTGAAAAAGTTATGAATACTATACTTCTTTTTAAATTATTTTTCCGAGAAGCAAATTTTTCTGCTAATTCTAAAACACCGGTTGTTCCTGAAGCGTTATCGTCAGCGCCATTATGGATTTGAGGTTCATCGCCGCGATAAAGAGAACCTTCGCCGCCCATTCCAAGATGATCGAAGTGAGCGCCGATAATTATCAATTCATTTTTTAGTTCGGGATCTTTTCCCTCAAGGTATCCAGCAACATTCCAGCTAACTGCTTCAACTTCTTTTACTTCAGTTGAAATTTTCGCTGACGAATTCTTTAGTTCAAAAGACGATGGTTTTTTTGATTCAAGAATTTTATTGTAAACGTCTTTAAGATTTATTCCTTCGTTATGTAATAATTCTTCGATAAAAATTCGTTTAACACTTTGAACAGAGAAATCACTCATGGCACCTCCTCTGTCAAAACTAAATTCCACTAAATCATCTGAGGTTTTATTTGAATCATAAGGATTAATAAATATAATCCCGGCAGCACCTTTGTCTCTTGCAACTGACGATTTTTTTCTCAGCGGTGAATGAGCATCAAAACCAGAATGTGCAACCGCCGGTTCAGGTGTGTTTCTGAAAACAATTACAATTTTATTTTTCACATCAATGCCCGAATAATCATCATAATTAAGATCGGAAGCTGATATTCCAAAACCAGCAAAAACCAGGCTGGCATTCACATCTGTGTTACCGGAAAAAGGCACCGTGATATAATCTTCTCTTAACTTTAGTTCAACTTCACTTCCATTAGTTGAAAAGGAAAGACTGTTCTTATCAGTAAGTTCAATTGTTTTTACGAAAGGAAATTCTTGTAAAAATCCATCTTTGAATAAAGGTTCCAGCCCGTAATTTTTAAATTCATCTGAGATATAAACAGCAGCACCGAATAATTCTTCTGTTCCGCTGTCTCTTCCTTTTAATTTATCTGAAGCTAAAAAACTGATGTGCTCTTTAATTTCTTCTGTAGTTACTTCAGGATTATCTGCTTGTTGATTATAAACAGCAATATTAGAAATTGTAAATAATAAAACGGTAAGAATTAAACTTTTAGAATACATTGCACTCTCCGAAAAAATTAATTGATTCCTAACTAGTCAGTCCAGTCAGCAATAAAAACATTTGTGTCGCCTTCATTTTTGTTAAATCTGTTGGAGCAAAAGATGAGCTGCTTACCATCCCTGGTGAACATCGGGAAACCATCGAAGGTTTTATTAAAAGTAATTTGCTCAAATCCGGTTCCATCAACATTTATCATATAAAGATCGAAGTCACGTCCACTTTCGCTGTTAACATTTGAAGAAAAAATAATTTTCTCTCCATCAGGAAAAAAGAAAGGCGCAAAACTTGCTTTACCAAAATTTGTTATTTGTTTGATATCTGATCCGTCAGCGTTCATAACATAAAGTTCAAGAACCGTTGGGCGAAATAATCCGTCGTCTGCTAGCTCCTGATAATCTTTAAGTTCTTCTTCTGTTTTAGGTCTGCTGGCACGAAAAACTATTTTACTTCCGTCAAGAGAAAAGAATGCACCGCCATCATATCCTTTTTCAAAAGTCAATCTCTTTTGATTTGAACCATCGATATCCATCACATAAATTTCAGGATCTCCATCTCTTGTTGATGTAAAAACAATTTTATCTCCTTTGGGAGAAACAGTTGCTTCTGCATCATATCCATCAGAGAACGTTAGTCTTGATAAATCACTGCCATCCGCATTCGCTGAAAAAATATCGAATGATTTATATAGCTGCCAAACGTATCCTTTTGCTCTGTCAGGTGGCGTTGGACATTCTTCATCGGCTAAATGTGTTGATGCATAAATTATCTTATCATCACCGGGTAAAAAATATGCGCAGGTTGTTCTTCCTTTTCCTGTTGAAACCATTTGCTTATCACTTCCATCAATATTCATCGTAAATATCTGATCACATTTCATATCGCCGGTTGTTGACTGAAAAATTAATTTACTTTCATCAAATGAAAGATATGCTTCCGCATTCTCGCCGCTATCGGTAAGCATTCGGATGTTGCTCAAATGATTTTCTCCTTCAAAAGTAAAATCCTGCTGTGTGAAAGAGAGCTGTGATATTGAAATAATAAGGCAGACTTTTAAGTGAACTAATTTTAAATTTTTCATAACTGACCGATTTGTTTATTCTGGAACATGAACTAAAAAATATTTTTTTGCTGATTTGCCGATTGAAACAGCCTCAGTTTTTGTCATATGCATATCATCGGGTGTTTCTTCATCGTGCCCAGCTTCAAGAATTGCGAGATCAGCATTTTTTGCATGAACGACAAGTTCATCACAATATGCTGTATCACCTCCATAACAAATTTTCATATTATCGTAAATGAAATTGTATCCAAGTGCAGGCACCTGTCGTTTTTTCCCATTAGATAAGAGTTCTTTATGTATAACTGGGAAAGGTTTGACCGAAATATTTCCGGTAGTAAAACCGTTTGTCTTTTTGATAGGCTTCAGATTTATTTTGTAAGTGATTGAACGGGAGTAAACTTTTTTAAACGCGTTATAAATGCTTTCAATTTCAACACAACCTTCAGGATAGTGGATTGTAAGTGGAGATTTTTTTTGCATCACTCTCAGATATGTTAATAACGACCATACACCACCGACATGATCATGATGACCATGTGTTATAAATACATCTGAAAGTTCTAACAATTTCTTAACTCCCAATTCAGTATTCAAATCTCTGAGTATTCCATCACCCGGGTCAATAACGAAATTTGAATCAGCAGCTTTCAGTAAAATTCCTGTGGCAATGTTCGGTATCGAACAAAATATCTTTATTGAGAAATCTTTTTTCTTCCATTGAAGCGGATATATCTGTTCTGTCATTTCTCTCTGGATTGTTTACATTTTTTTGGATCTTTACAGCGGGCAAAAATATTAAATGAATAGCTCTCGAAGTTGAAACCTAATTCTTCGCTAATTTGTTCTGGAAGCTGCTTAATCCTTGGATCAGCGAATTCAACTATTTTACCGCAAACTACACATATTAAATGATCGTGAACCTGACGTTTAAAGCTGCTTTCAAATCTATTAACGTTATCACCGAAATTTCTTTTTGAAAGAAGTTCACACTGAGAAAGTAATTCAAGCGTTTTGTAAACAGTAGCTCTGGAAACTCTTGAATTTGCATTTTTCATGATAATGTATAAATCATCGGCACCGAAATGACCTTCGTATTCCAATGCAGCTTCAAGAACTTCAAATCTTTCAGGAGTTATTCTATTCTTACCGGCTTTCAGGAAATTCCTGAATATATCTTCTGCTTGTTTGTTTTTCAATTTATATTATTCGATTTAAATATGACCACAGCTAATCATTGGCAAAATAATAATTTTATTCATAATAATACACCTCATTGAATTCCAAAAAATCTTAAACCGTTCACAGTAATTAAAGTCATCGAATAAGCAAGTACTGTAAAAACAAAAACTTGCAGTAATGGAATTGTCCAGCCACCAGTTTCTTTTTTAGAAACAGCAACTGTTGACAAACATTGGAGTGCGAATATGAAAAACACAATTAGTCCGATGGAAGTTGCAGTTGTGAATAATTGTTGTCCTGTTGATTCAATCTTTGCGCTTCTAAGTGATGTAAGCAAAGTGTTTGGCTTTTCATCAACATCGGTGGTGACTTTAAATGTTAATGCGAGCGATGAAACAAAAACTTCGCGTGCTGCAAATGCAGAAATTAGTGACACACCAATTCTCCAATCCATTCCTATCGGAGTCATAACCGGTTGTATAATTTTGCCAAGATCAGCGGCATAAGAGTTCTGGAGTCTTTCTGCGCGTACCACGTTTTCTACCTGACTCGGAGGTACTTCATCAGTTTTAATATCCGGATTAATATTTGGAAAGAAAGTAAGAAACCATAGGACTAATGAAAATCCCAGAATGGTTGGTCCTGCTTTAAGAATATAATGTTTGGAACTGTTATAAGTATGATTCAGGACTGCACTAAATTTTGGTATTCGGTAGGATGGAAGTTCCAGAATAAATGTTGATGATTCTTGTTCCTTGAATATTCTATTTGAGAATTTATTTATTATCCACGCGACTAACAATGAGATAATCATACTGAATAAATAAATACTACCCAGAATAAATCCGCCTATCCAGGGTTTATCCTGCGGGATAATATAAGCAATCAATAATGCGTACACCGGTAGCCTTGCACTGCAACTCATTAATGGTATAATAAAGATTGTGAATAATCGTTCTTTACGATTTGGGATAGTACGCGCAGCAATCATTGCTGGAATGGCGCATGCAAATCCAGATAACATTGGAACAAATGATCTACCATTTAATCCAACTTTGGATAATGGTTTGTCAATCAACATAGCTCCACGTGCAAGATAACCTGAATCTTCAAGCAACCCTAGAATCAGGAATAAAATTAAAATTTGTGGAACAAATACGAGTACGGATCCGGTACCTGAAATTATTCCATCTGAAACCAGATATGTAAACCATCCTTTATCAAAATTGTTTACTACCAGGCTGTTAAGATTAGTGAACAGCTCATCAACAAAATTCATTAGTGGTTGTGCCAACCAGAATATGCTTGTGAATGTTATTCCCATCACAATCAAAAAGATGACAAATCCCCAAAATCTGTGTAATAATATTTTATCAATTTTTAATGTAGCCTGATCAATAGGGAAGTTATTTGAAAGGTTGCTATCAGTTAAAACTTTTAGTTCTTTGTTTGCAGATTTTAAATCAATTTTAAGATCGCTGCTAATTGGTTCATAAACTTGCTGGATAATTTTCTCAATCTCATTGAAGGAATCGAGTAATTGTGTATTGTCTTTAAGATTTGGATAAGGTGTAATTTTATTTGAAGTTTGATAGTTACTTTCAAGATTAGAACTCATCAAATCAATTAATTTTTGTAATCCTTCTTTTGTTCTTCCATTTACCAGTACGACATCACATTTCAAAGCTTCTCTTAATTTTTTTTCAGATACTTGTAATCCTCGTTTGCTGAGTATATCAGTCATAGTAATGACTATTATCACATTAAAGCCGGCACTTATTAATTGTTTCGGTAACAAGAGATGTCTTGAAAGCTGGCAAGAATCGATCGTCACAATAAGTAAATCAGGAGATCCAAGCTTTGGATGTGAATACAGCGAATCAATTGCAACTTTCTCATCTGGTGATTCTGGAATTAAACTAACAATTCCCGGCGAATCAAGTATCTCAGCTTCTAAATTATATTTGGGTAATATTTTACCTGTGAAATATTCTACCGTTGAACCAGGATAGTTCACAGTCTTATAATTTTTGCCGCTAAGAATATTAAATAGAGTAGTCTTCCCTGAATTTGGTGGACCGACTAAAGTAATCAGCGGAGTCTGAATACCGATATCACTTTTCATTTAAGTTTAATGCAATCCGCTTCGCTTTTCCGGATTGCTATTAGTGTCCCCCGAATTGAAACCGCAATCGGATCGTTGAATGTAGATTTACACATCAGTTCTATTATTTGTCCTGGAGTAAAGCCATGTTCCAATATTCTTTTGCTTGAAGGATGAGTAGTATCAATTTCTGAGATGACACCCTTTTCGTTATAGCTTAGTTCTGCTGCAGTACGCATTTTCCAACACTTTGAATATTATTAAGATTTAATCTACATAAAAATAAGCGATTACTTTCAAAATGTCAATAAAAACTACCGGATTAAGTAAATTTGCCAAGACAAAATGTTCATCATCACAATTAAACAGTTCATTAGAATTTGTATGAAAAGATTGTTATCGGCATAAAAATTGACTTTTTCACTGTTTTCCTGACAAATTCAGAGCTTAAATTGCTAGACACCGAAATAAAACCATTAAAACTTCAGACAGTAGTTGAATCAGCCAACCATCACTCAGTCATTTCTGATCAGGTATTTTACAATTTTGATCATACACTTCATAAATACAATTTCATTAATCCAGCAGTAAACAGACTTTTAGGATACAACATTTCTGAGTTGAATGAGAAGGGTTTTGAGAGTTTAGTCTTAACTAAGTATGATGAATATGTATCCAATTATCCAATGAATGGTAAAAAGGATCTGCCTCAGATAGAAGAAAAATTGACAATCTATTTTGTAGAAACAAAGAGTGGTGAGAAAAAATGGATTGAAGATAATTCTATATCATTTTTTAATCTTGAACAAATAAAAGTTTCGCAGATCGGGCTGCTGCGTGACATAAGTGAAAAATTAAGAGAAGAGAAACTAAAACAAATAATTCTGGAAATACTTGAAGCTGCAAACTCAGAAAAAAATATAAGTGAATTATTTAAGTTTATTCATTCGTGCATCACAAAATTAATGAAAGCTGATAATTTTTATATAGCCTACTACAAGAAAGATTCTGATTTATTAACATTCCCTTATTTTGTTGACGAAGTGGATAATGATTCTTCATCAAAAAAACTTGGAAAGGGTCTTACTGAATATGTTTTAAGAACAGGTAAATCTGCATTAGTTGATCTTCACAAAGATGAAGACCTTAGAAAGAAAGGTGAAATAGAATTAATAGGACCGCAATCCCCAATATGGCTTGGAGTACCACTAAAGATAAAGGAAAAAACTATTGGTGTAATGGTGGTTCAGGATTACAAGGATGCTTTGACTTATACTTTGGCTCACCAGCAGATTCTTGATGTAATTTCTTATCCTATTTCAAGAGCAATCGAAAGAAAGATAGTTGAAGAAGAACGCAAAGAGATGATTGTTAAGTTGAAAGATATGAATACTTCAAAAGATAGATTGTTCTCACTTATCTCACACGACCTTCGTTCACCATTTAATTCTTTATTAGGTTTTGCTGAAATACTAAGAACTGATTTTGATAATCTCACTCACAGGGATATCAAAGAATACATTAATGTGATTAATGATTCTTCTAATACTTTATTTGAAATGACGAATAATTTACTTCACTATTCAAGACTTCAGCTTAACAAATACGATTATATTCCTAAGAAAGTATTATTAAATGAAGTTATCAAAGAAGCGATAGATTCTTTGAAGTACAGAACACAGAAAAAAAATATTGCAATAAAAGTGGAGTTAAAACAGAACTATACTCTTGTTGCTGATGAGGAAATGCTTGTTACTACTTTCAGAAATGTAATTTCGAATTCTCTGAAATTCTCACCGAGGCAAAGTGCAATTAAAATTTTTGCTGAAGAAGCTCACAACAGCAATACCGATTCCTTAGCTGCACAAATAAGTATAACTGATGAGGGAATTGGAATATCAGAGGAAAATCAAATACTGATTAATTCCGATGTTATGTTTTCAACTCAGGGAACTGAAAAGGAACCAGGTTCAGGACTGGGCTTGTTACTCACTAAAAAATATGTTTCATTGAACAAAGGCAAATTCGAAATATTAAGTTCCGAAGGACAGGGAACTACAATTGTTATAACCTTCCCAAGTATAAAAATTTAAATCAACCAGTCAACTCTAAATCATAGTTGCGAGAATACTGTTAATTTATTTTTACGATTACGGTAATTTTTACGGAAGTTTACAATCCTTTTGTAATAGATTTCCAAAAGTAATTTTGACATTCGATAGCATTTTTAACTTATTAGCATGAAATTTTGAAATATTCATCTTCCTCAAAGCCATCAATTAAGCTTAACAATACGATTAAATAATTTTCATAACCTCTCAATTTTACATGATTCATTTTAAGATTTTAACGTCAAAAGTGGCACTGAATATGTTAATTCAGGACGATTGAGTCTATTCATTATTCATTTTGGAGTTTTATAATGGAAATTGGAAAAATTGCCTTTTTAGAAACGTACACCTCAGAAGATGGTGGTGGAATTATCGGGGCTATTCTTGTTACAGATGCTGAAACAAAACCTTTGGAGTTTAGAGTTACATCACCAATAAAACCAACCGGATTTCAGAAAACACTTTATGGAGATGTGTTACTTGAACATATTCTGGTTGAATTGATTTCTGTGCCTCTGCTGAGTGCAATAAATGAACATGTTGATTTAATTCTTGTAAAAGATCCTTTCTTCCTTGGAGCTAATAATAAACAAGGGATTCGTGTTGTAAGAGTATTCAACGAAGCTGATGGAAAATCACGATCAAGTACCAAAGCTGAGGCAATCGCTTTCCCTGGAACGGGTGGTGGAAAAATGATGATAGAAACTTCAAAAAAATTTGAGACTGAGCTTGCTCCAATCCGTGATCAACTGAATAAATTAGCAGAACAGCGGAATTTGCTTGAACCTTTTGAAAGACTGAAACTTGCCTGTGAACAAGTGCAGCAACAAAAGTCCATTGATTAAAAGAACTAATGCCAAATGTACGTTCTAAAGTTGCCTCGAGAATATCAAAGATTAAAGAGGCTGATGATTTTAATTTTTCCAACTGGTTAAAAAAACCGGTTATTCATAACCATCCCGTTGAATCAATCTCTTCATATTTAGCAGACCTGGGTGAGCAGCAAATCGAATTTATCTTTCCTGATTATTCGGAATTTAAATTTGATATGAATGAGCCGGAAGTAACAGATGAATTAAAAAACTGTGAGTTCAAAAAAATCAGAAGCAATGCAATCTTTTTCATGATTGCAGATGTTGTTGAGAATTCATTTGTATTTAGAAATGTTGAGATTAAACCACGCAATTTTTCATTAAAACAAGTAGAGTTCTCACTCAAAAATCCAGGAGCGAAAGCTTTTAAAGTTAAGTTTGATAATTTACCTCCATCTAACTACGAATTCGTTTTATCAGTACCAACAATTTTTGATTACCTGAGTAATCTTGTAACTGAAATAATAAAAATTGATTTGTTGGATTTCGAGGATATAGCAAATTCTTCCAAAAAAGTTAAAGTTAAAAATGTTGAGATATTAAAGTTCAAAAAGTTAAAAGTAGAAAAATTTCCGCTTCCCGGTATGCCTGATATGAAGAAAACTTTCAGGATAAAAGTTCCTTCAATGGGTAACTACAAATTCAGCCAAAAACAAATCAAATTTCCAGGGTTTTCAAATCCTTCAATATCCGATACGCAAAACTTCCAACTTGTGCGAGGCAAAAACTTTTATGCTAATTTTAATTTATCAGTGGCACCATCGATTCTTTATTATCTCGCTGCTTCAAAAGTAAATGACAAATCGGATAAAAACGCTGGTAGGTTAAAGGGCGATCTAGAACTACAGGATCAGTTAAAATACATTCTTGGTAATGTAAAAAGAATTGATTGGGAAAAGAATGTCAGACTTCACATTAAGCTTAAAAAATATGAAGAAGCTGGTGCAAAGTTTTTAGCAGAGAATGAATATGCGTTACTTCAGGATGAATTCGGAATCGATTCGGAAAAAGAAGCTGTTGCTGCATTGAAGATTTTATTTGGCAATAGAGCAATTAAATCTGCTCTCATTGTAACTGATTTCACGAAGCTCGGAAATCCGAATTTTGCAAAACATTTAAATCAGGAAATAGGTTGGAGCGATAAAATACAAAAGCACTGTCCTGATTTAGATTTCAATATCATTCACGGGAACAATGATGAGCGAGCAGAGATGTGGGAATTATCCAGATTAGTTGTACTTGCTGATATTGACACAGCAATAAATGATTTCAGAATGAAATTACTTGATGAAAAACGCCTCGATAAATTTGATTGCCTCGTGCTTGATTCGGTAGATAATATTCTTGCTATGGGTGAAAGTGGTGCTGAATTTTTAGCTTCTGTAAAATCAAAAATTTTATGGGCAACAACGGCAGTTCTTAATACAAATATTCAGCAGGAACTTAATAAGCTGTTGAATCCTCTTGTGAAAATTGACAAAGTCCAAATCAGGACCAAAGCATCAATAATATCCGATGCTTCTAAATTTATTGTAAATGAATTTTGGTGTGAGACTGATGAAAAACAGGCTGCGGAATTTAAAACTGCATTAGTTGAAGCAAGAAAAGATTTACGTCGCGTTCTTGAATCTGGTAATCCATTACGGTTTGCTGCGAATATTTTTACACTTTATCACAAGCTCAATCAACTGGGAAATTTTGCATCAGGCAAATCAATGAGTCCCAAGACTGCATTGCTGTTGCATCACATTATGAATATAAAGGCGAATGGGAAAAAAGTACTGGTATTATCTCAATATGAAAAACTTGGAGTTAAAAAGATAAGTGAGCTATTAAATGATCATGGAATTAAAAATGTACTTGCCCCAAACGGATTGGCTGTGGAAGAATTGAAAGAATTATTAAATGATTTCCATCAGAAAAAAGATGTTGTCGCATTCATCTCAGATTCCAAAATTTCAAGATTAAAGATTTCTGATATTGAGATTCCTTATTTAATTAATTTTGATCAATGGTGGAACCCGATGCTAAATTGGGAACTTGAAGATATGTTCACAAAGACGGGAGAAGAAGTATTTAAAGAGAGTGTGAACGTACTGAATTACTATTCTACCGGAACTCTGGATCAAAAAGTAAGAGAGATGCTCCTAGAAGGTGATTTATTGAATCGGAACGTATTTGAATTGATGCAGCCAAAGCTTTATGAGGAATTGATTACAATCGATGAATGGCTTGAAATATTTGGAATGCCAGGGAGCGGTGAGTCAAAACTTTTAGAAGATACTGAATTGATGACTGATGTTATTACAAAAATGACTATTGATGAATTTCGAAAGATGCTGGTAAAATTCTTCACACTTATTGGATATTCGGAAGTAGATATTCTTGAACTACCGAATTCCAATTCATTCAATATAATCGGAAGAGCACAGCGTAATAATCACACATTTTTTCTTAATGCACGTGCGATTTTGGAAAATAAAATCAATAAATCTGCACTTGAAAATATCATAGCTGAAACTGATGCACGAAAACAGGATAAAATTTTTATTATATCCAGAACAACATTGCCCAAAATTGATGAGGCAAAATTGCACAATAATGTAACTCTTCTTGATGGAAATTTGCTTTCAAAATTCCTGATCAGAGTTGGAATTTCATTATCTAACAAATAGTTTTTTTCAGTTAGAACAATTCATCATATTTAGTCCAGAGTTCTTCACCAAGTTCCCATGCACGTTGAACAATAGCAATCTGCGTTTCGATACAATACATTGTTAACATTTCTTTTGCTTTCTCCCGGTCAGCACCCCATTGTTCAAGAACTTCATTCTCAAAAGATTTTTGATTTGCAAACAACTCAGCCTGCCATGGATCCCAGACCGATCTAACATCATGACGCATATCTCCCCATCTTTGAGCTGCAAGAGTTCCCAGATGATTAAAAGCCCACCAGGCAGAGTTTCGGGAGAAACCTGTTACTCTACCATCGGTTGAAGATGTTTTATGGACTCGAGTAATTCCTGCATAAAATGGAGCATAAATCGAAGTTGCAACATTATCCCATGCTAACCAGACAAGTCCACCAATCTCATTCGGAAGCCAACTCCTACATTGAATAATTGTCGCATACATTGTGTACCATCTTGCAATAGTTCTTTCACCGCGCCAGCCCCAGCCACCATTAATTTTTAAAAGTTTGTTCATATCATAAGGCATAAATGGATTTGCAAGAGGGGAGAGAACGGTTTTTCCACTGTCATCAGTTACAGTTAAATCTTTTACGAAATTAAATTCTGTTCCTTCATAATAATCTGAAAATATTTCAACCATTTTTTCAAGTGTGATCTTTTCGTCTGGTTTTACTGAGAATGGATAATTTTCAGAATTAGGATCCAATTTTAATGATGGAGCAACGAGATCAAAAACTCGCCATTCTCTTCTTCTTGTTGCAAGAGAATTTCGGTCAGCATAAGCATAGCAAAATTCTAAAGGACCGTCTTCTGGTTTCCACCATCCATTTTCTTTTGCAACTTCAAAAACATTTTCTGAGTACATAAAATAATCAGGATTCTCAGTGTCTATCTGTCTGATCCGGCTTCCATTTGCACCAACAAAAATGTGATCGTCAGGAACTCTTTGCGCGACCCACACAGCACCGATTTTATCTTTGCCCGGACCAACTATTTCCAGAACCCAAACTTCATTTGGATCAGCTATTGTCAGCATTTCACCATCATCAATCCATCCATAAACTTCTAAGAGTTCACCAGCAATCTGAATAGCTTCGCGTGCGGTTTTTCCTCGCTCGAGCATTAGCTGACATAATCGCTGACAATCAATTAGTCCTTTATCGGTTCTGAGTTCTTCTCGTCCACCGAATGTAGTTTCACCAATTGCAACCTGCTGATCGTTGATGCACGGATATGCTGTATTTATATAGCCATAAGTGTAATCAAGTTGAGGAATTTGTCCTGTCGGAATATTTTTGTACGAAGGCATTTTCTGAGTATCATCATTACCTCTTTTATACAAAGTAACCAGTTCACCATTTTCGTGTCGCATTGCAGGAACAATATCGAGATTGCTTCGAGTTCTGTGACTATCATCTGTGTGTGATGTCATTGATGAGCCATCGAATGTTGCAAGTTTTCCTACTGCAACAGTTGTGCAGCCATCGGGGTATCCTCCCTCCCAATCGGGTTTGTCATTTTTATTTTGTTGATTTTGGGAATAGTTAGCTAACTGGAAAAGTATGAAGATGATTGGTAAAAATATTCTGGTCATATTTATTCCTCAGGTTTAGTTTAATCGATAATTAATATCAGAAAGATAAAAAAGTTGTTAGGAATTATGAAAAGTTATTAGAATAAAAGAGTAAGATTAAGTTAAAGAGTAAGAGAAAGATTTTAATTTGTTTTTCTTAATCTTGATCATACACTTACTCTTAAACTTAAACTTGCTCTATCTTATTAAAATCATCTTCTTCGTTTCTGAAAATGTACCGACTTTTCCGTCTTTGCTTTGCAAAGACGAGACAAGCAACTGATAAAAATATATTCCATTAGAAGGCCTAACCCCGTCCCTCTCCGAAGGAGAGGGCAGAACGATTTTTCAAACTTCATTTTAATAAAACAAATTTCTTAGTTTCATTAAAATTACCTGCAGTTAATCTGTAAAGGTAAACTCCACTAGAAAGACTACTGCCATCAAATTCTATTTCATACGTTCCGGATTGCTTTTCCTCATTAATCAATAATGCAATCTCTTTTCCCAAAATATCAAATACCTTTAATTGCACTAAAGTCCCTACTTTGGAGGGATTTAGGGAGGCCGGTATTGTAAATTTTATTTTTGTTGTTGGGTTAAACGGGTTGGGGTAGTTTTGTGAAAGTGAAAACTCATTAACGAATGGAATTTCTACTTCTACAATTTGTGAATACTCAAATGTTCCGTCGTAGTCAATTTGCTTTAGTTTGTATTGACATTTGCCCGGCTTCACATCATTATCAGTAAATGAGTAATGCTGTGTTTCCGTTGTTGTTCCGTGTCCGGGAACAAATCCTATTTTCTTCCACTCGTTGTTGTCATTCTGAGTCCCGCTGTTTGCAGGATAAACTCCGCGATGAATCTCAAAACCAGAGTTATTTGTTTCTGTTGCGGTTGACCAGGTTAATTCTATTAAATTATCATTTTTAATATGATTAGCAGCAAAAGAAATTAATTCCACTGGTGTTCCACCATTATTTGTTTTAAGAATTGTTCCATTACTACCAGCAGCCCATCCGACTGAATTATCGACGAAAAATATTGAATTAAGATTAGAAGTTGTTCCACTAACCTGCATTGACCAGTTTGTTCCACCGTTTGAAGAATATAAAATATTTCCTGCCCATCCAGTTACCCATCCGTTGTTAGCATCGACAAAGAAAACAGATGTGTAAGTTTTTAATGTATCACTTCTAAGTAAAGACCAGTTAAGTCCGCTGTCGGTTGTTTTGTAAATCAAGCCCTTCGACCATTGTGCATTCTTCCCTGCAATCCATCCAGTATTGGAATTGATGAAAAAAACTGCATAAAATTCATCCATAAAAGCTGAGTTAAACACCGGATTCCAGTTTAAGCCGGTATCTGTCGTCTTGAAAATTTCTGTGCCGGAACCAAAACCCAGACTACTATTCACAAAGAAAATAGAAAATAGTTTTTCATCCATAAATCCATAATTGTCCTGCCAGGATGCACCCCCATTAGTAGTTTGAATTATATAACTATCATAACCTGTGCTTGAATACATATAGTTTCCGACTGCCCATCCATTATTTAAATCCAGAAACTGTACTGAATGCAAATCAACTGGAAAAGGAGGATTAGCTATTTGTAAAAACCAATTACTACCACCATCGGTTGATTTCATAATGCTTACATCCTCTCCTACAATCCATCCGGTATTGTTGTTTAAGAAATAAACTGAGTAGAGGTTATCAGTTGTTACACCGGTCTGAACAATCCAATTATTTCCACCATCAGTAGTTTTTAGAATAATGCCTTCATCGCCGACTGCCCAGCCAAGGTTTGTATTGATGAAAAATATTGAATTGAGATTTAAGGTCACATTACTGTTTTGCTGATACCACTGTGCAGATACAGTAATTGAAAGCAAAAAAACCAGAAGAAATATTTTAAGTGTTTGCATAATTTTACCCCATTATAAAATTAAACTTACCGGAAACATAAAAAAATAATTTAACAAAGTCGAGTACTATTATGGCCGAAGATCATCCCGACAAGTTGGGACAGTTCTGAGATTTTATAATGTTCTTCATCCAACATCATTTTGCTCAGTTCTGTCCGAAGGACTCCTTTGTAGGAGAACTGAGGAACGGAACATTTTTTTATCCACCAAATCAAAAAAATCTTTATATTTGGCTTCAATTTTTTACAAAAAAACTACATTAATGCAGAAAGTATTAATCAATAAACTCAAAGACTTTATCGGTCAGGAAGTAACACTTCACGGCTGGCTATTTAATAAACGATCAAGCGGAAAAATCAGGTTTGTAATCTTAAGAGACGGAACAGGTTACGTTCAATGTGTGTATTTCAAAGGAAATGTTTCTGATGAAATTTTTGAATTGGCTGATAAAATCGGACAGGAATCTTCCATTATTGTAACGGGAAAAGTTAAGGAAGATATCCGACAGGTTGGTGGTGTTGAAATTGATGCAACCGGTTTGACAGTTATTCAGGATGCAAAAGATTATCCGATCACTCCAAAAGAACACGGACCGGAATTTTTACTTGATAATCGTCATCTCTGGCTTCGTTCAAAAAAACAGGTTGCGATAATGAGAATTCGTCATCGCATAATAAAAGCTATCAGAGATTTTTTTGATGAACGCGATTTTGTTTTAATGGATCCACCGATTCTTACTCCAAATGCGGTTGAAGGAACTTCAACATTATTTGAAACTCCGTACTTCGATCTTGGAAATGCATACTTAACTCAGTCAGGACAGCTTTATGCAGAAGCCGGTGCAATGGCTCACGGAAAAGTTTATACTTTTGGTCCAACATTCAGAGCTGAGAAATCAAAAACAAGAAGACACCTGACTGAATTCTGGATGTGTGAACCTGAAGTTGCGTATGCAGATTTAAATGACGATATGGATTTAGCTGAATCAATGCTTGAATATATTGTTCAAACAGTTTTAAAGGAAAGAGCAGAAGAGTTAAAAATTTTAGAACGTGATACATCAAAACTTGAAAAAGTTGTTAAACCTTTTCCAAGAATAAGTTATGATGAAGCAGTTCAGATTCTGCACAAGAACGGAGTAAAGTTTGAATGGGGAAATGATTTCGGTGCACCTGATGAAACTGTTATCGTTCAACAATTTGATAAACCAGTTATGGTTCACCGTTATCCTGCGGAAGTAAAAGCTTTTTATATGAAACGTGATCCTGAAAATCCAAAAGTTGCGTTGGCAGTTGATGTACTTGCACCTGAAGGATACGGCGAAATAATTGGTGGAAGTCAGAGAGAAGATAGTTTGGATGAACTCATCTCAAGAATCAAAGAACACAATCTTCCTCAGGAAGTTTTTGAATGGTATCTGGATTTAAGAAGATATGGAACCGTTCCTCACGCTGGTTTTGGAATCGGACTTGAGCGAACAGTAAGCTGGATTTGCGGACTCGATCATTTAAGAGAAGCAATTCCTTTTCCTAGAATGATTTACCGTAATACTCCTTGAGAAATGGAAGATGTTAGACGGTTGATGGAAGATGGGAAATGGTAGATGGCTGATGGAAGATGTAAGATGGAAAAATTTTTAAGCATTGATTAAATGAATCCGAAAACTGAGGAGTTATTAAATAGAACTTTTGAATTTGGTGTGAAGTGTTCATTATTTCTATAATCGTTGCCAAAAACAAAAGTAAATGCTGTTATTACTTATCAGCTAGCTAAAGCAGCGACTTCGATTGGATCAAATTACGAGGAAGCACAAGGTGCAGAATCAGGTAAAGATTTTATTCATAAAATTGGAGTTGTTTCGAAAGAGACACGTGAAAGCAATTATTGGCTGAGAGTTTTCGATGCAATTCTAAAGGATGATTTTAAGAATTCTTATTTAAAATTTCTATTAAAAGAAAGTTTTGATTTTAAAAAGATTTTCACTTCAATTAAATTAACAGCACAATAAAATTTAAATAAGCAATACTGATTTATAATGGTTATCTACATCTCCCATCTTCCATTAAACATCTACCATCGATAGAGGGGTAATGACTTTAGAAACCATTCTCTTTATCGTATTCGCATCGATTTGTGCTGTATCAGCAGTGTTGATGATTACACGACCTAACCCGGTTCTCTCAGCGTTATTTCTTGTGTTGAATTTTGCTTCTCTTGCCGGATTGTATTTATTATTAAACGCACAATTCATTGCAGTGGCTCAGGTGATAGTTTACGCTGGTGCGATTATGGTGTTCTTCCTTTTTGTGATTATGCTTTTGAATCCTGAAAAAGAAAAAAATTTTTTTGAACAAAAAGCTAAGCTTAGAATTTTTGTTGTTGTAATCGTTGCGCTTGTGTTAATACAAATTGTCTATATAATATTTTTATCAAACCCTTCTCAATCAGTAACACCGGAATTTACTAAAAGTGTTGAAACCGGAACTGTTGAAAATATCGGAAGAGAAATGTTCACTAATTATATTTTGCCATTTGAAGCTGCTGGTTACTTACTACTTGCGGCAACAATCGGTGCATTGGTTTTAGCAAAAAAGAAATTTGAATAGATATGCAAATACCAATTGAATATTATTTAGTATTAAGTGCGTTTATGTTTACGGTGGGAATAGTTGGAGTTCTTACACGCCGAAATGCAATCGTTGTTTTTATGTGTGTTGAGTTGATGTTGAATTCAGCAAATCTAACACTGATTACATTTTCATCTTATTTGGGAGATGTTGGCGGGCAGCTTTTTGTTTTTTTTGTCATGTCAGTTGCCGCAGCAGAAGCAGCAGTTGGATTGGCAATTATAATTGCAATCTTCAGAAATAAGCTCACAGTTAATATTGATGAAATAAATATTTTAAAGTGGTAAGGCTTCCTCTATCTCCCCCGAAGGGGGAGGATAGAGAAAAAGAATTTTTGAAGTAAGATTGATGACTCAGAAAATTTAATTTATGGAAATTATAAATTTATATGAAAGCGTATCACTCTCCCCTTGGCGGAGAGACGGAGTGGGGCCGTTATGATTGATTTAATTTATCTCACTGTCCTTTTTCCGTTACTCGGATTTTTATTTAATGGTTTAATCGGACCAAAAATTAAAAGTGAAAAACTTATCGGGATTGTCGGCAGCGGTGCAATTGGATTATCTTTTGTTGTAACAGTTGGTGCATTTTTCGAAACTCTATCGCTTCCTGCAGAACAGCGATTAAATATCATAGCGCTTTTTCAGTGGATTGCTGTTGGCGGATTGAACATCAGCTTTTCTTACCAGGTTGATCAGCTTTCACTTGTTATGTCGCTCATCGTAACCGGAGTTGGATTTATCATCCACGTTTACTCAATCGGTTATATGCACGGCGATAAAAGTTTCTGGAGATTTTTTGCATATCTGAATCTCTTCATCTTTGCAATGATGAATCTGGTGTTAGCAGATAATTTTCTTCTTCTGTTTCTCGGATGGGAAGGTGTGGGATTATGTTCTTACTTACTTATCGGATTTTGGTATGATAGAAAATTTGAAAAGAGTACAACATCTGCGGCTGGATTAAAAGCCTTCATTGTTAACAGGATTGGTGATTTCGGATTTCTTATCGGAATGTTTCTGATCTATTCAACATTCGGAACGCTTGTATTTTCAGATGTTTTTGCCCGAGCAGTTTCTTTCAGTGTACCGGAACATATCTTTGTTTTAATTGGAATATTTTTATTCATCGGTGCAACGGGAAAGTCTGCACAAATTCCGCTGCTTGTTTGGCTTCCGGATGCGATGGCTGGTCCGACACCGGTTTCTGCTCTCATTCATGCTGCAACAATGGTAACTGCAGGTGTTTATATGGTTGCAAGATGCAGTATCATTTATGCATCTGCTCCTGCTGCGATGATGGTTGTTGCTGTAATTGGAGTGTTCACTGCTTTCTTTGCTGCAACGATTGGTCTGGTTCAAAATGATATTAAAAAAGTTTTGGCTTATTCAACTGTCAGCCAGCTTGGATATATGTTTTTAGCAATGGGTGCGGGCGCTTTCTCTGCAGGAATATTTCATGTGATGACTCACGCATTCTTCAAAGCACTGCTCTTCCTTGGTGCCGGTTCAGTAATTCATGCAATGCATGAACAGCAGGATATAAGACACTACGGTGGTTTGAAAAAATATCTGCCTATCACTTATGGAACTTTTTTAGTTGCTGCTGTTGCTATTTCAGGTATTCCACCGCTATCAGGATTTTTCAGTAAAGATGAAATTCTCTGGTATTCATTCACGAACCTTGGAATTGTTTTTTGGCTGATTGGATTGCTTACAGCAATGATGACTGCTTTTTATATGTTCAGACTTTACTTTTTAACATTCGAAGGAAAAGAAAAATTTAAGATTACTCATCATTCTTCATCAAAAGCCCCTTCCCTTGGGGAAGGGGTTGGGGATGGGCCTCATCCACACGAATCACCAAAACTGATGACAATCCCGTTAATTATTTTGGCAATCTTATCGGCAATCGGTGGATTCATCGGTATCCCTGAAATTTTTTCGGGTGAACATGGCAATCTTTTTCATTCGTGGTTAGCTCCAATATTTAAAACAGCGGAAATTAAATTGATGGATTTTGGAAGTCACTCACATTCCCAAGAATTATTATTGATGTTAATTTCGATCATCGCTGCAGTAAGTGCAATTCTTTATGCGCGTTTTGTTTATTTGAAAAAACCTGAAGTTGCAGATAAGACAGCTTCCAGATTTAAACGTATTTATCATACTTTGCTGAACAAATATATTCTTGATGAAGCTTACGAAGCTACAATAGTAAATCCAATCGTTAAAGGATCTGAAAAAATACTCTGGAACTTTACTGACAATAAAGTAATAGATGGTCTTATAAACTACCTTGCAAAACTTATTGATGCGCTTTCCGGAGTAATCAAAAAAATTCAGACCGGAGTTGCTCAATCGTATGCACTTATGATGGTTCTGGGAATTTTAATCGCTCTATTCTGGATAATTCTAAGACATTAGTAAATGGAACAATCATATTTATTAACATATTTGCTAGCTGTTCCGGTAATCGGTTCAATACTCATTCTTTTCATTCATAAAGAAAAAGCTAAACTGATTAAGTACACCGGGCTGGCAATTTCACTCATTGGTTTTATAATTTCATTAATTATTTATTTTTATTTTGATAATCAATCAACAGATTTCCAGTTTGTTCATAAATTTAACTGGATAAAAGATCTCAACATAAGTTATAATGTTGGAATCGATGGTATGTCGCTTCTATTAATTCTTCTAACAACTTTTCTTACTCCATTAACTCTTATTTCAAGCTGGAGCAGTATTAAACATAAAGTAAAAGAATTCACATTCTTCATGCTCTTTCTTGAATTAGGGATGCTCGGAGTATTTGCTTCGCTTGATATGTTTCTGTTTTACGTTTTCTGGGAAGCAATGCTCATTCCGATGTATTTCATTATCGGTATTTGGGGTGGCGAAAGAAGAATTTACGCATCTATTAAGTTCTTTATTTACACGATGGCTGGCAGTTTGTTAATGCTTGTTGCAATTGTCTGGCTTGTAGTTTATTCGTCAGAATTACTTGGCGGATTTACAACAAACTTGCTTGATTTATACAAAACGGGACCAACGATTGATCATACAATTCAGGGATTATTATTTCTAGCTTTTGCATTAAGCTTTGCAATTAAAGTTCCGTTATTTCCATTTCATACATGGCTGCCAGATGCACACGTTGAAGCACCAACTGCCGGAAGTGTTATTCTTGCAGGAGTTTTATTGAAGATGGGCACATACGGATTTTTAAGATTCAATCTTCCATTGTTTCCACAAGCTACTCTTGATTATGCAGGATTGATTTCAGTTCTTGCGGTGATTGGAATAATTTATGGGGCACTCGTTGCAATGGTTCAGACAGATATGAAAAAACTGGTTGCTTATTCATCAGTCTCGCATTTAGGTTTTGTAATGCTTGGAATTTTTGCATTGAACGAGGAATCAGTTCAGGGTGCAGTAATTCAGATGGTAAATCATGGATTATCAACAGGCGCACTCTTCCTTTTAGTAGGAATGATTTATGAAAGAACTCATACAAGAAAAATTGCTGATTATGGAGGAATTGCAAAACTTGTTCCCTGGTTCTCATTTGCGTTTTTATTTACTTCACTTTCTTCAATCGGGTTACCGGGTTTAAATGGATTCATCGGTGAATTTTTAATTTTAACCGGTGCTTTCAAATCAACAGTGTTGAACAGTTGGTGGTTTGCTATATTTGCTGCTTCCGGTGTAATCTTCGCAGCTATCTATTTATTATGGATGTATAAAAAAGTGGTATTTGGTGAAGTAACCAATAACAACTTGAACTCTTTAACTGATCTTAACTTCAGAGAAAAACTTGTACTGATTCCGATATTTATTTTTATAGTATGGATAGGAATTTACCCAAGTACATTCCTCAACATTTCGGAAAAATCCTCCGAAAAAGTAATTGAAAAAGTAATCAATCCTGAAAAATTAAATTTAGAATAGGTTCGGTATGATTTGTAAGGTATTTTTCAATGCAATCATATTGACCATAATATTATTGTCATTTAATGTTGAATTAAATGCATCAGTACAAAATGTAGCAGACACAACATCCTTCATTGAGAATTCGGATACCAATTATTCAGAAGCTCATAATTTACCTGATGTTTTTATGGTGATTCCTTTTATCACTCTGCTTTTGATTATTGCTACCGGTCCTTTGTTCTATCGTCATTTTTTTGAAAAAAATTATGCGATCATTTCTATTGTTTTAGGATCGATCACTGTTGGATATTATCTGTTTATCCTGCGTGATTCCCACACTGTCCTTCATACACTTGATGAATATATATCATTTATTGCTTTGCTCGGATCTCTCTTTGTTGCTGCAGGTGGAATATTAATAAAAGTGGACAGGAAGGCAACACCGATGTTGAATTCATTAATTTTTTTATTCGGTGCAGTTATAGCAAACGTTATAGGTACTACTGGTGCATCAATGTTGTTGATAAGACCATTCTTAAAATTGAATAAAGACAGAATTAAACCTTATCATATAATCTTTTTTATTTTTACGGTGAGTAATATCGGTGGCGCATTAACACCAATTGGGGATCCACCATTATTTCTTGGATTTCTGAAAGGTGTAGAATTTTTCTGGGTAATAGAGAACGTCTGGTATATTTGGCTGCCAACGATACTAATTGTAATGGCTATCTTTTTTATTATTGATTCGCGTAACATCTCGGCTAATGAAAAAGAACAAACTTATTCAGGTAAAATTGAATTTCAGGGAATTAAAAATGTGCTCTTACTTTTAATAATTTTAATTTCAGTTTTCATTGACCCGGCAGTAATTAGCTGGGTTCCAAGTCTCGATCCGTTTCCTTTGGGAATAAGAGAAATTATTATGATCAGTATAATTTTTGCCGCATACAAATTCACAAAACCGGAAATATTAAAAGCGAATGAATTTGATTTTGAACCGATGAAAGAAGTTGCGTATTTGTTTTTAGGAATTTTTGCTACTATGATGCCAGCACTTCAACTAATTGCTGAAACTGCTAAGGCTAATGGTCAGGCTTTAACGCCGGGAATTTTTTATTGGGCTACAGGTATTTTGTCTGCATTCCTGGATAATGCGCCAACGTATTTGAATTTTTTAAGTGCTGCAATGGGTAAATTCGGAATGGATGTAAACATTCCTTCGCAGGTATCACAATTTTCGGGAGATTTTCCGATTTATCTTTCTGCTGTATCGGTCGCTGCTGTTTTTTTTGGTGCGATGACTTATATTGGAAATGGTCCAAATTTCATGGTCAAGTCAATCAGTGAAAGAGCCGGAATTAAAATGCCAAGTTTTTTCGGGTATTTATTTAAATATTCAGTTCCGGTTCTTCTACCGATATTTACTTTAGTCTGGTTAGTTTTTTATTTTGGTAAATCTTGATATTGAATCTTTATATGAATCTAAAATCATTGCAGAGATAGTAAATATTTTTGTTTTTAGTTTACCTGGAAAAATGATCTGGTACCATCTGTAAATTAAAATAGTATTTCAAAAAATTATTGATGAAAACACAATCCTCATAGAGTACAATTATGATAAGCTTACAAGATTTTTTTAATATAATGCCTCTCGTTATAATCGGGGGTGGAATAGTCCTGTCAATACTTTTAGAATTGTATATGGATTCAGGAAAACGAATCCTTCCCTGGTTTTCGATAATACTCTTCACAGCAGCCGCACTTTATTCCTTGCTTACTGTACAGAATCAATCAGTGATTTTTCAAAGTATGTTGTCAACAGGCGGTATTACAAATGTATTTTATTTTATCTTTAATGTTGGAGCAGCACTGGTTTGCTTCTTATCAATTGATTATTCAAAAAAGTACGGGATTAATTACAGCGAATATTATATCCTCATCCAAAGTTCTGTTTTAGGTATGATGTTTATGGCTGGTGCTAAAAGTTTGTTTATGATTTTTCTTGGTCTTGAAATAATGTCTGTATGTTTTTATGTGCTTGCAGGAGTAAACAGAAAAAAAGAGAAAGCAATTGAAGCTTCATTAAAATATTTTTTATTGGGTGCATTTGCTACAGGATTTTTAGTTTACGGAATAGCACTTATTTATGGTTCAACAAAAACTACTTCAATAGATATGATTACTGCTGGCTTTTCTGAATACTCTGGCAATATTCTTTTTCTTGCTGGCATCCTTTTATTCCTTATCGGATTCTCATTTAAAATTGCAGCCTTTCCCTTTCACATGTGGGTGCCTGATGTTTATGAAGGTGCGCCAACAACGGTTACCGGTTTGTTTTCAACTATCGGAAAAGCAGCAGCATTCTCAGCTATTCTTGCTGCACTCACTGCATTATTCTCAGGTCAAAGTTCAAGTATCTTTCTTCCATATTTAGCAGTGCTTTCTGTTTTTTCAATGCTGTATGGAAGTATAGTTGCGATTGCTCAAACAAATATTAAAAGAATGCTGGCATACTCATCAATTTCCCATGCCGGTTACATTCTTATCGGTTTAGCAGCAGGAACATCTTCGGGTGTTGCTGGTGTAGTTTTCTATCTTGCTGTTTATACATTCATGAACCTGGCAGCGTTTGGAATCATTTCATTGATTGAAGGTGATGATGATTCCAATCTTGATATAAATTCATATTCAGGTTTGGGTACCAAGAGTCCGGTTCTTGCTGCATTACTTGCAATTATAATGTTTTCTCTTGCAGGGCTTCCTCCGTTAGCAGGATTTTTTGCAAAGTATTATGTTTTCGTTGCCGCTATCAAATCAGGTTTAACCTGGCTTGCAATCCTCGGAATTATTTCAAGTATAATTAGTGTATATTTTTACCTCAGGATAGTTGTCCTGATGTATTTCAAAGAAACTGAACACGAAATTGAGCACTCAAAAAGTAAAAGTGGTTTATTTGGAGTAGCTGTATCAGTATTGCTGGTTATTTTGTTTGGTATTATTCCAGGTTCTTTATTAGATCTGATTACAGCTTACCTTTAATGTGATATTTAAATATCAGATAATTTCTTTAAATGAGACTTAATTAATTATGATTCCGCTTTATTCCACAAAACAGATCCGACAGATTGATGAAATTGCTATCAGACAATTTGGTATTCCCGGAATTATTTTGATGGAAAATGCTTCCCGCGAAATATTCCTAAAGATAATGGATAGAACCTCATATCCGAATTATTTCAAAATTGGTTTCCTGTGTGGCAAAGGAAATAACGGAGGAGACGGGTTTGCTGCAGCCAGACATTTCTCTAATGCTGGTTTTGAAGTTGTTGTCATTTATGCCGGTAATGAAAATGAAATGTCTGCTGATTGTAAATTCAATTTTAAAATTCTGAAAAAACTATCGCAATCAAATAAATCAATAATTCTAAAAAAGTTTACTTCAGTTTCAACTTTGAAAACATTAAAAGATTGCAGGATAATTTGTGATGCTTTGTTGGGCAGTGGAATTACAGGCTCGCTTCGTGAACCGTATTTATCAATCATAAATTATGTTAATGGACTTAAAATTATTCGTGTTGCGATTGACATCCCAACTGGTTTGAATGCTGATACCGGTTATGCTGAAAATGCTTTCAATGCCGACTTTACCATTACGCTTGGGCAATTTAAGAAAGGATTGTTTTTCAATGATGGATTTGTTTATTCGGGTGAGGTTGAAAAAGGTGGAATCGGAATTCCTGATTCACTTTACAATAAATTCAAACCCGCAGAATTTTTAATTGAACCTGAAGATGCGCTTGCTGGTTTACCGGTAAAAGCTAAAAACTTACATAAATATTCTGCGGGAAAAGTACTTACAATTGCTGGCTCAGGTTCCTTGCCGGGTGCTGCTGTTCTAACTTCAACATCAGTTTTGAAAGTTGGCGCTGGTGCATCAATACTTTGCTTTCCTAAATCTGTAAGAGAGCTTGTCCATAGAAAACTTGGTGAAGTTGTTGTTAAATCGTATGAAGATTCCGGGAAGGAATATCTTAGTGAAAAAAATATTTCAGAACTTGAGGAAAAAATTCGCTGGGCGGATATTATTGCAATTGGTCCTGGGCTTGGAAGAGAAAGAGAAACACAAAATGCTGTTATTAGCATTTTAAAAAAGTATAAATCGAAAAAATTTGTAATAGATGCTGATGCGGTTTTTGCGCTTGGAAACAATCGGTACAAAAAAATAAATTTAAAAAATGTAGTACTCACACCTCATCATGCTGAATTTGCTAATATGATTGGTATTACAGTATCTGAATTAAAAAAAGATGTCTTAAAATTCGGGAAATTATTTTCACTTAGAACTGGTTCATATCTTGTACTGAAAGGTGCTCCAACCATAATATTCAACCCAGAAGGTGAAGCATTAATAAATACAACCGGAAATCCGGCACTCGCAAAATTTGGGACAGGTGATGTACTAACCGGATTCATCGCGGGAATTTTATCACAACAAAAAGATACTGAAAAAGCAATCGTTTCTGCTGTTTATATTCATAGTCTTGCTGCGGATCTGTTAGTTCATAAAAGAACAAATCTTGATATTCTTGCTACAGATATTCAGAATTATGTACCACAAACAATAAAATTCTTGGGCAATTCTGTTGTTTGAATATCTGCAAAAACGAAAAGTAATATTAGTTTACCTGCCATTAATTATTTACTGGCTTGTACTTTTCACTGCAACAACTTTGCCTGTTCAGGAACTACCGAGTATTGGATTATCAGATAAAGTAAATCACTTCATTGCTTATTTTGTTCTGTCTGTTTTAGTTCATCTAACATTGATTTACCAGCGAAGGTTTGAAATACTTTTTAACTACGCGCCAGCAGCAACTTTAATTATTAGTTTATTATATGGCATTGCAGATGAACTTCATCAGATGCTGATTCCCGGCAGATCTGCTGAATTACTTGATTGGATAGCTGATGCTTTCGGAGCGATAATAGGAGTATTACTTGTTTTGTATCTTAAAAACAGATTTAAGTACAAATCAGAATATAAGAGCATCTGAATTATTATCGATGTGTCACTCTTTTCAATTTAAAGACAAGATATTTCACTCCTGTCTTGCCGGCAGGCAGGTCGTTCAATATGACAAATTAGAATTTTTCAGAAGTCTCTAAAACTTACTCGAGTGAATGACTTCATAGTATTTGCGGATACAATTCGATATTTGATATATATCTTCCTCTCATTAGTTTTCAGTGTGTCCAATTACTTTAATTAAAAATCGAGATAGCTCAAAAGAGCAAGTAAATCTATTTTACTCTCAATGTGAATAAACAATTATCATCGTTGTATGTCGAAAGTTACAGCAAATAGAAAAATTCTGATCTCTGTTATTTTATTATTTATGCAGTTGATAATTCTGTATCTATTTAAATATTACAATCAGGATCTTTCCATAAATAATTTTTCTATTCTGAAGACAGGAAACTTTATTAATTTATTAATCTATGCCGGAATTATTGCAGGGATTTTTATTTCCATGGGGAAAGGAAAGCAAATAATATCAGTTAAGAGTATCAATATTTTTATACTTATAAGTTATTTTTTGCTATTTGTATCAATAATATCAACGAAGGTTGAAATAATTAAAACTACAGTTTATTTCTTCGATCAACCGTTTAATAAAGTGCTCACAGGATTATTATTCCTTTTCTACTTTTTTTCTTTGATTTATTTTTTAGTGTTCATCTGGAGTCAGGTAATCAGCGCTAAAAAGGTTTCGATTATTCGGATTATCACCAGGTCATTCTTTATACTACTGCTGTTTCTGATTGCCATTATACTTTTCATAGATAATATAAGCTATACATCGGGAAGATGGGTGCTGGTAAAAAGTAAAAAAAATGTTGCAGTAGTTTTAGGTGCTGCTGTATGGAGTGGAAATATTCCAAGTCCAACACTTTCTTCGAGAGTAGATAAAGCATTGGAGCTTTTAAATGACGGATTTGCAGGAGAAATTGTTTTGACAGGCGGTAAAGCTCCGGGAGAGTTGAGCGAATCTGAAGTAGCATTCGAGTATGCCCGCATAAAAGGAGTTGATACATCAAAAGTTGTGATAGAGAACGTCACTTCATCAACGAGTGATCAAATCAGGTGGATCTCAGATGAACTTGTTGCTAATCAAAAAAATATTTCTGATATAATAATAATATCGGATGCATACCATTTGCCAAGAGCGATTGAGATTAGTAAGTTTTTCAATCTTGATATTAAAGTTGCTCAATCAGCTCACAAACAAGAATTTAATGATAAGATCTTTACCAAGATTAGAGAATGTATTGCCGTATTTAATTTTTGGAATTTTGCTTTATAAAAAACTGTCCTGATATTTGCAGCAAGATTAAGTCTGAATATTGAAATTTAAAATTGTTCTTAAAAATGACCAACAAATCGAAACGCAGGATAGTAAGAGAGAAAGTTCTGCAAATTTTATATGCGTATGAAATGAATAAAGAATCACTTCAGCCACTCTCAAAAGAAATCCTAAGCGATATTAGTGAAGAAGTAGAAAAAAAATTTGCTAAAAACCTCGTTAGAAAAGTACTTGACAATCTTGAAGCACTGGATATGCGAATAGTAGGGAGAGTAACGAACTGGGAAATGAACCGGATTGCATTAATTGATAAAATTCTTCTGCGGATAGGTATCTGTGAACTTTTATTTTTCCCGGATATACCTCCAAAAGTATCTATCAACGAATCAATAGAAATTGCAAAAGATTTCAGCACAGCAGGAAGTGCAAAATTTATCAATGGAATACTCGATGCAGTACTTGCTGAAGAAAAAAAAGAGGGAAGATTAAATAAAACTGGCAGGGGTCTTGTCGAAGAATCAATATCACCTTCAAAGCAATAGCCGATGAAAGACAAAGGAAGAGTATTTGTCTGGACTCTCTTTGATTTTGCCAACACTTCTTTTTCAATCATCGTTGTAACTTTTCTTTATGCAGTTTACTTTAAGAAAACGGTTGCAGGAAATGAAGCAATCGGTGATTTATACTGGAGTATCAGCACAAGTATTGCAATGATTATTACTGCAATAATTTCACCTGTACTTGGTGCAATCGCTGACTTTAGTGCAGGCAAAAAAAGATTTCTTCTTTTCTTCACATCACTTTGCGTTATTGGAACGGCTTCACTTTATTTTATCGGACCCGGACAAATTTTCTGGGGGATTGTCATTTTCGTTATTGCAAATGTTGGTTTTGAAGCAGGTCTTGTTTTTTACGATGCTTTCCTTCCGGAAATTACAACTCCAAAAAATTATGGCAGAGTTAGCGGTTATGGTTTTGGTATGGGATATCTCGGTTCATTAGCCACACTGGCAATAGTTTTTCCTCTGATTGAAGCATCAATGATTAAAGAAACTTTTCCAGTTGCTGCGGCTTTCTTTTTGTTTTTTTCTCTGCCGCTATTTTTCTTTTTGAAGGAAACGAGAAACAAAGTTGAGACACACCAATCATTTATTTCAATTGGAATAGGAAGAGTCTGGACAACTTTAACGCATTTAAAAAATTACAAGAACCTCGCAATTTTTCTGGTCGCTTACTTTTTTTATATAGAAGGAGTGAATACAGTAATTTTCTTTTCAGGAAACTATGCAAGTACAACACTCGGTTTTTCAGAAATGGAACTTCTTATCTTTTTTATTGTTGTTCAGACAACTGCGATTTTAGGTTCTGTGCTGTTTGGAATAATTGCAGATAAAATCGGGCAGAAGAAAACTATTGTCATAACATTATTTATGTGGCTCGTTACTGTTGCATTAGCATTTTTCGTGTATGATAAAACAGGTTTTTATATTGTTGGATTGATAGCTGGTTCGGCAATGGGTTCAAGTCAATCAACCAGCAGAAGTTTGATGAGCAAATTAACTCCACCTGAGAAAAAAACCGAGTTCTTCGGATTTTATTCATTCTTTGGAAAAAGTTCTGCGGTTATTGGACCATTAGTTTTTGGATTGGTCAGCTTTTTATCAGGCGATCAGAGAATCGCCATCATCTCGATAGCATTTTTCTTTATTATTGGATTACTGATTTTAACAAAAGTTAAAGATCCTAAGACCATTACTTAGGTAAAATCTTATACACTGCTTTACCTGCCAGCTTCTCAACATTCCATTCAAAGTTAATTTTCTTTTCCTCAGTTCGTACATTACAGATTTTATATCCGCAGAATTTACAAAGCTCTGACGTGCAAAAATCAAAATGAATTTTTAGCTGAGAACCTGACTTTCCTGCAAACAGGTTTGGAAAATCTTTACCAAGCTCTTCTTCAATCCTCTTTTCTTCTTTATGAGATTGTTCGATAGTAAAGTAATAGGGAAGTATCAAATGAAAATCAATAAACATCCTGTCACCGGATTGCCAGTAACGCAGTTCGTGAACATCAATCCAATAATCTTTTTTCATTGAGATGAGTTTATCCGAAATATTTTTAAGAATCTGAGGGTCTGTCTCCATCATCAAACCGCGTACGGATTCACTTATTAGTTTATAACCGGTGAAAATAATATTTATTGCAACTATGATGGCAAGAATTGGATCGAGCAGAATATAACCTGTGAATATTACCAATATTACTCCAACCAGAACTCCGATGCTTGTGTAAGCATCTGTCAGTACGTGTTTGCCGTCAGCAATCAGAGTTATTGAATTTGTTTTCTTTCCGGTTTTTATCAGATAATAGCCAAGTCCAAGATTAACAACTCCCGCAATGCTTATGAAAATTACTCCAACATTTAAGGATTGTAAAACAGGACCAGCAATTAAATCGCCGACTGCCTCATAAATTATTACACCAGCTGCCAGCAGAATTAGAAGTCCTTCAACCCCAGCAGAAAAATATTCAACATTGCCATGACCGTAAAGATGTGATTCATCAGCAGGTTTGGAACTTAAAATAATACTGAACAATGCCATTCCTGTTGCGGCTACATGAACAACAGATTCAGCAGCATCAGAAAAAATTGCTACTGACCCGGTAATTAAATAAGCTGTCATCTTTGTGATGAACATTCCAATGCCGATTGCAAGTGAAATGTGAGCTGCTTTTTTCCGAAGATTAATTTGTTCAGTTCTGTTCATATAACGTCAGTTATTTTGTTGAGCTTTTTTGCTGCTTCTATGAGCACATTATCAGATTTAGCAAAACAAACTCTGATTATTGATCTGCTTTTTCGATCATTGTAAAAAGGTGAAAGAGGAATTACGGCTACACCGACTTCTTTAGTTAAATATTCTGCAAATTCTAAGTCAGGTTTATCAGAGATATCAGAGTAATCCAGAAGCTGGAAATATGTACCTGAACATTTTTGAGTTTTGAATTTTGATTGTCCGGAAGCAGATTGAATTTCACTCAGAAAGACATCACGTTTGAGCTCATAAAATTTACCAAGCGACAGATATTTTTCTTCCTGTTTCATAAATTCTGCATAAGCAAATTGAATGGGAGTGTTAACAGAAAATACTACAAATTGATGCATCTTTCTGAATTCTTTTGTAAGAAACTCAGGTGCTGCACAATAACCCATCTTCCAACCGGTTGTGTGATATGTTTTCCCGAATGAAGAAATAACGAATGTTCGTTTAGCTAATTCCTCTGAACTTGCAAGACTCAAATGTTTATTGCCATCAAAAGTAATATGCTCATATACTTCATCACTGATTATTAATATTCCGGTTTCCTTTATAATCTGTTCAAGTTGAATAATGTCATTTTCATTCAGAAGACTTCCTGTTGGATTATGTGGTGTATTGATAATAATTGCTTTTGTTTTGCTGGTAATTTTTTTTCGGACAAGATCCCAACCGACTGAGTAATTTCCGGGAAGGAGTGGAATGTAAACCGGGATTCCATAATTAGAAAGAATATCAGGTACGTAACTATCATAAGCAGGTTCAAATACTATTATTTCATCACCAGCTTTCACAACACAGCTTATTGCTGTAAACAATGCCTGAGTTGCACCGGCGGTTATTGTTATTTCTTTTTCAGAATCATAATGTCTGTTGTAAAGTTTTTCAATCTTTTCTGAAATAATTTTACGAAGTGATTGAATACCCTGCATCGGCGCATATTGGTTAAATCCTTTTTTCTGGAAATGATGAACCAGATCAATCAGCTCATCATCACAATTCCAGTCAGGAAAACCTTGTGCAAGATTTAATGCATTGTACTCAGCAGCCATCCTTGACATAATTGTGAAAATACTTGTACCCCATTCAGGTAGTTTTGGCAGATGATTCATAACTTCAATTTGAAATAAGAAATTGTGGATCTTCAGGTCTCATTTCATCATAAATGCGTTTCAATTCTTCATAAGCGAATCTGCTTCCACGCTGTGCTGCCATCTTAAAATAATTTACCGCATCAGATTTTGATGGAGATACTCCGAATCCTTCAGCATAGCAAATTCCAGTTGAAACCATAGCGAACAGAGAACCTTCTTCAGCAGCTTTTTTTATTTTTTTGAAATCTTCAGTTTTATTGTAACTACTGAATTCATCAAGCAACTTTGAAACAGTTAATCTGATTCCAGCCTCTTTACTTCCGAGTTTCTCTGCATCTTTCCAGAGAGTCAATCCTGTATCAGGATTATATCTTCCAAATCTGTTTGAGTAGTAATTCAATCCTGATTCAACCATTGCCGGAAGGTATAAAGCATTTGCAGACTCATCCAGTAAATTGATCGCATCTGTAATCGTAATCCTTTTATCAAAACCAACAGCAGTTAAGCCGTACCATAAATATTTAGCAACTACATTACCATTATTACTTTCCTGCTCAACTATTTGTATAAAATTTTCTTTCTGTGATAATTGCCAGAGCAAGTATGTGCCGGAAGGAGAATCATTTCTTAGAGACAAATAATAATATGTAGCTGCATCTACCAGGTTACTCTTAAAATAAATTCCTTGTTCATACATCCGACCGATGATGCTTTGAGCTTCAGGACTTCCTATTTCAGCAAGCGTTTTCAGAATGTCAACATTTCCCGGAGTACACAAATCTTTCAGTGATTTTGGTTCTTTAGCTAATAAGATTTTCGAAAGACTATCAGAACCAATAATTTCTAACTGTTCAATTAAAACACTATCGGAAATAACTATAGAAGAATCACTAATTGAATCGAAATCAATAAAAACCAAACCAAGATTTGAAGTAAGGTTTTCTGATGGATCAGGTATAGGATTTTTTTCTTCAGGTTTTCCTGATTGACTCAGAAGTGAATCAACAACATTTTGTGAAACTTTGGGTTCAAGTTTCGCTGCAATTTCTTTCGCTGGTTCATAATCCTCATCAGCGGCTTTTTTAATCCAGTAGTAAGCCAGATTATAATCCCGTTTTACAGTAAGGTTATCGGTGTATAAAATTCCAACAACATACTGTGCCTGAACCATTCCATCATTAGCAGCACTTTGGAAAAGCTTAAATGCAGTATAAGGATCCCACGAAACCCCGATTCCATTAAACAGCATAATTGCGTAATTATATTTAGCAGAAGTCAGGTTTTGATCAGCAGCTTTCTTAATCCAATAAATTGCTTGAACTGTATCAGCAGGAATCCCTTCACCAAGTAAAAATCTCAAGCCAAGTTCGTGTTGTGCAAGCGGATCACCAGCATTTGCTTCCTGAGTTAATCTAAACTTTTGCCATATCTGGTAAGCCAGATCAGGTCTGTAAAAATGTGGTGAAGTTTGCTGTGGTCCTTTATTTTTGAATGCAAGACTTTGAGTGGTATCCTGTGCAAATGTCGTCAGGCAAAATAAACCGCTAAATATTAAAGAGAAACAAATTTTTTTCAACAATTGCTTTTTAAATCTTCTAAAAATAATATCAAATATAATTGAAATTTTGAAGGCAGTTCAAGTTGATTTTGGCGGGTATGTATCGAAATCTCTATTTTGTTTTGCTGCTGGCTTTAGCTTTTTGAAAGTATGCCTTCATCGGTTTTAAGTAATGTTCCTTCCAGCATTTTTCATATTTTTTTTCCTCTCCTGATGGAAGCTGAGTATGTATTATGGTAAGCTTTGTACTGTTGTTGTGTTTTTCAAACAGGATTTCAACTTTGGAATCTATTGCACCTTCAGGAAAATCTGTTGTTCTCCAGCTTTGAACTATTCGTCCAAAAGGCTGTAAAATCATATTCGTTCCGGTTATAAAACCATTTGCGATCGAGAATGATGAACCATTTCTTGGTTCAATGTGAGCCTTAGTTCCTGTAAAAGTAGTATGAATTTTACTATTTAACCATGAATCGTATAGTTTCTTAGCACTAACAGGAAATATTGCAGATATTTTAATACTGGGTTCCAATTTATTAATCTCTTTTTGTAAGAATAAGAAAATTCATGCCTAATGGCAAATCTAAAGTGAAATTAATTAACGAAAGATTATCCTCATCTATGAAGAGTGAAAATGCAATCCTTGATTTTATTTTACTTTAAATTGCTAATAAATTGACCTTAATCTATTCCAGCGCTGTAACAATCGCAGGTTAGTCCAACAGCTTATTTATTAAAAGTAGTCATAACCACCAAGGTGGATAAGTCTGAGTTCTATATCAATTCTATAGATTCTTAGTTTTATGAAAACATCATTACTGAAAATTTACCTATTCGCTCTCGCTTTTCTCAAAATAATTTTTTACATTTCTAACAAATATTATCACGGGTATTTATATGTTTAACAAAAAATCCCTGAAATTTAATTTTCTCCTCTCACTGCTGCTTGTCTTACTATTGTTTGCTTCCTTGGACTATGCCCAGCAGGAAGAACGATCCTTACAACCACAATTAACTCGGGATAAATCTCTT